>Ga0247764_1000015_pt1 | contig 189094 bp, 192 predicted proteins | sample UWRJL051202B4_FD_179932 | JGI IMG/M metagenome (GOLD analysis project Ga0247764, IMG submission 179932) | Plant litter microbial communities from Arlington Agricultural Research Station in Wisconsin, United States - UWRJ-L051-202B-4 | ecosystem: Environmental > Terrestrial > Plant litter >... | reverse complement strand
CGTGGAGGAACTCGGTGTTGCAGCCGAGCATATTACTGTTGGTGATTCACCGGCTTTTATCTCCATAGGAGCGATAGCGAACGGCGTACCGAGATGCAATATATTCTACCGCGCCACTGTACCGGAGGACGAGATTAAACCTACGGATGATGTGTACGAACAGAAGTGGTTTGGCCTTGAGGAGTTTTCGAATCTACGCATGGGTCCTATGGCTGACGATGTTATGAATGAGTTACGTAAAATTATATAGCTTACAAGGGTATGAGAATATTTTCCGCAGAAAAAGAAGCCAGGCTTACTGCTGCTAAAGCTGAATTCCGTAATACCATTCTTGCCAATGACTTATTCGCCAGAATCGTGGTGACATGCATAGAGAATTGGGCGGTCGATACTAGCCCCGAAATTGAAACCCTTATGCAGCCCTCTATCATGCCGGGCAACGAAGCGGGGATGCCTGATGCTCTTGTCGGCGGCGTGCAAGTGGGATTTAGGAACGCAGTGCCTGGCACCACAAAAAGTACCGGTACAACCTGGCGCTTTATAGATCTTTTTGCCTATAAGCCCCACGTGCCAGGCTACGAAGTCGTGCCCACTACGCCCGTTATCTCAACGGCGACTCCCGCAGAAGTAACTCCATTATTTGATACCTGGAAGTCGGCAGTCGGCGGTATACTTGGCGAATTTGGACAACACGAGCTACTCGTAAACCCTCACACTGGAGAGATCGATTTAAGAGAAAATATGTACGAAGGCAAAATGCCGGTGTTCTTGCCTACGGAGTAAGCGGCAGCGCTCGGAACGCATTTTGCCACTGGGCAGTAAAGTCGTAACGAAAACGTACCGCAAAAAGTTACAGCTGATAATATTCGGCAATTGCCTGGGCCGCTTGCGCCGGTGTAAGCGTAGAATTGTCGAGTACTAAGTGCTTCACATCAGGGAATGTAGCAAAAGCACCGTCGTTATTATCGGTAAGCTCATGCCAGCGTTCGATAGTGTCGATTTTTAGGCCCTTGCGCTGTTCACTTAATACGCGGGCTTCCAGTACTTCTTGGGAGGGCAATAGCTGTACGAGGCATGGTTTCCCGCCGTGAGTGTTTACGGCTCGTATGATGTCACGCATGAATTCGAACATGCCGGCGGATAGCGGCGCAAAGGTAACGATAAGGTTTACGTCTGCTTCGGCGGCAGCTCCCACTAGGTCAATGCGTATTTTTCGGCCAAGCTGGCTGCGCCAGGGATGCAGCCGGGCGTCGGAACGGGGGAATACTTCTTCTAGAAAATCAGTCGCTTTGTGATTGTCGACGAGCTTATAGCCTGTCAGGGCCGCAAGCTCGGTAGCTACGGTTAATTTGCCAGCGGCGGGAGGACCGTATATAAAAATCAATTTCATGAGTTTATTATACAGATAAAGCAAGACTAGTTCGTAAGCTGCCCTTTTCTTTATCTGCTAAAATGGCCTCATGACGTACGATATTCCCGGCCAAGGCAAACTTGAGATACATACCATCATCCTTGATTTGAACGGTACTTTATCGGTAGGCGGTGTGGTGCCCGATGGCGTTAAGGAGCGGCTCAAAACGCTTAAAGACAGAGGATTTAAAATCTTATTCTTTACCGGTAATACCAGGAATGATGCCGACCAGCTTGCGAAAGACTTGGGCATAGAATGGAAACTCGCGAAGAACGCTGACGATAAAAGAGATTTGGCGCTCGAGCTAGAACCGCATACGTGCGCATCTATAGGGAATGGTTTGATAGATCTTGAACTTATGAAAGTTGTAAAATTACGTATCGTAACGCTTCAAGATGAAGGGATTCACGTCCAGACGCTGCTGAATTCGGATATCGTGATACCGACTATTACGGCCGCACTTGATTTATTTATTGATGACCAGCGGCTCATCGCGACGCTGAGGAAGTAACCGCCGCCGCTAGTGTTCCGAATCGGTACAGTAGGCGTGCGGCGTGCCAGTAGCGGCTTCAAGTATTGTATAGACGGCGTAGATATTATAGTTTTGGTCACCTGAGGAGGCGGCTTGGGCGGGGTAGTCAGTGTCGCCGGGGCCGACGCTCAGGCTTTGGTTGCAACGATGGGCGGGGATGATGATTATCTTGTCTATGGCGGCGTCGGGTCCGTTCGGGCTGTCATAGGGGTACTCGTGTGACAAGGTGTTCGTGCCGTATAAAATGGTAAAAAGCTTGGTGGGCCCGTTGCTCTGCAGATCGCTGGTGAATGCGGCACGATCGTCGCCTGTGGCAGTGAGTGGATAGGAGCCGTGCTCCGACTGGTACTCTGCCAGGGCGGCGGAGGTATACTCGACGGCAGCCTTTCTACTGTGGTTGCGGGCAGACCGTTGGACGGTAGGGACTACCAGAAATACTATAGCCAGGATGAGGCTGGCAATAGCGAGCACAATGAGGATTTCTATAATAGTAAAACCCTGAGACCGGTCTGGGAAGGCTTTCGGACGCGTCTGAGCCATATATAAACTTTAGCATAAGCAGTACAAAAATTGACCGGAGAGCATGGCATGCTCTTTGTTTTCGTACTGCCGCCTGCGTTACAATAGAGCTATGTTTACAAAAACTCTGGCTTCTGGCACCGTACACAAACTGCCAGACGATATGCGCAAAGCGATTCTAGCCGACAAAAAAATGCTCGCACTGTGGGAAGATATAACCCCTTTGGCGCGTAACGAATGGATCTGCTGGACCATCACCTGTGCAAAGCCGGAGACGCGCGCTAAGCACATAGTCGTTATGGGCGACAAAATGCACAAAGGCATGCGTCGCCCATGCTGTTGGGTCGGCTGCATACACCGCAAAAAATAGCGGGTTTGGTACTATGGCCTTGATTCCAACTGACGACCAGCATAAATTACAGATACTTGCAGGCACGCTCGGGCGTTTGCGCGGCCACGACTTTGAAAAATATCTGACCGGAGCTATCAACGAAATCGACTGGCCCAAAACCAACATTGCCCAGCTCGGGGCCGGGCATGTGCATGTTGGTGCGCCAGCCATGAATCTGATTGCGTATGTGCTGCGCCACTTGCAGCTGCGGCAAGAAGAACTTATTCGTATACAGGCCTGGTGGTTAGGTGGCTTGGCTACGCTCAGCAAAGGCGATACGGTGCTGAATGACGGCATCGTAGTGGCAAAATCTAAGAGCGACATCCTGCTGCGTATTGCTACTAAAGCGTCTGAGGTGACCGTCGGCATTTCCGTGAAATCGTGCAATAAAAACACCCCCACAAACGACCAACTATACTTTACGACCGCCGTCGGGTTTACGAATTTATTAATAGCCAACCACATCCCGGCATCAGAAGATTTTCTGGTTGGTATGCGGATGTTCTGTGGCGATAAAGGCTTCCGCCCGGCTGACCTGCTGGATGCTGATGCGCTGCAAAAGCGCGTGTCTGACCCCAGCCGGTATTTCTTCGAAGAACTACCCGCAACCAATAAACAGGCGGTCGTTGATATGTTCACGACGATGCAGGAGCCAATCACCCGGGTACTACTGCAAAAAGCCTACCCCAACGATCCGTACGAACCGGCATTTGTTATCCATCAGACCAGGAAGTATGCTTCAATAGACACCTTGGAGTCAGCCATCTTTACCGTCGATGAACTGATTGGCTATTCGCAGCAGTTCTCGCCGTTTACAACCAAAGAATATGTGATCCGCAAAGGCAGCTTTAAAGCGGACAATGCAGTGCATCAGGCGCCGCGGTTCGGCTATATTCAGTTCCAGCGCGGCGGCCAAAAACAGCACCCCACGCAGCTGCAATTCAACCTGCAAGCCGGGTATTTCTATAAGTTGCCAGGCTAACCGATAATCTGTTTGACTGCTTCGCCGAGCTTTTGGGCAAGCAGTGGCGGTACGGCGTTGCCGATAGCGGCACGGATAGCACTGAGTTTGCCCACGAAGATGAAATCGTCAGGAAATGTCTGGCAGCGGGCGGCTTCACGTATCGTCAGTGACCGCGTATTCGTCGGGTGTACATTCCGTGAGCCAGAAATCATAGAGAAGTTGGTGGTGATAGTCGAGGACGGTTCGTCCCAGGCAATGCGTTTGTAGGTGGTGTTAAAGCCCGACGTCGGCCTTTTATGCGGGTCGGGGTGGTTGTGGGCGCTGTCGCCCTCAGGGATGCTTCGCAGCATGTCTATGACTTTATCCGGGTGCACAATAGCAAAGTGCAGGGGGTCGCTCGCACTTTTTTGGCCGGATTCGAGCGGTTCAAGATCGTGGGTGGCGTCTTTGAATGTGCGGTACGCGGGCAAGTTTTGGGCATTGCCGGCTGCGGCGTGCGTTGGTTCGGGGATGTGGGGCTGCTTGCCAATGTCATTACGCACGGCCATAAAAACGACCCGTTCCCTGGATTGGGGCACGCCGTATTGCTTGGCATTGATTGTTTTGAGCTGTACGGTGTAGCCAATGGCGGTAAATCTTTTTTGAATGTCCTCGTGCACCGGTGTGCCGTCCGGTGTGCGCATGGTGAGCAAGAGCCGGACATTTTCCATCAAAACGACTTTGGGCTTGAGGTGTTCGGCGATGCGGATGTAGTCCACGTATAAGCGGTTGCGCGGGTCCATGACATCTCGTTTTCCTGCCAGGCTGAATCCCTGGCAGGGGGGACCGCCGGCTAACAGGTCAATGTCACCGGCCACTTGTTTCCATGCCGCCAGTTCGTCGTTGGTAATGTCACAGACATCACTCCCCAGCAGGGCAGTGTTTGTAAAATTTGCTGCGTACACGTCTCTGAACGCCGGTTCAATTTCGGCATATCCTACAACCTGGAAGCCGGATGCTTTCAAGCCGGCAGACATGCCGCCGCAGCCCGCAAATAAGGCTATCGCCTTTGGCTTGGCTGGGTCGAGGGTGATCTTCTTGAGGTTGTTGACTGAGTCAATGCGTTCAGCTGCGGCCTTTTGCCGTCTTGGGCCAGGTGCGGCTGTGCCCGGTATGTCATGGCGCTTTTGGCGGTATACCCGCAAGCCGCTATCAATAAGCACCTGTTCAGCGGTGGTGTCGTTCATTTTCGAGAAGATGTCGTTAAGCCGGGCGGCGATATCGCCGGGCATTTTCACTTTACCCGCTTCCCATTGTGAAACCGTGGCGGGATGTACGTGCACTAGCCGGGCGATTTTCGACTGGCTGAGGTGATATTTGTGCCTTTCGGTCTTTAGAAGGAGCGGGGGCATGCAGAAATTATAACAAAATCATGCGGTGGCTTTTTGGTATCATGGAGCCATACGGTTATAGGACCGCAGAGATTATGGAAAGGTGGTAGGGTATACGTATGAGAAAAATAGTTGTCTTATCTTTTATTAGTCTTGACGGGGTGATGCAAGCGCCGGGCGGTCCGGACGAAGACACGTCTGACGATTTTGCATATGGCGGCTGGACGGTGCCATATTCGGATGAGCTTTTCAACGATATAATGTCCAAGCAGATGGATATGCCCTTTGATCTATTGCTGGGCAGAAAAACCTACGACATATTCGCCGGTTATTGGCCCAAGCAGACAGGCCCGATAGCCGACCCGTTTAATGCGACAACAAAATATGTTGTTTCTGCGTCATCGCCCCAGCTTAATTGGGAAAATTCCGTGCTGGTTGACGGTGATGTGGTCGCAAAACTCCAGGCGCTTAAAAAAGAGGACGGGCCGGTGCTGCAGGTGCACGGGAGCGGCAACCTCGTACAGACGCTGCTTAAGAATGACCTGGCAGACGAATTATGGCTGAAGATATTTCCGGTGACGCTTGGCAATGGCAAGCGTCTGTTTGCGGAAGGAACAATGCCCGCGGCGTTTGAGCTCACTGAGTCCCATATTTCGCCGACCGGTGTCATTTTCGCTAATTATAAACGGTCCGGCGACGTAAAGACCGGTTCGTTTGTGTAATAGAACCCGTAACGATTAAGGAGAGAGTATGAAAGTTAACGGTATAGGTGGTATATTTTTCCGGGCAAAAGACCCAGAAGCACTGGCAGCATGGTACGAGAAGCACCTAGGCATCAATGGTATGGAATGGACGCAGCAGCAAGGCCAAACGGTCTTTGCGCCGTTCCCGGCGGACACTGATTATTTTGGCAGCGCCTCACAGAGCTTTATGCTGAACTTCCGTGTTGAGGATCTGGATAGCCTGCTGGGCGAATTGAAGGCTGCCGATGTGACGATCGTCAAAGACGTTGAAGAGCAGGCGGGCGTCGGCCGTTTTGCATCAATCGAAGACCCTGAAGGCAACCGCATAGAATTGTGGGAACCGCACGAGTAGTGTTCAGCCGGGTTCTGTGCCCGCAGACCGGTGAGTTTTAGGCAACGGTTACGTTGTCTAAATTGGCTTTCATGCCTTTGAGCAGCGCGTAGGTTACTTTGTCCATGGTAGCGCCGTCAAAATTAGTTTTCTTTACGGGTGAGTGATGGAATGATACGTTCTCGAGGGTCGCATGCTTGAAGATGGCTTTGTCTAAGGACGAGCCGTCAAAAACGGTGCCCCGCAGCGTGAGGCCTTCAAAGGATACTTCGCCGAGGTCGGTCTGCTTGAATGTTGTTTTGTCGAGCGTCGCGCCTTTAAACGATACGCCTTTGAGGGCACAGCGCTTTAGTTTTGCCTCCGACAGGTTGGCGTTCTCGAATGTCACATCGGTCAGGTCACTGCTGTCGAAAGCAGCCTTTGTGAGGTCGGCACCGGCAAAGCTGGCACCCTTGAGAGCGCTCGCCCTGAACTTTGATTCCCGCACGTTTGACGCGCTAAAGTCAGTGCCCATAAGGGCGCTCATGCTAAAATCCGCCCCCGATAGTTGTGTATCTGCCAAGTCGGCGTCGGTAAGAGATGTGGCCATGAAACGTGAATCGCCAGCGCCGAATGCGCCCATAATACCGTCGACAATCGACCTACCCAAGCCTTGCTTTTCGTCACCTTTGCCTGCCTGCGCATGTGGCGCTACTTCGGCCATGATCTCTGATACATCGCCAAATGATTCGACGGTCTGCGTATAGGCTTCGTCGTCCGATGTGCCTGCGGCTTTCAGATCGTTGTACTTTTCGGTCAAATTGGCCAAGAGTTCTTGTTGCACGTCTTTGCGGGCCGGGAAGTCGCCGTAGGGCTTAAATGCGTCGTCTAAAAATTGCTGTAGTTTGTTGTTCATATCGTCTCCTTTATAGTAACTTTTCAAGTATTTTCTGCGCATAATGCCAGTTGCGGGTATTGCTTTGGTATTGCTCTTGGCCGCTCGGCGTGATGCGGTAGTATTTCCGCCGGCCACCTTGCGTTTCGTCGCCCCAATATGATGTTATGTGGCCGTCGTGCTCGAGCCGCTTTAAGCTTGAATACATCGTCGCTTCTTTTAACTCGTACTCGTGCGCCGACAACTCATAGATGCGCTTTGTAATCTCATAGCCGTATTTATCACCATCGGTGAGTAGCTTTAAAATCATGGTGTCGGTATGCCCGCGCAGTAAATCTGACGTTAGTTTGTTATCTATCATGGTTACAATGTATATCAAAGTACTATGACTGTCAAGGTAATAGTGAGTAATGCGCGTGTAATGATATAAATATATTGTAAAACGATAAATAAGCTGCTATATTAGTGGTAGATTAAACAAGGGACATGTATGAAACGAATACCAACCTTTTTGCTGCGGGCCGCTGTTTTAGCCATCGGTGCAACGGTACTCGCGCTTTGTATCTTTGCACTGCCGACGATGTGGATGGCTATTCCTGAAGAGTATCCAAATCATACCTACGTGTTTTACTGCATCCTTATAGCGCTGTATGTGGCGGCGATACCCTTTTTTGTGGCCCTGCATCAGGCAATGCGCCTGTTGCGGTACATCGATACGGGCAAGGCGTTTTCTGTGTTGTCGGTGGTAGCGCTGAGGCGTATTGCGTACTGTGCCATCGCTATTAGTGCGGTATTTGTAGCCAGCATGCCGTTCTTCTTTATATGGGCACAGCACGATGACGCGCCTGGCCTCATCGTTATTGGCATGATTTTGGTAGGTGCCTCATTTGTAATTGCTGTGTTTGCTGGAGTACTAGAGCGATTATTCCGGGATGCCATAGAAATAAAATCGGAAAATGATCTAACGGTCTAAAGGCGGCATATGGCGATTCTTATTAACATTGATGTAATGCTTGCACGGCGCAAGATGAGCGTAACCGAGCTGACAGAAAAAGTGGGCATCACCATGGCTAATATTTCTATTCTAAAAAACGGCAAGGCAAAAGCTATTCGCCTGACGACGCTTGAAGCTATATGCAAAGCCCTGGAATGTCAGCCGGGCGATATTTTAGAGTACCGAAGCGACACATAAAGGCGTGCGTACGCTATGAAAAAGCCCAGTCGAGCTGGGCTTTTTCTGTCGTTTAAATGGGGGCGTGCCTATTTGCGTGCAGCCTTTAGCGCGTCGGCGTACCATAGCAGGCTCTCGATTTGCGTGTCTACTTGGGATTGCGGGCCGTACGGCTTTTCGCGGAGGTCTTGGCGGAGTTCGCCTTCGTCGGTGATTGCATCGGCAAGGTGGTCGCTGAAGAACAGCGCTTGCGGAATGGTTATGACACCGATACCTGGCAGAGCCATGCGTAAACTAGCGACTGCTTGCGCACCACCAGTCGAACCGTGGGCAATAAGGGCGACGGGCTTGTCGTCCATTTCGTGGGCAACGAGGTCGATAGCGTTCTTGAGGACGCCGGACATTGAACGGTTGTATTCAGGGGTTACGATGACGTAGCCGTCAAAAGCGGCAACGGCGTCGAGCCATTTTTTAGTTTCTGGTTCTGGCTGGCGGTCGGGGTTGTAACGGGGGCTGATAGCTTCGTCTATGAACGGCAGCGGGAAGTCACGCAGGTCTAGGACTTCGACGTCGGCTTTGGCGGCAACTTCTTTTGCGGCCCATTTGGCGAGTTTATCTGTTTGGCGGCCTTGGCGGGTGCTTCCGATAATTACGGCAATTTTTGTCATGCTATCTCCTTCTGTAGTGCTCGCAGGGAACAATTAAAACTAATACTATATTTAGTATAGCGTTAAATATGCCGTATGTACGTAAGAAAATTAACCAAGGAGCCTATTTGCATTATCTACAGCAAAACTTTTCAGAAAGAGTATAATATACTGATGACTTCTGCAAATTCTCCGGCCAACCACGTTATTATTTATTCGCACGGCTTTGGCGTCCGTAAAGAAGACCGCGGCCTGTTCACGGCTATTGCCCGGGCATTACCCGGGGCTACGAGTGTTATGTTCAACTACAATCCTATCAACGAAAGCTCGAATACCCTGACGGCAAAACCATTGCCTGAGCAGGCGCGTAAACTACGTAAGGTTATCAACGCCACAAGGGCTGAATACCCGGGCGCCGTGATTGATATCGTCGGTCATTCGCAGGGGTGCGTTGCAGTAGCACTGCTCAAGCCGCGTGATATACGTAAAATTATCATGCTCACACCGCCGGACGACGTGAACGAAGCACTGGTTGCCAGGCAGCTGGGCGCACGCACCGAAACGACTATCGATACCACTACCAGGACACGACTCCAGCGTGCCGACGGCAGTACGACGGTTATACACCCCGAGTACTGGCAGGGTTTGGCGGGCATCGACCCCGTAAAGCTGTACAACAAGCTGGCACGATTTACGGCGCTGCGTATTATGAAAGCCCGGCATGACGAAGTACTTGGCGATGTCCAATTCGAGGGCATTGACCCCAGTGTCTCACTGGTTACGCTCGATGGCGACCATAACTTCAGCGACGAAGAGGCCCGCAAGCGAGTCCTGTATATCTTGCAAAAAGAACTCGCCTTGTAAGCCCCGCTTAATGGTCGTCGAGGGTGCATGCAGAGCGCTCTGTGCTGGTATGCTATATATATGGAAATGCTCGACGGCAAAACAGTCATCCTCTTTGAAAGCGCCACGGCGTGGCGTGATTGGCTTGACCATAATTATGGGCTAGAGGCAGGTATCTGGCTTAAGATTGCCAAGAAGGGGTCAGGTGTTGCCTCTGTAACGCGCGCTGAAGCGCTTGATGTGGCATTGTGTTACGGGTGGATTGACGGACAGGCCCGCTCACTTAATGAAGTGTACTTTCTGCAAAAATATACCCCGCGCCGTGCCAAAAGCCTGTGGTCTAAAGTGAATATCGATAAGGTTGCCGTGCTGATTGAGGCTGGGCTAATGCAAGCGCCGGGCTATACGGCGATTGCCGCTGCCCAGGCTGATGGCCGTTGGGATGTTGCGTACGAACCGCAGCGAACAGCCACGGTGCCGGCTGACTTTGCGGCTGCACTGGCTCAAAATATAAAGGCACAGACGTTTTTTGATTCACTGAATAAAGCTGCCCGGTACGCATTTTTGTGGCGGCTGATGACTGCCAAAACAGCAAAGACCCGAGCTGCCTGGATTCCAAAAATGATCGCTATGCTGGAGTCCGGCACCCACTTCCATTAAATTATTGGCGGTCGCGGATTGTCTGGGCCAGGTGCGCGAGACTGGTTTGCAGCGCCGCCAGCTCTTGCTCGTCCCAGTCTTTCAAGGCCTCGCGCATCATCGTCCGGCGGGTGGCGGCTATCTTTTCGACGATAGCGTCACCAGCATCTGAGAGGCTGACTTTTCGCATGCGTTTGTCGACCACGGCATCAGCGTGTACCACCAGCCCAAGCGACACAAGTTTGTCTACCTGGCGGCTGACGGTAGAATGGTCGCGGTCTACTTGTTCTGCCAGCTCGACGATACCCAGTGAGCCAGCGCGCGCAATACGCATGACGAGCGGGAAGAGCGCGGTATCGAGGCTGACGCCGGCTTTCTGCACCAGCAATTTGTCTTGCTTAGGCCGCGTAAAGAAACTGACAATTTCAAAGAGTGAGCCGTATAGTTCGTCGTACATATCTTGCATTAGCATACCACGAGGTATACAGTTATGTGCATAATACACATAAAATAAAGAAGGATGTACCTATGGATTCAACGGCACACAAACCTGTTATAGGCATAATTATTGGCAGTAACCGGCCGACTCGCGTATGTCGCACCGTGGCAGAGTGGGTCCAAAAAGAAATGCACCATAGTGACCTCGACCTGCAGTTGATAGACCTTGCCGAAGTAAACCTGCCTTTTCTAGACGAGCCGGAAATACCCGCTCACCATAATTACCAAAAGGACCACACTAAGGCCTGGAGCGAACGGATCAGCGGCTATGATGGCTTCGTGCTTGTTTTTCCGCAGTATAACTGGGGGTATCCGGCGGTGCTTAAAAACGCACTCGACTATCTGTACGACGAATGGGCGGGCAAACCGGTGAGTATTATGTGCTACGGCGGCCATGGCGGCTTCCAGGGCGCGCTTGGCATGAAGCTGGTGACCCAGGGGCTGCGTATGTACAATATGTCTACCAATCCGCCACTTGATATCGATGACGATATGTTTGATGAGCGCGGCCAGTTTAAGGATATAGACGCGGCCTTTGCGCGCTACAAACAACCAATGCAGGCGACGGCTGCTGAATTCGCCGGCCTCCTAGGCGTATAATAGTGGCCACATGGCCGATTATAAAACGATCGTTGGTGTTATTGCCGTCGGGGTTGCTTCTGTAAGCTATATTCCGTATTTCCGCAATTTGTTTGCCGGGAAAACAAAGCCGCACGCCTTTTCATGGTTGGTGTGGGGTATTCTGAACGCGATTGCGTTCGCTGGGCAGATACACGATAAGGGCGGAGCAGGGGCGTGGTCGGTGGGCCTGACTGCGGCGGTGATGTTTGTTATCTTTGCCGTGTCGCTGCAGCGAGGCGAAAAGGACATCAAGCCGTTTGACTGGTTCTGCCTGGCTGGCGCGGGCATTGCATTGGTGCCATGGCTGCTGACCAGTGAGCCGCTAGCATCTATTATTCTGATAACAGTCATTGACGCGCTGGGTTTTTTGCCCACAGTCCGCAAGTCTTTCAATAAGCCGCACCAGGAAACGCTCACGACATTTCTGTTAAGTACCTTCAAATATTCACTCGTGGTTATTGCGTTGCAGCATTACTCGCTGGTAACGCTCTTGTTCCCGGTATCGCTGGTAATTATGAACGGGCTGTTTGTGGGCATGCTGCTGATACGCCGCCGGCAAGTGCCGCAAGGCCGCTAGAACAGTGTTGTTACTGACTCGCCGCGGTGGATATTGAGGATTGCATGGGCCAGCAGCGGGGCTATGGTAATACGGCTGATTTTGGGCGATGGCAGTACTTCTGGCAGCGTGTCGGTCGTATAGAGATGGTCCAGGTAGGGATTGTCCTCGATACGTTTGATAGCATCGCCGCTGAATACGCCATGGGTCACTGCGGCCGACACTCTCAATGCGCCTCTCTCTTTGAGCGATTTGGCGGCGCTCATGAGTGAACCGCCCGTAGATGTCATATCGTCGACGATAAGGGCATTACGGTTTTCTACGCTGGCCCCAATAACCTCACCGGTGATAGTGGTCTCAGGGTCGGTCCGCTCTTTATCGACGATGGCGTACTGCGTTTTTAAGCGGCGGGCAAAACCCCGGATCATTTTGGCGGCGCCGACATCGGGGGCGACCACGACCGGCGGATTTGTCTCGGTGCGCAATGCCTCGGCCATAGTTTTGGCGGCATACAAGTGATCGAATGGTATATTGGTGAAACCTTGGATCTGATGGGCGTGCAGATCAATTGCCAGTAATCTGTCGGCACCTGCTTCTACAAATAAGTCAGTTACTAACTTGGCGGTAATTGGCACGCGGGACCGTTCCTTGCGGTCTTGGCGGCCGTAGCCGTAGTACGGCACCACGGCGGTGATCCTGCCGGCGGAGGCCCGGCGTAAGGCGTCGATCATAACCAGTCCTTCCATGAAGTTGTGGTTAGCTGGCGGCCCGGTGGGTTGTATGACGAATATATCTTCCTCGCGGACATCGTCGTTGATTTCTACGTGGGTCTCACCGTCAGGAAACTGATCGACGACCGCATCCACGAGGTCAATTTCCAGCTCACCAGCTATAGCTTGCGCCAGTGCCGGGTGTGCATTCCCCGTCATTACCAACAATTCTTGATCCCTCGTCATAGTTGTCTCCTTACGTCAAATTGTACCATTACCGTTTCAAAACATGTCACAAAATGGGATATCCACACGGTGCGCTATAACCGTTTTGCTTTTTTGTGGCGGGCACGTACAATAGCCACGTATACGATCTATGAAAGAGTTTTTTGGCGTTGCATCGCTAGTCATTACATTTGTTGGGTATGTCCCGTATGTCCGGGATATTTTGGCGCATCGCACAAAGCCGCATGCCTTTTCGTGGTTGGTGTGGGCGGTCTTGTCGGCGATTGCCTTTGCCGTGCAGTTTACGCACGATGGCGGCCCGGGTGCGTGGCTGATGGGCCTGACCGCCTGTATTACGTTCTCAGTATTTTTGCTGTCGGTACGGCTCGGCGAAAAACGTATCGTGCCTGCTGACTGGGTAAGCCTGGCGCTTGCCGGTGTGGCGCTGGCGGTGTGGTTCGTGACCGATAAACCATTGCTGTCGGTAGTGCTTATATCGTTCATCGACGCCATTGGCGGCTTTTTCCCTACATTCCGCAAATCAATCGCCAACCCGCACCAAGAGACGGCGTCAGTCTACTTTATATATGCAGTATCGCTGGTCTTCTCGTTGCTGGCATTCCGCGATTTTTCACTGGTTAACACGCTGTACCCCATTTCGTTTGTATTCATAAATCTGGGCATGGCGGTTTTCTTGGTATGGCGGCGCAGCGTATTACGCACGAAATCAACTGAGCGTGCTAAGGTAGTGGTATGAAAGCAGTATTCCTTGACCGTGACGGCACCGTTACTATCGGTACGCCTATCTACGAACGCGTTGACAGCCTTGAGAAAGTACAGCTCCTGCCTGAGACACTCGACGCACTGCGGCTGCTGGCTGCCCTCGATTACAAAGTATTTTTAGTTACCAACCAATCGGGGTTTTCTGAAGGGCTTATTACCTGGGATGACTTCGACGCCATAAACGATAAGATATTGGGTCTGATCGCGCCCAGCGGCATTACGATTACTGAAACGTATGTGTGCCCGCATAGCGAAGAAGACAACTGTGAGTGCCGCAAGCCAAAGCCAAAGTTACTCTTGGATGCAGCTGCAAAATATGACATCGACCTTGCGCAGTCCTGGATGATCGGTGACCGCCCCTCAGACGTCATGACCGGTGTGAACGCTGGCGCGAAAGGCATTCTGGTGAAGACGGGCGTTCCGACAGTTACAAGTGACCATGCTACGCATACGGCAGATACGCTCCTAGATGCCGTGCGTTACATAGCCGAACATAGCTAGCCGCACGCCACCATACGCACGATTAACAGAGGTATGGTACAATACAGCACATGATGAACTACGCACTTGAGACTGCCATAACTGCCATTGAACAGGCTGCCGTTGCAGCCCTCGGCTTGTCTGAGGTCCCGGCTGGTGTGGTCGAGTATGCGAACCCTAAGATTGGTGCCGATTTGGCGTTCCCTTGCTTTGCATTTGCCGCCAGCCTGAAGCAGAGCCCGGCAGCGCTTGCCGCAACATTGGCTGGCGCCCTCCAAACGCCTGCGATTGCCCGCTGCGAAGCCGCCGGACCGTACGTTAACATTTGGCTCGACCCGGCGTTTCTGGCTGGCGCCCTGCATGATGACATGCAAGGCGCGGCCGCCAATAAAGTGGGTTACGGCGACCACATAAAAGAACATCCGCAGACGGTTGTCGTTGAATTCCCCAGTCCAAATATAGCCAAGCCGTTTAGCATCGGGCATCTGCGTCCGGCAGTCCAGGGCTGGGCTATGCAAAAACTAGCTCGTGCCATGGGCGACACGGTTATTACCGACGACCATCTCGGCGATTCGGGTACGCCATTCGGTAAATGGGTTGTGGGGTTTTTGCGCTACAGTTCCGATGAACAAATCGAGAAAGAGGGCGTCTACGAGTTAGCCCGCGTGTATATTCAAATAACCAAGGACTTGAAAGACGAAACCGACGCCGGTGGCCATGAGATTGCCGATGAAGTCCAGGTGTGGCTGACCAAAATGGAACAGGGCGATGCCGAAGCTACACTATACCGCGAGCGGTTTATTGCAATAAGTATGGATCATATTCATCACGTATATAAGCGGCTAGGCATCCATACTGACCATGCTATGGGCGAGGCTGGCTTCATCGCGCCAGGCAAAAAGCTCGTCGCTGCATATCTTGCGCGGGGCATTGCTGTTGAGGGCGAAGAAGGCTCGGTTATTATTCCTCTTGAAGGCTTTGAGACGCCAATGCTTGCTCTCAAGAGCAACGGCACGGCTAACTATGCTACCACTGATATCGCCACCCTCGATTACCGTATGAAGAACTGGCATCCAGACAAGATTATTCATATTGTTGGCGCCGAGCAGCAATTCCACTTTAACCAGCTGTTCGCCCTAGCCAAGAAGCTGGGCTACACCGATACCGAGTTTGTGCATTACTGGTTCGGTATTATTGACCAGCTGAACGAAGACGGCACGCGCAGTAAAATGAGCTCGCGCAAGGGTGTCGTTCTGCTTGAAACGCTGCTTGATAAAGCCGAAGAAGAAGCCGCCAAACACGCCTCGCCGGCGATTGCCGGTGATGGTGAAAGTATCCGGCGGATTGCCTTGGGCGCGGTTAAATTTACCGACCTTGGCCAGGATAAAAAAACCAACATTTTATTCGACTGGCAGTCTATGTTTAACCTGCAAGGCTACTCGTGTGCGTATGTGCAGTATGCTGCGGTGCGTATCAGCGGTATCCTTGCAAAATTTGGCACTGCCACTTACGACGCTGACAATACCTACGATTGGGCAGCCGAGCACGATGTACTGTTGCATCTGGCAAAGTACCCGCACGTCGTCACCGAAGCCGCAAGTATGTACGAGCCGCACCGGATTGCGACCTACCTGTACGAATTAGCCAAGATACTGAACCGTTACTACGAGAATACGAATGTCGGTGAGGCTGAAGACAACACACGCGCTGCCCGCTTATGGCTGCTTGCTTCAGTGCACCAGGTGATTGCCCATGGCCTTGACCTGCTCGGTATCCAAGTCCCCGATAAAATGTAAGGCTCTAGCGCTCTAAGTAGGCGCGGACTTTGTCCGGATAGTCACTGAATATACCATCAACGCCCAAGGATTGCGCTTCTTTGGCGTCGAGCTCGTCATTCACTTCGTACGCGTAGACTTCTAAGCCACGCGCGTGCGCATCATCTACCAGGGCCTTATCTATGCACTCCATGTAGAGATGTACTGAATGGGCATGCAGTGCTTCACCGTAAGCAGCGCCGTCTATGGGGATGATGCAGGTTGTTGCGCCGCTATGGACCGCAGGCATGCGCGTGATGAATTCGGCCAGCGCTACGTGGTTATATGAGGAAACGGCAAAATCGTTGCTGCTCCAGCCTCTATCTAAGTACTCCTGGATGATGTCGGCGACCGCCTTGCCGATACTTCCGTAGCCTTTGAGCTCGATGTTAATAGGTATGCGCCGGGCTACGAGTTCTATAACCTCCTGCAAGGTAGGGATTTGCTGGCCATGCCCCGCGTCTAGCTTACGGAGTTCGCCAAAGCCAAAGTTTGCCACAAAACCGCTGCCATTAGTGGTGCGGTCGACTTTTCTATCGTGTATGCATACTACTTCACCGCTGGGCAGCAAAAATACGTCGAGTTCAATACCATCGGCACCAAGGTCGAGCGCTTTTTTAAATGATGCAAGCGTGTTTTCAGGCTCGTAGCCGCTTGCACCCCGGTGGGCAAAAATTATCATAGCCTCCATTGTAGCGCACTACGGCTGGCGCAGGTGTTGTGTATATGTCGACTGATAAAAAACCATCCGGCGTTACGGCCGGATGGTTTCGTGTGTAGCAATTGCTACTACTGGGGCAGCAGGACGTTGTCGACAACGTGGATGATACCGTTGCTGGTAGGGATATCCTCGAGCACAACCTTACTGTCGTTAATGTACAAGTCGCAGTCGCGGACAGAGATGTTCAATGTTTTGCCATTGAGGGCAGTGGCCTGCGTCAACTCCTGTGCCGCGTCGGCGTCTACCTTACCGTTCACGACATGGTAGGTTAAGATGTCGGTGAGGGCAGGGATATTAGCGAGCAAGCTATCAACCGTGCCGGCTGGCAAGTTGGCAAAGGCTTGGTCGGTCGGCGCGAAGACGGTCTTGTCGCCAGGAGCGTTCAAGGCGTCAACCAGGCCGGCTGCTTGAACGGCAGCAATAAGCGTCGTGAAATTCCCGTTTTGGGCCAGGGTGTCGACGATAGTACCAGCAGGGCATCCCAGGTCATTCTGGCGGTCGATGAGGTGTTGAATGCGCGTGGTGCTACGGTCACTGTCTTGGTCGAAGCTGGCGTTACGGTCAGCGAGGCGCATGGTGATGCGGTCGCATTTCCTTGTTTGCCAGCTGGCGTCCCCACTGTCCATGGCGTGGGCGCTCGCGCCGCCGACCGGCATAGCCGAAAACGAAAAGGCTGTTACGATGAGACTACATGCAATTAGGGTCTTTTTCATAGGTATATCCTCCATATAAATTGTTAATCTCTGAACAGGCTACGATGCTTACTGCCGCTACTTCATAGGCGTCTCCTTATATTTCAGTGAACGTACGATGAATGCCGCTAGGTTTGTAGCGAGTTCCTTGCGCTCGGCGCCACGCGGTATGTCGGGGTAATATTCGAGCAAAAAGCCGTTAATGGCATGGGTAATGATCTTCGACTGGGTCTCTATCTGGTTGTTCGGTACGGTGAATTCGCCGCGGGCGATACCTTGATGCAGAATTTCCTCAATATGCAGGTAGGCTTTGGCTGGCAGTATCCTGCCTGGCAGGGCTAGGAAATCGTGGCGGAAATGCAAGTAGTATTTCAGAACGAATACGACTTCTTCTATGTGGTCTATTTGGAACTGGATGATTTGCACGAGCTGTTGCTCTGCAGAGGGTCGGCTCCGCAGCTCGCGGCGCAACATACCCAGTTCGGTATTGGTCCGATCAAAAATATCCTTGAGCAGGACGTCTTTATCTTCAAAGAAGTGGTAGATGCTTGATAGGCTGACGCCGCTGGCAGCCGCCAGATTACGCATCGACACGCCTTCATAGCCTTCGGCGGCAAACAGGTGTTTGGCGGTGGTGCGGATGAGATTGATGGTTTGGTCTTTTGTCATAATTGGAACGCTCGTTACAAAAACACTGTAACGTGTGTTCCAGTTTTTGACAAGCATATTGCGGTTTATACAACAAAATTAGGGTTATGCAGTATAATAGTACCTATGAAGCGACTGCTGGTGGGTCAACAAGCACCCGATTTTGCGGTCACTGATGTGAGCGGAAAAAAGGTGACACTCCATGGTCAAAAAGATGGCTATACGCTCTTGGCATTCTTGCGATATGCCGGCTGCCCGTGGTGCAATTTGGCCATCCACCGCCTTGCCCTTGAATCGAAAATGCTGTCGCAGAGCGGCTGTAACATAATTGTTTTTGTGCAGTCTACAAGAGACAACGTGGTGGAGAATATCAGCGAACGCCATGCCGTTAAGCCATTGTTCCCTATAATTGCCGACCCTGGCAAGGAAGTGTACCGTGCGTATGGCGTAACGCACTCGCTGCACGCTGTGGTGCGCGCCATCAATGACATTCCCGCGTGGGTGCATGCCGTAAAAGACCACGGATTTGTGCAGGGCAAGCTCGACGGCGATCTATTTTTGGCTCAGGCACTGTTCCTGGTGTCACGTAAAACGCGCATGGTCGTGCAGGCTCTCTACGATAAAAGTCTCTACGACCACGAGACGTTTACACCCATCTACCAGTCGCTCGTATTTAAAGATTAGCGGACGTGGGGATATTGACACTAGCATGTTCCCCATGCATACTGGAATCATTCAGCCTCCAACCAACAGCGTAGTAAGATAAAAACGTAACGCATCAAGTATTATTTATGACACAAGTGCATCCAAGAATAATAGAGCAGGCACCTCCAGCCGACGATCAGTTTGTTATGGAGCAGGGCGTGCTGCCAGCAATGGACAGCCTTCATAATTCCGCAGACTATCTGCCTTCCAGCCAGGCATTAGCGGCTATGCAGTCTCCTGATGCCGCAGAGCTCGGCATGATGCTGGACCGCGTGACGAATATCGATATACGGGATATAGCACTTGCCGATGCAGGGGCCTTTGGCCGGATAGTCCGGCAAGAAGCGAAAGTAATGGGTGGTCCGTCTATTAGTAGCGAGCGCCGGTTCTTGCTTGAAAAATATATGTGGTCGTTAGGCGAGGTGGCAGAATATACGCCTATGTCCGATGGGGCTGCACTGTATCGCTTTGGCGGTGACCCCGTCGTGTCCGTGGTGCAGAATGCCCTGACGTGCGACACCCTGAATATCCTTGCAATGTCTTATAATGCAAAGGCCAAAAATATTTATTATGATGCCGCGCAGCGCCGCGCCGCGCGTGACCAGGCCAAGGCATATGAGGAACAGGCAGTCGCTCTTGCTGCGGGCATTGCCGCCGATTGTATTGACGCAAATGGCTTACCTGCCGACTACGACACCGCCAGTGGTGCGGCGCTCGAAAGCACGCCGTCAACGGCCTTTATGGTGCTGAGCTCTGGTGTCATTCCGCATGCGCAGGGGGTCCGGATGCTTAAAACACTGAACGATCGCCTGACTGGCACTGAGGCGATACAGGTTGGCTGGGAACAGGCAGTGCAGGCGGCGGTCCACTATGGCCAATTTGATCTGGCGGCACGCTGGACCGGCTTTATTGATGATGCCGATACAGCGGCTGCAGCTGACCGCTTTATTCGGTTAGCTGACCAGCAACAGCGTGCAGAGCACCAAACGCTGCTTCGACGTCAGGAGATTGATGCGACAGGCCATACGAATGTCGAGGTGACCCGTAAGTCACTACGTCGCCGCGCCGCTACTGCCGCCCGTATTGCTGCCCGTGCCCTGGCTGCTTAGGTCACCCGTTAATGTTCGGCGCGGTGGCGAGGGATGGCGTGGAAGTGCTCTTCGAGCGGGTCAGGCTCCACGTGTACCCGCAAGCCTTCGCCTTCGGCACATTGCTCAATGGCAGCTTTTACTTTGGCAACTGCTGCTTCAACCTCGTCTGTTTTCAGGCCGTCGCGGAAGTGGACATCGATATTTACCAGCAGTTTATCTGAGCCGATCATTAAGGTGCGCATGGCCAGTATGTGTTTTACTTCAGTCACTTCGCGGGCGGCGTCACGGATGCGTCGTTCCAACTCTTTTGGTGCACTCTGATTAATAACCAGCGCCCGGACGCTAATGAGCAATACAACTGCCGCAGCCCCAAGCACGGCACTCATGAGCATGGCGCCCACGCCATCGAGCGGTATAAGGCCGGAAGTGCTGTACAAGGTCACAAACAGGAGACCCATAAAGGCCGTGCCGGTGCCCATCGCGTCTAATATGACGGTCGTTTTAGGCGCAATGAGAGTGGAATCCATAAATATACGGTATATATGCGTGAACGGCTGTCCGTCCAGCAGCCGCCGGACACTAACCCAAAATGAATAGGCGTTACTGCATAGCGACAGCACCAAGGCAATGTAAATAAGATAGGTGAATTTGAGCGATGTAGCATCCAGTAAGTGCCCATAGCCCACGCGCAGGGCAAGGGATGCGGTTACGCCCACTACGACAAAAGCGGCGACGGTAGACCAGTAATACAGTTCGCGGCCATAGCCGAAAGGGTGTAGTTTGGTTGCGCGTTTGCTGCCGCGCCGGTTGCTGAGTAATAGGATGGCAGCCGAACACAGACCGGCAAAGCCCTCCATGGCTTCGACCATCATGATTGCGCTGCCGGTTAGGACGGCGACAATCGTGTTGATTACCAGACCGCCGACGTCGACGATCAGGGAGGTGGCAAGTACCTTTTTTGTGGTCGGTACGCCCGGTGTTTGTTTTTCCATATAGGTTCTCCTGCCTTGAATATAAACCACTTGTGCTTATGAGTGCAATTATATACTGTTGGCGTTCGGGACGCCGGTCACGTATAATCGGTTGCATTGGCGCCTTGGCGGAGCGGTTACGCGGAGGTCTGCAAAACCTTATAGACCAGTTCGACCCTGGTAGGCGCCTCCAAATACTTTTCTGAAATCTTATAACCCCGGGGTACGTATGAAATCGGTTGTTATCTGCGGTTCTAAACGGTATAAAGACGATATCGCCCAGTTTGCCAGTGATCTGGAAAAGCTGGGTGTTTTAGTATTTGAACCATCCTTTGAAGAATTGGTGCCTGAAGCGAGCAAAATGGGCACGCCGTATGTTACGCGTAAAGTGTTTAAAGGCCTCACGCTGGAGCACTTTGACTGGATACGCAAAGCTGAAGTCTGTTACGTGTACAATCAAGACGATTATGTAGGCGCGAGTGTGACGATGGAAATGGCGTATGCCTGCGCGTTAGGCAAGCCGATATTCGCGCTATCGGCGCTCACTGGTGACCCATGTAGAGATGCGCTGATTGATAAAGTTATTAGCGCTCCAAAACGGCTTGCCGCTCTGTTATAAAACGCTGTTGCTATTTTTGATGAGCTGTTGGTAGGCTCTGGGTATGCCACGAAAAAGATCATGGACTGACGAGCAGTTAAAAGAGGCAGTAGCTGTTTCTAAGAGTTATCGAAATGTCTTAATTCTATTGGGGCTTATTCCGGCAGGCGGTAACTACGAGCACGTTAAGCATCGCGTCCATGATTTAGCGTTAGATACGAGCCATTTTACCGGTATGGGATGGAATAAGGGCTTGGTTTTTCGACCTGTTGCGCCCGTTCCTCTTGAAACTTTATTAGTGAAGGGTGGTCGAGTACAAAGCTATAAGCTAAAACGAAAGTTATTCGAGGCCGGGATAAAGACGCCACAGTGTGAGCTATGTGGTTGGGGCCAGGTGGCCTCTGATGGACGTATACCAGTAGAGCTTGACCATATCAACGGTGACCATTATGATAATCGTCTGGGCAATTTGCGCATACTTTGCCCAAATTGCCATAGCCTTCAATCCACTCATCGTGGTAAAAATATAGGTAGGTCTGGGCGAGTGGTGGAATTGGTATACACGTGACACTTAAAATGTCATGCTCACAAGGCTTGCGGGTTCAAGTCCCGCCTCGCCCACCAAAGAACTATGACTAGTGATAAAATTGCTCACGACAGCGAAACAGCAGCCCAAGGGCAGCAGGTATTTACTGCCTGCGCGTTTATTCATCACGACTTTGACGGTATTACCAAAGTCTTTATGCCCAAGCGCGCAGCCACTAAGAAATTCCTGCCAAACAAATTCGAACTGCCTGGCGGCCACGTCGATTACGGCGAGCAGATGGAAGCGGCCTTAGCCCGAGAGGTGCAAGAAGAGCTTGAAAAGGACATCGTGGTGGGCGACCCGTTCGCTGTCTTTACTTACATGAACGAGGTTAAAGGCTCGCACTCCATTGAAGTTGATTATTTTGCCCAGTTTAAAGATGGCATCGGCAATATTGTTCTGCACCCTGAAGATCACTCCGAGTACCGCTGGCTATCTGAAGCCGAGCTCGGTGACTATTTAGAGGAAAATGATGACGAAACCCGCGCCATCCGTCGCGGCTTCGCACTGTTGCGCGGCGAACCAATACGCACGTAAAAGCCATAGCCGCGGCTATCGCGGACTGGCAAGCACACAATAACCGTCCGGTGCTGCAACTTCGGCTGGGCGTCCGTACTGGTTGTCGAGGTGCTGGTATGCCACGTTGCCTGAGCTAACCGAACGGGGAACATAAAAATAGTGCCGCAGCATCCTGACTGTCCTGTCTTGCGGCCATTCGTCGGTATGCCAGTTAGCGCGGACCACGACCGTGCCGTTTTTCTTAATGACCCGTTGCGCTTCGCATAATATCGCGTGCCGGCCGGCATCATGAATATTGGCATTGAGTACGTTGGACATAAATAGTTCGTGTACCGATGTATCGGGAAGGGGCAGCTTGCCGCCGTCGCCCAACAGGAACGAAATATGCTGGCCGGCCCGTTCACGGGCAGCACCTTGGGCAAATAACACCGCCTGCGACTCCACGGCATCTGCGTAGTTACCAAAACGGTTGACGTAACTACCTGTCGCATTATCAATTTCCACACAGTTTTTACGCTGGTAGGTGCGCGCGCCGCGCAAGGCCATAGGGTCAAGGCCAAAGCCGATTTCCACATATAGCGGTAGATGCGCACGCAATGCGGCCGTTACTTTTTCAGCAGCTGCCATGCGCCGTATCGCGTTATGGGTGTTGGCTATCTCGCTGGCGCTAGCCGGCTTGGTAGCTACCAGGGCCTTATTGGTGCCGCTTGTGCGCCACACCGCTTTCGTAACCATGGGTGTACCGGTGTGGCGGCTGATGAACATATTTTCGGCGGTTTTGTAGCGCCGGGGCACTACGGCACCTTCTGGCTTTGCCCAGTACGTCTCATGAATCAGCCCGTTAACGGTCATGGGCGCATCGTCCCAACCTGGTTCTGGCGAAAATCCACCTATGATGCCGGCTGGGTTCCAGGTGAGGTCTACATCTTGGCCGCTACCCCGGAGTGTGCGGAGCGCCTTGCCGTAGAAATGTCGAGATTGGCCGTCATTGCACAGTTCTTCTACTTCGCCCATAAGGCCTCGGATGGCAATGTCGGATGGCGGCGAATCTGAGGCTTCTGCTAGCCGTTCCGTACCGAATACTGCTAGCTGCGCTACTTCACGTGCACGCTGCCGGGCTTCCACTCCCGCTGGCTCTAAGGGGATCTCGCGCATTGTGATACCGTTAATATCCATATTAAGCAATATTAGGCGTTTTAATACCATATTACCAGAGGTCGGTTGGAGGCGGAATGTCTTGTATCTCAGGGCAAACCGTTGCATGTATAACACCGCTATTACTTTGCGCCAGCTATAACCGGGCGGGTACAATAGGAGTATGGCAACCGTAAAGCACAGTGCAGGTATTTTGCTGTACCGCCCCCATGGCAGTGGCTATGAGGTGCTTATTGTGCACCCGGGCGGTCCGTTTTGGATGAACAAGGACTTGGGCTCGTGGTCCATCCCCAAAGGGGAAACAGAAGCCGATGAAGCGTTATTGGCTGCCGCCAAGCGTGAATTTGAAGAAGAAATTGGCGCGCCGCCGCCCGCTGGCGACTACAGAGAGTTGGGCGAAGCCAAGCAGGCGAGCGGCAAAATTGTGCACGCCTTTGCGCTGAAGTCCGACTTCAACTTAGAGCGCTTTAAAAGCAATATGTTCGAGATGGAGTGGCCGCCAAAATCCGGCAAGCAGCAGGAATTCCCGGAAAACGACCGGGCCGCGTGGGTCACCATGAATACTGCCAAACAAAAGCTGGTAAAGGGCCAAGTGCCGCTACTGCAGGCGCTCGCTGACCAGCTGGGGGTAAAATTGCATGATATTGTGGTGCCGCCGCAAGAGCGCCGCGAGAGCCGGCATGACGGCCGGGACGCCCAAACGAGCCTGTTTTAACCTGTTAAAAGTGGTATAAAGTGCTATACTAGGCGCATATGACTATTGCCGTCACGACCGTTATGATGCGCACCATGCCCTGCCAGGGCATATTTTCTCCATACACCAGCTTTATTTATTGATTAACGAAAACAGGTTAGACTAATTATTATGAAATATTACATCGCTACTTCTATCGCCTATGTGAACGGCGCTCCGCATATTGGCTACGCCATGGAGCTGCTGGAGGCTGATGTCCTAGCCCGCGCCGCCCGCCAGCGTGGTGACGACGTCATTTTTTCGACCGGTACCGATGAACACGGTACGAAAGTTGCCGAAAAGGCCGCCGCTGCCGGTAAAGATCCCAAGTCATTCGCTGACGAAATGAGCGCTACATTCAGCACCCTGCTCCAGGACATTAACATCAGTAATGACCGCTTCATCCGTACGACTGATCCGGACCACGAAAAGCGCGCACAAGCTATATGGAAAGCCATGGGCGATAACATTTACAAAGCCAAGTATGTTGGCTGGTATGACGTTCGCCAGGAAGAGTTCGTAACAGAGGCGCAGGCCGACCCGGCACGTATGAAGCCGGAGCACCCGCAGGCCTACCAGAAGTTAGAAGAAGAAAACTATTTTTTCCGTCTGAGTAAATTCACGGAGCCCATCAAGAAGGCAATTGAGGACGGGACATTCAAGATCGTTCCTGAAACTCGTCGTAACGAGATTCTGTCCGTGCTGAAAGAGGGCTTGGAAGATATCAGTATTTCCCGCCCGAAAGAGAAGCTCGACTGGGGTGTGCCGGTGCCTGGCGACAAAGACCAGGTGATGTACGTGTGGTTTGAAGCCGTCATGAACTACATAACGGTGCTTGGTTATCCGGACGGCGACGATTTTAAGAACTACTGGCCGGCCGCGGTGCAAGTTATCGGCAAAGACATTCTCCGTTTCCATGCTGCCATATGGCCGGCTATATTGATGGCACTTAACCAGCCGTTGCCGAAACAGCTGTATGTACACAGCTTTATTACGGTTAATGGCGAAAAAATGAGCAAGAGTATTGGTAATGTCATATCTCCCCAAGATATTGTGGGCAAATATGGCATCGACCCCTTCCGTTATTTCTTCCTGCGCCATATCCCCAGCTACAACGATGGTGACTTTACGTGGGAGGCTTTTGAATCTGCCTATAATAACGAACTCGCTAACGAATTAGGTAACGCCGTACAGCGTACTGCTGCCATGGTCATGAAATATCAGGGCGGTATCCTGGGTGAAGTTGTCCGGGCTGAACACGACAGTACGCCGATTGTTGAGGCCTTGCAGGAGTGCCGCTTTGACCGGGCATTGGATATGATCTGGGATCAGGTCCGTGGCTTGAACCAGTATATTGACGAAGAGAAACCATGGGAAATCGCCAAAAATAAAGACGAAGAAGAACACCTGAAAGATGTCCTGACCTACCAGGCCGGGTGCCTGCTGGAAATTGCTGATTTGCTGACGCCGTTCCTGCCCGACACGGCGGCTAAGATTAAAGCCGTCTTTGAAACAGGGGTTATCAAGCCGATCGTCGGCACGCTGTTCCCAAAGCAAGAAGCGGCTGCTCATACTGGGGAATAGTATGCCTATCCAGCTTATTGATACGCATTGCCATATCCAGGAAGCCTGGAAGGCCGTCAACGGCCAAGACGCCACGGCGCAAAAATGGGACAAAGCCGGCCGCCCGTCGCCGGACGATATGATTGCCCGTGCCCATGAGGCGGGTGTGGCTACGATGATATGTGTCGGCACGACGCTGCCGGACAGCAAACTGGCTATCGAGTTCGTACAGGGCCGCCCAGATTGTGCTGCTAGTATCGGCTTGCATCCACACGAGGCGAAAACATATGCCGGAGACGATCAAAAGCTGGCCGCATTCGCCGCGCTTGTTACTCAGCCGAAGGTAGTGGCAGTCGGGGAGTGCGGCCTTGATTACTTCTATAACCACTCACCAAAAGCTGAACAAGAGCGTATGTTGCGCTTCCAGATTGAACTGGCATTGCAGCACGATGTGCCGATGATTTTCCACGTGCGCGAGGCATTTGACGACTTTTGGCCCATTTTTGACGCATACAAGGGTATTCGCGGCGTGATGCATAGTTTTAGCGCCACTGCCGCCGACGTGGAGCAGATTGTGCAGCGCGGGCTGTATATTGGCCTCAACGGCATTATGACCTTCACGAAGGATGTTCAGCAATTGGATGCTGCAAAGGCCGTTCCAACAGATCGTCTGCTGCTTGAAACCGATGCACCATTCTTGACACCGCAACCTTTCCGTGGTACCATCTGTGAGCCAAGACATGTGCGAGTAACGGCTGAATTTTTGGCCGGGCTGCGCGGGGAGTCCCTTGAGGACCTCGCAATCGCCACCACTCGCAACGCACAGCATCTTTTTGGTCTCTAAATACACGTATATGAAACCACGAGCAGATAAACTCAACACGCATAACTCCCGGGAACGCGAACTGTCACAAGGTCGCTGGAGTACGCTATATGCAGCAGCACAACACGTCGACGAAACATTAGTACGCGCCGGTGGTGCTGACTTATTGCAAGAAGACCGCGCTATGGACCCGTCCGCAGCCGCCGCTATCATGGATAAAACAGTCGATTTCGTACCGGTTCCGGCGGATGTCGCTGTCGCCGAAGGTGGTTCAGCACTTTCTGAGGCCGCACAGGATGCCTTATCTGGCCAGTTGGCCGGACTCGGCTACACCGCCGTAAACCCGGAGGCAAACTAATATGGGCCTGCTGCAAGCACTTGCAGGGCGGCAGGCAGACCGGGACGCCCGTTGGTACCGTGATATGATCCGCCGTGAAGCCAAAATTGGCGGTGAATTATTTGGCCCGGTTGCCCCTGACGCCCGCCGCGAATTCTTTTGTTTAGACGAATACACTTGGGTATGGCACGAAGAATGGGTCGGCCCTGACGGTTCCCGCCGTGCAGTCACAACCCGTTACGACATCCGCCCGCAAGGCATCCTCAAAGCGCAGGACGGTCAGCCGTATCATTATATTGGCCGCGAAGAAGCCCGCAGCTTCCACAAAGCAGTCCAGCTCTACACCAAACGGGTGCGCGAAGAACTATACGCTAACGTATAATAACGGCCATGAGCACTATCTATCTCGATCACGCGGCCGCCACGCCGATGGACCCGGCTGTATATGCTGCCATGCAGCCCTATGCAACCGACGTATTTTATAATCCGTCGGCTACGTATTTGGCGGCTCAAGGCGTACATAAAGACCTAGAAGCCGCCCGTGGCCGCGTTGCCCATTGGCTGGGTGCCCGTCCGAGCGAAGTGGTGTTTACGGCTGGCGGCACTGAGGCGAATAATTTAGCTATCCACGGTGTGCTCGCCCGCTTTCCCGAAGGCACTATCGTTACCACCGCTATCGAGCATGAATCAGTACTGGCTGCCGCGCATGCTCACGCCTACCGTGAAGCGCCGGTTGGCCCGGACGGCATCGTGGATGTCGACGCGCTGCTGGGGCTGATAGACGACCATACGGTACTGGTGAGCGTGATGTATGCCAACAATGAAGTCGGCACGGTGCAGCCTATCCGGGTAATCGGCCATGCGCTGGATACTATCCGCCGCACTCGCCGCCAGCAGGGCAATCCATTGCCGCTGTATCTGCACACTGATGCTGCCCAGGCCGCCGCGTACCTCGATTTGCACACTGCCCGCTTAGGCGTCGATATGCTGACGCTCAACGCTGGTAAAATATATGGCCCGAAACAGGTTGGGGCACTATACATTGCCAGCACGGTGCAGCTTGCACCGCAAGTATTGGGCGGCGGACAAGAACGCGGCATACGGAGCGGCACGGAGAACGTCATGGGTGCCGTTGGGCTGGCTACAGCCCTTGATATCGTGCAAGGACGCCGGCACGACGAAACAGAGCGCCTGCAGGCGCTCCAGCGGTTATGGATAGAAACAATGGGCGTGGCACTGCCCGTTGCCCACATGAACGGGTCGTTGAAGCATCGCCTGCCCAATAACATCCACATTACGATTCCTGGCGCCGACAACGAGCGCCTGATATTCCAGCTCGACGACGCTGGTATTTTGTGCGCTGCCGGTTCGGCCTGCAGTGCCGATAGCGGCGAGCCATCGCATGTACTGCGGGCTATGGGCATGGCCGACGACGATGCCCGGGCATCGCTGCGTTTTACTATGGGCCGCCAGACGACCACCGGTGATATCCGTACGGCTGTCGAAAAACTCAAGCATTTTGCCGCCTGAGTTGCTATACTTGACCCAGTATGTTCAAGCACAAGCGACTCCTATCCGCGCTCTTTCTGGTAGCCGGGCTGTGCATGGCTGTTTCAAGTATCGGCGGTGTGGCCGCGCAGGAAGTGACCCAGGGGTACGCCAGCGATCAGCAATTACAGAACGGCATGATCGTACGCCTCAAGCCCAATGATGCCAAAAAAGTGGAGGCACTGACCACTGACAACGCCAAAGATATGCTCGGTATTGTTGTATCTAACACAACAGCTCCGTTGTCTATTTCTGACCCGACAAGCAATCAGAGCTATGTGGCGACGTTTGGCAAATACAGCGTGCTGGTCAGCGACCAGAACGGCAGCATAAAGACCGGTGACTACATTACTATTTCTGCGGTCGAAGGCGTGGGCATGAAAGCCGACGGCAACCAGGTGCTGGTACTCGGCAAGGCGCTGAGCAACTTCAACACGAAGGATGCCGACAGTACGATTAGCGTCACCGATACCACCGGCGCCAAGCGCACGGTGGCCTTAAAGCGCATCCCGGTGGACATCAGCGTGGCTCACAACCCGTTGTATAGCGGTGACTCGGCCGCTGGCGTGCCACGGGTGCTTTCCAAAGCCGCACAAGCAGTGACGAATAAGCCGGTGACGGCGCTGCGTATTTATGCCAGCCTGGGTGTGCTTGGCCTGTCGCTGTTGGTGGCCGCCATGATTATTTACTCCGGGGTACGCACCGGTATGACGGCTGTTGGCCGCAATCCGCTGGCCAAATCGTCCATTGTAAAAAATATGATTGCCATCTCGCTTATGGCAATCGTTATTGTCATGATAGGGGTCATTGCAGTATATTTATTACTGAAGATATAGCTTATGCTTAATACAAAGGGGAACCGGGCGCGCTCATGACAATCTGGTGGCTGCTACTTATTCTGGGGACTATATTAGCCTTCGGCACGGCGTTCATCTGGATTGCCGTCCATTTACATGCTGCTGCCAAGCCGGTGAAATCACTGGCTGAATCGCTGCAAGGCGCTGCTGAGGAAGATGTCGACCACATCTTTAACGAGGAGTTCCGTGAAGAGCTGCGTAACCGCGGCCGTTTGCACTTTGAAAAGATCTTGGGCGAGAACGCTATGTTCCTGCAACAGGACTTGCGTTTGACGACCTCGCAGATGAACGAGTTTATGAAAGGCGAGATCACCAAAGAGCTGAAGGCTGCCTTTGCCAACTACGAGAACGCCATCAGCAGCGCCAAAGAATTGGCAGTGGAATCGATTGAAAAGACCAAAACCACCATCGACCAAGAGCGCCAGGCGCTGGTTACTGCGTTGGCAAAAGAGGTCGGTGAAGAAAAAGACCGCCGTATCAAACAGTTCGACGAGCGCATGGGCCAGGTTATCAACCACTATGTACTTGAAGCTATCGGTAGCCAGATCGACCTGAATGACCAGTTGGAGTACATCCTGAACGAAATGGAAACCCACAAGGCTGCAATATTAGAGGATATCCGTAGTGGCACCTAAATCAGCGCATCAGCTCAAACTCCCCACATTAGTTTTTGGCATTGTAGAAATCCGGCGCTTACGCCGCGAACTTGAAGCACTTGAGGATTTCGTGAGCCAGGCAAACATTCGTGAGCCAGGCAAACAGCCGCAACTGCCGCGCACCAGCCGGTTGCTGGACGCGCTGGCCACCGAGAATAACATGCAATTATTACAAGGCGAACACCGTACCTATATGATGCACTTCCTGCAGGCAATTGAAGACGAAGCACCGAATATACACATTAGCTTTGCCGTTGACCCGTCGTCGGCGTTTACGCTCAAGATCGTGACGTGGCTGCGTGATAACATCCACCCGTTCGCGTTGCTGGAAGTTGGTTTACAGCCGACGATTGCCGCCGGCTGTATTGTGCGTACTACCAACAAGGTATTTGATTTTAGTTTGCGTGAACGATTTACCGGCTCACAGGATCTGCTCATAAAAGCGCTTGAAGCCGCCATGGCTGAAGCGCCGCCCGCACCCGTAACGGCACCTGAGCCCGCAGGAGCTGCCGCATGAGCGACAACCGCCACTTTGACCAGCTCGTTGCATCTGGCAAACCGGTAGGTGAAGTTATCGCCGTTGACCGGTTCATGATCCAGGTAAAGGGTATGCAGCCTTGTAACCTCCACGCACTTATTATGTTTGAAGACGGCAGCAAGGGCTATGTACACCATATCTTCGACAACCATATGGTTATTTTGCATCTGGGCACGAAGACGGTACGCGTTGGTTCAACCTGCGTTATCCAGCACGAAGAACTGGTGACGAAGGTCGGCCAGGGTTTTGTGGGCCGCGTGGTGTCGGTAACGGGTGAGCCGCTGGACGGCAAAGGGCCGATTGCCGCTGATGGCGTGCTGCCGGTATTCGCGTCAGCGCCCATGCTATACGAACGTGAACTGCTCGATAAACCGTTGGAAACCGGCGTCACGATCCTCGACACCTTGTTCGCCTTGATGCGCGGCCAGCGTATGGCGTTGCTCGGTGACGGTAAGTCCGGTAAGAGTACGCTCGCCACCCAGCTGGCTATCAACCAGAAAACGACCGATATCACCACGGTATACGTGCTGATCGCCAAGCGCCGTACGGATATTGACACCCTTATTTCGCGCCTTGAAACGAACGATGCCTTAAAGAAAACCATCGTGGTCGTGTCAACGATGGCTGACTCATTGGTGCATAGCTTTTTGGCACCGTATGTGGGCTGTGCCATGGCCGAGTATTTCTGGCAGCACCTGAACCAAGACGCGTTGATTATCTACGACGACCTGACCGCTCACGCTCACGCCTATCGTGAAATGGCCCTGCTGACCGGCTCCAGCCCTGGCCGTGACAGTTACCCGGGTGACATGTTCTACGTGCACTCCAGCTTGCTTGAACGCGCCGGCAAATTGAACCGCAACCATAAGACGCTCACCAGTATTCCGATGGTCTTTGCCGCCAGCGGCGACATCGCCGCCTATCTGCCTACGAACGTCATGTCCATTACCGACGGGCAGTGGATTTTGGATATGAAAATCTTCCGCGACACCATGAGGCCTGCGGTAAACGCCGGTCTATCTGTGACCCGTGTTGGTGGCCGTGGCCAGACCAAGCGCCAGCAGGCGCAGGCGGGTGCGCTGTTTAAGTCGCTGACCGCGCACCACACCGCCCAGGAATTTGCCCGCTTCGGTTCCGAGCTTGCCCCGGCTGCCCAGACGGACCTTGTCCGTGGTGAACTGTTGTACAAGGTACTCAACCAGATTCCTGGCGAGAACTATAACTTCAAAGAGCAGACCCTGATAATGGACGTGTGCTTGAACTTTATGGCGGGCGACGAAGTGGATGTTACCACGCTCAAGACCAACGCCCGGGTCATTGCAAAAGATCTAAAGGACGATGACAGCAACTTCGACGAGTGCCGAGACAGGCTGAAGAAACTTGCCCTTAAGCCCGCTCCAGTAAAGGAAGAAAAGCCGGGCGCAGCCGCCCCCGCAGCTCCGGCCGCTCCAGCCAAAGACGATGACAAAAAGGACGGCAAGAAAGAAGATAAGAAAGACGACAAAAAGAAGGAAGAGGCTAAGAAATGAGCCGCCTCCAAGAAGTCGCCGAAAAACAGGTAGCCATGAATACCATCCTGAACCTGACTGGGGTGTTTGAGGGCCTGGCCAGCATGCGTATTGCCGGCGTTAAGAACCAGGTGCTGGAATCGCAGCAGTTCTTTAGTGAGATTTGGCATATCTACAAGCAGCTGCGCGTCGATAGCCTGTTCCGTTTCGGCCGCACCAACCAGACAGATATTATCAAAAAACAACTGTACATTATTATTACCGCCGAAGGTGGTTTCGGTGGTGACATCGACCAGCGGCTTATCAAGCTGATGTTGCAGGACTTCTCGCCAGAGAAGCAGGATATTATCGTGATCGGTCACCACGGAGCGTTGTTGCTATTACAACAAAAGATTCAGTTTAAGAAGTACTTTACCCTGCCGTCCCGCGATAAAAATATTAACGTCCGGCCGCTGGTGCAAGAGGTTGGCCGGTACGAGAGCACGTCGGTGTTCTACCAGACGTACATTTCGCTGACTGTGCAAGACCCAAAGCGCATTGAGCTGCAAAGCGCCGTGGCCGACCAGGCCAAGAGCGTGGCTAAGGCTAACGACAACGAAGAGATCAGCGAAACCAATTATATATTTGAGCCATCGACATTTGACGTGGTAGCCCACTTGGAGCGGTCGATGACCGAAATCGCCCTTTCGCAGGTTATTCTGGACAGTAAGCTGGCCCAGTATGCCGCCCGTTTCCGGGCCATGAGCATGGCAAAAGACCGGGCACGTGAATTAGTGAGTGACTTGCAGCTTGATTTTAACCGTACCAAGCGGCATATCCAGGACGAACGGTTGAAGGAAATGATTAACGGCATGAGAATGGGAGGCAAATAATGAACCAGGGCGTCGTACGCGTGGTGAAAGACCTGACGGTCATCGTTGAGTTCGATGACCAAGTGCCTGATGTGCACGAACTGATCACGGTGGACGCTATTGGTACGCAGCTGCTGGTAGACAGTCTGGCGCCGGGCAACCGCGCCGTGTGTCTTATTATTCGCACCGATTTTCGTATCCAGAAGGGTATGACCGTAACGCCGACCGGCCACAGTATTGAAATTCCTGTCGGCGATAAAATGATTGGTCGCGTGGTTGACGCCCTAGGCGCGCCGATTGACGGCATTCCGCCGGTTGATGACAGCGACATGGAACACCGTAGTATTTTTGCCTTGCCGCAGCGTGGCAGCGCCGCAAAGGTGTCGAAGCCCGAGATTCTGGAAACGGGCATTAAAGTGCTCGACTTCTTTGCGCCGTTCGTGAAGGGCCGCAAGATCGGTATCGTCGGTGGTGCCGGTGTGGGCAAGACGGTGCTGACCATGGAGATGATCAACAACGTCGCCAAGCAGGGCGGCGGCCTATCGTTTTTTGCCGGTATTGGTGAGCGTATTCGTGAGGGCCACGAACTATACGACACCCTTAAGAATACCGGCGATATCTTAAAAAGTACCTGCATGTTCTTTGGGCAGATGAATGAAAACCCGGTGCAGCGTTCGTTGATTGCTTTGAGTGCCGTGACGCTCGCCGAATATTTCCGCGACGAACAAGGCAAGGATATCCTGTTCTTTGCCGACAACATGTACCGCTACATTCAGGCCCGGAACGAGGTCGCGACTATGATCGGCCAAGTGCCGTCAGAAGGTGGCTATGAGCCGACGATTTTCAGCGACGTTAAGATGTTGCAGGACCGCCTGAGTTCCAACGAGAACGGCTCCATTACCGCCGTGCAGACCATTTACGTGCCGGCCGACGATACCTCCGACCCGGCCGTGCAGATGATTCAGCACGAGCTGGACTCGATTATTATCCTCAGCCGTGCCGTGGCCGAGCAGGGTATCCGCCCGGCGGTTGACCTGATCCACACTACATCATCGCTGCTGACGCCGGAAGTCGTGGGCGACCGCCACTACCTGCTGAGCGTGCAGGTGCAGGGTATTTTGCAGAAGTACGAAATGCTGAAGCCTATTATCGCCATCATCGGCGAAAACGAACTGTCGCCCGCCGACCGTGCCGACTTTGCCAAAGCTAAAAAGCTGATAACCTACTTTACCCAGAACATGAACGTCATGGAGAGCATGACCGGCAAAAAGGGTGAATACGTGAAGCGTGAAGACATGCTGAAAGGCATCGAAGAAATTATCGTCTAGGCGATAGGGCACGGCTGACCTATGATTGAAGACCATACCAAAGAAGCGGAAGAGATAGCCGCCGCCAAAGAGCAACAGAAAGCCGCGACCACTGGCCGGCCAACGATGCACATCAAAGTGTACTCGCCATTCAAGACGTATTTTGACGAAGACGGCTATAGTATCTCAGGCAAAAACGCCACTGGGCCGTTCGACATTCTGCCGCACCACCATAACTTCATGACGCTATTAGGCGCTTGCGAGCTGAGTATCCGGCCGGTCAACACGCCGCCCGAAGAACAGCGCATCCGTATATCCGGCGGCCTGATGCACGTCAAGGCCGACCAAGTTACCGTCTTCCTCGACATATAATTTTATTATCAGAAATTGACGAACCTGATCTATAATGCGGCCATGCAAAAAGATTATGAGAAGTGGCATCGGTTAAAAGAGGCGATTCATAATGCAGACGAATCTAGTCGGTTGGGTTATAGACCTAGGGAAGTGTGGTGGGTGCGGCTTGGCCACAATGTTGGTGACGAAGAAGATGGTAAGGGCATAGAATTCACTAGGCCGGTACTTGTCGTGAGGGGTTTTAACCGACATATATTTTGGGGAGTTCCTTTGACTAGTATCGGCAAGCAAGGCCAATATTATTACCCATTTAGAGTAAAAGGCTCGTCTAAAACAAGTACTGCTATGCTGAGCCAGTTGCGCGTTTTTGATACGAAGCGATTAGCTTCAAAGATGGGGATCATTGACATTGCTGATCTTGATGAAATAAAAAAGAAGCTTAGCGAGCTTTTATCCTAGATAAAATTTTACCCCCAGTATTAGCTGAGGGTGGTCCCGAAGGAATTTGTAATTTTATTATAGCATAGAGATATTTGCAGGCAAAGTTCAATTTAGGCCAGGACCATGTAGTCGAAGCCGAAGTTTTCGCCGGCGGGGGCAGGGGAGGTAGAGCAAATGCTAAAGCCGGTGGTCGTGCGGGTCAGGTAGTACGTGAGTTCGGCAGCCGCCGAGCCGATTGGCGTAATGACGACGTGCGGTGTGCTGGTGTACTTTTGGCTAAAGGTAACGGTTACGAAGCAGCCAGCTGGCGGTGAGCTACCGGTGCTGATGCTAATAGAGCCAGCGGTGTCTGAACCGCTGATGTTGAACGTCCCACCGCCGCCGACCGCAGTGCCGCGAGTGGCAGATGGGATAGTACCGCCGGCGGTAACATGGTGGGTCAGGTTCAGGTCGCCGTTTAAGTTTAGCGAACCGGTGGTTATGGAACCGGCGGTGACCGCGCCGCTGAAGTTACTGTTGCCAGTAACACTAATGCCGTTTTTAAGTGTCAGCGCGCCTTGTAAGTTTACGGTGCCGCTGACGGTGAGGTTCGTGATGGTCGTATCGCTGAGCTGCGTGGGGCCGGAAACGGTCAGGCTGGGGATGTCGAGCTTGCTGCCGACCTTAAGCGTGCCGGCGACTTCCATGTTGCTTTTTACCAATACGCTGCCAGCGAATATAGCGTTAGACTGCACCGTTAACACTTGCTTGGCATCGCCCACGGTCACGTCGGTGTTGGCCAGCTGCGAAAGGGCGCTAGAAGACAAACCCTGGCCTTTAATACCGGCTTGGTCGGTTTGCTTGCTCTTGATGGTCATAATGACCACGATGCCAACTGCCAAGATGACCACCAGTACGAATAACATCAGGTAGATGTTAAAGCGGTACCACAGCTTCTTTATGAATGATTCTTTTTTTGGTTTGTCGTCACCGCTGCCACCGCCGGTGGTGTCCATGACTTTCGTCTTACCGCCGTCGGCTTCGGTGTTAATTACCTCAGTTTCGCCCGTTTTATCATCGGACTTGGCATTCGGATCGACGGTCTCTAATGAGTGAACGTCGTTCGACTTATCTTCTTGTGTTTGTGACGGATCCATACCTTACAGCAACTCTTATATATATGATACTAAAATACGGCCAAAAAGCGTAAACGGATTGTCTTTATTCGGGGAATGGTAGAAAATAGAGGGGTATGAAATTGAGGCGAGGCGTTGTGGCTGTAGGCAGCATAGTATCTATGCTGGTATTTGCGTTCAACCCGCTCGCCTATGCCGCACAGACCAACTCCACGAACTACCAGGTGAATGAAGTGTTCATGGGCAGTGGCGGTGAACTGCACTCTTGCGGCACGGCCTATTGCTCTAAGCTATCGGCGGGCGAAGTTGCTGCTGGCAATACCGCCGGCAATGCCTTCCAGGCCTACGGCGGTTTTAACACCGAGCGCCAGCCGTTCATTGCCTTCAGCGTGGCCGGTAGCTCCACGGACCTCGGTACACTCAGTAACGTCGGTACGGCAACGACCACTGGCACCTTTGCGGTCAAGACCTACCTGGCGAGCGGCTACGTAGTCCAGTTGGCTTCAGACCCGCCCACCAACAACGGCACGCCGTCGCACACGCTGGCGACGCCCGGTACGCCAACGGCATCGGCGGTCGGCACCGAGCAATTCGGCATTAACGTGGTACAGAACTTAACCAGCTGCGCAACGCCGGCTCCGGCAAACTTTGGCAACGATCCGGTGCAGGTACCAGACAACACCTTTAGCTTTGGTACGGTGAATGCCAACTACAATACCTGCGGCAAGTTTATGTACAATAAGGGCGACGTTATTGCCAACTCTACCAAAAGCTCCGGCGAAACCGACTACACTATTTCATTCATATATAACATTAGCAACGTGACCAACGACGGCCTGTATACCTATAACGGCACGCTCGTAGCGACGTCCACCTACTAGTTTAGGTAGCACTTTATTGTACGAGGCGCGGCAGTTTGCGCGGTATAACCGGGTGCAGTTGCCGTTTAATGCGGCGGTATTGCAGGGCGAACGAGGCATTGCCCGATACGAGGATGATTTGTTCGTCGTTGGCGGGCGCTTCAAAGGCGGCCACATATTGGTCAAAGACATGCGGTGGGATAACGCGCACCACACGCCCGGCGGCGCCGTCGCTGCGCGGTGAACCAGCGCGCTTTTTGGCCAGTGGCGTAGGCACCTCGACCCACAGGCCCACGGCAATGCCATTAAATTGTTTGGCCAGTTTTTCTAAATAGTCACGCTGGGCGCGGGTATTGGTGGCGGCGTCCCACACGGCATGCTTGCCAGAAGCCAAGTTGCGCGCCGCGCGCTTGGCCATTTCGGCGTAGACCATTTGCCGTTCCTGCTGCGAGTATGTAGGGAAGCGGAATAGCTCCAAGCCTATTTTATCGCCGCGCAGGTGCTCTGTTTTGAGCCAGTAGCTTAAACTCCGCGCAAGCGTTGTCTTGCCCGCGCCAGGATAACCGACGGTATAAAAAAGGACTGGTCTCATCTCTGTTAAGTGTAGCGCTTTTACATACTTTTCTCAATGTATTCACAACCTCACGCAAGTTCAGGACTATTTAATAACAAAAGGAATATGCTTGTGATATACGACATCACATAAGGAGCTAGCTTTATGAAATATCTACATGGCATAGGGAAGCGCGAGGCGCTGGCCAACAAGCGAACTGTGAGTAAGCGGTTTTTGGCGGTGACAGCGATATTCGCGGTGGCGATCACGGCGGCGTCGCTGAACTTTGGGTGGAATAGGGCAGCAGCGACAGTGCCAGGCACGAACGTGATGGCAGATTTAAGCAGTAGCGGCGGGTTGACTTCAGGTGATAGCTTTCAGAATGCTATTTCGCGTGATGGGCGTTTCGTTGCGTTTACTAATGACCAGAATGGCTTCGTAAGTGGAGATTCTAATAACAATTCTGACATCTTCGTAAGGGATTTGGTCAATAATACGACTACTCGCTCGAGCGTATCGACAGCGGGCGTCAGTGCGAACAACGCTAGCGTCTACCCGGTAATTAGCGAAACGGGCCGCTATGTTGTTTTTGCGTCCGTCGCGTCTAACTTAATAGATAGCCGCACGATATCCAGCTCATATCTGCAGATGTATATGCGCGACACGGTGAGCGGGACGACTTCGATTTTAAGCGAGGTATCTGCCGGTACGTTTGCTAACAATACGACATATCCGACGAGCGTTAGTACGGACGGACGCTTTGTACTTTTTAGGTCACTTGCTACAAACCTGGGGCCTACCATGTCAGGGTCATCACAAAACCATGTTTTCCTGCTTGACCGGTCGTTGGGCACTATTACTTGGATAACTGCACCCGTAGGTGGGGGCGGTATATATAGTAGTGACACTGTTGATGCGCAAATGAGCTGTGATGGTTCATTGATTGTATTTGATGGAGTGGGGCCATACTATGGCCTGTCAGGCGGGTCGCACCGTGATGTAATCCTAATGGATCGGCGTGGCACCACCACCTTGACCAACCTTACAGACTTCGCAAACGGCCCTGCGGTGAGTGGAAAAATTTCTTGCAACGGTAACTATATCGGTTTCACGTCGTGGGCTAATAATCTTGATCCAGCCACGTCGGGAGTTAACATGTTGGGTTACTATCACGGGTACGTGTATGATCGGATTAACGGCCAGTTTAAGCTGTTAGATCAGTCTTCGGCCGGGTCTATAGCCAACGCAGGCCTCGTCAGTAACTTCAATAATGCACTACCGTTGAATTTAAGCGACAAGGGTGCTGCCGTTTTTGCTAGCTCGGCGAGCAATTTGGTGAGTGGTGTGTCCGGCTCTCAGGTATACATTAGGGATCCAAATGCAGGTACGACGGAGCTGCTTTCGCAAGACAGCGGCGGTACACAAGGGGATAATTCAAGCTCTGTACCGACGATTAGTTTAGACGGTAAGAAGGCAGCCTACCTGTCCTCGGCTACTAATTTAGTAAGCGGAGACACAAACGCTTTGCGTGACATCTTCGTGTCCGACACTGGCCTATAACTCTTCCTGTTCGAGGTAATAAAAAGTTAAAGACTATCGGGCTAGCGACCTGGTAGTCTTTTTACGGCGTATATAAAATACTGGCCAGCAACTGATGCTATAGACTGTGGATAAAATCAGAACAAAATACTTGCATGCGCTAACATTAGCGTGATACCATCAGTTTAGAAAACAACACAAAAAGTATAAAAATGAACAAAATACATCTAAGATTACCAAACGAAGTGAAGCGTGCGCTCTACATGACCGCTGCTTTAGTAGTCACTACAGCTAGTGTATTTTCTGGCATGATTGAAAATGCGTCGGCCGCTGGACAGGTAACGGCACGATCTATTACCATAGCGAGCTCTAAACCAAGTGCTACGAACGTAAAGTATAAGGTTGGATTCACGAACGCCACGGGCGGCAACATTGGTGGTGTGGTTGTTGACTTCTGTTCGAACGACCCTATTATCGGAGACGCCTGTACGGCTCCGGCTGGCTTTGATATCAATAAGGCAACAACGACGGTTACTTCTCAGACTACACTGGCGGGTTTTGCACTCGACACAACGAACAGTAGTGCCAATAAGGCCATCATTACGAATGCAACGCCGCAAAACGTAACGGTCAGCTCGGCAATAACCTTTGAACTCGGTAACGGTACCACGACTGGTATCACAAATACATCGGCTACCGGCAGTTTTTATGCCCGCATATACACTTACGCTACTCAGGCTGCCGCTCAAGGCCATAGTCAGGGTACCCCAACAGGTTACATAGACTACGGTGGTGTTGCATTGTCTACCGCAGCAGTGATTAACATTACTGCCAAGGTCCAGGAAACACTGAGCTTCTGTGTCTACCCAACTGGCGCTGGGGTGTGTGGTGACGACCCCAGCTTTACTATCGGACACGCCGCTGGTACTGCGACGATTATCGATAGCTCAGTCATAGATACCGCAGCAGCTAGGTTCAGTATATCGACAAACGCCAATGGTGGTGTGGCGATACGTATGAAGGGAGACACCCTAAAAAGTGGAGCAAACGATATAGACCCTAAGCTGACGTTTGGTGCGCTTACCGCAGGTACAGAGAACTTCGGATTTTACATCTCCACTACGGGCACAGGCATAGCCTTTGACAATGGCTACGGAGCAACTACGTCTACGTATCAGCTCAATAATACCGGCGGTGGCGCAGGTGATGTAACGTCAGCTTACGGCGGCCAATTCGCTCACCTCAGCGCCCCAGTGAGCGGCTCCATTAGTACGATTACCTTCGGCGCAACCGCTAGCAACACCACTCCAGCCGGCACCTATACTGCGGCTGAGCAAATCATTGCCACTGGTACATTCTAGGACTACAAATGGATGATTCAGCTTCTCGGTAAATCAAACCGAAACCGTCTAACAATAGCTATTAGTATAGTTGTATCCCTCCTTGCTATTGGGCCTGTGTATCCTCTACATGTATATGCTGATGACCTTTCCGCTAGGTCTCTGAAGATCAGTGACAGCGCGGCCGCAACGTCACATGTAAAGTATGTCGTTACTTTTACGATGCCTGGTATTACGACTATTGGCTCGATACGCATACAATTTTGTTCAAACACATCACTCGTAGATGACTCCTGTATTGCTCCGACTGGTTTTGATGACAGCGATACTGCTATCTCTTTGCAGACAAATGCCGGTGCATTCTCAATATCGAATGCATCAACGTCTAACGAGCTGTTGCTTACAAGACCGCCTACGATAGAACCAAGCAGTACCGTCTCATTTACCTTCGATGACATTACCAATCCGGCTAGTGTAGGTTCATATTTTTCGCGCATTTATGTGTACCCGTCAAGTGACGGGTCCGGGCCTGCAACGTACGCGAACGGCCTAGCGTTCGCCATCAGCCGGGCGGTCGGTATTAACGCCGAAGTGCCGCCGTATATAAAATTTTGCCTGGGTGAAAGTATTACTAACTATGATTGCAGTACGGCTACCGAGCCGTTTTCGGACCTCGGCGACCTCAGCCCAACAGTAACGAGCGCCGCACAGTCACAGATGGTTATCGCCTCTAACGCTCAGAACGGCTACAGTATGTGGGTTATGGGGGCCACAATGATGTCTGGCGGCAATGTAATTAATGCTATGAATGGCGGCACTGCCGTGAAGGGCGTAAGCCAGTTTGGGCTGAATCTAGCCGCAAATACTACGCCCGTTATAGGGCAAAACCCGAATGGTCCTGGCTCTGGCGGTGTTACGGCTAACTATAGTCAGCAAAATCACTTTCGGTTCGTGACCGGTGATACGTTAGCATCGACGCTCTTACCAGACGACGACCGTAAATATACAGTTAGCTACATTGTAAACATCCCGTCGGGTACTCCCGGGGGCGTGTATTCCACAACTTTGACCTATGTATGCTTGGCAAACTTCTAACCTTTCTGATACCATAAGAACAATATAAGTGAGGGGTATAATGATCCGACGCAGAATCTTGACCGCGGCTGCCGTGCTTATGGTGGCATTCAGTGGTCTAGTCGGTACAGCCTGGAAGGGTGATGCGTATGCAGCGCAGACTTCTTCAGTTGGTGGTAATGCCTTAAAGGTGTCACCGGTACGACAGGACATCACAATGGATCCTGGTACGAGTAAGACGCTATCGCTGTTTGTGAGTAATATATCAAGCGTACCGGGTACGTTGCACGTTGCAGAGAACGACTTTGTTGCCGCCCAAGATGAGAGTGGCAAACCGAGTGTTATTCTCGATGAAAGTCAATACGCACCATCCCACAGCCTGAAACGGTTTATGACACCAGCTAAGAACTTTATATTACCAGGCGGCGCCACTAAGGAAATCAAAATTACCATTACTGTTCCGAAAGATGCAGCAGGCGGTGGTTACTTCGGTGCTGTCCGCTTCCAGGCGGCTGACCCCAATAACTCGCAACAGTTAAACCTGTCAGCAAGTGTAGGTAGTCTTATATTGTTGAAAGTTAACGGCACTATAAAAGAACAGTTGAGTGTCGCTAGCTTTGACGTTCGCCAAAAGGGTAAAACGGGCAAGTTCTTTACAAATAATAAAAACCTGACCGTTGTAACGCGCTTTAAGAACGAAGGCAACGTACAGGTTGCGCCATTTGGTAAAATCAACACCTTGAAGGCTGGCCAGAGCCTTTCGGCGGACGAAATCAACACTACACAACCCCAAGGCAGTGTTCTGCCAGACAGCGTCCGTAAATTTGAAATGCAGCTTAAAAAGGTTGGCGGCTTTGGGCGATATACCATTGCTGGCAATTTTGGCTATGGTGATACGGGCCAGCTTATTACCGCTAAAACTACAATCTATGTCGTGCCGATATTTATGATAGTACTTATAGCTTTAGTAATTATCGCGGTCCTGTTCCTCGTCTTTATCCTCCCACGCATGATCAAGGGCTACAACAAGCGCGTCATCCGTAAGGCGAGCCGCCGCCGGTAATCTAGGGCGGATGGCATCGTGAAGCAGAAACTCAAAAACTATCTCGCCGCCGGGCTGCTATGCGCCCTTATGTGTTTGTCGTTTGGTAGCACGAAAGTACAGGCCGCTATACCGAACCCCGGGCCGCAGGATGGTCAGGCTGGTATACAGGGCAAAGTCCAGACGCCAGCACCCACCAGCGCACCAACTATCGGCACGCCGTCCAACGGCCAGACTTTTAGTAAGATGCCCATCAGCGTGAACGGTCTGTGTAAGACCGATCTGCTGGTAAAGGTGTTTGCCAACAACATCTTTGTTGGTTCGGCAATATGCGTCAGCGGCAGCTATACCATGCAGGTTACGCTGCTGGACGGCCGGAACGACCTGGTGGCCCGGCAGTTCGATGCTCTCGACCAACCGAGCCCGGATTCTAACATCGTCACCGTTACCTACAGTAACAGCCAGTTCGATAACACTGGCGTGCCGCTGTTGTCGCTGACGAGTCCCTATGCCCGTAAGGGTGCTAACCCCGGCGTGGAGATTGTATGGCCCATTGTTATTAACGGCGGTACTGGCCCGTACGCCATCAGCGTGGACTGGGGCGACGGCAAAGGCCAGAGCCTTATCAGCCAGCCGTTTGCCGGCACATTTAATATCACCCATACCTACCAAAGCGCCGGTATTTATACGGTTGTCATCAAAGCGACCGATAAGAACGGGCTGACCGCGTATTTGCAGCTGGTAGGGCAGGCAAACGGCCAGGCGTCTGGCAATACGTCTAACAGCGGGAACGGTTCCAGCGGCGTGGTTGTGATCTTGAAAGTGTTATGGATTCCGGCTGCCCTAATGATCCCGCTGATTATCTTGGCCTTTTGGCTGGGCCGCCGCTACGAACTACTGGCGCTGCGCCGCAAGCTGGAACGCAAGCCGACCGCCTAACAGCTGTGCACATAGCAGTAGCACACCGTTGTATTTTTTGCTAAAATAGATTAGATATGTCGAAGAAAGTATTTGTTGGTATGAGCGGCGGCGTGGATTCGTCGGTAACGGCTGCCCTGTTAAAAGAACAGGGCTATGACGTGACGGGCGTGTACATGAAAAACTGGAGCCAGGACCTGCCGGGCATGGTCTGCCCCTGGAAGGAAGATTACCAGGACGCCAAGCGCGTGGCCGTGCAGCTCGGCATCCCATTCAAGATGTACGACTTCGAGACCGAATACCGCGACGTGGTCGTAGGCTATATGATTGACGAATACAAAGCCGGTCGTACGCCGAACCCGGATATCATGTGCAACCAAGAAGTGAAGTTTAAGTTGTTCTTGCAGACCGCCCTCGCTGATGGCGCGGACATGATTGCTACCGGGCACTACGCCCGCATTAAGGACGGTCAGTTGCTGGCGGGTATAGACCCGAATAAAGACCAGAGTTATTTCTTGTGCCGCGTGACCGAAGACGCCTTGCGCAAGAGCCTGATGCCAATCGGCGAATATGAAAAGCCAGCCGTGCGCGAACTGGCCCGTAAGTATGGCTTGGCTACCGCCGAGAAAAAGGACAGCCAGGGCATATGTTTTGTGGGCAAAGTGGGCATAAAGGACTTTTTGCAGCAGTTTGTGGAAACTGAGCCGGGCCGTATTTTTGACCAGCACGGCAAAGACGTGGGCGAACACGACGGCGCGTTGTTCTACACTATCGGCCAGCGCCAGGGTCTGGGCGTGGGCGGCGGGTTACCGTACTACGTGGTTGGGAAAGATATGGCTAAGAACGAAGTACACGTGACCACCGACCTCCAGGACAGCCGCTTGTGGGGCGACGAACTGCTGCTAACCGACGTGCACTGGATCAACCAGCCACCGCGTGAGGATGGTACGTATACCGTTCGCACCCGCTACCGTGCAGAATTATTAACTGTCAGCAGCCTGCGCCAGCTTGAAAATGGCCGCTGGCACGTGGTGCTGCACGACGAAGTGCGGGCGCTTACCCCTGGACAATCGGCCGTTATCTACGAAGGTGATCGCGTAGTGGGCAGCGGTATTGTTATTTAAATATTTAATGAGACCATATTTCCTGGAAGTTCGCTGGAGCCTCTGATACAATGGGGAAGCGTAAGCAAATAACATAAACCTAAAACAAATGTAGGAGGGCACATGGGCCTCTTTGACTTCATGCATCATGACGAACACAAGGATGATGCAGACGCAGCGGCAGCTTCGGCTCCCACTGATTTGAACGCCGGTCCACAACCACCGGTAGCTGATAGCAGCGCCGCGCCGGCAGGCGACACAACTGGTCCAGCAAGCGCTGAACCGGCTGTAGGTGGTGACGTGAGTGCAGTTGGCGCAACGCCAGCCGCGCCATCCGTCGACGCTCCCGCAGACGCCAGCGCGCCAGCGCCAGGATCAACCGTCCCGGCGAGCGACGTGAGCGCCGTAGGCGACGCAAGCGGTGCCGTAGGCGGCAGCAGTGATGCTGACGCTGCACCAGCGCCCGACGCAGCCGCAGTAGTACCTGGTGCTGCTGACGCCGGTGTCGCAACCGACCCGGCTGCAGACCCAGCCGTAAGCGCGCCAGCACCAGCTGACGCCAGCGCACCTGCCGCACCGGAAGGTGACAGCGTATTTGCGCCATCAGACCCAGCTGCAGAAGCTGGCGATGACGCGAGCGAAGAAGACAACACACCCAAAATCGGGTAGTTGCCCTGTAACGCACAAAGAGGCCTACGCAAGTGGGCCTCTTTGTTTTGACGTTTACTCTATAAAAATGTATAGTATATTTTTATGACAGAATTCACTGAACCCGAACCCTACGCCGTACAACCCGATCTGCAGCCTGATGTGTCCCTTGATATCACCCAGGTCGAGCAAAGTGTCATTGACGAGACACCAGATCGCAGCTATGTCCGGCCTATCGTAGCCGGCTTGGCAGCGCTTGTACTGGCGGGCGGCGCATGGGGTGCTTATAAACACTGGGGCGGCCACGATACGACTGCAGAAATTGCCGCAACGCCAAACACGTTCACTGGCGAACCGAGCGCAACAACTCCGAACGGTGACATTTGCTATTCACCCGCCGTTGAAAAGACGTTCCCTGGTGACCCGAGCGTTATCAGTGACGATCCTGCCGACTGGACAAAAGGTGTGCTGCTGAACATAGCCAGCCCTAACGTAGACGGCTACTTAGGTGTGACGGTCGGCTTCCATGGGCCGGCTGAAACCATCGATGATGCTACCTGGAGCGATACGATCAGCCCTGACCAGCTGGACGGAGAGCCTGCCTTAATGCGAACCGGACACGACAGCTACACTATTGCTGTCGCAAGCGTCGGCGATGAAGGCTCAGCAGTCTGTGGCGAAAAGCCCAAAGTAACCTTCAAAAAAACAGACGTCGCCAAAGCCCTCGACGACGGTGTCGTTGAACCCCAGTATTAGTCCACGCCGCCTTTCGAGCCAGAGGCCATAAGGTGTTACAATAGTCGTATGAATGCTCAAGATATCCGCACCGCTTATTTAGAATTTTTTGAAACCCGTGGCCATAAAGTAATTCCGCGGGCATTATTGGTGCCGTATAACGACCCCACTACGCTGTTCACTGGCAGCGGTATGCAGCCTATGATCCCGTACCTGCTGGGTGAAACGCACCCCGAAGGCACGCGTATTGTAGATAGCCAAACCTGTTTGCGCTCGCAGGATATCGAAGAAGTCGGCGACAACCGCCATACGACATTCTTTGAGATGCTGGGCAACTGGAGCTTGGGCGATTATTTTAAAGCAGAGCAAGTGCCGTGGATGTGGGAGTTCCTGACTGACGTCGTGAAGCTTGACCCGTCCAAGCTGTACATTACCTGTTTTATCGGCGCACCTGAGTACGACATTCCAAAAGATGTTGAAGCGGCTGAAATGTGGCAGAAACTGTTTGATGCCAAAGGCTTGAGCAGCGGCATTGCCGATATCGGTTCTGAGGAAGACGGTTACGCACGGGGCATTAAAGACGGCGAACGTATCTTCTATTACGATGGTTCCAAAAACTGGTGGAGCCGGAACGGCAGCCCCGAAAAAACACCGGTTGGCGACCCCTGCGGCCCGGACAGCGAAATGTTCTACGACTTTGGCACGCCGCATAACCCTGAATACGGTGAACACTGCCACCCGAACTGTGACTGTGGCCGCTTTATGGAAATTGGCAATAACGTCTTTATGGCGTACCGCAAAGAAGCTGAAGGCAAGTTCGTACCGCTTGAAAAGCCGAACATCGACCATGGCTCTGGCCTGGAGCGCATTGCTGCTGCCGCCATCGACAGCCCGGACGCCTTTAAGATCAGCCTGCTGTGGCCGATTATTGAAAAGTTAGAGAAGATTTCTGGCAAGACATACGACAGCAACACCAATGCCATGCGGGTTATAGCCGACCATTTGCGCGCAGCCACCTTCTTGGCGGTAGACGGCGTAAAGCCCAGCAACAAAGAGCAGGGCTACGTGATGCGCCGCCTGGTGCGCCGCGCTGTGCGCTTTGCATTTGACCTGGGTGTTGAACAGAACTTTTTACAAGAGGTCGTGCCGATTGTTATTGGCATGTATGAAGCCGATTTCCCGGAAATCGCCGCCCATAAAGACGACGTTATTGCCACGTTGATCAAAGAAGAAAAAGCCTTCCGCCAAACCCTGCGCAAGGGCATCCACGAAATGGCTAAAATGGCTGCCAATGGTTTGAATGGCGAAGCAGTATTCAAGCTGTACGACACCTATGGATTCCCGGTGGAATTAAGCGTAGAAGAGGCCTTTAAGCAGGGCTTTGAGGTTACGGAAAACTGGCGTGAAGAATTTGATGCCCAGATGAAAGAGCAGCGTGAGCGCAGCCAAACCGCCACCAAAGGCACCTTCAAGGGCGGCTTGGGCGGCCAGACGATGACGCACAAGAAATACCACACCGCCACGCACCTGATGTACCAGGCGCTGCGTACGGTACTTGGTGACCACGTAGTGCAGAACGGCTCAAACATTACCGAAGAGCGCCTGCGCTTTGACTTCTCACACCCCGAAAAAGTCACGCCGGAGCAGATCAAACAAGTTGAAGACATCGTGAACGAGCAGATCAACAAAGACCTCAAGGTATCCTATGCTGAGTATCCGACCAAAGTTGCCCGCGAAGAAATGGGCGCGCTGGGCCAGTTCGGCGACCGCTACGGTGAAACCGTCAAGGTATACAAGATGATCGCCGACGGTGCCGACAAGCCATTTAGTTTTGAAATCTGCGGCGGCCCGCACGTGGACCACACCGCTCAGCTTGCCGAAGACGGTAAGAAATTCAAGATCATCAAAGAAGAAGCCAGCTCGGCTGGTATCCGCCGCATTAAAGCAGTCCTAGCTTAGACCGGCATTATAGCCGGTCGTTGCGCAGCGGGAATCTCGGCCAGGCCGATACTGGCGCAACGGATTTTTGATAGAGCGAAACCCTGTTCCAATCCCATGGTTCGATATCGTATATGTTTTCGGCGGGCTTCAGGTTGTGGCGGGCGAGTACTTCGTCGGTGAGTATTTTATGGCGCGCCTCGCGATCGCCAAAGGTAAAGAGCCCACCTGGACGGAGACTGCGCGTGATATTGGCGAGCAGAGCATCGACATGTTCAGTCATCCAACCTTTGTACACACTGTGCACCGACTGGTAGTGGATAAAGACGTTATTGGCAACCACGATGTCTGCCGTGCCGTCAAACGGCGCTTCTTTGCGTGCGTCGGCACAGGCGAAGGTGACGCGTTCGGCTAGTGCTGGCACGAGCTGTACGTGGCTGGCATCAACTTGTTCAAAATAGTCCATAACGCGTTTATCGACTTGCCAGCTGGCCGCCGCTGCGCGCAGTAGCTCGCGGGTGTATTCCCATGGTTGTTGTGCTTGTTCAATGGTCGCGGCATTGATATCGGTCGCTATAATATTGACATCGACCACGCCTGCTACAGCGAGCGCTGCAGCCATGGATGCCGTATCCTTGCCGGTGCTACAGCCTAGCTCCCAGATGTTTATTGGTTTGCCGGTGCGCCGAGCGGCAATGTGCGGTGCAATATCTTGTGTTACGAGCTGCATGTTGTGGTGGTAGCTGCGGTAAAACGTGTTGAGCGTGGGAATAATGGTGTTGTCGGGCAGTATGGTATAGTCGGCATTCGGCTCTACGCCGTGCGGCCAGTTGCTGTCATCGATGCGTTTGACGAGAGCATTTTCATCCGTATCTGTCCCGTCAGTGCCTGGAGTATCATTCAGTAAATGTATATCGCCGGGCAGCTCTTCCTGTCCATCCTGAACATGTCCGGTAGTATCTTCCGAAGCGGTGAAATCTGGCGTATCACTAAAATGCTGCTCTTCCATAAAGCGCTCCATTAATTGTACCTATAATGACAGGTTCGCGCTGGTTTGCAACAGGGTAGCGTCCGCGCGGCCTGTGCTATAATAAATGACGATTATGCTTGATAACCTCAAAAACTCCGTCCGCGGTCTCACCAACAAAATGGCTGACAAGGCCAGCGAAGTAAACAGCAAGATGGCGCAGAAGAATGCCGGTGATCCAGAAGACCAATATATCGTGGCTTTGGATATCGGTACTGAGTTTGTGAAGGCACTTGTTGGCAAAGTTGAAGATGAAGGTATTTCGGTTATCGGCGTTGGCCGCCAGCGCCAAGGGCTCAGCGACATGCAGGCCGGTGCTATCGCCGACATTGCCGGCGTAGTAGAGAACTGCGACAAAGCGCTGGCCCAGGCTGAAGAACAGGCTGGTGTTAGTGTGCGCACCGCTGTTATAGGTATCGCTGGCGAGCTCGTGAAAGGCACGACTACCACGGTGCGCGTTACCCGTAAGGACGCCGCCAAGACACTCGACCTCCCTGAAATGGAAAAGATTATTAAGCTGGTGCAGGCCCGCGCCGAAGCCAAAGCCAAGAAACAACTGGCTTGGGAACTGGGCGGCAAAGAAGTTGAAGTCCGCCTGGTGAACAGCGCGCTTGTTGGTATCGAAATTGACGGGTACAAAGTGACCAGCCCGATTGGCTTCCAGGGTAAAGAAGTAGTAGTGCAGCTGTATACTGCCTTCGCGCCGCTGATTCATATTGGCGCACTGGAGCGTACTGCTCAGCAGCTCGACCTAGACCTGCTGGCGGTGGCCGCTGAGCCATTTGCCGTAGCGCGTTCGGTTATTGGCGACGACACGTCGGCGAGCATGAACGCCGTGTTAATGGACGTTGGTGGCGGTACGACCGACATCGCCGTTATTACTGATGGCGGCGTACAGGGCACCAAGATGTTTGGTATTGGCGGCCGGGCCTATACCCGGGCTATTGAACGTGATTTAAGTGTTGAATTCAGCCAGGCGGAAGCCTTAAAAGTCGGCCTTAGTACAGGGCGTGTTCCCCAAGCAAAGACCGCTGCCGTCGAGGGGGCGTTAAACAAGACGCTCGACGTGTGGATGAGCGGCGTAGAGTTGGCCTTAGGCGAATTCGAGAAACTGGACAACCTACCGCACAAGCTATTATTATGTGGCGGCGGTTCCAGCCTTGACCTGTTAATGGAAAAGCTGGAGAGCAGCAATTGGTACGCCGACCTGCCGTTTACCCGCAAGCCCAGCGTGCAGCACATCAATCCTGACCAAGTAGTGGGTATTACCGACAAAACAGGTGATGTAAATGACCACACGTTTATTACGGCACTTGGTTTGCTGCGTGTCGGCCTCGACACCATGCAGTTTTCGACGACTCCCGATAAAGGCGGTTCCATCCGCAGTAAATTAGACAAGGCATTACGCGTATGACCGAAAAAGCAAACGGCAAAGACGTTATTTATATAGACGTTGACGATGAAATTACTGGTGTTATAGACAAAGTCCGTGGCAGCCACAGCAAGATTATAGCCCTGGTGCTGCCAAAGCGTGCTACGGTGCTCCAGAGTATCGTAAACATGAAGCTGCTCAAGCGCAGTGCCGATGAGTCTAAGAAGAACCTGGTACTTATCACTTCTGAAACTGGCCTGATGCCGTTGGCTGGCGGCGTGGGGCTGTATGTCGCCAAGACGCTGCAGTCTAAACCCGAGATCCCCGAAGGTCCTGAAGCTGCCGACAGCCGCCCAGAAGACGTCCTGGAAGATGATTTGGATGACGAACCGATCGCCATGGGCGAGAAGCCTGTCGACCGCTCCAAGCCCGTTGGTGAATTAGCTGGCGCAGCCGCCGTGGAAGACACTATCCAGATGGATGACGATGAAGAAGCGACCCTCGCTGATGATGCCGCAGACGGCGTTGCCGGCGGCTCTGTTGCGCCCGGACCCAAAAAGCCCAAAGACAAGAGCCTTGCGGTGCCGAACTTTAATAAGTTCCGCCTGCTTATGGTGCTTGCCGGCGTCGCCGTGGTGTTACTGGGTGTGTTGGTGTACGTTTGTGCGGCGGTGTTGCCAAAAGCGACCATTTCCATCAAGACCGATAGCCAAGCTATCAGCAGCAGCACAATTGTTACGTTAAAGACCGACGGGGCAACCGTCCTCAATGTTAAAGACGGAATCGTCCCAGCCAAATCAACCCAGAGCCAGAAGACACTTACCGAGCAAGCAGCCGCCACCGGCCAACAAAATAATGGCCAAAAGGCTGCCGGCCAGGTCACCATCACCAACTGTAGCGACAGCGCTGCCACAATATCGGCAGGCACCGGCTTTAGTGCCGCCGGCCTCACCTACATCAGCGATACGACAGTAGTGGTGCCGCCCAGCGATTTCACCTCACCCTTGAGCGGCTCTAAATGTAAGAATAATGGCAAGGCGACCGTATCGGTGACCTCCCAGAGTGCAGGCGAAAAGTACAATATTGAAGCCCAAGCCTATACTATTGCGGGCAAACCGGCTAACTTGGCAGCGGCTGGCAGCGCGATGGCTGGCGGTACTGATGACATTATCAAGATCATTACCCAGGCCGACATCGACACCGCTACCCAGAAGATCAGTTCCCAAGACGCCAGTGCTATCAAGACGCAACTCAAGACGGCACTTACCGGCAGCGGGTATCTACCGGTTGAGGTCACATTCACTGCTGGCAACCCCCAGACCAAGACGAGTGCCAACGTAGGCGACAAAGCCGACAATGTCACCGTTACGCAGACCATTACCTACAGCATGATGGGCGCCAAGCAATCTGACTTGCAAGAGATTGTCGCCGATGACGTAAGCCACGATATCGACACCAAGAAGCAAAGTATTCTCGACTATGGCATGAGCAGCGCTGTATTCGGCGTGCAGAGCCAGCCAGAGGGCAGTGCCGTGCTCACCATGCAGACGACTGCGGTAGCCGGGCCAGACCTGAACCAAGCGGACATCAAGAAGCAAGTTGCCGGTAAAAAAGCCAACGCCGCCCGAGACCTCATAAAGCAAAGCCCTGGCGTTACTGACGTGACCGTTAAGTATAGTCCTTTCTGGGTGAGCGCCGTTCCAGGCAAGGCCAGCAAAATTACGGTCACCATCGAAAAACCGACCAAGACGGTACAATCAAAAAATAATGCAGACAGCAACCCCTAATACACCAGGTAGTGGCCCGAGCGTTATCCTGGCCCTGGATGTAGGCGACCGTAGGATTGGCGTGGCGCGCGCCAGTACTATGGCACGGTTGCCAAGCCCATTAACCACCCTGGAGCGCCATACGGGCACGCCAGAGGACATTACACGCCTTATTGCGTCTGAGGGCGCTTCAGGATTGGTGGTGGGCCTGCCGCGCAATCTGAGCGGTGAGCACACTGACCAAACGCGTGCGGTTGAACATTTCGCCGCCGAGTTGCAAAATGTACTTACGGTGCCGCTCTACTGGCAGGATGAAGCGCTGACATCGCGCAAAGCCGAAGCCGAGTTAGACGCCCGCGGCAAACCGTATCAAAAAGGTGACATTGACGCCCTGAGCGCCACTTATATCCTGGAGGATTTCCTCCGCGACAACCCCCAACTAGGAGCATCGGAGACCACTGCATGAGATATACATCGCAACCGCCTAAGCGGCGCCTCGCCAAACGCTTACTGATCGCTGCTGCCGTAGTAGTCGTGTTACTAGTAGGTGCAACCGCGTATGTGCGCCATGTGTATTTTGAAAATTTGAAGCCCGTCAGCACCGTTGCCCAAAAGACCCACCTGATTACCATCGAACAGGGTGCTACCGTTGACGAGATTGCCGCCCAGCTGAAGTCCGCTGGATTGATCCGCAGCACATGGGCATTCCGTTTGTATGTGAGCAGCAAAGAGGTCCGCGATGAGCTAGAGGCCGGAACCTACTCCTTTGAATCTGGCCAGAGCGTGCCTGAAATTGTGTCGCAGTTGTCGCATGGCAAAGTAGCCACCGACTTAGTAACGATTATTCCTGGCCAGCGTATCGACCAGATTAGGACCACGCTTATAAACTATGGTTTTGCAAAGGCTGATGTAGACGCCGCGCTGGAACCGTCGAGCTACCCGGATAGCCGTGTACTGGTTGATAAACCGTCGGCTGTTGGCCTCGAAGGCTACATTTATCCGGATTCATACCAGAAGACCGGCGCCACCACGCCGCAGCAGATTATTAGTGCCGCTCTCGCTGAAATGGACACCAAACTAACACCAGACTTGCGTGCCGCGTTCGCGCAGCAGGGGCTCAGCACTTACGAAGGCCTGGTGCTGGCATCGATTGTCGAACAGGAAGTGTCACATTCTACCGACCGGGCTATGGCCGCTCAGGTATTTTTGAAGCGTCTGCACAGCGACATGAACCTTGGTTCGGATGTAACGGCGCTGTACGGCTCGCGCCTGGCAGGTCAGACTGGTTCACTGACGTACGATTCACCATATAACACCCTCATCCACAAGGGTTTGCCCCCGGCCCCGATCAGTAACGTCAGTGACAGCTCGCTGCAGGCCGTGGCGCACCCCGCAACAACCGATTATTTGTACTTTGTAGCCGGCGACGATGGCGTAACGCACTTTACCCATACCTTCGAAGAGCACGAGGCGGCCGCAAAGCAGTACTGCCACAAATTGTGCGGTCAATAGGTTGTAAACGCTAAAATATGCTATACTAGGGGGTGTAGTTAGGTAGGATTACCCCTGTTAGAGGTACCTAGGATAACTACATTTTTTTGGAGATTTAGCTATTAGTAACGCGATTCACACGTTAGCAGAGCGTACGCATGAGGACCAGCGATCTGTCGTATTGCAGCGCCTGCGCAAACGCTTTATCCGTATGGTTAGCGGCCGTCGGGTTATCCGTACCGGTATTGTCACCTTTAACGTCTTGTTATTGGGTGCAATCGGCCTATTTGCCATGCATGGCACGCAAGCTGACCGGGTACTTACCGCTAATACCGCCGCTCCGAGCGCCAGCGGTTCTATTGGCGAACCCCTTGACCAGTTATCATCTGCCGACATTGCCGTCAATGCCGCCAAGATTACTAACTTGCCAGAGACATCTGGTGTGGTCAACCAGGCGCAGAGCGTTAAGGCTGAATTAGCCGTGGCACCTGCCGACAGCACGGTTGTGGCAAAGCCGCAAACAGTTGCTACTACTTTCGCCAGCAGCAAAGACATCAAGAATTATGTCGCCGTCGAGGGTGATACAGTGGCTTCTCTTGCAGCTAAATTCAGTGTTACCTCAGACAGTATCATGTGGTCCAATAACCTCAGCGGCAACACTATAAACGCTGGCGCGAAATTGGTAATTCCACCGGTGAACGGCATTGTGTACACCGTAGGCAAGGACGATACCCCTGATAGTCTGGCTAATAAATTCCGTGCCAACAAAGATCAGATCATTCTCGTAAACGACATTGAGCTGACCGGCCTGAAGCTTGGTATGCAAATCCTTATCCCGAACGGCCAGCAGCAAGTCGTTGCAGCCGCAGCGACCACCTATAACGTACGCGCCTTTGGCGGCTCTGCAGCATACGGTTCGTTCAACGGTTACGACTACGGTTTCTGTACCTGGTACGCTGCCAAGCGCCGCGCCGACATCGGCCGTCCCGTCCCATCTAACCTCGGTAATGCAAATACGTGGGCCGCAATAGCCGCTGGCTTTGGTATCCCAACGGGTGCTTCGCCGCAAGTTGGCGCTGTGGCTATGAAACATGCCCGCGCGCCTGGTCACGTTGCTGTCGTAGAGTCAGTAAACGCCGACGGCAGCTTCTGGATTTCGGAAATGAACTCATACGGCCAGCGTTCCATGACCGACTCCACGCCGACTGGCGGTTGGGGCGTTATTGACTGGAAACTCATATCGGCAGACTTAACCGGTACGTACACCTTCATTTACTAGTCCGTCCACATCTGTTTTACTAGAAGTATGAATTTTATCGACAAAGCGAAAGTATTGGTTAAAGCGGGCGATGGCGGCAACGGCAAGCTCAGCTTCCGCCATGAAAAATTTATCGATAAAGGCGGCCCAGACGGCGGTGACGGCGGCAAGGGCGGTGACGTTATCCTGGTAGCCAGCCGTAACCAGAACACTTTGTCTAACTTCCGCTTCCAACGGGAGCTGCACGCTGAGCCCGGCCAGCCCGGCGGCCAAGTGCGCAAACATGGCAAAAACGGCAAAGACATGCTGGTCTACGTGCCCGTTGGCACCGTTGCTATGGACGAACAGGGTATTATTATCGCTGACCTGCCGCAAGATGGCGCCCAGACCATTATCGCCAAGGGCGGCAAGGGCGGGTACGGCAACGCCCACTTTGTAAGCTCTACCCGCCAAGCACCGCGCGTCGCTGAAAAAGGCGAGCCGGGCGACGAGCTGGACGTGCATCTTGAAATTAAAATGATTGCCGATGTTGGCTTGGTCGGCTTGCCGAACGCTGGCAAATCGACGCTGTTGAGCGTGGTAAGCAACGCCCGCCCAGAGATTGCCGACTATCCGTTTACGACCGTTGTGCCTAACTTAGGCGTCGTGGATGTCGATAAAGAAGCCAGTTTCTTGTTTGCTGACATTCCCGGCCTGATTGAAGGCGCTGCCCAGGGCAAGGGGCTTGGTGATGAGTTCCTGCGCCACGTAGAACGCACGGCGGTGCTGGTACATCTTATTGACGTCTATAACGACGACGTCGTAGCCGCCTACCACACGATTCAGGAAGAGCTCAAAGCCTATAAAGTTGACCTGTCCACCCGTCCGCAGGTGGTCGCCTTAACGAAGATTGAAGGCATGGATGCCGATATCTTAAAAGACCAGCACGCCAAACTTAAAAAAGTATTGCCCAAAGGCACGTTGCTGACCAATATCTCTGCGCCCACCCGCCAGGGTGTGCCCGAACTGTTGCGCCAAATACGCAAGCTAGTTGAGACGGCCCGTGCCCACGAACGCGCCGCAGAGGCTGCGGTAGACGCGCCATCTATCCCTGTTTTGACCTTTGAAGACCAAGAGAACGCCTGGAATGTAACCCGCGAAGAAGACGAGTATGTCGTGCATGGCAACAAGATTGAGCGTTTCGCTATCCGTACTGATTTTGCCAATCCCGAAGGGGTAGAACGCTTGCGCGATATCATGCACAAGCAGGGCATCACCCACGAACTGGTGCGTATGGGCATCAACCCTGGCGACACAATTCGCATTGGCAAAAGCGAAATGACCTACTAGCGCCAACACGAGGCGACCGTACGTACTATGCAACGCGCGCAGTTCTCGAGCAGCGGCGAGAGATGTTTGAGCACGTGTATAGTACGGGAGGTCGCCTTGTGTTGACATATTGATACATAAGCGGTATAATATAGTGCGTTATGTTTATGGACGACAATATGCGGACTGGCTTTGGCGCGATGCCCGAGATGGAGGTGCCTGGCGCACTGCCCTCGCTGCGCCCTACCGACCAAGAACTGCGCATGGCAGCGCTATCGCCGAATGATAGTGAGCTGCTGCGCGAATGGATTGGCACTGAAGGTGGCCAGATTGTTATCACGCCGCCCCAAGAAGGCGACGACCATTATGGTGACACCACCTATTTTAGGGGCTATGTACAAGACACCGATGGTGCCGTAGCAAGCCATTTTGAATACCGTGCTGAGCCGGCCGGTCGTGTCTCGCGAGCGACAGCCCAAGCGCTTGGTTGGCTGATGAATCAACCGGTCGCGCCGCGCGGCTGGCTGAACGGCCGCGTGTACCCGCCGGTGGCCGGTGTCTCAGAGCGTTTAACAGAGAACGAATAGATCACGCTTGCAAAACAGTCACGAGTATCTGTTACACTGGTAGCTACATATGGCTGCCAGTTTTTTCTTTTATGACCTCGAAACAAGCGGATTCAATTCTAAGGATGCGCGCATTATGCAGTTCGCCGGCCAGCGTACTGACCTTGAGCTGAATCCGATAGGTGACCCCGTTAATATTTTTATTACCATGACCACCGAGTGTATCCCGGACATTGATGCCGTGCTACTGACCGGTATCACGCCGCAACAAACGGTTATGGAGGGGGTGACTGAGGCTGAATTTTTGCGGACATTTACCGACGAAATAGCAATCCCCGGTACGGTCTTTCTAGGCTTTAATACCGTGCGGTTCGACGACGAATTTATGCGCTGCCTGCATTACCGCAACTTTTATGACCCCTATGAATGGCAGTGGCAGGACAACCGTTCACGTTGGGATATGTTGGACGTGGTGCGTATGACACGCGCTTTGCGCCCCGAAGGCATCAAGTGGCCATTCGACGCCAACGGCAAGCCGACGAACCGCTTGGAGCTGCTGACGTCTTTGAATGGCCTGGAGCACGAGCATGCGCACGATGCACTGAGCGATGTAGACGCCACTATCAATGTGGCACGACTGATCCGCAGCAAGCAAACGAAATTGTTTGACTACCTGTTTGGCATGCGCGATAAGCGCAAAATTGCCGAGCTGGTCGACAAAAACGAGCCGTTTGTATACACCAGCGGCACGTATCCGTCGGAATGGGAAAAGACAACCGTGGCGGTGCAGATTTGCCCGCAGCCCGGCCGCCAAGGCTGCGCCCTGGTGTACGACCTGCGCCACGACCCGACCGCCTGGATAGATAAGACTCCTGAGCAGATAGCTGAAGCCTGGCGCTGGAAGAAAGACCGTGCAGAAAGCGACGTGCCACTGCCCGTTAAGCGCCTGCAATACAATCATTGTCCGGCTGTTGCGCCGATGGGCGTATTGGACGACGCCAGCCGTGAACGCTTGGGTATCAATCTGCATGCTATTCAGCACAACTGGGCAATCATCAAGAAATCAGCCGGTTTTGCCGACAAACTACAGGCCGCCGCCGAAATTCTTGATAAGAAGCAGCAAGCGACGTTAGTAAGCACCGATAAAGACGTTGATGGGTGTATATACGACGGCTTCTTTACACCTGCGGATAAAACAGCCATGAGCGTGGTGCGCGCCGCCCAGCCTGAAGAACTCGGCAATTTGGGCTTATCATTTAAGGATCACCGCCTAGAAGCGCTGTTGCCACTATATAAAGCCCGCAACTATCCAAAGGCTCTCACCGGCGAAGAACGAGCAGAATGGGAAGCCTTCCGCCACCGTCGTTTATTGGGCGGCGGACAGCATAGTAAACTTGCTAAGTATTTTTCCCGGCTGCAGGACGTTGTCGCTAAAGGCGGACTAACCAGCCATCAAGAGTATCTGATAGAAGAATTGAAGCTCTACGCCGAGAGCATTATGCCGGAACCGCCAGAGCAACTCGACCAGTCTGATCATACCGACCAGTCTACGCCGGAGTAGCCGCTAGGAGCGCCGCGCGGTCGCAGAAAATTTGCCGTGTGTGTAGGGGAAGTGCCAGGCGCGTATGCGTACCGCCCGGTGGATAAGCAGAACACCACCAATGACAGCAGCAAATGCGAGCCATACAGAGAAAGTTAATTGGATGTGGGTGCCTGGAATAAGACCCAGGAAAATAAATTCGTACATGGCCCCTCAGCACAGTAAATTACGTTACTACGTATTTTACATGTAATTGTACGGAGGTCAATAATATTTTATTTAGTGCTTACGCTTAACGTGGTTGATACCGCTTTTTACCTTGTGTACGGACCAGTCGCGTACCCGCGCAGCCAGTGCGAATTCAGTAGCTAACAGGGCAAAGCCCAAAAAGATAACGGCAATACCCGGGCCTGGCAGCACCAGCATGGCAATGCCGGCCAAGATCACCGTCGTACCGGCCACTAAAATAAGCGGCTTACGTACGGCTACGGGGACTTGCCACCAGTATTTTTTAATACGTTCCATGTTTGTAATGGTACTGCGTAAAGCTGCGTTTTGCCAGGGCGTGTTCACAGGTAAGCGTAATTGATATTTAAGTAATAAATGATATAATAAACACTTTATGCGCAGTGCTACTGTTGAAATTGGTGTTTCTAACATGGACTTTTATCCGTTCGCCCTCCCGGGGAGCGATGCGCCGACGTGGCGTTCTGACGTTGACGGTATGGTCTCTTTTCTAGAGCAGACAAACGCCCGCAGCGTAGAGGTATTTCCTACGGCCAACATCGTAGCCGATGTACAAAATAGGATCGATAAAGGACTGACGGCTGGCGTGGACGAGATTATTGGTTCGCAGCACATGACCTTCAATAATGGCCGGGGCTTATACGGTAGGGTCGCCGACAAGTGCGGCGTGCTGCGTGAAGATAATTGTATTGGCGGTATGGCCGTCATCCAGGCGGCGCTCCCGGAAAACGCGCCAGCGGTCATGTACCACGACCGTGCCCCAGAAGGTGGCTATACTGATGAAAATACCGGCCTTAAACTGCGGATCGCCCAGCCGCAGCCAGAAGACTACCCGCAACTGCAGAAAGAATTTCCGGATATTGATGTACGGAGCCCGGAGGGGTTCCGCGAAGCACTGCGGCGCAAAGGCATTGTCGGCCTGTGTATGGACACGGGGCACTCGCGCCGCTTGGGTACTGTAGGCGACGGTGGGGCAGGGCCGTATGCTGCACCGTACTGGCAGGACGTGTGGCCAGACCAGTTTGCATCTGGCAAGGTGTACGAATTGCACGCCTCTGCTAATCGCGTTGACCAGGCAAAGAACGACCCGGAGTTTGCTGCAAACTCCGCCGCTGAGTATAAAGCGCTGACCTCGCGTAGCTGGAGAGCGGCCCGCGATACGGAGATGGGTGAAATGATTATTAGCGGGATTGAACATTGGGTACCTCCGGCCGACCTAGCGCGCCCCGTCCTGCGTATGATTATGGAGTTCCCGCCCGACCCGCGCCGCATCCGGCGTAGTATTGCCGAGCACGCCCAGGCTGTGGTCAACTTGGCGGAGATTGTTCGGTATGCCGGCGGCCGTCCGCTATTGTGGGATTCGCCGAACAGTCAGCGCCCGTACTCGCAATAAACTACTTAGTGGCGCAAGTCTCATTTTTTCTGTATAATTATCCTGTTTATGAGTGAGAACATAATCGTTAAGGGGGCGCGCGAGCACAACCTCAAAAATATTGATGTTGAGTTGCCGCGTAACAAGCTGGTAGTTGTAACCGGTTTGTCCGGGTCAGGGAAGTCTTCACTGGCCTTTGATACCATATATGCCGAAGGGCAGCGCCGCTATGTTGAATCGCTGAGTTCTTACGCCCGCCAGTTCTTGGGTCTGATGGAAAAGCCGGACGTCGACCAGATTGACGGCTTATCACCAGCTATCTCTATCGACCAAAAGTCGACCAGCCGCAACCCTCGTTCTACGGTAGCTACCGTAACTGAAATTTATGATTATTTGCGCTTGCTGTATGCCCGCATCGGTATTCCGCACTGTCCTATTTGTGGCAAGCCGGTCACCCGCCAGACGACGCAGAATATCGTTGACCAGATTGCCCATCTGCCCGCCGATTCACGCCTGATGATCCTGGCGCCAGTCGTTACCGATAAAAAAGGCGCCTTCGAGCACATCCCCGAACAATATATGCGCGCTGGTTTTGCCCGCGCCCGCGTTGACGGCGTGGTATACGCCCTTGACGAATTCCCAACGCTTGATAAAGCCTACAAGCACACGATTGATGTCGTTATCGACCGTTTAGTGAACAACGAAGAAAGCCGTTCACGCTTGGCGCAATCTGTCGAGCAAGCCCTGGAAGCCGCCGAAGGCCGCATGCGTGTGGTAGATGCCGATAAGAACGAAGAATACCAGTACAGCCTGATGTATGCCTGTATTGACCACCCTGATGTCGCCATCCCTGAACTGGAACCGCGCACCTTCAGCTTTAACAGTCCGCACGGCGCTTGCCCGGTATGTACCGGTCTTGGCTCACGGCTGGAAGTTGACCCTGAACTCGTTATCCCCAACGGTCGTCTGACGATTGCCGAGGGCGCAATCCGTCCCTTTAACCGCGTCAACACCGACGCCTGGTACATGAAGAAAATGCAGGCCGTTGCTGAGCGCTATAAGTTCAGCTTGCACGTTCCTACTGGCGAGCTGACCACAGACCAGCTGCACAAGATTTTGTACGGCACCGGGAACGAAACGTATAAAGTTAGCTTGGGCATGGGCCGCAGCTTCCAAACGACCTACGAGGGTGTCATCCCCAACCTGGAGCGCCGCCACAAAGAGACCGAGAGCGACTTTATGCGCCATGACATTGAGCGCTTCATGCAGGAAAAGCCGTGTTACGCCTGTAAGGGCCGCCGTTTGAAGCCGGAAGTGCTGGCAATTACGGTGGGTGATTATTCCATTATGGATATCTGTGAGCTGTCTATTGATGATGCCGTTACCTTCTTTGATACGGTCAAATTTAGTGAAAAAGACATGCATATCGCCAAGCAGGTGATGAAAGAAATCTGCGCCCGGTTGGGCTTCCTGAAGGACGTGGGGCTGAACTACCTCACCCTGCTGCGTGGTGCGACCACCCTATCTGGCGGTGAAGCGCAGCGTATTCGCCTCGCCACACAAATTGGCTCCGGCTTACAAGGTGTGCTGTACGTACTGGACGAGCCGAGTATTGGCTTGCATCAGCGTGACAACGCCCGGCTTATTAAGACATTGGAACACTTGCGCGACTTGGGCAATACCGTGTTGGTGGTGGAGCACGACGAAGACACCATCCGCACCGCAGACTATTTGCTGGACATTGGCCCTGGCGCCGGTATCCACGGCGGGCACGTTGTTGCTGCGGGTACACCTGCTGAAGTCGAGAAGAATCCGGACAGCCTGACTGGCCAGTATTTGTCTGGCACTAAGAAAATCCCGGTGCCTAAAAAGCGCCGCGCCGGTAACGGTAAGAGCTTGATTATCCGTGGTGCCCGCGAAAATAACTTACGGAACGTAGACGTTGAGATTCCGCTTGGACAGATGGTGGTAGTAAGCGGCGTGTCCGGCTCTGGCAAGTCATCGCTTATAAACGATATCCTGGCCAAAGAGCTGCAGGCCCGTTTAATGCGTGCCAGTACGGTGCCCGGCAAACACGATGACATCGAAGGCATCAAGCAGTTGGACAAAGCGATTATTATCGACCAATCGCCAATCGGCCGCACGCCGCGCAGCAACCCGGCTACGTATACCGGCCTGTTTACACCAATCCGTGAACTGTTCGCAACGGTGCCAGAAGCCAAACTACGTGGCTATGGGCCGGGCCGGTTTAGCTTTAACGTCAAGGGCGGCCGCTGTGAAAACTGTTCCGGCGACGGCATTATTAAGATCGAAATGCACTTCCTGCCGGACGTCTACGTACCCTGTGAAGTCTGCCATGGCAAGCGCTACAACCGTGAAGCTCTTGAAATTCACTATAAGGGAAAGACGATTAGTGACGTATTGGGCATGACTTGCGAGCAAGCATTGGAATTTTTTGAAAACTTGCCAGGTATTGCCCGTAAACTACAGACAATGGTTGACGTTGGCTTAGGCTATATCGGCCTCGGACAGCCCGCCACCACCCTATCGGGCGGTGAAGCCCAGCGCATTAAGTTAGCAACCGAGTTGAGCCGCCGGCCGACTGGCCGCACGCTGTATATTCTGGACGAGCCAACCACTGGCTTGCACATTGCCGATGTCGATAAACTTCTCCACGTGCTACAGGCCTTAGTAGACACCGGCAACAGCATGGTGATTATTGAGCACAACCTGGATGTCATTAAGAACGCCGATCACCTGATAGACATGGGGCCGGAAGGCGGTTCGGGCGGTGGTATGGTCGTGGCAACGGGTACGCCAGAGCAAGTTGCTAAGGTAAAAGAAAGCTATACCGGCCACTTCCTGAAAGCAATGCTCCGTAGTTAATGTAATCGGCGCCGAAGCCCTTTTAAAATACGCAACAAAGCGTATACTACAGTGCTGTGCCCGCCACTTGCGGCTGGTTGAAGCGATTCCCTACCTTATTGGATAGGGAATTTTTAAGCCGCACAAATGACCCTTACGTCCGCCAGGGTTCCGGAACCTGAAGCGCTAGGGCGGCGGATATACTAAGACGTTCATAACAACCCTATAACCTATTACCACTACTGATAATGCCAGGAGTATTTTTCTTTATGTCTGCCGAAAATTTTGACTTTCCCGAACCAGAAAACCATGATGACCGTTTTGAACCCGGCGATGCCGATGCTGCGGCTGAGCTTTACGGAGCGCATGCCGATTCTCTTGCCGACGACGATGCCGCAATGCTGAACAACGACTCCATTGATACGAGTGACGAAACGACCGCGGAGGATACCGCCTTTGCGGATATTATCGCCGGTGAGTTTGAAGATGGCATGACAGACCATCTGTTTGCCGAGGTTGATGACGGTGCCGAAGTTACCGAAGACACAAAAAAGAACATATGGGACGACGGAATTAAGCTGGCGAAGCAAGGCTGGCGCATCCCGCCTAACTCCCCATTACCGGGGGCGGGTATGTACCTGGAATCGCGCGGCTATACGCCGCCGATTGGCGAACATGAGTATGATACAGAGGCATCGGGGCCGGACTGGGACGTTGAACAGCAGCGTTGGCGTGAGTATTATATTAACCTCGTCTATGATCCGGCTGACTTGGAAGGCGGCGTTGAGGAGTTGAATATTGAGGTGCATACCGGCTTTCCAGGCAGCAGTGCACACCGCGAGCGAATGTCCTATTATGTGAGCCGGGCGCCTGACGGCAGTATTGATATCGAAAAAAAGCAGACGACTTCGCACATGCGCGATATTTACGCAGAGTATGACGAGGCAACGGCTGACGATTCTACGGCAAGCGACAGTGCCAGCGATGCCGAAGCGCTTGAGAAGCTGGATGAAGCCATGGCGCAGGCGAGCGCCGCCGAAGCAGTAGCCCGGGAGATGGGCCTTATGACGGTAACGGAAAAAGAAGTGCAGAGGGTTATCAAAATGCTTAAAGTTGCGTATAAGCGCGATTGAAGTATGATAGTACAATGTATGAAATACCGATAGCCGTACGATCTGCTATAACAGTATGAATGAGGACTACCATTAATGGCTGCTGAAAATCTCGACCCCTACATACCACCTGAAAACGACGGTTCCGACGCTGGGTTTGCTGCGGACCACTACGATTATGACGGTGATATCCACGACCCTACCGAGGATGGCGGCATGCTGAATACTGAATCGGTTGATTGTGGTGATACCGCTGCTGATGATATTGATACTGAAGGGGAATTTATAACCATTGTCGGCGATCAATTCGCCCAGGTTAGGGATGTGCTGTCGGCAGAGCTGCAGCACGATGATGAAGCGACACCAGAGACGTGCCGTGATGTGTGGAGCACGGGGGTGGCATTAGCTAAAGAAGGCGAGCAAATTCCGCCGGACTCCCCCTTGCCAGGGGGCGGCATATATATGGAAGACCGGGGGTATGTGCCGCCGCTCGGTGAGCACGAGTATGATAGCCCTGACAATGGGCCTGATTGGACAGGGACGATGCCGGCGTGGCGAGAAAAACATATCAGTATCACCTATGAACCTGCGGCGCTAGGCGGCGGCAATGAAAAACTCGGCGTTGTCGTCAGCACCGCATCACCACAATCTGGTATTAATAGGGAACAAACGACCTACCGCTTGGATCGGGCGCCCGACAACACGATGGATATTCAAAAGTTCCAGTCAACCAATGCAGACGCATTAGGAGATGACGCGGGAGAGCCTGCACCGCAAGAGCTGTCTGAGGAACAACCGCCTGCAGTGTATTATGGCGATGTAGAAGCGGCGCTTGAAAGCCTGCAGGGTGCTCTCGACCGTCGGGCGGAGGCTGAAGCATGGGCGTGTGAAATTAAGTTAACGGCTGTATCGGAAACCGAAGCTGCGCAGTTGTTACGCATGCTTACGCTTGCGTATAAGCGATAGCACTATACTACAATGTACGAAATTCCAGATGAATCATTCCCGTTCGGGCAAGACGGCCCCGAAGAGCCAGCACAGCCCTCAGTATATGATCAAGATGCGGCCGCTGAGGCCGACATTTTTGGCGACGTGGATGACGCACACTTAACCAATGATGAGTCTGCCGATAGTGATGATTCGGATACCGAAGGAGTGTACCCTACAGTTGACGATACATTCGCGCTTATGGATATTCCGCGCCCGCCCGAGCATGAGGCCGCGGGCCCATTGGAATCGTTACCAATGCTCGAGACAACAAAAGACGAGCTTGTGCGAGCGGCCATTGGCCATGCAGAACAGGGTACTTATAGACCGGCGCAGCAAGATGGAAAGCTTATCAGCGTGGCATCGTATGATAGAAGCTTCAGAACTGGCGACGGAAGTGGTGTTATAAACATCGTCTATAAACCTGACCATATGGCTATCATTGACGGCGACCCAGTCTTTATGAGGGTTATTGTGACTCCCGAACTAAAGTTTACCGGCCTTGAAGAAGAGTGGATGGTGCAGTTTATGGAACGGCCGGATGGAGGTGTTGCTATAGAACGGCACGTATCGACGGTGGATAAGGACGAAGAACGGGCGATGATGATATACGAAGCCAAACCTGATAGATACGAATACGACGGTGAAGCCTATGGAGATATTGAAGAACTAGATGATGGCGCAGGTGGGCATGACTATACGAAAAACCCTTACTATAGATTGCAGCGGCAGCCGCCAAGCAATCCTTTGCCTCCGCCGCGACCCGTTAATCCAGATGACATTCCAGGCTACGATCAAGATGCGCCAAAGCTGACAGGCAACTACAATGCGTACCATCAAGAAGCTCGTGAGCTTGGCCTGGCAACGATGTACGAAGCTGATGCGCGAGCGGTCTTGCGCTACCTCAAAGAAGCTAAACCGTTCGACGATTGAGTTTATTCGTTGACGAGGTCGTGTAGCTTAGCCTTGAGCTGAGCGCGGGCGCGCGGGTCGCGCAACACATGGCCAAAGCTCGCGCCAAAAGTGGCGATGATTGCCAGTAGTGCTACCGGCAGGATGTAGTGGTCGATGTTCACGTAATGGCCCAGTACTTTACCTGCCCAGTAGCCAACCAGCGTTACGCTGGGCACCCATAATAGCGCGCCAATGACGTTATAGGCCATAAAGCGCTTGTATGACATGTCGCCCATGCCGGCGAGTGGTGACGACAAGGTGCGTACTAAGGGGATGAAGCGAGCGAGGATAATGGTCTTGCCGCCATGCCGGTTGAAGAAATCCTGGGCTTTTTCCAGGTTTTCTTTATTGAACATAATAGAGTCTTTTTTGTTGAACAGCTTGTGGCCATTGCGCTTGCCGATCTCGTAGCCCACCATGTTACCAACGATGGCTGAAATGGTTAGGGCCAGGAGCGTCAGCACCAGTTCTAATTTGCCTTGCGCCGCAAAGAAACCAGCGGCAAATAACAGCGTGTCACCCGGCAAAAAGAAGCCGGCCAGCAGGCCGGTTTCAGCAAAAATGGTCAAGCTTAAACCAATGATGCCACCGGTAGCAAAAATGCGGTCCACGCTAACCACTTTTTGCAAAATGACAAGCGCAACGAGGATAAGGATAACGGCCAAGCCGAGCTTGTATATCTTTTTCATCTGTTCAATTGTACCATCTATTGTTGTATTTCTTGGTATACTTATAGGGATGGGCATTTGTTAATTAGGAAGAGGTACCCCAACCATGCAAGAAATTTCGTTAGAACTGAAGAACCGCGACGTCGTTGGCAAAGCCGTAAAGCACTTGCGTACTGAAGGCCTTGTGCCAGCTGTTATCCATGACCACGGTAAGGCATCGATCCACGTGACCGGTGAATACGTACCGATGCTGAAGGCCTACACGGCCGCAGGCAAGCACCACCCAATCCAGATTACTGCCGAAGGTAAGCACTACACCGCGCTTATCAAAGTTGCTGAATTTAGCCCTAAAAAGCACGAGTTACGCCACATTGTATTTAACGCGGTCAGCGCCCGCCAGAAGGTGACCGCCGAGATCCCGGTACACCTCAAGCTTGATGAGGGTAACGACACCACCCCAGCTGAGCGTAACAGCCTGGTTGTACTGCGCCAGTTAGAAGCAGTTGAAGTCGAAGCGACGGCTAGTGAACTGCCAGACGCTTTGTATTTTGACGGTGAAAAGTTGGTAGCCGTTGGTGACCACGCCACTGTTGCTGACTTGATTGTGCCGAAGGGCGTAACCGTCAAGACCGAGCCAGAACACCAGCTTGCTGCAGTATTCGAGCCAAGCGCGCTCGCTGCTGCAAACGATGCTGCTGGCGGTGACGCCGATGAAGACGAGGCAACCGCTGATGTAGACGCCGGTGAAGCTGCTGAAGGCTTAGCTGCCGAAAAGGCCGCAGAGGCTTCCCAAGAAAAAGCAGCCTAGGCTGTAACTATCCTTGAACAAAAGAGCTCCCCGCGGGGAGCTCTTTTTAGTCCTCTATGAAGCCACCGGATTGGTGTCCCCACAGTGCTGCGTAGGTGCCTTTCTTGGCGAGTAGCTGTTTGTGCGTGCCTTGTTCGGTGATGTTACCGTCTTCTAACACAAGGATGCGATCCATCTTTTGGATGGTACTTAAGCGGTGGGCGATCACGATAGCGGTGCGCTTTTGCATCAGCCGCCAGAGCGCATCCTGGATAAGTACTTCGCTTTCGCTGTCTAGCGCTGAGGTGGCTTCGTCCAGGATGAGTATCGGCGCATCTTTGAGGACTGCCCGGGCAATAGCTACGCGCTGGCGCTGGCCGCCGCTCAGTTTGACGCCTCGTTCGCCAACAATGGTATCGTACCCGTCGGACAGGTCACGAATGAACTCGTCGGCGTTGGCAGTTTTTGCGGCATTGGTGATTTCGGCGTCCGTGGCGGCAGGGTTGCCGTAGGCGATGTTCTCACGGACTGAGCGGTGGAACATCAACGGCTCCTGCGGTACGTACGATATAGCACGGCGCAAGCTCTCCTGCGTGACGCCGGCAATGTCCTGACCATCAATAGCTATGGTGCCGGCATCAGTATCTTCAAAACGCAGTAGCAGGCGGGTGAGCGTGCTTTTGCCACCGCCGCTGGGACCGACCAAGCCGATCTTTTCGCCTGGCTTAATGTGTAGCGTCAGGTCGTTAAACACGGTTTGCTCGGAATGGTCGTTCTGGTAATTGAAGCTGACGTGGTCGAGGTCAATGGTACCTTTGCGCACCTTGAGGTCCGGGGCGTGCTGCACGTCGGTGATTTCTGGTGTCTGCAATGAATATTCAACCATTGGCGAGGCCAGCAGGAACCCGTCTTCTATGCTGCGCTGCATGGTATTAATGTCGAATAGCCGGTTGCTGAGGGTTATGGTGAAGGTGAATGCAAAGATACCCACGCCAAGGAGCGCTGGGTCGTGCTGTACCAGCCGGTAGGCGACGATCACAAACAGCGCCTGCATAATCAGCAGCATACCCACACGGTTGCTGCCTTTGAGCGCAGCCAGGCCCCAGTCTGTCAGGCGCATGTCGCGCAGGATGCCGCCCAGGCGTTCATGCTCGGCAGACTCATCAGATTCGCGGGCGAATGTCTTGACGGTCTGGACGTTAACGATGGTATCAGCCAAGTGGGCGGTCAGATTTTTGGTGGCGATGAGACGCTCTTTGCGCAGCGCCGAACGGCGCATGCTATCCACGATGCCCATGCCAACGGTAAATAAGACGGTTAGCAAAATGACGAGTCCTAATACCCACGATTCTATGAAGACGATAGTGACGCCAGATATCATAATAGCCGCGAAGGGCAGGAGCTGGGTGTATATGCCGTTTAACAGTTGTGTAAAGCCTGCTGGCAGGTCGGCAGCGTCTGACACGAGCTTGCCGCCCACATTGTTGTTGTGGAAGCCCACGCTGCGGCGCAGCAGCATATCCAGCCCCTGGGCCTGCAGGCTGCGCATTGTTTCGGCCTGGTAGCGCAGGAACGCAAAGAAGCCGTAGCGGTTACATATAAAACCGATGAGCCCGGCAATGCCGAAGCACCACAGGTAATGTGGTACGGCATTGGTATCGTGGCCGAGTGCGGCTAATATCTTGCCAATGAACAGCGGGGTGATTGTGCCTAGCAGCACAGCACCAATGGGGAAGAGCAGTGAGCCGATCAGCAGGCGGCGCCTGGTCTGCAAGCTGGTCCGCCAAAACAGGCGGATGGTTTCGCGTTCGATGCTTGATGGTTGGCCAGTCATTTTACTCATCAATGAACCCGCCTGACTGGTGTGCCCATAGCTTGGCGTAGGTACCCTTTTTAGCTAGCAATTGCTGGTGTGAACCCTCTTCGGTGATGGTGCCGTGGTCCATGACCAGAATACGGTCCATCTTCTGGATGGTGCTCAGGCGGTGGGCGATCACGATGGCGGTACGGCCCTTCATCAGTTCCCACAGTGCCGACTGAATAAGCTTTTCGCTTTCGCTGTCCAGTGCCGACGTCGCTTCATCGAGCACGAGTATTGGTGCGTCTTTAAGGATGGCCCGGGCAATTGCTATGCGCTGCCGCTGGCCACCGCTTAATTTCACGCCCCGTTCACCGACCATCGTGTCGTAGCCGTGCGGCAAGTGGGCAATGAATTCGTCGGCGTAGGCTTTGTGAGCAGCTTCGGCAATTTCAGCCTGCGTGGCACCCTGTTTGCCATAGGCGATGTTCTCGCGGATAGAACGGTGGAACAGCAATGGTTCCTGGGCTACGTAGGCAATGTGGCTGCGGAGGTCATCCTGCGTGATGGCCGCGATGTTTTGGCCGTCTATAAGAATCTCGCCGTCATTAATGTCGTTAAAACGCAGCAGCAGCTTGGTTAGGGTTGTCTTGCCTGAGCCAGAATGGCCGACCAAGCCGATCTTTTCGCCGGCCCGTATGTGTAGTTTTAGATTACTGAACAACACGTCTTCGTCACGGGAGTCCGAGTGTGTAAAGCTCATATTGATGAAGTTGATTTCACCTTTGGTGATGCGGCTGGTTTCAGGTGCTACGGGGTCTTTGATGCTTGGTTCGATGTCCAGGATGTCAATCATATCTTGGGCGTCGCCGAGCGCGCGGTTGTAGGTGCGCAGGGCGTTGGTACCGAAGTTCCACAGCATCATAGTGATGTTGGCGGTGTAGGTAATCATAAGGAAGACGGTAGATACGTCGGCCCGGTATATCATTACGCCTATAACTGCCATGGTCAGCGACAACGATGCGATGATGGTGTTGATGCTACCAAAGTAGACCTGCTGTTTTTGGCTGCCCCACATTAGTTCCAGTAATCGCTGGCGGGTGGTGTTGGTCAGCTTGTTGAACTCGCGTTGTTCGTACGCAGTGCCAGCAAAACTTTTGATGGTCATGACGTTGGTAACGGCATCGGCCAAGTGGCCGGTTTGTTTGCTTTCGGCTGTCGCGTGGGCGCCACCGAGCGCACGTGTTTTGCGGGTGATGAACGCGGCGCTGACCATGAAGAATACACAGAACGCGACCAGCGCGGCGGTGTATTGCGGTGCCCGCGGTGCCAGCACGATGGCGGTGAATGCGATAGATAACAGCATCGGCAACACTTGGAACATAGTCGTATCGGCAAGGCGGATGTACGCCCCCAGCAGCTTGCTGGTTTGGGATACGAGCGAACCACCGAAGTGATTAGCGTGGAAATTAGCGCTCTGGGCCATTAAATGGCTAAACACACGCTGTGCTATATCGCGCTGCACGCGCCCTTCAAGTGTCCACAGCAGCGTGTCGACAATCCGCCACAGTACCAGGCCGCCTAGTATCAGCAGCACGGCGTAGGCGACGAGTTCCGCACCAAAGTTGGCCCACACGTCACGACCGGTGTAGCTGTGGGTGCTCAGCTTGCGGATAACATCGGCCAATATCAGTGGCGGCAGGATGTTGTTAACAAGTGTTGTGAGAGGGCTGGTGATGAAGAGCCAAATAACATGTTTTTTGTTCTGCCAGGCGATACCCCAATAGAACCGTACGATATGCATGGCGGTGGTAGGGGTGGGGGGTGTGACGGTCGGTTCCATATAAGTAGCTCCGGCTACATAGTGATATGCAGTGGTACGGTTTAATAAAAGCTTTTATTTTTGTTAGGTTGCGTAACAGATGACAACAATTGAAATCTAGGTATATATTATAGCATGACCGTCAAGGTAGGGCAATGCATCAGAAAACGGTATAATGGCGGTATGAACCAATTATTGGCCGACAAGCTCAAGACGCTGCCTGCGCAGCCCGGTGTGTATTTTCATAAAGACGCATCTGGCGAGATTATTTACGTGGGCAAAGCCGCTAAGCTGAGCAGCCGCGTGCGCCAGTATTTCCAAAAAAGCCGTTTGCGCGACCCAAAGACTGATGCATTAGTAGCCGACATTACCGACACCGACTGGATGGTCGTGGATAGCGAGCTGGAAGCGTTGTTTGTGGAAGCTGAAATGATCCGCCGCTACATGCCTAAGTACAATATTTTGCTGCGCGATGACAAGAGCATGAGCTACATTCGTATTGATTACGATAGCGACTATCCTACGGTATCGACCACGCGCCGGCCGCTTGATGATGGTGCGCGGTATTTTGGGCCGTATAACAGCACGACAGCTATCCGCCTGGCCTTGAAGGCGCTGCGCCGCGTATTTCCGTTTGCGACACGCCAGATTGCCGGCCAAAAACGAGCGACGCTGCACTACCATCTAGGGCTTGACCCTGGCCTCGAAGAAGGCAAGACGTCGCTGGAAGATTACCGGGCTAACCTGCGCCGGCTGATGGCAGTCATTGAAGGCCGCCGCAAAAGCATCGAGAAGCAGCTTGAAAAAGAAATGACCAAAGCCGCCAAAGCACAAGATTATGAAACAGCCGCCAAACTGCGCAACCAGTTTTTTGCATTGCAGCGGCTGAACCAGCAGGTGATATTCAGCGACAAGGAATTTATGGACATCAGCAAAGACCACGCGTTGTCTGAGCTGGTAGACCTGCTGACGCTGCCGAAATTCCCGGCGCGCATAGAGGGGTACGATATCAGCCACATGCAGGGCACGGACGTGGTCGCCAGCATGGTGGTCTTTACGAACGGTGTGAGCAATAAGGGCGAGTACCGCAAATTTAAGACCAAAAAAGAGCACAACAACGACTTTTACAACATGAACGAGACATTGAAACGGCGGCTGAGCGAGAAGAATCGCAAGGCGTGGGGTGTGCCGAGTCTGGTGCTGATTGACGGCGGCAAAGGACAGCTCGATGCCGCGATCCATGCCCGCGACGATATGGGCTGCGAAAAGCTGGCGTTCGTTGGCCTGGCAAAGCGCGAAGAGCAAATCGTTATCCAAAAAGGGAAGTCGAATGTGGAGCTGAACGAGCAGGTGCTGCACAAGCTTGGCGGCTGGCGCACTGACAGCGAAGATTTTATTTTAGTGAACGTGCCGCATAACACGAACGTCATCAAGCTGCTGCAGCGCATCCGCGACGAATCGCACCGCTTTGCCGTGACGTACCATTCGGTCTTAAAGGCCAAGCGCCAAACAAGTAGCACGCTGGACGACGTACCTGGCATTGGCCCGGCCACGCGCAAAAAATTATTGCGTGCATTTGGCAGCCTGCGCGGTGTTAAAGAGGCGCCGGAAGCTGATATCGCGGCACTCGTCGGCGCTGCCAAAGCCAAAGCGATCATCGCCCAGATACGCTAGCCAGTGCAGCAAATAATTGCTTTGCAACAGCTTCTGGTATACTGCAATAGTTATGAGTCCTGAATTTACAAGTGACTTCTTTGCGGTCAACCGTGAACGGCTGCGCCAACTGTTTACCGGCACGGCGCCGATAGTGCTCACGGCCCATGGCGCCATGCAGAAGGGTGCTGACGAAGCCTACCCCTTCCAGCAGGACAGCAGCTTCTGGTATCTGACCGGTATTGATGAACCAGGCGTGGTGCTGGTAATGGACAAAGGCCGTGAGTATTTGATCGTCCCCACCCGCGACGCGGTCATAGAGAAATTTGACGGCAGCATAGACCGCGATGACATGGCCCGCCGTTCTGGCATTAAAGATATACTGAACCAAAAGGACGGCTGGAAGCAGCTGGAATCACGGCTGAAAAAAGTGCAGCACGTGGCGACCCTGGCGGCAAACCCGGCGTACAACGACTACCTGGGCATGTATATGAACCCGGCACGCCGGACGCTCATCACCCGGCTCAAGCAGATAAACGATGATATTGAACTGCTTGATTTGCGCCAGCACCTGGCGCGGATGCGGATGATCAAACAGCCGATCGAGCTGGATGCTTTGCAACGCGCAATTGATGTGACTATCGATACGCTCAAAGAAGTTACCCGCCCATCGCAGCTGGCTAAGTACGCGTATGAGTATGAAGTTGAAGCTGACCTGAGCCGTGGGTTTCGCCGCCGCGGTGCCGAAGGGCATGGCTTTGCGCCGATTGTCGCTGGCGGTCTCAATGCCTGCACGCTGCATCATGTACGCAACGACAGCGCACTCTCAAGTGACGAGCTGACCGTTATAGATGTCGGTGCTGCTGCCGGCCATTATGTGGCCGACATTACCCGTACTATTTCCCTGAACGGCAAGCCATCCCGCCGCCAGCAACAAGTGCATGAAGCTGTGGCGGCTGCGCAGGACTATGCCTATTCATTATTAAAGCCGGGCATCCTGCTGCGCGAGTATGAAAAACAGGTAGAAAACTTTGTGGGCGAAAAGCTGCGTGAGCTAGGCCTGATAAAATCAATTACCCACGAAACAGTCCGCGACGCGTTCTTCCCGCATGCGACGTCACATTTCTTGGGCTTGGACGCCCATGATGCCGGCGATTACGACGAGCCGCTCAAGCCAAATACGGTCATTACCGTTGAACCGGGTATATATATCCGTGACGAAGCTATCGGTGTGCGCATTGAAGACGACGTTTTAATTACCGAAGACGGCTGTAAAGTATTATCGGCACGCCTTCCGCGCGACCTGGCATAGTGGTACAATAGATATAAGAATGAAACATGGTATGATGTACCGCTTTATCGTGCGCTGGGTGGTGTGTAGTCTGGGTCTCTGGATAGCCGCTGGCTTATTGAGTACGCATATTAGCCTGAACCACTCGTCGGGCAACAATATTATTGCCGTCGTTGTTGCTGGTTTAGTACTGGCCATTATCAACGCCCTCATCCGTCCGATTGTTATTTTGCTGAGCCTACCGGCTATTTTATTGACGCTGGGATTGTTTATGATCGTGGTCAACGGCTTTACCGTTTGGCTGGCCGCGTGGTTCTATAAACCGCTGCAAGTGGACAGCTTTGGCTGGGCAATACTTGCCGGCGTCATCATCGGACTGGTAAACTACCTAGTGACAGCAATTTTGGAGAACCGCAATCATGAGTCTTAGTATTTACAATTATGTTTCAATCGCCTCGATGCTCATTATGAGCCTCCTGATTTTGGTCCAAACCCGCGGCGCGTCCCTGGGTGCTGGTATCGGTTCGGGCGGTGAAGTGAACACCGAACGCCGTGGCACCGACAAAACTATCTACCAACTGACTATTTTCTTCGCGCTGGTATTCTCCCTGTCCCTGATCCTTGGCATCGTATTACCTACTAAATAAGGAGCTGCCGTGGGCAACCTTGACCGTAAGCGCGCCTTAAAACTTCGCTTCCGCCGACAGCTCCGCATGCAGCGGCGCCAAGTTGAAGAATTAGGAGCGAGCGCAGAGCTGCGCTTGGAAAACGATTTCTTTAAGCGTTTAGAGCGTTTAGGGAAAGTCCGCCGTTTTATAACGTCGTGGATTTTGCTGCTGGTGTTGCTTATCGGATGCGTGGTGACGCAGACCCGCGCATTGCGCAGCCAGTACCAAGAACTGGTGCCGGTGCCTGGCGGCACCTACACTGAAGGTATTCTCGGCTCATTTAGCAATGCCAACCCTTTGTACGCTATTGACCTGGTAGATGCCAGCGTATCGCGCCTGATATTTGCCGGGTTATTGGCATACAACGACAAGAACATATTGCAGGGCGATTTGGCAAAGGACTGGTCTGTTAACAGTACTGGCACGGTGTATACCGTGCATTTGCGCCCGGGCTTGACCTGGCAGGATGGCGCGCCGCTGACAGCTGACGACGTAGCATTTACCTATCACGTAGCCCAGAACCCGGACGCCCGTTCGCCGCTCTACAGCAGCTGGCAGGGTATTACTATCGCCGCTCCGGACGCCCGGACGGTAACTTTTACGCTGCCTAACCCGCTGGCATCATTCCCATACTCGCTTACCACGGGCATTGTCCCAAAACATTTGCTAGAGAATGTAGCCATGGTTGACATGCGTTCGGTGGCCTTCAACACCCGTAAACCGGTTGGCGCTGGCCCGTTCGCCTGGCAGGCAATTGAACTGAACGGTGCCTCTATAGATAGCCGCGAAGAGCACATAGCGTTGCGGCCATTCGCCGATTACCAGGGCGGCAAGCCAAAGGTCAGCAGCTTCGTGGTGCGCACCTTCCGTACTGATGACCAGCTGGTAAGGAGCTTCAAGAAACAGGAAGTAAACGCCATTGTCGGCCTGACTGACATGCCAAAACAGCTGGAACACGATAGCGACGCGCAGGTGAGCAGCTTACCGCTGACCGCCGCCGTGATGGCTTTCTTCCGGACGACCAGCGGCGTCCTTGCCGATGCTAAAGTCCGCGCGGCACTGGTCCAGGCCAGCGATGTGCCGAGCATTATCAGCGGCTTGCCGTATGCTACACAGCCGGTACGTGAGCCATTGTTACACGGCCAAATTGGCTACAACCCTGCGTACCAGCAGCCCGGCTACAATCTGGCGGCAGCCCAGAAAGCTCTCGATGACGCCGGATGGATAGCAGGCAAGGACGGCATCCGGTACAAGGACAAGCAGAAGTTAACCTTCCAGCTGACCGCCCAGAACAACGGTGAATATCCGGCTGTAGCCCGGCAGTTGGCGGCCCAATGGCGTAAAGCCGGGGCCGATGTGGATGTGGTGGTCGCCCCCGACGAAGCCACCTTCCAGAACACGCTTGCGTACCACAGTTATGACGCCGTGCTGCACGGCATATCTATCGGCGCCGACCCGGACGTGTATGTGTACTGGAGTAGCACACAAGCCGACGTCCGTTCGCCCATCCGGTTGAACCTGTCTGAATATCAGTCTAAGTCAGCCGACACCGCGCTCGAGGCCGGCCGTACCCGCCTTGACCCGGCCTTGCGCGCCGAAAAGTATAAACCGTTCTTACAGGCGTGGCAGGCAGACGCCCCGGCGCTGGGGCTGTACCAGCCCCGGTTCCTATACATTACCCGTGGCCCGGTCTCTGGCCTTACTGAGCACGCCATCAATTCTGATGCCGACCGCTTCAGCAACGTGCAGGACTGGCAGGTCCGGCAGGCGTACAAAACACCTCAGTAAGTTAGCGTACGTCGGTCCACAGGTAATTCCGTATAGTACGGAGCACATCGTTTGTAGGTAAAAACACATTGCGCGTCAAAGCGACGGGCCGTTCCATGCCTTCTATCTGCAGTAACTGCATATGACGTCCTATGATGGGTGGAAGACGTTTCTCTTGCGTATGTTCTGCCTCAGCCCACGTCCTGGTCAAACCTAGGCGCACTCTTTTTGTGAGTGTACCTTTGAGGCCAGCATCGGCAATTACTGCAGGAGCGCCGTGTTGGGCTAAGACTTCTGCCATTTGGGAGGCAGTGAGTTCTTCCGCATGTTCTATACGGGCATATGTAAGGGGTGCTGGGACGTGAGCAGGGTTTGGTACCCAAAAGTCAGAGGGCAGAGGGTTGATGCCGGTCGTGTTAGTTACGGTATTGCTGCCATCTGCTGCCGTGTACCGTACTTCAGTTTCGCTTTCTCCGTTAATAGCCATTTCAGGAGTCATCATACGCTCACGGTAGACATCTATGACAGACGAGAAAAGGTACGCGCGATTCCGGGCTTCGACTAAATCGGGCAGCGCTTCACGAGGCATTCGCAGCTGTCCTTCTACGGCGTCATGTACGTCCTGAATTGTCCTTGTCACTGGCTCTGCATTCGCGACGATTTCTTGCATTATGTACTCTAACTCTTCGACGCTTGCTAACGGATCAACCATACCCGGGTGCGTTGTCTGTTTTGCGGCTTGCGCCCGCGCAAAGGCTTCATGTCGCATAGCAGTAAGGTCGGTTAGGGAGAAACCTTGCAAATCCAATACACCAGTGGCCTCAGGGTCAAGCGTGTCCTTGCGCACGCTTCTTTGGATTGGCTCGTATGCTCCACGCGGGCCATCAGCATAATATCGGCAGTATGAAACGGTATTGCCGTCAAAGTCCAGAAATCGTGTCTCGATAGACGTACCTGGATCGATATGAATCACCGTACGGCCTTCCGGGGAAAGATATTCTAATGCTACATTCTTCAAGGATACCGGTCGCCCGTCTGCGGAACGTACGTCTTTTACCTCGAACATGTCATAGAATATGCCATCGCCATATTCTTTGGCATGCGCGGTCGTTGCCTTTATGAATGGCACGCTTGTAGCTTTCCGGAAGTCTTCGGGTGGTGTGCCCTCGAATTGTGGCTCTGTGTCTTTGAAACGCTCGACGCCAAATTCGTTCGGCCCTACCTCAGCTGGCGATGGTGTGGTGTCGAACGGGGTTTCGATGTCTGTATCCGCATCGTCGTCAAGCTGATCCCCATCGGGCAGCATGTCCTGCAGGCACTCTTCTTCCGTTTCAGCATGCCATTCCTGACTTGCTCCGTTCTCCTCGGGGTTCCATGGCTGGTTTGGTTGGTCGTTCATTTCGTTCGTCATTTTAAGAGTGGATTATAGCATGCGATATTCTGTTGAGCTATGCCTCTAACAGTACATGCAGGCCGGTGGCACATGTATCCGGTGTAGGTCGCCTGCCTATTGAATAATCGAGGCAAACAGGGTACTATACCAGAGTTAAATTCCTCATGCGCGAGTGGCGGAATTGGTAGACGCGCTAGTTTCAGGTACTAGTGTCTTCGGACGTGGAGGTTCAAGTCCTCTCTCGCGCACCATACAAAAAGACCCGGCATAGCTGGGTCTTTTTGTATGGCTTCTTGACCGAGGACTTGAACCGTAGGCATGAACTGCCGGTGGCAGTTCATGTTTTCTATGCTTGCCCGAACGAGGTGAGCCGCAGGCGAACCACGAGTGAGAAAAGAAGTAGCAAGTCCTCTCTCGCGCCACGCTAGTAACGAGAGGTATGAGATTATTAAGGTATGAAAAATTGGGATGACATCAGAAGAAATACCGAGCGCTTTGGTTTAGATTTTAATCAGGAAAAGCTTCGAATTACCAATAGAGAATTTTTAGATTGTCTTAGCGTTCTTGAAAGGTGTATACCCGATGAAAGGCTTAATCCGCGAGCTAGTCACGGTAATTTTGACTTTATATGTGGATGGACAGATCAGCTGCTGCGGGTCGACAAGAAGGAATCTCTTGCGGCCATTCCAGTACTTGCGAGCTTGGCACATGCTTACAGTGTGGTTAAAAAGCTACCGGGTGGCGAATTTTTAATAAGCGAAATACCAAAACATGAAGCCATAGGACTCTTTAGTCAACTTTTAATAACATATTTCCTATCTCGCTATGTGCCTGTTATCGCAGTAGAGCAGGACAGGAAGAGAGTCGACATTGTTATACAAATAAACGATAAGAAGGTAAATCTACATGTAAAAGGTACTGACCCTACAACTAAATCCCGTAACCAATTTGTTGCATTTGCTCAGCTTACCCATGCTATGAACGCAAAACCGATAATTAACAGTAATGGTGAAAAGTTGGGGGTTACACTGTTTGATGGATACGTGCCGAGCGGGATTGATGAAAAGTTTTGGAGTAACTTTTGGGACAGAATTATGTCGAAGCCGGTCGAATCGTTAGAGATAGTACTGCCGGGCGTAGTTAGAGAGCCCAATTCAAAATTGCGATTAGAATTTAGCTGGAGCAGTCAAAGTAATGGTCTTAAGGGAGAAATTAGGGGTATTAATGCATTCCAGAATGTCATACACCGAATTAAAGATATAGATTCATCGATACCGCAATCTTCTTGTGATTTAGAGATTGCAATATTAGTAAACATGGACGCGAATTATCTGGAAGTGAGTCCTACGGTATTTTTAGGGCGGCGCCTTGATGGAGTTATGTCTATAGGTATATCGCCTGGAAGTCTCGGACATTATTATACAAGGTCTAAAATATTTGTTAAACCTGAGCATGCTGCTCTGGCGACCATACTAGAAAAAGCTATCCCTAGTAATACGTGGTTGTGCTAGGCACAATAACTCTACGTATTAAACCGGGAGTGATTATTAGATTTCAGTTCTATCCTTTTTCATTATCTACAGATATACCAGGAGTGCGAACAATCTACGATACGCTACATTGGTGTCTTCTTGGCGGTAAGCTCAAGCAGTCCACTGCAGCGTGTATAGAAGGAGTCTAAAATGCTCAACGTACATGAAAAGGTCTCCTGGCAATTGGTTTCGACGGGTAGTCGTTCTCTGGAGTTGCTGCTGCTGTATCGTATTGTTGGCAGGTAATGACATAGAGTATTACATTCGTCAAACTTTGTTGTATACTGAAGTAGAAGTGTCAGTAATCGTTCCATAGGAGGCATAGCCATGGACCCCAATAATAATCAGCCGCAACCGGGCCAGCAACCCGTTGATCCCGCATTCCAGCCACCACGCCCCCAACCGGACTGGCAGCAGGGGTTGGGCGGCATGCCTATGCCACAGGGTCCGCTTGCGCCTACTCCCGCTACGCCGGGGCCGCATTTGCCAGGTTCAGCGCCATCGCTCGCACCGCGCCCGGGCGAATTATCTGTTCCTGCCGCGCCAGGCCAGCCGCAACCTCCACAGCCACCCACACCAATGCCAACCGCACCGCCAGCACCCCAGCAGCTGCCGCCACGCCCGGCGTTTACGCCACCACCGCCACTATCACCTGTTACGCCGCCTACGCCCAATATGGGTGCCGGCGTGCCGCGCAGTGGTACCGGCCATCGCTTGCAGATGGGCGTTATTATCATCGCTGTCCTGCTGTTGCTCGGCATTGGTGTCGTGTATTTCTTTACGCACCGTAAGGCAAGTGACGACACCGCGGGCAGCGCCAGCACAGGCAATACCCAAGCTGTTGATCTTGCCACGCTCGCCAAAGTGACTCTTATGCCACCGGATAAAATTGACGGCTACACTGCCCGCCAGACCGGCACGGCCAACATCAAAGATTATGTATCAGCTGACGGTGCTTGTGAGTTTATTGTCGGCACCACGTCTGCGGCACAATTGCCGGGCAATGATTTAAACGCCATTGTAAAGCCCCAGCTCGACCAACTACGGGCTGCCGGCGCTACCGTAAAGGGGCCGAGCAATGGTTCGATGCTTACGCTCAAGAACGCTGATGATGCCTCCAAAACGTACAGCCTGCCAACGATCAACTACGAGTTCTCACAGGACAAAAAGCACGCCATCATCCATTACAGCGCCGTCGTGCTGAGCAATGGTGACCGAGTGGTCGTAAACCGTACCTGCATTAACCAGAACGGCGACGCCGACAAGGCAAAGCTCGATGCCCTCGACGAAAAGGCCAAAGCTGTTCAGGTTATGATCGGCAACTAGCTGCGCGGTCTGCCAAGATGCTTGTGGTATCATAGGGAGTAGTTAGATCCAGAGGATACACAAATATATATGAGTAAAGTCGCACATTATCTGCAAGAGCATCTAGTGGGTGAGGTCATGACCTCTGCCGATGCCCGCCGTTACTTTTCCACTGACGCCAGTGTGCTGAGCGTAACGCCGGCAATTATCGCCTATCCGCGTAACGAAAATGACGTGCGTAAGACAGCCCGTTTTACGTGGCAGCTTGCCGAGCGCGGCCGTGTCATCCCTATAACAGCCCGCGGTGCCGGCACCGACCAGGGCGGCGCAGCACTGGGTACGGGCATTATGATGGTATTTCCGGCGCACATGCACCGTATCTTAGAACTTGATGACAAAAGCGGCGTAGTGGTCGTAGAGCCCGGCGCTAATTATGGCAAGCTACAGCAAGTGCTGCATACCCACAACCGATTCTTGCCGCCATACCCGGCATCGATGGAATATTGCACAATCGGCGGCGCGGTCGCTAACAATGCCAGCGGCGAAAAGAGCGTTAAATATGGCTCGACGCGTGATTTTGTACGCGGGCTGCGCGTTGTGCTGGCCAATGGTGAAGTTATTGATACTGGACGCCTCAGTAAAAAAGAGCTGAACAAAAAGCTTGGCTTGGCCAGTTTTGAAGGTGAGATTTACCGTGCTGTTGATGCGCTCATCGACGAGAACCGCGACCTAATCGATAAAATGCACCTCGGCGTCACGAAGAATGCCGCCGGTTATGACCTTGCCGACATCAAACGGCGCGACGGCTCGGTTGACTTAACGCCGCTCATAGTTGGTTCGCAGGGTACGCTTGGCATCGTGACGGAAATTGCCATGGATACCGAAATATATTCGCCGACCAGCACCCTGATGATTGGGTATTTTGACGATATTGAAAAAGCGCAATCCGCTGTCCTTGAGCTACGCGCTATGGGCGACATGCCGAGCGCTATGGAGATGGTCGACGACCAGCTGTTAGCTCTGGTTGAAAAGCTCAACCCCAACCAGCTGAAAGACCTTGTGCCGCATCCGTTCCCGAAAGTGGTGCTGATGGTGGAGTTCGACAACGGCAGTGAGCGCGTTCAAAAGAAAGTCACCAAGAAGGCTGCAAAGATACTGGAAACGTACGCTGCAGGCATGCATATTGAGGCCGACCCTATGAAACAAGAAGAACTGTGGAAGGTACGCCACGCCTCAGCAGCAGTGGTGGCGCACGGTGAGGGCGGCATGAAGGCGCTCCCGATTATAGAAGACGGCGTCGTGCCGCCGGAACGCTTCCGCGAGTACCTGGATGGCGTATACCAATTGTTTGCCCGGCATCATCTGCAGGCCGCCGTATGGGGTCATGCCGGCGATGCGAATCTGCACATGCAGCCGTTCCTCGATTTATCGCAGGTTGGCGACCGCCAGAAGGCATTTAAGATCATTGATGAGTATTACAACCTTGTTATTTCACTCGGCGGCAGTACAAGTGGTGAACACGGCGATGGCCGTTTGCGCGCGCCGTATTTGCAGCAGCTTTACGGCCCAGAGGTATACGCCTTGTTTGCCAAGATAAAGCAGATTTTTGACCCATACGGCCTGCTGAACCCCGGTGTTAAGATGCACGTGACGTTGGACCAGATCAAACCGCTGCTGCGCTCTAGCTACACGATGGATCATTTATACGACCACATGCCGCGTTCATAATGCCGGTATGCTTGAGTTTTTCTCTTAAAAATCGTACAATACTTTAGTTCACGCGCGAGTGGCGGAATCGGTAGACGCGCTACTTTGAGGTGGTAGTGGGGCAACCCGTGGAGGTTCAAGTCCTCTCTCGCGCACCAAGAAAAATACCAGGTTGCAAGACCTGGTATTTTTCTTGGTTTGTAAATGACGAGGACTTGAACCGTAGGCATGAACTGCCGGTGGCAGTTCATGTTTTCTATGCTTGCCCGAACGAGGTGAACGCAGTGAACCATGAGTGAGAAAAGAAGTAGCAAGTCCTCTCTCGCGCACCTAAGACCCCTGGTTTTTGGGCAAAATACTATAGCATATTTAATAAATCAGTATACAATTCGTTTATGGAAAGACCCGAGATAAATCCTGTAGATAGGCAATTTGATGGTAGTGAACCAATAGTAGAACAGAGGGGTGAATCAGGCGATTTCGGTGAGCACCCTGAGGGGTCAGCCGATGAACCTGATGAGGTATTGGTAAGTGACCAACACGACCGCCAGGACACGATTATAGAGGCGCGGGGACCGGCGTTTGATGAAGATGACATGGGCGAAGAGTTAAATGACCCATGTACGCAAATTGTCGATGAAACGCTTCAGCAGGTCAGTGCTCTCGCTACTGACCGCGCATACTATCAAGGTAGGCTGAGAATGAAAGACGAAGAGCTCACTCAGCTCAACCGAACCCACGCTGATATGTCCACGATATCGCTTGTAAGGGGTGCGAGAAATCGTTTGTCTATGTCGTTCACTAACGCAGATAATGGCATTCAGAGTGCATTTGCAGAAGGGCGGCGTACGCTTGCATACACTATGACACCTCAGATGGCGTCTACAGGGCAGCGTTATTTTGGCGGCGATGAGAATATTGCCCGGATTGCGGCGCTTAGCCCGAGCGGTGACGAGCCAGAAGATCCCGAAATGCGCGAAGCCCGTACTGCAGCAATCCTTGGAATGAGCAGTAAGATTGTGGCCGGTCAACCGACCCTTCTGGCATATCACTATGCTTCTGCGGAGCACAATTTACCCGGTGTGCAATATGTAGCCGCCGTTCCTGAGCGGAGCGGTTTTAGCGCGGTTCCCGTAGACATTCTTAGCCCGGATGTGGCCTATGCTTTAGGTATCGACGGCAGCGCATCGGTGCCGGTGAGTGAAGCGGCGTACATTGAGCCTGCCGTGCTTGACGGTGATATGGAATTTGATGAGACAGCAGTACGGTCCGCGGTTGATATCTATAGTGGCGATGAAGTACAACCGTTTTTGGACGAACAAGCGCAGCGGCACATAGATAGGGCGGCAGCTGCTCGCGCCCGGCTGGCTACGGTGCCAGCCGGCGCGCTGCACCATGCTGCACGACGTGCCTATAGTGACGCCACGAACAAACTCATGGATGTTATTGGGGCTGGCCGCAGTATCGGTATGCAGGTTAATGTCGGAGAGCGTCAGCCAGAGGCTTCTGAATACGTATGCGACCGGTTGCTTGGCTATGCGAGTGCGCCGCAGCCTAACCCTGCACAGCTTGCATCAATGGCTCATATTCTGCGTTCGGTTTATAGCGGTGGTGAGATGGATGTGCGTGAGTATGCCATAGCCACCCACCATAAACGGCAGGATGAAATTGTTGCAGCAGGCGGTACGCGAGATAATGTACCAATCTTGCGGATACTCACCGCAGGCTTCCGCATGCCGCGCGGCGAGGCTATCGCCAAGATACGCAACCGCAGCGGCCAGTAAAATACCGTATAACATTGGTGGATAAGGGAGTAAGACTATGGAGAACTTGGGAAGACCGGATGATTTTAATTACCATGACGTACCTACACCGGCAGACGACATGTTTACCGGAGATATCGAGGACGGGCTATTGCTGACAAACCCGGGTGATGAGGCGGGTGACAGTGCGGCTTCAGAAGCTATCCGTGATGCCGGTAGCATGGATGAACCGTCTCCGCTTACGCGTATTACTACTCCGGAAGCCGCCGCTGTCGTTGAGAGAACGATCAATGCTGCCGGTGATATCCCTGGTGAATATTACGGCGAAGAGCTCATGGAGGCACGCGTTAACGTATTCGCAGCGCTGCCTAAGACAGAGGGGGGTTATGCAGTTGGTGCAGAAGCAGTTGCCGCGGTCACTGCACTGACCCCGGCTGGCGAAGAGAGCGAATCTGCCGTTACCCGTGATACGCGGGTCGCAGCCATGCTCGCAATGAACGACAAAGTACAAGCCGGCGTGCATACTTTGGTATATGGCGTTGACCCTGATGGGTCGAAGGTGTATTGCGGCGGCACGCCAGAGCATGACGGTCTGAGTGTGACGATGCAGCGCAGCGATCCGAATAACGCGGAGCTGTACTACGCCGATGCATTCGTTGATATAAATGGTCAGGGCAAAGTTCCGCTTGATTCACTAGTAACAACCAAGCTTGTGGACTCGCAAGGAATGAGTGATCCCGTAGAGCTTGTTACGGTACTCGGCGATGTACTGGTGGGCGAAGATGCGGCCGAATTCTTGACAGACGAAGTTGCGACTCAATTAGACGCGTACGATGAGGCGAAAAAGGCCATACAGACGCATCGTGATGATAGCCTGCAAATGCACGAGAAGGCGCGAACATCGATATACCGGTTAGTAGACGCAGTAGCTGCCGCAAGCGATCTCGGTGCACGTATTGATTTAGGAAGTCGGGAGCGCCAAGTACATACCGTGAACGTCGTCGTACAGGAGTTACTTGCAACAGTTAATGCAGGCAAGCATGATTTTAAGACAAACGCCCGATTAGTAGCCGCCGCACGCGACCTATGGCCTACGTCTGCAGTGCGTATCGGGCAATTTCGTTTTAGCACAGTTGATGAATTTATTATTAACGCGAGCACCTGGCGTGCACATAACTCCGCAGACAATAGTCCAAAAATACTCTTGGCAATCGCGTTACAGCAGGCATTAGGTATGCCGGTCGAGGAGTCGTATAGCCGGCTTCAAATCTTTTAAGTCCGGTTTATAACGCGGTTGGTTATCGCCACGCTGGTATTGCAAAATTACCCCCTATACCGTACAATTGAGCAAGTCCGCTTTTTGGCTGCGGGCGCTTAGCTCAGTTGGCTAGAGCATCTCGTTTACACCGAGAGGGTCGGGGGTTCGAATCCCTCAGCGCCCACCAATGAAAAACGATCGTCCTTATGGCGGTCGTTTTTCATTGTATAGGCCACTGTACATAATGCTTGACGGTTTTTAACGCAACGTGCACAATTGGGTGTATCGTGGGCACCAAACGAAACACATACCGTACCGTCGCTTTAGTTATCGTTTTAGTCGCCTTTGCCGCCGCCGCACTCTCTTACTTACTACCTGTAGCCCCGACCGTTATCGATGAGACAAAGGCACAGATGCGTACTGCCGCCGCCGTAGTGCTAGCAGTCTTGTTCACTGGTGCGGCTATCTGGTATTGGAACGGTCTGCAGCATTACAAATCCCGCCTGCGCGTCGTGTATATACTGCTTGGCATTAGCATGGTGTTGTTTAGTGTCGCTATGCTGCAACTGCCCATCTTTGGTTTGTTCGACCTCTGGAAAACACGCTGGGCTACTGGCGGTGGAGCCATACTACTCTTTATTTTGTCTACCATACCGATGTATCTGAGCATGCGGTTGCTTGGGCGGCTTGCCGGTGTTAAAAGCAAGGCTGGCTCGCTGTGGTTCGTAACGGGAGTAACCGTTGTAGTGGCGGTATGTGCTGCCATCGTGTCGCCTCATTTTATACGGCACAACATGGTAGGGGCACCGGCATACGTGGCGACGGTGATTGCCGCTTCGTCCTATATATTTTTTTCTGGCATCATGGCGTACCGGTCCATGCAAGCGCTCGGGCCGAGCTACACCCAGGCGCTTAAGGCACAAGTTTTTGCGTTCTTTTTCTTGGCGCTGAGTGCATTGAACGAAGCCGTCGTCGTAACATTTATGCCTCGTACAACGACATTCTACAGTGTCGATGGTGTTTATTTGTGGTCGTTTATAATTGCTGGTTTCCTTTTTGTGCGCGCTTGTTATTACTTCCATCTGTTAACTGAAGCCTATGATATAAAACTCACCGGCGATAATAGCACCGTCGCTACTGATGACGATTACGTGGATAGTATAGTCAATGTCGCTAACCTTGCTTCCCGGGTTGACCATATCGACCCTATGCTCGACCCGCTGCGCGAGCTGACATCAAGCCGTGCGCCAGGGCATTCGCTGAGTTCGGCGGACAAAGACAAGCTGTTGGCCGTTTTTCGCCAAGTTTCGGACTATCTCGTTACGTCAGACCCGCTGCGCGCCTTCACCTACGAACAATTGTTGTACCATGTAACGCCTGCATTTAACGCCGTGTTAGACCACGCCAAAAAGTAGGTGTTGTAAACCTGACTTACGGGTATGTCTGGTGGAGCAGGATTTCATAGTCTGCCGTCCATTCGCCGTATATAACAATCAGGCCGCCGGGGCGCAGGCGTTCCATAGCCAGCAGTACCTGGCTGGTGGCTAGCGGCGTGGCGATGTAAAGCGTCATGTGCTCGGGTATGTCTGCGAGCTCACTCGGCTTTACAAAAAACACCTGCGTGCCGGCAGGTGCGTTTTTGGGTGGTTTGGCGCTGAAAGCGCAGGTGCGCATGCGGTCTACCTCGTTTTGCAGACTTTCACGCCGCAACGGCTCAAGGGTGCTGGAACGCTGGATCTCAACGTCATGCAGCAACTGCATCCAGCGCTTGCGGATAACTGATAGGAATACCTTTGTGTTTTCGGCTACGACTACCACTCGCCCGGCAGTCAGCCGGCGGGGCAGGTGCATGGTTAGGTCAAGGCTGTGCCGATTGCTGCTGCCCGGACCGCGGACGTCTATATACCAGCGCCCGTTATCAATATGCAGGATCATTGTGCCTGCTCCCGGGTTCGTGCGGCAGGGCGTGTGTGCGTATGCTGCTGGGTTGTCTCGAATGTCGCCCAAGCCGGCACCCACTCCCTACGGTTAAAAATATGGCCGCTGCAGGCGTAGGCTTGCTGGCCGCCGGCATACAGCGAGCCGCTGATCGCTTGGCCGGGTTGTATGGGCGCTCCACAGATAATACAGTTGACGATTGTGAGTTGGACAGGGGTGGAGCGGGTAATAACCATTACCATGTTGCGGCCTTTCATTATTTATGTATACTGTCTGCCATAAGCATGGCTGTCCGTATATATAAAAAAGGACAGCCATTGCTTTGGCTGTCTACACCTACAACTGGTTATTATACCCGTTGGTAACAATGGCTGCCCATCTCCAGGTATAAAAACACAAAGAACCTAATTGTAAGTGTAGACACCTGGAGTATAGCACACGTTGATTGCTGCCTGTCTAGTTATTTTTTAGCCCGGTATATTTTTGTATAGGGCGCGGGCAGCAGGCCCGTCTCGTGGTAATTTGCAGCTAACCGTCGTATACTTATATATACAACTTTAAGGAGTGACATACTGACATGACCATATTCATAATTATCGGCATTGTAGTGGTAGTGGCGATTGTTCTGGCAGCCATGTACAACGGTTTGGTCCGCTTAAATCAGCAGGTAGAAGAAGCATGGAGTGATATCACTGTCCAGCTGAAGCGCCGCGTTGATCTTATCCCCAACCTCGTAAATACTGTTAAGGGCTATGCCAGCCACGAAAAGACCGTTTTCGAAGATGTAACAAAGGCACGTTCGCAAGTCGTAAATGCCCAAGGCCCGGCTGACACGGCCAAGGCTGAAAACATGTTCGAACAGACCCTAAAGAGCCTGTTCGCCGTTGCCGAAGCCTACCCAGACCTGAAGGCGAACCAGAACTTCCAGGCGCTGCAGGCTGAGCTGACCGACACTGAAGACAAAATCATGGCTTCCCGCCGCTTCTACAACGGCGTCGTCCGCGACTTTAACACCAAGCGCAAAGTATTCCCTACGAATATTTTTGCCGGTATGCTCGGGTTCAAGACAGACAAAGAGTTCTTTGAATTAGACGAAGCCGCACAGGCTGCTGCCCAAAAGCCAGTCGACGTCCAATTTTAATAGTAAGCATTGAAGGGGAGAACCATCCCGCATGTACAGTGAAATAGCAAGTAATAAACGCCGCACGTGGCTGATTATTGCGCTGTTCGGCGTTATAATCGCTGCGCTTGGCTGGCTCGTCGGTAAAATATATGGCACACCGACATTCTTTTATATCGCCTTAATCGGCGGAGCGGTATACGCGTTGATACAGTATTTTGCGGCCGCCAAGCTGGCCGTTGCGACGAATGGCGCCCATGAAGTAACCAAGCAGGAAGAACCGCGTTTCTACCGCACGGTCGAAAACCTGAGCATTACGACTGGTATGCCAATGCCAAAAGTATATGTCATGGAAGACGCGGCGCTCAATGCATTCGCAACCGGCCGTGACCCTAAGCATGCCATTGTTTGTGCTACGCGTGGGTTGTTAGAAGCGATGAACGACAACGAACTGGAGTCAGTTCTGGCGCACGAGATGGGCCACGTAAAGAACTATGACATCCGGGTGATGATGATCGTGTTTGGCTTGGTGAGCGCGATTGGCTTGATTGCCGATATTATCACGCACATGTTCTGGTTCGGCGGCCGTGATGATGACAACCAGCCGAACCCAGTCTTCTTTGTGATTGGTATTGTGGCTGCCATTCTTGCACCAATCGTTGCATCATTAGTGCAGCTGGCAGTGTCCCGGCGCCGTGAGTACCTGGCAGACAGTACGAGTGCGCTTATAACGCGCTATCCCGAAGGCTTGATTAGTGCGCTCGAGAAGATCCGCGACAGTGGCTCGGTAACACGCCGGCCAAACACGGCAACGGCCCATATGTTTTTTGCCAATCCGTTGAAGGGTGCCGCATTGGCACGCCTGTTTAGCACGCACCCGCCTATTGAAGACCGTATCGCCCGTTTGCGCAAAATGGGTGCACACGCTTAAACTAAGTACATGGCAAAAACTCCCGCAAAAAAGACCAGCCGCAAAAAACCAGCCACCCCCAAACCGGCAGCTGCACCGGCGGCAACATTTACAGTAACGGCGCCTGAGCACCCTGCCGGCGCTGACAAACCACGGCGCCTTAAGAAGCCGCAGTACAAGTCATTTAAGCGGCACAAACATATTAAGAGCGAGGGTCATACTATCCCGAGCGCTTTTAAACTGCTGCGCCAGGCCTTGGCAGTGCTGGCCCGCAACTGGCTGCTCTTCCTTATTATTTCCCTTATATATGGTGTATTGAACTTAGTCCTGGTGCAGGGCTTTACGGTTATGAACCTCGGTGATTCGAAAGCGTCACTGGACCAGGTCGTGCATGGGCATTGGAGCTGGCTGATTAACGGTTCGTCCCTGTATGCCTCGCTGCTCGACTCGGCAACGACCGGCTCAGGATCGTCTGATAATCCGGGCGGTATTGTGTATCAAACCGTGATTCAGCTGATGTTCAGCCTGGTTGTTATATGGACGCTGCGCCAACTGTATGCTGGCAAAAAGCCAAGTTTCCGCGACGGTTTTTACCAGGGTATGTATCCGCTCGTACCGTTTTTGCTCGTGCTGGTAGTTATGATGCTGCAGGCCATTCCAGTGGTCGCCGGCTCGTATCTGTATTCTATTGTGAATGCCAACGAAATTGCTGCCTCTACCATTGAGCAGGTGCTTTGGGTGACAGTCGTCGTGCTTACGGCGCTGCTGTCGCTGTATTTGATTTGCTCGTCGGTAATCGCCTTGTATGTAGTGAGCCTGCCTAATATGACGCCGACCGCAGCTTTGCGCTCAGCACGCCAGCTGGTGCAGTTCCGCCGCTGGGCGGTCATCCGCAAGCTGATATTCCTGCCTATTTTTGTGGTGCTGATTGGCGCGCTGATAATGATCCCGGTTATTCTCGTCTCGACGGCTGCCGCACCATGGGTATTCCTGGTGCTGTCGGTATTTGTACCGCCAGTGGTCCATAGCTATTTATACGCATTGTACAGGTCATTATTATGAAGCAATTACCCCACGACGAAGCCGCTGCCCGAGTCATAAAGCTGCGGGAACTTATTAACGACTACCGCTACCATTACCACGTGCTTGATGAATCAACGATGAGCGAGTCGGCGGCCGATAGTTTGAAGCACGAACTCACCCAGCTCGAAGCAGCGTACCCTGAACTTATAACTGCCGATAGCCCTACGCAGCGGGTGGCTGGTGCGCCGTTGCCTGGTTTTACGCAGGTTACGCACACCGCACGTATGCTGAGCTTGAACGATGTTTTCAGCCGCGAGGAAGTTGTGGCATGGGTGGCGCGGGTGCAGAAGCTGGCGCCGGGCTGGAAGCCGGAATTTTTCGCCGACGTAAAAATGGACGGTTTGGCCTGTGCTTTATGGTATCAGGACGGCGTGTTGCAGAAGGCAGTGACTCGCGGCGACGGCTTTGTAGGTGAAGACGTAACGATGAACGTGCGTACTATGGATAGTGTGCCAACGCATTTGCGCGATGCCGGTCCTGATTTTGCCCCGTTCTTGAAGGGCCGCACCGAAATCCGCGGCGAAGTCATTATATATAAGAGCGATTTTGAGGCGCTCAACAAGAAGCGTGCTGCCGCTGGCGATCCGCTGTATGCGAACCCGCGCAACTTGGCCGCTGGCAGTATCCGGCAGCTCGACCCAAAATTAGCTGCAGCCCGCCCATTGCGCTTCCGCGGCTGGGACATCCAGCGTGATGACCCGGCAGACATCCCGACCGTGCAATACGGATACCAGGCAATTCGTGCCCTTGGCCTTGCTGCTAACGACAAGGCCGAAGTCATGGATAGTGTCGATAGCCTGATGGCTTTTGCCGACCGCTGGGAGAAGATACGCCCGGATATGCCCTATAACATCGACGGCTTAGTTATAAAAGTAAACGACCGCGCGCTGTTTGCGCAGCTGGGTGTCGTTGGCAAAGCGCCGCGCGCTGCTATTGCCTACAAATACGCAGCCGAAGAAGCGACCACCGTCGTGAAAGATATCGTGCTCAGTATTGGCCGGACTGGCGCGGCAACACCTGTCGCCGTCTTTGACCCGGTGCAGGTCGCTGGCAGTACGGTCCAGCACGCTTCGCTGCACAATGCCGATGAGATTGGCCGCAAGGACATACGCGTGGGCGACACGGTGGTTATATTCAAGGCCGGTGACATTATTCCGCAGGTCCAAAAGGTGCTTACCGAGTTACGCCCGAAAGGTACCAAGCCATTTGATATGGAAGCTGAATTAGCCCGCCAGTACCCTGAACTGGAATTTGTGCGGCCGGAAGGCGAGGTCGTCTACCGGGTCAAGAATGCCAGTGGCGCGTTGCTGCTGAAGCGGGCGTTAATGCACTATGCCAGCAAGGCAGCCATGGATATTGATACGCTCGGCGAGAAGAATGTCATCGCGCTTGTGGATGCCGGGCTCGTAAAAGACATGGCAGATATATATGCCCTCACCAAGCCGCAGGTGCTGGAGCTTGACCGGTTCGCTGAGATTTCGGCCACCAACCTTATCAAAGCGATTGCTGCCGCGAAACAGCCAGAGTTGCCACGCTTTATATATGGCTTGGGCATCCGGCATGTTGGCCAGCAAACGGCTATCGACTTAGCCGAGCATTTTGGTTCGGTCGAAGCGCTTCAGAAGGCGACATTGGACGCCTTGCTGCAAGTGGAGGGGATTGGCGACACCGTTGCCGAGTCGCTTTTGGGCTGGTTCGCCGACCCCGATAACGAGGCGCTGCTGCAGAAATTTACGGCACTGGGGGTTAAACCGCATTACGAATCACGCGCCCGTGGCCCGCTGCACGGCAAGAGTTTTGTTATTACCGGCGGTCTCGACCATGGCTCCCGCGACGAGTTTGCCGCCAAAATCCGCGAGCTGGGCGGCACTTTCCAGTCGTCGGTCGGCAAGGACACGACCTATTTGGTCGTTGGTAAAAACGTCGGTGCCTCCAAATTGGCAAAGGCCGGCAAACTCGGCACGACGCGCCTGACTGAACAAGAAATGCTTGATATGTTAAGTGTTAACTAATGCGACAATTTACGCTCATTACCGGCAATCAACACAAAGCTGACTATTTAGCCAAATGGCTCGGTATGCCCGTCGACCACCAGAAGGTTGATTTGCCCGAGTTGCAGTCCCTGGATCTGCGCGAAATTGTTGTCGCCAAAGTGCAAGCTGCGTATGATATCGTCAATAAACCAGTCGTGGTGGAAGACGTATCGCTGGCATTTACCGCTATGGGCCGTTTGCCCGGCCCGCTCATTAAATGGTTCCTAGAAGAAATAGGCCCTGATGGCCTGGTGAAGATTGCCGATGGGTTGCCGCACCGTAAGGCGGTGGCGAGCATGCTCTATGCGTACTATGACGGCCAGCATATGGAGCTGTTCGAGGGCACGGCCGAGGGTTCGGTCGCTGATGCACCCCGCGGTGTAAACTCCTTTGGCGCAAAAGGTTGGAACCCTATTTTTATCCCCAACGGCAGCGATAAGACATTCGCAGAAATGACCGACGACGAAGTCCGGCCGTTCAGCCAGCGCGCTAAAGCTATCGAAAAACTGCGCGCCTTTTTAGAAACCGAATAGTGCTCCGCCGGTTCGCTGTTCGCGCTTACGCCAAACAGGCGTACAATAAAAGTAACTATTACCCAAACAGGGCTCAAAACAATGATTAAATATTTTTTCAAAAGTCTGCGCAGCGACAGCGTGCAGGATCTAGACAACTACAAGCCGGGTTCGTGGGTGTATGTTGAACAGCCCAGCGACGAGGAAATTGCCTTGCTCGTAAAGCGGTTTAACCTGGTGGAAGGCCACCTGCAGGACGCCTTAGACGAAGACGAAATGCCTCGCCTGGAAAAAGAGGGCGAGCAGAGCTATATCTACGTGCGCTTTGCATACAAGGCGCCGGACGGCGAGCTGCTGACGGCACCGCTGCTGTTCGTGTTTAGTAACGATATCGTTATGACCGTATCGCAGGTACGCCTTCCGTCGCTGGACGTGTTCATGCGTGGCAAGGTGAGCTTTGCGACCACCCAGCGTGCCAAGCTGATCCTGCAAATCCTGCAGCTGATTGTGGAGCAGTACGATGGCTTTATCTCGCGCACCAGCAAGCAAATTAAACTTATCCGTTCCCGCTTGCGCGGCCACGAAATAAGTAACCAGGACTTCATTGATTTTGTGATGATCGAGGACGAGTTGAACGAGTTCTTAAGTTCGCTGATGCCAACGAACGCCACGCTGCGGCGCTTGCTGCTGGGCCGCTATATGCCGTTATTTACTGAAGACCAGGATATTGTGGAAGACTTGCTGCTGAATAACGAACAGTCGATTGAAGCCTGTAATTCGAACATGCAGAGCATCATTCACATTCGTGAGGCGTATTCGTCTATTAGCTCGAACAACCTGAACCGCACCATGAAGCGTTTAACCGTCGTAACCGTGCTGATCATGCTGCCGAGCATGTTCTACGGCTTGTACGGTATGAATGTTGACCTGCCGTTTATGCATCACCCGTGGGCGTTCAGCGCGATCTTGGGCTTTACGATTCTATTTAACCTGTTTACGTACGTGCTGGCGCGCAAGAAGAAATATTTCTAAGCTCGGTAACGACTTTATTTTTACATATTGATCTGTTAAAATTGGTTTTTGAACAGTAAGGGGCTGTAGCTCAGTTGGCTAGAGCGCTTCCATGGCATGGAAGAGGTCCAGGGTTCGAGTCCCTGTAGCTCCACCAAACAAAAAACACCAGCCACCGGTTGGTGTTTTTTGTTTGGTTTAGTCGCAATGAACTCGAACCCGAAGGGTCGAACATTGCCAGTGGCAATGCGGGCAATAAGGATATCCTCAGGAGATGGGCTGTCGAATCATTGTAACGGTACGCCCCATGTAAGGCTGTTATTGTTTACCTGTGGCCAGTTTGGCAGCGACTTTTGCCAGTTCCAAAGCAAATGCATCATTAAGGGGCGCATGCCTGTCGAGCAATCGATACCACATGGCGCCAAACAACATATCCACGATGGCTTCCACGGGCACGGCATACTGGCCGGTACCGGGCATTTGTGTACGCAACACGGCCGTTAGGATAGTGCGTCGTACGCCAATGAACTGCTGGAGCTGTGCGTGCAAGCGCGCATCGCGTTGCGCATCTGCCATGACGCCTACCATGGCCTCACCGATTACGCCTTGCCCCAGCGTAAAGGTGTCCCGCAAGAAATGTTCTAACGATGAGATGTTCGGCTCCCGGTTGGCCGTTCGTTCGCGAACAGCTTCCAGGAGAATCTCACCCTTCGTTTGCCACCAGCGATAGATTGTTTGGCGGCTCACTTTAGAGGTGTCGGCAATGCGCTTTATATTGAGTTCAGCGTAGCCATTCTGGGCGACTAACTCTAGAGCTGTCTCAAGAATGAGCGCGCGCGTTTTTTCGTCGCGGGGGCGGCCGGCCTCACGCGTCTTTGCCGTAATCATACTTGCTATAGTAGCATGAAATGTATTTACAATACATAGTGTATCGTAATAGACTACTTAGTATGATCAAGAACGGGAGGACTACTATGCAGAAAGTTATTGTTATCGGAGGCACCGCAGGTATCGGGCTTGCAACTGCAACATTGCTTGCGAGTGCATCATACGAAGTGATAATTACCGGCCGCAATCAAGCGCGGATGAATGCTGCGCTCAAAGGATTGCGCGGCAATGTAAAGGGGGTAGTAGTGGATGCTGCAGAACGCCAAGCGCTGCACAAGCTGTTCTCTGAACACGGACCTATTGACCACGTGGTTATCGCTGCCGCTAATCACGGGGGAGCGATGCCGTTTGCCGATATCACGGCCGAAGCCTTGGATGCCGGTATTGAGGGGAAACTCCGCATTCATATGTTAGCCGCCCAAGCCGCCTTACCGGCACTGGTGCCGCAGGGGTCTATTACTTTCGTGTCGGCAGTTACGGCGATTGCGCCAATAGCAGGGGCGAGTTTGCTTGCTGCGATCAACGGTGCAATCGCATCGATGGTGCCCGTTCTGGCTGCTGAGCTTGCGCCGATACGTGTCAATGCGGTATTGCCCGGCGTTATTGATACTGCGTGGTGGGATTGGTTGCCTGCTGATGCTAGGCGGCAAGTGCTAGAGGGCGCCGCCCAGAACGCACCCGTTGGCCGGGTCGGAACCGCCGAAGATGTGGCTGGCGCGATCACGTTTTTAATTAATAATACCTTTACGACGGGCGTGCTATTACCGTGCGATGGCGGGTCGAGGTTAGTGACAGGAAAATAATATATGGCCACGCTAGATAAACAGGTAATTCTTATCACCGGAGCTTCCGACGGATTCGGCAAATATGTTGCAACAAAGATGGCGGCAAATGGAGCGACGCTACTTTTGCACGGTCGTGATCTGCAAAAGACGCTCAGTGTCGCAACATCACTACGAGCAGATTTTCCCGGCTGCACCATTGAAACTTTTATAGCTGACTACGCGCACCTGAAACAAGTTACAAGACTCGCCGGTCAGATTACCGCCAAGCATTCCCGGCTGGATGTAATCATCAATAACGCAGGCATTGGATTTGGTAAACCTGGTGCGAAGCGTGAATTGAGTGTAGACGGTATTGAACTTCGCTTTGCCGTTAACTATGTAGCGCCGTATCTTTTAACGCGCCTGCTGTTGCCGCTCCTTAAGTCATCTAAGAGTGCCCGAATCGTAAACGTCGCATCGCTTGGGCAGGCGCCTTTGGATTTTAACAACCTGATGCTGGAACGAGAATATGATGGCACACGGGCTTATTGCCAGTCCAAACTTGCGCTCATTATGGCAACTTTAGACTGGGCAGAAGAGCTCAAGGCCGACCATATTACGGTCAACGCCGTTCATCCAGCAACCTACGCCGATACCGGAATGGTACGCGAAGCAAACATTACTCCAAGAAGTACTATTGCTGACGGTGGTGAGCCAATCATTGCGCTGGCAACCGATCCGCAGTACGATACGGTGACGGGGCAGTTTTTTAACCAACGCTCACCAACTCGGGCGAATCCTCAGGCCTACAACCCTGCACTACGACACCAGCTTCGCAATATAACAGAGTCACAACTGCTTCACATATAAGGTATCATGAGAGCATGAAAATAGCAGTCTTCGACAGATTATCCAGCGATGAAAATTACCGCGCATATAAAGATCTGCCCAGAGTAATATTCTCCGAGTCCGTTGCAGGTGATACCTATGAATCAAATGAGCGCCGCGGGCGAAGAGCTATCGAAAATTTACAAACCTACCTACAGGCTAACACGGAGGAAATATGACTATTGACGGTAAAGTAGCTCTCGTAACGGGTGCAGGCCACGGAATCGGCGCGGCAATCGCTGAGCGTTTGGCTAAACAAGGTGCAAAAGTCGCCATCACCTACCGCAATGATGAGGCTGGCGCAAACGAGCTGGTTAAGAAATGTAAAACCGAAGGCGCAGATATCAAAGCCTATCACGTTGCTGAACTTGCCGATGACAAGCAAGCAGCTGGCGTATTCGCACAAATCATCAAGGATTTCGGACGCCTGGACATTGTGGTTGCTAATGCGAGCGGCGCTGGTAGCGCAGTTGGCGCAGAAGATTTACATGATCTAAACTTGGATGACTGGCAAGAAAATCTGAAGGAAAATTTGCTGCTTGCCGTCACCACCACCAAATATGCAGTTAAAGCCCTCGATAATAACAAAGAGGGCGGCAAGATTGTGTTAATAGGCTCGGTGCTGGGTTTGGACGGCGCAGGCAACCCGCGAATTACTGCCTATTCCGCTGGCAAAGCTGCGACACATAACTTTGGCCGTACTATCGCTAAAGCTCTTGCCCCAAAGATTATGGTGAATGTTGTTGCTCCGGGCCGTTGCTGGTCAAAGGCCTACGACAATGCTACCAAAGAAGAGATCGCTGCCAAATTCGCACCTAACAAACACGGTCGCCCGATTGACTGGGGTGAAATAGCGCAAGCCGTTCATATGGTGCTCGAAAATGATCCAATTATCGGCCAAGTTATTAATGTAGAAGCCGGCTTTACACTGATCAACACGTAATTTGCATCCTTAGCACCGGCCGCCTTCGTGGCTGTTCGCGTAGTGGCAGCCTTATCTCTGTACCAGCCATTGATTGAGTAGGATCAACGGCTCAAGATCTTCTTCAAGCACCATATCAAAGCCGGCGGCAAAACTTTGCTCGAGGTAGCTGTCGCGTTTAGCAGGGTCTTGGTGGACGAGATCACACATGCGCACGCGCAGGACATGTTCGTCGCCATCTACCATGTCAACGTCCTGCAGGGCGTCGCCTACCAGGATGGTGTAGGGGCGCTCGCTGCGGATGCGCGACAGTTCGGTGTGGCCGCGTTCGCGCTTATTGAGGATATGAATCATGCTGCCGCGGTCCCAGTTCAGTACGCGGCCGTCTTCGCCAAGTACGAATTCGGTCGATAATATTAACGATGGATGGATGTCGTGCCGTGCCACGATGCTATCAATGACGTTGCTAATGCCGGCCGACAGTATAACCGTGGGGATATCAGCCGCTTCACAGCTTTTAAACAAGCGCGTGGTGCCGTCGCGCAGCCGGACATTTTTAGAGGCGGCCTCAATATCCTTCATATACACCGGATATTTTATGTATAGCGCCAGCGCAGAGTCCCACCAGGTCAGGGCGTCCTTTTCGGTCATACTGCCGGCTATCTCCATGGGCAGGTATTTATTGCGCAGCCGGGCTATTTCAGTCTTGCCGTTCTCGGGCAACAGGCCGTGCAACAGGGTCCAGGTGCTCACGTCTTCACCGGTGTGCTTGCTGGTAGTCAGCGTGTTGTCGAAGTCGAACAGATAGTATGTGCTGTCAGGGCCGGCTTGCGCAAAGCGGTGCAGTTTTGCCTGTACCTTTTCTGGGCTACCTACATAGAAGCCCGCCATCGTGTTTGGATTGAATAATGATTCCATGACCGTATCTGAACCCCAGTCTACGATGATATCCGATGAGAGTAAAGCAAACGCCGGTGGTATGTTCCGAAATATATGTGGCGCCGTAGCGGAAGTGGCAGAACTCTGTTACAATAAAACATACGTTACGGAGGAGACAGCATATGGCGGCACAAGAATATGACTTTTCGGGAGTTTGGATAAGCACTTACAGTTTTGTAAGCGGTTTAGATGGCAAGCGACTGGAAACTGACCATTATGTAACCATGCACCGCAAGGGGAACCAATTGGTGGTGGAGAGCATCCCTAACATGGAGGGCTCGTACATGGTTGCTCGTTTTACTCTTGATGGCCGGATTGCAACTGGCTACTATCAAAGTGAGAACTCACCAAAAAGTTCTCACAAGCACGCTATTTACAATGGCGCTGCACAATTATTGCTGGACGACGACGGCAAAGCCCTGCGCGGCAAGTACGTTGGCTACGGTAATAAAATGGAGATCAAGACCGGCGATTGGGAAATCGTGCATGTCGGCCAGCATCAGCCAGCTGACGCGCAAAAGAAATCGGATGAATTCAAGCATCCGGTTGCTGATCACGAGTAGTAATTACAAAAACTGCCAACGGCAGTTTTTGGGGTATTAGCTCATTTGGTAGAGCGCCTGCATCGCACGCAGGAGGTGGGGAGTTCGAATCTCCCATACTCCACCAACGTGAATATAGAGAAACGGGCACCGGTAGCGGTGCCCGTTAGAATTTGGGGTGGTTACGATGCTTATTACATGGCGGCGTGCAGAGAGCCGCTGCCGTTTTCCTTATGATTGCTCAGCGTACGCCCCATGTTCGGGCTGCTCACGAGTGTGAACTGTGCGGGCTGGCTGTGTTTTTCGTTGCTTGCCATAGGCGTGCCTCCTTACATTAGTGGCATGTAGTATGGTATCGCAGGCGGGGATGTACCTCTATAAGATATGCGACGGCGACCATGTGATATCTTTCACCAATGTTGCTGTTGACGCCGCTCACCAAGCTGATGATAATACGAGCTATGCATAACGCTATTGCTGCCGAAGATCTGATTATTGTCCGCGGCCCCGTCAAAGTGCTCCAAGACATTTCGTTTACCATCCCCAAAGGGACTATTACCGGGCTGATCGGCCCCAGCGGCTCAGGCAAGACAACGCTGATGCGTGCCATTGTGGGCGCCCAGCAGGTTACGCTTGGCACGTTGACGGTCTTAGGCGAAGCTGCCGGCGCCGCCGATTTGCGGTCCCGCATCGGCTACGTTACCCAGTCTCCGGCGGTCTACGACGACCTCACGACGCAGCAAAACCTCCAGTATTTCGCCCGCATTTTAGGTGTTGGTAGTAAGGAGGTGCGAGACGCGATAGAGGCCGTTAATTTGGTGCCGCAAAAAGATCAGTTAGTGGGCACGATGTCCGGGGGCCAGCGCGCCCGGGTCAGCCTGGCGGTGGCGCTCTTGGGCGAACCGCCGTTGTTGGTATTTGACGAGCCGACTGTCGGCCTTGACCCCGTGCTTCGCCGTTCACTATGGGCGTTATTCCAGCGGTTGGCCGACAGCGGCCGGACGCTGCTTATATCCAGCCATGTTATGGAAGAAGCAGAGCGGTGTCAGAATATATTATTATTGCGTGAAGGCCAGGTGCTGTATAACGGTCCGAAAGAGAAGTTATTGGCAGCAACACATACGAAAAATGTGGAAGACGCCTTTTTACAATTAGCTGGCGATAGCGACGGAGGTGACGATGAGTCCTAAACGTACATTGGCTACCAGTGCCCGGGTGTTACGGCAGGTAAGTCACGACCATCGTACCTTAGGGCTACTGTTCGCAGTGCCGCTCATATTACTGGGTCTGCTGGCGTGGATGTATCATAATTCACCGGCGATGTTCGACCATGTCGGGCCGCCATTGCTGGGTATCTTCCCGTTTGTTGTGATGTTCCTGGTCACGTCTATTGCTACGTTGCGCGAGCGGTCGTCCGGTACGCTGGAGCGGCTGATGACTATGCCGATAGGCAAGCTTGATTTCTTGCTGGGGTACGCCTTGAGCTTTGGGCTGCTCGCCGTCGTGCAGGCTACCTTAGCGAGTTTAGTGTCGGTATATATGTACGGCATGGATATCGCCGGGCCACTGTGGTTCCTCCTGGTTGTGGCACTTGCCGATGCGGTGCTCGGCTGTACGCTGGGTCTGCTGGCGAGCGCGTTCGCGCGCACCGAGTTCCAGGCGGTACAGTTTATGCCTGCCTTTATTTTGCCGCAGGTATTGTTGTGCGGCTTGCTCATGCCATTATCGCAATTACCAACGGCTCTACGCTGGGTGGCCGACTGCTTGCCGCTGACCTACGCGGTGGATGCAATGACCCGGCTGTCAACTGAGGTGGCCGTATCGGCACGTACCTATGGTGATGTCGGCATTGTGCTTGCGTTTGCAATCGTAGCTATACTCTATGGCTCGGCAACCTTGCGCCGCTCCACAAAATAGCCAATCAGATCATGCTACAATACCAGCATGTCTGTACAACTATCGAAACGCAAAATGTTACTAGGGTTGTATATTGCTGGCGGCTTGCTGTTGGCGGTATCGGCCGTGTTATGGTGGGACCATCGCACTATTGATCCACAACGCGCCTTCTGGGGCATGGTTGACCAGAGTATGAAAACCTCTGCTGTCACCGTGGAATCGTCACAAGGCCAGGGTGACTCAACCCTGCACCAAACAATTCAGTATTCTACGGGCGGCCAAAATAAAGTCCATACCTTAACAGCCGTAACCCAGGCTGGTACCTCTATTGTGGACGAAATGGTCGGCACGCCAACCGCCGACTACACGCGCTACACAAGCGTAAAAACCGACCAGAAAACAGCCAGCGGTAAGCCAATTAACTTCGATAAGATTCTGGGTATTTGGTCACGCAGCGACCACGCCTATGGCGAGAGCGATATGCTACAGCAAGCCGTCCTAGGCACTAACCTGCCACTCGGCGGGGTTGCCGTACCGCTTGCACAACTGAATGCGGCGCAGCGAGCGAAGCTTACCAGTCAAATACAGAAAGACGGCGTGTATAGTGTGAACTACAACAATGTCGCCAAGACACATAAGGACGGCCGGTTGCTCTACACGTACACCGTCAATGTTAAGCCACAACAGTATGCCGCTATGATGAAATTGTTCGGTACTAGCACTGGCTTACATAACCTGGACACTATTAAGCCCGAGCAATATGCAGGCCAGCCCGAGTTTACCTTAGTTATGACCGTTGACGTCCGCTCCCACCAGCTCCTTTCAGCCGAGACAGCCGATGGTACGGTCAAGCAAACGTACAGTAGCTACGATATCCCAACGATTATCAATGAACCTGCCAAGAGCATAACCACTGCTGAATTGCAGAAGCGTCTGCAGGATTTACAGAAGTAATATGAACCCGCAAACACCCCAGCAGCCATCACCGCAGCCATCGTACACGCCGCCTACTCAGCAACCCCCGGCACCGGTCACTCCACCCAGTTGGGGTACGGCGGCACAACCCGGGGGTGGCGGCATGCCTGCTTCGGTCATTACGTCGCCGCAGCCCAAGCGTAAGTGGCCGTTGTTTGCCGGCATTGTTGCTATCGCCGTTGTGATACTGGCCGGCGGGAGCGCCGCAGCCTACTACGGTTATTTCCTGCCAAACAAGCCGCAGAACCTTCTAAATGCTGCATTAGTGCACCAATTTACACCCGGTACGGTCACGACACAGACCTTCCACGGCACGTTGTCGGTAAAGGGCGGGGCCGATAACAGCGATGTTACCGCAAGCTTTAAGGGCTCTGCAGACAAAAAGGGAGCATTTGACCTGTCCGGAACTGCCGATATTATGAATATTAAACCAACGATTGCATTACGCAGTGTCGACGGCAAATCATTCTATATTAAGCTCAGTAACCTAGACGGCGTGGCTACAATGCTGGCTGGTAACGATGAAAGCGGCATAGGGGCGTTTTATGGCGCGATTGTGGACGCCGTAAATAACCAGTGGATACATATTGACCAGGATATGCTCAAACAATCCAGCGGCGGCATAGATACCTCGAAAGGTCTTACATTGTCCGACGCTGACATGAAGAAAGTGGCCGATGCGTACAAGCAGCACCAGTTCCTGGTGGTTAAGCAAAAGCTAGCAGACCAAAAGATTGGCGCTGAGAATAGTTATCACCTCCGGCTGTCTATCGACAAGCCGCAGCTGAAGGCATTCGCTGCCGCTGTTAAGGCTGCGAACATCAGCACGCTCAAGATAACAACCGACCAGCTAAACAGTTTTAACAAAGACGTCGATAAGACCGACATGTCCAAATATCCATTTGATGTATGGGTGAGTAAAAAGCAGAAACTGATTGACCAGGTATCGTTTACGACCACGCAAGATAAGCAGACGGCGGCAACCACTATAACCGTAGATAGCTGGAATCAGCCTGTTACCGTCCAGAAGCCGGCAGGGGCTAAATCACTGACCGAATTACTCGGCAGCGGGACTACGGATGCACAGGATATGGAATCGATAATGGGTGGCCAGCAGGGGACTGGGATCTCATTGTAACTATAAGGGCGGATACATATTGGCATGCAGGTTGTTGTTGATTCACTCCTTACGCACTATGAGACCAAGGGCAGCGGCCCCCTGATCGTGTTGCTGCATGGCTGGGGCGATAGTGCCGCCGGCTTATTGGCATTGCAAAATGCCCTCGCCAAACACTACACGGTTATCGCGCCCGATTTACCCGGCTTTGGCAGTACTGAGGCGCCGCATGAGGTGTGGGGATTAGACGAATACGCCCAGTTTGTTGCCCACTTTTTACAGAAGATTGACGCGGGGCCGGTCACTGTTTTGGCGGGGCACTCTAACGGCGGTGCGATTGCCTTGCGCGGCCTAGGGAATAATGTACTAACCGCCGACAAACTGGTGTTACTGGCGAGCGCCGGTATCCGCGGCGAATACAAGGGCCGCGTACGCGCACTGCGCTACATGGCCAAGGCGGGCAAGGCGCTGACGGCGCCGCTCCCGAAGGCGATGAAGCAGAAGATTCGTAAAAAGGCGTACCACACGATTGGTTCAGATATGCTTGTTGCTGAACACCTGCAAGAGACATTTAAGAAGGTCGTTACCGACGACACCCGCAAAGATGCGGTAGCGCTGACCATACCGGCACTCTTGCTGTACGGTGAACAAGATGATGCTACGCCGGTGCGTTTTGGCGAGCTATACCACGAATGTATACCAAACGCCACGCTTGAAGTTTTATCTGGTGCCGGGCATTTTGTACATCTTGACCGGCCGCAACAAGTAATACGGGCAATAGAGGACTTTGCGCAATGATTCGCGGATTAATTAGTTTGTTTTCGTGGCATTTCCCCACGGCGTTAGTGTATATGCTACAGAATACCGAATATCACGGCGGCCCATACCTGCAGTGGTTCTGGAAGACGACGCATTTTGAGCGCGTAATGTATCGGCGCACGCTCCAGCGCACCAAAGCGGCCCGCCTGTTGCTATTAGCGCTGCGGACAGGTATGGCATTACAGATTGCCGCTGGCGCAGTGTGCATCTACTGGTGGTGGCAGTACGGGCTGGTGGGTGGCTTGGCCTTTGGCGCGGCGCTGATCGTGTCGTATCCGATAGTGTGGGCGCATCTGGCAATCCTGCCGCTTGAACTCGGGCGGGCATTAATCGTACGCCCACGCCAACGGCGGGCTATTGCCGCGTCCCGTACTATTTTTGCGAATTTCCAAGGCGTGAAGATTGCCGTAGCCGGTAGTTACGGCAAGACAAGCATGAAAGAATTACTGTTGACGGTATTGTCCGAGGGCAAGCATGTTGCTGCTACGCCCGCCAACAAGAACGTGTCAATCTCCCACGCCTATTTTGCCCGCAAACTGCAAGGCAACGAAGACATACTTATTATTGAATACGGCGAAGGCGAACCCGGCGACGTGCGCCGCTTTGCCGACATTACCAAGCCGACCCACGCCATTATTACTGGCATTGCCCCGGCACATTTGGACCGCTACAAAACATTGCAGGCAGCGGCAGCTGATATATTTTCAGTCGCCAAAGCGGTTGCTGAAGATCACGTATACGTAAATGGCGAGTCGCCGGACGCATTGCCGTCGGTGACGCCTGGCCAGCAACTGTACAATGAGAAAAACGCTCTGGGTTGGAAGATCAGCGGGATTCGTATTAACCTGGACGGCACGCGCTTCACCATGCGCAAAGGCGGTAAGAAGCTTGAGCTGTACAGCAGATTGCTGGGCCGGCATCAAGTCGGGCCGTTGGCAATCGTGGCAGCACTGGCCCACGAGTTTGGCTTGACCGATGAGCAAATTGAAGCCGGTATCGCCAAAACGGCATCGTTCGAACACCGTATGCAGCCATACCAGTTGGGCGGCGCTTGGATCATCGACGACACCTACAATGGCAATATTGAGGGCGTTCGCGCCGGCACGCGCCTGCTCAAAGAGCTGCCTGGCAAACGCAAGATATATGTGACGCCGGGTCTGGTTGACCAGGGCAAAGATACGAGCGCTATCCACCAGCAAATGGGCCGCCTGATTGCCGAAGCCAAGCCGGACATGGTGGTATTGATGAAGCATTCGGTAACTGCGGCCATCCAAAAAGGCCTGGAAGACGCTGGATTTGCCGGCGAGCTGCTGATTGAATCTGACCCGCTGACGTTCTACACGAACCTCGACGTATTCGTGGCCGGCGGCGATCTTATCTTGATGCAAAACGACTGGCCAGACAATTACGCCTAGCTAGTGTAAGTACCGGTGGTACTGATTACATCAGTTCGTCGTGCTTCTCGTTGAGGAAGCGTGTCCACTGGCGCATAAGGCGCAGCAGGGTTTTGAGTGGCAGCTCTATGGCGATGTCGAGTATGTAGGCGATAATGTTCACCTTTGCGTATTTGCGCGATATCCATTGGCCGACCATGATGAAGGGGAAGTAGAAGAAGTCGCGGAGTGCAAAGAAGATGTTTTGTTCCTCGCTGGCGAGTTCCAGCTGGCGGATCATGTGCGACAGGCGGAAGCCTAGGAAGCTGACCGTCGAGAAGAATACGAAGAAGATAATGCCTTGTACGATGTTGAAGTTCAACAGCATCAGGACATACACCGCAACGGCTATCGGCACAAAGAATAAGATGGCGTAGGCGAATTTGGCCGGGGCAGGCGTTACTTTGGTGCGCACGCGCAGGTGCTGCATGGCGTCGGCGCGTGGTTCGAACAGGGCACGACGGATGTAGTCGTACAGCGATTCGGCCGCCTTGCTGGTGGGCATGTGCATGCTGAGGCGCAGGCTGGACATGTACAGCGGTGGGAATAAGAGGTTAATTACGAGCGGCAGAATAACAACCGCGCCGGTTACGATTAGGTCGTAAGGAATTTCGACGGCCAGGCCGATTAATACTTTCGTGATGAATACAAAGGCGATACTGCGCTTCATACCTCTGTTGATGCGCGTTTTGAGCTGGCGGTGGTCTTCGTGGATTTGCTGGTTGTAGGCTTGCAGGAATTCGGCAGGCTTGGCCATGAGTTCCGGCATATCCGGGCGGACGATTGCCATGCTATAGAGGACGCGGATAGGCGCGCCATAGCGGTCGATGGTGCGCTGGATGTGCTGTGTTAGCCGTGATACGTACAGTTCGTCAATTGCCCGGTTGAGGTTAATGAATGCTTGTAGCTCGCCGGTGCTTTGGGCGTGAATACTCAGCAATACGTAGCGTACGGCGGCCCTGTCGGAGGCGAATAACGCCTTGTGGACGGCAATATAGAGGCAGGTGTCATAGTTGGCTTCATCGTTTTTTTCCTTGAGGAAGGCGGCTTTGGGCAGGCGCTGCGTGTAATGGTAGTGGGCGTATGAGGCGATGGCATTGAGCTGGTAGTGCGGCTGTAACAGTTCTTCTATGGCGACCGATAAGATGTCGAGCACCCATTCAATGGCTGTTTCGCGCGAAACCCGTGCTTCGCGCAGTTGCCAGAAGGTGGTCAGATAATGGGCGTCGATCAGTTCGTGGATGACGGTGGCTGTTTTGTCGCTGTAGCTGCTGTTGCGTAGGTAGCCGGCGTGTGTCAGTTCTACGACTAGCTCCTCGCCGATGCCTTTCGGTTCGCGGGATTGATGGAACGATAAACTGCGGTACAAAAAGCGCCGGATGGCCTTCTGTAATAACAGGTGCTCTTCGGTGTATTCGGCGGCCTTGCGCAGCTGCTCGTAGGCGGCTGACACTTTGCGGCCGGTGCCCGGGATGTGGAGGGGTGTGCCTTCGCGGTGTCGTGCTAACGCAGCTTCGTTGAGGCTGCGGGCGATGTCTAATTGTTTTTTGAGGAGCGCGAGCTCTGGGTTCTCTGCAGAAGATGGGTTCATGGTTCTTCTTATTATAACCGGCAACACCGCTGTGCAAAGCGTAATAATTGCCAAGCTCCAATTGTCGGTAAAAATAGGGCATGGTATGCTGTGGCTATGAAGACCGTTGCCGTATTTTTTGGAGGACGCTCAGCCGAGCATGACGTATCAATCGTGACTGCCCTGGCATCGGTGATCAAGCCGCTTGAAATGAGTAAAAAATACCGTGTAGAGGCCGTGTATATTGCCAAGAACGGTGCGTGGTATTGGAGCGACAAGCTCAAAAATATTGCGTTATTTACGAGCGGTGAAATTGAACGCTTTATGGCGCGTACGAAGCCCGCTGGCGTGCAATTTGACGGCGGTGGCCTGGTATTGACCCGTCCGGCAGGTTTTGGCGGCCGGGTGCAGCGTTGTGTGATAGACGTGGCCTTTCCAGCTATGCATGGTACCTATGGTGAAGATGGCTCATTGATGGGCCTGCTAGATATGGCCGGCGTGCCCTATACCGGCTGTGATATGCGTTCCGCCGTATTGGCGATGGATAAGGTGCTTGCCAAGCAGGTGGTCCAAGCCCATGGCATACTCACGCCTGAATTCCAATTTTTTACCCGCAGCGAAATTGAACAGGATATGGCGGCAGTGGTAAAAGCATGCAAAAAGGCGTTGTCGTTCCCGTTGTTCATCAAACCTGCTCACTTAGGCTCAAGCATCGGTATTTCCGTAGCGAAGAATGAAACTGAACTGCGCAACGGCCTCGAAGTGGCTGCGCGCTACGATAACTCAGTTATCGTGGAAGTAGCTGTGCAACATCTTATTGAAGTGACCTTGCCGGTTATCGGTAATACCGATCTGACGCCCGCATTCCTGGAACGCCCGATGGTGAAGGCCGACGACTTTTTTGACTTTGAGACGAAATACATGAGCCAGGGTGGTAAAAAAGGCGGCGGAAAACAGGGCGGCAAGCAAGGCGCCCAAGGCTACAGCGAAATCCCTGCCAAGCTCGATACCAAGCTGTACGAGCACGCCGAAGCAACCGGTTTGGCGGTGTACCGGGCATTGGGATGCCGGGGTATGGCCCGGGTAGACATGCTTATTGATAGCAAATCAAAAAAAGTCTACTTCAACGAAGTGAACCCGTTGCCAGGCAGTTTGTACGCCCATAACTGGCGTTTGAAGGGTATAAGTAATATAGAGTTAGTTAATCGCATGGTGGCTATGGCAGAAGAACAATTCCGTGAGCGCCAACAAGTTGACACCGTATTTAGCACCAATTTCCTCAAACAGTTCTAATAGGCTATGGAACAGAAAGTAGACGACGCAGGTTTTGCGCTATTCCGGCCACCACTGGTTGCTACGCTGGTCGCTACTATTGCGCTGTGCGTGGGTATATGGCAACCGGGCGTGCTACAGCACCAGCGCGGTGCATCGGAAGCACCGCAGCGCCCAGTGCGTATGCGCTCACTGGCCAGCACGGTATCGCCACGCCAGCCGCAGACGGCGATTGACTGCGCTGAACAGCCTTGCCTTGCCCTGACGTTTGACGATGGCCCCAGCACTGCCATCACTCCTCAAATCCTCGATACGTTATACAAACACCACGCCCACGCTACTTTTTTTGTGGTTGGTTCGCATGTAGCGGGTAACGAACAATTACTGCGCCGCATGTACCAGGAAGGCCACGAAATAGGCAACCATAGCTGGAGCCATGCCGACCTGACAGGCTTACCGCTTGAACAAATTGACATGCAAATACAGCGTACGCAAGCAGCAGTGAGCGCGGCTGGCGTACCCGCACCCACGCTCTTCCGGCCGCCCTATGGGGCAGTGAACGCACTGGTAAAGGCGCATGTGCCGCTGACTTTAGCTATGTGGAATGTTGACCCAGAGGACTGGCATCAGAAGACAGCAGCTGATGTTGCTGTTCGTATCGAGGCGAGCGTGCGGGCTGGCCGCGTCATTGATTTGCATGATATCCACCAGCCGACCGCTGATGCGCTCGATTCAGTTCTAACTGACCTTGAGTCCCAGTACCAATTGGTGACATTCAGCCAGTTATTTAATCTGGCGCCGGGCCAGCGCGGTATGTTTTATGGCCGATAGGTGTGTACAATGACCAACGCAAGCAATTACCCTATACGCTATCTGACGCCGCATGGTGGTGAAGCGGATCAGCCGCTACATATCCATCCGGCAGAAGTGGCTGTAACGGAGTATCCAACGGGCATCATTGCAGTCGCTGACCCGTTGTTTGAGGAGCCGTACCGTATTGGTGACCGCAGCTTGATAGCCGATCCGGTCGTGGATGATTTTGTGGTGGCAGTGTGGGATTATTTTGGCGTGCATATGAGCACCCGCCAGTTGTCCCGCACTGAGCTGTTTGAGACGATACCCAGCCTGGGCCGCTGGAACCGCATGCAGCATACATTGGGCGCGGTAGCCATGACTGCCCGCTTTGGCGGCACGCCGGCACAGCTAGCCGAAATGGCTGTGCATGACCTCGGCCACCGTGTTGGTTCGCACCGTTTTGAGTCGCTGATTGAGAACAAAATGCAAGATAATGATCATGAAAACGACTTAGGCGGCTTTCTTGCCCGCAGCGGTTTTATGGCCGAGCTGAGGCGCCGGGGCCTGTGTAACAAACAGGATGAGCTAGCCAATGGCCTTAGGCTGCAGCAGCTCGCCCATTCAGAAAATAATCCAACCGGCATTACTAACTGGCCGGCCCGTACCGGTTACCCGGAGACTGAGCGTCTTAACTACATACTGACCGAGAGCGCCATATGGCAGACATCTCCCGCAGAAGCCCGGCAGGTGCTGGCGGCTGTGCAGCGCGACCAGGCGTCCGCCCGTGGCGACCAGTTGGTGTTCGGCGAGGCCGACGCGGCGGCAGCGTATGCCGAAGCCCAATTACGCTGTCGTACCGAGCACTGGGTTGAGCCGTTGACCGAAGTGAGTGAGGAGCTCGCCGTTGCCCTTATGCGGTATGTACTGAGTTCCGGTGCCCCTGGCATGGAGCCGTACGACCGTTATCACCCTGGCGACAGTCTGCGTACGCTTGAGGAAGACTGGCAACAGGCCCTGACTGCACTGCGTCACAGTGATCCAGGCGTGCAGGGTATGCTGACCCTGATTGATAGTATCGTCGCCTGGCGCCGGGCTATTCCAGCCGATACGCATCGCAAAGGGTATCGGCAGTACGGGCCGCTGGCGCCGAGCTGGCTGACGCTATTTCCGTCATTAAACGACCGTATCTACCAACCTATACGCGGCGTACATAGGACCGGCGGCCAGTATGTCGTTATTGGCATGCAGTCCAATAAACCCCGGCCGGTAAATCCGCTGGTGGGCGTACCAGGCGGCCAGCATACGCCATTGATGGAACTGCGGCCGGACTTGGCCACCGAACATGCGGCGCGCAGCTCCTGGTCTGATAACCCATTTGATGCGGTTATTGATATTAGCCATAAAAACCTTCGCCTAACTATGGCAGAGCGCCAGGGTATTATGCGGATCGTTGGGCCCGAAGTGCGGGCTGCGTGGGAACAGGAAGTACTGCAGCGCCCGCTTATGGATGAACTGGAGCTGACGCATCGCATAACTGCCGCCGGTAAGCGGTATCGCCAGCTCGGTGCCGTGCCGCTAGCTCCTGGCCTATAATGTGATATACTATAGTTATTATGAGTAGTGCCGCACGTACGCTAAGCCTCGTTATTCTCCTTGCCCGCTAGGGGCGCTTATTCTTCACACCACTTTCAGTAACCCTTCCGGCATCTCGCCGGTGTAAGACGCACTATGCAACCGCAATCATACCCTGATAGGATAGAACCATATGAAACGATACAACCCCAAAGAGATTGAGCCACGCCTGCAGCGGCAATGGGCTGACAGCAAGATTTATGAAGCAGAGAACGACGCTGCCAAGCCCAAGCGCTACATCCTTGAATATTTCCCATACCCCAGCGGTGCGGCCATGCACGTCGGGCACGTGCGTAACTATACGATTGGCGACGTATTGGCCCGTCATGCCCGTATGAACGGCTTTAATGTGCTGCACCCAATGGGCTGGGACGCCTTTGGCTTGCCGGCCGAAAACTATGCTATTAAAACGGGTATCAGCCCGCAAAAAGCTATTGCCGACAACACCACCCGCTTTAAAGAACAACTGACGCAGATGGGCTTTGGTTACGACTGGTCGCGCGAGATCAATTCGTCCGACCCTGAGTATTACCGCTGGACACAGTGGTTTTTCCTGCTGCTGTACAAGCGTGGGTTAGCCTATCGCAAAGAGAGTTTGCAGTGGTGGTGCCCGGTAGACAAGACCGTGCTGGCCAACGAGCAGGTAGAGAACGGCCACTGCTGGCGCTGCGGTTCCGAAGTAGAAAAGAAGGCACTGCCGCAGTGGTTCTTTAAGATTACTGACTACGCCGACCGCCTGGCTAAAGACCTGGACGACGTGGACTGGACAAACAGCATCAAGAATATGCAACGCAACTGGATTGGCCGCAGCGAAGGTATGGAAGTTGCGTTCGGTATCGACGGTTCAGATGAAACGATCAAAGTTTTTACGACTGCCCACGACACTATCTACGGGGTGACCTTCATGGTAGTGGCGCCAGAATATCCGTTGCTAGAAAAAATTGTGCCCGAAACCCACCGTCAGCAGGTAGAGAACTATCAGCAAAAGACGCGGAATAAATCCGATGTTGAGCGTCAGGAAACGAATCGCGAAAAGACCGGCGTATTTACCGGCGTGTACGCCATCAATCCGCTGAACGGCCAAAAAGTACCGATCTGGACCGCTGATTACGTGCTGGCTGGTTACGGTACTGGGGCGGTTATGGCGGTGCCAGGTGAGGACGCCCGTGACTATGAGTTCGCACAGAAATTTGAATTACCCATTATATATACCACCGAGCAACAGGAATTCATTGATTATCAAAGTGAGCTGAAACCGAACCGGGCGGGCTATAAGCTGGCTCATTCTGGTGAATTCGATGGCATGGACTTTGCGGTTGGCCGTGAGAAAATCGCCGAGAAGATTGAACAGACTGGCGCCGGTAAGCGGATTGTAAATTATCGTATCCGCGATTGGCTGATTAGCCGTCAGCGCTACTGGGGCGCACCTATCCCAATGGTCCACTGTGCAAAAGATGGCGTGGTGCCCGTACCTGAAGACCAGCTGCCGGTCGTACTGCCGGAGATGGAAAGCTATGAGCCGTCGGGCGACGGCCGCAGTCCGCTGGCCCGCGCAACTGAGTGGGTAAACACCACTTGTCCGACGTGTGGCGGCCCAGCGACCCGCGAGACCGACACTATGGATGGCTTTGCGTGCAGCAGTTGGTACTTCTTGCGTTTTGCCGATCCGCACAACGCTGACAAGCCATTTGATGCTGAACGTGTTAAGTATTGGTTACCCGTTGATGACTACATCGGCGGTGCCGAACACGCCGTCATGCACCTGTTGTACGCCCGCATGTGGACGAAAGTAATGCAGGACGCAGGGCTGATCGAGTTCGGCGAACCGTTCAAGACGCTGCGCAACCACGGTATGATCCTTGCCCCGGACGGCACTAAAATGAGTAAATCAAAAGGCAACACCATTGAACCCGGCGTCTTGATAGATCAGGGTTATGGCGCAGACGCTATCCGTATTATGGAATTGTTTATCGGCCCCTGGAACCAGGCGGCCAACTGGAGCGTAGAAGGCATGGGCGGTGCACACCGCTTCTTGCAGCGTGTGTGGTCACTGGCACAGGACGCCCAGGCTGCGTCAGGCGACAATGATACCGTTGACGCAACCGAGGTTGTGCGTGTTACCCACAAAGTTATCCATAAGGTCAGCCTCGATCTGGAGCACATGAGCTTCAACACAGCGATTGCCGCCATGATGGAAGCGGTGAACAGCTACTTTGCCTTAAAGGTCACTATTCCATTCGATAAAGCCCCGGGTACCTGGCACTGGGCTATGACTGCCTTCCTGCAGCTACTGGCCCCATTGGCGCCGCACATGACCGAAGAATTATGGCAGCAAATGGGCAATACGTCCTCAATCCATACCAGCCCATGGCCTTCGTACGACGAGCAGTACTTAGTGAGCGACACGATGACCATAGCCGTACAGGTCAATGGCAAAGTCCGGGCGGAAATTATCGTGCCTGCCGACGCTGAAAAAGATGCCGTTATTGCGGCTGCACAGGCCAACGAACGCGTTGCCAGCTATATAGACGGCAATGAAGTTAAGAAAACTATTTACGTTCCTGGTAAACTCGTCAGCTTCGTTGTCCCGGCATAGTTACTTTTCGTAGAACTGCACACTGCCCGGCATGGGCTAGCTGGTTTGGCTTTCGGCGTCGCCCTGTGCTTGTATCCGGCTCCAGAAGGTCTGGTTCATATCTGATTGGTCGAGGTTAAAGTGCTGTACGACGTCGCTGCGGACGCCGGCGACGTCGAAGTTGCGCAGTTGCTCGTTGGTAACTAAGAACTTTTCGACCTGTAGGTAGGCTTCGGACAGCATTTGCTGGTCTTTTTCGGTCAGAGGTTCGCCTGGTTGATGTTGCGAAGTAACATACCGGACAACGTCGAGGTAGGTGTCTATTTTGTTAACATCTGATGACATGCCAGACACGTAGGTCAGGATGTCTATAGATGTTACCGGCCGTGGCTTGGTGCCGGTTAAGCGCTGCCATAAACTGTAGCGGCTGGAGGCGAGGCCGATAGCATTAAAGTAGTACGCAGCTGTCAGGATACCAATATCTCCAACGATAGTGGGGATTTCGTAAGCGCGGCTGGCAAAATACCAGTTTTCGTAGCCAGTGACTTCCAATACGCCAATAGTGATGGTGGCAATAGCTTGCAGGCTCAGGCCGATAGCCAGCCAGGTAAACGGTTTTTTATATTCAGTCCCTACCTTTGACCGCATGCCAAAGGCCATGAACGCGGCGGCACCGTACAGGACGATAGGTACCCACGGAATGAGTTCAAAGAGGTCGTACTGATGTTCATTGAATTGGTCCCACACCACAATATGCGGAATGAACGCGTGCAGTCCCCATCCGCCTATAATAGCGATACCCACCACTACCAGCGATGTGACACGGCTATGCAGCCCTAATATCTTATAGAATCGGCGCGCACCAAGGTACATAAAGACGCTGCCGAATAGGAACGGCAGGTAGGTGGCCATATTCCACCAAATATTTGGCCACAGATAGTAGTATTCGACAATCGGGAAGACGAGCGTGAGTACCCCGAGCCCGATCTGCGCCACGGCTACCAACCGCCAGGCTGGCTTCAGTTCCTTTTTGAAGCTATGCAAGGCGCGCAGGAATAACAGGCCGCCGCCAATGGCCAGTACGAGGTCTACCAGTGTTGTGGGGGTGCCGAAGGGCGAATAGTAGGCGCCCGCATCAGCCCCTTCGGGCGAGGGCATTAGCAGCCATAAGGCGCCGATACCTATGGCGGCAATGATGATTGCCAGTAAGCGGAGAGTTAGTTTCGTTTTGTCCTTCATAGTGCCACCTTTTGAGAATATTAACGCGCTGATTTAGATTATAAGATATAAAACCGGTTAGCCCAAGCGTTGTGATTGGCGTAGCTACACCTTGTCTTATCTGTAAAATCCAGGTATAATACAGGCCAACTACATATAGTGTAACGTTGTAAGGAGTCTATTACACATGGGTAAACCAAAGAAACGCACATCAGCCCGCCGCACCGGCACTCGCCGCGCCAACCTCGTTGTAGATTTGGCCCGCAAGGTCAACGGCAAGTCCCCCGTTAAGGCCTACACCACTCGCCGCGAGTCAGGTAAAACAGAAAAAACTACCTAGTTCCGCGCACCTGTTGCACGGTATACTGAGAGGGTAAAGGGAAGCTTTAACAATATGGCATCGAACCGTCATCTTGGCCGGATTATCGCACTACAGACCCTGTTTGAGCAGGATTTTCGTCGTGCCGCCGGTGACACCGAATTTGACCTGGATGCGGTCCTTAAGCGTAACATTGCCCGTTACGAAGCGACCGTAGACGACACTGACTTCATCGATAAACTGGTGCGGGGCGTCTTCGCACACGAAAAAGACCTCGACGAAGAACTCCAGCCTGTCGCTCCGGAATGGCCTATCGACCAGATCGCCCGCATGGACCGGGTCGTATTACGTATTGGCCTTTACGAACTGAAGCATGGCAAAGACGTACCGCCGAAGGTAGTCATTAACGAGGCGGTTGAACTCGCCAAGGCTTTTGGCAGCGAGAACTCCTCTAAGTTTATTAACGGTGTACTGGGCACTGTGCTGCGTCAGAATAGCCCGGAGGGTTCAGTCGACCCAAAGCCAGCGCCAAAGCCTAAGACTGCCGTAGGCGCGGCCGAAGCAGCTGCTGCCGACGCGCCAGCACCCGCTAAGAAGCCCAAGAAAGCCAAAGCGGCGAGCAGCACAGGGGACGCGGCATGAAACGCCCCAAGCCGATGCAGCACATCCGCCGGTTTATCCCCGGTCATCGGCCCAGCATTCAGGAAGTGGTCCACGAGACCACAGCTGGCGGGGTTATCTTCCGTCGGGACAAAGAGACTAATAAACTCGAAATATTATTAATCCAAGACGCCAAAGATCGCTGGACTATCCCCAAGGGGCACGTTGAGCCCAACGAAGAGCCGAAGCAGACTGCAGAACGCGAAATCCAGGAAGAAACCGGTCTGAAAGAAATGAAGGTCTTTAACTGGCTGGGTAAGGTGAGCTTCCGCTACCGCCGCGGCCAAACACTCGTACTGATGACCATGCACATTTATTTAGTGCAGGCGCAGGGCGACACGAACGACCTGAACCCCGAAGACTGGCTGAACGACATCAAATGGTTCCCCTCCAGCGTGGCTATAGATAAGATCGCATATGATGACATTGGTAAATTAATATTGGTGGGAATGAAAAAAATACGAGATGCAGGACTTTAACGCGTACATAGAATTTGCCCGGAATGTACTGGGCGTCGAATTTGGCAACATCCAACTGCTCGTAACGGCATTTACACACCGTTCATACCTGAACGAGCACAAAAAGACGGTCAGCGAACATAACGAGCGCCTGGAATTTCTGGGCGATGCCGTGCTGGAGTTAGTGGTAACGGAATATCTGTACAACAATTACAGTGAACCCGAAGGCATCCTAACCAACTGGCGCAGCTCACTGGTCCGCACCGAAAGCATTGGCGCAGCGGCTGCAAAGTTCGATTTTGAACCATTGCTGCGCCTCAGCCGCGGCGAAAAGCACGGCACCGAGCGCGCCCGCGCCCAGATTCTAGCCAACAGCTACGAAGCGGTAACTGGTGCACTCTATCTGGACAAGGGTTATGACGCTGCCAAAGTGTTCATTACCAAGACGATCTTGAGTACTTTCAGTGATATCTTGAAGAGCGGTTCGTGGCTTGACCCTAAATCGCATCTGCAGGAAGTTGCCCAGAGCAAAGAAGGCCACACGCCGGTATACAAAGTCTTGGACGAGCAAGGCCCGGACCACGAAAAAGTCTTTACCGTCGGCGTCTTTGTAAACGGCAACCTGAAGGGCACCGGCCAAGGCCCTAGCAAGCAATCAGGCCAGCAAAAGGCTGCCGAAGCCGCGCTCCTCGGCTACGAACAGTAAACTGTTTGACAACAGAGATAATAATCTGTAAAATAGGGCATTAGATTGTGTTATTAATCTGTAAGGTTTAAGAAAGAGAGAATCTACAAATTTATGTTAGCTATTCGCATGCAACGCACCGGTCGTAAAGGTCACGCAATGTTCCGTGTTGTTGTGCAGGAATCACGTGTTACCCCAACGAGCGGCAAAGTTGTTGCGCTCTTGGGTAGCTACGACCCGCACGCCAAGACCACTACTCTTGATAAAGAAAAGGCTGCAACCTTCCTCAAGAATGGCGCACAGCCATCAGACCGTGTTGCCTCACTCCTGAAGCGCGAAGGCGTAGAACTCCCTAAGTGGGTTGTTGCCAGCACCGTACGGACCCGCACACTACGCAACCCAGAAAAACTGCGCAAGAACCAGCCGAAGGAAGAAGCACCAGCTGCTGAAGCCGCCGAGCCCACTGAAGAAGCTGCGTAAACGTACATCTTTCTGAGGTCTACGCGTTAGTTATCTTATAGACGAATCGATACAGGAATCTTAACATGGTAAGGTTCCTGTATTTTGATATATAATAGTATGACAGCCTAACAGAGGAGACCTGACTATGAGCAGTATTGACCAACAATTCGTAGAATTTATCGTAAAATCACTGGTAAGCAACCCGGATGCCGTTGTTATAGAACGACGCATTGACGAAAAGGGCGTATTGCTTGAGTTGACCGTTGACCCAGAAGACCTAGGGCGGGTCATTGGCAAGCGTGGCGCTACCGCACAGAGCCTGCGTACGCTATTGCGTGCCCTGGGCACCAAGAACGACGCCCGCTACAATCTTAAGATTGTAGACAACGGTGAGCCGGGCGCTGGCGGCGGTTCCAGTGCTTCAGGCGGTTCGTCGTCTTCATCCTCAAGTGATGACGACTATCGTGACGATGATGATGTGAGCACACCGAGCGCTTCAAGCAGCAGTTCAAGCGAGAGTAGTGTTGTAAGTAAGACACGTAAAGAGCTTGAAGAATTAGATGATCTTGACGTATAATAAAGCTTAAGTCAAATACGACTGACTTCCTTAAAATAAAAACCGTACAAGCTCTGCGAGCCATTTTATCTAGCAATAGGTAATTTGGGAGCTTTATATGTGGCAAAAAGGCCGGCATCTGCCGGTCTTTTTGTTTACCTGGTATAATCTACCAGAGATGCATATACAAATTATATCCTTATTCCCCGAAATGTTCCCGGGTGTGCTGAACGCCAGTATGTTATGGAAGGCGCAGGACCGCCAACTGGTGACGTTCAGTTATATCAATTTGCGTGATTTTGGCCTGGGCCCGCGCCAGCAAGTGGACGACACGCCCTATGGCGGCGGCGATGGCATGCTGTTAAAGCCTGACCCGCTGGTTGCGGCGATAGAACTCGCTAAACAGAAAGACCCTGAGGCACTGGTGATACTGCCCACGCCGCGCGGCGCAACCTACAAGCAGTCCGATGCCAAAGAACTGGCAGCCCGGGCCAAAGGCCTTATATTCGTCTGTCCGCGCTACGAAGGCTACGACGAACGCGTCACCGAATGGATTGACCGCCAATACTGCTTGGGTAATTACGTGCTGACTGGCGGCGAACTGCCGGTCATGATGATGATTGATAGCATTGTACGCCTGGTTCCCGGAGTTTTAGGCGGCGAAACGAGCGCTGATATTGAGTCGTTCCAGGACGATGACGAATCGATTGAGTTCCCCCAGTACACGCGCCCGGAGGACTTCCGTGGCCGGACCGTACCTGAAGTGCTGCTGAGCGGCCACCACGGTGAGATTGCCAAGTGGCGCGCCGAAAACGGCCACAAAGCCTAGGCGCTTGCCGATCGTCTTTTGACACCGTACGGCGTAACTGTATACTGGTACTCTATAAAGGACAAAGACCGATTCTCTATGCCTGAATTTATGAATAGCGGCGATCTTCCGCCTGCCGCCGAGTTTGAAGACGCAGCTGCTGAAGCAATCGACCCCGCAGACATCGCACCCTACGATGATGGCGACGGCATACTCTGTTCTGACGGTGAGGATGTATACGACCCCGCCGAAGACGATGTGCTATCACCGGCAACGCTTGATGAAGCACTGGAATGTGCAAACCAAACACATTCAGCCCTTGTTGACATCATCAGTGAGGTAGATGCGACTCTTGCAGCGATCCCCGAGGATACGAAAAACCAGTTTGAGGAAGCGTTCGCCGTCCATGTAGCCGGTATGGACCATAAGCTGCTATTTTACGAACGTCGAGCCATACGGCTGGACATGATGCGCCACAGTCCTGATCCTATATTGCCTGATGCTATAGCGCCTCATATTGACCGGCTTTCTGAAGCGATACGAACTGACGAGCAGGCCCGCCTGGCAGCCATCGAACTCGCATTGCCTGCATATGAAGAGATACGGGAAACGGTAGCATCGTCGGTAGATTGGGAAGCAGTTATCGCACGATATATTGCCGGTGATGGCTATGATACTTTTTCTAAAAGCGTAACTATGGCTTTGCATGACACGGTGGTAAGTGGTGGCATACCGAAGTGGGTAGTAGGCGCAACAAAATTACTTCGATCATTTTTAGCAGAGGCCGAGACACGGGGTGATATCTTGCCTGAAGATGCCCGCGAGGCGCAGGCGTCTCTTACCGCCGAACCTGAGCAACTGCAGGAGACGGCGGAGTGGTTCAGAACCACGAGATTGGCCACGCGCATGCTAAGCCACGAACGTCACACGGCGCTTCGTAACGCCCTTGGTGGGCATGACCAAGTGTTTCGCAAGGTGGCGACTCTATACGATCATGCCGCATACGATCATGAGGGGCGACTAGATGTTGGATTGCCGCCTGCATTGCTACATACTTTAGTGGCTACGGGACAGTCAATGATAGACACTATCTATAGCGCGGACGCCGCTACGCGTGGTCATGAATTGCCCGTGCTAGAAGCTAACGAGCTAACCATTACGAACGGGGAATATGTACGTGACAGCTATAACGTAGAGCCAGAGGACTACACTGCCGGTTTGCTTGCCATGTTGCCGTATGCCTTACGCAGAGGATTGCAAGCTATAGAATATTACAACAACGACATGCCCGTACAAGGCGCGTTAGGGTACGTACGTGGTAGCGAGGCAAAAATAGTTGTCAGATTAAACTCCGATAAAGGGTTGTGGCGACCCGGATGGGTGTTTCCTCACGAGGCAGGACATATTGCACACTATTACGCAATGCCCTTGGCGTGGCTGCAACGATGGATAACTATTGTACAGACAGGCAAAGAAGGGGCATCACCGTGGATTGACGCTCGAATGAAGGAAGACCCTAAGGCGTCTTTGTATGCCGAGGAGCTGGCCTATGTTGCATATATGTATACAAGAATGCCACGCCTGCTCAGGGGGCGTTCTGAAGCCCGTTATGCCTTTTTTAAAGACTACTGCGAAGCCTTCGGCGAACAGTCGCCGGTGCCAGATAACTAACAGTCCCGCTACCTTCCGAGTGCTACAATGGTTGTAGACCATAATGGAGGGTAATGATGAAGATGCCATTTGTTAAGACCGTGAGCGCACACTGCGACTTGCCTTGCGGCGTGTATGATCCGGCGCAAGCCCGGATTGAAGCCCAGAGCGTACACGAGATTATGAAGAAATACGAGGCGTTGGACCACCAGGAAGACAAGTGGCGGGCCGTGTTCATTAAAGAACAGCGCGCTGACCTCGTAAAACAGCACCTGTGGGTGCTGTGGACTGACTATTTTAAGCCTGACCACCTCGAGAAATTCCCGGACCTCCACCAGAAAATCTGGCTCGCTACCAAGCAAGCCGGCAACTGCAAGAAGACGACTGATCCCACCGAAGGCCAAAAGTTATTGGACATGATCGATGAGATTGCCGATATTTTTGCCGAAACTAAGAAAGCATAGTCTTTTTTTGCGGCAGGTTGCCGGACACAGCATGCGGCCCAGCTTACCCCCTGGCCGTGTGCTGGTGGCGCATGCCCCAGTAAAGAAATTGCGCATCGGTGATGTGGTGGTGTTGCGGCATAATGGCCGCGAACTGTTAAAGCGTATTCACGAACTCGACGGCGAGCGGGTATACGTATTGGGTGACAACCCTGGCTTTAGTACTGACAGCCGCGATTTTGGGTGGCTGCCAGTACAGTCAGTGGTGGGTAGGGTCGTGTGGCCGCGGACGCGGGCGCCATCCACCGGGCTACTCTAAGGTGATCGAGTTAACGAGAGTTTAATCGGCGGGTGCGCCTTTGCCTAACTCATCAAGCATATCCGCCAAGCGGTCAGCAGGCATCGACGAACTGTCGATGTTTTTTGTTGTGGCAATAATGTAACCCTGCAAGATGCGCTTGAGCCGTAAGGCATCGCTGCGCCACAGGTAATTAACGCTGTATGGTTTCTTTTCGGTTGTAAAGAAGCGGGTAGTGATGCGCACCGAGCCGAAGAACGGGCCGACATCGGCAGTCACGTTCAGGATATCCTCAATACGGATACTGAAGGCTTCCGATATCGCAAAGAAGAAGCGCTTGGTGACCGATAACTTCGAGCGGTCTACCGTGACCGTGTCAGGGAATAAGGTGAATGGAAAGACCGTTGAAGCCGTAATGAGCATGTCAGAGGCATGACCGATAGCCTCCTGTAACTGTTGTTCGGGCGGGCGAGTGTCAGCCTGGGGTTGCTGCATCGGGGCAGTCTGCTGCATTTTTTGTTGGCCAGAGAGTAGCTGATGCGCGCCGCTGCCCGGCTGGAATTGCTGCTGCTGTGAAGGGGTGAGGCCAGGGTTCGGCAGTGGCGTAGGCTCAGACTGGGCTGGCTGCTGCATTGCTGGCTGTGGTTGATCATAAACGGGGGCGTCGTCGTGCATGTATCGCCGGCGCGTACCTGCTGCCTGTGGGGTGAGTGGTATGCCGCCGGTCTGGGGAAGTGCGTTGGTGTTCATATAATCGTCCTCCTCACCCTACTATAACCGAGCTCTTGCGCAAGACGCTGTAAGATATCTCGCCACCGTACCGGTGTACCGTCAAGCCATCCAGTTATCGGCCGGGCGACCCTCAGATTATCCCAAAAGCGCCGCACTCCGCTACGCGGGCGTTCACTTTTGGGGCCCATCTTCGGGCTCGCCCGCTCCGGGCCCTGCCGCCGACCCTACTTGATGGGCAATCGCATGGTGAATGCTGCGCCGTGGTCCAGTTCTGACTCTAGCTCCAGGGTGCCGTTGTGCAGTTCGATAATCTTTTTGCACCAATATAAGCCCAAGCCAGTGCCTTCAACGGCAGCCGCACGCTTGTTGTAGATGCGCGAGAATTTGCGGTACAGCTTGCATTGGTCGGCTTGGCTGATGCCGTAGCCCTCGTCTTTAACTTGTATGTACACATATATGCGGCTGCGCCAGGCAATGATGCTAATGGGGCGGCCTTCAGGTGAATATTTGCTGGCGTTGCTCAATAAGTTTTCAATGACCATGCGCATAAAACGTACGTCAATCATTGCCTTCAGGCCGCTCGGCAGCTCAAGCGTGAGCGCTTGCTTGCGCTGTTCCAGTACGGCTTGTTGTTCAGTGGCGATATCGCGGATGAGGTTGGGCAGATTAGTCCGCTCTTTGATAAGGTCGATCTTGCCAGCGTCCACGCGGGCGACGAGCAGCAGGTCATTGATGATCTTCAGTTGGCGCTCGTTGCTGGCATTGGCCCGTTCCAGCATGGAACGCTGGTCGTCGGGGAGGTCACCGATGTAACCCTGTAGTAGCAGCCCGATATATTGCTTGACGGCCGTGGCTGGGGTGCGCAGCTGGTGTGACGCCACCGATATAAATTCATCTTTGGCACTGTTCACGTCAATGAGTTCTTGGCGTTCGGCAATTAATCCGGCAGTTTGGGCCTCAAGACGGTCGCTTTTTTTGCGGTCGCTGATGTCGCGGACATTAAGCTGGATAATGCGCTCGGTGTCATCGTCGTATAAGCTGGCGGCAACATCGAGGTGGCGCTGCGGTGTCATGCTGGTGGCGGGGATGGCGAGCTCCTGGCGGCTGCTGTCCTGGGTGGTGAGTACGCTCAGGGCGGCGCGGATATCGGGCATGTGGGTAAAGGGCGGCAGATTCGGCAGTTCACGGTTGTGCAGTTCGGTGCGGGCCGCACCAAGCAGTTGCTCGGCAGCGGGGTTGGCGTCTAATATCGCCAGTGTGGCGGCGTCTACGATAATAATGCTGTCTTTAGACATTTCAAATAACCGGCGATAGCGGTTCTCTGAGAGGCGCATGGCGTGTTCGGCGGCGTCACGTTCTTGTTCAACGTGTTGGAGCGCGGCAGTAAGGGCCTGCTCGCGGACGTGTTTGTCGGCGGGATATGTCATAGGAAATAATGGGGCGTTTGTGTCGCCCCGTTCCTTTCTGCTGCCAGCATCGTGGTTTGTTATATGCTGTCTGGTTGTGTTATAGCGTACATCCATGCGTCCTATACTACCGTTATTAGGGGTGGCATGTATGTAAAAAAAGGTACTAGTTTAACGCGTGTTAACCGCTGGTATTGGACGTGGTACAGACTGCGCACTGGCCTTGGATTTCCAATTGGTGGGTCGTCGCCGTGAAGCCATGGCGGGCAGCCAGGCGTGATAACAGCTGTTCTACTTCGTCTTCGTGGGTGAGCGCAACAATCTTGCCGCAGCGAGTGCAGCTAATGTGGTGATGGTGATGAGTTAGTACATCACTCAGTTCTATTTTGTACTTCCAGCCGATGTAGACGCGTTGTATAAGGCCGAGTTTTTCAAATAGGGCAAGGGTGCGGTAGAGGCTGGCACGGTCGAGCTGGCCTTGGCTGCGTACGGTGAGTTCGCGCATCGATTGCGGCCCGCGCCCCCATAATAAATCGCAGACGGCTTGCCGGACAGCGGTTATGCTGTAACCATTATCCCGGAGTACTTTGTGCAGTAGTGCGGTTGATGCGTCGTCCATGTGGCAAAAGTATACCATTTATTGCGACAAATTTGCAATAAGTCGCGTAACGCCGCTACACTGGACGGTAATAGACATATCACAAGGACACGAAAGATCTATGCGTATACAGAAAATTGCCGGACTTATAGCGTTGCTGCTACTGATTGCCGGCGTGATCGGGCTGGCGGTACACCGCGCCCAGCCGATAAGCCCAGCTAATGCGAATGATGGCAAACTACATGTCGTAGCTACCTACTACCCCCTGTATGAATTTGCAAAACAGATTGGCGGTACTACGGTTGACGTGACGAATGTTACCCCTGCAGGCGCCGAACCGCACGATTATGAACCCTCACCCCAAACACTGGCATCCATCCAGCAGGCTGACGCGTTTATTTATAATGGCGGCACGTTGGAACCGTGGGTACCGAATGTACTAACCGACTACAAGCATCAAGCCATAAAAGCCAGTACCGGTATCGCCCTGCATACTGGCAGTAGTGAAGACGGCGCGCCGGCCCACGGCGTGCAAGACCCACATTTTTGGCTCGACCCTGTATTGGCGCAAAAAATCGTGGCAACTATCCGTGACGGTTTTATTGCCGCCGACCCCACGCACGCTGGCCGCTACACAGCCAATGCTGCGGCGTATACCGAGCAATTACGGCAGCTAGACCGTGATTTTCGCACGGGGTTGCAGACGTGTAGCCGCCGCACGATTGTGACGTCGCATGCCGCATTCGGGTATATTGCGCAGCGCTATGATCTTACGGTTGTCTCAATTGCCGGTATCAGTCCCGACCAGGAGCCAAGCGCGGCAAAGTTGGCCGAAATAAGTGATGCAGTGCGCCGTGAGCACATACCAGTGATTTTCTTTGAGCAGTTGGTAAGCCCGCGCCTAGCTGATACGATAGCTCATGAGACGGGCGCCAAAACAGCGGTGTTCGACCCTATAGAAGGCCTTGATGACAATGCACAAAAAGCCGGCAAAAACTACCTCACCGTCCAACGCGATAACCTTGGAGCGCTCCGTGCTGCCCTCGCATGCCGATAAACAGCTGCTGCTAGACGCCGACGATCTTTCGGTTTCATTTGGCGCAGAACAGGTGCTGCAGCACGTGAGCATGTGCGTGCACCGCGGTGAATTTATTGGGCTGATCGGCCCGAACGGCGCTGGTAAGACCACGCTGCTGAAGGCATTACTTGGTTTGCTGCGCCCGCAGCATGGCACGGTCAAAAAGCAGAAGGGTATGGTCGTTGGCTATATTCCGCAGCGCGGCAGCCAGGCGGTTACCGCCGTGCCGATCAATGTCATGGAGGTCGTATTGCTCGGTGCCCATGGCAACCGGACAAGCGCCAATGATGCCCTGCAAGCCGTACGCATGGCCGATATGGCCCGTAAGCGGTTCGCTGACTTATCCGGCGGCCAGCAGCAGCGGGTTATGATCGCGCAAGCTCTGGCGTCTCAGCCTGACATATTATTTTTAGATGAGCCAACAACGGGCATCGACGAACATTCGCAGGCGGCATTCTATACTATTTTGCATGAGTTGCAGGAGCGGGGTATTGCTATCGTTATGGTGTCGCACGACGTGGATACCGTGCTGACACTGGTCACGCGCGTTATATGCCTGAATGGTTCGATTGTCTACGACGGCGCACCAGAGCATTTTGAATCCGACAAGCATCTACCAGATATGTATAAAAAACAACACATGCTGTTGCACCATCACCATGGCCATGCGGCAGGCGGAGCGCCCGATGCTTGATATATTCCAGTACGGCTTTATGGTGCGGGCATTGCTCGCGGGGCTTTTATTAGCGGTCACCGTGCCCGTGCTGGGAAGTTTTTTGGTGGCGCGCCGGTATTCGCTCATCAGTGATAGTTTGGCCCATGTCAGCCTGGCGGGCGTTGGGCTGGGCTTAGTATTTGGCGCTACGCCAGTGCTTGTGGCGGCGCCCGTGACTATTGGCGGTGCGATATTGCTGGAATGGCTGCGCCAGAACCGGCAGATCAGCGGCGAGACAAGTTTGGCGATACTGATGAGCGGTGGCCTGGCAATTGCCGTGGTGCTCGCCAATTTGGCCCACGGCATGCGCACCGATTTCACCACGTATTTATTTGGCAGTATCGCAACGACCGCGCGCGCTGATGTGTGGGTGTTGGCGGCTGCCGCAGTGGTGGTGGTGTCGTTTGTCGGGTTGCGCTATCGCGCCTTGCTGCATATCGCGTTTGATGAACCGGGTGCTCGGATTGCGGGCCACCGCGTATCGCTGCTCAATTATGTGCTAGCCGGGCTGACGGCACTGGTCGTGGTTTTGTCTCTGCGGATTGTTGGCGGCCTGCTGATAAGCGCTTTGCTTGTTATCCCCGTCGTTACTGCCGGCCAATTTGCCCGCAGTTTTCGCCAAACCATGATGACGGCCATCGGCATTGCTGCCCTAGCGGTCATTGCGGGACTCGTGTTAGCTTTTTATGCCGGTATCGCCGCTGGCGGCGCTATTGTGCTGGTGTGTCTTGCGCTGCTATGTATTGCTATGTTTTTCAAAAAGTAATCCGGCAAACATTACCGTTAAATATCGTACAGTACCCCAAGCATCCACTGTGTACCGTAGTGGTGGATAGATGTGAAAGGGGGAGGCATGATTATTATTAACGGCCTCGAGGCAAAGCGGTACCGGGTGACTGAAGCCGGGATGCACACACTACAGCAGCAGCTGCATGATCTGAAGAAACAGCGTATGGAGGTGGCGGGCGAGCTGCGCGAGATTAGCTCGCAGAGCAATACGGCCAGTGCTCTCGAGGATTCGACGTTTTCAGTAGACCAGAATATTGCCATCGAGATGGACGGCCAGATTGACTTGCTGGAGCGGATTATTGGTTTGGCGGAAATTATCACCTTGCCCAAAGCTACCGATACCGTGGTGATGGGCTGTACCGTGCAGCTTGCGATGCACAATAAAGAACGGCAGTATCAGCTCGTAGGGGCGGTAGAGGCCAATCCGAGTTTGGGGATGATTTCGGACGAAAGTCCGCTGGGGCAATCCCTGCTGGGCAAGCGGGCGGGTGACACGGTTGCTATTCCAGGCCATGGTGAGGTGGCAAATGCCACCATTGTTGCCATAACATAACTGGTGGCTGCGATCACTGCTACAATTGATACCATATGAAGCCCAAACCGGCACGATCCGGCGCGTGCAGCTGATGTTCAGTGTGGGCACGTATAGTAACAGCATAAAGTTTAAGGAGCAGTATGGAACCAGCGCAGCCAAATAATACGAAGAAGAAAGTAATCGCCGGCGTGGTTGTGTTGTTCGCGATTGCGTTGCTGACTCTTGGCGCAAAGGCGCTTACTCCTAAGGGCGACGTATCGCAAACTACATCATCGCCGTCCACCTCTTCAGCCACAAGTGATACGAGTACAGACAGCAGCCCGCCGAACGACCCAGGCGTAACCTACAAAGACGGCACGTATACCGCGACGGGGTCATACGATTCGCCAGCTGGCAACGAGTCAATTGATGTGAGTATCACCCTGAAAAATGGTGCCATTACCGACAGCACGGTGCAAGCAAAGGCTACTGACAGCGAAGCCCGCGAATACCAAGACGATTTTGTAAGTGGCTACAAAGCATTTGTAACCGGCAAGAACATTGATAGTATCCGTTTGTCTCGCGTGTCTGGTTCTTCTCTGACGTCGGGCGGCTTTAACGCAGCCCTTACCAAGATCAAGGATGAAGCCAAAGCCTAACCAGCCGCTCGCGGCGCTGCATCGTTTTTCGTTTGAGGCGATTGGGACTGCCTGGACGGTCGACATATATGAACCGGTTGCCGAGCCTGTTGCGCTGCAACAGGTAGTTATGGAACGCATTGCAGCTTACGACGCTAATTATTCGCGGTTCCGCGACGATTCGTTGGTTGCTGAGATGGCGTCCAGGCCCGGCACGTACACACTGCCTGATGATGCGCAGCCGTTATTTGACATATACCAGGCACTGTACAATCTGACAGACGGGGCTATGACGCCATTGATCGGCCAAACCCTGGCCGATGCTGGCTATGACGCCCAGTATTCGCTGCGGCCCAAAAAGCTCACTGCGCCTCCGGCCTGGGGTGAGGTGCTCACTTATCATTTTCCTACATTGACGCTTAAAACATCAGCACTGTTAGACGTCGGCGCGGCTGGCAAAGGGCATATTGTAGACATTGTTGCCACGCTGCTGGCGCAACATAACGTGCGGGCATATTGCGTTGATGCTGGCGGTGATATTTCGTACCACAACCCTGCCTATCAGCCTATGGCAGTCGGTCTGGAACATCCCGGCAAACCGGGCGAGGTAGTGGGCGTGGCACATATCCACGACCAGAGTATGTGCGGTTCGGCTGGCAACCGGCGGGCGTGGGGCGAATTCCATCATATTATCAATCCGCACACGTTGGCATCCCCGCGGCATCTGCGTGCCCTGTGGGTAGTAGCCGATACGACGCTCGTGGCCGACGCCCTGGCGACCGCGTTATTTTTTGTACCGGCAAAAACGCTTGCTACCCGCTATACTTTTGAGTATGCGGCTATTCACGACGATTATTCGTTAGAACGGTCAGCCGCATTTCCGGCCGAGTTTTTCATCGCCAATTAAAAAGGGGGCGGGTATATGTATCTGACGCGTAAAATAGATGGCTGGCTGAACGGCATCACGATGTACCGGTTATTGGTGTACGTGTTGGGCGTGTACGCCGCCGTGGGGATCTCATTTAGTTTTGCCGGCGTATTGTCTTATAACGCCGTAGGGCTACTGGTGTCATTGGTACTGGCTCTTGCCAGCTGTTACCTGGCGAACCTCGTGTTATCGTGGGTCTGGAACATCGCGACCAATAAAGAATCCTGGCTCATTACCGCCCTGATTTTATTTTGCATTATGCCGCCCGCATCAACTAATGCCCGCATTGCCGGCGTTATTGTTGCCGGCTGTGCGGCTATGGCCGGCAAGTTTTTGCTGGCCATCCACGGCAAGCATTTGTTTAACCCGGCGGCGTTTGGCGCGGTCGCTGCGGCGTTGCTTGGCTTAGCGTATGCCGGGTGGTGGATTGGTACGCCAGCTATGCTGCCGTTGGTTGTAGCCGGCGGCCTGCTGGTAGTACGCAAGACACGGCGCTTTGCTATGGTTACGGCGTTTATCGGCGTTAGTTTGGTGGTTATGGTCGTCGTAGGTATACTGCACGATCGCGCGATTGGGACGGTGTTAACAGAGGCCTTTACGTCGTGGCCTTTGATTTTCTTTGCCACGATTATGCTTACTGAACCATCCACATTGCCATCGAATCGCCCGTTACAGGTGATCTACGCGGTGCTAACCGGCGTATTGTTTTCGGCACAGCTCCATTACGGTGTGTTTTCCACCTCGCCACATATGGTATTGGTGCTGACCAACGTATTCTCATACATTGTTAGTTCCAAAGGGCGTATGCTGCTGCAGTTACACGAGAAAAAACAGGCTGGTTCGTCCACGGTATATGATTTTGCGTTCACCACGCCGCGGCCGGTTGCCTTTAAAGCCGGGCAATATATTGAATGGACACTACCGCATGCCCATGCCGATGAGCGCGGCAACCGGCGGACATTCAGTATTGCGTCATCACCCACTGAGCGCACCGTGCATCTTGGTGTTAAGTTTTATAAGCCGTCATCGAGTTTTAAGCGGGCGCTTTTCGAACTAGAGGCAGGCAGTCAGCTATGGGCTGGCCACGTGGCTGGCGATTTTGTACTGCCCGGTGACCCATCGCAAAAGATGGTGTGGCTGGCGGGCGGTATTGGCATTACGCCGTTCCGCAGCATGGCAAAGTATATTATTGATACCAAGCAGCAGTGCGATATTGTACTGTTCTATGCCGTCGCTGACCCTGAAGAACTTATGTATATGGATGTATTTAAGGAGGCTGCCCCGTACGGCCTGCGCGTGCTGCCGGTGCTCACCGTTCCGGACGTGCCCGCTGGCTGGACCGGGCTGAGCGGTTTTATTACCGCCGACACGATTACGTCGCACATACCCGATTATGCTGACCGCCGGTTTTATATGTCTGGCCCAAACGCTATGACTACTGCCTACCGGTCTATGGTGCGCGGCATGGGCGTGCCAGCCAGCCATATTGTGACCGATTACTTCTCTGGCTATTAACGCCTAGCTGCTGTCGTGCTACGCTTATGGTAGTAGAAGCCTATGGCCGCGCGAAAACAAAAAGTACCATCTTCGACCAAGCGGCCGTCACGGCTGCCTGTCCGCATCCGACTGCGGGCAATACTGCCACTGTTTATTGTAATCTTGGCGGTGTATGCGTTATTACCGCGGCTGCCATCTTTTGACACAAGCCTGACCGTTTTACGCCGGGCTGATGTGCGGCTGGTACTCGCTGCAATCGGCTGTGTGGCAGCGACAAACGTGGCGGCTGCGCTGGTATACAAGCTATTAGTCACGCGCCCAATACGGTACTGGCCGATGGTGCTTATCCAGTTAGCCAGCAGCTTTACGAACCGCCTTCTGCCAGCCGGCACGGGCGCCATGGCTACGAGTGCTGCATACCTCATGAAGCGCGGCCACACTGCCGCCCAAGCTGGTTCAATAGCATTGTTAAACAATACGCTGGGCTTTATAGGAAACATACTCTTAATAATTATTATTGCGTTCCTTAGCAGCACGCCGCTGGGCGTTGCAATGCCGGCGCACATACCGGTGTGGGTGTGGTTGGTGCTTATGGCCGTGGTAGTTATGCTGTTGGTTGTTGCGCTGTGGTGGCGGCGGGCTCGGCGGGTACTGCGTGAAAGCCTTGGCGAGCTCGCTCGTGTTGCCCGGCAGCCGTGGCATGTAATGGGCGCACTGGCTGCCTCTATGGTACTGACGACATGCTTTGCGGGTGCGCTGTTTGCATCGGCCCATGCGGTTGCGGTGCACCTGACATTTTTGCAGGCTATGTATGTGCTCACGGCCGGTGTTGCAGCCGTTGCTATCGCCCCGATACCCGGCGGCATAGGTGCCGCAGAAGCTGGCCTGGTGGCGGCAATGGTGTCGGTGGGCATTCCGCCAAGTCCGGCACTTGCGGTGGCACTGCTGTACCGGTTAGTCAGCTTTTGGCTGCCGATACTGCCAGGGTTTATTGGTTTCCAGATTGCCCTCCAGAAGCGTCTCGTGTAGCAGGCTGCGCTATGAGTTAGTTACAGTACGGGTTTTGTAAAACATGTTACATTCCTGCTATGCATAACCGGTATACTATCCGGTATGACTGGTACTGAAATAACGCATCCCCTAGAGGCCGCGCTCCCGGCTGAGCCGCTTAGTATTGTTGACGCAGCCCGTAACGCGGCGGAGCGTGTGCATGACATGACGCTGTCGGTTGTTGCCGATGTACACGCTGCTGTTATCGAGCGCGCTAGCAGTATTGCCGACAACTGGGACGGAATGCCCGTGTGGAAGCGTGCTGCCGTGCGTACGGCCGGTGTGCTGGCTACTGGCGTCGGCATGTCGTTGGCGATGCGTGCTACGGGTGCTGCCGCCCATGGTATTGAGCAGGTAGCGGGCGTAGGCCATCTGCCGATGGTAAGCAGCCATGCCGCAGAAACCCCGGCCTGGCATCTGCCAGCACCGGTCGTTGCCCCCGCTGGCCACGCTGTCGAATCCGCGAATGGCCACGATATGACACCGGCATCGTTTGTAACCGACGATAACGGCACCTTGCCAGCTGACCTTGACGCTGCCCCGGCGCCACAAGCGCTCGAGGCCTTTAACCCGAAGACTGGTAGCGGTACCGTCTGGCATCAGGTCGAGGTTTACGAAGAGCGGATGGGATATCATCTGAATGACCATCAACAGCATGAGCTGGTTGGCAAAATTCTGGACCGGGTGGGCCTGAGCTGGGATGAAGCACGGGACCTCGATAGCTCGTATAAGCTAAAACTGCCCACACAAAGTACTATGACGACTTATCTTAACGATATGCACGCGCACATTACCCACACTCCTGACCGTGCCGTCCCAGTTACCGAGCCGCCACATGTCAGTACTGGCCGGCATGACGGCCATCCAGGTGAACCGAGCGGGGATTCGTCCTGGCCGCCGGTATCTGCATCGCCCGCGCCTGATGCCAGCCATGACCGGCCCTTCGCACTGTCTAATCCTTTTGCGGTGGAAGATTGGCATAATTGGACACCGTTTGAGCGGCCATGGGACACGCGTGATACCGTAGCTGCAGTGGCGATTGGCGGCGTGGCCGTACTTGCCATTGGCCTACCGCTTGCAACTCGTCGCGCCCGCCACCGTGCTGATGACCGGGTTGTAGTTGTGCCGCAGCGTACCGCCGATTCCACGGTGTATGTTGGCGGACCAACCGGTGAACAGTCCGTTATTAGACCGCGTACGCTCGCTGAGGCGAATGCACGTCCGGCAACCGTTTCGCCGTCATGGCCGCCCGGCCCGCTAGAGTCTGCTATCCGCCGCGGTGCCCAGCGCCGAGGCCATGCGGATGATACCGCACCCCGAGTCCTACCCGCCGAACCGTTTGCCTCTACCGATGAAGAAGATCGCGATCGCGATGGTATTGATGACCGCACCGAGCCCAACCGTTTGCAACGATTTATCGCAAATCGTAAGGTGCATGGCTGGTTGCACCATGGGCCGCGGCGTCGCCTGATACGTCGTACCCGCACAGCTGATAATACCGATACTACTGCGTAATAACGCTTGCGCTTAGCGCCGTGCGCGAGCATTATATACATAGGAATACCTATGAGTACAGCCAGAAAAAAGGATGTGGGCGCTATACTCCGGCACCGGGATGTGGCAAGTTTTCGGGTGTGGGCGCCGTTTGCTAAGGCCGTTGCTGTTATCGGTTCATTTAATGATTGGCAGCCTACGCCTATGGTCGCTGAAGGCGATGGCTATTGGTTCGCCGAAGTTAAAAAAGCTGAGGCCGGGCAAGAATATAAGTTTGTGATCGATACTGACAGCGGCCAGCTCGTTAAAAACGACCCGCGTTCACTGCAAGTGACGACGTCGGCAGGTAATTCGGTGCTCGTGGATACGGCGTTCGACTGGGGTGACGACCAGTTCATAGCACCGCCGCGTAACCAGCAGGTGGTGTATGAATTGCATGTCGGCACCTTTAACCGGCCTGACCCTTCGGCAGCCGGTACGTTCCAGACTGCTGCCGACAAACTCGACCACCTGGCCGACCTCGGTATTAATATGATTGAGCTGATGCCTATCAATAGTATGTCTATGGACCGCGGCTGGGGATATGCTACCGAATATATTTATGCCATCGAAAGCCTGTATGGCGGCCGCCGTGAGTTCCTGGAGTTCGTAAAGGCAGCGCACCGGCGCGGCATTGGCGTGGTGCTTGACGTAGTGTACAACCACTTTGGGCCTGACGCCAACATGGACCTGTGGTGCTTTGACGGCTGGCACGAAGACGGCAAGGGCGGTATTTATTTTTACAACGATTGGCGCTCGAAAACGCCATGGGGTGATACGCGGCCCGATTTTGGCCGCCCGGAAGTGCAGCAATACATCGCTGACACTATCCGTATGTGGATGCAGGACTGCCGCCTGGATGGCTTGCGGGTGGACTCAACAATATTCATCCGCAATGTTGTCGGGCGCAATAACGACCCGGCCAACGATATCGCCGACGGCTGGCGCATGATGCAGCAGATAACGTCGGTTGCCCGCAAAATAAACCCGAATGCCCAGCTGATTGCCGAGGATACATCAGGGAACGAGTTTATTACGAAGCCAAAACAGGACGGCGGAGCAGGTTTTGCGACGCAGTGGGAAGTCGGCTTTCCAAGCGTCCTGAAACGTGCGCTTACCGCGGTGCATGATGCCGACCGCAACCTGACCGACGTCTGCCGTATGCTCGTGGGCCGCTATAATGACGACGCGTTCCAACGGGTCATATACACCGACTCGCACGATAGTGCAGCCAACGGCGGCGCCCGGCTGAGCGAAGAGATCTCGCCCGGCAACACGTCGACAGTCTTTGCCCGCCGCCGGTCGTTGCTGGCGTCGGCCTTTATTTTAACCGCCCCGGGTATCCCCATGATTTTCCAGGGCCAGGAGCTTATGGAAGATGGTAGCTTTAACGACTGGCAAGCACTGGACTGGGAGAAGGCCGAGAAATTCGCCGGTATTGTATTGGCACACCGTCATCTGATTGCCTTGCGCAAGAATAACTACGGCCACACCCGCGGCCTGACAGGGCATAATGTACGGGTTACACATTTGAATGAAGAGAGCAAGCTCCTGGCGTATCATCGCTGGGATACCGATTCGGGTGCACCAGGCGATGCTGTCGTAGTGGTTATCAATTTCGCCAATAAGGCTCAGCGCGATTACGCCATTCATTTCCCGCGCGATGGACGGTGGGTAGTCCGTTTCAATAGTGACTGGAAAGGTTACAGCCCGGACTTTAAAGATATCGCGGTGCAAGATACGCACGTACAGAATGGCAGCGGCACCATAGCGCTTGGCCCGTACGCAGTGCTTATTCTATCGCAGGACGTGTAGCTTCGATATTGGGTTGGCGAAGCGGCACATGGCACAGGGCGCGCGGTGGTTTAATCCCAGAGGAATATGGCAAAGGTGTCATCGCTTGCTTCAAGCAGCCGCCGGGCTTCGGGCAGCTCTAATGCGTCCGCAGTCTGCAGCCCTTCCACGATAGTGAGGTCGGGGTTTATACCGAGCAAGGCTGCTGTTCGTTCTACGCCGATACCACGCTGGAGGGTGTGGACGGCACTCCTGGCCTGTCGTCCGTCGACATAGCCGGTAAGGATTTTATCTTGGACTGCCTGCGGGTGTTCGCCGGTCCGGCGGGCAGTTTCGGCAATTGCGGCGTGGCCTAACGAAGACGCCGCAACATACCGTATGTGCGTGAGCTCGCCAGGTTCAGCGATGAGCCGCATGTATTCTACCGCACCGATCTCACTGGCGAGTTCGCCCATAAGATCACGTTCTGAGCCTGGCAGGTTGCCATAATTTACGGCGGTAATGATGGAGCCGGTGCCGGGTTCAGTTTGCGCCCAAATCGTGGCATTTTCGTGGGTATCTTCATGTGAGAGGGTGGTTTTTAGATTGCCTAGGTCAGGGGTGCGCACTACCATGGTGCCGATATTAAGGTCATGCACAGCCGGGCGGTCCCTGACCCAGTCACCCAGCTGTGCACCGACATCGGTGTTGAAATCTTCCTGCGTGTTGAAAAAGCGGTAATGAGCGAGGAGCGGGCGCCGCGTCCCGAGTGGCACACCTAAGCGTTGGCCCACGAGCATACCGCCGTGCTGGACACTATCGATGGCTTGTTTTTCACTATCTGTTGGATCTTGCTGGTGGGGGAATATAACCCCGTCGCGGCGTGCTCGCCGGGCAGCTATAATATCGTTGGGCGTAAATTCTTCACCAGTTTTATCCAGCATCACAACGCGTCCCGTATCTTCCGGGTCTACCAACTGTACCGGTTCGTATGGCCGTTCACTTCGCGCCGGGCGGTCGGTGACGGTTGGGCGCGGAATAAGGCTGGTAAGCGGTAGTTGTTCGGGGTACTCCTGATCGCTGAGGTCGGGATCGCCGTCAACTTCGGGGTCAATGTCGTCATCTAGCCGTTGGTCTTCGCGGCCGGGCACTAATAGCAGATCATCTTCATCACCATAGTGCGGCATAGGGTCGGTGTCGTGCGGTTCGGGGTGGTTCGGAAAATCTTCGAAGTGCGGACTATCAGGGAAGCGGTCGCTCATCGCAGCTACTGTAGCGGTTTGCCTTTAACGCGTCAACTGTCTTCGCTGGCAATTTCTACACTGCGAACAACCCGGCGTAGGGCGTTGACCGCCCGCATGCCGACGGCAAATTCAGATACCACTGGCGATTCTATATCGCCATGTGCGTGCATATGCACGTGTTCGCTCACGGTACAGCGTGCCGTTGGCGGTGCGAGGAGCGGCAGGAAACGGCCAGTTGGGCCAAAAAAGTGTATCGTCTTAATGCGCGTACCGGCAATATCGCCTTCGGAGCGCGCTGGCCAGCCAGCACCGTCTATAAATTCACTACGCTGCACTTGGATATTTGGGCAGTTTTTGCCTTCTAATTTTGGGCTTATAATACAGCGCACCTGGGCATTCACAAAGCCATTGTCCGCCGTAGACATGCGCTGTATGAGGGTAATACCAAGCTCGTCTAATGGCCGCTCGGTAGCGGTGAATATACCACCCAATTCTTCCACATAGGTTTGGTGTGTTTTTGGGCGGAATTGATCGTGGACAAAGTCGCGAATAGCCATGCCAGCCTGCGCATTTTGGCTCGTGCTAATGTAGTCTAAATTATGCAGGTCATCTTCAACAATGCCGGTGAATTCTTCGAATGTAGTTAGTTTAGGCCGGCCCTCGTGTAGGGCCTGTTGGTTCAGGAAGGCGAATTCTTCTTTGCCAAGGAGCCGGTCGGATACATTCCTGCCTGATGACAAGTATGCTTGCTTGTCTTCGGGGCTCATTTGCGTGTAACCACCGCTATCGGCTCGCAGCGCCTTGGCAGACGGGTCATAGTAGTAGTCCTGTACCATGCCAGCCTGCTCACCCGGTGGCACGCGCATGACCGATAGTGCATTGCCACCCCCTAGCTCAGTAATGTAATCCCCCTCTAACTGCGTGGCCTTTATCGTGATGGTGCTGCGGGGGTCATCAGGATTTTCTTTAAAGTCAGCGAAGCGATTCGTGATAGCCTGTACTGTTGGCAGTACATCATCGCGCTGCACTTGCCGTGCTTCGGGGACGTCCACAAAGACATCAGCAAAGCGCTGTGGCCATGGTGTTTCTTCCATCCCCCCGAGTATTTCACGCACAACGTCATCATCCTGCTCAATACCCTCCAGGTCATAGGGCACCTCGCCAGGGCGGTAATTGTCGTCCGGCGTCAGCAGCTCATCATCGGCTGCAGATTCTTCGGGTATCTCAGCTGGCACGCCATCATAATTCTCGAAAGAGTTATCACTAAAATCATCGCCGGGATATTTGTCATCCATAGTATTACTCCACGCGTGGTTTGCGCATTAAGTTTCGGGCCGCCCGGACGACTTTCGTGCCAACCCTGAAGCTTATGGGGGCATCGTTTGGAGCGTTATCTACGTCGTCGATAAATATTTCTCGTATGCCGCAGACCACCTCTCCATCTGGTCCGGCACTATCTGGCGTGCCTACGATAAGGATTGATCGGATTTTTGCACCGATTGCCGTGCCTGGCTCTTGGGCGGGCTCGCCCGACTCAGTGATTATGTACCGGTGGGTAATAAGCATAGCTGAATAATCGTCGTTTTCAATGGCACGGGTCATGGTCGTCAGTATTGAGCCGTTGACGATTGGCGGATCGGTATCGGAATAAAGATTTACTTCCGTCGTTATGTCTCGTAGTTCTATTGTCGTGTTCCCGGGTTGATCAACGGCTGCCATACTCGTCAGTTTGGATTCGTTAAACTGCTTTTTAATGTAGGATTTTAGTTCTGCGTTGGCCGCCACGGAGTCTTCGTGACTGGCGATATCCGTAGCCCCCTGTATGTCGGCTTCGATTATTTTGTAAAGCTCATCAAATAATACGGTTTTTGGCTCTGCGCCCTGCACGGCCTCGCTCGCCAGATAATCGAATGTTTCAATGCTCATCATCTTGTCAGCCCGATCTCGGCCAGCTGCCATAAATGCTTGCTGTTGCTCCGGGTCCATATCCAGATAGCCTTGCTGGTCGTGGTATACCGTCAGGCGGGCAGTGTCTCTGTAGAAAGCCCTTGTGTCAGATTCGGCTATCCCCTGATCATTAATAGTCGTATGGGTGACTTTGAGCCCTTCCGTCGTCCGGCCGTCGGCGCCGCGGATAAGTACCGTCTCGTAATTACCGTTTAATGTTGCTTTTTCGAGAGTGAGCGTCGTGCGCCCGCTCGCTATGTCCTTGTCTTCGTAATCTTTGTAGTCGCCGGTCAATCCGGACAGTACCATTCCCCAGCGTGCGCTGGCTAGGTTTGCAGCCTCGGTCAGACTCGGTGCCTCGGTTTCAAAGAATGCTGGCCAGTGAGTCTCGTCCGGAGCGTCTTCAGCGCGGGGTACATCATTTTCACTTGGCGTGTCATCAGTGTCATCAATGTCGCTCTCGACATTACCAGGCCGGTAATCGCCATCAGGGGTTAGTAGGGCGTCGTCTTCGGGATCTGAATTATCGCTCACAGGGCCAATATTTTCTGGCTCGCCGTCGTCGGGGAAATCGTTAAAATCATCGCCGGGGTATTTGTCATCCATATGGCCAACGATAGCAAATGGCGGCATGCTATGCAATAAGTTGGGTAGGTATGGAACGGGCGGTGTAGAATGGGTAGTATATACATAAACAGGAACGGCGCATGACAATCCAAGAGCTTTTTATCAGATCAAATCAGGCGCTGCAAGCCGTAGTTTCCCAAATTAAAGACGGCCAGTGGGAGCTAAAAATGCCTGCCGTATCGTCGTATAGCCCTACACCGCAACCACTGAAAGAAGCCGTGCAATACCATATCTATGACGATGCCTGGGTGCCTGATGTCTTGGCCGGTAAAACAGCGGCAGACGTCGGTGATAGGTACGAACACTTGCGTACGACCGACGCCGTGCAGGACGAGTACCGTGCTTACAACCAGCGGGCCAACGACGCCGTACGCACACTGGCCGATACTGACCTGGCGCATATGACGCACCTTTCGTATGGTGATTTTCCGGCGCGAGATTACTTGCAGCATATTACTGCCTTCCGCGCTTTCCGCTCGTATGATATCGCCAAACTCATCGGTGTTGATACGACCATGGAGGCTGATTTTGTGCAGGCACTGACCGACGAGTATAGCCCGGTTGTTGCAACATATCGCCAGATGGGTGTGTTCCCGCCGCCACTGTCCGCCGCTGGCGATGCCAGCCCGCAAGCAAAATTATTAGCAATGATGGGTCGGGAGTAACATATGGAACCGTCGCAGCCACCACTGAAGGTCGTGATTGTTGAAGATAACACCAGCCTGGCAGATATATATAAGACACGTCTCGAAATACTGGGCTATACCTGTTTTGCCGCCTACGATGGCCAGGTCGCATTGGAAACAATCCAACGTGAACTGCCCGACTTGGTACTTATGGACCTTATGGTGCCAAAGATTGCCGGTGACCAAATCCTGGCAACCATGCGCGCCAGTGACTGGGGTAAAAATATTAAAGTACTGATTGTTTCGAACTTGAATGAGGCCGATGCGCCGGCCGGTCTGCGGGCGCAAGGTATTGAGGGGTACGCCGTTAAGGCGAATCTTACGAACGACCAGCTAGACCAGCTTGTGGATCGTATTTTGAAGCCGAGCGACCAGACTGAAGACGTCTCGCTGGAGACTGAAGGCTCTGAACAATATGCTGTCGAAACGGTAGACACCGCCCCCGTGCCGGTTGCCCCGGCTCCTGCCAGTAACCCAACCGACCACCCGGCTGCATCGTAACGGTTATTTTTCTTTACGTAGCCAGTCGAAAACTTTCAGCGGGCCGCCGCCGGACATAAAGTCGTCGATGGTCTCTGTTGCCCGTGCTAGGCCAAGGCTGTCGGCTATCGAGGCTGCTTCGGCAAAGGAGCTGCCGGTGTTTACTTGTAGCAGGCCACCGAGGCGCTCGGTTCCCAGCCCAGCTTCCAACGAGCGTAGCCCGCTGGTTGAGCCCGTAAAATAGCCTCGTTCTAGTTGGCGGGCGACGGCTTCCGGGCTAGCGTCGAGTGCTTTGGCGGTTTCGTGCACAGCTGCGTCGCCGAGAGCAGCCAGGGGGCCGTCACGTAGGATGGGCGATGTGTCTGGGCTGCCACTGTGCCGCTGTGCGTGCTGTTGCGCCCGGGCGCCGGTCATATCGCGAGCCAGGCTGTTGATACCGGACATATTGGCGTCGCCGCGCTGCTGATAGCCTAATGAGACTTGGGGTACGGTCTTTGTTTTTCCCGTCGCCTCGTCTGTTATGACCACCCCTTCAACACAACGCATAGCCACGTGGCATAGCGTGGATGCGATGACGCTCGCTACGTTTCTGTGCTTTTCCTCTTCGCGTACATGTACCGCTCCTCCATGTGGCAGGTATAACATGCCGCCGGCAACAACAAATTCGCCTTTGTATTGCCGGGCGATGTCATCTAACTGGGTTTGGTCGTCGACGTAGCGGTATTGGTCAAGCGGCATCAGCCTGCTTTGCAAATCGAGGCCTATATCGTTGCCCGCTGCCAGCACCGGTAATTGGCCTTCTTGGGTGAGCGCTACGTCGGTTGATGCCGCACGCAGGTCGGGGATAAATGCTGCCGCAAACCGTGATGATTGGTCGTAGAGGCTATATTGTTTGACCATGCCGGGTGTGTCTAGTTCACCACTCAAGTGGTAGTGGGGCGTATTGCTTGTAAACTCGCTTGGCTCAGCGCCGTTAGCCGGGGCCGGGAAGTGCGGTTTATGTACGTCTACCTCATTACTGGGCACACCCATGTCGATGTCGTCTGGATAACCGTTGGCTATTGTGTAGTCAGTCGGCGCCCCTAAATCGGCGGCGGCGGTATCAGGCGTTACCTGCGGGGGAGTGTCACTGCTCGCCTCAGTTGTACCGGTTAAGTCGTTAAATACAGCGTTGTCGGCAGTTTCATGCATATACCAGTTATACCATATAGCTCAGGGTTATCAACGCCACCAATCGTATACATGGAAGCGTGCAGCGGGCTTTGCGCTTTCAATTTGCCGGTATGCTTGACCGATCTGCGGTATGTGCAGTCGTTTTGCCATAGCCGTGATGTCTTTTAATGACTCGCGGCCGGTCAGGCTCATAATTTCGCGCAGTCCTTTCACGCCATATACTTCGCCGAGCCGCTCCAGGCCGTGCAGGTTGCCGCTAAAATATCCAGCTGCAATGTCGTTGGCTATACCACTCGGGGTGTCACCGGTGCGCCGGGCTGCTTCTTGTATCACGCCATCAAGCACAATATTCAAGCTGCGTACACTGAGCGTTGGTGCGCCCCGGAAGCCGCCTTCACGCATGACGCGCAGCGTTATCATATCTGTTACGGCACGGTGGAAGCCAACGCCGTCCGGGCGCGTCATGATGTCGGGCCGTTCGTATCCGACGCCCATTTCAAAACGGATGTGTTGGTCTTGCTGGGCAGGTTGTGGATTGCCACCGGTGGTGCCTGGCAGCTGCCGTCTGCTGCTTGGCAACGCACGGTTCGATTCTCGTTGTATGGCCACAACGGCCGCTGAGCTTTCAACCACCATGCGTGCCAAGCCTGACTGTAATTGGGGGCTATCTGGCGAGCGCACCCACAGTATGCCGGTGGTTGGTGTGTATATTCCCCCTGACTCTCGCCAGGACTTACCAAATTCATGGTGCATGACTGCATCAACATCATGGGGGTCGCGGAATATGTGGACCGGCGTGTTCGCTTTGTCGGTGAGATGCTCCGTAACCCGTAATACATGCCCAAGGCGACCCTCTGCGCGGCGATATCGGGCAAGCGGTTCGCTTTCCAGTGATTCTATACCTACTTCACGGGGGTACATGCCGCGGCTGCGGAGGTTGTCGGTGTATGACCGAGTTAACCGGTAGACGTCAACGTCGCCTTTCGCGTCGGTTGGTGCGGTATAGTGATGTTCGCGTACGACGTTGTCGCCGACAATAAAACGGATAATTCCTGATTTAGTGGCAACATCCAGCGCGGGCACGATGTCCTGCGGCGTGACTGCCGGCGCGTTGTCTGCGGCATAGGGTACGACGGCATCGTCGTTTTCGTCTGGGCTTTCGCCTTGCGCTGGCAGCATGTCGCCCGCGGCTTCATCGGCCTCATAATCGTAGTAGGGGTTTATGTCGGTTTCGGGGTCTGTATCGGTTTCGGGTATGTTAGCTGGCAGCCACTGCTCATCTCCCCCACCGTCGAATGATTCGTGCATAGCATTAGTTATACCATATGGCGCGACTGCGGGCGGCGTGAGCACGTGTAAAATAGTGGCGCGCGTCCTGCGCCTGTGCTGTTAAGATAGTAGGTATAGCAACACGCATAACACATAAATAAGGAGGCCTTGAGCCGTTATGGCGAGTAAGTACGTTATTGAAGCCAAAGGGCTGACGAAATCCTATGGCACAAACCATGTGCTAAAAGGCATTGATTTGAAAGTTGAGCGTGGCACCATGCTGGCCTTGCTGGGGCCGAACGGTGCCGGTAAAACCACAACCGTTCGCATATTGAGCACGCTGCTAAAGTACGACAGTGGCACCGTAACGGTAGAAGGGTATGACATTACCCGCCAGGCAGACAAAGTGCGCGGCGTTATTGGCCTGACTGGCCAGTCGGCAGCGGTTGATGAACTGCTGACCGGCCGTGAAAACCTTGAAATGATGGGCCGGCTCTATCGGCTCACCGCTGCCAGCTCCAGAATACGCGCCCAAGAGCTGCTGGAGGACTTCAGTTTGCTCGATGCTGCCGAGCGCCCGGCCAAGACCTATTCTGGCGGTATGCGCCGCCGTTTGGATCTAGCCGTCAGCTTGATTGCCACGCCACCAGTTATTTTTTTGGACGAACCAACCACTGGCCTTGACCCCCGGTCCCGCTTAGCGATGTGGGATATCATCAAAAAGTTAATGGCCAGTGGCACGACCATCCTGCTAACTACACAGTACCTCGAAGAAGCCGATCAGCTGGCTGACCAAATTGTTGTTATTGATGGCGGCAAGGTTATCGCGCAGGGGACGGCCAGCGAATTGAAAGCGAAAGTGGGCAAGGACCGTCTTGAGCTGCTATTTGCCGATGCCGCGTCGCTACATAAAGCAGTAGACGCCCTTGGCAGTAAAGCCGTAGACGTGAACGACAAAGACTACTCAATGACCGTTGTCATCCAGGATATCGGTGCCGACGTGAAAGATACGCTCGAAGTTCTATCGAGCAAGCGCATCCACCTGCAAAGCTTGGCGGTGCATAAACCAACACTGGACGACGTCTTTTTGTCATTAACGGGCAAACAGAAGCAAACCGATATGAGTGAAGAGGAGGCACGATAATGGCACAGGAATTGGTATTCGAGAAACATTCGCGGCTAGTACAGTCATTCATTGATTCGCTCCTGATGGTAAAGCGCAGCAGCCGGCATATTGTCCGCAACCGGGATCAGCTGCTGGGGACGTTTTTTCAGCCTATTATGTTCCTGGTATTGTTTTCGTTGGTGTTCGGCGGGGCAATTGGCCAAGCATTGCCAAAGGGCGTAAGTTATCTGGACTTTCTGATGGCCGGGATTATTATCCAGGCAGTTTCGTTCGGTTCCACCACGACGGCCGTGGCCATATGTAATGATATGCAAAAAGGTATCGTTGACCGGTTCCGGTCGCTGCCAATGTCCAACCTGGCAGTGCTGAACGGGCATACTATTTCTGACCTGTTCCGTAATGGCCTATCAACAACGGTCATGCTGCTGACCGGCTTGGCCGTTGGTTTTCGCAGCAGCGCCAGCGTGCTCGATTGGTGTGCGATAATTGGCATCGTATTACTGTTTACGCTGGCTTTTTCGTGGCTTTCGGCAATCGTGGGCGTGTTAGCAAAGAGCGTTGAAGGAGTGCAATGGCTGACGTTCGTTATTGTATTCCCGCTGACATTTGCCAGCACGGCATTCGTGCCTGGCAATAGTATGACACCCATCCTACGGGCCTTCGCCCAAAACCAGCCGATTACGCAGGTCATTGAGGCAATCCGCGCCTTGATGCTTGGCCGGCCCATTGGCAATCATGGCTGGCTGGCAGTTTTGTGGTGCGTTGGTATTCTTGCGGTATGTGTACCGTTGGCCTCGTGGCTTTTCAAGCGCAAAACGTCTAGCTAGTACTCGCCAGGGCAAAGCGCGCCGCTTTCGTATTTGTAGTTGCCTAAGTGGCGTGCTTGCGATGATACTTGAGACTATGAGATCAACACAACAAAAAGAGGGTGTATATGGCTAATGCGATTGAGACGACTGACCTTACGAAGCGCTATGGTGATAATGCCGCGCTCGACCGGCTGACGATACATGTCGAAGCGGGCGAAGTGCTGGGTTATCTGGGCCCGAACGGGGCCGGAAAGACAACGACTATCAGACTGCTCCTCGGGCTTATAAAGCCGACTTCCGGCAGCGCTCGCATTTTTGGCATTGACACCCAAAAAGATACAGCTGCGCTGCATGCGCGTATAGCATATGTGCCTGGCGAGGCGGCGTTATGGCCATCGCTTACCGGCGCTGAAACACTGCACCTCCTAGCAAGTGTCCACGGCCGCGTTGATACTGCTTACCGCGATCAGCTTACCGGCATGTTTAAGTTTGATCCGCATAAAAAAGTCCGGGCGTATTCTAAGGGTAACCGGCAGAAAATTAACTTGATTGCAGCGTTTGCGTCGCGGGCTGAGCTGTTGATTCTTGACGAGCCAACAAGTGGTCTGGATCCGCTCATGGAGCAGGTGTTTCATGAGTGCGTGCTTGAAGCGAAACGTAACGGGCAGACCGTGTTTTTGTCGTCGCATATTTTAGGCGAGGTTGAGGCCTTATGTGATAAAGTCGCTGTTTTGCGCAGCGGCAAGCTTGTCGAATTTGGTACGCTCTCTGACATGCGCCATTTATCGGCGGTGACCGTGGAGGCGACATTTGCCCATGCGCCGCCAGCGCTTGGCAAACTGGCGGGTGTTAGCCATGTTACGGTTTCTGGCAACCGGGTGACGTGTCAGGTGCACGGGCCAATCAGTGAGTTATTATCGGTGCTGGCCAAAGCCAAACCGCTCACCTTGCTGAGCCGTGAACCGTCGCTCGAAGAACTATTCCTATCGTTGTATGGCGCTGCTGATGACGCCGGTATGCTGCAGAAGGCCGCACGGTGAGCAATGGGGTAACAGCGGCAGCGCCATTTTCGCCAGTGGTCACTACAAACCGCGCGCTGTTCAGGCTGGCGATACGCCAGGTAGTTAAGGGCGCTATGCTGATTGGCCTATTGGCCGGCGTACTAATAGGCATGCAGGGTATCGCTATGGTGAAGACGTACACTACGCCGCAAGCGCGTGAAGCGTTCGCGCACACCCTCACCAGCACGCCGGCGCTTGGTGTGCTGTACGGTGAGCCTATCCATGTCGATACGCCGGCTGGATACATGCTGTATCGCAGTTTACCGGTCGCTGCCATTTTTGCATCAGTATGGGCGCTGCTGACCATAACCCGGCTGCTGCGCGGCGAAGAAGAAAACGGTCGCTGGGAAGTCATCCTTTCCGGCCAAACGACCGCCCGACAAGCCACTATTATTATGCTGTTGGCTGGGTATGCCGGGTTGGTCATTGCCGCCGCAGTAGCCGGCGGTTTGGTTGCGGCAATAGGCGGTGCGCCAGGCGTTGATTTTTCAGCCGGCCGTAGCATGCTTGTGGGGGTGGCGGCCATGGCTCCGGCTATGGTCTGTATGGGCATTGGTGCGCTTACGAGCCAGCTCGCCGGTACGCGCCGCCGTGCGGTATTATACGGGCTTGTCGTGCTTATCGTGTGCGCTGTTTTACGCTCGGCCGGTAATGTGATCCACAGTGTAGGGTGGCTAAAATATCTGACGCCGTTCGGCTGGTTGGATAAGCTGCATTTTGCTTCCGATATGCGGCTGGTATGGTTTTTGCCGTTTATAGTGCTGGCCGGGGTAGGTGTGGTATGGGGTGTGCGTTATGCTGGCCGTCGCGATACCGGTGAGGGCATCATTGCTGAACCGGCTACCGTGCGGTCGCACTATTATTTGTTAGGCCATACGCGCCGTTATTCGTGGAAGTTCGCCCTGCGCCAAACGCTGCCAGCACTCAGCGGATGGCTGGCGTGCTGTGTCTTTGTTGTGGGGCTTATTGCTGGGCTATCTACGTTAGCCGTGCAGGCAACCAGCGAATCAGACCAGCTTACCAAGGCCATCGGTACATTTGCAGGCAGTGACCGTTCGGTGAGTCTTGCGTTCATCAGTATGGGGACGTTCTTGCTTGGCATGTTGCTCCTGCTGGCGGTAACGGCAGGCATGGGTGCCGTGCGCGGTGAGGAGGCAAGCGGCCGCTTAGATAACTTCTTGGTTTCGCCGATACAGAGGACGAGCTGGCTGACAGGAAGGCTGGCCCTGCTCGCCAGTGCTGCATCGGTCATTTGCTTGGTCACCACAACCGTCGCGTGGGTTATTGCTACGCGGCAGGGCTTAGCTATTAGTTTCGCCAGTATGGTCGGCGGCAGCTTGAACAGCATAGGGCCGGTCGTGCTCCTGGTGGGCTTCGGCGCATTGGTATATGGTGTGCTGCCGCGCGCCGCAGTGTGGGCAATGTACGCGCTGGTGGCCTGGTCGTTTATACTTGACGTGTTAAGCGATGCCTTATCACTCAGTGTGTGGTTGCAGCGCACATCGCTGCTGCATTACATTGCACTCACGCCAGCGGTGCAGCCGGAGTGGACGACAACAGGGCTGCTTGTAGGTTTGGGCGCACTGCTGGGCGGTTTGGGCGTGGTCTGTTTTAAGCGCCGTGATATAGAAGCTGCCTAACAAATTGTGCTAGTATCAGCTTATAATGGATGATTTTGAAAAAGACGTTGCCCGGCTTAAGAAACTCCGCCGTGAATTAGCCGCCGATGAGCATGTCCTTAAAGAGCGCGAATACCGTACGCTGGCACTGCTGGCCGGCGGCCTTTCGCTTATCGGCGCCTTTACGCAGTATGTATCGGCTGCGGTTTTAATTCAGCCGCATGCCAGGAAACAATTTTTTATGGCGAGTGCTATCGTTGTCGTGCTGGTATTGCTTGGCATCTTTTTTATGCGAGCACGCAAAAGCGATATCGGCATCAGTGGATATTTAAAAATCGAGAAAACGCTGCTAATAAATGAAATGCCCAATATCTTCCAGATTCTCTCGTTGCTTGGTTTTTTGAACGTGCTGCTTAAGCAGGAGTTCGTTAAAGTACTGGTAACACTGGTTATCACATTTTTGTTGCTGGTATATCTTACGAGCAAGCGGACTGACATGGTCTCAGCGCTCCCCGAGTTGAAAGGCAAGGTTACATCAAGCGTCACCAGCTATTTGAGTTTAAGTCTTGGGGCGATCATTGGCTTAGGCGTGTACGGCCTGGCCTCGCTCATATCGGTACAAATTAGGTAATTATAGGAGTGGACGCTTGGCTTACTCTGCGCGGCGGGCAAAAAGTTCTTCGGTCTCGCGCATGAATATTTCGGCGGTCTTCGGTCCAACGCCGTATAGTTCCTGTAGGCATTTAGAGAATTCGTCTTCATCGGCGCTGCTTTCCAACATAAGGATCAGCGAGCCTTCGTAGTCGCGCAATAATCGTTCCATGCACTGGTGCAGCGCATGGGCGGTTGTTTCGTCATAGCGGGTGTATTTGCCTTCATCAAGCACGCGGACGAGTGCCCGGTGGCTGGCCTGTGCAATGGCCCAGGGTGTATCCAGCTGGTGGGCAATGAATAGTTTCCACGTTTGGGCGGCGACGCTCGACTGGATTGGCTTGCCGAACAGGTATGCCAATAAAAACCAGCGGAACATGTCATCGTCGCCGGTTGTTACGTCGAGGCCGAAGTCTGCGGCGTGGTGGATGGGCTTGGGTTTGTTTGAGCGTGGCATAACGTACCTTCTAGGTATATATGAAAGAGCCCGAAATGAAAATGCCATTAAGCTTACTCTTTCTTGAGCGGTTCGCTTCCACACTGTGTGTGACCACCGTCACACATTTATAGCGCCGTTTCGGGTACCCTGAGAGTAATTAATACTTTGAAGGGATTACCATGGCAAAACAAATACCAAACCGCGCAGTAGGCAATGTATTTATGTATCTCTCGGTGACCGTAGCAGTCTTGCTTTTGGGCTTTGGCGGCCTGGCAATGTGGGCGCACAACTTCACCAGTACGATGGTCAAAAATGAGCTATCGGCGCAAAAGATTTACTTCCCGCCTAAGGGCAGCGCAGCGCTTGACCCGGCCACATTCCCGGACCTGCAGCAGTACGCTGGCCAGCAAGTCGACTCACCCGAAAAAGCCAAAGCCTACGCTAACGGCTTTATTGCCCGCCACCTCGAGAAAGTCGCCAATGGCAAGGTCTATGCCGAAGTAAGCGCCGAGTCTATGAAGAACCCCAACGACAAAACGCTGCAAGCGCAAAAGCAAACGCTCTTCCAGGGTGAAACGCTGCGCGGGATACTCCTCACCAGTGGCTACGGTTTTGGTACCGTTGGCGAGATTGCCGGTATCGCTGCCTATAGTGCGTTTGCGGCCAGCGCGGTGCTGGCTGTCGTCGCGGTTGTATTACGCACGCGGCTATAGGGAACACCCTGATGCGCAAAGTTCATATAACCGTGCAACGTGCACTGCCGTACCTATTTATTGGAGCAGGTATTGTAGGCTGTCTTGCGTCATTCATTCTTACTTACGATAAAATCCACGTCCTGCAGGATCCGAATTTTAACCCGGGCTGCAACATTAACCCGATACTCAGCTGCGGCTCGGTGATGAAGACGGAGCAGGCGAATTTACTGGGCGTGCCAAATACTGTCTTTGGCCTGATAGCATTCACGATGCTGGGTACATTCGGTGTCTTGTTGGCTGCGGGCGCGCGGGTAAAACGCTGGGTATGGGTCGTAGCGCAGTGTGCGGCGCTGGCCGGTGTAGTATTTATGCATTATTTATTTTTTCAGGGCGTGTATCGTATTCATGCAATTTGCCCGTGGTGCTTTGCGGTGTGGATGATAACCATACCGGTGTTCTGGTATATCACCCTGTATAACCTACAGATGCGTATTATACCGGTCACGGCACGTGCCGAACGGGCGTCCCAGTTTGCACAGCGGCACCACGGCGACATACTGCTGGTGTGGTACCTTATTATCCTCGGCATACTGGTACAGCGCTTCTGGTATTACTGGTCGACACTCCTGTAGGCCGGGTTAATCATTTCGCCATCGCGCTTTGTAGTGCCATACTGGGCATATGGAACAGCTGGAACAATTCGGGTGGACAAGTGAGTTGGCTGCGCAGTGGCAGGCGCTTGCGCTGGCCGATGTCGTGCCGGCGCGGGTAGTAGCCGATTTTGGCACTTCCCTCAAGGTCGCCACTCCGGCTATAGTGACGGCTGAATTGTCGGGCAAGCTCGCCCATTACACGAGCCGCGAGCTCACGCCCAAAGTCGGTGACTGGGTGGCTGTGCGCCTTTCAGATAACGGCAACGCTGTCGTCGAGGCCCTGCTGCCGCGCCGTAGCGAAATTGCCCGCAAAGTAGCTGGCAAGCAAGTCATGAAGCAGGTCATCGCAGTCAACGTGGACGTGGCATTTGTGTTGCTGTCACTGGATAACGACTTCAGCGTTGAGCGTTTAAAGCGCTTTTTGTATCAGTTGTCTATCAGTAACATCGCACCGGTTATCGTGCTCAACAAAGCCGACAAAGTAGACGACCTGACGCCATATCTGGATAGTTTGCAAGCGCTAGGACTGCCTATTATCATTGCCACCGCCACGCAAGGGGCCGGGGCTGCCGACATACTTGGCCATATACATCCGGGCCGAACGGCATTGCTGCTAGGGTCTTCGGGCGTAGGGAAATCAACGCTCACCAACCTGCTATTAGGCAGGGAAGCGCAACAAACGAACATAGTCCGCGCTTCTGATGACACTGGCCAACATACCACGGTCCACCGCGAATTATTTATGCTGCCGAACGGCGGCATGCTCATCGATTCGCCCGGTATCCGGGAGCTACAGCTGTGGGGTACTGAAGAAGACCTGGACGATAATTTTGACGATGTTGCCGCGTTAATTACCCAGTGCAAGTACACAACGTGCAGCCATACCTCCGAGCCGGGCTGCGCCATCCAGGCTGCATTGCACAACGGCCAGTTACAGGCGGCCCACTATGCCGATTACGTTCGTATGAAGGCCGAATTGGGCGGCCTGCATAAGAAAAATGTCGTCAAGGCCCGCCAGGCAAATAAGAAGTCCCATAAGGCTACCGGCCGCCAGGCGAAGGATATGCTCGGTGATGACTGGTAGGGCTTAATCACGCGCCGCGCCGTATTGCGTGGCTTGCAAATTTGCGTATTTTAGGATACAATGTGTTTACCTACATTCCCTTTTAGCTTAAAAACACTAAGCATAGTGGTCTAGTGTAATAAACAAACAGAAGTAAGCCGGCAAGCCAGCAGATGTAATGCACATTCGTGCCGCTGGGTGTGGTATATCCGTGCGCCTTACCATCCTAAGTTCACCTGTATGGGTGAGAAAGACCAAAAATGAAAGACCTCTTTAGGGAAATAGCCATCCATCCCCACGCTACCAAGAAGATTGCCAAATATATCGAGATTGTCGGTTCCACGAATCCGCGCATCAACGCCATGGCTCGGGATTCTCAGCTCACCATACAGCGAGTTCTGCGTGAACGCTACACGAATGTTGGCATTACGCATGTTAACAATATGGCTGATTTAGAAGCATTGGTTGCTAAAAAACCCGACCTTGTCGTACTCGGTATGAAACTGGTCCTGCTGGACCCCACCGTAAGCTACGAAGACAGCCCTAAAGTCTGGCTTTCAGAGTACTTGGCGGCACACGGCATAAACATCACCGGCTCCGACACGTCGGCGCTCGCGCTGGAGTTTGATAAGCCCCTTGCCAAGCAAGCAGTTATCGATGCCGGCCTGCAAAGTGCTGCCTATTTTAAATCACCCATTGCCTGTCCTGCTACCAGCCATAACTTGCGGTTCCCGCTGTTTGTGAAGCCAACGAACCGTGGCGACAGCAAAGGTATCGATGAAATGTCGGTGGTACATTCCGACGATGCACTGTGGACGAAGGTCCATTCCATCCATGCCGATTACGGTTCCGACGCCCTGATTGAAGAATACCTGCCTGGCCGTGAATTTAGCGTGGCTGTCATCCGGCAGTCCCGTTCGCTTAATTTGCGGGCAATGCCCATCGAAATTATCAGCCCCACCGATACGCAAGGCAATGCGTTCCTGAGCGAGGCAGTTAAAGACGCCGACTCAGAACAGGTAACCGTTGTTACCGATCAAGTATTGCGTAATACACTGAACACGCTAGCGATAGGTGTATTTAAGGCGTTGGGCGCACGCGACTACGGCCGCATCGATATGCGGCTGAATGCCGACGGCACGCCATGTTTCATTGAGGCAAACCTGATGCCCGGCCTGTCCAACCACGGCTACCTGGTACGCTGCTTCACACTCAACAAACGCACCTCGTACGAAGATATGATTCTGTCGATTGTTGGCTTAGCACTCGAGCGCCGCAACATGCCGATCCAGACCGGCCGCGATGCCATGATGCAATTAGCAGCCGTATAGCTACAGGACTTTTTCTTCTCTAAAAATCTTGATTATTCTACGGCCAGTGCCCAGTACTCTGCCATACAATGCGCCAGAGAGCAGGGCCAGGCTTGTGGCACCCACGGAATTGCCGCTAATGAACAGCTCTACAATACGGTGCCGCGACAGGTCGAAGGCAATATAGGCCACTAAAAGCACGATGCCATACACGTCCATTTTGTATATTGCGTGGTCGGCGTCTGTATCCCACGATATTTTATAAATCCGGTTAAATAGTACGCCCACGATTATGCCGGCCAGCAGGCCGCCCAGTACAACCAGCCCGTTCGCATGCGACCGTATGCCGGTAACAACAACCAGGACCAGTACAACCACAGAGATGATGACATATATCCGCAGGCTGCGCCGCAACTTGGGGTTGATATGCTTGCTGGCAAATTCTTTCGTGCGTGCGTGAGAGTAGCGGCCTGGCCTCATAACGTATAAGCGCTATTAGCTATGTGCGATATGGTGTGCGCGGCGTTTGTGCTTGATGTGGCGGTGTCCGGCGTGGAATATGTAACCGCCGATGACGGCCATGATCGCGATGACGATAATAGCTCCAGGGCCAGTGTTTGGTAGCTCGCTTGTCGTTGTTGTAGTTGTCGTCGTTGCTACGGTAGCTGGTGGGGCTGGCGTTGGCGTGCTGGGCGGTGTCTGAGTTGACGGCGGTGTCACGGTAGTGACCGGTGGTTTTTCAGGCGGCACCGTTACTGGTGGTGTCTTTTTAGGGATGGGTGTAGCTGAAACAGGGTTACCGCAGGCGCCAAGGATGGCGAAATTGAACTGCCCGTCTTTCATAACCACAAATGCGTTTATGTAGTTAGGGTTGAACGATACGCTCGGTGCCCGAGTATAGAAGGTGGCGCCGCCAGATACAATTTTCGTACTGCCGCTGATATTTTCACGGCCAGCTGTGCGTGCGCCCGTGGCGACCACTACGTTATTAACCGTTACGCGGCCGTCCTTATATACGCGCCCGGCAACGGCGGTTTTGTCGATGGTGCTGATGTCTGAGGCGCTGATCGAGAAGTAATTGTAGATAGCGGCCACGCCCTTGTTGCTATAACGTGATTTAAGTTCGGTGGTGGTTAACGCACCGCAGTTAATGACGGCGTTGCTGTCGCAGTCGCGGGGCGAACTGATGGTCAGGGCACTGACATTGCCGGTGGCGCGGATGCCAACAATCACCATAATGCCCACAAAGGCACCGGCGACGGCGCCATGTACGAACATTGGCACAAGTTTAGCAATTCGCTTCGTGTGGTGCACGATGCCTTTCGGTGGTGCGGCTTTTTTGGCTGTTGTCTTAGTTGCAGCTTTTGCCCGCGAGGCTACCGGTTTTTTAACAGTAGTTTTGGCGTGCGCAATAGCATCTTTTGGCTTGTGTGATTTTGTAGGTTGTTTTTTCATAGGTTATGCTTAAGTATATGCTGTTTATGGTATTTAGCTAGCCTAATAATAAATACTAACCTTACGCAGGTGTGACTTCTTTTACACACTCCCGGCACAGAACATGATATCTTTTAACTATGACGAGTAAACAAGCGGGGTTACTACCCGTTGCAGTAGCTCCAATATCTCCCACCAAAACGCAGCAGATGGAACGCTATCGGCTGCTGGTTGAGAGCGTGCAGGATTATGCCATATTCATGCTCGACCCCACCGGCCATGTAGCGAGCTGGAATGCGGGTGCCAAGCGGTTCAAAGGGTATGACGAGAGCGAAATTATCGGTCAGCATTTTTCGGTATTCTATACGCCGGAGGATTTGGCAAGCTGTAAGCCAGCCCGTGAGCTGGTGGAGGCTACGCGGGATGGCCGTACCGAAGATGAAGGCTGGCGTGTACGGAAAGACGGCTCGCAGTTTTGGGCCAATGTCGTTATAACCGCGCTCTACGACGAGAACGGCGGGCTGCAAGGGTTCGCCAAAGTCACGCGCGACCTGACCGCGCGCAAGGCCATGGAAGATGAACTGGCGCACACTAACGAAGCGCTGCAGCGGCGCGAGAAGGCACTGACCATGTTGAACGAAGCCAAAGATGAGTTCATTTCGCTGGCCTCACACCAGCTGCGTACGCCGGCCACTGGCGTTAAGCAGTATCTGAATTTAGTGTTAGAAGGTTTTATGGGTGATGTCCCTGACCCTATTCGCAGCGCCTTAAACAAGGCAAATGACAGCAACGAGCGGCAGTTAGAGTTGGTAAATGATCTCTTACAGGTGGCGCAGTTGGACGCGGGTAAGATCATACCGCATAAGGCAGATACCGACATTGTGCGGCTGGTGAGCGACGTTATAGCCGAACAGTACGATGTGCTGAAAGAGCGGAAACAACAGGTGCTCGTAGATGTGCCAGGTGAACCGGTCATGGCCTACATAGACGGCAATCGTTTGCGCATGGTGTTTGAAAACTTGGTAGAAAACGCCTCAAAGTACACGCGCCCCGGCGGGCGTATAGAAGTTTCTGTAACCAGCAGCGCGGCGGATTGCTCGGTGACAGTCAAAGACACCGGCGTCGGCATTAAGCAAACCGACATACCAAAGCTATTTGCTAAATTTTCACGCATTAAGAACGAACTTTCTGATAGAGTCGGCGGCAGCGGACTGGGACTGTATTGGGCTAACCGCGTGGTAGAACTACATAGTGGCCACATACACGTACAATCACAGTTCGGCAAAGGCTCTGAATTTACCGTAACCGTTCCATTGGAGGAGTCATGAGTAACATTTTAGTGGTTGAAGATGACCAGATTCTGCGCGAAGTCTACGAGACGGTGCTGCATGCCGGCGGCCACCAGACAGATACCGCTGAAGATGGACGCGTCGCCCTCGATAAATGCAAAAATGCTACCTACGACGTCATTTTGTTAGACCTCATGATGCCTGAACTCGACGGTGTCGGCTTTCTAAAAGAGGCGCATCTTGCCACGGCCTCGCCGGCTACAAAAGTTATTATATTCAGCAATCTGTCGTCCGGGCACGAAATCCAGGAAGCACTGGACTTGGGCGCCAGTGAGCATATACTGAAAGCCACGCTAACGCCAAAAGGGCTGTTGCAAACAATTGACGAAAGGATGAATGCCTAATGCAAGTATTATTTATACAAGGCGCCGGTGACGGCGCATATGATGCCGATGCTAAGCTCGCTGAAAGCCTGCGCACCCAGCTGGGCGCAGACTATGATGTTCTATATCCTGCCATGCCGGACGAAGGCAATCCGCGCTATGACACCTGGAAAGGCCCTATAGCTGAACAGATAGACGGTCTCGAAGAGCCAGCCGTGCTGGTTGGCCATTCAAACGGCGCTTCAATACTTTTAAAGTACCTGAGCGAAACGACGATTGAGAAGCGGATTGCCGGCCTGTTTATTGTGGCCGCACCATTCTGGGGTGGCGACGGTTGGCGCTACGACGGCTACGAAGAGGTTGAACTGCCCAGCGATATGGCTAACCGGCTGCCTAAGGGCGCGCCCGTGTTTTTATACCAGTGTAAAGACGACGAAATTGCCCCATTCGAGCACCTGGCGCTCTACACGGCACTCCTGCCACAGGCAACCGTCCGCGAGGTAGAGCAGGGCGGACATCAGTTCAACGATGATCTGTCAGTGGTGGCGCGGGATATACAAGGGCTCGCAAAGTAGCGCTAAACTTCGACGATTTTTTCTACCGTAGGCTTACCGCCCTGTATAGTTTTTTTGGCGACTTTTAACTTAGGCCGTGGGAATTCTACTTTGTCTACAATGACCTGGAGAAGTGACCCGGCGACGTCATCGACCTGAAAATATATACCCGTCTGGTCCTTAAGGTAGCTCCGAAGTTTTTTAACGATATCTTCAGAGTACATGAGCTTAGCAATGTTGGATGGGTTAAGGGCATTTGTCCGCTTCCAAAAGGTTTCAAGTTCACCGTGCTCAACGGCTTTTTTAGTCAAGTACCAGAGTAGCTCAGGACACTTTTTGAAGTCGTCATTATTGAGTAAGTCTAATTTATAAATAAGTGTAGTGGTGACTGGCTTGCCGAAGTTAACACGATAGAGTTGTATCTCGCGGCCATTCAGAAGGAGTATCCAGTCGATGCCTTCGTTAGCAGCGTAGCTCAGGCTCTGACGTAGGTGCTTCTCGTTGAGGTCCAACTCGATTGATTTTACTTCTACTACAAAATGCTTTTTACGCTTCAGCTGAACGACATAATCGGCATATTCAGATTTAATGCGGTACTCTGTTTTAATCTCCACTAGTTCCTGGTATCCCAGTAGTTCAGTCAGAAAATTGTTAACCATTATTCGGGTAGCTGATTCATCAACCGATGAAAATTCTTTGCGTAGGTACTTCCGCTTATAACTCTTGATGCCTTCCTTTAATTGCTGTAGTTGTTTCTCGGTCGCCATAGGTAGTTCCTTTCCTGATAGATACGTTCAGGTCGTAGCTAATAATAGTCGAATAGTACCCCCTATTTTCTGGGCAAGCAAATGTATGTTGATTTATTTAATTTCTATTTAATAAGGTAGATACGACAGGGCGTGGCTGTTATTACTTTTTCTTTTCAATAAGTAAGCTAGCAAGTATTGCCGTTATGTATCCAAAAATAGCGATGGCATAGAACGAAATAACGATTGCTAGCAGTCTGCCTGCAATCGTGTGCGGTATATATTCCGAACCAATGGTAGTCATCATCATGACGGTCCACCATAGGGCATCGGCGTAATTATCCATACCTTCTCGACTGTGCTGCTGTGCGTTGGCCTGTTCAAAATTTAAAATTCCTGCAGCACCCACAAGCACCACAAGTGAGCTTATTAAGAATACATAGCGAACACCAAAGTGCTTTGCATGGTTCCTGACCGTACTTATATTGCGGTTAAGTGACGCGATTATTTTTACAAGACTCAGTGAGCGCAAGGAACGGAGCAGGCGTACATATCTAACGAATTTTAAAATCCGCAGTAACCTAAGGGCGGGTAGTAACAGCGAAAGGCCTATCAGCCAGTTTTCCTTCAAGTACTGCTTGTTGCTTGGCGCAATTGTCAGCTCTAGCAAAAAGTCAGCAATGAACAAGCCCCAAATAGCGTAGCTGACATTTTCAAGTATTTGGCTGACACCGCTCGTGAGCTCAAAAATTGTTATACCGAGCCATACAAATGACAAATAGAAGAGCGGTCTGTCGGTCAGTTCATTGATTTGGATGAGCAACTGTTTGCGTTCGGACTGAAGTGTTTCTGACATAGGTAGGGTAGTGGTTAGGCAAAGCGGCATGCCGGGCCCTGAAGGCGCTTATGAGCGACTCGTTAGGTAGACTATTGCTGTTTTTGGTTGATCGTAATGAGCTTGACGATGCCCCAGCCGATCAAGGCATAGATAGCGGCGGCAACTAGTATTGATGGCTCAAAAACGGAATGCGTTTGGCCGGCGGTGGCTTGGGTGACGCCGAATATACTGTCAAACGGCGCGGTCAGGATGCCGGTCATGCTGTAGATAAAGTTAACGAATGAACTGGCACTGTTTGCGCCGAACAATTTCAGCACGAAGCGAAGGGCAAGCAGCACTTCGATAAGCCCTAAGATGTACCAAACGATATTTTGCAGCACCGTCTTGGGCTCGGCAACGGCTTCGGTCTGTACTCGTTTCGTTTGCTGCTGGACAGGGGTCCCGGTGGCGTCGATGCCTTCTTCGTCTGTTTTTGTAACGGTTTGTTGTATGTCTGACATCTTCATTAGCTCCTCATGATGGTGATAGTCTCAGTCTACTCCCTGTTGGCCATAATTAGGTGTGAATTAACCGACATTGTAATTATCGAACCACATAAGAGAAGCATGCACGAGGGGTAATTAAGGGGTTAGCGGTTGACGGATTGTGGTGCGGTGTTCGATTTGTTCATGTGGGCGTTTTGGCCGCGGTCATACATGACGGCGTTGCTGTCGAAGCCGCTCACTTGTGCTGGGGTCTTGCCGGGGAATAGCTCGACTTTCATTTCTTGCTTGGCGGTCATTTGGATGAGTGCCGTTGCTTTGTTGAATGTTGGCACGAACTTAATGCCGCCAGGTGCGGGGCCACCGGACCAAATGGAGCCATCGGCCTTCTTGTTGCTGCCTTCGGCGAGCTGCACTTTTATCACGCCCGAGCTTGGCGTAATTTTGGTCCAGTCTGTGGCGTCGTTGACCACAAAGACAGCTGGCGCGCCGCCATCGTATTGGCCAATTGAGAGAACCAGGGCGCTTGGGTCGAAGGCGTCATATGCCAGGGCCAGGTGACCGGCCGTGGTGTTGGCTGTAGCGCTGGTGGGCGCGTCGCCCCCGGCGTAGCCGTTGGTGCCAACTTTGAACCAGGTGCCAACTGCCTCGCCATCAATGTCGTATGCGTAGTCGCCGTCTCGCGGTTCGGCTATGCGTAGATATTTGGGCAAAATCTGCGTCTTTACGCCGTCGGTAAAGAAGTCAAGCGGGTGGACGACGTTGATCTTGAACGGCTCGGTGTTGTTGTAGGCGGTGTGGTAGAGCAGTTTTGGGTTGGTGAAGGTGGTGTCGCCAAGCTCGAAGTCCAAGCTCTGGCCACCAACATATCCTATGATGTCACCTGCTTTCACGGCTATTTTCACGGCAGCGGCGTCCTGCTGCCAGTTGCTTGGTACCTGCTCCATGATTGCTGGCGCGATACTGGTCATAAGATTGTAGTAGATCATGAACGTACAAGAGTGGGCGAGGGTAATGTTCCAGTTCGTTCCGCCGGTTGGGGTAGATGCACGGCCAAGGCTGGTAAGGAAGCCGTCCATTGTCGCGTACACCGGGTAGGTGTCTTTCACAGCATTTTGGTCAACGCCGTAATAGTACTGGTGGTCGATTGGCGTAACGTGCGAGCCGCCAAAGCCGCCCATGGGCGCGATCGTGCCTATATCGCTGGCCTTCATTGGCGCGTAGGTCATCTTGGTGCTGCCTTTGCCTTCACATTTGCCGCCGGTACTGGCTAGACCTTTTTGGATGGGGTCGAGTGAGTCGGCGTTGCCCATATGTTGACCGCCTGTTGTAGCGCCTTGCGATACCGTGCCTTGTTTTGATTCGTTCTTCGATTCAACCATTTTCCGAACGAGGTTTGCGCCGACAAGCAAAAGTACCAGCACGGCCACGCCGCCTATAATAAGCAGCTTCTTATTGTTTTTTGGTGTTGCTAACTTTTGTCCGCCCGGCCCTTGGTCTATGCCCGCGCCGCTTATAGTCCGTTTACTACTTAGTTCGTCCGTTACCGTCTCAGTGTTTTTGTTTTTATCCATATGCTGTAAGTATAACTACACACGCCATTTTGTAAAAGATGCTTATGCTGTTTGTGTAACAGTAAGAGACATCATCATAGGAAATTAGGTAGACACCTTAAGACTGGAAGAATATATCAACGGCTACCGAAAACGGCATGACACAACCTATAATTACGGCAACACTAAAATATGTCGAGCCCGGCGACGAAGCGTTGGCCCGCGAAGCAAGTAGCGTCTGCGCGGTCGAAGACATCTCGCGTACTGGCTTTTCCGCGCGTGCAGCCGCGCAAGTACTGGCAACAACTAATCCGAGCCTCGACATACACACGTTATCTATGATGCAGCGCGATGCAGTTGATCCGGCATACGTAATGGACCACGGGGTGACGTACCATACCTTTGTCCGTCAAGATATCCCGTTGGCGGTGGAAGCATTCAGGCAACAGTTCCCGGATATTGCTGTTGCGACAGTATGAGTTTTCGCTTGGTAATTTCACTTTAGATTGATAGTATAATCGAACGCATGGTTGTCGGTGAGTATGCAAATAACCCTTTTGAACTTGCAGATCAAGCACTGGATCATCATGTTGCTGACGGCTCAATAGCGACCGATCCCCGGGCATTCGAATTTGTTAATCTTGCCGATAGTAACGATGGAGCGGTTCCTCTGAGCGTCGTACTGGTGCCTGAGCGAAGTGCGCGCAAGCATTTAGGCGGCGAAGCCACCTGCGAGGTCTGCCCGTTGTGCACTGATGCGCTCACGAACGGCTTAATAACGCCTATGGGCGACGAATGGTCCGTGACGATAAATAAGTATCCTGCCATGGATGAGTTAATGCTGGTAAGGAATGAACATCGCAATGGCTTAGATGTCGATGCATTGCGGAAATGGCACGATACGGCGTCCGATACGCCGAATGCTTGTGTGCTGTATTCATCAGATATTAATAGTATTTCATGCCATACGCACGCGACCTTATCAAACTATCCGTTCCCTATTTTTGACACCACTACGCTTAAGCTGACCGAAGATGTGGGAATCCTGCAGAATTATCCTGCGTCCGTATTGACGCTTGACGGTGACAGCCACACTAGGGCTACTTTAGCCGATAGCTTTATACAAAGACTCCACGAGCAGGGAGTTTCTTTTAATATCATCATCGGAGCGGATAGGACATATCTTCACCCATTATTAAAGACGCATGATTCGCAGCGAAAAAAGATTGCAGCTAGGGAAGTGGCGGGTGTAATCAGCACGAGTAGAAAGGAACTATTCGACTCTTTATGCCGGCAGCCAGAGCTGGCTTCTGCCGCCCTGAGAGATGTAAGTTTTGACGATGATTTCTTAAAAAACTTTGTAGCTGGGAGGGAGTATACCTATAAGCAATTTTTTGCAGATGCCAACAAAATAAATGATGAAATAACGACGTGGCAGCTTGAAAATGGCAAGACAATTGATCAAATTGTTGGTGTTACGCGCGGGGGTATAGCATTGGGAAGTGTGCTGAAGCACATGTTAGGTGCCCCCGCAATTGCGCTAGCTGGCTGTTATATCGAGATAAATAATGCCGGTGAAACTGTGCATTGGAAGACCCCGTTAACGGCGGTAGAGGGCGATGTAGTACTCTTAACAACAGACCTCTTGCGCTCTGGCAATATTATTGCCGCCGTCGCGGCACGGGTCAGGGCATTGAATCCAAAATCAGAGGTGCTCATTGCGGCAAGCCACTATTTTACTGATGACACCGCCAAGCCGACTGACAATCAGGTTAAGCCAGACTTTTTGGCGCATACGCTACATTCATCAGTTTTTATGAGCTACCCGTGGGAGCGTAGCCTCAAAGACCGTGAGATAATAGAGCACGCTGTTATACCAAGGGCTGATCTGCTAGCTACAGAGCTTGCTTGCCAAGTGGCCCAGCCTTCGAAAACGGCTATAGTGGGCATCGGACATAACGCTATTTTAGGGTCGGCTATTATTTCACAGCGCCTTAGTATACGTACGGTCTTTGGGCTCGACGAGAAAGCCCCGGATGCTGCACAATCAATTGTAAACAGCCTCCATGAGGCCCAAGACATTATCCTTGTTACTAGCAGCCCATCAGAAAGAGAGGACTTTATCCGCTGTCTGAACGCTTCATCTCGCGTGCGCGTCATACCGGCTGATATATGGGCATAGACGCTTGAATCTCACGTGATATGGTCCATCACCGATCTTGTAGTGACAGCAGCCAAATTTTTATGCTGCTTTTGCGGGTAGCTTCGCAGTCTTCATCGCCGCTTCGACTGTTTTGCCTTCATGAACAATCTCTCTCAGCGCAATCGTCAATTCTTTGCCTTCATCACGTTGGAATAGGTTCCGGCCCACACAGACTCCGGCTGCTCCAGCCTGAGTTACTGCGTAAGCCTTCTCTAGGAATTCTGGAATGGCAACTTTCGGACCGCCTGCCATAAGAATAGGGACGCCCGAAGCGCTTTCGACGACTGTCCTGAACGATTCGACACTACCCGTAAATGACGTCTTAATCAGGTCGGCGCCCAGTTCTACGCCAACTCTGACCGCATGGCGTACAAGTTCAGTGTATTTTTCAGGATTACTTTTTAGCAGATCGCGATAGTTTTCGTCTCCGCCGAGAGCGTTTTCGCCACGCGCATACATGATGGCCAGGAGCGGCATACCGAAGCGCTCACAATCGCGCGATACCTCTGCCAAGATTTTGAGCATTTCCGTTTCGTACTTTGAGCTAATGTTGACGTGCACGGCCACGGCGTCCACGCCCATCTGGACGGCCTGCTCTACGGTGGCAACCTGGACTTTGCGTGTGTGGGCTGTACGGGTGGTACTGGCAGTTAGGTTCATGAGCGTTGGCCGGCCGGCTAAAATGTCGGCATGTCTTGTGAGCAAGCCCCGGAAGCCAAGAAGGGCGTCGGCGTTTCCGGCTTTGACCTGTTCGATTTTTTGATCGACGTGCCGCAGGCCCAACTCCGGCCCTGATAGCAAAATGTCGTCAAGCATAACGATGACGGCTTTACCTGAAGACTCATTGAAGATTCTTGCGAGACGTTTAGCTTTACCGATCATGAGCATATCCGGAATCAGAGTAAATTTTGAAACTTTTATAAAACATGATTACAGCATATCAGATTGGATAATGGCGAAGAAGGAAGCGGGATATGCGCTGTTACTGGGTGGTCAGCCGGTCGCCAAGCAGCGGCTGTAGGGCGTCAATAAGTGGTTTTGTCTGATCTTGGCCACCCATACACGTGTACGTCCGTTCAGTGCCATCTACGGTGCGGATTACCAGTTCAGTGCCTGTATTCTTACATGTTATGTGCGCGAGCTGGCCGTATGGGAGGAATACGTTATCCGGGTGTTGGCTAACAATCTGGGAGAGAGGGGCCTTCGCCAGTAGTTCTTGGGCGTTGTGCTCAAGCTCACCCCGGTTCCACATAGCATTCATGGCTGTTATGTTTACTTCACCGACGGCATCGGTGCCACCCGCGGCTGGTATGCACAGCAAGTATATGCCTTTTGGCGTTGCTACTAACGTATTCTCTGCGTGCTTCACCTTAGTAGCACCGAGGATAGTCATACTTGTTTGCGCCGCGTTCACTATGCCATACACTGCCCCTGTTACTTGCTCGGCTGTCGTGTCGAATGTAGCCGCGCCAGTGCTGGGCTGGGATGGGCTACTTGCAGAGCTTAGCGGAGCGCTAGCGGCGGTGTCTTGACGCTGTTGCAAGCGCCGCAACCGCACAAACGCAACAACAGGCATAGCGGCCAGGAGTAGTCCGGCGCATACCAATACTGCCGCTATAGTGCCTTGGCTGACTTGGAGGCCGGCAGGGTGTCTGGTGATGTACCTATACAATACGGCTAACATGGCAATACCGATGGGTGCATACAGTACTAAGCTGATAGATTGCAATAAGGCGTCCACGATCGTTACTTCGCGGTTAACCTGTGCGACGCCGAGGTTTTTCCCGTTAATACGGCGATACATAGTTGCCCTCAGGAGAGCAACCCCTACGGGCACGAGCGCCAGCGCACAGCCAACAATAAGCGCAATTCCGCGCTGGGAAGCGGTGATATCTACCGTTGGCATAATTTTTTCTAGGAGGTAAGTGCCGAGGTATATGTCTATTATCCAACCTGGTAACGCTGCTATTTTCGCTCCATAGTCGTACCGCTGCGCCACAGTGGTAATGGCAAGATATGTTTCGCCGCCGGTACCGTTTAGTGTGCGTAAGGCTCGGGCGGCCTTAAGACGCACGAGTGCGGCTGCCAGTAAGCTACACGCAGCGATGACAGGGATAAACCATGGCGCGTTGGCGTAGAGCGTCAACGCAATAATAATCCCAACCCACAGCGGTAGGGACAGCAGACCTTTAATAGCTCTACCTATATTGAATATGACAAGTGTTTTTTGGTCGAGACCAGTGAGTGTGGAATGAGCGTCTGGTACCGGTACTATATTACGTAAAAGTGCATTCATGTTTTTCTTTCTTGTTGTTGGCTATAGTATAGCACTCAACAGTCATGCACAGTCGCCCCCTTGCGTGCTGATTTTATCCTGCTTGGACGAAGGCTGGTAGGCCGCTATTTCATTGTGGGACGGGCTATTTCCCATTGGGAGTCGCCACGAGCGCTGACCGTTACCGCTTGCCAAAGGTGCCTGTTGCTGAATCCAGTCTTTTTAGGCTCACTGTTAACAAGACTGGCTCTAACGGCGTATATTCCCGCTGGCTCGTTTATCTCGGCAGCGACTTTAGCCTGAAATGCGTCCTTCACTTCCTTGTCGGCTGAGCGGGGAGGAATAACCGACGGAAGTGATACGACCTTTAGCACCTTAAACAACGTGGTGCCTTCGTAACGAGGAGCCTGCGCGTGCCTAGCGTCGCCCGGCAATAGCAATTCTTCTGTAGAGCTCCCACTCACCAAGGAACCGAGACGGGCGAAATGTGTACGGCCGCGCCCTGTTGCTTCGCGAGTACTGGGCGCGAAAGAGGCTGCCGCGCGAAAAATATCTGAGGATTCTTTGCCCAGGGTGGACTGCACCATAATACCGCCTGCTTCAATTACGCGATTGAGGGCTCTATGGGCATCTGTTTCTGGGGTGGGGTTGATCTCTCCTTCTAAAAGTCCGCCGATATCCTCTAGTACCGTGCGCAGGCCGTCTGTAGGGTGATATACGTAGGCTGCCGCTGGAGCGCCTGTGGCGTTGTACTCTGCCGTTAGGGCGTCCTGTATGGCCTGGGCGTCACTAGAGACGGCCAATAAGGCCGACATTTCAATTGTTTGCGGAGATGCATCGAAGGAAACGCTATGGGATAACATAAGTTTATTATAATATATATTAGTTATAAAGCCAAGAAATGCAGCAATTCAAAAAGATGAGCTTTTGCATCGGCACGAAGCCGCAAACGTCACATGTTCAGACCATCGATCTGATTCTCTACGTTGACGTATTGTAAAAATTATGGCTGGGGAGATAGTGCATGTTCCAAACTTTTCCAAGAGTAAGAATTATCATCTACTTGAAAACCCCTTGGTAAAAAGGAGGGAACCGAACTCACATATTTTGCTATACTTCCCCTAAGAAGCGTAAGAGAATATACATATGCCGCAAACTGTCGAAACTCTAGAAAAAAGACTCTGGCGAGCTGCAGATCAACTTCGAGCCAACTCTGAACTTCGCTCTAACGAATACTCTGTACCGGTACTGGGCCTTATTTTTCTGCGTTACGCAGATATAAAATTTACAAAAGCCCTACAGGAACATGGTGGCGACAAGCTAAATATTGAAGCATCCGGTGTGTTGTATGTACCCCAAATGGCACGATTTAAATACCTTTTGGATCTTCCGGAAGGTGCCAAAATGGGCCAAGCTATCAATGCTGCAATGCAGGCTATCGAAACCGTCAACGAAAGCCTTAAGGGCGTTTTGCCTCAGACCTACACACGTATAGACGATAAAATCCTCATTGAGCTACTCAAAGATTTTAATGCGGTAGAAATCGAAGGAGATGAGGGCGATGTCTTCGGTAAAATATATGAATACTTTCTTGGTAATTTTGCCCTTACTGAAGGCCAGGGTGGTGGCGAGTTCTTTACGCCAACCTCACTTGTAAAACTTATAGTGGAGATTGTCGAACCGTGGCATGGCCGTATTTATGATCCTGCCTGTGGCTCTGGCGGTATGTTTGTGCAAAGTGCCGAATTCGTAAGAGCGCATCACAAATCTGCGAGCGTAGAGCTATCGGTTTGGGGTCAAGAAAAAACTACCGAAACTGTCCGCCTTGCCAAAATGAACCTCGCCGTACATGGTCTAGAGGGGGATATAAAACAAGGTAATACTTACTATGAGGATCAGCATGCTTCTGTGGGTAAGTTTGACTTTGTTATGGCGAATCCGCCGTTTAATGTTGATGGCGTCGACAAAGAGCGCGTTGCTGAAGACCTACGTTATCCTTTCGGTATTCCCCGCGTGGATAATGGTAACTACCTTTGGATTCAGCACTTTTATACCGCGTTAAATGATAAAGGCCGCGCTGGGTTTGTCATGGCTAACTCGGCAAGTGATGCACGCAGCTCAGAGCTTGAGATCCGTAAAAAGCTCATCGAAGCCAAAGCTGTTGATGTAATGGTAGCCGTGGGTCCAAACATGTTTTACACCGTTACGTTGCCGTGTACGCTATGGTTCTTCGACAAAGCCAAGAAAGGTACAGTGCGCGAAAACACCGTACTGTTTATTGACGCGCGTGATACTTATAATCAAGTCGATCGTGCGCACCGTGAATTCACAGCTAAACAGATTGAGTTTATTGCAAACATCGTCAATCTTTACCGTGGTGAAAAGCCTGAATTTGTCCACCACAGCCAAGATCTTTTCGAGGAATATAAACTGGATGCCGAGAAATACCAGGACACTCCTGGTCTGTGTAAAGTAGTAACGCTTAAAGAGATTGAAGCGCAAGGTTGGAGCCTGAACCCGGGACGATATGTGGGGACCAAGAGTGAAGAAGACACGATGACGCGTGAGGAGTTCCTCCAAAAAATGCAAAGCATTCAGACTGCTCTAAATCGGCTAAATACTGAGTCCCATATTCTTGAAGAGCAGATTAATAATAACTGGACCAAAATTAACAATGGCATCAACTAAAGCTTTACTTGGCGATGTAGTTGACTTCATAAACGGCGGTGCATGGCCTCAAACTGATTATGTTGAGAAAGGAATTGGTGTTGTAAGGGTTAGTGATATTAAGCAGGAGATTGACATCACAAATCTTAAATTTGTACCCTTTGGGCACACTATTAAGTATGTCAAACAAATACTTAAAGAAAATGATGTGATTATCTGCACGGTGGGAAGTCATCCGGATGTACAGACCTCAGTAGTGGGACGTACGACTAAAGTCAGAAAGTATGCTGAAGGTTTTTTACTGAACCAAAATGCTGTGTGCTTGCGATCTAAGTCACCCCTCCTTGATCAAGAATGGCTTTATTATCTCTCAAAGAGTCGTAATTTAAAGCACTTCATCGAGAGTAATGCACGAGGTACAGCTAGCCAGGTTAGGATTTCTATCGAACGGCTAAAAAATTTTGAACTCCTACTTCCGCCAATTAATGAACAAAAGCAGGTTGTGCGAATATTAAACTCATATGATCGTGCAATCCTAGTTAATAATGAACGTATAGCTAAGCTCGAAGATCTTTCGACGGAACTCTACCGTGAATGGTTCGTTCGTTTGCGCTTTCCAGGCTACATAAAAACGACCTTGGTTAATACAATGCTAGGTAGAATTCCTGACTCGTGGAAGGTGGTAAATGTTACTGATCTTTTTTCCATTCAATATGGAAAAGCTTTTAAATCTAAGGATTTTAACGCTCAAGGCGTGGGCGAGAAAATTGTTAGAATCAGAGATATCAATAGCGGCCAGTCGTCCACCTATACCACTGAACCTTCGGATCAAAGATATGAAGTCCGTGATGGTGACTACCTTATTGGTATGGACGGAGAGTTTCATCAACTTATATGGTCAGATGGTGATGCGAAATTAGTACAACGGGTAGCTCGTCTGCGCGCTCATAATCCGTCTATGCCAACTCTTTTTGGTCTTTTTGCCGTAGGCTCTGAGATCAGGGTACTGAATAGATCCATTCAGGGCACGACAGTGGCACACCTCGGTGATACTCATATCCAAAAGATAAAAGTTATAATTGCCGATGAGGACACCCAGGGGAAATTCAATACAATACTGGAACCTATTCAAAAACAACTGATTACCTTACGGAAATCGAATCGCACCTTAAGGCGGGTACGGGATATTCTTCTGCCCAAGCTTATCTCAGGGGAAATCAAAATATGACCTACCTTGATGAGCAGTACCAGACATTTCAAGATCAGATAGAGTCTATCTTTCAGCTGTCGAAGGTACCAGATGAGATTATCCGATTGGCCCAAGGCAGTCTAGATATCGTCGAAGTGGAAGTAAGCAAGATTGACGGCTATCTGCCTATCAAAGAAAAGGTCCATCGTCAGACTGATCTTTTGGCGACACTTCGTAAATCGCCTGCACTCAACGATAATTTTGCCCGTTTTTATAACCAGATTATCGTCCTGATGATAGGTGCACTTGAAGCGCACCTATATGACTTGGTGGCGTCAATTGCCAACCAGAATCCAGAAATATACACTTTTCAGGATAAGAAGAAAATTAGCTTTGATCCTGCAATCCTGCAGGAGGGTACAACCGTTGGGGATCTAATGCGCTATTATTTTAAGGAACTTGATACGACGGTAAGCTTTCAGGATCTGCAAAGCACGCTTAAATTCTTTAATGATTACCTTGGTATTGATATTGATCTCGATGATGGCAACAAAGATGTGCTCATTTTTTCGGCCGCCTGTCGACACATTTCAGTGCATAATAATTCCGTGATTGACAGAGGCTTCCTAGCCCAGATACGCAACACTCGCTACATTACTTTGAAAGCTGAGGACGAAAAAGGCAAAAATGTTTTAATCTACCAATCGGGCCGCGACCTGGCGGTGACCGCGCAAGACGTTGGAAGCCTCAAAGAGACAGTCACTGCTTTCTCTGCTGATCTTATAGCTCTGATTGAAGATAGGATAAAAGATGAATCTTAATAGCGAAGACCAATCAGTACAAAAACCAGCGCTCAAGATCTTACGTGAGCTGGGTTGGGAGTGTGTGGATGCAATGCCGGAATGGAACACCGCCACGCCGTCCGTTACCGGACGTGATACTTTTGACGAAGCAGTACTAAAAGACCGCTTAGATAGTGCAATCCGTAGGCTTAATCCTAATTTAACCGACGAGCAAGTCATACAGGCTATCGACGAGGTGGTACGGGATCGTTCAATGCTTAGCCTTGTTGAGGCTAACCGGGCAATGTACCGATTTTTGAAAGACGGCGTCAAAGTTGATGCGCGCAACGAGCAGGGAGATCTACTCCCGCAAGACGTTCGGCTGATTGCATGGGAAAAAGACGAGATCTCTCTTAATGACTTTGTAGCCATCGAAGAATACACCGTACTAGGCGGACTCTATAAGCGTCGGGCTGATGTTGTTTTGTTTGTAAACGGCTTGCCACTTGTAAACATTGAATTTAAGGCCGGACAGATCGACGCCAAAAAGGCTTTTGATGATAACATCACAGCTTACTTATCCGACATCCCGCAACTGTACTGGTATAACGCCCTTACCGTAGCAAGCAATGGCAGTAAGGCTCAATTCGGTACCATTACCTCTCAGTGGGAGCACTATTACGACTGGAAGCGTATCGATCACGAACAGGACAAGCCAAAGTCGGGCACTGAAACGCTGCTGCGGGGCATGTTTGAGCCAGCTCGACTACTTGATATTATTGAGAACTTCACGCTCTTTCAGATGACAGAAAATGGAACGATCAAACTCGTAAGTCGTAACCACCAGTATCTGGGCGTAAATAAAACTATCAAACACTTACTAACGCCCAAAGAGGACGAACGAAAACTTGGCGTTTTTTGGCATACGCAGGGCTCGGGTAAAAGCCTGAGTATGGTGTTCTTTGCTCAAAAGGTACTGCGCAAGCTACCTGGAAACTGGTCGTTCGTTATTGTGACGGACAGGCTTGATTTGGATCGACAGATCTATGGTAATTTTGCCAATACAGGCGCTGTTACGGAAGATGAAAAAGAAGTACGCGCCGCATCTGCGGCCGTACTCCGTGAGCAGTTAGGCGACGATCATCGATATCTCTTTACGCTGATCCAAAAATTCCAGAGCGCGCAGGGACAGCCCATGCCAGCACTTAGTGACCGAGACGACATTATCGTCATGACTGACGAAGCGCATCGCAGTCAATATGCGGAGCTTGCACTTAATATGCGAACAGCGCTTCCGAATGCACGCTACCTTGGATTTACAGGTACCCCATTAATCGGTAAGGAAGCGGAAGTCACGAAAGAGGTATTTGGGGATTACGTTAGCGTATATGATTTTGGGCAAGCAGTTATCGATAAGGCAACTGTACCGTTGTTTTATGATAACGGCATTCCTCGTCTGCACCTGCAAAATGAGCAGTTCTCTCAAGAAATGGAGGAGATAGCCGAAAACGCGGACCTCAATGACGAACAGCAGGAGCTTCTGGAGCGTAAATTTGCGCAAGCGTACCACCTAATCATTGCTCCGGATCGACTTGATGATGTTGCTAAAGACCTCGTCGATAATTTTGCTTCACGAGGATTCAGGGGTAAGGCATATTATGTTGGCATTGATAAGCGTGCTGCCGTACATATGTACGATCTTGTACAAAAACACTGGCAAGCTAAGATTGAACATCTCACGGAAATGCGTGATCACGCTGAAGGTGATGCAGTCCATAAACTGACCGAACTCATTGACTACATGGCATCTAGTGACATGGCTGTCATCGTATCACAATCACAGAATGAGATAGCCCAGCTTCAAAAGCATGGTCTTGATATTACGCCTCACCGTCACCGGATGGTAACCGAGGATCTGGAAAAGAAGTTCAAGAAATCTGACGACCCACTGCGACTGGTCTTTGTTTGCTCTATGTGGATTACCGGTTTCGACGCCCCGAGCGTATCTACAGTGTATCTAGACAAGCCAATGCGCAACCATACACTTATGCAAACCATAGCCCGTGCTAATCGTATTTTTAAAGATAAGCCGAGCGGTACAATCGTGGATTACATTGGTGTATTCCGAAGTCTTCACCGTGCACTTTCTATCTATGGATCAGTTGGAGATGGGGGCGATGTGCCAGTACGTCCTAAGGACGCAATCATTGCCGATCTTTGCACCGCGCTTGATGAGATGAATAGTTATTGTAATCAGCTTGGCTTTGATCTGGAACGAGTGCTCGCAACACCGACTGATAATTTTGTGCGTGCAAGTGTAATCGCTGACTGCGTAGAACTTATCCTCTGTTCTGAAGCTACAAAGAGCGAATTTACGCGTCGAGCTCATATTATCCGACAGCTATTTAGCGCTATTTTGCCCGATATCCGAGCAAATGAATTTATAGGCCGCAATCATCTTATTAACGCCTTGCTACGCGGGGTGCATAGTGATGACTCAGGTGCGAACATCGATGATGTGTTAGAGCAGGTAGGCGAATTAGTAAATCGCTCAATCAGCGTCAGTGAACGCTACGAAGAGATTCATGAATCTGAGCTTGTTGACTTAAGTAAACTTGATCTTTCGGGCTTGCGTCAGCAGTTTGATAAGGGACGCCAACATGCCACCATTGAAGAAGTCGTTCACCGTCTCGATGAAGAAGTAACGACGCTCGTACGCAAGAACCGTACGCGAGGCCAATACCAAGAAAAGCTGCAGCGCCTCATCGATGAATATAATTCGGGTGTGACTTCTTTGGAAGAGATTATGCAAATGCTCGAGTCATTCAAAAGTGAACTGACACATGAGTCTGAACGACACGTCAGAGAGGGGCTTTCCGAAGAAGAGCTAGCACTGTATGACCAAATAGGCCAAGTAGCACCCTCAAAAAATAAGGACAGTTTAAAACTGACTGCTAAGGATTTAATGTCCAAGTTGAAGCAGGCTCTATCTCTTGATTGGCGCAAGAGCCAGCGAAACCGTGCGCTTGTTAAGAAAACAATTCGTGATGAGCTTCGTAGTCTAGAGACTGAAGATCAAGAATTGCAAGATCTACTCTATGAGCATGTATATGAGTCCTACCAGGATTCCCATACGAATATTTATTCTTAATAATCGTTGATTACAAAAGTAAAAAGTCCAAACGATTGTTTGGACTTTTTACTATGGCTGGAGCGGAGAGATTCGAACTCCCAGTGCAGGAGACTGAATTTAAGAGTTGAATTAGCTTTTATTATCCCAAAATGGTGGTGGTGACTGTATGTGTCTGCGTGGATCTGCGCCAGGCATGCTATCTGCAAACCGTTCTATAAAATGTTGGCTTGCTTGCACTGGCCCGAGGCCGCTCAGATCAATAGCGACAAGAGGAGCGAGCAGCCCGCCTAGCCGGTAGTTTTCAAAGAGTACTGGTATGAGGCTCCGTTGCTCTCCGGCCGGGTCTTTTCCCCATATATCAACAATAGCATCCCAATGTGAGCCTGCCGTATTCTCAAGCGCGGCTGAGCCAACCAGAAGTGCGCGTTTTGCCCGGACAAGCCCGGACATTAATCCTTCGCGGTCAAGCTCATAAGCCTCAGGAACTGTTGGCGCACAGACAGTATGCCCAGCAAGCAGAGGCTCGTCTGAAATAATGATCTGTTCTTTCATCCACTGCGTGCGCTCAAAGTCAGCAGGGGCGGCTATTAGAAGCGTTTCGTCAGCCGCTTGGTTGAGGCTAGGATATATGTTGCTCTCAACGGTAAAGAGTGAACTCATAATACGTATAAATTATTATGATCTGTTCGTTGTGTCAATTTTTTACCATGCTAGTCTCACAAGGCAGTACATCGCAAACCGATAAATGGTAATTCGGACTTTCTTGAAGCAAAAAGACCACAGTTTAATCTGTAGTCTTTTCAATAATCTCATGGCTGGCCCCGTAGCCCAAAACTGGAACACCATTTGGCCAAGTCTGATTTTGATGTATCGAAAGTTGAAGCATCTGGAAGATGTGTAGGCTACTTCAATGGTATGTAGCCTGCAACGTCAAAGTCAGGATGCCACAGTTCCACAAAATCATTCGGCATGTCTGGAAACGGTCGAATGTAGCCATGCTCGTTCTTAGGGAGAGAGCTTACAAACTCTTTTGGATTTTCGACACGAAAATCGACACAGCCCGTCTGAAGGCGGTACGGATCTGGTACGCGAATGCCGATGTTCTCAATTTGGTTGCCGTCAATTGTATGCGAACTGTCTACATATATACTGGTCGATCTGCCAATCGTAGCAAGCGTGCCGTATTCTTCAAGAATACTTTTCATGAACTGAAATTCCTCTGGATAGTGGGCAAAGACCTTAACGGTTGCAATAGGGAGCTTAGTGCCGGTCAGATGTTGACTCAGTGCCTGTGCTTTTTCAACAATATGTTTGAGAGCTGCATCGAATTGCTCTTTGGAAGTTATCGGACTATATGCGTAGAGCCTGTTCATGCCACTGATTATATCCTAGTGTTTGAAAAAATATGTCATGGCCGTCAGAAAGGATTCGAACCCCCGCAACAGATTAGAAATTTTGAACAAAACAAAAAGGCCTCAAGATTTGAGCGCCTTCTTATCTGTAATAATACCTTGGCTGGGGCTCGTGGACATGTTCCAAACTTTCCAAACCGTATTCTGTGAGGTAGATTATGGCCGGAATTAGTGATGAGACTTACAGGCTGCTACAGCAAGTTTTAGAAAGGCAGAACGGCAAATTTTACTCTCTGGAAGAAGTGAAAGAAATTGGCGATGGGTTAATAAATTTCTACAGCATGCTTATTGAATTAGAGGCGGAAAATGAGGGTGTTGCTGGAGTTCACTCGGAGTCGAAAATATCATAACTATACTCACACTCTAAGAGCACTTCTGTTGGAGCATAGTCGCCACCTCTATGTCGCCTGCCTTGTTCGGCAATCAAATGCAGATTTGTTTTAGCTCGCGAGCCAATTACATAAAGTAGCTTCATGGCTGCATCTCGGCCATTCGCTTCGGCAAAGTGAGGCACCATTCCTTCTAGCAGTGCGTAGGCAATGACCGTTTCAAATTCTGCGCCCTTTACGCCGTGTATTGTGGAGATTGTAATGCCTGTTTTTGATTTAAAAACTTTTCTGAATGATTCTATATCGGATAGACCTGCGCCTTCATTCTGCAATCGAGCAATGCGCCCTTCAGAACTTTTGAAAAATGCATCGTACTGCTCATGCATGGTCTCAAATAATCTGTAGTCAATATCGAGCCGTTCAAAATACTGCGCAAAAAATACCTTTAGATACTCAAGGCCGTCTTGCTCTTCTGATTCGATAGAATTGCTCAATCGCAGTAAAAGTTTTGGAGTAAGAGCGCCAGTGTCTATGCCGTAAGCATCCATATCCCTTAGTACTTCTCTCGCCCAGCGCAAACGCCTGGCATACATCTCGGGTGACGCTGTTGTTAGTGCGATCCGGGCGATTTTATACCAAAAATTATCTATATCTCTTGAAAATGGCACCATTCCAGGACCATCAAATGAATACTGAGGAAGGCGCGAAACGAGCTGGCGCGTCATATGTGCTAGGTGTGCCCACTGCGGTGCAATAATACATATCTCGTGCGGTGAAATGCCTAATGTCTCAATGCTGTACTTAACGAGTCGCACGATTTCATCCGTTAGACCGCCCACCGAAACAGAGTCATTAAAAGTTATTAGGCCAGCCTGAGTCCTATTTAAACCTGCGGCCTCTATCAAGCTATTGTGGACGCTATAGTTACCAAAATAGTTTATAACTTTCTCATTTGAACGATAGTTTTTTGATAGCGATAACTCATCTAATGGGACTCCGATCATTGTGCGGAAGTCATTAACTGGGATAGGGTATCCACCCATGGATGCGAATATCGATTGATTTGGGTCACCTACCACAAATGTCTTTGTACCACCTTGCCCGGCCTTAATTATGCTGCTGATTATCGAATACTGTATCTTTTTTGTATCTTGATACTCATCAACGAGAATTATGGAAAACATACTCGACAGTATCTTTGCAACCAGAGAATTACGCGAAACGACACGGTACGCGTAATAAAGCATATGCTCATAGTCGAGTTGGCGATTCTGCCTAATTGTATTTATGTATTGTCTAACTATATTCGACACTGCGTCCTTTTTGCTCGGTATTTGGCAGGATAGATAGTAGTCGTCGCCTGTAAAATAGTAGCCACAATCCCATGAAGATATACCTCGATAAGATCTTGATAGATCATTGAGCAGCGTTTCCTGGTCGTGGCCATCCAATATACTAAAGCCATTTTTTAGATCAGGTTCGTAGACCCTGTAAGGCCTAATTATCCATTCTAGGCAAAAAGAGTGGATAGTTCCTATCCAAAGCCTGCTCGTATCAATACCCATATCTTCAATACGTTCAGCAATCTCATCGGCAGCCCTATGGGTATATGTGATTGCTATGACAAATCTTTTATCGTTACCGAGCTTGGAGAGCTCGTAGGCTAGCTTGTAAGTAAGTGCCCGCGTTTTGCCACTACCGGGACAAGCATTAAGGAAGACACTGTCGGCATTTAGAATAGCCGCTTGCTGCTCAGAGTTCAGTACTTTAAGGTCTTCGGCATCCATCACTAAAATGAATTTAGGAATATTTGAAATGCTTTATCGTCAAACGCGCTTAACATGGCTGTCCGAATTGCCGCAAAGTCAATCTCGCCAGTTTTATACTTTGCTAGTTGAGCCTTGAATTCTGTAATTTGTTCCGCGCTATATGTGCCACCCCGCTCAAGATACTTAAGTCTGTACTCGAATATGTTATGCCAAACGCCAGTAGGAATACTGGGATTCGCGAAAGCAATTGCGTCCACAATGTATTGAGGCATTATAGTGTCGTGCCCTATTTTATTGCCCATAATGACAGCGAACCATCCCTTTCCAAGGTTCTCTGCCATAGTCAGTATTCTTTTACCATAAACCGCGACATTGGTTGATTGCAGGTCTGCTTCCGCGGTCTGTCTTGTGGTGGCGTCAACGTATACATCGTTCACCATGGCCTTAGCAAGCTCCGTATTCCCAGATTTTACGAAATCTACTTCGAAAGTATGATCTGCGAAGAATGGCTTCACCCAGTCATTACTATTTGTGAAGCCGTCTAGGGAGGTTCGCCTTGACGCCCCGACTTCCGCCGACCTAATGCACTTTTCTCGATATTTTGTTTCAACTTCCGTTTCGCCAGGTACGGGCGAGACGTCAATAATTGAAGCATCAAGATCGGTTATTATCGCACAGTTTTTATGTACGCGATCCGCGTGAAAGATAATCGCGACATTCTCAAAGCCCGTGCTTCTTACATTAATCAGGCTGATGCCTAATTCATCTAAACTTATACCGAGCACTTTTTTTACGATTATTGGTATAAGTATTTCTTCGGCATCACCCTCAACCAGTAAAACGCTTCGTGCAAATAGTAGATTACTACGTATCGCGTCTAGGTATCGCTGTAGATTGCGAGTCTGAGCCGGCGTCAGCTGGTTTGCTGGATGAAACGCAACGCATGAATTATTCTCGCGGCCGAGTATATTCATATTTTCAATATTGCTGACCTCTGATATTTGAGTAGAGTGGGTCGAATATATGATTTGAGTATCTTCGTAGTCTAGGTTATCGAATAAGGTCTTCTGAATATGATTGTGGATGTGTGCCTCGGGTTCCTCAATTATCAGAAAGTTTGCACATGTAGGTTTCGTTTTCTGGTATTTAAATTCGAGTAGCTTGAGTGTGAGATATATTAGGTTAGCCCCGCCTAGGCTAAGCTCGTGAACCCCACCTTCGTAGGGTTCGCCTGCCTCGCCAACGAAAAGTTTCAGGGATTGAAGTAGCTTCTGCGCCTCGTCGGGAAGGTCTGATTTGATTGTTAGAGACGAAGGAGAATATACTTCTCCTGCCGCAGATTTTATCGTTTGAATAATATCATTACCTACATCCTTAACCTCAGGAAGGGCTTCGATGGAGCCATTCAACGCATGAACGCCATCACTGATATGTTGAAAAGACGCTGGGTCGATATCCCCACTTTTACTTTTAAGTAATGTCCGCAGCGGGTTGGTGCGTGTATTGTTAAAGTCTGAGACCACATCACGAAGAGCTTGTATATAAGTAAAAGATATTTCTCTAGACATCGAGAGTATGCTAGGCAGTGCAACTCCAATCTCCGAGGGCTCAACTTCATTGCTGAAGACTACATTTTCAAAGTCTCCAACGACAGCCTTATATGCAGTCTCATCGCTGAAGTCGATAGTGCTACGCCCGGTAAATACTGCTTCATAATCATCGATTGTAATTTCATTAATGATGCGTTCAAGACCCGCACTGTCGCCGTCGGTTAGTGCGGCTAGTTTAAGTCGGACTTGTTTTTTAGGTCTAAAAATAAGGTTATATGTCGCTTGTTCAACATTCTCCCCACTAACATCTGCCGTGCCGTGGAGAAATATCGCTTGCACAGCTTCATCTGGCGAGAGATCCTTAAATTCTGCGCCGATGACAATCCACCGACCGCGCCAATCTCCTATGCTTCTACTGAAGTCGCCTTCATCCATGTGGTACGCTGACCTTATCATCGCTCCATCAAGCAATAACCTCAGAGCTCGGAAAATGTTCGATTTTCCTGATCCATTCTCGCCTAGTACCGTATTTACGCCTTTCTTGAAGTGCAGCGTAGTATTCACAAAATTTCGGTAGTTGACGAGGCTGAGTTTTGATATATACATAGTTCAATGATATATCCTTACCCGGAAAGGACAAAGGAGACATAGGATTCGAACTTTTTTGTACTAAAAAAGACCACAGCTCAATCTGTGGTCTTTTCAATAATCTCATGGCTGGGGATGAGGGATTCGAACCCCCGAATACTGGTACCAGAAACCAGTGCCTTACCACTTGGCCAATCCCCAATAACCAGGCTATTGTAGCAAATTATGCGCGGTTTTTCTAGACCCTGACGGCGGAAGGGGATGGTGTTATTATGGATCATACAATGCAAAAGCATACACTTGCCGAACAAGCCAAGCGTGTACTGGCCACTAATGACCTCGGTAAGTGGACGCGGCCAACGGCTAAGCTCTATCCGCATCAGTGGTTATGGGATAGCGGTTTTATCGCAATCGGCCTGCGGCATGTTGATGTCGCGAGGGCGCAGGATGAAATACGCTCACTGTTAGCGGGGCAGTGGAAGAACGGTATGATCCCGTATATCATCTTTGGCAAGGCGAAGGATTACCATGCCGGGCCGTCCATGTGGCAGTCGCAGCGCAGCCCTATGTGCCCGCCGAATATACAGAGCACCGGTGGCACGCAGCCGCCGATGATCGCCGAAGCCGTGGTGCGCATTGGCGAGTCATTACCAAAAGCCAAACGGCTGGCCTGGTTCCGCGAAATATATCCGGCGCTGAGCGCCTATCACGAATGGCTGTACCGGGAACGGGACCCGGACGATACTGGATTGGTGGTGCTGTACCACCCGTGGGAAAGCGGGCTTGATAATAGCCCGGCATGGATGGAGATGATCCACCGCTACGCCATGACGCCGCGCCTGCAACTGGTTAACAAAAGCCGCCGCCTGGCCGCGTTTATGACGCGTTTCCGGCGCGATACGTCAGTCGTGCCTGCCGAACAGCGCATGTCCACCCTGGAGCTTATGGCGCTGTACGATCTGGCGCGCCGCATGCGGGCGCTTAATTATGACGATGAAGCCTTGTTCAAGCACAGTAAGCTGGTCATTCAAGACGTGGGTATGAATAGCATTTTAGTGCGGGCGACGCAGCATCTGGGGGCTATCGCGAAGGTTATCGGCGAACCGTTGCCTGCGCGCACGGCGAAGGCGTTTGACCGCGGCGCGAGTGTCCTCGAGCAACTGTGGGATGAAGAAACGGGCTATTATTACAGCAAAGATTACCGTAGTGGTGAGCTGATCCGGCTGCCGACCGTCACGAGTTTTTTCCCGTTATATGGCGGCACGGTGCCGGCGGCGCGAGTCAAACGACTCGTACGGCATATGCATGACCCCGTATCATTCGGCGCGCCATACCCGTTGCCGAGTACGCCACTCAATTCGCCCTACTTTAAGCCGCATTGCTACTGGCAAGGTCCTGTGTGGATTAACGTGAACTGGCTGATTGTGCTCGGCCTGCGGGCAAACGGCCAAAAGACCGAAGCCGCGGCTGCGCGCAGCCGGTTGCTGGACCTCATTACAAAGGGCGGCATGCATGAATACTTTTCGCCGTTAGATGGCACACCCGCCGGCGCGTCGGCGTTTTCATGGACGGCCTCACTCGCATTAGAAATGCTCTATGGCACCGACGCCATGATTGACCCAGGCCACGGATAAAAACTACTACAAAACAGTGCGCCCAGATGGTGGACAGACGTAGGCGTGAGCGTTATAGTCAGGAAAAAGGGGATATAAGATGAACGTAGCAATTGTGGGCACCGGATATATTGCCGGCCGCCACGCCGCCGCACTCGCGGCCATGGACAACATAACCATCGTAGGACATGTGGGTGTCAAACGTGAGGACGCCGAACAGGCCGTGCAGCAGTGGGGTGGCCGTGCCTACGCATCGGCAGATGAACTGTTGGCCGCTGAACAGGTGGATGCTGTATGGATGTGCGTACCGCCATTTGCGCACGGGCAGCTCGAACAGACCTTTTTGCAACATGGCGAGCATGGCGTGCCGATGTACATCGAAAAGCCCGTTGGCGTTGATGTTGCCGGGCCAGAGGCCATCGCCACCGCAATCGCCAGCAAACAGGCGATCGTAAACGTCGGCTACTATTGGCGGTGCCTGGAGATCATGCCTAAGCTACAAAACATGCTCGCCGAGACGCCGCCGCATATGGTTCGTATCGCGTATCATGGGCCCACAGCACCTGCCGCCTGGTGGCAAGTACAGGCCAAAAGCGGTGGGCAGGTTGTAGAACAAGCGACACATTTGGTTGATACGGCTCGTTTCCTGTTGGGCGAGGCGCAGGTGTTGCAGGCTATATCTGAACACCATGACCGGCCGGCGTATCCGGATATGGACATCGCCACTACCACCGCCGCATTGCTGCGCTTTGATAGCGGATTGCTTGGTTCACTGACCGCTACCTGTATCCTCGATTCATTCGTTGATACCGCCATCGAATTCTTTGCCGATGGCCGCAAGATAACCCTTAGTTTAAAAGAAATGCATGTCGACACCGCCGACGGCCGCACGACCGAATCAACCGGCGAAGACCCGCTTGTGCGGGCCGACCGGGCATTCATTGCCGCCGTCCAAGCCAACGACCCATCGGCCGTGCCGTGTTCCTATGACGCCGCCCTGGCCACTCAAAAACTATGCTGCAGCATCCAAGCCGCCGCCGTAAACCCTATAAAGGAGTAATCATGCCCGATACCACGCCACCCATACCTGAAACCATCACCCGCGTTGCCATGGAGAAAGTCGGTACCATTGCCCTGCATACCGAGCCGACGCGTCCGCTTGAAGACGGTGAATATTTCATTAAAACGCTGTACAGCGGTATCTCGGCTGGTACTGAACTGACGTTTTTTATGGGTACCAACCCCAAAGCCAGCGAAGGCATCGACCCGGTGCGCCGTTTGTTCCGCGGTGACCTTGAGCCGGCTCTGGAAGATATTTTCCCTAAGTACGAGGGCTATATGGAGGTTGGTGAAGTTATCGCGTCACGGAACGCTGACTTCCCGGTGGGCACGCGTGTCGCCGGCCTGTATCACCACCAGAGCGGCTACATAGCTGACGCTTCCAGTAATCTCGTGCCACTGCCCGAAGGTTTTGACCCGCTGTTGGGCATATGGGTATCTAAAATGGGACCTATCAGTATGAACGGCGTGTTGTATGCCGCTGACGAGGTAAATCGCAAGCCGGTGTCCACGCTGAAGGGTAGTCTTGCAGGTCAGCGTGTAGCGGTGTTTGGTGCTGGCATGATCGGCCTGCTGTGCGGTGTATTTGCCAAATGGGCTGGCGCAGCCGACGTTGTTATTATTGATGGCATCGCCGAACGGCTGGAAATTGCCGAGAAACTTGGCCTGACTCCCTACAAAGCGAACCCGAACATGGCCATAGAGCTCAAAGATCGCTGGCATGCCGAAGCAGCCCGCGACACCGGTGCCGATATCGCCTTCCAGTGCACCGGCTCCGACTACTTGCTGAGCGAAGCCTTCCGCTGCCTGCGTGAGCAGGGTACGGTCGTGGACCTGGGCTTTTACCAGCAGGGTGCTAATAATGTATTCCTCGGCCGCGAATTTCACCACAACTGCTTACGGCACGTGTGCGCGCAAATCGGGGTCATGCCCCGCGCCCAGCAGGCGGAATGGAACCGCCGCCGCCTGTCCGAAGAAACAATCAGCTTTTTGCAATCGCACGGCGCTGAACTGAAAGAACACCTTGTGACGCACGTCGTACCGTTCAGTAGGGCGCAAGAAATGTTTGAGCACCTCGAACACCGCGACCCTACCATGTTGCAAGTTGTGCTCCAGCCTGATGAAAGCGATGGCGATGGCCGGTAAGCAACGTGCCGTACAGCTATTAGCTGATAACGACCTGTTAACCATCGCCGACGCGCAGGGTGTGCCGCTACTGGCGGGTTGTTCGGCCAGTGTCCAGCTGTCGAGCGGGGCGACTTTCCCGATGGCCGCCCTGGCACGCACCACCCAGTGGGACGATGATGCCATCGTCATAACGGCTGGTGGCGATTCCGTGGTGCCGCATATCGAATTACAAGCTCGCTCCGTAGCTGGTACGGTGCGCATCCAGAGTACTGTCCGCAACACCACCTCCCAGCCGCTGCCTATCGAGCGCTTAGATGTATTGGTATGCCCTGACGGTTACCGCACCATTCCAACCAGCGATTTGTTCGTGCGGCAAACCGGCTGGCAAATGTCCAGTCCGGTAGCACTGCGTAGCGCTTTTGATGACCAGGACGCGTGGATCCAGCCACCGCTGTACATGCCGCTGTTGGCGACTACGCCGGCATACCAGCGCCACCTGCCATGGATGACCGTGTTGCAATCCGACGCCGTACAACCGTTGTTGGTTGGGTTCGGCAGTGCCACCGATTATCTAGGTATTATGAGTGTCCAGAGCAGTTCCCGCGGCCACCAGCTGACTGCGTCTAATTACATAGAAGGTGTGGAGTTGGCGCCAGGCGCCACATTCACCAGCGAGCCGTTGCTTCTCATGCAAGGCGTGAACGAACAGACGCTGCTTGAGGCCTATGGTGCAGCCGTTGGCGAGGCGATGCATGCCCGTATCCCCAGCCACATGCCAACGGGGTGGAGCCACTGGTTTGCGTATTTCGCCAAGGTCAGCGAAGCGGATATCCTGGAAAACGCCCGCGTGATACAGGAAAAAGACCTGCCGCTAGAATATGTGCAGATCGATGACGGCTATCAAACCCATTTTGGCGACTGGACGACCATAAACGACCGTTTCCCCAGTGGTATGCGGGCCGTTGCTGACGCCATCCGTGCCACTGGCCGTAAACCCGGTATCTGGTTGTCGCCCTTCATGGCGAGCGCCGCGTCGGACGTCTTCGTACAACATCCGGATTGGTTTCTGCGCGATGCGGCCGGGCGGCACATCAATGTCAACCGCTACGGCGACCCATATTGGACCTCACCGAACTATGGCCTTGATATTACCCACCCCAAGGCGTTTGCCTGGCTCAAAGAAATCCTGACGACGTTCTGCCAGGAATGGGGTTACGATTATATAAAGACTGACTTTTTGTACGCCGGGGCTATCCGTGCAGTCCGTTACGATAAGCAGTGCACGAGCGTGCAGGCCTATCGTCGCGGTATGGAATTGCTGCGCAGCATAGCTGGTGATGACCGTATTGTACTGGGGTGTGGCGCGCCATTGTTGTGCTCGGTCGGGCTGGTCGATACCATGCGCATCGGCCCCGATTTGAGCTGGGAAATGGACTTGCCGGGCGCTGTCCGGCCGCCTGACGCAACCAAGCCTGGTAGCCGCGACCCGTTGTTATCGCTACTCGGCCACCAATGGATGCATAAGACGTTATGGGCCAATGATGCCGATTACGTGCGCGTGCGCCAGCATGATATCACGCTCGACTGGTCGCAGACGCTGGCGTTGACCGCGCTTATCGTCCTCGGTGGCGGTGCGCTTTATGATTCCGACCGCTTGGCGCGTGTTGAACCGGAAGGTTTTGCGTTACTCGACAGGCTGTTACCGGTAGCCGATATTAGCGCCCAGCCGCTTGTCGTCGGGCCTGGCAAGCCGGCGTATATATGTGCCGATGTGGTGCGCGGCGACGCACAATGGCAGGTGGCAGCCCGGTTTAACTGGCACGATGCGTCCGTTGCGGCACACTGTACGCCCGCCGACCTGCAGTTGCCAGCTGGCTCGTACCATGTGTACGATTTGCTCAAGGAGCAGTATATAGGCCTTGTTGATTCGTATGGCGCTGGCCACCTCGCACCCCATAATGCCGTTTTGTATAGCGTGTGCGCTGCCGCCGACCACCCACAAGTTATTGCCACGAAAGGCCACTTTTTGGGCCCTGCCGGTGACATAGCTGATGTAATGTGGCAGGACAATACCTTGCACGTAACGCTGGTTGCCAACCGGCGTACGCCTACGGTGCTGTACGTCCACGTGCCGGCAGGTTATGCGGCCGCGCCAAGTGCTGCCGGTGTCACACAGGATGGTGACATACTCACGGTAACGCCCGATGGCGACAGCTGTGATATCGCGTTTACTACTACGGGCTGACAGCCGGACCGGACGGTCGGTAGGCACGGTGAGCGGAACTAGTCCCCGCTGGTAAGTGTCGAAAACATTCATACTATACATAGTATAGTGCTAATGCTTTAAAAACTATAGTAAATGTAATGAACCGTGGGGCTGTTGCGCAGGGTGGCTATTTATGCAGCTTTTACGACGCCGGCACGCTCTGGTGAGACCCATGTGCTGGCACCTGGCTTACGCTTGGAGCTGAGCTGGCTCATGTTGCGTATAACTCGGGCGATGGCGCTGATTTGCACGGCGTCCATGATAAAGAATATAAAGTACATAACTGGTGCGTAGAGGCTGAGCGTAATCTTTTGCTTACTGCTGTGGTGCTCGTCGGGCCAGATGGTCCACAGCACGTAGAGGGTGATGGTCATGTAACCGCCCAAGAGGATATTTACGGTGTGGTAGGCAATTGACAGGTAGGTGATGTATCCCAGGATGAATGGCTGGATGATGAGCGTCAGTTCGCTCAGGAAGGCCATCGGTATGCGGTAAAAGGTGAGCGACTTGCTATACTTGGCACCGACATTGCCAAACAGCTTGCGGTACTTCAACAGGTTTTGCAGGCTGCCTAGCTTCCAGCGGTAGCGCTGGCGGAAGAGGGCTTTGTAGGTTTGTACGCCTTCGGTCCGGGCTACGACATCAGCTGCGTATATGATGCGTTGTTCGCGGTTGCCTTCGGCCATAATCTTCATACTCAAGCCAATGTCTTCGGTCTGGGTGTCGGTATCGTAGAAGCCGACGCGCTTCAAGGTGTCGTAGCGATAAGTCGATGCGACGCCGCCGATGATAAACTCAGAGTTGGTCAGCGTGTAGAACTTCTTAGACCGGTAACCGACCATGTGCTCAAACTTCTGTAGCATGCCGAGGATTGTGTGCTGCTCAATAATCTGTACGTTGGCGGCGACACCCACAATCTTCGGGTCGCGGAAATACCGTACGGCGCGTTCGATGGCATGTGGCTCAAGGGCAGAATCGGCATCAAGTGTCATGGTCAGGCCACCGCGGACGGCGTGGGTCATGGCGTAGTTCAGGCCGGCTGCCTTGCCGGCATTCTTGGTGCGGGCGAGCAGGGTGATTGGCGGCAGCCCGCCTTCAGAACGAATGTATTCGCGAACGCGCTTACCATCGCGGGTGACCATGCGTGACACTGTCTTGGTGGCATGGGCGGCAATGTATTCGCGGACAAGCTTCGGGGTGTTGTCGGTTGATGCGTCGTCTATGACGACAATCGAGATATTACGATAAGTGTTCTTGCGGACCGTCTCGATAGTATTGATAACGCCCATCTCTTCGTTGTGTGCGGGGATCAGTACGGTTACGTGCGGATCGGCTGGTAGCGGCGCAGTGAATTTCTTTTTAGCAGGGCGGCCGCGACGCATCTGCATGATGTCATATATGTTCGCGCCAGCGATGTACAGTCCTAAGTGGATGAAGTTAATCATCCCGATGATCGTAAAGATCCAAATAATTATTTCTTGTAACACCTAATACTCCCTGATACCCGCGACATAAATCGTCATTGGCAATAGTTGCATACTATAACACGGATTGTTAAAATTGTAAAGAGTATATGGTAATGATGTATCGGTGTTGCCGTACTGTACTGTTTCTTGTAGACTGCTTTTATGTCAGAATTTGGAGATACGCCCAACGATGCATTTGACAGCTGGGCACCTGAAGGTACGGGTGATGACGCATTGCCAGGCAGTGACGATTACGATTCGGTTGGTGATATGCTGAACAGTGCGTCCGTAGGCGACAATCATGACATTGCAGAAGGGATACGTGATAGCGTGGCTCAGGCGGTCGAGGACACATTTGCTGCAAAAGAACACCTTGTAGGCGGCATAGTTTTCAGGGGCGCCGACATGGAACATCCCGCAATGCGTGGGTTCGCTGAATTGTACCGAACCGACCTTTTGCAAAAGCAGAGCCGCACATTTGTTGGTGAGTCCGGGCCTAACAATATGGAACGTGATGCGTTGGCGCTCGCCGTGCGGGCATAGATGAACTTGGCCGGCTGGCGAACATACAGGTTGGGGCTCCCGTCGGGCCGGTGCGTTTTTTTGACCGGCGCACCGATTTTAATGGCGCCTAAGATGCGCTGGCAGAGTCGGACGGTGCATCAGAACGATTCGACGGGCGAGTAGATGGCGCCCATAATCTAGAAGGAGGTGTCCTTATTGCCCGCTCGCCAGATGATCCGACAATGGAACTGAACAATATAGTCCATGAACGTCTCCATCAACGGAGTGTACATGTCTTAACGCCCACGCTCCTGACGCTTGGTCGATCACCGAATGTGGCGGTAGGTGTGCAGGTTGGCCTAGATAGGTTCAGCGAACCATTCGGCATGTCTAATTTAGATGAAGCGACAATTGAGATGGCGAAGTCACGTATACTCCTCGCTACTGATGAAGACAGACGTGTCGGTCATCTCTACGCTACGATATTGCATGACGGCGTAGTGCTTGAAACGGCACGCAAACTTAATATAGACCCCCAGGAAGTAGAGTTTGCTTTATACCGCGGCCTTTTTGCAGAAGATGACGAAGCAGTAGCGATGATTGGTGAAGCATTGGGCCCGCAACGAACAAATATGTACCTATCGTTAGGGCATGTCACCACGGAACAGGCCGAAATAGCTGCCAATATGTTGGGACTGACCGATACCGAAGCGCTCCTCCGTGACTTTGCATCCCGGCGCGCAGCAAGCAAGTCAAAGGATGCAGCAATGGGGATTGATATCTACCAGTGGCAGTAGTAAGGCCGGTTGCGTGTAACCGCTAGCATGCTATACTACTGGTACTTAACAATTAAGAAAATATAAAGAGGCACGGAGAGAACTAGCTCGTTGATCTGCCAGCAACCTATCGTATGTGATAAGGTGCTCCATCTAGCCCGCGTGAGCGGGAAAGATATGCTTGGCTGCAATCCTTTCCGCTGTGACGCAGAAAGGATATTTTTATGTCAACAAGCCAAAATACGAAGTCTGCGAAGGTCCGCACCCGCTTATTCACCAGTGAATCAGTATGTGCCGGCCATCCAGACAAAATCGCTGATGCTATTAGCGACGCTATCGTCGATGCCATTTTGGCCCAGGACCCGCACGCGAGAACCGGCGTTGAAACTATTGCAGGCGCCAATCAGGTGGGTCTCTACGGCGAAATTAAAACGACCGCGAAGGTAGACTTCGAGGATATCACCCGCCAGACCATTAAGCGGCTTGGGTACACCAACCCGACATGGGGCTTTTCAACCGAATCGACATTCAGTAATGATGTTCACCAGCAGTCGCCGGAAATCGCCCAAGGCGTAGACCTGGACGGCGCTGGCGACCAGGGCATGATGTTTGGCTACGCCTGCACCGAAACACCGGAGCTGATGCCATTGCCAATAGCGCTGGCCCATGCCTTGACTCGCAAAATAGACGCTGTCCGCGAAAGCGGTGAATTAACCTGGCTGCGCCCCGACGGGAAAACGCAGGTAACGGTCCGCTACGAAGACGACAAACCGGTCGCTATCGAAAAGCTCGTTGCCGCCGTTGCCCATGACGAGCAAACAGCTGCTGCAGACGTGCGCCAGGATATCATCGACCACGTATTCACGCCGGTGTTCAAGGACTATGGTTTTGCACTGCCCGCCGACGACGACATTGTTGTGAACGGCACGGGCCTGTGGCATATCCCTGGCCCGGAATCTGATGCCGGCCTGACCGGCCGCAAGATCGTCGTTGATACCTATGGCGGATACGCCCGGGTTGGCGGCGGCGCGTTTAGCGGTAAGGACCCCAGTAAAGTCGACCGTTCAGGCGCCTATGCTGCCCGCTATATTGCCAAGAATATCGTGGCTGCTGGCTTGGCAACGAAATGTGAAGTCGGCTTGGCGTATGTGATTGGTAAACCATTGCCGCTGATGCAGACTATCGAAACATTTGGTACGGCTACAGTAAGTGACGACGAACTGTACGCATTTAAAGACAAGCTCATCGACACTTCCGTAAAGGGCATTATCGAAAAACTTGATTTGGCGCGCCCCATATACAGCCAAACATCGGCTTACGGCCACTTCGGCAAAGCTGGGCTGCCATGGGAGGACATTGCGGCCGCATAGCCATACGCACTATGCTGGCGTGGCGTGCTCTATGCCGCGAGACCTTGCCTGCAACTAGTGTTCGTGTGATGGCTCATCAGGGACCACTATTGCCGCTATAATGTACCCAATTACCCCCGGTGCAATACCCGTTAGAATAGTCAGGATAATCCACGCCAAGCGGATTAATGTCGGGTCGATGCCAGTGTACAAGCCAATACCGCCACAGATGCCTGCCAGTTTTTTATCATGTGTTGAGCGGTAGAGCTTTTTTGTCGTTAGATTGTTCATATGGCCCCCTTATGCGTAGTAAGGCTGTGTCCTGATTCACGGTGGGTGAGCAGGTAAAAAATAGGGAGTATGCCACCACTGCTAATCACTAGCATCAGCACGAACCATACCCGTTGTTCAAGCTGCGCTGCCCGCCATAGGGCGTATGCTTTCCATGCGAGCTCCCATATGATGGCGGCAATTAAAGCTGCTGTCCATGCCATTGATAGGTCGTATGTCATTGCGTGATCCTCCTTATGTGCTCACTATAATACTAGTTGCCGCTCCATTCAGTGATTTGCGTCATAGTGCCGCTAGCCGGGCGTCAGGATGAGCAAAACGATAAGCATATTGCTATTTTAAACCTTTTATGGTAAAATATGCATTATGAGCAACGGTGGAGAACAAGTAATTCCGGCTGCCAACCTGGATGCATATCTGCAGCCGGGTGTGGCAGGCCAGGTTGATGTATTGCAGGAGGCGATCGAACCTGAGGTATCTATAGGCCCGGCTGAAAGCGTCGCTGTCGAGAGTACGTCAGTGCTTGAATCCGGCGTCAATACCATACCGGAAGATGCCGCCCGACTGCTAAAACTAGCAGAACTTACTGCCAAAAAAGATTACCTGGAAGCGCAAGCCTACCGTGCGAATCCAGCGGCCCAGGTAAGTATGATAATCGGTACTGCGCTGGCGCCGTACCCCCAGATTCTTACTGGTCAAACCCCCGGTATAGTGGCGACACTCGGTGTTGCCGGTGGTATAGCATCGTTTGGGCACTGGGCGTACGCCCATACGGTGAGCGGCTTTGAATCGCGGCGGCCAATCGTCCAGGAAGACGGTTACACGTTGCAGTGTTTGCGTATAACTGACAGTACAATGCTGCCGGACGGCAAAGCTGCGGTCGCTATTCATCCACGTTACTATGATGGGACAGAAGGTCTTGAGCCGCCGGTCTTGACCAAAGAACGGTTGGCGCAGGCCCTCGATACCGTTGCGAACGCCGTTGAGATGGACACAAGCGATACTATTGGCAGCATCATTATTCCCAAACATACCGCCGAAGCTGCAGGCTTGCCTATACGCGATAAAAAGCTTTACGCTGACATACTGGCAGCCCAGATACCTGACGGCATCCACCGCCATGTGTCGTATTACCCTAGCCAGGAAGTGCTGATCGTACCGCCACATATGGCCAAACAGTTTGCTGACATAGCCCGCAAACAGCCCGGAACGAAAGACGCGCTGCTACAGCGGGTATTTAGCGATTTAGCTACCCGCTTCCCTGGCAAGGCCGATATGCTCGAGGCGCCAGATCTCGGTCCGCTGGAGGGCAATAAAGCTATTCTCCAACACCAGGCCACCCTTAAGACATTGAACGGTTTACTCGAGCGTTCGCTGGGCGACGAAGGTGGTATGCGCACAAAAGTCCGTACCCAGACGCCGATTTTGGCCTATAAAGCAGAGACCAAAGAAGATAAAACGGTTGTACGTTCAACAACGCAAACAGCCGTTATGGGTTGGGACGGCACGACGCAACGGGTGAGCGAGGGGGTTAGTTCGACGATTATTGGTGATCCGTACAATCCGATCATTCAAACCCGTGGCACGGTGACTCGCCAGGAAGACCGTGCTACCACCCTCGATGCATTGACTGGTGGCGACCAGCTGGATGATGACATCGTTGGCAAACTGAACTTTGGCCACTATGACAATATCCAACTGATACGGGTAGCGCTGAAGCTACTTGAGCAAAAGAAGTTAGATATCGAAACGGATGCAGTTGCTAAAGCACGAAACGTATTAAAGGGCGATGCAAAAGCTGGCGCCCAATACACCGCAGACCATGACGCAACGTCTGGCAAAGCAGCCAGTGTTGAGTCCGATAAGCCATTACCGCGGGGTGTTCCTGGTGGCATAATTGAATTTAAGGGCGTCCATCGTGGTTACAAGGCACGGATGATCGGCAGATTTGCGCTCCGTGTCACACTGACAGCAGGTATGCTAGCTGGTGCATATACGGCATATGACGCAGTGCATGATGCCGACAAATCCAAGACTGCCGTAACTGAAGTGCGCCATGAACACCCTCTGAAGGAAACGCTGTGGCGGGTGGAGGACCACGGGTTAGACGAGAAGAGTGCGTATTGGGGCCAGAGCACAGCCTACAACTTAGACGGGCATGCCACATGGTATACCATGCACAGTGACAATAGGATGGAGCCAGTCGGTATACCACGCCAGCTTGCCGCTACCGTTACCAAGTACGACACGGTAAGCCGTCTACTCAAAGACGACGAGACGTTTTTGCCCGTACAGGACGGCACGCAAGTCGCCGCACTTCGCGCGACAAGCGCGAGCGGTGTTGCGCTGCCCGTGTATACCTATAAAGCCAAGGATGGCCGCATGGCAGTTCGGGTGGATACTGACGGCCAAGATGATTATTACCGTTTGGAATATGACCTGACAGGAGCTGATGCAGCTACTATCCGTCCGAGCCGTACGCCAACAATTCAAGATGCCGATACACTTTCGTATGCAGGCTATACGCCCAAAAAAGATTCGTGGCCCAGTGAAGATAGCCCTATACAAAACAATTTTACGTACGATAATAGTGACCAATTAAAACAGCGGCTTGCCGGCATGACGACGAAAGAATTTACCGATTACCTGCAAAGTCAGCAACGGTGTCAGTGTTTGCAGTGTAATACGCTGGCTGCGACCCGTATTG
>Ga0247764_1000014_pt1 | contig 191995 bp, 170 predicted proteins | sample UWRJL051202B4_FD_179932 | JGI IMG/M metagenome (GOLD analysis project Ga0247764, IMG submission 179932) | Plant litter microbial communities from Arlington Agricultural Research Station in Wisconsin, United States - UWRJ-L051-202B-4 | ecosystem: Environmental > Terrestrial > Plant litter >... | reverse complement strand
GTTGGAATCGTTCGAGTCACTGTGAGCGCCAAGGACGTCGAAACGCCCGCTCTAGTGCTCGATCGCCGCAAGCTCGATACAAACATTGCGCGCATGAGAACCCGCATGGCGGCCCTACGTGTCGGTCTGCGGCCGCATGTCAAACGACAAAATCCATCGATGTGGCGCGCCGTGTGCTCGAGGGCACTGCAGTCGGAATCACCGTATCGACGCTCAAGGAAGCGGAGTATTTCTTCGCACACGGAATCGTCGACATCGTCTACGCGGTGGAATCGCTCCCGCAAAGTTCAAGCACGTCATGGACCTCATCCGACCCGGCGTAAACCTGATGGTAGTGCTCGACAACGAATTTACCGCCACGGAGCTTGCCGGAGTGCGGAGCATTCAGGTGTTCAGGTGCCGGTGCTGATAGAGCTGGACGTAGACGGGCACCGGTCCGGTGTGCCCCCGAGCGCTCCATTGTTGCTGGACCTCGCGCGCAATGAATGGCTCGACGCGCCTGTCGTTACGCGGGGTCCTCACTCATGCGGGCGATTCCTACAACTGCCGCAGCATCGAAGCGATCGCCGATATGGCTGAACAGGAGCGGGCGGGGCCGTGATGGCGGCAGCCCGCTTGCGCCAGGCGGGATTGCCCTGTCCTGTCGTGTCTGTCGGGTCAACGCCGACCTATATCCCGCATGAATCGCATGACTGCTCCGGCCCGCGCTTGTGGGACAACGTAAGCGTGGTGTTCTGGCCGCCTTGACGGCTATCGCTTCTTCCGAACGCGAGTGCGAGCGAGAGCAAACTTCCCGCCATTGACCTCGTTGGTCACGACCCCACGAGTGACAGCCTGACCGACTGCGTCGTTGAATCGGAGGAGCAGTTGTGGGATCGATTCACCGTTGCGTCTGACCAGTGCTGCGAGCATGGTGTGTTCATCCGCAGCGACCGCAGCACCATCGATCGGCGCGATGCGCCCGAAGGTGACGTGACCTCCGCGTGCAATCAGCGCCGTAATGTGCGACCAGGAGTCAGTCGGTTCATTCGGTGAGGCAGGTGTATCCATGGTCTGTGTTTCCAGGGTCGGTCGGCACAGTGCGAGTGTGAGCTGTGGGCCGCCTCAGATTCCATGGCAGCAATGTACTTCGTGTCCAGCGAATCAGATCAGGATTGAAATGTTGACGTCGTCACGGCGAGGACATGGCAAGCGCGTACGCGCTGCATGACACTACGTAACAACGCGGTGCCGCACAGCATCAGCTGCGGCAGCGAGTCATACCGGTCCGACGCGATCACGGCGCAGCGCCATGCGAAACCTTCGCGGGCAACGCTGCAATTTCGTGCGACATTCACTGCGACAACTCATCCGCTTCGAGGGCCGCGTTCCGGGTTGCGCAGAAATGTCCCATGCCGTTGTGGTCTACTACCATCAAGTGCGATTAGGAAGGGCGAGTGCATGCTGGAGACCAAGCTCGAGTTGAGTGACGAGCAGGTCGAGGCGATTGCGCGCCAGGGACCCTGGGGGGCGGTGGCGGTGTGCGGCATCGCTGTATTCAGCGTCATCGCCATGTGGTTCGCGTTTTATGTCCTCGCGTTCCTGCCCCGTGGAGTGATGCATTGACCGCGGCGGCCTCCTCACAGGACAGCGGCGCCGTCGCCACCCGCTTCGAATCGCGCTGGGCGCTTCTCGTTGGTGGCATCATTCTGCTGCTCCTCGCGATGATCATCTTCACGAGCGTGCATTGGGCGAGCATGCCGCCCTCGCGCGTGGAGGTGATCGACTCCTCGACGCTTCACGTGAAGGGCGAATTCGTCCAGGAAAATCTCGGCACGGCGATCGACGAGAAGGGCGCAGTGACGGTGCGCGTCCTCGCGGAGCAATACGCGTTTCGCCCGAGCTGCCTCGTCATCCCCGAGGGCGTTCCGGTGACGTTCCGTGCGACGAGCAGCGATGTCGTCCACGGCTTTCAGATCCTGGGAAGCAACGTGAACTCGATGGTCGTCCCCGGATATGTCTCGACATTCTCCATGACACTCGATGGCGTCGGCGAGCGGGCGATGCCATGTCATGAGTTCTGCGGCGTCGGGCACGCCGCCATGTGGGCACGCGTGCGCGTGCTCTCGCTTGCAGACTTTCAGAAGCTGTCGCGCAACCATCAGCGGATGAGCTGTGTTTAACGCGCGCCGCCTCATCCTCGCGCATTTCTGGATCGCGGCCATCGCCTTTCTGCTTGCGCTGGTGCTCGGCGAATGGCAAATGATCGTGCGAAGCCCGTTGAGCACCTGGGTAGATAACCCCGAGCACTACTACCGCTCGCTCACGGCACACGGCTCAACGATGGGCTATGTGTTTCCGACGCTCATCGCAATGGGCTTTGGCTATGCGATCAGTGTGGCGAGCCTCAAGCGCGATCTGCTCGGGTTGCGCTGGGCGTGGGTCGCCCTTGCGCTCGTCATCGTCGGCACCGCGACGGCGATGACGACCGTCGCCCTCGGCCGCGCCTCCGTGCTGTACACCTTCTATCCTCCACTCATCGGGCATGCAGCCTATTACGTAGGTCTCGTACTGGTCGTCGTAGGCTCCTGGATCTGGGTAGTGCTCCTCTCGCTCAATCTTCGCGCCTGGCGCAAAGACCATCGCGGGGAGCGAGTTCCCTTTGCCATGTACGCCAATCTTGCGGGGGCGTACCTCTGGGCGTGGACCGCAGTGGGTGTCGCTCTCGAGATTCTGTTTCAGATCCTGCCCGTCGCCTTCGGCTGGAAGACCACGATCGATGCGGGCCTCGCGCGGGTTCTGTTTTCCTGGACCTTGCACGCGATTGTGTATTTCTGGTTGATGCCCGCTTATATCGCCTATTACACGCTCGTGCCGCGAGCGATCGGCGGGCGGCTTTACAGCGACACGATGGGGCGACTGGCCTTCGCGCTGTTCCTCGTCTTTTCGATGCCTATCGGGATACACCATCTCTTCGCCGATCCGATGGTGGGCTCCGGCATCAAGGTCATGCACACCCTCTTCACCGCGATGGTGGCCGTGCCGACGTTCCTCACGATCTTCACCATTTGCGCAAGCGTCGAGCTCGCGGCTCGCCTGCGCGGCGGACGTGGCCTGTTTGGATGGCTGAAAGCCTTGCCCTGGGACAACCCGGCGATGCTCGCGATCGCTTTCTCGTTCGTGATGCTCGGGTTCGGTGGGGCGGGGGGCCTCATCAACATGAGCTATCAGCTCGACTCCACGATTCACAACACGCAATGGATCACCGGGCATTTTCATCTCATCTTCGCCGGTGCCATCGTGATCATGTATTTCGTGATCGCCTATGATCTGTGGCCGCATCTCACGGGGAGGCGGCTCGTGGCATTGCCACTCATGCGGCTGCAACTGTGGTTGTGGTTCGTCGGGATGATGATCCTCACGCTGCCGTGGCACCTCTCGGGTCTGCTCGGCATGCCGCGCCGGATGGCGTATTTCGATTACACGACCGTCGCGACGCAGCCCTACGCGTGGACCGTCGTCGTCTCCGTCCTCGGCGGCGCGCTGGTACTGATCTCGGGTGTGTTGTTCGTGTTTATCCTGGCCGCGGGCCATCGCACAGTCCGCAGCGAGCCAGAGGAGTACCGCTTCGCCCTTGCCCTGCATGAGCATGAGGCGACGCCCCGTGCACTCAACGGGTTTGCCGTGTGGATCGCTCTGATGGTCGGCCTGACGATCGTCAACTATGCCTTCCCGATCTGGCAGCTTGCGAAGATTCCCACCACCTCCGTGCCCGCCATTTACGTCGGGGGCGACCAATGAAGCGCGTGGGGCTCTGGGGCGCGCTCGGGACAGCGGCGCTGGTGCTCATCGGCATGCTCGTCGGCTTCGTCTGGTTGCCACAGTCCCAGGACCCCTCGTTGAGTCCATTCGCCGCCTGGTGTAGCGCCTTCGGTGTGCCGCGGACCTGGCTCACCTCCACCTCGATCGCCGCGCAACCGCGCACCTCGAAGGTGCTCCTGACCCATGACCTGCTGGGCGAGGCGGTCTCGGGGGATGTGGGTCACGGGGCCACGCTGGCCTTGCGCTGTAGCATCTGCCACGGCCCGACAGGGATCAGCTATGCGGACTCGCCCAACCTCGCCGGTCAGTACGCCGCCGTCATTTACAAGCAGCTGCAGGACTATCGAACAGGTGCGCGCGAAAACCCCATCATGACGCCCATGGCCCAGACGCTCGCGGATCGGCAGATGCGCCAGCTTTCCGTGTACTACGCCTCCTTACCCCGACCGCCCGCGGCGGCGATCGCGGGCCGCGGGCCTGAGATCGTGCGCTGGGGTGCGCCGATGCGAAATATCGCCCCGTGCGGCAGCTGCCACGGCGATATCGATCACACGATGGCGAGCCCGTGGCTCAAAGGCGAGCCGCGAAATTACCTGCGCGGCCAGCTCATCGCGTTTGCCGACGGCACGCGGACCAACGACATCAACGGGCAGATGCGCGCCATGGCGCAGGGACTCACGAAAGCCGAGATCGAAGCGGCGGTGGGTTTCTATGCGGGAGATGTGCAATGAGGGGCACGATCGTGGCGGCGCTGGTTTTCTCGCTTGCCGCGCAGATGGCGCTCGGCCAGGCGAAGCCTGCGTCCCACGACAATGCTCCGCCGCCCGACACGATGGAGTCGCGTGTGCAAGGGTGCTCGACCTGTCACGGCTCTAAAGGGGAGGGCACGCAGGATGATTACTTTCCGCGTATCGCGGGCAAGCCCCAGGGTTATCTGCTCAACCAGCTGCGCAATTTCCGCGACGGCCGGCGCAGTTATCCCCCGATGAATTACCTGCTCGCCTATCTGCACGATGATTACTTCAGCGATATGGCGCAGCACTTCGCCAGCCTGTGGATCCCGTTCGCTAAACCGGAGGCCTCTCGGCTGCCCCCTGCGCAGTTGTCGCTCGGCGAGAAGCTCGTTCGGCAGGGCAACGCCGCCCGCAGCATTCCGGCGTGCATCACCTGTCACGGCCCCTTGCTCACCGGTATCGACCCGGGTATCCCGGGGCTCATTGGGCTTCATAGCCGTTACATCAGTGCGCAGCTGGAGTCCTGGCGCGGTGGCACACGGCGAGCGGTGCCGCCGGATTGCATGCACGATGTCGCCCGACGCTTGCAACCCGAAGAGATCACGGCCGTCGCCGGCTGGCTCGCCGCGCAATCCGCGCCGGCGAATCCCCAACCCGCGCCCGCCGGGAGCTGGAAGCCTCCCGTCGCCTGCGGGAGTCAACCGCAATGACTCGTGTCCGAGCCCGTGTTCTGGTCGGTGCGCTGGTGATGGGTGTGGGCCTCCTGACCGCCTCTTTCCTTGCTGCCGCCCAGCAATCGCAATTTCTGGGCCGCGGTCAGTCCCTCAACGAGACGATCGCGCGAGGGGAATACCTCGCTCGCGTGGGCGATTGTGTCGCCTGCCACACCAAGCACGGCGGCCGGCCTTTCGCCGGCGGATTTGCGATGCTCACCCCCTTTGGCACGCTGTACTCGCCCAACATCACCCCCGACCGCCAATACGGCATCGGGGAATGGTCGGCCAATGACTTCTATCAAATGCTACATACCGGTCGATCACGCAATGGCGCGCTCCTGTATCCGGCCATGCCCTTTCCCGCGTACACCACGGTCACACGCGCCGACTCGGATGCAATCTTCGCCTACCTGAACTCGCTCAAGCCCATTCACGAGCCCAACCGGGTGAATGAGCTGCGTTTCCCCTACAACAATCGCAGCCTGCTCATGGGCTGGCGCGCGTTGTATTTCCGCGAAGGCGAGTACGTTCCCAATCCCCAGCAAACCAAGGAATGGAATCGAGGCGCCTACCTCGTGGCCGGGCTTGGACATTGCGCCACCTGTCACACCGCTATCAACGCGCTGGGCGGCAGCTCCGACGACCGCGCCTTCGCGGGGGGCCTCATCCCCATGCAGAACTGGTATGCGCCTTCGCTCACCCTCAACAAGGAAGCCGGGCTCGGCGAGTGGTCGATCGAGGACGTCAGTCGATTGCTCAAGGATGGCATCTCTTCGCACGGCGCCGTGTACGGTCCGATGGCCGAGGTCGTGCACAACAGCCTGCAGTACCTCACCGAGGCCGACGTTCGTGCGATGGCGGTATATCTTAAAACGCTCCCCGAGAGGAACGACTCGCCCGCGTCGAATCCAAGTCGCGGCGCGTCGCAAGTCAGTGCCAGCGTGCTCTCGGCAGGTTCGCGAATTTATCGCGCTCAATGCGAAAGTTGCCATCTCGACAACGGTCTGGGCCGACCGCCTCACTATCCGCCGCTTGCGCAGAATCCCTCGATTCAAATGGCCTCCGCCGTCAACCCGATCCGCATGGTGCTGAACGGGGGTTATCCGCCCCAGACGCGCGGCAATCCGCGCCCCTATGGCATGCCGCCGTTCGCGCAGATCATGTCGGATGACGACATCGCGGCCGTCGTGACCTACGTTCGCGTGTCCTGGGGAAATCGCGGCGAGCGCGTGACGGCCGATCAGGTGAACTCGCTGCGCGCGGCACCGCTGCTCGATTAGTGGCGGTTGATCGAGCTCGCACGTTGATGCGACCAGACGCGACGTGCATATCGCCGCTTCATCTCGCGAGTGACAGTCTCAACTTGCCATCAACTACGATCTGTTCGCCCGCCATCTCGCTGTATCGGGGTCTGCTTGCGATGCGAGCGCTGCTCAGCCGCAGATCGCACTGCCGAATCGCTCGGCCGATGTGTCCGCATAATGAAACTAAGCGAATCTGCCGTTTCACTCAGTAGTTCGCGCAACGTCGACCGGGTGCACGTCACACAGCCGTGACTACGCGGATAGTGCTCGCCAGAGCACATGGGCGTGCAATGGGCGGGTCGATGAACTTTTCTCGAACGGGCAAAAGACGCCGGGTCCCAGCGGTGCCATGCGGTGCTGCGCTGCTCCTGGCCGCAATCGCGTGCCATGCGCAGACGATCCCGGTCGCCCCGTTCGACATCGCCGGGTTTGGCACGCTGGGCGCGATTTATCACGATGGAAGGGATCTGGAGTTCCGACGCACCGTGAGCCAGTCGTCCGCTGCGCGTGCCAACCAGGTCGATTTCGGCACCGACTCCGTTCTCGGGCTGCAGGCCCAGTGGCCCATTGCCACCAACTTCCGCCTGACGGCGCAGGGTATCGCGGACCTGCGCGCGAATGGCGACTGGGCTCCACGGCTCTCACGTGTGTTCGCGCGCTATTCGTTTGACGAGTCGGCAATCGTCCGGGCAGGACGCATCGGCACGGATATCTACCTTCTGGCCGACACACCAGCCGTTGGGTATTCCTTTCTTCCCGTGCGCCCCCCTGGCGAGTTCTTCGGAATCATTCCGACCGATGAGCTGGACGGCGGGGATGTTACGGTGCGATGGCGCGCAGGCGCCGCACTCCTGGAAGCGAGGGGTTTCGGAGGGCGCTTGACCGGGGAAACCGCCACACCGACAGGTCGAGCACTTCCGCTTAATGGCCACGTAGCTGCTCTTCGCGTCGACTATATGCGGGATCCCTGGACCGCCAGAGTACTCGTCGGAAGTATCGTCGTTCAGAGCCCAGAGATGGGCGATCTGGTCGGCGCCCTGCGCGTAGTCGGCTCCCCGCAAAGCCTCGCACTGTCGAATGTATTCAGCGATCGATGGGCAAAAGTTCTCACGGCACAACTCAGCATTGCTCGAGAGGACGAACACCTGCGCCTGCAGCTTCATCTCGCGCGATATCACTCTGACAGCATTCTCGGCCCCCAAAGCTACGTTGGGTCAACGATAGCCGGGTACCGTTACGGACGGTTTACTCCCTATACATCTTTCTCGTTCACGCACAGCACCGCCGACATGTTACCCAGCGGACTGCCGGACGGGGCGCAATTCGCCGCTCTGAACGCAGCTGTGCGGGAAGTGCAGAGCGGAGCTCAGAGCACGCAACACACCGTCGCGTTCGGAGTGAGATATGACTTTGCCCGCCGCGCGGACCTGAAACTGCAGGTCGAACGCGTGAATCTCGCGACGTCGAGTCTGATCATCGATCATCGCGTACCGGCCCGGGAAGGCGCCAGTCTCAACGCGGTCAGCCTCGCTTTCGACTTTCTCTTCTGACACAGGTATCAACACGATGACCGCGCACCCAGGTTCGTCTCCGGATCTCGCATCGAGCCAGTCCGCGGTCGCGGCTCCGTCCTCCAATTCGAGACAGGCCCTTCGTGCGGCGCTCGAGAACATCCAGCCTGTGCACCGAGCCAGCATCGGCACGCTGCTGACAAAAGCCGGGGTTGTCACTCAGGCAGACGTACGTGATGCGCTCGAGGAGCAGAAAAAACATCCCGAACAACGTCTGGGCGACGTGCTCGTCGCCTCTGGAAAAGTAGGCAACGATCGCCTTTATGCAGGGCTCGCCGAGCAGATGGGCGTCCCGTATGTCCGGCTCGGTGAGTTCGACGTGGAGCCCGCTGCGCTGGCGGCTCTACCCGCTGACATCGCGAGGGCGCGCCGAGTGTTGCCCCTGATGTTGCATGATGGGCGACTCGTGCTGGCAACGGATGACCCGGCGGACGGCGACGCGCTCAGCGCCCTGCGCTTTCGGGCGCAGCGCCCGATCGAAGCGGTACTGGCAAGCCCGGAGGATCTCGACACCGCAATCGCGAAGCATTGCCCGCTCTTCGATGACGCGAAACTGCTGGAGGAGGCACGGGACGTCGTCGTCCGGGTGGTGGCCGATCCTGCTTCACCACAGGAGATGGCTGTCCAGAAGCCGATCATCCGGCTCGTCAACAACATCCTGCAGAATGCCGTCCAGCGAGGCGCATCGGATATCCACGTTCATCCGCGCGAGACCAAGGCGGAGGTTCGCTACCGAATCGACGGCTCGCTCGTTCCGGTCGGTGAGATCAGCGCCGTTCTGATTCCTGCGATCGTGGCACGCGTGAAGGTCCTCGCGTCGATGGACGTCGCCGAACATCGCTTGCCCCAGGACGGCGCTATCCATATGGACACAGCGCATGGCCCGGTGGATATGCGCGTATCGGTGATGCCGGCAGTATTCGGCGAGAACGTCGTGATCCGCATTCTCGATCGCAGCATTGGGCTGCGGCGGCTGTCTGACGTGGGATTCACTGCATGCGATGAAAGGCGCATGCGCGCGCTGCTGGCGCGCAACCAGGGCCTCGTGCTCGTGACGGGCCCGACGGGTTCCGGAAAAACAACGACTTTGTATGCCGCGCTCAGTGAGCTCAACAACGGCGAGTACCAGATCATCACCGTCGAGGATCCGGTGGAATTTCGCATCGACGGACTCGTGCAAATCCGCGCCCGCGCCGATATCGACTACGGCTTCCCAACGGCCCTGCGGCACATCCTGCGGCATGATCCCGACGTGATCTTCATCGGAGAAATCCGGGACGCCGAAACGGCGAAAATAGCGATCGAAAGCGCGCTTACCGGCCATCTCGTGCTGTCTACACTGCACACGAACAGTGCGGTGCAGACCATCACCCGGCTGGTCGAGATCGGCATTCCTCCTTACCTCGTCACGGCAACGTTGGCCGGCGTGCTTGCCCAGCGTCTCGCTCGTCGCAGCTGCGCGAGCTGCAAGGTTCCCGAAGCTGTCTCACCCGAGACCCGGGAGCAACTCGGCGTCGGTCCTGACGAGCCGTTCTGGCGCGGCAAAGGATGCGAGCGCTGCGGCGGTACCGGTTACAAGGGTCGCATCGCAACGTATGAGCTTTTGGAGATGAGCCCGGCACTGCGCGCGCTCGTGCACCGCGGGGCAACGATCGACGAGCTCGAAACCCAGGCGGTGCGGGACGGGATGGTGAAGCTCGTATCGCAGGCGCTGGCCCTCGCGCGCGCTGGCACGATCTCGCTCGACGAGGTGCTGCGTGTCCGGCTCGACTGACCCCCGACTCGGCCTGCGCGAAATGCGGCGGCGGGCGCGAGCGCCGACGCGGCTCGCCGCGCTGGTTCTTGCGCTAGTCCTGGGCACGACCGCTTTCGCGCAGGACCTCGTCGTCATCGCCAATCGGGCGAGCACAGTCGAAACCCTGAGTCGCGCACAAGCGCTCGACATCTTTCTGGGGCGCTACCGGAAGCTGCCGTCCGGCGCCACGGCGATGCCGCTCGACCTTCGGGACGACGCGCCGGAGCGTGCGCGGTTCTACCTGAACCTCGCCCATATGGACACGGCCCTGATGCAGTCTTACTGGGCGCGGCTCGTGTTTTCCGGCAAGGCGAGCCCACCCTTCCAGGTCGACGACCCGCTCACGGCCATTGAGCTCGTCGCCACCAATCCGAACGCGATCGCCTATGTCGACCGTTCTCTCGTCAGCAGCCGCGTGAAGGTGGTCCTTGACCTTTCTCGATAACCGGACAGCGGATCTGGTTCGCCGCAATCTGCCCGGCAGCCTCGTCGTGCGCACGACACTCTCGATACTTGGGCTGTCGCTGGTCATCGGGGGCCTCTTCATCGCTGTTTCGTGGAGTCATTTCAAAGCGCAGGAAGCGCAGAGAGCCGACAGATATGTGCAGGGGTTGCTCTCGACTGTCGAGCATCCGGCGCAGATTGCCTGCTACCTCAACGACCCATCGCTCGCGAAAGAGCTCGTCCAGGGAATGATGCGTAACGACTGGGTCGCCGGAACGAGTATCACGGCCGGCAACGTCACACTCGCCGCGGAGGGGCGCGCGGTTCCGGCCCGCGCACGCGTGGCCGCCAGCCGAATTGTCACGCGGCTCGTATTCTCGCCCTTTCAATCACTGGAGCAGGTAGGGCGGATTACGCTGTACATCGACCAGGAGAAGGTCGACGCGGCGGCAAGCGCCCGCCTCCGGGACATCGCGCTGATGGCCGCCCTTCAGGCCTTCTTCGTCGGCGCAGGCGTCGCCACGGCGGTGTACTTCTATGTCACGCAACCGATTCGTCGGCTCTCACTGGAGCTGCACACCGCTCATGTGCGTACCGGCGCTCAGCTGAGCGTGCCGCCGCGGAACGCGTTCGACGAAATCGGGCAGCTCGTGCAAGACGTGAACCGGCTCATAGCCGACTTGAACGAGCTGATCTCGGATGAGCACGACCTGCGCGTGGAGCGCGAAGCCGGCGGGCGGCGGATGCAATTGATCTTCGAGAAGTCGGCGACTGGCATCTTCATGCTCGACGCGGACGGCGCGATCCAATCCTGCAATCCTGCATTTGGTTCGATCCTGTCCATGTCGCCGCAGGCGCTGTCGGACGCTGCGGGAACGCGGCTGAGTGCGGTGCTGCCAGCGCATCAGGAAAGCATTGAAGCTCTCATCGCCCGATGCGTCCTCACAGGCGAGGCCAGCGATGTAGACCTGCCGCTCTCCCCGGAAGGCGCATTCAAGCCTGTCTGGATCGAGATTACCCTCAACCCGATCGTGCCCGGGCTGATGCAGGGGATGGTCAACGACATCAGCGAACGCAAGCGGGACGTGCTGGCGGCACAACAGCTCGCCGTGCACGACGCGTTGACAGGCCTGCTCAATCGCCATGGACTGGATGCCGCGCTCGCCTCGCTGTTCGCGCAGCCGCCTTCCAGCGTCCGGAACCTGGCACTGATGCAAATCGACCTGGACTACTTCAAACAGGTGAACGACTCGTTGGGACATGACGCTGGTGACGAGGTGCTGAAACATGTCGCCCGCGTGCTCGAACGCACTACGCGCCAAGGGGACCTGGTTGCGCGGCCCGGGGGCGATGAGTTCGTCGTGGTATTGACCGGCATCAGTAGTACTGCGAAGGCCGAAGAGATCGCGACTCGCATCGTTGCCGAAGTCGGTCAGCCCATCGCCCTGAGGAGCGGACATACGGCGCGCATCGGGGCAAGCATCGGCGTCGCGTTCGCCGCGAGCGCCGGCGACACGGCCGAGTCGCTCATGCACCGCGCGGACGCCGTGATGTACGAGGCGAAAAAAGCCGGCCGCGGACGCGTGCACCTTGCCCCTCCGATGTCGAACATTGCAGCGTGAATCCGAGCGGCGCGACTTCCATGAATGCAACAGCTGCAGACAGCGGATACAAGAAGACGCAAACGGGCGTAGAAGCTCTGCCGTTCGCGACCTCCGAGAACTTCCCCTGTGTTCTGTTCTCCCTCCTCTGGGAGCCGCGGGGGCGCGGCCTGACGTTTCAGCAGGTCGGCGGCGCATGTGACGAGGTTCTTGGTCTTTCCGCAGCCACGCTCACCTTGGACGGAAACGTCCTGTTCCACCGGCTCGATGAACGGGACGCACTCACCGTCAGAAATGCGATCTCGGGCGCATTCGAGAAGAGTGGTTCGTGGCGTCTCCGATTTCAGATACTCGGCACGTCACGCTGGATCGAATGGCATGGCCGGGTGCAGTCCGGCACGTCGGGCGCGCAGGCGGGGCACGGTTACATCGCGGACGTGAGCGAGTTCGTCACGACCCAGATGGAGCGCGAGCGGCGGTCGACCGAACGAGAGCGGCTCTGGGCGTCGGTGATGAAGCAGAGTGACGAAGGCATCATGATCTGCGACCCGCAGCAGCGGATCGTGACCGTGAATGCCGCATTCGAGCGCGTGACCGGATTCAAGGCTGCCGAAGTCATCGGCCGTACACCCCGTGTGCTGCATTCCGGCCGACAGGATCGAACCTTCTACCAGAAGATGTGGCAGACGCTGCGCACATTCGGCCACTGGAGCGGGGAGATCTGGAATCGTCGACGGGGCGGCGACTCGTACCTCGAGTGGCTGACGATACATGCTGTGTTCGACGAAATCGGCACGGTCACCCATTACGTAGGCTCGTTCACTGATATCACCGTGCGTCGGGCGGCGGAAGCGCGTTCGCAACACCTCGCCGAGTTCGACTCACTGACCGATCTGCTCAATCGGGTCGGGCTCTCTACACGGCTTACGCAGCTGATCGGGCAATCGCGGGAAAATCACCGCCCGCTGGCGGTGCTCTACGTGGACCTCGACCGCTTCAACAATATCAACGACTCGATGGGCCACAATGCGGGCGACCAGCTCTTGCGCGCAGTCGCCGGGCGCATCGTGAGCACGCTGCGCAAGACCGATGCGGTGGCGCGTACGGGCGCGGATGAGTTCGTCGTGCTCCTTCCCGGAATTGCCGATACCGCCGACGCCGCCGGCACAGCGGGCAAGATACTCACTGCAATTGCGGAACCGCTGCAGCTGGAAGGCCAGGTATTGGCTATTTCCGCGAGCATCGGCATCTGTATGTACCCGGATGATGGCGTGGAGGCAGAGGATCTGCTCCGAAATTCAGTTGCCGCAATGCTGCGTGCCAAGCGCAGCCGTCAGAACGCTTTCGAGTTCTACGCCCCCGCGATGAACGCACTGGCCGCACGAAACCTGCGCATCGAGAACGAGCTGCGTGTTGCAATCGAGCAGGACGAGCTCGTCCTGTACTACCAGCCCCAGGTGGACCTCGTCACGGGGGTCATTACGGGCGTTGAAGCACTCGTTCGATGGAACAAGCCGGGTGAGGGGCTCGTGATGCCCGGTCAGTTCATTCCGATCGCGGAAGAGCGCGGACTCATCCTGCTGCTGGGAAAATGGGTGATGCGCCAGGCGTTTCGTCAGGTGCACGCGTGGGATGCGTCAGGACTGGAGCCACTCGTGGTATCGGTAAACGTTACGGCGAGCGAGTTTCATCAACCTGGATTTGCGGATAGCCTGGCCACGATGGCGCGCGAACACGGCGTCGACCCTCACCGTATCGAGCTCGAGCTGACGGAAAGCATTGCCGTGCAGGATGTCGCAAGCACCACCCGCGCGCTCCAGACCCTCCATGCCACCGGATTTCGGCTCTCGCTGGACGACTTCGGCACGGGTTACTCCTCGCTGAGCTACCTGCGTCAGTTCCCGATCGACAAGATCAAGATAGACCAATCCTTCGTGCGCGAGCTGGGTGCTCAAGCGGGCGCCGAACGCATCGTACGCGCGATCATAGGACTGGCGCGCAGTTTCTCGATGCAGGTCACTGCGGAAGGCGTGGAAACCGAAGCACAGCTTGCAATACTTCGAAAAGAAGGCTGCGACGAGGGGCAGGGCTACCTTTTTGGCAAGGGAATGTTGCCTGGGGAGTTGCAGGATCTTTTACGGTCAAGCAATCACCAGCCCCGCATGTGACTGTCCACTCATGCGTCCCATGTACCGGAAGAAAGCGTAAGGCCCGAGCGGAGGGTCTGGTTCATGAAATGGGACCACGCGATTTGCTCAGATTGGGGGTACCTGCGACGGCGCGGACAAGCGGATTGGCCCTGTACGTTCGTGGCAAGTCACGGGCGGGGAGGGGCAATGTCGCGGAGAAAATTCACGGTGGATCGCTACAACGCGATCGAGCGGCTGCTGGCGATGGGCCGCGGCGGAGCCGCGAGCCGCACTGTCGGAGTTGTAGCGCGGTCGAATATGTGACTTCGGACGGGCGCGCTGCAGGCGGGCCATCCCGCACTGTTGTAAAGGTATATCTCATCGAAGGGGATGGATGCTTCCAGATCTCGGTTCTTGCATGCCAAAAGATCGCCCGACCGGCGATTCTCTTTGCCTCCAGATAATGATCAGCTCCACCAAGCAACGCGATGAGCTCGCTCTTTGACGTGAGAAGCCACGCACTTGTCCAAGGCGCACTAGATTCCTGGCCAGCGATGTTGTCGTCGTTGTCTAGAGTCGCGACGGCGAAGCCCCGCGTCGGCGCTCCAAATCATTCCCCGACGAATTGCATTCTCATCGTCTGCTACGACGACCCCGCTGCCCCATCTCGGGGGCACGCTGTCCCGCCCGCGCGGCTCCTGGCTTACCGAAAGTAACTCTCGCCAGACGTTTCACAAGCCATCCACAGCGATATTGGATTGATGACGCCGGTGCGCCGGACTCACTCTTGCTCTGGAACCAGGATGGCACCAAACTTTACTGCGGTACTCGGGAGCCGTCGCTAGCGCCACGGTAACCCCTTCGGCGCGCTGCCAAGAGTTGCGCGAGCATACGTTCCGCTTCAAGCGGGGAAGTTCCCTGATTGGCTGATGAGTCGAGGTTTCTGATTATCGACTTCAGCTCAACCATCGACTTTCCGCCTATCTCCATGACTCTCTGCTAGTACTGCATGTATGTCTTTGCCTGGGTCGCCGAAATCATTCGGCCGTGTACTGCGGGTCCAGAGCGAATGGGGGGCGCACTTCCGCGAGCGGTAAGAGTCCCAGTATACGAGCATAGTTGCGCGTGCGAGCGCTCGGACTATCCGTGTGCCCTCGCACCGCCGGAGCTATTGTGGGGCTACTTTCGCTCGTTTTTCATAAATCGATTGGAAACGTACGCCTTGAATCCCGTCCCGTCTGTGTCGAGTTCCAGCCTTTCTTCGTAAGCCGTCGCTGAGATCAAGGAATAGACGTAGCGAGCGCGCCAGCCCTTCGGAACGTTCTCGAGTTGTTCGGCATTTAGCACCCAACGCGTCGACGAGCTCGCGGCGTTGTCGAGGACGTATGTGCTTGCGAATCCCAGCGAGTCGAACTGGCGCAGCGTCAGCGCTTTTCGTTCGCGGTCGTAGCCCCACATGTCCGTCTGGACATGCGTCTCTCCCTTGGGATTGGCGGGCTGTTTTGCGTATATGGAACGCCCCTCAACACGCAGGAATCGGCCTTGGAGAACCAGGGCCGCGTGGCGCTCACTGTTCGAAGTTCCCGGTTCGCCTTTACCTTCCCCAGTCCAGTCACCAATCAACCAGCTCAGGCGAGAAAGGCCCGTCGGCTCGGCAGCCTGCACGCTCGAAGAAATGAAGAGCACCGTCGCATAGAGAGCCGACATCAATGTCTTCACGCGTCACCGTAGAAATGGGTCCCTGGCCGGATCGTAGCGTGTGATTGCAGGTCCGCGCTTGTAATAAGCGGCCAACTTAGGCACCTGTCAGGCACCTGGTCGTCGTTCGAAGAAGGTAATCGGCTCCGCGCGAAATTGCGTCGGTGAGATCCCGAGATGCTGTGTGAAGGCATGTGTGAATGCGGCGTGGTCGTAGAAACGTGTGGCTTGCGCGATCTCTGCGATGGAAAAGCAGGACGTGCTGCGCAATGAGGCGCATGCATCGAGGATGCGGCCGACGCGCTGTATTGCCTTCGGATTCAGCCCAACGTGTTGTGAAAACATGCGCCGCAATGTCCGGCATGAAGGGCCGAAAGCTTTCGCGACGTGCGCCATCGAACTCGAGCCTGACTGCGAGAGCAGTGTCCCGTAAAGTCTCTCTCGCTGCGCATCGGCTGAGGTCCAATCCGCAAGGCGCTTGCGCAGCCATGAAGCCAGTACAGCCGGGCGATGCTCTCGAGGACTTTTCTCTAGCTCGTCGAGAATCGCGGATGTGTCGCTAGTCCCGATGAGTTCCGCGAGTCAAAACCTCGTAATTCGCAACGTGTGCGTCCCATCGCCGCTCCCTTTGAATCGGCACACGCCATGCCGCCGCCGCCGGTTCGCAAGCAGCTGGCGGATCTCGAAGCGGCTGGGGAGGGCAGCAGCGATCGCTACAGCGAGATCGTGTTCAACGAGCTGTATCCGCGTCACGTGAGCCGTGTGTGGCCGTTTCCGGAACCGGTGCAGCGCGCGTTCAACAACGCGAACTTCAAGATCTATAACTTCATGCAGGGGGCGAACGAGTTCGAGGTGACAACCTGAAGGGCTGGGACCACTGGAAGGACTTGCACCGGATCGATGTTCCGACGCTCTGGATGGGCGCGCGCCAAGACGAGATGAATCCTAAGAGCATCGCGCGCGAAGCAAGCCTCGTACGGAATTCGACGCTGTTCATCAGTGAGACGGGTAGTCATCAGATCAGCCAGCTTCAGCGGCAGGGTTCAACCCGCCGCCGAAGCCAACTCGTCCGTCGCCGCCGAAGCGACCCTCCGTCGCGATGTCTTACGCGCGCTTCGACGCGACCGTCTCCGTCACACCTTCGATCGCATCACGGATCACATCGAGCACGAAACGAGGCTGCGATAGCATCGGCACGTGGCTGCTCGCCGTTTCATAAGTTCTCGCGCCCATGCGTTTCGAGACGAAGCGCTGCAGGTCCGGATGGACGGTGCGGTCCTGCTTGCCGACGACGTACCAGCTCGGCTTCGATCGCCAGGCCGTGCCGTCAATCTTCTGGCTCAGCAGGTCCGCGACCGGTGCGGCGTGCGTGGCCCAGACGAGCTTTTGCTCCTCCGCAGGTAAATCGCCGGCGAAGCGGTCGACGCCATCCGGTTTGACCCAGACGCGCCCGTCCGCGACTTCGATTTGCGAGAAAACGTCCGTCGTGGGGAATTTGTCCAGCAGGCTTTGTGATGTTTCGTCGCTGTCCGGTGCCAGTGCCGCGATGTAAACGAGGCCGACCACACGCGGGTCTGTTCCTGCCGCCGTGATGAGCGTTCCGCCATAAGAGTGTCCGACGAGGAGAACGGGCGCGCTCACCCTGCGCAGGGTGCTCTTCACCGCGGCAACGTCAGTGGCGAGCGAGTCGAGGCCGTACTGGGCGGCCATCACTTCGTGGCCCTCGGCCTGAAGCGTCGGGATCAATTTGCTGAAGCACGAGCCGTCGGCCCAGAGCCCATGCACAAACACGATGCTCAATTTGTTCTGTCCGGAAGTCATGGTGGTTCGCTCCTTAGTTTCAGGCTGATGAGGACCTGCAATGCGGTCACAGGTTGAGCGGGCCAGGCGGGGAGCGTCTTGCACGATTTGGCTCGGCTCGCCGGAGAGCGGACGACTCGCCCCGTTCCAGCCGCATCCATGAGGCCACCGCGTATATGCTGGGGCCATCATGCGAAAACATCTCGATCTGATCAGAGCCTTGCCGACCGCCTGGTTGGCGGCCCTCGTATTCTTTGCTGTCGTCGCGCACGCCGGGCCCGCGGACGTGACCTCCAAACGTCTGCGCAACGCGAACGCGGAACCGGGACAGTGGATGTCCTACAGTCGCACATGGGACGAGCAGCGGTTCAGTCCGCTCAAGCGCATCAACGACAGCAACGCGTCGCAGCTCGGCCTCGCGTGGTATGCAGATCTCAATACCTATCGCGGTGTGCAGGCGACGCCGCTTTTTATCGACGGCGTGCTCTACAACGTTTCGGTGTGGAACGTCGTTACCGCATACGACGCCAAGAACGGCAAAGTGTTGTGGACCTACGATCCCAAGGTCGCACCGGAATGGGCGCGCCTGGCCTGCTGCGGGCCTTCCGCGCGCGGTATCGCCGCGTGGCAGGGAAAAATCTATATCGGCGCACTCGATGGACGGCTGATCGCCGTCGATGCCGGCACCGGCAAGGAAGTCTGGTCCGTGCAGACTTTCGATCACAGCATGGCGTACTCGATCACCGGTCCGCCGCGTGTGTTCGACGGTATTGTCGTCATCGGCAATGGCGGCGCGGATTACGGCGTGCGCGGTTTCGTCACCGCGTACGACGCGCAAACAGGCAAGAAACGCTGGCGCTTCTACACGGTGCCCGGCGACCCATCGAAGGGTCCTGACGGCGAGGCGTCCGACAACGTGATGCCGATGGCCACGAAAACGTGGACCGGCGAATGGTGGAAGTACGGCGGTGGCGGCACGGTGTGGGACTCGTTCGTCTACGATCCCAAGCTGCGCCTGGTCTACCTCGGCACCGGCAACGGTGCGCCACACGTGCAGCACTTTCGCAGTCCGGGCGGCGGCGACAACTTGTTCCTGTGCTCCATCGTCGCGGTCAACGTGGACACCGGCAAATACGTCTGGCACTACCAGATGGTGCCCAATGAGCAGTGGGACTTCACTTGCACGCAGCCCATCGTGCTCGCGGACCTGAAGATCGGCGGTCGTACGCGCCAGGTGTTGATGCAGGCGCCGAAGAACGGCTTCTTCTACGTGCTCGATCGCAAGACCGGCAAGGTGATTTCGGCGAAGAGCTACGTGCCGAATCTGTGGGCCTCGGGTGTCGATCTCGAAACCGGCAAGCCCATCGTGAATCCGGAGTCCTATCTCACCGAGAAGCCGAAGTTGATGACGCCGACGCCGCTCGCGGCACACACGTGGCATCCGATGTCGTACAACCCGAACACCGGGCTCGTGTATCTCTCCGCGCAGGAGCAGTGGATGGTGATGTCGCGCGTGAAAGACGGCGACTTCAAGTGGGTGTATCACCGCTCCAACAGCGGCTTCGATTACGTGGGCTATCCCGAAGAGCGCAAGGAACTGCAGAAGATCGCAGACAGTCGCGAGAAGGGCTACCTGCTCGCGTGGGATCCGGTGAATCAAAAAGAGGCCTTCCGCGTGACGTATCCCTACCCGGGATCGGGCGGCATCCTCTCCACTGCGGGCAATATCCTCGTGCAGGGAACCGTCAACAAGACGTTGGCGGTGTATCGCGCAGACAATGGCCAAAAGCTTTGGGAGACAGACACGCAGACCGTTGCGATTGCCGGACCGATGACTTACGAGCTCGATGGCGAGCAGTACATCGCGGTGAATGTCGGCTGGGGTGGCTCGCCAGTGCATGGCATCGACGCGGCCCCGACGCGCGTGCGTTTCGGTCCCGGAAGGCTCGTGGTGTTCAAGCTCGGCGCAAGCGGCGTCGCGTTGCCGCCGATGCCGCCGCCTTCGCCCATTCCGCCGCCGCCGCCGTTGCGCGCCACGGAGGATGTGATTCGCAAAGGCCAGAAGCTGTTCGGCGAAACGTGTTCGCGCTGCCATGGCGAGAATGCGCGCGGTGGCGTGAAGGATCTGCGCTTCATGAATGCGGAGACGCGCGCGCAGTTCAACGCCATCGTGATCGATGGCATTCGCAAGGAGAAAGGAATGGTGGGCTTCGCGGACATCCTCACCGCCGCGGACGCCGATGCGATCAACGCCTATCTCATCGCGCGCGCGAATGAGGACTGGAAGGACGAGGCGTTCGCGAAATAGCCGGTAGCGCTCCGGCGTTCGCCGGTAATCACCCTTCGGCAAGGCGGCGACACAGGCTCTCCGCCGGTACGCATCGGCTGTTGGCCGGTCGATGGCAGATTGTCGTGATCCGCTATGGGACGATTCTTCTCGAGGAAGGACATGGGGTCATGACTTCCAGCCACCCTGAACCCGAGAGGACAATTCCGTGCGTAACTTTGCTTTCTCGATCGTGATGGCGGCCCTCGCAGTGATGGAGATTGCGGTCGTCGCTACGGCGCTGGCTCCGACCACCGTGCAGACTGCGCAGGTGAGAAAGAGCGACTCGAGCGCGCGGCAGGTGCTCGCGTCCAACCAGACGGGCCGGAAGGCGGCGGCGTTCTAGCCGCTATATCGATATGAATAACGGTGCGTTCTAGGCGGGGTGGCGGCGGAGTAGGCTGCTGACATGAGCCAAGAAGCCACCCCCCGCACTGCCCAGGTTCTGGATCTGGACGCCTTTCGGCGCAAACGCCAGGCGTCGAAGGCTGCGGCGCGGCGGCGGCAGTTCCTGTGGATCTGGCCTGCAACAGGCCACTCGCTCGCGGTGCCTTTCCCAGCGGTTGCGCCGGTTTCGGCGGCCCGCCACCGCATCGTCTGACTTAATCCCGTCAGCCTAATCGAGTCAGCCTGATCCAGACAGTTCGCGGCGGGCTCACCAGGACGCCCGCACGCAGGCATCGTCGGGTCAGTCCATGCAGACCATGCACGGCATCGTGCCGCACATCAGGGTCATCGGCATGCCGCACGCCATCATGCTGTTCATCGTTTCGCAGCACATTTTGAGCATGTCCATGCTCATCATGCCCATCGGCATCATCATGCAGTCCATGCCCTTCGCGGTCATGGTGCAGGTCATCTTCGGCATCATGGCCATGCCGCAGCAGCTCATCATCGGCATGCCGGAGCACATCATGCCGACCGGCGTTCCGCTCGCCATCATGTCGGTGAGCATCGTGCACATGCTCTTCATCATCTCCATGCTCGAGCCTTCGCCCGGCATCATCGAGCACTTCAGGCCCTGATCGGTCATGGTGCAGGTCATCTGGCACATCATGGGCATCATCGTGGCCATGGGCATGCCGGACGGCATCATGGAAGGCATCGACATCGGCATGGACAGGGGCATCTGGGCGGCGGGTTTCATGGTGACATCCTGGTTAGATAACGAACGGTAACGGCAATATAACCGTTCGCTGGGTGTTGCGAACCCTCCGGTTTGGAATGTGCGCTGGCGGGTGCTGCCCGAAAAGGAATGAAGTTTGGCGGGCTTAAGGCTGAGAGCTGCGGTCCAGGTTGTGCGGGCCAAGGGCCGCTGCCCTGTCAGCAGCGTGACAGGCGAACAGCGTTGCTCACCCGTCCGACTGAAATGCATCTTCCGTTCGTGCCCGCGTTGCCGACAACACCTTGGCCAGCAGATGTTCCAGCTCGGTGGGATCGATCGGCTTCGTCAGGTGCGCGTCGAAGCCGGCGGCGTGTGCTTTTTGCTTGTCATCCTGCTGTCCCCAGCCGGTGAGGGCGATGAGGACGGAGTGACGGCCCCACGCTTCCAGTCGAATGCGTCGCGCCACTTCATAGCCGGTGAGGCCGGGCATGCCGATGTCCAGCAGCGCCGCGTCGGGTCGCAAACGTCGCGCGGCTTCCAGCGCATCAGTGCCCGTGTGCGCGCGGGTTACTTCATAGCCTGACAGCTCGAGCACGATCGCGAGCGACTCCGCACCATCCACATTGTCGTCCGCGACGAGCACCTTGCCACGTGCCCGCGCCCTGACGACGACCGAGCCCTGTCTCTCGTCGGACGTTTTCTCCGCGGCAGAAGCCACCGCGGCGCGCGGCAGCTTCACCAGGAACTCACTGCCGTGACCGAGTCCATCGCTGCGGGCCTCGACGCTTCCACCATGCAACTCGACGAGACCGCGCACGAGCCCGAGGCCGATACCAAGTCCGCCCTCAGCGCGATCGAGCGCCGTATTCACTTGCGAGAACATTTCGAACAGTCCCGGGATGGAGTCTGCGCTCAGCCCGATGCCGCTATCTTTGACGGCGAGGATCAATCCGTCGTCGGTGAGCTGCGCGTTCAGCTCGATTTGCCCCTCCGGATCGGTGTACTTGGCGGCGTTGGTGAGCAGGTTGGCGAGCACCTGCGACATCCGCAGAGGATCCACTTCGAGCACGACTCGACCCGGTGGCAGGTCCATGGAAAATCGATGCCGTTTCGATTCGAGCAGCGGCCGCGCCGTTTCGATTGCGAGGTCCGCGACAGCCTGCAACTCGACGAAATCTTTCTTGAGCTCCAACTGTCCGCGCGTGATTCGCGACACGTCCAGAAGATCTTCGAGCAGCAGGCTCATGTGACGCACCTGCCTCGAAATCACGTCACGCCCCCAACGGCGTTGACGCTCATCCGCGGTCGGCAGGTCGAGGATCTTGACCGCATTGCGGATCGGCGCGAGCGGGTTGCGCAGCTCGTGCGCGAGGGTGGCGAGGAATTCATCCTTGCGCCGATCGGCCTCGCGCAGCGCGTGCTCGGTGCGCTTGAGCGTGCTGATGTCGAGATTGATTCCGGCCCAGCCGGTCGTCCGGCCCGACTCGTCCTGGATCGGGACACCCTGCGCGAGGATAGGATGGTATGCGCCATCTGCGCCGAGCACGCGATGCTCCCGATACCAGGTCTTGCCTGTGCGCACGCATTCCTCCCACGCGAGCATCGTTGCTTCACGATCGTCGGGATGCAGTCGCTCGGCCCAGCGGAAATCCGAGCTCTGCTCCCGGGTGATGCCCGCGAGCTTCAAAAAAGAGTCGCTCGCGTAAGTGTTGCGACCCTGCGCGTCGCAAATCCACACGCCGTACTGGATCGATTCGCCGATTGCGCGATAGAGCTGCTCGCTCTGGCGCAGCGCCTGGTTGGCCTGCTCCAGCGCGTGCGTGCGGGTCTGCACTTCGCCGAGCATGTTGTTGAAGGCTTGCACGACCACGCCGATCTCATCCGAGGTGGCGTCGCTCGCGCGCAGCGAGTAGTCGCGTCCCTCGACGACACTTCTTGCGACCTGCGCCATGGAGTCCAGCGGCTCCGTGATGACGTGCTGAAGCCACGTGGACAGGATCAGCGCAACGATGAAGCTCACCACCAGCACGATTGCCAGAACGCCGGCATACGCCTCGACGCGTCCGCTCAAATCGTAACGGGCGCGCAGATAGATCGTGCCGAGTCGCTCGCCGTTCTGGGTGATCGGCCGCAGCAGCTCGACCTGCTCGCCTGAGATCCGAAAGTCGCCATCGATTGCAGGCACGCGTGCCTCCACACCAGGCTCGCCCGCGGCAATGTAATGGGAGAGCAGGCTTCCATCCGCTGCATAGAGCGCTGCCGCACCAATCGACGGGCGAGCCTCCAGCGCGGCAATGTTTCGCGTCGCGCTCTCGCGATCGTTGAACGACAGCGCGGGAGCCGTTGCGAGCGCGAGGATATCGGCTTCGGTGCCGAGGTCTGCCGCCCACGCTTGGCGGTTATCGCTCAAGTCGGTGAGCAGCAGGCCCGTGCCGGCGATCAGGAGCGCGATGGCCGTGGTGGCCATCACGATGAGCATGAGCTTTCCCCGAACCGAGTTTCGAGGGTGACGAAGGGCAGCGAGCGTGTGCGCCAGAGGATGTACGACAGCGCGTGTCGGACCTGTTCGTCTGTTTTGCGAACGACTCATCGCCTCGTCCTGTCAACGTGCCCGATCAATGAGAGGCCGTGGAGGGACTGTGTCGCAGGGCGTTGCCGGCCGACCTGCCTTGCCTTCTCAACTGAAATCGGGTCCACTTCTGCTCCGCATCGTAGCGCAGTTGGGCCCGTAGATATCGCGACTTGGCCGAGGGATTGCATCCTCGGGAGTACCCCCTTCAGGCTGCCGCGCCCCTCTTGTTCTGCAGTCCATTGCGTCAGTGAGCCCTCCGGACCACGAATGTTCGTGCTGATCGCGAAGCGCTTGGCCCTCATCAGTCTCGCCGCCGGGCTGTGTTTCCTCGGCACCGCGTCCGCGGGTGCCGCGACGTACACCGAAGATGCTGTCAAGGCCGCGTTCCTGCATCGCTTCGGCGCCTATGTTCAGTGGCCGGAGACCGCATCCGAGAGCGATCTCTTCATCATCGCGGTGGATGGGGCGGACGAAGTGGCTGCGCAACTCGAGGAGCTGCTGCCCGGCCTCACCATTCAAAACCGTCGGCCGCAGGTGCGCAGGGTTGCGTCGGTAGCGGATCTCGAAGGCGCCAGCGTCCTGTTCATTGGCGGCGGCAAACGCGCGCAAACGCGTGCACTCCTGAAGGCCGCAGCCGAGCACCCCGTTCTGGTGGTCACCGACAGCGATGCAGGGCTTTCGGACGACGCGGTCATCAACTTTGTACAAGTCGATCGAACCATTCGGTTCGAAGTGTCGCTCACCGCGGCGGAACGCAGGGGCCTGAAAATCAGCTCGGGCCTGCTGTCGGTCGCGGTTCGAGTAGAAGGACGGTGAGGATGACGAACAGAGTGCACTGTCGGAGTTGGGACGCGGGGGCGATCGGGCTCGCGCTCTTCATCGCCGCACCAGCCTTTTGTGCGGACGAGATGCGTCTTGCCCAGGTGCAGGAGCTCAGCCGTCTCTCGCTCGAGGAGCTGACGAAGGTCGAGGTGACCTCGGTGTCGAAGGCACCTCAGTTGCTCAATACGGCGGCGGCCGCCATCTACGTGATCACGCGCGAGGAGATTCTGCGCAACGGAGTTCGCAGCATTCCAGAAGCGTTGCGCCTGGCGCCGAACCTGCAAGTCGCGCAGCTCACTTCATCCGGCTACGCGATCACCGCGCGCGGCTTTGGTGACAACCGCGATACGCAGACTCAGGCCAACAAGCTGCTCATTCTGGTGGACGGGCGCAGCGTGTACTCGCCGCTGTTCTCCGGGGTTGTCTATGACTTGATCGATGTGGTGATGGATGACGTGGATCGCATCGAAGTGATCAGCGGTCCCGGCGCAACCCTGTGGGGCGCGAACGCCATGAATGGCGTCATCAACATCATTACGCGTTCCGCCACTGAGACGGAAGGCGGACTGTTGCGACTCGATTCGGGAAGCGCGGAACAGGCCGCGAGCGCCCGATTCGGCGGTCGCATCGGTGACTCGCTGTCTTATCGCGTCTACGGGAAAGCCTTCGATCGTCATTCGCTGGAGCTCGAAAGCGGCGCGAGCGCCCATGACCGGTGGAACAAGCGCCAGGGCGGCTTCCGCACCGACTGGCTGCAGGGGCAGAACACGTTGACGATTCAGGGCGACGCGTACGATGGCGATCAAGCGCTGCTCGGCGCGCCCGACATCTCATTCTCCGGCCACAACGTGCTCGGGCGCTGGCAGCACAGGGGCGCTCGGTCGCAACTGTCGCTGCAGGCCTTTTACGATCATGGCGAGCGCGACGCGCCTGCCGATGGCGCACCGTATTCGCTGGACACCTATGACGTCGAGATTCAACACACGCTGAGCGCCGGCGACGTGCACCAACTCGTCTGGGGTGCCGGCAGGCGAGTGAACAACTATCACGTGAACAATCGTGGCGGCCTGCAGTTCCTGCCGTCGCATCGTTCCCTGGACCTCGGCAACCTGTTCGCACAGGACACGGTCTCGTTGGGCAGGACGCTCAAGGTCACGGGCGGTGTGAAGCTCGAGGACAATCCGTATTCAGGTTGGTCCACGCTGCCGGATCTGCGCATTTCCTGGAGCCCTGCCGACACCACCATGCTGTGGGCGGCAGCATCCAAAGCCATTCGTGCGCCCACGCCGTTCGATGCGGATGTCGCCGAGTTCGTCGGCCCGATGCTGTTCCTGCGAGGCAATCCGGACTTCAGAAACGAGACGGTCTGGGCGTATGAAGTGGGTTACCGCGGCCAGCCGTCCAACGTGCTGTCGCTCTCTGCGTCGGTGTTCTATGACGACTACCGGAATCTGCGCACGATCGAGCTCGGGCCCGCCGTGTTGCCTCTGATCTGGGACAACCGCATGGAAGGCCATGCGTACGGCGTCGAAGCGTGGGCGAATGTTCAGGTGACATCGTGGTGGCGTGTTTCACCGGGCTTCCGCTCTTTGCATCAGCGGTTGCGATTCGGAGAAGGTGCGAGCCAGCTCGTGGGCCTTCAGCTTGCGGGTAACGATCCCACCGACCAGGCTTCCTTGAAGTCTTCGATGACCTTCGGCGAGCGCGTGAGCTTCGACGCGTTCCTGCGGCACGTGGGCGAGCTGCCGAACCCGCACCAACCCGCTTATTACGAGCTGTCGGCGCGCCTCGGATGGCGGTTCTCCCAGGCGTTCGAGATCGCGGTCAGCGGATTCAACCTGCTGCACGATCGACATTCCGAATACCCCGGACCGCAGGGGCTGCAGATCGAGCGCAGTGTGTTGGCGGAGTTGAAGGCCGGGTTCTGATGGTGAGCCGGCGGCTGCGTGGGATCGAAAAGTGCTGAAAGCACGCAGGGCAGGTTGAGCGAGTCGCTACGATGAAGACCCTGATCCGATACCGTCTTCGATACCGTCCGTTTGCGGGCGCCCGCCTATGAACGAGTCTACCGTGAGCTCGCCGCTGGAGCTGCGCCGAGCGCGTGCTCGCCTGGAGCGAAAGCTCGTTCGAACCCGTGAAGAACTGCAAGGCAGCCTGAAGCGCCTTGCCGAAGCGAGTGGGGATGTCGCCTCCGACGCCGCAGCACAGATAGGTAAGCAGCGCTGGCGAGGGCGCGGCCTTTACCGCAAGCGCAGCTTTCTGCGGCGGCATCCTGTCGCGGTGTCAGTGGTGGTGGTCTGCACCGTTGGCGCGGCCTTGTGGGCCTGCGCCTCTGCTACCCGAGCTGCGGAGTAGCGCCAAGCGGCAGATCGACCCGCAACCGCCCCAGCCTCGTTCGCGGAACTGGACGGCGCCAGGCGCGTTTCCCGTGATCACAACAGGGGGACACCATCATGGGTCGTGGAATTCTGCTTTGGATGTTGGGCATACCTATTCCGATCATCCTGCTGCTCGCGTTGTTCTGGCACTGAGTTAATACCATGACAACCGAGGTCCTCAGGGACACCCCATACGAAACCGCGACCACGAGTGAGTCCGCAGTGTCTGCGGTGTCGTGGGCGGCGATTTTGGCTGGCGCTGCGGTCGCGGTCGCGATCTCACTGCTGCTCGCAACGCTGGGGGCCGGGTTCGGATTCGCATCGATCTCGGCGTGGCCCAATGCGGGCGCGTCTGTCGCAACGTTCTCCGTCATTACGGCGGTCTGGCTCGTCGTTCTGCAGTGGATCGCTTCGGCCGGAGGCGGCTACGTCACAGGACGGCTGCGCACCAAGTGGGCGAGCGTCCATACCCATGAAGTGTTCTTTCGAGACACTGCACACGGGTTTGTGATGTGGGCCGTCGCCACCGTGCTCACCGTGTCGGTGGTCGCAATGGCCGCTGGCGCTGCCGCGCGCGAAGGCGCGCGAGCCGCGGCGACAATCTCGGCGGGCGCCGCTCAGGGCGCAGTTGAGAAATCGCCTGTGGCTTCTGTCGGCAGCGTGAGCGGTTATTCGGTGGATAGCCTGTTTCGCGGCACGCCGGTGGATGCGCACAGCAGCACGGCAGATGTGAATGCCGAGGCCTTGCGAATTCTGTCCACGGCACTCACGGACGAAGGTATGACGGCAGCCGATCGCGACTACCTCGCTCAGCTCGTCGCCGCACGAACCAGCCTGTCACAGGCCGAAGCCCAACAACGCGTCGACACTGTCGTGGCGCAAGTCAAAGCGGCCGAAGTGAAGGCGCGAGCGGCAGCCGATGCGGCCCGCAAAGTGGCCGCGACGACCGCGCTGTTCACAGCGCTCGCCATGTTGATTGGTGCATTCATCGCCAGTGTCGCGGCGGCGCTCGGCGGACGTGAGCGAGACCTGCATCCTTGAGAGGGTGGCTTCCGCTTGAGATAGCTCGGTGATCTCGGCGGGCGCCTCCGTCGAGGAAACAGGAACGCGCTTCCGGGTGTGGGCACCCAGGGCCCAGCGGGTGGAGGTCGTCTTCACCCGCTCGGACCTCGAGCCGGTCGCGCTCGCGGCCGAGCCGAATGGCTATTTTTCCGGTGTTTCGAACCACGCGCGAGTCGGCGAGGGTTATCGGTATCGGCTCGACGGTGCCGAATCTTTTCCGGATCCCTGGTCTCGTTTCCAGCCCGAAGGACCGCACGGCCCCTCGATGGTGGTCGATCCTTCCGCCTATGCATGGCACGACGCGGACTGGCGCGGGCTCGATCCGTCCAAGCAGATTTTTTACGAACTGCACATCGGCGCGTTTACAAAGGCAGGCACCTACGCCGCTGCCGCCGAGAAGCTCGAGTTGTTACGTGACCTGGGCATTACCGCCATCGAGTTGATGCCGATCAACGAGTTTGGCGGAACGCGCGGCTGGGGTTACGACGGCGTGGACTGGTTCGCGCCCTATCATCACTACGGCTCGCCCGACGATCTGCGCCAATTCGTGGATCGCGCGCATCAGCTCGGGCTGGGTGTGATCCTGGATGTCGTCTACAACCACCTCGGCGCGGACGGCAACTATCTGCCGAAGTTCAGCAACGAGTACTTCACGGATCGTCACGCCAACGACTGGGGCCAGACGATCAACTACTACTGCGAACCGGTGCGCCGCTGCGCGATCGACAACGCAGCCTACTGGATTGCCGAATTCCATTTCGATGGCCTGCGCCTCGACGCGGTGCAGAGCATCCACGATCCGGACTATCCACGCTTGCTGGCGGACCTCGTGGCTGCGGCGCGTGCCGCAGCAGGCTCGCGTCGCATCGTCATTTGCGCTGAGGACTATTTGCAGCGCGCGGATCTCGTGCGTCCGATCGATGCCGGTGGCGCAGGGCTCGACTACGTCTGGAACGACGATTTTCATCACGTCGCACGCGTCGCGCTCACGGGCAATCGCGGCGGCTACTTTCGAAAGTATCGTGGCACTGCGCAGGAACTGCTTTCGGCGCTTCGACGCGGCTTTCTGTTCCAAGGGCAGCTGGACGCGTGGCGAGGTGAACCGCGTGGCACACCCACGCGTCACGTAAATCCCGCGTGCTTCATCGCCTGTACGCAGAACCATGATCAGGTTGCCAACACGCTGAACGGCCAACGGCTGCGGACGCTGACGACTCCCGCTCGTGCGCGCGCGATGGCGGCAGTGTTGCTGCTGGGCCCGCATACGCCGCTCGTTTTCATGGGACAGGAGTTCGATGCCTCGACGCCTTTCACGTACTTCGCCGACTACACCGGCCAGGTCGCCGCCGATCTGTGGCAAGGCCGACGGCGCGAGCTGAAGCAATTCGAGCAGTACACGGGTGAGAACGCGCAGGCCGCGATTCCCGATCCCAGCGCACCGGAGACGTTCGAACGCGCCAAGCTCCATGCGGGTGAGCAATCTGGCAAGGGCCCGACCTGGCAGCTGTATCGAGATCTGATCAGCCTGAGGCGCAACGATCCGGCGTTGGCTCGCAGCTCGACGCTGGCAACGGAAGGGGCCGTGCTGGAGCCAAGGACGTTCGTTCTGCGCTGGTTCGACGACGAGCACGGCGATCGCCTGCTGCTCGTCAATCTCGGTGATCAGCTCGATCGCACGTCCATTGCGGAGTCCCTTCTGGCGCCGCCCGCGGGCCGCAACTGGCGGCTCGTCTGGTCGAGCGATGAACCTCGATATGGCGGACTCGGTGTCGTGGCACCGCTGACGGATGAAGGTTGGTTCATCGCCGCCGAGGCCAGCAGCTTCTTCGTTGCGGATTCGTAAGGTCGCTGCGGCGCTATCGGGGCGTCACGTAACGCCTCGCGAACCGGGATGAAATCGAAATGTTATTGGCCCGCCGCTAACGTGCGTGCGTGCCAGAAATTTCTTCCAGACGCCCACGCAAGATCGACCTCAGCACGCTGAGCTTGGCCGTAGTCATCCTCGGCGGCTACGTGCTCTGGACGCTGAATTTCACGGTGCTGCCGCTCTGGCTCGCAGCGCCGATGGGCGCGGTGCTGCTGGCGTGGTACGGCTCGCTCCAGCACGAAACGATTCATGGTCATCCCACCCGTTCGAAGCGCGTGAATGCGCTGATCGGTGGCTTGCCGCTGTCGCTGTGGGTGCCGTACGCGATCTATCGCGAAACCCACGTCCGCCATCATCGACATTCCGGTCGTCGCCTCACGGAAGTCGGGCACGATCCCGAATCGTTCTATCTGCCGCCGGGCCACCTCGCGAAGGTCGGTCGTTTGGCGCAATTCGCGTTGCGCGCGAACTGCACGCTGGCCGGCCGCATCGTGCTCGGCCCCGCGATCGCCATCGCCACTTTCGCGGCGAGTGAGATGCGCAAGGCGCGTGCGGACCGCCGTTATCGCGTCATCTGGCTCCGTCACGCACTCGCGGTCGCGGCGATCCTGACGTGGACGACAGTCCTCTGCGATATTCCGCTCTGGGTGTATGTATTGCTCGTCGTCTATCCGAGCATTTCACTGACTCATCTGCGCTCGTTCGCCGAGCATCGGGCCGACGATCATTCGCATCTGCGCACCAACGTCGTCGAAGCCGGGCCGGTGTGGTCGCTGCTCTTCCTCAACAACAATCTGCACGTGGCGCATCATCTGCATCCGCACGTGGCCTGGCATGAGCTGCCGCAGGTCTGGCAGCGGATGCAGAACACGTCGTTCAGCGCAGGCATCGTGTTTCGCGGCGGCTACCGCGAGGTCGTTCGGAAATATCTCTTCCGGCCGTTCATCACGGCTGAGCATCCGCTCTCCACCGCGGCACAGGAATGATCGCCGCGCTGCCGATGTACGATTTCCCCGAGCTGCAGGCGGCTCACGATGCGCTGTGGTCCGCCATCGCGCAGCGGCTCGATGCGCTCGGGGTGAAGGATGTGCCGCTGCGTCTCACACGCGATCGGCCTCATCGCGAAGTCTGGCGCGATCCAAAACTGCTGTTCGGGCAGGCCTGCGAATATCCGCTCGCGAAGTCGTTTGGTCCTTACCTGACGATCGTCGCGACACCACGCTATGCGGCGCCCGGGTGCGTGGGGCTTTTGTACAAGAGCGCGGTGGTCGTGCGTGCCACGGATCCAGCTGACAGTCTCGCAGCCATGCGCGGCCGGCGCTGCGTGCTCAACGAGCTCGATTCGAACAGTGGGATGAACCTGCTGCGCGCGGCGCTCGCCCCGCTGGCGACGGGTTCGAAATTTTTCGGTTCCGTGGCCCTGAGCGGGGCGCATCGGCGCAGCCTCGAGATGATCGCGGCGGGCGAAGCCGATGTCGCTGCCGTCGACTGCGTGACGCTCGCTCATCTGCAAAGCATCGATGCCGCATTGACGCGTCAGGTGCGAGTGCTGAGCTGGACGCCGCTGAGCCCGTGCCTGCCGTTCGTGACAGCGCGCGCGACCGATGCGGCGACGCTTGGACATTTACGTTCGGCGCTCGCGTCCGTCATGACGGATCCGACGCTCGCTTCGGAGCGCGCGGTTCTGCTTCTCGAAGGGATCGACCTGGCGCCGGACGTCACACTGAGTCGTGTGCTGAAGCTGGAACGGGAAGCGACTGAGCTGCGTTATCTGCAGGTCCAATAGACCTCGTCAGAATGTCTCGCCCGTTTTGTCGAGCACGTCGATCATCTTGTCGATATCGCGGTTCAACGCAGCCGCACTGGTGCCGTTGCGCCGAAAGTAGTCCACCGCCACTTCGTCGGCCTTCTCGAAGTATTCCCGGCTCGCCTTGCGCAGGGCTTCGATCTGGATGCGATTCTCTCGGGGCGTGAGCAGCTGCATGCCGTCGCTCTCGATCACGGAGAGCAGATCCTCCGGGCGCTTCGCAGTGCGAACGGCATCGGAGAGTCGAGTTTCCGCGTGATCGACATCGAACCCGAAGCTCGCCTGTGAATTACCTACCTTCAATTTCAGCGAGAATTTCGGGATATCCGAGTCCGTGACGATTTCGATGCCGGTCGCGGTGCGCAGCTCTTTCACGAGCGCGCCATCGGCGCCGAGCCGTTTCATGAAGCGCTTGCGCCACGGATCGAACAGCTCCTTGCGGACGAAACGACTGGGATTCAGGTTCGGATCGTTCTTGAGCGCCGCTTTCAGTTTGGTGAAGACGGACTCGAGCACAGCGGCGCGAGTCTCGCCCGGCGGTAAGGCCGAGTCCCAGTGTCCTTTCATGGACGCGATGAGCTTGTTGGCCGCCGCCTGCGCGTTACGCGTTTCGATGCTCCCGACCACCTTGATCGGTTGACCGAACAACTGCCCGAGCAGCTGTTCCAGCGTGCGCGACTGATGCGGTTCGAGCCCGAATGACAGCAGTGCGTTCACGGACTTCGGATTGTCCGCCGCCATGCGCTTGAAGCGTTCGAGCGAGCGCTCGCGCTCGGTCAGGTCCGGCGAGAACGCCTTGTTCCGGCCGCGTTCGACGGCGTTCCTCATCTCCACCTCGGATTCGAAGTCGGCGAGGATATCTTCCGCCTTGCGCTTGGCCGCGCGAGGCGCGCTTGCCCCTGTGCCTGACGCACCGAATGCCGTGAGTTTGCGGGCGGGCTTGGAGGACCCGCCGCCCGCTTTGCGCCCGATCTTGCCGTCTTCGATGAGCTCTTGGGCTTCCTGCTTGATTGATTTGGACGCGAGCGAGGTGTCGCGTTGGCTCGTCTTCGCCAGGATGGCGGCGTAGGTTTCCGATTTCGCGCTCATCACTCGTCTTCCAGCGGATCGTCGGCTGCCACCCAGCTTGCGACCGCATCCACGCCGTAACTGATGGTGAGCGACACCTGGATCGCATCCAGGATCGCGCCCGCGACGCCGCCGTTCACGAGATCCGTCGCGATTTCGAAACCGCCTTCGAGCAGCTTCGAAGTGAGTGTGACCGCGGACGGATGCTCCCAGATCGCCTGCTGCATCGGGACGAGCGCGAGCTGGGCCAGCGAATCCCGCGCCTGATACTCCTTCACGCTGACGACCATTTCATTCGCACGCACGATGGCGTGAATGGTCCCCGCGATCGCCATCGTCGCGCCACCCGTAAAAAAGCCTGCGGGAACGGCAATGGCGTCGATGACGAGCAGCGCCTGGTCGAGTTTTTCTTTTTGTTTCCGGCGCACCTCCTGCACGGCGTTGTTCACCTCTGCAATCGCTGCGTGATGCAATCGCCCAGGCGTGACGTACGGAACCAGTCGCTCGTCGCCTTCTTCTCCCCGCTTGAACAGGGCCAGGCGCACCGGCAATTGCATCCACGGACTCTTGGCCGATTCGTCCAGACCTTCCAGGCGATTGGCGATGATGCGCGAGGCGGGGACGGTGAGTCCTCTCGCGAGCAGGTCCTCCTGATAGCCTGCCAGCTCAGATGCAGATTTGCGCGCGTCCGCCGGTTCCACACGCATGCGTGCATTCGCTTTGAACAGCGGATTCATCAATGCTTCGTAGGCGAGATCCTGCGCGGAAGCGACTGCTTCGATCAACGCTTCGATCGCCCACTGCTCGATCATCTTGTCGGTCGTCGTCAGGGCGCTGGTGGAGAGCGTCCCCAATTTGCCGTACACCTGCAGCGCGACGGGAAATCGCGTCCCGATATCGGCACGGCGCTCATCGAATGCCTTGAATTTGGCTGCGTTGTTGAGCCGCGAGTTGGCCACCAGATCCGCCGGGCGCGTGTCGGGATTCAGGGAGCGCAACCGGCGCGAGCCCAGGTCGACCAGCCTTCGCGTGCTGTCGAGCGAATCCATGTAGTCCTTCCAGCTTTCATGGAGCTCGCGCACCGCCTTCACCAGATCCGCGCTCTCCATGCGCAAGCGCAGGTCATCGAGGTCTCGTTCCTTGGCTTCCGGCGTGCTGATCGGTAGGACGTCGCTCGCGGTGACATCATAGGGCTCGTAGCGAGCCCACTCGCGCAACGCCAGGCTGCGCGCTTCATTCGCAAGCTGCACGAATTGCGAAATGAGGCGGGGCTCGTATTCCCGCAGCACTTGTTCTTCCGCGGTCGCGATCCTCGTCCACGCATCGTGAAGCAGGCGCCGGATTTCACGCGCCGTCTTCAGGCGCCGCTCGGTCGACGGGATCTGCGCCAGCTGCTCGTTCAACGCGCGATCATAGGAATCCTTCTGCCCGGGATGCTTACGCACCTCGTCGGGAATGGTTCGCACGGCGGTCTGGAGTTGGGACAGCGTGAGGGCTTCGATGTCGACGCGCCTCGTCACCGCCCGGTCGAGCGCGAGAACGAGCTCGAATCCGCCGAGGAGATAAGCCGTTGCGACGACCCGGCGCACGGATGCTTCGGTGGGCGCGAGGGTAACCGTGTAGCCATCGAGCTTGATGTCCAGGACGCCAACGTTTGTTGTCGTCGCGTCCGGCGCCTCGTAGCCCGTCGCGCGGGGATCGACGGGCCAGCGCAGAGCCGACGCCCGCGCATCCGTGACGAACTTCTTCGGAAAGTCGGCGAGATCGACCATGATCGCTCAGGCCGTGGGCGGCACCTGATCCACGCTGATCTTGAGCGACGGCTGGATCGGATCGAAAGGATCGAGGTCCGGCGTCGCCTGGTTGACGCGCTTGGCGCGCCGCGTGGCTTCCCATTTTTCCTTGTCCGCCTGCGCCGTCTTCAGGTCCAGCTCGATCTTTCGGCTCTCTTCAACGAAGTCCTCGCACGCCGAGCAGCAGGACAACTTCGGTTCGACGACGAAGCCCGGTGTCGGCAACGTGATCTCGCCGGTCGCGGTGTCGTTGGGGATCGCATCGATCACGCCCTGCAGAAGCGCGCGCGCGGCGGCGAACTGCGCGGCCGACGACAGATCGATGGGGTAGGCCAGCCGTCCTCGCACCACCGTCATCGGCTGCAAGGCGACGAATCCGATGAACGGCAGCAGCTCGGTGGGCACCGGAAATTGGCCGCGCGACACCATGTCCGTCACCATGACGTTCGCGTAGTAATCGGCGTTGGCGCGCAGATGCCGGACCAACGCATCGAAACGTTCGTGCGCCGCGAGCACGTTTGCCGCTGGGAAAACGCTGGTGAAAGCCGCTTGGTGACTGCGTTTTGCTTCCGCCGCGGCGGTTTCGCTCTTGGTGTTATCGCTGGTCCAGGTGGCGAGCGCTGTCGTCGTGGACTTGAAGAGCTGCTTTACGCCATTGCCGTCGGACGACCCGAATCCCGGCGACAAGCCGAGCGAGCCGATGATCGCGTTGGCGATCGCACCCGCCGCGTTGTTCTCGTTCAGCGTGAGCTGATTCCACGTGTCGACCAGTGAGTCGATGAAGGCGTTGCCCGTCCTGTTGCCATTCATCATGGCGATGACCGTGCTCTTCGCCATTCCTGCGTACGCGGTTCTCACGCGTGCCTCGATGAGGCCCTTGATGCGTGTTTGCAGGTCTGCGTCTGGCGTCAGCGCGGAGTCGATCCCCGCCGGATCGAGCGCGCCGAACTGGTTGGCGAAGGCGACGAGCTGCGCCGCTGTCGCGGAAGTCGACGCGAGCAATGGCGCGCACGTCGCAGCGATGCCGGCGAGCAATCCGGGAGCGGCTTGTTCGATGTAATCCACGAACATCGTCCGCCGCAGGGCGAGGTCCACGTTCACGGGCAGCGCGCCATGGGCCGTGGGCGGCACAGAAGGCGGAATGAGGGTGAAGAAAAACGTGGTCCAGCTGAACGTGACCGCATCCCGCAACGAGGTGCTGACCGCGGTGCCGAGCGCCTTCACGGCGTTCACGGCCTGCACGAAATCGTTGGTGTTCTCCGAACCGATGAGGTCTTCCGGGCACGGACAATCGTTGCAGATCACTGGCGCGGAATGGGAGAGCATCCACAGCACACGCGCTGCTTCGAGGCCGCTCGCCACCGCCGGATCGAGCAATGCGCCGCGGATGACGGATTCGTATGTGCGCACGTAGTCGATATCGTAGAGCGGCCGCGCGAGCGGGTTGTCGACGAGCAGCACGAACACCGTTTCGTTCTTCACGTAACCGGTGGTGACGCCATAGCGCGCGACCAGCTCGAAGTAATGAAACGTGACCGGATGGCACAGGTTGCTGTTGCGAAGCTTGCGGGTCACGCGAGTCTCGCTGCCCTGTTCGGTGGACTCGGTGATTTTCAGCTGGCGTGAGCTGTGGACCTTGGCGGACGCTTTCGTCGTCTGCTCATGGAAATTCTGCAGCGTGTTGCGCGTGATGTTGTTCAGCGTCGTGCCGTTGTTGACGTTGCCGCCGACCGAAACGCCATAGCCCGAGTAGCTGCCGTTGAGTCCCCAACCGAAGTTGCCCGTCTTGCTCAGCTCGCCGAACACGTCGCGTGTATCGCGATCGAGGCTCTGGGACTCCGCGTTCACTTCGCTGTCGAAGCTGGTGGTTTCTTCGCGGCTCGTCTTGCGACGATCCCAGCTGTAGATATCGATGGTCACCTCCTCTTGCGGGATGAGTGAGATCGACGACGCGAGGCGACCGCGCTCATATGTTTTGAGCAGCCATGTTTGATCCAGCGGCAGCAGCAGCGCGAGAGCGGGTGGCGCGGGCGTTGGCGGTGGCGACGAAGTTGTCCCTGGCGGCGGCGGTACGTTGCCGGTTGTGCCGCCGGGCGGCGGTGGGGGCGGGGTGGTGGTGCCGGTGGTGGAGCGCGTGCTTTCATCGCCCGCATCGGCTGCGAGGCCGCCGTTGATGATGCGCATGAGCACCGTGGCGTTCGCGCCGGATCCCGATACGACCGGCTTGCCTTCGACGAGCTTGGTGAGCTCGGTCTGGGACAACCGGATCGCGCGTCGCCGTCCATCGGGCAACGGCGCCGACGGATTGCTGAGGAAGGCCTGAAGATCGGGGACGACATGGACCAGCGGCTTTTTCGCGTCGGCACTCAACTTCAGCCGCACGAAGCCGCCGTCGCTCCGCACCGCAAGGGTCGACCCGGTGTCCAGCAACTCCGTGACGTGATCGGGTGCGATCGAAAGGGCAATCGGTTTGCCGCCCTCCTGCACCGACATGCTCCGGATGACCGCCGCAGGATCGCGAACCTCGATCGCTGCGAGCATCGGTTCGGTCCACGCGGGATTGTCCGCCGTATCGAGCGCATTCAGCGGAATGCCGCCGAAGACATCGACCGCGCGATCGGCGCGCGCGGCCCTCGAGCCGTTGAATCGCAGGTTCGTGCCAGTGGTTTGAGGGGGGCCGATCGGCGTATCACCTTTCGGCGCGGCGAGGTCGGCGAGCGGAATATAGATTCGATAGGTTCGCACCAGGGGCGGAACCGGAAAGGGAATCTCGCATTCGCCCGGGCGAATCAGGTTGGAATCGGTCGTGGACATCATGCCCCCTGGTGAGCAGCTGTCCGGTCAGACGCCGCCCTGATTCTGGTTATTCTCCGAGTACCGACCGACTGTGGCAGAGACGCCATGGACGGTCAATGAAAGCGCAACACAGCACCGCGGTCCTGCGGGGTGATCGCCGGGTTCCGCGCGACCCATTTGGTGCTGCCGTGCTCGCGGATGCGCGCAGGCCGTACTCATGCTCGTCTCAGCGTAACGCTTGCGACATCTGCGCTCGCTGCGTTCCGCCGCTCCCGGCACTTGTTCTTTTTAACGGGCAGGTGGAAGCGCAGTGGGCGGTGCCGCACCCAGCCGTGCTAGATTCCGCGCCGATGAATGACCCACAAGAACAAGAATCCCCCAATCGTCGGCCGCTGGCGTCTCGTTCCACGGCCTGGGCACGGTTCTCCGCCGCGGCGCTGGTGCGGGCCGGCGTGTCGCCCAACGCGATTTCCGTCATCAGTGTCGTTTTCGGTGCAGTGGGGGCCTGGCTGCTCATTTGCTGGTCTCACACGCCCTGGGCACTCGTTGGCGCGGCCGCCTGCGTGCAGTTCCGTCTGCTCTGCAATCTGCTCGATGGCATGGTCGCTATCGAAGGCCAGCGCAAGTCCGCGACCGGCGCGCTGTTCAACGAGATTCCAGACCGGTTTGCCGATTCGCTGTTCATCGTGGCGCTCGGTTACGCGATCCAGCTGCCCGCGCTGGGCTGGTTCGGTGCGCTCGCGGCGGCGGTCACAGCTTATATCCGCGTGCTCGGTGGATCGCTGGGCCTGCCGCAAAGTTTTCGCGGTCCGATGGCAAAACCTCATCGGATGGCGGTGCTCACCGGGGCGTGCCTCATCGGCGCGGTCGAGTGGCCGGTGAACGGCACTCAATGGGCGCTCGTCGCGGCCGCGTGGATCATCGCGGTGGGTTCGCTGATCACGTGCGGGACGCGTAGCGTCGCGATTGCGCACCAGCTGAAGGCGAGATAGTCGAGCGTGCGTCCTTCCAGTTTTTTGCTGACCGGATTCGTGCGTTTGCTGGTCGGTGCGTATCCGCGCTGGGTCGGCTGCGGGCCGGAGCCGGCACAACGCATCTACTTTGCGAATCACACGAGTCACATCGATACGATGGCGATCTGGGCCGCGTTGCCCATTCGCCTGCGCGGGCGCACCCATCCTGTCGCGGCGAAAGATTATTGGGGCAGTGGCATCAAGCGTTACCTCGCCACGCGTGCGCTCGGCGCGGTGCTGATCGACCGGGCGCGCTCCGATCCGAATGCGAATCCGCTCGCGCCGCTCATCGCCGCGCTGGAGCGCGGTGAATCGCTGATTATTTTCCCCGAAGGCACGCGCGGCTCGAGCGCGACGCCCGCGGTGTTCAAGAGCGGCCTGTATCACCTTGCCGCGCAATTCACGCACGTCCAGCTCGTGCCGGTTTATCTCGAGAACCTGCATCGCAGCCTGCCGAAAGGGGCGGTGCTGCCGATTCCTATGACGTGCACCGTACGCTTCGGTGCGCCCATCGTGCTGACGCCGCAGGAGTCGAAAGAGTCTTTCCTCGAACGCGCGCGCGCCGAGGTCATCAAGCTCTCGGGCGTGCTGAAGGCGTGATGCGATGACTCCACGCGAAAAAGCACTGTGGCTCTTTGGTGGCATCCTCGCGCTGCTGGTCGTTGCTTCGTCGGTGGGCTGGTTGCTGGCCCGGCGTGCAAAGACGGATAGCGGCCGTGCGACGGTGGAGAACCTCGTCGCGCGTGTGAACGCGTGGTGGGTGATGATCATCCTGCTCGCCGTCGCGTTCGCGCTCGGCAAGACGGCAACGGTGACCCTGTTTGCGTTCGTCTCGTTCTTCGCGCTGCGCGAGTTCGTCACGCTCACGCCCACACGCCAGAGCGACTATCTGCCGCTGTTGCTCGCGTTCTTCGTGCTGCTGCCCGTGCAATACCTGCTCGTTGGATACGATCAGTACGGCACGTTCGCGATCTTCATCCCCGTGTATGGTTTTCTGTTCATGCCGGCGGTGGCGACGTTTGCCGGCGACACGCAGGAATTCCTGGAACGCTCGGCGAAGATCCAGTGGGCGTCGATGATCACGGTCTACTGCATCAGCTATGCGCCCGCGTTGCTGTTGCTGAAGATTCCCGGATACGAAGGATCGAACTCGCTACTGCTGTTCTATCTGCTGCTGGTGGTTCAGCTCAGCGACGTGCTCCAGTATGTGTTCGGCAAGCTGTTCGGCAAGACCAAGCTGGCGCCTCGCGTGAGTCCCTCGAAAACGGTCGAAGGACTCGTCGGCGGTGGAATTTCGACCACGCTCATCGGCGGGGCGTTGTATTGGATTACGCCATTCACGTGGCTACAGGCGCTCGCGATCTCGTTCGTGATCGTGGTGATGGGCGTGCTGGGCGGGCTCACGCTGTCGGCGATGAAGCGGGGACTCGGCGCCAAGGACTGGGGCGTGATGATCGAAGGGCATGGTGGCATGCTCGACCGGATGGATTCGGTGAGCTTTGCGGCGCCGGTGTTTTTTCACGTCGTGCGATATTTCTATACCTGATCCCTGGATACTGGCCGACTGGCCGACTGGCCGACTGGCCGACTGGCCGACTGGCCGACTGGCCGACTGGCCGAACTGGCCGACTGCTTGGCTGGCTGAATGGCTGAATGCGGGCTTGCGGCCCGCGTCACTCGAGCCGCTCGTATTCGAACTGGTCCCGGATGTGCCGGTTGAAGAAATACCCCTTCGAAAACGCCGCTTTCAGCGCCTCGTGGGTGTCCGGCGGCACCTTCTTGTAGACGTAACGCTTGCCGGTCTGGAAGACCACGAGCAGGTCGCGGCTTTCAGGGTTGTACCGATAAAAACGGATCACGCTGGAAGGCATGGCAGACATCCGGGTAGCAAGGAGCGCGCCGACCCTGGCACCGGACTGTGGCCCTCGACCGCACAACCGATGGGCGCATTCCCAGAATTCTCAGCCCACTTAGATCATTCCCGCCGCCTCGTTCGTATCACCCCAGGGTGTCTTCAGAATGGGGCAACACATGTTGATGGAATCGGAAGGCGGCGCGGCGCTCGTCGCCACGGCCGGCGAGCGCCCGCCACGGGTCATCATTCGAAGCCTGACGGATCCGCTCTTCAGCAGCGCCGCGCTCAGCGGCCCGCTCACCGACCAGTGCCGAAACGCGAGCTGCATCGTGCTTTCCCAGGGTCGCGTGCTCGAAACCGCGCTGGCCGCGCGGCCCCTGATGATCGTGGCCGCGCGAGGCGGCCGCGACGTCTTCACGGTGGGGCGCCGGCGCATGGCAGTCGGCGATGACACGTTCCTCATCGTGAACGAAGGCCGGGCGCATTCCAGCGCCATTCGCTCCGAAGTCGACGTCGAAAGCTTTCGCATCCTGTTCCGCACCGGGCTCGTCGAAGAAGTGCTGGGCGCGCTCGTCATGCCCACCGACCGGTTGCTCGAGCGCGACCCGGAGCATCGTGGCTTCCCCTTCGAATTCACCGAAGGCCTGCAGCCGCACGACCGGCTCGTCTCGCCGGTGCTTCGCTACATTCGCCAGCACGCGCTCGGCGGCAGCGATGACGATATCTGGTTCGAAGAGCAGATCGGCTATCTGCTCGAACGCATGTTGCTGTCTCACCGCGCGATCGTGCGCAGGGTGCAGGCGTTGCCGTGCGCGCGAATCGAAACTCGCCGTGAGTTGTATCGTCGCGTCACGCTCGCCGTCGACTACATCGAAACCTGTTTCGATCAGGCGACGAGCCTCGATGTGCTCGCGAAAGTGGCCTGCCTGTCGAAGTTTCATTTTCAGCGCGCTTTCTGTGCGTTGCTGGGCCTCACGCCCCGGGACTATCTGCAACGCAAACGCGCCTTCGTCGCCAGGCGACTGCTGGCGTCGACATCACTCTCAGCTTCGGAAATCGCGTTGCGCGTCGGATACGCATCGCGCACGAGTCTTACGAAACAGGTGAGGCGATGGACAGGCTCGGCACCGGGACAGCTTCGTCAACGCATGTCGGCCGGCACTGAAGTGATGGAGGATGTCCTCGTCGCGTCGTGACTGCGATCCGCAAGAACGTGTGCGGGAGTTCGCAACGACCTGCGCCGGACCTGAGAGCCGCGATTGTTACGTTCGCAGCTCAACTTCAGGGGAGGTCTCCAACATGTCAGTCGATTATCGAATTCGGCACACCGTGCGACGAGTGCTGCTCGCGAGCTTTATTGGCGCAGCGTTGCCAGCCGCTGCACAGGACTCCGCTGCGCCTGCGCGCGAAGAAACGATTGTCACGGTGACGGGCACGCGCATCCAGCGCAAGGACTACGAGGCCACGAGTCCCATCGCCACCGTGACCGCCGAATCCATCAAGGCAACCGGCCTGCTCAGCACCGAAGCCGTGCTCGATAAGCTGCCGCAGGTCGTGCCGGGATTCAGCGCGTATTCCAACAACCCGGCCGACGGCACCGCCACGGTCGATCTGCGCGGACTCGGCGCTACGCGCACGCTGGTACTCGTCGACGGTCGTCGGCTGAATCCTTCGGTGAACGATGGCAAGGTCGACCTCAACAACGTGCCGACGCGGCTGATCAAGCGAGTGGAAGTGGTGACCGGCGGCGCCTCGGCCGTCTACGGTTCCGACGCGCTCGCGGGTGTCGTGAACTTCATCCTGCAAGACGATTTCGAAGGCGTGGATCTCGGCACACAGGCGAGCCAGTCCGCCCGCAATGACGGTCGCGAGCGGCAGGTCGATCTCCTGGTCGGCGGCAACTTCGGCGATGACCGCGGCAACATGACTGCGTACGCGAGTTGGTATGACCGCGAGCAAGTGCTGCAAGCCGCGCGCGATTACACACGTATCAACTTCGCGCTCGATCCTACCAACCGTGGTTCGCCGACCGGCGTTGCGGGCCGCTTCGACGGGCTTGCGACAGACCCGTTTCCCGAGGGCGGCAGCCGCGTGGTCGATACGGATGGCAGCGTGCGAGGCTTCATCAACTTGCTGCCGGAGCAGAATGATGGCTTGGCGCCGCCCGGTGTCGGAGACAAGTACAACTTCAATCCGGTGAACAACCTGCTCACGCCGGCAGAGCGGGTGACGATCGGAGCGCTGGGTCACTTCGATCTTTCGAGCGCGGCGCGCGCCTACACGGAGCTGCTCTATGTGGACAGCAAGAACGCGAACCAGCTCGCGCCCACGCCGGCCACGGGCCTCACCGTGTCACCGAACAGCCCCGTGCTCACGCAGCCGATTCGCGACTTGCTCGCGAGCCGCACGAATATCCTGACCGGCGCGCCATCGGATCCGGATCTGCCGGCCGTGTTCCGACGGCGCATGAGCGAAGTCGGCGCGCGCATCCAGAACAACTCGTCGAAGCTGCAGCAGCTCACGCTCGGCCTGAAGGGTGACCTGCCTGCCAACAGCTGGAAATACGACGCCTACTATCAATATGGCCGCACCGAATTCACCAACTTCACGCAGAACGACGTGTCGCGCTCACGCCTGGAAGCAGCGATCAACGGATGTCCTGCCGATTACGTGCGCTTCGTGCCGAACTGCGTTTCGGCGGACATCTTCGGCGCGAATCGCATGTCGCAGGCCGCGGTGGACTTCGTGCGCCTCAACTTCACGGACAACTCGGCATTCGAACGTCAGCTCGCGAACGCGTCGGTGAGCGGCGATCTTTTCGATTTGCCCGCGGGTCCGATCGGTCTCGCGGCCGGCGTGGAGTGGCGCCAGGATCACTCGGATTTCAGGCCCGATCAAAACAAGGACCGCGGCGATATCCTGGGTTTCAACGCGGCCCACCCGATCAGCGGCGGCTTCAATGTAAAGGAAGTATTCGTCGAAGGGCTCGTGCCGCTCGCTTCGGAAAAGCCCTTCGCGCACAAAATCGACCTGTCGCTCGGCGCGCGCTTTTCGGATTACACGACCGTCGGTTCGATCAGCGCTTACAAAGCCGGCCTGAATTGGGCACCGATTCGAGACCTTACTTTCCGCGGCATGTTTCAGGCCGCTTCGCGCGCGCCCAGTGTGTTCGAGCTGTTCCAGGCGGGCGACCAGAGCTTCCCGCCATTTCGCGATCCGTGCCAGCGAGCGACGGACCCCGATATCGTGGCGTTCTGCCAGCAGCAGGGCGTGCCCGATCCCGCGCATTTCATCCAGAACGCCCAGCAAGTGCAGGCGTTTCTCTATGGCAATCCGAATCTCAAGGAAGAAAGCTCGGACACGGTGACGCTGGGCCTCGTCGTGCGGCCGCAGGCGATCGAAACGCTGCAGCTGTCCGTGGACTACTGGCACATCAAGGTCGACGACTATGTGAACGCGTTGGCCGGTGGCGTGGGCGGAATCGTCGCGAACTGCTTCGATTCGCTGGATTTGCAGAGTCCCGCGTGCTTCAGCAGCCAGCTCCACGCGCCGCTGCTCTTTCGCGATAACACGGGCGACCTAAACGTGAACGTTCCGCTGGTCAACACGTCGAGTCTCGACACCGCGGGCATCGATCTGCAGGTCGACTACGGCATTCCGTTTGCGTTCGCCGGTGGCCACGACCGATTGAACGTGAACCTCCTGGTGTCATACCTGAAGCACTACAACCTCGACGGCATCGATTACGCGGGCACCTCCGGCGCCGCGAACATCAATGGCTCGTTCCCGCGCTACAAGGCCAATGCGCGCTTGTCGTACGGGTGGGGGCCTGTGGATGTGAGCTGGAACATCCAGTACATCGATTCGATGATGAATCAGGCGTTGCTGCCGGCGTTCGAAGATCCGGGTCCGTATGCGGGTCCTGGCGTGCGCGTGTACCACGACGTCAGTGCCAACTGGAAAGCCACGAACCGCATCGACGTCGCGCTCGGCGTGCGCAACCTGACGGATCGCAAGCCACCGCAGTTCGACTTCGGCATCGATCAGAACGGCGATCCGAGCACCTACGACATGCTCGGGCGCGCGTACTTCGGCTCAGTGCATGTCAGTTTCTGATGAGACCTTCCCGCTGCTGCGGGCCGAGAACGGCCCGCAGTTTCGCGAGCGCATAGCGCTTGCGGCTCAGCACGGTGTCACGAGGCGCGCCGGTGAGACGCACGATGCCATCGAGGTCCATTCCGGCGGCCCACAGCCACATGACTTCGCGCTGCTCGAAGGGCAGCTCCCGCATGGCGAGGCGGACGAGCGTTGCCTGCTGTTGCTCCAGAAGGAAATCGGGCGGGCTCGCCGGGGTTGCCAGCGGCGGCAGCGCGCCGGGGATTCCCTCGTCAGAAAGCTCAGCGGGCAATGGGACGGACCGCGCGTGGGCCGCCTTGCGCTGGTACTCGTCGATGAAATGGTTGCGGGCGAGGGTGAAGAGCCACGTCCGGAAGGTCACGCCGGGCCGGCCTTCGTAGGTGCCTTGCCGGGCCGTGTCGATGACCTTCAGCCAGGTGTGCTGGCAGGCGTCCTCGGCCATTGCCGGCTCCCGCGTAAATCGCGCCAGAAACCGTAACAAACTGTCGCGATGGCGCGCGAACAGGCGCTCGAACGCGCCATGGTCGCGGGCTTGCTGGAAGCGGAGCATGAGAGCGGCATCGTCGGCGGCGTCCATCATTCGCGCATGATCCTGAACGCCGCCCGCCCCCGAATGGGGCGACCTCCCTAACTTTCACGTAGGAGCCGACCTACACCACTCGGCGGCGCGCGAGCGCAGACGCATGCTTTGCATATCACTAAATTGCCAGCATGATTTTCAATGTCACCTGCGAGCTGGAATACACGGTCAGTTTTCCGTCCACGCTCATCCTGAGCCTGCACGCTCAGCGCGACAGCGCGCAGACCGTGGTCGAAGAACGCTTCGTCATCGAGCCGCGCGTCCAATTCAGTGAATTCGTAGCGGAAAATACGGGTAACCGCTTCGTGCGCGTGCAGACGGGCCGCCGCAAACACATCGCCATCCACTACAGCGCCACGGTCGACTGTGACTTCCAGGTGCTGAATGCGAAAGCGCTGCCGGTGACGCAGGTGGCGGATCTGACCGCCAGCGAGCTGCAATACCTGTTTCCAAGCCGTTATTGCCAGTCTGACCGGCTGGCCCGTTTGGCTTGGGACCTGTTTGGCAAGTATGAGACGCCGCACGAGAAAGTCGTCGCGATCACCGAGTGGATCCATGCCAACGTCGAGTACTGCCGCGGCAGCACGGATTCAGGCACATCCGCATATGACACCGTGACTCAACGGGCCGGCGTCTGCCGGGACTTTGCTCACCTGGGCATTGCGTTGTCTCGAGCCCTAAACATCCCGGCCCGTTACTTCACGGGCTATGCGTACCAGCTCGATCCACCGGATCTACACGCCTGCTTCGAGTGTTTGATCGGGGGCAGATGGACGATATTCGACCCGACGCGGCTCGCGCACCTGAACGGCCTGGTGCGCGTGGGCACAGGACGCGACGCTGCAGACGCCGCGGTTGCCAGCATCTTCGGGGGCGTGCGCCTGGAGCGAATGGCGGTGGACTGTCAGCTCGCCCCGCGCCAGGAATTCACGCCGCTGGCTCGCAAGTCCCTCAAGCGCCGGGCCGTGGCGTTGCCGGGCAAGAAAGCCTGAAGGGACGGCGGCGATGCAGACGATCACCGTGCAACACACGACGCGCTATGACTATGTGCGCGAGGTGCAGCTCCTTCGGCATCGACTCATCGTCCGGCCGCGCGAAGGTCACGACTTACGCATCGAGCAGATGAAGCTGCAGATCGAGCCGGAGCATACGATCACCTGGGTGCGCGACGTCTTTGGCAACTCGGTGGCGTGGGTGGAATTCTCGAAGCCTGCGTCGACGTTGTTGGTCGAGACCGACCTGGTCATCGCACGCTCGGCACCGTTCCCCGTTCATGAGATGCACGTGCCCGGCAGGGTGCCGTATCCCGTTTTGTATGATCCGCTGGAGATGCCGGTAGTGTCCGCGTACCTCGCCCCTTCGTTTCCCGAAGACGTGATGGCGCTTCAGCAGTGGCTGAAGGCGCAGTTGAACGTCGACATGGCCGATGCGGAAGGCACGGTGCTCGCGCTCGCGCGACTCATCCATCAGCGCATCACTTATCGTCGCCGCGAAGAGAAAGGCGTTCAAACGCCGGGCCAGACGCTCGCGGTGTTGAGCGGATCCTGCCGGGACATGGCCACGCTGATGATGGATTGCGCGCGAGTGCTCGGAATCGCCGCGCGCTTCGTAAGCGGTTATCTGCACGGCCCTGCGTCGCTCGCGGGCCGCGCTTCCACCCATGCGTGGGCGGAGATTTATCTGCCGTCGCTGGGCTGGCGCGGGTTCGATCCCACGCTGGCGCGAGCCACTTCGTATCACCACATCGTCACAGGTGTGAGCAATCACCCGCGCGGCGTGATGCCGATCTCCGGAACGTACAGCGGCACGCGGGCGGATTTCAGTGGCATGACGGTGACGGTGCGAACGGCTGAGTAGGCTATTCGGCGTTGTGGTCTTTCTCAGGCAGCTTTTCCAGACTCGGCGGCTTCTCCCCGGGCAGCAGCGGCAACTTGCCGTCGGGATCGGCTTTGCGCTGCTCCTCCACCATGTAGTGATACTTGGCGCCGGTCGCAAACGCCGTCTGCGTGCCATCCCGCAGGATTTTCGGGCGGATGAAGATCATCAGGTTGCTCTTGGTCGAGCTCGTGTCGCGCGCCTTGAACGCGAGCCCGATGATCGGAATCTTCCCCAGCACCGGCACGCGTTGCTCGCTGCGCGACGCGCTGTCCTGAATCAATCCGCCGAGCACGATGATGCCGCCGTCTTCGATCAGCACGCTGGTCGACACCGTGCGTTTGTTCGTCGTGATATCCACACTCGATACCGAAGTGGGCGCGACGCTGGAGCTCTCGATGCTGATTTTGAGGGCCACCAGATCCCCTTCGGCTGCGATCTGCGGCGTCACTTTCAGGATCGTGCCCACTTCCTCACGCTGCACGGTGGTGAACGGGTTCGTGCTCGTGCTGCCGGTGGTGGTGTACGAGCCCGTCACGAATGGCACTTCCTGCGCGATCTTCAGCTCCGCTTCCTGGTTGTCCATCGTGACGGCGGAAGGCGTCGCGACGATATTGTTGCTCGCGTCCCCGCGGATCGCGCGAATCATCGCGCCGTAGTTGATGCCATTCGCTGAAGCGACGCCCGCAGCAATGGTCGTCCCGTTGAGCGCGGAGGTCGAGGTGGAAGTGCCATCCGACAGGCCCTTGATCGCCGAATAAAGATCCGCCGCCGTCGAGCCGCCAATCGAGCTGAGAAAGGCTCCCGCCGGAATCACGGTGCCATCGCTGTTCTTCGACCACGCGGCCCAGTTCACCCCGAGATCCGCCGTCTTGTCGGCGCTCACCTCGACGATCACCGCTTCCACCAGCACCTGTGCGCGCCGGATGTCGAGCTTGTCCACGATGTTCATGACGGCTTTCATGAGCTTCGGAGGCGCCGTGACGACGATCGAGTTCGTCTCCGCATCCGCCCAGATCATCGCGTTCTTGTCTGCCGCGGCCTGGGGTGAACTGGCCTGCGCGCCGCCCGCCCCGCCGGTGGTGGCTTGCACGATGCCAGTGAGCTGCTCCTTCAGCTTCGGCGCGAGCTTCTCCGCATCGGCGAACTTGAGATAGCGCACTTGCGTGTCACCGCCCGCTTCGAGGGGCGTGTCCAGCATCGCGACGAGCGCGCGCATCCGCAGCCGCTGTGACGAATCGCCGCCGATCAGGACGCTGTTGGATCGATCATCCGCTACAACCTTCACCGGCGTTCCCCCGGACTCCGCGGTGGCTTGCTGAGGAGGCTGCAACGTGTTGACGACGCGAACCACTTCCGCAGCCGATGCGTTGTGAAGCGGAATGATTTCGATCGTCTGGTCACCGGCCTGATCGACACGCTGGATGATCCGGAGGATCCGATCGACGTTGTTCGCACGGTCGGACACGATGAGGATGTTCGCCGGCTGATACGCGGCAAGGTGGCCATATTGCGGAATCAACGGACGGAGCAACGGAACGAGCTGTGCGGCGCTCACGTTCTTCACGTCGATCACCTGCGTTACGATTTCGTCCGATCCGCTGGCGGGCCGTGAGCCGTCATTCGCAGGCATCAGCCGCGCGTTACTGTCCGGAATGATTTTAATGACATCGCCTGCCGGCATCGCGACGAAGCCATGCACCTGCAGGATCGATAGAAACGCTTGATAGAACGCCTCGGGCGTCATCGGCTTCGACGTGAGCAGCGTCACCTGCGCTTTGACGCTTGGATGAATGACGAAGCTCTTGCCGGTGGCCGCGCTCACTGCCTCGGCGATCTGAGAAATTTCCGCGTCCTTGAAGTTCGGTGTGATCTGTTGAGCGTTGCTCACGTCTGCGCGGCTTACCGGAAGGCCGCCGAGCAGAGTGAGGCCGACGAGTGCCGCCGCGAGGCGACGCGTGTTCCTGTTTGGCATGCGCGATTGGAGCGCAGGCCGACGATGCGAGTTCGTCGACGCGGCGGCCGACGAGACTCGTTACGGGTCAACTTTTGTCAGTGACGCACCGGCAGACCCTGCCGGTGCGTGTAACGTTATCGAGTGAAACCGATCAGCGATCTTTGCGCAGCGTGCCTGTTACAGCTGTCGTTCCGCCGCCTGCTGTGAACATCGTGTACACGCTCGCGGCTTGCAGCGTCACGCTGGCCTGAGTGCGCAGCGGTGCAGATGTGGTCGAGTTCCAGACGTCGACCTGAAAGTCTGTACCGGCATTGGTTTCCACCGCGCTCGATGCGGTGCCGACTTCGACGTCCTCGATGATCGGTGAGTAGTCGACCACCAGCGTGTTCGGCGCGCCGAGACTGGACATGCCGTTGAGCAGGCGAATCTTCACTTTGGATGCAGTGGTCGGCAGACGATTGTCGTCCGTGATCAACGACGTCGTGGTCGCGCCGCTCGAGTTGGTCCACACGAGCAATGTGTAGTCGCCGCCAGCAACGAGCGTCTGGTCTGGGACACTGACCGCGGTGCCATCGACGCCCAGACCGACCGAGAGCGATCCGGCGGTGACTTGCTCATATTTGCTGCCGATAACGCCGTTCGTGTAATTCTTGATGACGCTGACGCCGCCGATCGTCGCGGTGGCCGTCGTTCCGTTCGAGATGCCCACGGCCCCACGCACACGCGCTTTCGTGTTGAGGAAGGTCGTCACCGAGCCCTGTTGCGGAAGCAGTATCGCGTTGACGAGCACGCCGCCCTGAGTCGCCGTGAGGATGAGCGACGAAACCTGTTTGCTCGTGAACTCGACGCCGGACACGTCCAGCCGCATGTCGGTAGCATCACCGGTGCCGGTGATCCGAATGCGATACGTGCCGCTGTCCACGGTGGTGCTGCTGCCGCCACCGCCCGATGTGATCCCCGCGATGTTCGGGGATGCGTCGCCCAGGTCTACCGATTCCTCGGTGATGTAAACGTCCACCGATCCCGCTTCGGCCACGTTGTACACGGCGATGCGCGACTTGCCGCCGTCGGCGTCGGCCTGATCTTCGGCAATCGGCAGCGCGCCGAAATTGCCGCTCGAGCCGTAGGCGACGTAGGTGTAGTGCGATTCATCGGTCAGCTTCTGGCCCGAGAGGGTCAGCAGCGTTGCGGACACACCGGCACGCTTGAACTTTACGCTGTAGGTGTCGGAGTCGAACTTGGAGTAGTCGCTGACGGTGCCGTAGCCGACGGCGCTCAAGCGTGAGGCGTCGTCGTCATCATCGTTATTTTCGTTGTTCGTGTAGACGTCGAGTGATTGGTAACCCGTGCTCACGTTGAGCAGCCGGATCTGCGCTTTCTTGCCGTCGCCGCCGCCGGAGCCGCCGCAGCCGCTCAGCGTCGCGGCCGCGAGCAGCACGAGTGAAATCAGTACTGAGCTTCGCATAGGAGTTTCCAGGTGAGTTGATCCGTAAATCAGAAGGCCTTGCCGATGGAGAACTGGAACCGCTCGACGTCGTCGCCGTAGTGCTTCCAGGTATCGCGCTGGTACTGCAGGGGCATGGCGTAGCTGAAGCGGAAGAGGCCGAGTGGCGCGAGCCATTGCACCCCGAGGCCGACCGAGGTCCGCAACTCGTCGAGCGAGAAGCGGGTGTCGACGACGTTGCCAACCTTATCCGTGAACTTCGTGTTGCCGAGGAAGAAGGACTGCCCGAAGTCGGTGAACAGCGTGAGACGCGCCGAGCCCGCGAATTTCTGCGGCACCGGCAGAATCAATTCGAACTGGCCCGCGAGCATGGCGTCGCCGCCATAGGGATTGCCCAGCGAATCGCGCGGCCCGAGCGAGCCTTCGCGAAAGCCGCGAACGGAGTCCGGGCCGCCGGTGAAGAAATGCAGGTTGGGCGGAACGGCGGTGGTATCGCCGAACGCGCTCGCATAGCCGGCGCGTACGTTGAACGTGAACGGCAGCCACTTGATCAGCGGCAGATGGAAGAACTGCTGGTATTGATACGTCGCGCGCCAATACTCAACCGGGCTTCCCGGCACAGCGGTCGACAGTGCGAACGTTTGAGCCGCACCTTGAGTCGGGAAGAGCGTGCGGTCGCGGCTGTCGTAGCTCCAGCCGGTCGACAGCTCCGCGAGGTCCGCATCGGTTCCGATAACGTAGTCGCTGCCGACAATGCGGAAATAGGAGTCGCCGTTGTCCCGCACCCAGTCCTGCAGCTGATCGGAGCTGCTGAGAAACGTGGCGAGCTGCGAGTGCTGGATGGAAGCGCCGAGGTGCACGAACTGCCGTTCCGTCACCGGATAGCCGTAGTCGAGTCCCGCCATCAGGGTCTTGGTGGAAAACTCCGAGAACGTCGAAGTGAGCCGGCTGATGTCGGTGTAAGAAAAGTTCTCGGTGCGCATCACGCCGTCGATCGACGTGTACGGGTTCGTGTGCGAGAACGAATAGACCTTGCTGTAATGGCCCGCGTTGAGATCGAGCGCGACACGCTGGCCGCTGCCGAGGAAGTTCGAGTCCGCGAGGTTGCCGTTCAGCGTGACGCTCTGGGTTTCGGAATAGCCGATGCCGCCGCCGAGCTGCGCGGACGGCCCTTGCTCCACCTTGAAGTCGAGGTCGACGAGGTCCGGCGCGCCCGGCACCGGCGTCGTTTCGGCTTTCACGTCTTTGACGTACGGCAGACGCTGCACGCGCTGCTTGGAGCGCTCCAGCGCGACGTTCGAAAGCCACCCGCCTTCGAGCTGGCGCATCTCCCGGCGCAACACTTCGTCGTTGATGCCGGTGGCGCCGCTGAAATTGATGTTCCGCACGTAGACCCGGTTCTGCGGGTCGATGAAGAACGTCAGCGAGACTTCGCCGGTCGCGTCGTTCGGCGTCGGAACCGGATCCACTTTCGCGAACGCATACCCGTCTGCGCCAAGCCGATTCTGCAGCAGCTCCTGCGTCGCCGTGATTTCCTTGCGTGAGAACACGTTGCCCGGCTGCACGAACAGCAGCTGACGCAGCTGCGCTTCCGGCACCACGAACGTGCCGGAGAGCTTGACGTTCGAAATCTTGAAGACCTTGCCTTCGTCGATGTTGACCGTGACGAAGATGTCGTCCTTCTCGGGCGAGATCGTGACCTGCTGCGAATCGATGCGGAAATTCGCATAGCCGCGGTCCATGTAATAGGAGCGCAGCTTCTCGAGGTCGCCTTCCAGCGATTCCCGCGAATAGCGATCCGATTGCGTGTACCAGGACAGCCAGCCCGGCGTATCGAGGGAGAAAGCGCTGCGCAGCTCCTTCTCGGTAAAGGCCTCGTTGCCGATGATGTTGATCGAGCGGATGCGCGCGCGCTTGCCTTCGCGGATCTCGATGCGGATCTTGACGCGGTTGTCGTTCTGCTCCGTGACGTCGGTCTTGATGCCGACGCCGTATTTACCGCGGCTGAAGTACTGCTCCGTGAGGTATTGCTTCACCTCTTCGAGCACGGAACGGTCGAAGGTCTTGCCGGCCGCAAGCCCGACCGAGCGCAGCGACTTCTGCAGGTCTTCGGTCTTGATGTCCTTGTTGCCGGTGATCTCGAAGCTTTCGATCGACGGACGCTCGAGCACCGAGACGACGAGCGTGCCGCCGTCGCGACGCAGCTGCACGTCGCGGAAAAATCCGGTGGCGAACAGCGCGCGGATGCACTCGCGCACGCGCTGTGCCGTCAGCTTGTCGCCGATGTTGACGGGCAGGTAGTTGTAGACGGTGCCTTCGGAGACACGTTGCAACCCTTCGATACGAATCGTTGCAACAGTGAAGTCCGAGCGTTCGGGCGCGGCCGCGGTTTGCGCCTGGAGGGTGCGCGAAACCAGCGAAACAGCGAGCAGGGAGGTGACGGCGAGTGCGACGCGTGTGCGCATCCGCCCGGACTATAGGGGCGCGCGCTCCCGCGTCTGTCAACAAACGTCAAATGTATCGTTTGTCTGGCAAGCCGACATCAACGGTCACAAGTGGCAGCGCCGTTCGACACAGAACGCGCGACACCATTACGAATCGTCGCGCGTTGTGAAAAGTTCCCTCGTTCGCAACGCCCCGCAACGCTCAGAACGAGAACTGCGATCTCAACGCAATGACGTTCAGGTCTTGTCCGATCTGCACGCCATTCGGCGGAGTCGCCGGCGCGGGACCGAACGGGGTGAGATTGCCGGGGCCCGCCGGGTTGAGTCGATTCACCGAGACGTGCAGGTAGTCGAGCATCAGCCGAAAGTTGGTGACGGGGTACCAGTTCACGCCGAACGCCATGATGTTCTGCTTGCCACCGCGAATGCTGACCGGATCGGCCGCGGTGAGGCCAAGACCTTCGCGATAGTCGAGGTCGGTGTGCGAGTAGCGCGCCGCCAGCTCCCACGCACCCCAGCCCCCCGCGGAGAGACTGAAGGGCACCATAGGTTTCGGCCCCTGGAACGAGCCGTTCGCCACGTTGTAGCGATGCGCCTCGCCGGTGAGCACCCAGCTCGCTTCGGCGTAGTAACCGCCGAATGACGGATTGGGCAGGGTTGCGGGCTCGCGCCGGCTCACGCCGTACCAATAGTTTTCGGCCTGGAAGAAGTAGTTCTGGTAGTTCATGCCGAATTCGAGGCCGGCCGAATAGGCAGAGTCCGCGTCGATGCCGCCGGTATCGATCAGGCGCGTGCTGTCGACGCGGATCTCCGGCCGGTCCCGAAATCGAATCGCGTAACGCGGCGTCGTCGCCGAGCCCTGGTCCGCCGGCTGGAACACGTAGGTGCCGGAAGCGCCAACGTGCACGTTGTAGCTGCCCGAGGTCGCAGCGAGATAGCCGAAACGGCCGACTGCGGCGAGCTGCGAATCGAACACTTCCGCATCGTTGACGGTGCGGGACGTGAGCGTCAGCGCGCTCATCCAGCGCTTGCCGCTGCCGCGAAGGCCGAGCCCGATACGCCCGTCCGCGCCCGCAAGAGTGCGCGAGAGCTCCGAAGGCGAGGCGCGCTCGAGAAACAGCAGGTCCTCGGGACTCGTCGAATCCTCCATGTTGGCGGCCGGCGAAAACGCGCCGAGCTGAATGCGGAACGGACCAAGGCCGTTGTAGGCGATCCACGCATCGTTGATGCGCGTGGGGCCTTCGGTGCCGGCGCCTCCGAGCTCCAGCATCAGCCGATATTCGAAGTCGCGGGTGAAATTTCCTTCGAAGCCCATACGGGCACGACGGAAATAGACGCCGTCGGAAAGATCGCGTGCAGCGCTGGTCTCGCGGTTGGCGGTCGCTCCGACGGAGCCGCGACGAAAGTCTGTGGCCGCCGCGCCTTCCGTGCCGTCGTTGTGAGCGGCCATGTCCATCTGCACGACGGCGCGCAGTGAAAGCGAGCTGCGACCGTCTGCGCTGGTGAAAGTGGGGCGACCGTTGGTCACCGACAGCTTTGCGCTGTCCTGGCTCTTCAGCTTCTGCTCGTTCACGGATTGCTCGACCTTCGCGACGGCAGCAGCTGAACTGCTCGCCAAGTCCGCCTGCTTTTGCAATTGCTCGATGAGCGCGGCCTGCTGTTCGAGCAGTTTCTGCTGCGCTTCGAGCTGGGCTTTCTGGGCAGCAACGGCTTTCTGCAATTCGCTGAGCTGCTGTTGCACGGTCGGATTGTCCGCGGCCCAGAGTGTCGATGGAGCCGTCAATGCGACCGTCGATGTGCCCAGGATGCACGCGGCCGCGGCGGCGCTTGCGCGCCGCGCATGAACGAGTTCAGACATGGATGTCGCCCCCGGTGCTCATGGAAGAGTGGAGAAGCCGTACTTCTTGAATACAGTCTGCGCAGCTTCGCCTTGCAGGTAGGTCACGAATGCTTTCGCGGAAGGCTGCGCGCCGGCGGTTGCGGCCACCGGATAAATGATGGGCAGGTGGCTGGTGGCCGGAAAGGTGTCGACGATGCGCACCTTCTTGTCCACGAACGCATCCGTTGCGTAAACGATGCCGAGCGGTGCTTCGCCGCGGCCCACGAACGATAACGCTGAGCGCACGTTCTCCGCACGAATCAGTTTGTCCGCCACGTCGTCCCACACGCCGAGCGACGTCAGCGCCATGCGAGCATATTTGCCCACCGGCACGGAATCCGGATCGCCCGTGGCCAGGCGACCCCGGCCGAGCGCGCTGGCGAGCTCGAAGTTGCGTGCGATCCTGAGGCTCACGTTGCTGTTGACGGGCGCCACGAGCACGAGCTTGTTGCCGAGCAGGTCCTTGCGCGTGCCCTTGTCGATGAGGCTGCGCGACTGGAGATATTCCATCCAGTCCGTGTCCGCAGAGAAAAAGACATCGGCCTTGGCGCCGGCCTCCACCTGCTTGGCGAGCACAGAGCTCGCAGCGTAAGACAACTTCACCTGCTGGCCCGTCGCTTGGGTGTAAGCCGGACCGATCTGGTCCATCGCATCCGTGAGCGACGATGCGGCGAAGACGAGCAGCGGTGAGGACGGTGCGTCCGCTGCCTGCAGGGTCAGCGAAGTCGCGGAAAACGAGACCAGGAGTCCGAGTAGCAAGACCCGGCGGGCGGCACGCACTTGTTGTTCTCCCAATGAGATGCGGGCGGTATATCCAGAACAATATAACGATACGAATCCCAGCGGTAAATGGCAATGAGTATAGTGTCGTGCATGGTGTACCAGTCGGCCAGGGACGGGGTGCGAGCGCGGATGATGCGGAGCTTTGCAGCTTTGACGTTGCCGCTGACGCTCGTCTTCACGCTGGCGGGCTGCACGAGTCCGCGCTCGACCGAGCCGGCCATCGATCCGGATGTGGCCCGTGCCGGAATTTTGCGCGCGCTGCCGGAAAAGATGTCGAACCGCAGCGGCTGGTCGGTCGATATCTTTGCCGCGTTCGAAGCGATGCAGATTGCGCCGACCGCGTCGAATGCTTGCGCCGTCATCGCGGTGTCCGAACAGGAATCCGGTCTGCGCGTCGATCCGCCAGTGCCTGGCCTGCCCGCCATCGCGCGCAAGGAGATCGACTCGCGCGCGGAAAGTCACGGCATTCCTCGCATGCTGGTGAGTGCAGCGCTCGAGCTTCGCTCGCCAGACGGCAAGACCTATCGCCAGCGGCTCGACAACGCCACGACCGAGAAGCAACTGAGCGAGATCTTTACGGACTTCATCCGCATGGTGCCCCTCGGCGAGCGCTTGTTCGGCGACCTGAATCCCGTGCACACCGGCGGGCCGATGCAGGTGAGCGTCTCGTTCGCGGAAGGCTATGCGAAGTCACACCGCTATCCTTACCCGATGGCCGGCACGGTCAGGGATGAAGTCTTCACGCGACGGGGCGGCCTCTACTTCGGGACAGCCCATCTGCTCGACTATCCGGTGGCTTACGACGACATGCTGTACCGCTTCGCCGATTTCAACGCAGGCCACTACGCGAGCCGCAATGCGGCCTTCCAGAATGCGGTCAGTATCGTTTCCGGCGTGAAGCTCGCACTCGATGGCGACCTGCTGTTGCAGGGGGACTCGGCCAGCCAGCCCAGCAAGACCGAGCTCGCGGTTCGCAAGATCGCGGCGAAACTGGATCTCGGCGAAGGCCAGATCCGCTCCGATCTCGAACGGGGGGATGACGAGTCGTTTGCGAAGTCGCGCCTCTACGAACGGGTGTTCGCGCTCGCGCGCCATGCGCAGAGGACAATCCCGATGGCCGTCGTGCCGAAGATCAAACTGGAAAGCCCGAAGATCACGCGACAGCTCACGACCGAATGGTTCGCGCGCCGCGTGAAAGAACGCTACGAGCGCTGTCTTGCGCGGGCGGGCGTCAGCCCGGCTTCTTCTTGAGAAACTCGCGATAGGCGATGGAGAACGCTTCCACGAACGTGTGGGGCATGTGCTCCGCCGGTTTTTCCACCAGGTTGCGGTAGAAGTCGCCGTAGAGCTCCCACGCCTGCGCCTTGCCACCCGAGCGCAGCTTGCCGCGACGAGCGGCGCGCTCGAAGCGCGCTTCGAGCTCGGCCGGATCGAGCCGGCCGACGAATTCGACGAACGCTTCCTGCATCGCCTGCGACACCGCGTTTTCGTGATCCTTCGAGGTGGTCATCTGCTCGCGCAGCCACTGCACGGCATCGAGCCTGCGGGTTTCGTGCTGATGAAGAATCTCGATGAGCAGGTCTTCGACGGCCATGCGCGCAAGCGACGGCCGCGGATCATCCGCATCGAGCTGGACCTCGATGCGATAGCGGTTGCGGATCTCGTTGCGCGAGCGCTCGAGATCCTTCAGCCCCACGAACGCCTCGCGGAACAGCTGGCCGACGAGATGCAGGAGTCGGGTCTGGGCGTCTGCCGGCAGCTTCTCGGCATCGATGCCGGCGCCCCGGCAGAAGGCATGCAGGCCGCTCTGCACATCATAAAGAGCGGGTGCGCTCGCGGCGCCGACGGCGGGGGCAGGGGTCTGAGCGCGACTGGCCGCGCGCGCGAGGCGCGCGATGCGGCGGGCGATCACTTCTTCGTCCGGTTCCTGGTCGGGCTGGTTCTCGGTCGGACGGGGAATGCGGGCCACGGCCTGCCCCCAGGCATTCGAGGGCCGGAAGCCGCCACTCTGGTTGGCCGAATCGCCCGGCTGCGCCTGTCCGGGCGCCGGGCCGAACCCCTGGTTGCCCAGGAGCGAGGCAGCGGAAGCGGGGCCATTCGCCGCTCCGGGAAGCGTGGCGGGAACACGCACCGGCGGCAGCTCGGGCTGCGGGTCGGGAATCAGGAGCTGGTCGAGGTCGAGCGAGGCGCCGATGTCCGTCTGGGCCGCGCGGCCGATGGTGCGCAGGCCGTGAATGCTGGTCGGAACCGCAATGGCGTCGGCCGCGGGCGGGCCCGCCGGGGCGGCAGCGGCCTCGGCTTCAACGGCCACGCTGATCTGGTAATCGCCCAGGCGCAGCAGGTCGCCGCTCTGGAGCTTGTGGGGCCCGGTCTTGCCGATGGACACGTCGGCATCGTTCACGAACGCGCCGTTGGTGCTGAGATCTTCGAGGAAATAGTGCCCTTGGCGGAAGCTCACCCGGGCATGGTGCGCTGAGACATAACGCTGGGGATCGGGCAGCACCCAGTCGTTGTCCGCTGAGCGTCCGATGGTACCGCCACCGACGCCGAACACGATGTTTCCTCGGTCCCCGAGGGACCGGCGATGATCACTGACAACGCGCAGGTGAAGCGCCATGGCTGCCCTCGTGGGCGACCTCAAGTTTCCCCAAATCCATTTGGCACGTGGACCGCGCACAGTCCGTTTCCCCGGTCCGCGCGGACATATAATGCCACTTCTAAAGTAACAGGCCCCCCGGCAGGTCGATGGCAGCCAGTCACATTTTCAAAGTCCTCTTTGTGAATCAGGGCAAGGTTTACGAGATCTATGCCCGCAAGGTCGGTCACGGGACCGGCCTGTTCGGGTTCATCGAGGTGGAAGAGCTCGTGTTCGGCGAACGCTCCACCGTGGTGCTCGACCCGGCCGAAGAGCGCATCAAGAGCGAGTTCGAGGGCGTCAAGCGCACGTATCTGCCGTTGCATTCGGTGCTCCGGATCGACGAAGTGAAGAAGCAGGGGGTCAGCAAGATCTCCAGCTTCGAAGGGACTAACGTCTCGCAGTTTCCCGTTCCCCTGTTTACCTCGGCTCCCGGCAGCGATTTGCCGACGTCGCCGAAGAAATAGCCAGCGTAGCCGTCTTTCAAACAGTACATGCTTACTCTCCTGGGCGCACCCGCTCTCTCCCCGTTCCGGATCACAAAGCTCGTCGGACTGCTCAAAGCAGGCGAGCCGTCCATCACCGGACTGACGTCGCGCTTCGTGCACTTCGTCGATCTCAGTCACGAGCCGAATGCGTCGGAGTCCGAGATTCTTTCGCGGCTGCTCACGTATGGGCCGAAGAAAGAAGACGACGCGAGCGCGAGCGGCGCCAGCGCTAACGCTGTTGAAATCATCGTTGTGCCGCGCGCCGGGACGATTTCGTCGTGGTCCAGCAAGGCGACGGACATCGCGCAGGTGTGCGGCCTCGAGGCCGTCCGCCGCATCGAACGCGGCATCGCCTATCGCATTCAGTCATCGCAGCCCCTGAGCCGCGCGAAACTCGAAGCGTTGGCCGCGCCGCTGTTCGATCGCATGACCGAGATGGTGCTGTTCGATGCCAGCGCCGCCGCCCAGCTCTTCGAGCATGCCAAGCCGAAGCAGCTCGCGCGCGTTTCCATCGCAGAGGGCCGCGAAGCGCTGGTGCGCGCGAACAAGTCGCTGGGCCTCGCGCTGTCGGCAGACGAAATCGATTATCTGCTCGAGAGCTTCCGCAAGCTCGGGCGCGATCCGTCGGACGTCGAGCTCATGATGTTCGCGCAGGCCAATTCCGAGCATTGCCGCCACAAGATTTTCAACGCGAGCTGGGTCATCGACGGTCAGGCGCAGGAAAAATCGCTGTTCGCGATGATCCGCAACACGCATGCGCGCAGTCCGCACGGTGTGTTGTCTGCCTACAAGGACAACGCGGCGGTCATCGAAGGCGTCGATGGCGTGCGCTATTTTCCCGATCCAGCGAGCAACATCTATCGCGGCGTCAGCGAGCCCATCGACATTCTTATGAAGGTGGAGACTCACAACCATCCCACCGCCATCTCGCCTTATCCGGGCGCCGCCACGGGATCGGGTGGCGAAATTCGCGACGAAGGTGCCACCGGTCTCGGCGCGAAGCCGAAGGCGGGGCTCACCGGCTTTTCCGTGTCCCACCTGCGTATTCCCGGTTTCGAGCGTCCCTGGGAAAAAACGCTCGGCAAGCCCGCGCGCATCGCCTCGGCGCTCGACATCATGATCGAAGGGCCGATCGGCGCGGCCGCGTTCAACAACGAATTCGGGCGGCCGGCCATCGCGGGTTATTTCCGCACGTTCGAGCTGCCGGCGCCGGGCGATGACGCGAACCAGTCGCGCGGATATCACAAGCCGATCATGATCGCGGGCGGTCTCGGCAACGTACGCCGGCCGCAGGTTCTGAAGGGCGACGTGCCCGTGGGCTCGAAGCTCGTCGTGCTCGGCGGGCCGGCGATGCTCATCGGTCTCGGCGGTGGCGCCGCGTCCTCGATGGGCAGCGGCGCGAGCACGGCAGACCTGGATTTCGCCTCGGTTCAACGGGGCAACGCCGAGATTCAGCGGCGCGCGCAGGAAGTGATCGATCGCTGCTGGGCACTCGGGGATGCGAACCCGATCGTGCTGATTCACGACGTGGGCGCCGGCGGTTTATCGAATGCCGTTCCCGAAGTGGTTGCGCACACCGCCGGGCGTGGCGGACGCATCAACCTGCGTGCCGTGCCGAGCGCCGAGCCTGGTATGTCGCCGATGGAAATCTGGTGTAACGAGGCACAAGAGCGCTACGTGCTCGCGGTTGATCCAGCGCGGCTGAATACGTTCAAGGACATCGCGGATCGCGAACGTTCGCCATTCGCTGTGATCGGCGATGTCGACGACACCGGCCGGCTCGTCGTGCACGATCCGCTGTTCGACAGCAACCCTGTCGATATGCCCATCGAAGTGCTGCTCGGAAAAGCTCCGCGCATGACGCGCGAGGCGAAGACCGTTCTCACACGGGGCAAGGCACTCGAGCTGTCCCGCATCGATGTAAAAGAAGCAGCGTATCGCGTGCTGCGTTTTCCGGCCGTGGCGGACAAGACGTTCCTGATCACGATCGGTGATCGCTCGGTCGGCGGCATGATCAGCCGCGATCAGATGGTGGGGCCTTGGCAGGTTCCCGTCAGCGATGTTGCAGTCACCGTTGCGGATTACACCGGCCATGCCGGTGAGGCGATGGCGATGGGCGAGCGCACGCCGGTGGCGGTACTGGATGGACCGGCCTCGGGCCGGCTGGCGGTGGCGGAAGCGATCACCAACATTCTCGCGTCGGACATCGGTTCGCTGTCGAAGGTGCGCTTGTCGGCAAACTGGATGGCGGCCTGCGGTGAGCCCGGTGAAGACGCCTCGCTGTACGCCACCGTTCGCGCGGTGGGTGAAGAGCTGTGTCCCGCGCTGGGAATTGCGATTCCGGTTGGCAAGGATTCGCTGTCGATGAAGACCACGTGGCGCGATGGCGAAGCCACCAAGAGCGTGGTCGCGCCGGTGTCGCTCATCGTGTCGGCGTTTGCGCCGGTGGGCGACGTGCGCAAGACCGTGACGCCGCAGATTCGCACGGACCTGGGCGCGACCTCGTTGTGGCTGATCGATCTCGGCGCGGGTCGCAATCGGTTGGGCGCGTCTGTGTTGGCGCAGGTGTATGGCGAGATCGGCGATACCCCGCCGGATCTGGATGATCCCGCGCAGCTCAAAGCGTTCGCCGATGCGATCACGGAGCTGAAAGATGCGGGCGTCGTGCTGGCGTATCACGATCGCTCGGACGGCGGCGTGTTTGCGACGCTGGTGGAGATGGCTTTTGCGGGGCATTGCGGACTGGATGTCGTGTTACCGCGAACGGAAGCGTCACTCGTGACCGCAGCGGGAGGCATCGCTCAAGGCAATGCGGGCGGCGCGGCGAGTGCTGCTGCCTCGAATGCAAGCGCACCTTCGAGCAGCAGGTCTATCGCTCAGCTCTTCTCCGAAGAGCTGGGCGCGGTCGTTCAGGTTCGCGAGGTCGACGAGCCGCGGGTCACGGCGGTGCTGGCGAAGCATGGCCTCACATCGCTCGCCCATCGCATCGGTAAGCCCGTCGCTTCGAGTGACGGCCGCGACGCGACTCAGCTGCGCATTCGCATCGCGGCCGGCGGCGCGACGGACCTCGATGCCAAGGACAGCGACGTCACGGCCGGCGGCGTCCACATCGACGAATCCTGGATCGACCTGCGTCGCGCCTGGTCCGAAACCTCCTGGCAACTGCGCAAATTGCGCGACGACCCCGCCTGCGCGGACGAGGAGTTCGCCGCCGCCGCCGCGGCAAGCGATCCGGGCCTGAGCGTCTCGCTCACTTACGACCCGCAACAGGACATCGCTGCGCCTTACATCAACAAAGGCGCGCGTCCGGCGGTGGCAATCCTGCGCGAGCAGGGCGTAAACAGTCAGGTTGAAACGGCTGCCTGGCTCGAACGCGTGGGATTCGAATCTCACGACGTGCACATGACGGATCTGCTGAGCGGCCGCCAATCCCTGAAATCCTTCAAGGGCGTGGTCGCGTGCGGCGGCTTCTCTTATGGAGACGTGCTCGGCGCGGGTGAAGGCTGGGCCAAGTCCATTCTGTTTCACAAAGCCGTGCGCGACGATTTCGTTCGCTTCTTCGAACGCAACGACAGCTTTGCCCTCGGCTTCTGCAATGGCTGCCAGATGTTCGCTGCTCTGAAGGAGCTGATCCCGGGCACCGCGCTGTGGCCCCGGTTCGTCACGAATCGCAGCGAACAGTACGAATCCCGCTTCACGATGGTGGAGATTCTCGATAGCCCCTCGGTCGTGCTCCAGGGCATGAACGGCTCGTTCCTGCCGATCGCGATCGCGCATGGCGAGGGCCGCGCAGAGTTCACGTCCGTCGAGGCCGCGGCGGCGTGCGCGAACAGCAACCTCGTGTCCTTCCGCTACGTCAACCGCGACCGGTCCGTCGCGACCACGTATCCCGCCAATCCCGGCGGCTCTCCCTATGCCATCACTTCGGTGACGAACGAAAGCGGCCGCGTGACGATCATGATGCCGCATCCGGAACGTTCTACGCGCACTGTGCAGAACTCCTGGCGGCCTGATAACGCGGGGGAGTGGAGCGGGTGGATGAGGTTGTTTCGGAATGCTCGTAGGTTTGTGGACTGATTCGTCGCTAAGAGCCGGAAGCCCTCAATCGCCGGGCGGCTCGGAGAGCGCTCCCGCAGCCGGCCGGTGCGCGAAAAACTCAAGGCAGAGGCGGGCACAAGGAGTTCCCGACGGGGACGTCAAAATGCAGGGATGCATTTTGCCGAGGCTCCGAGGGACCGGTCTTACGGCCGGTCCCCGGCGGGAACTCCTTGTGCCCGCCTTTGCGTGTGCAAGCCGATCTCGCCCCATCCCGCCCACAACGCCCCATGACAGTCCTTGGCTTATCCGACTGTAGTCAGCCGCACACGCCTTTGTGTACCCTCACCGCGCCCACAGTGACGTGAGCGCCCGGATCTCAAGGATGAGCCACGCGTGCCTCGGAAGAAGAAACTCGGTCCGATCCTCACCATCAGCGCGGTGATCGTCGCCGCGGCCGCCGTGGTCGTTTATGCGAAGCGCGATCGGGACGAACCGCAGTCCGCGCAATACACCATCGCCCCGGTCAGCCGCGGCGACATCATCCAGGCGGTGAACACCACCGGCCAGCTCGCCCCGCTGGTGAGCGTCGAAGTCAGCACGCAGATTTCCGGCCTCGTCACCGAGGTGAACGTCGACTTCAACAGCCCGGTGAAAAAGGGCCAGATTCTCGCGCGCATCGATCCCGCGTCATACATCCAGAAGGTGGCGCAGGCCGAGGCCGATCTCGCCGCCGCTGAAGCCAGCGCCACACTGGTGCGGCTGAACGCCGCGCGCCTCAAAGGCCTGCGGGATCAGGATCTGGTGACGCAGGCCGACTACGACCAGGCCGAAGCGCTGTTGGAGCAAGCGCGCGCCGCGTTGCTCACGCGCAAGGCTTCGGTCGAGAACGCCCGTACGGATCTCGAACGCTGCACGCTCACTTCGCCCATCGACGGCACCGTGATCTTCAAGCAGGTGGAAGTCGGCAAGACGGTGGTATCGAGCTTCAGCGCGCCGACGCTGTTCGTGATTGCGCAGGATCTCGCGAAGATGCGCATCATCGCGCCGATCAGCGAAGTGGACGTGTGGGCCGTGCATCCCGGGCAGGCCGTGACGTTCACGGTGGATGCGATTCCCGATCGCACCTTCGGCGGCAAGCTCACGCAGATCCGCAATCCTTACACGCCTTCGGAAAAGCAGACGACGCAGGCCACTCAGCAGAGCACGATCACGAACTTCGATGGCGTCATCGAAGTGGACAATCCGGACCTGCTGCTGCGGCCGAGTCTCACGGCGAATGTCTCCGTGGTGGTCTCGAAAACGGAGAACGCGCTGCGCATTCCGAACGGCGCGTTACGCGTGCAGGTTCCGCAGGACCCGGATTCGCCGCATCGAATGCCGACGCTGCCGTCGGAAGAGTCGGTGGATTCGGCGGTGGTGTATCGACTTGCCGGCGGCGATCGGAGCGCGAAGCCGGAGCCGGTGCTCGTGAAGCTCGGCATCACGGACAACATCAGCACGCAGGTGCTCGAGGGGTTGAAAGAAGGCGACACGGTGATCACCGGTATCCCGAGCCGCATCGAGGTGCCTCAACGCCGGGGCCTCTTTTAAGTCATGCGCGCACGCCGACTCGCGGGGCTTCTGGGGCTCTTGCTTGCGTATGCGCTCGTCGCGCCCGCATTCGCGCAACAGAACCCAGCGCAGCCGCAAGCGCCCACTCAACAGCCGCCGCCACCGCAGTCGCCGGTGACTGCGCCGCCCGCTGGCCAGCGGCCGACGGCCGAAGGCGCGCAGCCGACGTCTCCGGTCGGGCCGTTGGCGCTGCCGGGAATCCTTCCGGCCGAAGTCCCCGGCCCTGCGCTCACGCTCGCCGAATGCGTCAGCCGCGCCCTCGCGAAGGGCTTCGACATGGAGATCCAGCGCCAGTCCTTGTCCATTGCCCAGGACAACATTCCCATCGCCCGCGCCGCTTTCCGTCCCGTGTTCTCGGCGAACACCTCGAAGTCTTCCACACGCACCGCATTCGACGATGGTATCGCGGCGACCCGCAGCGATTCCGTCGACGCAGGAGTTGGCGTCTCGCAGCGCCTGCTTCTTGGCACTCAGATCGGCGTCGACGTGCAGAACAACCGCTTCAACAGCGACCCTGCTTTGGACGCGCTGAACCCAGCCTACACGTCCGATCTCACGCTCAGCATCCGCCAGCCGCTGCTCAAAGGGTTTGGCACACGCCTCAACGCGCAGGTGATCCGCCGTGCCGAAATCGGCGCAGGCATCGCGGGCAACAACTACGAAGGCCGCGCGCTCGACGTCATCCAGGCGACCGAGAATTCCTATTACCTGCTCACGGGCGCGCGCGACCAGTTGCAAGTGTTCCGCGCGAGCCTTCAGCTCTCACAGGCGTTGCTCCGCGAATCCCAGTCCCGCCGTACCGCAGGCATGGCCACGCGCCTCGACGTGTTGCAGGCCGAAGTTGGCGTCGCAAACGCGCGCCGGAGCGTGCTCGAGGCTCAACGCACCGTGCATGCGAGCGAAGACAGCCTGACGGCGCTGATTGGCCGCTTCGAGTTCGATACGCCGATCGGTGCAACCAGCGCCGACACCGATGCAGCGACCGAGGCTGCGCCGACGATCGAGAGCTCCTATCAGCTCGCGCTCGAACGGTATCCCTCGCTGCGGATTGCCCGAGCGTCGATGGAGATCGCGAGACTCGACGTCGACTTCGCTCACAACGACCTGCTGCCGTCGCTGGATCTCGATCTCGCGCTGGGATTCAACGGCGACGATCGCACGCGACGCGGCTCGTTTTCAGGGGTCACGGAGCCGGATGGGCACAGCTGGCAGGCTGGGCTCAGCGTCATCTATCCGTTGGGACGATCGGCGGAGAAGGCTCGTTTCAGGCAGAGCAAGTACGCGCTGACGCAAGCGGAGTTGCTGGCGCGTCAGCTGGAGCAGGATGTGCTCGTTGCCGTACGCAACGCCGTGCGCGATGTGGAGACGAGTCAGGAGAGTGTGGGGATTGCGGGGCAGGCGGCGGAGCTGGCGCAGCGGCAGTATGAGGCGGAGACGGCGCGTTTCCGGGCTGGGCTATCGACCAGCCGGAGAGTGTTGGAGGCGCAGACGGATCTGGAGTCGGCGCGGGTCGCTAACCTGCAGGCGCGGTTGGATTTGCAGACGGCGAGGGCGACCTTGCGAAGGTTGGAAGGTTCGTCGTTGGCGAAGTATGGGATTACGTTGGATCTGGGCGGGGGGCGTTGAAGAAGCCCTCAATCGCCGGGCGGCTTGGAGGCGCTTCGAAAATAGTTCGAGGTGAACGACGGCGCCGCGTACTGCTTACACGCCCAGCTGCGCGGTCAGATACGCCGACTTCGTCTGCAGGTCTTGCAGCAGCGAATCCAGCGCCGTGAACTGCTTGCGATAGCGCGCTTCGATCACCGTCAGCCGTGCTTCGAGCGCGTCGTTGTCTGTTTCAACCTGCTTGAGCTGGCTTTGCAGCGTGGTGTTACGCGTGTCGAGGGCAGAGCCGCTCTTCAGGATGTCTTCGAGATGATCCGACAGCCGCGCCGCGACGCCGTTTTCGCCGCCGAACACTTTCGCGACCGACTGGCTGTCTGCCGCGAGTGCCTTGGTGAGCTTGGTGTCGTCAATCGCGAGCGTGCCGTCCGTCTGCTTCGTGATGCCGAGTGCAGCGAGCGTCGTGTAGCTGCCCGTCAGCCCCGCGACGGGGTTCGACAGGTCGAGGCCGATCTGACTTTCCACCCCGCGCAGCAGCGAATCGCCGAGCAGCGGACCAGCCGTTTTCGTGGAGGCGTCGTAGCTACGCAGCTTTGCAATGTTGGTCTGTAGCGCGTTGTACGCAGTAACGAATGAGGTGACGCTCTTCTTCAGCGTCGCCGAGTCTTCCGAGATGTTGAGCATCACGGGGTCGGTGGACTTGGATTTGAGGTTCAGCGTCACACCGTCGATCGCATCGCTGACCGCGTTCGTCGAGCTGTAGTGATCGAACCCGGCAATCTTGATGTGCGAGTCCTTGGCCGCGGCAACCTGCGTGATGGTGGCAGTATCGGTGCCGCTGTAATTCAGCTGCGCCAATCCGCCATCGCCGCCACTGGACGAAATCTGAATGGTGTTGTCCGCGCCGGTTTTCGACGACGTGAGAACAAGTCGCGTGCCGCCTTGCTCATTCAACAGCGTGGCCTGCACGCCTGTGTTGCCGGTTGCCTTATTGATGGCGTCCCGGACGCCAGCCAGGGTGCCCTGGTTGGCTGCGATGTCGACGTCAAAAGACGCGTCACCGTAAGTGATCGTGAGCTTTCCATTGCCGACCGCTGAGGTCGATCCGTCCGTGAACGCCTTTGTCGCCAGCTGCTGCGCTTTCGCGAGGTCGATGACAGTGACTTCGTAGCTGCCGGTCGACGCGTCGCTGGCGGATGTGGCGGTGAACACATCTTCGTCACTCGACGAAGTCGAGCGAGGAGAGAGCGTGGCGGAGGTCTTCAGTGTATCCGCCGCGGTCTTGAAAGAGGACAGGGCGCCTTTGAGGCTCGAAATGGCCGACAGCTGCACCGTCGCTTTCGTCTCGCGCGCGGTGATCGGCGCGGAATACGTTGCCCGTTCCTGCGAAACGAGCTGACTCACCAGGGAGTTGACGTCCAGAGATGAAGTTCCAACGGTCGCCATGAGTCAGCCTTTTTCTTTCTGAGATCTATTCTGAAAACTTAAATCGACACGTCGACGAGTGCACTGGAGCGTGCGCCCAGCGCCTTCGCGAGGCGCAATGCCTCTTCGTTCGGCATCTGACGGATCACTTCGCCGGTGCTGGCGTCGCGCACCGTGACTACCGTTTCGCCTGTGTCCTGGTCGATGCTGAAATTCAGCTCGCGGCCCGAGGACTTCAGGTATTGCTCGATCTGCTCTGCAGCGGCTTTCAATGCATCTGGGAGCGCCGGGGTCGTTGACTTCGGAGCATGGCTCGCGGCCACGGGGACGGGAGCCGCATCCTGCGCACGCTTCGCATCGTGTCCCGACGCGCTGGCGCGATCCAAAGCAACGGCAGGTGGCGACGGGGTTGCCGTCGCCACCTGCTGGGACAAAGCTCTGATGAGCTGAGTCAACTGCGATTACCTCATTGCACTTACCGCAGCAGCGAGAGCACGTTCTGGGGCACGGCATTCGCCTGTGCCACCATCGCCGTGCCTGCCTGCTGCAGGATCTGTGCGCGGGTCATCGACGCCGTTTCGGCCGCGAAGTCCGTATCCAGGATGCGGCTGCGGGAGGCCGAGAGGTTCTCGGACACAGCCTGCAAGCTGTTGATCGTGGACTGGAAGCGGTTCTGGATAGCGCCGAGCGTGCTGCGGAACGTGCTGACCGAGGTCAGTGCCGAGTCGACGCTCAACAGCACGTTGTTCGCGCCGTCAACCGTCTTCACGTCGAGGCCGTCGAGCGCACCCGAGGCCGTGGCACTCGCCACGCCCAGAGCCGTCGCGCCGGCGCCCGAGATCGTCAGGTCCTCACCCGCCTTGATGACGAGGTGGTTGGTCGCGTCGATCGTGGCGTACGAGCCGCCGACCTTGCTGTTGATCGCCGCGGCGAGATCCGCAGCCGTGGCGTACGTGCCGGCGACGTCAACCGCCGTGCCGTTCGCGCCGACCTGGATCGAGAGCGAGCCGACAGCGTACGGGGCGACCGTGCCGCCGGTGTTCGCGCTACCCGGCGTGCTCGTGCCGCCAGTGGTGAAGGTCGCCGCACCGGCGCCGCCGATGGCAATCGAGCCCGCACCCGCTGTGCTCGCCGTGAAGACGAGGGCGTTCGTGCTCGCGTCCTTCGCAACCGTTACGCCGGTGAGCTGGGCCTGGATCGCCGCAGCCATCGTCGTCGTGTCCGTCTGGCCGGTGAAGTTGTTGTTGAGGGTGACCGTCTGAGCGCTGCCGCCCGGAGCCGTGACCGTGAACACCAGGTTGGTGGTGCTGTAGTCCTGACCTGGAGCGACCACGGCAGACTTGTAGCTGGCCGCCGTTGCGCCCGAGCCACCTGTGGTGGTCCACAGCGTCGACGCGTCCACCGTGCCGGTCGACGTGGCAACCTTGCCGATGTCCGTCGCCTTCATGCTGGTGCTCGCGCCGAGCGTCACCGCAATCGTCTCACCCACGTTCGCGCCGACCTGGAAGGTGGCGTTGCCGAACGTGCCGTCGAGGACCTTGCGGCCGTTGAACGACGTCTGTGCGGCGATACGGTTGATTTCCTTGACGCGCTCCTGCACTTCCTGGTCGAGAGCGTTGCGATCGCTGTCGCTGTTCGTCGCGTTGGCCGACTGCACGGCCAGCTCACGAATGCGCTGCAGGTTGTTCGTGACTTCCTGCAAGGCGCCTTCCGTCGTCTGCGCCAGCGAGATACCGTCGTTCGCGTTGCGAACGGCCTGGTTGAGACCGGAGATCTGGGTGGTCATGCGATCCGAGATCGCGAGACCGGCGGCGTCGTCCTTCGCGCTGTTGATGCGCAGACCCGACGACAGACGCTGAATGGCCGTAGCCATCGCGGTGCCAGACGTCGTGAGGTTACGCTGAGCATTCAGCGACATCACGTTTGTGTTGATTACCTGGGCCATGAAACTAATCTCCTCAGATTTGACCTGACCCCGTTACACATCGCCCGGAGCCTTTGGCTTACCTGCGGTCACCCCGTCTTGGGATCGAGCCGCGTTCTGAGCCCTGTATCGGTGTCCCGGGAGGGAACTTGAGGTTGGGTTTTTGCCCAGATCAGACCTGCGTCACGCTCTTCAGAGGTAATTGAAAAGGTTCAGGCCACTGATCTTCGCGTAAGACTGCTGTGCGGCCTGCAGGCCCGCGAGCTGGATGTTCAGCGTTGTGATGGCGTCGGCATAATCCAGATCGCGGATCTGCGAGAGCTGGGTTTTCAGGTCGAGCTGTCGATCGGCCTGGTCATCTTCCGCATCGCTCAACACCGCCAGGCGCGCGCCCGTCTGCGACCGCACTTCACCCACGCGCTCGAGCACGTTGTCGATCTGCTGGAGCGCCTTGCCCATATCCGTTGCGAACAACGCATTCTGTGAAGTCGACGCGGTGGGCCGCTTCAGCGCTTCGATCAGGTCGTTCACCGTCTTGAACACATCTTCCGACGCGCTCGGCGCAATCGTGAATTTATCGTCAGTCGCTGGCGTTCCCTGCAACGTCATCTGAATGCCGTTGAAAGAGATCGTGCCGGCGGTGCCGTTGTACGTGCCCGTCGTAACCTGCGTGTTCGTGCTGTCCAGCACTTCGTACGCTGTGGGGCTCGTGAAGTGGACCGTGTAGTTGTCGGGCACCCACGCCGTTGCGTTCACGACGTTGCCCGCATCAATCGCAACGCTGCCCTGGTTGCCGTTGTCAGCGCGGGTCACGAACGTGCCGTTACCCTGCTTGATGTTCATGAACACTTCGGAGCCAGGGTGGCTGTCTGACACCTGCTGCGAAGGGCCGGTCTGCAATACGCGCGTGCCTTCGTCGCCGTTGTAAGTGACGGTGCTGCCCGTCTGCACGAAGGGCTGCGTCAGCGTCGAGTAGCCCGCGAAAATGTATTCGCCGTTGGTGTCCTTGCGATTGGCGAGATCCACCAGGTCTTTCAGGCGCACCGTGACTTCGGACTGGATCGATTTGCGCGACACGTCGTCGAGCGTCGGGTTGTTCGCCTGCACGGTGAGATCGCGAATACGCTGCAGGATCGACGTGGTGTCGCCGAGCGTCTGCTCCTCGAGCGACAGGCGGTTCGTGGCGGCCGTGGAATTGCGGGCGTGCTGCGCGGATTCGGCGAGCGCGCGATCGATCTCCAGCGCCTGCGCGGCGCCGATCGGATCGTCCGCCGGCGTGAGAATGCGCGTGCCCGAGGCAATCTGGTTCTGGGTCTTCGCGAGCGCGGCGCTCTTGGACATGAGCTGCCCGAGCGCCGAGTTGTGAATGCCTTGTGTGGAAATACGCATGATTACCTGCTGGTCGCATTGAGCAGCGTGTCGAAGAGGCTCTTCGCGACGCCGATCATCTGTGCGGCGGCCTGGTAGGCCTGCTGGTACTTGATGAGATTTGCGGCTTCCTCGTCGAGGTTCACGCCGGACACCGCATCGCGCGCGTCCGTCGCTTCCTGCTGCACGATCTGCTGCGCGTCGCGGCTCGATTGAACCTGACGCGTGGCCGCGCCCACCTGGCCGACCAGCCGGCTCGTCGCCGAGTTCAGCGAAGTGGTGCCGCCGTCGATGACCGGTTTGCTCAGCGATTCCGCGAGCGCCAGCGCGTTACGGTTGTCGCCGGTGCCGCCCGTGTTGTCGCTGAGGGTGAACGTGTCGCCGGCCGCCGGCGCACCGGAAATCGTGACTTCGGCACCGTTGATCGTGATCGGCGAGTCGGGCGTGTAGGTGTACGTGCCCGCGCCATTGATCGAATACGTGGTCGAGTTGATGAACGTGATCTGCGACGTCGTGCGCAGGTTCGCGTTCGTCGCGTCCACAACTTTGCCTGCGGAAATCGTGCCGGTGCCCGTGTTGGCGGCCGCGGCACTGGTGCGGAAGGGCGCGGCCGCGGCAATCTTGCCTGGATCGTTGATTTCGACGTCGAGGCCGTTCGTTGCGCCGCGCGTCGGGCGAATCATGAATTTATCGCCGGAGGCCGAGCCCGCGGGCACCACGATCGACAGGCCATCGGCAACGAACGGATCCGCCGAGGTACCCGTGCCCGTCATCGTGACCGAAGCGTCGGTGTTGACGTTGCGCAGCGACCAGCCAGTGCCGGTGTTCTGCAGAATATAGTCCGCGGAAGTCAGCGCACCATCATCGCCGGTGCGCGTGACAGCGGGAACGCCGGTGCCGGTGTTGTTGGCATTCGGCAGTGTCTGCACGCCGCCGACCGAGAAAAGATCGCCGCCCGCAGCACCATTCAGGTCGATGCCCGCGTGATGCTGATCGTTGATCGTATCCGTGAGCGTGATACTGATGCGGCCGAGCTCATTGCGCGTCGGATCCAGCATTTCACTGCGGAACGACATCAAGCCGCCGAGCGAGCCGCCCGAAACGCTCGAGGTGATGTCGACCAGCGCGCCGCCCGGGCCTTTGAGCGCGAGGTTGTGACGCGTCTTGTCGTATGGATCGACGGTGGCCACCAGGGCCGACGCTTCTTTGCCGACCACGATCGGCTGGCCCGTGCCGGCGAATACGTTGATCTGGCCGTCCGGCTGCTGCACGGTGTTGATGTCCAGGTGCGTGCTCAGTTTGTCGAGCAGCAGGTCGCGCTGGTCCAGCAAATCGTTGGGCGGCTGGTTCGCACGCGCATACGCCGCGGCGATCTGGTCATTCAGGTCGGCAATACCTTTGGACAGCGTCGTGACTTCCGACGCTTCACCCGTAATCTGCGTCTCGATCTGGCTGCCGATCTGGTCGAGCTGCGTGTTGTAGGACTTCAGGCGATCCGTGAGCCCGTTCGCTTCGCTCAGCAAAACCTGGCGGGCGGAGGAGTTCGTGGGATTGTTCGCCACATCCTGCAACGCGTTCGCAAATTTCTGCAGCGACGGTGTGAGGCCGGTCGTGGTGTTCGCGAACAGGTTGTTCACGCGATCCATGTATGAAGCGTAGGCGTCGAGATTGCTGAACGAGCTCGACGCGACACGCACCTGGTCGGCGATCATCTCGTCATAGACGCGACGCGTCGTGGTGACGTTCACTCCCTGGCCCACCCAGCCGTTGGCATACATCTGCCCGGGGCGGGTGGCCATCTCTGTGCGCTGGCGGCTATAGCCCGGCGTCGCAACGTTCGCGATGTTCTGGCTGGTCGCGTCGATGGCTCGCTGGAAGGCGAGCAGGCCGGAAACACTGGTGTTCAAAAAGCTCGACATGCCGGCCTCAGAAAATGGCTATCGGTGGGGTCATCGGCGCGTCAGTCGAAGACTTGAGGGCCGTCTCATTAATCGGCAGATTCTGTGCAATCGCCGCGATCTTGTTCGCGTAGGCAGGGTCCGTGGCGTAGCCGCCCTTCTGGAGCGCGCTCGCGAAGGCCTTTGCATCGGTGCCCGTGTTCAACGCGTCCGCGTAGCGCGGGTTGTTACGCAGAACATCGACATAATCGCGGAAGCCGTCGGCGGCGGAATCATAAGAGCGGAACTTGGCCTGGCGCGGCACGGGCACGCCGCCTTCGAATTCGAGTGTCTTCACCGACACGCTGTCTCCCTGCCAGCTGTCGCCCGCTTTGATGCCGAAGAAGTTGAAGCTCGTCGAGCCGTCGGTAGCGCAGGGCAGGGACTTGCCCCAACCCGTTTCGAGCGCGGCCTGCGCGAGCAGGTGACGCGGATCGATGCCCAGCTCGCGACCGGCTCGTTCCGCGCACGGCCACAACTTTTCGACGAACTCTTCCGGAGAGCCGGCATGCCACTGCGTATCGGGGTCGGTGTTGGTGTCGGCACTCCCGTTTGCGGCGGCCATTTTCGAGATGAATTGGGCCGAGGCAGCGAATGCAGGTTGATGGGTGGTGCCCAGCAGAGTGGACGACGGCGAGGCGTTTGAGGCGGTGCCGTTGGCCGCGGCAGGGTCAGCGCTTTTCGGCAACAGGCCCGACTGCGACAACTGCCGCACCAACATATCCGCCAGCCCCAGTCCCTTACCCTTGGTGAGCTCGACGGCCAGCTGGTCGTCGAACATGCCCTGATAGAACTCGGTCTGCTGGCTGCCCGTCAGCGAATCCCCAAAGCTCGCCTGTCGCATGCTCGACAGCACCATCTTCGCGAAGATGCTCTCGAACTGCTTCGCCACCGCCTTCACCGAATCCGGCGTCTGCGCCTGCGCGTCCCGCTTCAACGAAGCAAGACCTTTCAGATCCGTATAAACGGATGCGCTCTGGGCAGTCGCGCTGGAATCGCCGAGCGATGAGGTCATATCACGACGAGCTCTGCGCGCAGCGCGCCGGCTTCCTTCAACGCTTCGAGAATCGCCACGAGGTCGCCCGGCGCCGCGCCAACCTGGTTCACCGCGCGCACGATCTCGTCGAGATTTACGCCGGCGTTGAACACGAACATGCGCGCCTCGCCCGGCTGGCCTACATCGATCGCAGAGCGCGGCGTCACGATCGTCTGACCACCGCGGCTCAACGGGCTGGGTTGGCTCACATCCGTGCGTTCGGTGATCGTGACTGAAAGCGAGCCGTGCGCCACAGCGGCCTGGGTTACACGCACCCGCGTGCCGATCACCACCGTGCCCGTGCGTGAATTCACGATGACTCGCGCCGGCGCGTCGCCCGGATCGACGGTCACGCCTTCGAGCGTGGACAGATAAGCAATGCGCTGATTCGGATCCACCGGCGCAATCACTTTCACGGACACCGCGTCGATCGCTTCGGCCGTGCCATCGCCGAGCAGCTTGTTGATCGCCTGTGCCATGCGTGCCGCCGTGGTGAAGTCTGGCGTATTCAGGTTCAGCATCACGTTGGGCGTGCTGGCGAAATTCGTCGGCACTTCGCGCTCGACGGTGGCGCCATTCGGGATGCGGCCGCCGCTCGGCACATTCAGCGAAACGCGCGAGCCGTCTTTGCCGTTCACGCCGAAGCCACTCACTACCATGCTGCCTTGGGCAATCGCGTAGACCTCCCCGTCGACGCCGCGCATCGGCGTCATCAGCAATGCGCCACCGCGCAGGCTGCCAGCATTACCGATGGAGGCGACCGTGATGTCGATGGTCTGGCCCATCTTGGTGAACGGCGGCAGATCCGCAGTCACCACTACAGCGGCGACATTCTTCAGCTGCGGATTCACGTTCGACGGAATAGTCACGCCGAATTTCGCGAGCATGCTCCGGATGCTCTGGATCGTGAACGGCGCCTGACTCGTCTGGTCGCCCGTGCCATCCAGACCCACCACGAGGCCGTAGCCGATGAGCTGGTTCGTGCGCACACCGGCGACGGACGCAATGTCCTTTACTCGCTCCGCCTGCGCGGCCGGAAGGCCCGCGACCAGAGCCACAATGGTGGCGAGTGCCAGTCGTACAAACTCGTGTTTCAGCAGGCGCATTAGAACGGCATCCACTTCGAGTTGAAGAACCGCGCCAGCAGCCCGGGCTGCGACGCGTTGGCGACGGCACCCTTGCCGCCGTAGGAAATCGACGCGTTACCCACCTTGGTGGACTCGATCGAGTTGTCCGGCTGGACGTCGATCGGCCGGATCACGCCCTGGATGCGGATGTATTCGCGCCCGCTATTGATACCGATCCACTTCTGGCCGCGCACGACGAGGTTGCCGTTGTTCAGGCGCTGGATCACCGCGACGGTGATGTCACCGGTGAGCTGGTTGCTCTGCGCGCTGTCACCTTTACCGTCGAACGAGTTGTCCCCTGTCGCGGACGTTTCGAGAATCGGCGTGCCGTTCACCGTGACGGGCCGGCCGAGAATCGTCGGGCCGGGCAGACTCACGGACGTCTTTTTGGAAGTCGTTGTGCTGGAGCTCTTCGACGCCGCGGTGCTCTCCACGAGCCGAATCGTCACGATGTCGCCGACGCGGCGAGCCGTCGCATTTTCGAAAAGCGCGATCTCATGGCCAGTCTGATAGATGGCGCCATTGCTGGCGTTTTCCTCAACGGGCTCCGGCCAGGGCTGGTCGGGGAAGTCGTCTTTCGCCTCGTGCGTCGCGCACGCGGTAAGCAGAACCGTGGCCACAAGCGAGAGACTGGCTGCGCACGGCGCCCCCGCGGCTTTGAGCGTGGCGCCGCGCTCCGAGCGCGCCGCGCCCGCGAAGCGTGCCGCGCGCGCAGTCATCGCATCGGCCGCGCCCACTCCGCTCTGAGCCGCCCGGCGATTGAGGGCCTCCTGAAAAAACACACTGATCCCCCGTAAACGCATGCTCATGAGCCTCAAATATTATTCGTCACGTACTGAAGCATCTGATCCGTCGTCGAGATCGCCTTCGAATTCATCTCGTACGCCCGCTGCGTTTCGATCATCGTGACCAGCTCTTCCACGACATTGACGTTCGAGCTCTCCAGCGACCCTTGCTGGATCTGTCCCAATCCGTTCAACCCCGGCGTCCCGGGCTGGGCCGGTCCACTCGAAGCCGACTCGAACAGCAGGTTTTCCCCGCGCGCCTCGAGCCCCGACGGATTCACGAAGTTGACCAGCTGAATCGTCCCCACCTGCACCGGCGCCGAAGCGCCAGACAAGCTCGCCGTCACCGTGCCATCGTTTCCGATCGCCACCGACACCGCGTTCTGCGGAATGTTGATCCCGGGCTGCAGCCGATAGCCGCTCGACGTCACCACTTCACCCTGGTCGTTCTTTTGAAACGCACCGTCGCGGGTGTAGCCGGTGGTGCCGTCCGGCATCTGGATCTGGAAGAAGCCCTGGCCCTCGACCGCGAGGTCCAGCGAATTGTTGGTGACGAGCAGGTTGCCCTGCGTGTAGTTCTTCGCAGTCGTCACCGTGCGTACGCCGGTGCCGAGCTGCAGGCCGCTTGGCAAGCGCGTATCGGCGGAGCTTTGCGAGCCGACCTGGCGATAGTTCTGATACATCAGGTCTTCGAAGACCGCGCGGTCTTTCTTGAAGCCGTTCGTCGCGACGTTAGCAAGGTTGTGCGACGTCACCGTCATGCGCGTGTTCTGCGCGTCGAGTCCGGTTTTCGCGGCCCAGAGTGCTGGATTCATGTCAGGTCATCCTCGTGCGGTAGTGCTGCGCGGGTCAGGTCCGCAGAAGCTGGGAAGAAGCGGCGCCGTTGTCTTCGGCGGTCTTGATGGCCTTGATCTGCAGCTCGAAATTGCGCGCCAGCTCGATCATGTTGACCATCGATGCGGCTGCATTCACGTTGCTTGCTTCGAGCGCACCCGAGGCGAGCCTCACGTTCGCGTCCGCCGGTGCGTCGCTGCCGTCACGCATGCGGAAGAGGCCATCCTCGCCGCGATCGAGCTGAGCGTTGCCCGGGTTCACCGTCTTGATGCGGCCGATGGTCGCGGTCGTCTCCGCGCCCTGGCCCTGCGGCACGATCGAAATGCTGCCGTCCGGTGCGATCGCCAGCGAGTTGTTCGGCGGAATGCTCACCGGGCCGCCGTCGCCGAGCACCGGCAATCCAGTCTTCGTCATCAGCTGTCCGTTCGCATCGACGATGAGATCACCGGCGCGCGTGTAGGCTTCTTTGCCATCCCGAGCTTGTACGGCGATGAAGCCGTCACCCTGAATCGCCACATCAAGATCGCGCCCCGTGAACATCTGCGCGCCGACGCTTTGATCCCACCCGGTGGTGGAGTTCTGGGCATAGACGCGAGACGCATAGCCGGAGCCGACGACAGCGCGGCTCTGGAAAGCAGACAAGTCCGCGCGGAAGCCGTTGGTGCTGGCGTTTGCGAGGTTGTGGCTGTTCGCGGTTTGCGCGCGCAGCGTTTCCTTCGCGCCCGACATGGCCACATAGAGAAACTTGTCCATCTAAGACCTCATGAGCTGGATGGCGGTGACGACCAACAGGACAAACCTCTGGTCATGGGTATCGGAGATACCCACACAAAAAGTTTTGTTTTCAGCTCGTGACACAACGGTTTCCTGCGAACCCTTACCGGATATTGATGATCGTCTGCGTAATCGAATCGGCCGTGCTGATCATCTGCGCGTTCGCCTGGAAATTACGCTGCGCGGTGATCATGTTCACGAGCTGCTCGGTGATGTCGACGTTCGACGCTTCGAGCGCGCCGGCCTGCACGAGGCCGTAACCTGAGTTGCCCGCCACGCCTTTGATCGCCTGTCCCGACGAGAACGTCTCGGCCCACGCGGTGTCGCCCAGCTGCTGCAGGCCCTGCGGATTGGCGAAGTTCGCCACCGCGATCTGGCCGAGCGGATTCGAGCGACCGTTGGTGAACCGCGCCTGCACGACGCCGCTCGCGTCGATATCGATGCCGATGAGGCGGCCGGTGGTGAAACCGTCCTGCGTCACCGAGTTGACGGTGAAATTCGAGCCGTACTGCGAGGTGTCCCCGAAATCGAACGTCATGTTCATGTCGGCGGCACCAGTGGCCGGCGTGTAGGCCGGGAAAGTGATCTTGCCGGTCGCCGGACTCGTCAGCTCGCCAACGTCGTTGTACGTCAGCGCCTGCGTGCCGCCGACGGCTGTGCCGTCCACGTAAAGATGCGTTTCCCACGCGTTCGGCGTGGCTGTCTTCACGAAATACATCGAGGCGGTATGCGCAGCACCGAGCGAGTCATAGACGGTGAGCGACGTCGCGTTGTTGTAGCTCGTCGTGTCGGCCGGATCGAACGTGGCAGTGGCGGGCGCCGTCACGTCGGAAGGCAGGTTCAACAGCACATCCGCATTCGTTGTGGCTTGCGGCGCGCTCACGCCGGTGCTGAGGCTCAAGTCCGACAGACCACCTGTGTTGAAGCCGCCGTTGGCGAGCGGCGGATAGACCTGAAGGCGCTGCTGTTTCGCGTTCACCACAAAGCCTTCGTTGTTCACCTGGAACGCACCGGCGCGCGTGTACGACAACGCGCCGTTGTCGTTGATGACGAAGAAGCCCTGGCCGCTCATCGCGAGATCGAGGCTGTTGTCGGTGAAATCGATGTTGCCCTGGCTGAACTGCTGCGAGACGTTCGCAACCTTCACGCCGTTACCGATGGCGGTGGCGCTGACGCCCTGCTGCGAGCTCGCGAACAGGTCCGCGAACTCCGCACGCGAGCCTTTGAAGCCCGTCGTGGCGACGTTCGCGATGTTGTTCGCGGTCACGGTCAGGTCGGACTGGGCGGCGTTGAGGCCGGAAAGCGCAAGACGAAAAGGCATGGGTTCTGCTCCTGGAGAATGTGTTTGCGTGCGTCAGAGGACGCGACGGACGTCGGCGAGGGCCACGCCGCCCGTGCTGGTGTTCAGGGTGAGTGAGCCGGTGGACGGGTCGATGGTGACGCTCGAGACGCGGCTCGTGAGCATGGTGTCGAGCGAGCCGGTTTCACCGGAAGCGCTCGCCACGCATTCAAATGTGTAGGTGCCGGCGGTAGCGGCGACACCGGAATTCGTTTTGCCGTCCCACGTGAAGTTGTTCAGGCCCTCGACCGGCTTGTCGATGGTGAAGGTGCGCACCTCCGCGCCTGAAGCATTTTTCACGATGATCTTGGCAGCCGTGATGCCTTTCGGCGCATCGATGGCGCCCGAGACAGTGCCGCCGGCGGCGATCGTGTCGCTGGAAGAGGGCGCGAGGATGTCGTGGCCGACGAGGCTCGTGCCGTTCAGCACCTGCGTCGAGCGCATCGAGTCCGTCAGCGTCTGGATGGACTTCTCCATGTTCTGCGTGCTCGTCACCTGGCTGAACTGCGCGAGCTGGCTCATGAACTCCGACGGATCCTGCGGCTTCATCGGGTCCTGGTTCTTCAGCTGCGCGATCATCAGCTTCAGGAACGTGTTCTGATCGAGCGTGTCGCTCTTCGTGGTGGTCGAGCTCGTCTTGTTGCCGTTGATGAACGCATACGGGTCGGTCGTATTGTTCGTGTTCGTCGTGGTCATGGTTGAGTCCTGATGAATTCGGTGTCGCTTGCTGGCTGATTTACTGGCCGAGTCGCAGCGTCGCGAGCATCAGCTCCTTCGACGTGTTCATGACTTCGACGTTGTTCTGGTACGCGCGCGAGGCGGAGATCATGTCCACCATCTCTTCGACGACGTTCACGTTGGGCGCGTAGACATAGCCTTCTGAGTTCGCGAGCGGATTGCCCGGCTCGTAGCGCGCAGCCGGGGTCGCCTTGCTTTCCATGATTCCCTTCACGTGCACGGCGGCGTTGCCGCTGCTGCCCTGTGTCGAGCTCATCGCGGACTTCACTGCTTCGAAGACTGGATGACGCGCCTTGTAAACAGAGTTTGGATCGCCGCTGACGCTGTCCGCGTTCGCGAGGTTGCTGGCAACGGTGTTGAGCCGCACGGACTGCGCGGACATGCCGGAGCCGGCGACGTCGAAGATCTTGAAGGAAGGCATGAGCGGTGACTCCTATTGCGGGCCGGTCGTCGGGTGACTGGCCTGCGTCATTGACCGGTAATCGCGGTCATCAGGCCGCGGAAGCGGTTCTGCAGGAATGAAAGCGTCGCCTGGAAGCTGACCGAGTTCGACGCGAAGGCGGCCTGCTCCATCTGCACGTCGACGGTGTTGCCATCAAGGGCGGGTGCGAGTGGGACTCTATATTTGAGGTTCGCGGTGGTTTCACCGCTTGCGTCGATCGCAGTGGCAATCTGATTGGTGTGCGTCGTCTTCAATGCGACCGGCGCATCGGCTGCGCCACTCGCTTGCGCCAGCGCGGCGCGAAAGTCGAGATCGCGTGCCTGATAGCCAGGCGTATCCGCGTTCGCGAGATTGCGCGCGAGCACTTCGGTGCGCTGTCCGCGAATCTTCAGAGCGTCTGCATGCACGCCGAGATACGCATCGAGATTCAGAGGCATGGTCGGATCACCGCCAAAAGAATGACTGGCGAGGATCAAAGCAAAACGGATGCCAACGCCTGGAAATGCGCTGCGCGCGGCTTCTGCGATGAAAGGGACGTTTGATTCCGTGATGGAGATCAAACGAGGCGGCAAAGGATTGCCGCAGCGGAAGGGGTGGGGCGGTTGAGGGCGGCCGCGTTGCCTTTAGTGTATCGACGCGTGGGTGGGGAACTTTAGATTTGTTGGAAGTAAGGAAGCCCTCAATCGCCGGGCGGCGGGGAGCGGCAGTAAAGAAGACGCTTCCAAGCCGCGCGGCGATTGAGCTCTCTGAGCTGGCCCATCACTTGCAACTACCTCCTCACCTATGAACCCCCCGACAACATTCCGTCACTTCTTCACTCCGCTCGCATTGCTCAGCGTAATGACTGCGCCCGTATCGGCACAGTCAGCTGTGCAGTCCCTCGACGTGATACGCGCAACCGTCGCGAGCTACGTAAAGGAACAAGTTCCCGCTCGTGACCCGAACAGCGTGCAGGTCAACGTCGGCACGCTCGATGCGCGCCTGCGTCTGACGGAATGTGCGGATCCTCTAAAGGTGTCGCTGCCCACAGGCGCGACCTTCCGCGCGCGCATGACATTGGCGGTGAGCTGTCCCGGTCCTTCCACGTGGACCGTGTACGTGCCCGTGAGTATTGAGACCCAGTCCTCAGTTCTGGTGCTCAAGCACGCAGTCGGACGAGGCGCGCGAATCACGGCGGAGGATGTCGAAGTGCAGTCCCGCACCGTTGCCGGTGCGGGGGACGATTATTTGACAGATGTGGCCGAGCTTTCGAACCGAACCCTGAAGCGTCCTCTGGGCGCAGGGGCCGCGCTGACAGCAGACGCCATGGCTGCCGATTCCATCATCAAGCGCGGCCAGCAGGTCACCCTGCTGGCGGCTGCGGGAGGCATGGAGGTGAGAGCCCGGGGTGTCGCGATGACCGACGCGCCGGTGGCGGGCCGCGTCAAAGCCCAGAATCTGTCCTCAGGTCGGATCGTCGAAGGGGTTGTTGAGACCGCCGACGTGATTCGAATCACACCCTAAAGTATCTCCGATGGCAGTCGATATCACTGGCACGGGATCCAGGAGACCTGACGTGACCAGCAAGATCAACGGGACAGACAATCGCAGCACCAGCGCGGTCGGCGCCGGTCGGGCCGTTGGGCGCGTCAAGGACGTTACCGCGGAGGCCCGGACAGCAGAGCAGGAAACGAACGCAGTTCATATCACGGGCACTGCCCGGCAACTCGTCGAGCTCGAACAGATGGTCAAGGACATGCCCGCTGTGGATGAGGCCAAGGTGGCCGCCATTTCCTCTGCGATCGAGCAGGGGACCTACAAGGTGTCGGCCGAGAAGGTGGCCGACAATCTCATGCAGATCGAGCAGGCGCTCGCGCCGCTCACGGGAAAGAGGTAACGCTTGGAAGTGAATGCTTGCCGCGAGGCCCTCGCCTCGCTGCTGTCCCAGGAAGCCGCGATGCTCACCGAGCTCGCGGGCCTGCTCGAACGCGAGCATGGACTGCTCGTGGCCAACGACGTCGATTCGCTCGAGAAAGCGATGGACGAGCGTCAGGTCACCGTCGGCAAACTGCTGCAAACGGAAGATGAGCGTCGCGCGCTCTGTCGTGCGCATGGTCGCGGCACTGATGCGGCAGGCGTTGCGCAACTGATGGCGTGGTGCGATCCGAGCGGCACGCTGAAGACGCGCTGGCGCGAATGCGCCAACGGCGCGACCCGCTGCCGCGATCTCAACGATCGCAATGGAGCGTTGGTGATGGCGCGCATGCGGCGGGTCGAGACCTTGCTCGGGGCGATCACGGGTCAACCCAAGGAAGTGCCGACTTACGGGCCGAAGGGTGCGTATGCGCCGGTTCGGGCGGGACGGGTGTTGGCCAGCAAGGCGTGATGGTTCGGCGATTACGCTGAGCTGATTTTTGAAAGGCCGCGTCGGATGGTGACGCGGCCTTTTCCATTTGGGGATTCGAGTCGGTGCGCGACAGGGGCTGGGTGAAGCCGGAGAAGGGTTAGCGCATCCACGGCCCGCTTTATTGGCTACGGGGCGTTTCTTCGAAAACGTCCTGCAACCGTTGAGCACTCAGCAGTCGCTGCGACCATTGGTTGAGCTCAACGGGCGATGCGTCTGTTAGACGCTGACGCGTGCCAGCGGGTAGTCGGCCGAAACGGACCCGCAGCTGTTGTAACAACATCGCGACGGCGCCTTCATGGCGACCGATCTCACGGCCCTCGCGGCGTCCTTCACGACGTCCCTCCCGCAGTCCGTCGCGCCGCCAATCTGCCTTCCACTTCTTGATCGTCTCGGACAGCATGCTGTATGTCACCTCGAGATCTTCTATGGGTTCGCCGGTTGTGCCCCGAACTCGAGGCAGTATAACTGCACTGATCCAGGCCGAGAACGCGCGCCGCAGTTCGGCGTGATGCGGGCCGCCGAGTAATTCGCGCAGCGAGCCGACAATCGTACGGAGTTCTTCTTCCGTCGCGCTGTTCTCGATCTGAAACACAATGGCGGCGAGATTTTTTGACACCCTTCACTTTCGTACGAACCCGACGCACGTCTATCAGGAAATAGCGGGCGTGCGGTCGGTAGTGTTTCAGGGAACACGCGCCCCGTTCGATCAGCGGCCCAAGACATCGGGACGCCCGCCACGGCCGCTCGCCGTTATACAACACGATAGGCAACACTTCCGGCAGCAGCCCGTTCTCTGGAAGCTCTCGCCGCCGAATCAGATCCTGATAGAGATGCCCGGAATAGGTGAGAGCTCGCGCGGCCATGTAGCGTTCGACGGTCGACTGGAACTCGAGCAAAAGATAGAGATGGACCCATTCGGAGCCGCGGCGCATGCGCCACACCAGGTCATTCGATCGCGCGCGCAGCTTGTCGCTCACAGAGTCGCCGCTCACTCGCTCCAGAGATGTGTAATGGAGCCCCGCCAGCCAGTCCTTGCACACAAAACCCTGCAGCAGGTCGCGCACCATCTGTGGGTGCGAGAAAAGGAGCTTGTAACTGCGATCGTGATGGGTCATTGCGCGTTCCGGGGATGCCGGAGTGTCGGCTGATGCCGAATTCGCGCAGGGTAGGGATTACGTCGATGAGGCGCGCCTGCTGTGCCTGTTGGTTTCGTGCATAAATACACCCATCCCGTGCAAGAGGGATGCGTTCATATCTGGATGAACGCGGCAGGAATGCGGGATTCTTAATACCGCATCCTTGAGTACCGTCGCGCCTCCGGTACGCCGCGCATCTTGGGCATTGTCATCGCGTACCGTATAAGGTACTTTAGCTATGCTGAAACTGCGCAAGCTTGCTGCGGTGTTCTACAAGACGTCGAACGGGCGCGAGCCTGTTCGGGATTGGCTTCTGGAATTACAGCCCGAAGATCGCAAGGTTATCGGGCGTGACATTCAAGTCGTTCAATATGAATGGCCGCTCGGCCGTCCGCTCGTCGATCATTTGCGCGGCGGCATATGGGAGGTACGCAGCGGCCTTTCGAATCGTCAGGCCCGGGTGCTGTTTGCAGTTCCGGGCGAGGAAATAGTGTTACTCCATGGGTTCATCAAGAAAACGCGTTCTACGCCGCGAGAAGACCTCGCGCTCGCCGAGCGTCGCTGGCGGCACTGGCAAGGTCAACGACAGGAAGACAGCGATGAATAAACACAGAGGGTCGGACTTCGACCAGTTCCTGAAGGAAGAGGGCACTTACGAAGAGGTTCACGCGGCCGCTCTCAAGCAGGTTGTTTCGCGCCTGCTGCAGGAGGGGATGGCGCGCGAAGGCATTACCAAGCCGGAGATGGCGCGTCGGATGGGCACGAGTCGGTCGCAGCTGGATCGCGTTCTCGATCCGGCGAACGTGACGATTCAGCTGGATACGCTGTTCAAAGCGGCCAGGGCGGTGGGGAGGAGTGTGCGAGTGAGTTTTGAGGCGGTTTCGAGGAAGAGATGAGAGCTTCAGTTGCCGAGCGGGGGCCCCGATGAAGCCCTCAATCGCCGGGCGGCTCAGAGCGATTCTGCGAAGTACCTGCCGACGGCCAGCTGCCGAGTGCCAGGCAGCGAGTGCCAGCTGCCGACGGCTAGCTGCCGAGTGCCAGCCGTTAGCTGCCCGCTCCTCAGTGCTCGCGCTTCTGCGAGGCGGCTGACCAGGCCTTACCCCAACACTTCCTCAAACCCCGCAATCTCCTCCGCCGACTCCGCCAGCAGCGCCTCGCAAATCTCGCGAGTGAGCGCGAGCTTGGAAACCGCGCGCACCGTCTGCAATCGTGCTGACAGGAACTCCGGCGGCTGTCCGTGGTGAACCACGATCATGTTCGCGGCGACGAGCACGTCCGTGAGTGAGGCTTCGCCGCGCGGTTCGCGGGCGTAGTCTTCGGAGTCCCGCACGGCGGCGACGATCTCCGGCGCGATGCCCCAGTTTTCGAGCAATGCCGTCGCGATCGACAGGTGCCAGTCGCGCTCGATCAGCTGATAGCTCGACGGATTCGCAAACAGCGTCGGATGCCGAACCGCACGCGTCATGATGTAGAGCCGCCCCACGCCGTGAAGCAGTCCAGTCAGCAAGGCAGTGTCGGGGTTCACTCGAGTCCGGCGCCGTGCAAGCACGTACGAGATGCTCGCCACGAGCACGTTGCGCTCCCACAGACTCGCCAGCTGCGCCGAAATACTGCGCAGCTCTTCACCCGCGCGCAGCAACCGAATGGCGTACGCGATCGTCGCCGTGCGAACCGTGTTGAGACCCACGCGAGCCACTGCAGTGCGAAGGTCTGTGATCGATCGGCCCGAAGGATTCAGCGCCACGGAGTTCGCAACGCTCATGAGCTGGCCGGAGAGCACGGGCTCCGTGCCAAGCACTTTCACAACTTTATCGGTGCTGACGTTCTCATCCGCGAGCGCGGCCTGCACGCGCGCAACGATGTCTGGGAATCCTGGCAATTCCACCTTGCCGCTGGACAGCTCCGTCGCGAGCGCCTGCACAAACGCGAAAGACGCGTTGGCCCCGATTTCGATCGGCTCCTGTTGTGCGACGGGCGCCATGTAATCCTGTTCCCGTCTGAAAGCTCAGCGTCCGAGCGCAGCCTGGACCGCGGCGATCTCATCGCCAGATTCCTTGATCAGCCGGTTGTAACCCTCGCGATCGAGCTGCATGCGCGCGCACGCGGCGACGCCCTGCATGTTGAGCTCGATGCTTTCCGGGTGCTCGCGATAGGACGCCAGCAGATAGCCGACCGTCAGCACGTCCGTCAGATCCGTCGGCCCGATGTGCGAGCGGCCGATGTCTTCGTAGTTGGCAACGGCCTCGACCACTTCCTCGGCCATGTCCCAGTTTTCGAGCAACGCCTTCGCGATGCTGGAATGCCAGTCGCGCACGATGTTGTGGTACACGGCTTCGTTCGCGAACAGCTTCGGATGTTTCGCGGTACGCGTGAGGATGTAGAGCTGGCCTACGCCATGCAGAAGGCCGGCGAGCAGGGCGGTATCGGGATTCACTTTGGCAAGTCGGCGGGCGACGGCGTGGCTCATCGCGGCGACGCCGGCACTGCGGGTCCACAACACGTCGAGCGGCTTCTCGAGTCCCTTGAGCGCGTCGACCTTCTTCAACTGCGACATGGCGAACGCGATGGCAGCGCTGCGAACCATGTTGAAGCCCATGCGATTTACGGCCGTGCGCAGGTCTGTTACGGCCTTGCCGCTGAAATTCAGCGCGGCGGAATTGGCGAGCTGGAGCAGGCGGGCGGCGAGCGCGGGCTCGGATCCGACCACGCGGACGACTTTGTCCGGCGTCACGTTGTCGTCGGCCAGCACCTGGCGCACGCGCATCGCGATGTCGGGAAAACTAGGCAGCTCGACCTTCCCCGTGGACAGTTCCGACGCAAGCGCCTGGACGAAGGCAAAGGCCTCCGGATCACTGACTGGGGACGTATCGGCTTTGGCAGGATTCTGGGCCATCTCAAACACCACGCTCATCTGTCATCGCGACGCGCATCCACCATAACGGCGGCAGCACGTCAAAATTGAGGCTTTCGCCTCAACCCCGGCGAAGCCCGGGAATGAGCGCGGGAATTAGACGGCTCCCGTCTGTTTCGTGAAGTCCATCCCTTCGGCGAGCCCACGGACGTGATCGGCCATCTCATCGATCGGCACGATATCGTCCACGGCACCCAGGGCGACGGCTTCACCCGGCATTCCCCACACCACGCTGGTCGCTTCATCCTGGGCGACGGTGCGGCTGCCGGCGGCGCGCATTTCCTTCAGGCCTCGGGCGCCATCCTTGCCCATTCCGGTGAGCAAAACGCCGATGGCGTTCTCACCCGCGCTCTTCGCCACCGAGCTGAAAAGCACGTCCACGGAAGGTTTATGGCGGTTGACCGGCTCGCCATCGTCGAGCCGGCACACATAGCGTGCACCGTCGCGGATCAAATACAGATGCTGGTCGCCCGGGGCGATGTAGACGTGCCCGGCGAGAACCTGCTGGCCGTCTCGCGCTTCGCACACCGTCATCGCGCAGGAATCATTCATTCGGCGGGCGAACGAACTGCTGAACGCGACGGGGATATGTTGAGTCACGAGGATGCCCGGCGAGTCCGCCGGCATGCCCCTGAGCACGTGCTTGATGGCCTCGGTTCCGCCGGTGGAGGCACCGATCGCGATGATCCGGTCCGTCGTGCGCATCGTGCGCGCGATCGCAGTCTTGCCGGCCGCGATCACCGCCTGGTTCTTCGGCCGCACGGCTTCAGCGCGTGAGGCGTCGAGCGCGCGCACGCTCGCGCGTGACGCCGCTTTGATTTTCGCGATGAGCTCGTCGCAATACTCGGGCAGCTTCGCCGCCACGTCGATGCGCGGCTTGGTCAGGAAATCCACGGCGCCCATCGCGAGCGCATCGAGCGTGGTCTCGGCGCCGCGCTCGGTCATCGTCGAGACCATGACGACCGGCATCGGCCGCAGGCGCATCAGGTTGTGCAGGAAGGTGAGCCCGTCCATCTTGGGCATTTCCACATCGAGCGTGAGCACGTCAGGATTGAGGCGTTTGATCTTCTCGCGGGCCACGTGCGCATCGCTCGCCGTGCCGACCACTTCGATCGACGGGTCCTGCCCGAGCACGTCCGACAGGATGCTGCGCACGAGGGCGGAGTCGTCGACCACGAGGACCTTGATGCGCCGGGTCGACGAGGGGCCGGTCATGAGAACAACTCGATGTCGCCGCCGTCGTTCTTGCCGCCGAGACTTTCGAGGTACAGCTTCTCGCGGTCGCTGACGCCGCGGTTCTCGATGGGACGCAGCTTGCGCACGCGGACCTTACCTTCCGTCGGGTAATAGACGACCTTGCGCGGTTGCTCGCCGCCCACGTCCTGCGCGTTCGCGCGCAGGCCTTCGAGGTTGAGATAGTTGCGCACGAACTCGATGTTGCGCGCGCCGACGTCGGCCATGCCGGCCAGCACGCGACCCCCGCCAAACACCTTGATTTCCAGCCTTTCCCGCAGGCCTCCCTGGCGGAGCACTTCGTTGATGAGGCTCTCCATCGCGTTCGAGCCGTAGCGCGTGGCCAGCACCACCGGCATGCGTTCGTCGCGACTCGAGTTGTCCTCCGGCAGCATGAAGTGATTCATGCCGCCGACGCGCGCGATGGGATCGCGAATGCAGGCCGAGACACAGGAGCCGAGCACCGTGGTGATCGCTTCGTCAGCGCCGGTCACATAGAACTCACCTGGCAGGATCTTGATGGTCCAGCGCTGCGTGTCCGGCTCCCAGAAACGCTGGAGCTCTTCGAACTCCGGCAGCATCGGCAGCTCTTTCGGGCGCGCGGGTCGATGGCTGTTTTCTGAGGTCTGGGCCGACATGGGTGGTTAGTTCCGACGGTAGATCGTGCGACCGATGAGGGTGTAGTCGGTGGATACCTTGAACAGCGACTCCGAGTGGCCGAGGAACAGCAGGTCCCCCGGCCGCTGCAGGTGGGCCATGCGACCGACCAGCTCGCGCTGCGTGTCCTTGTCGAAGTAGATGAGCACGTTGCGGCAGACGATGACGTCGAGCGGGCCTTTCATCGGAAAGGGGTGCATCAGGTTCAGCTGTTTGAACGTGATGAGCCGCGCGAGCTCCGGCGTCACGGCATACGAAGGTTCTTTCGCGCCGTGCACGGCTGTGAAGAAACGCTTGCGGCGCTCGGCACTCAGCGTACGAATCCGATCTTCGAGATAGACGCCGCGCCGCGCTTTGCCGAGCACGTCGGAGTCGAGATCCGTCGCGAGGATCTTGATATCCCAGCGCGACAGGTCGGGAATCGATTCGAGCACCGTCATCGCGATGGTGTAGGGCTCTTCGCCCGTCGAGCACGCCGAAGACCAGATGCGGAAGCGGCGCTGCGCCGGCGGTTTCGCCGCGAGCGGACGTAGCACGTCATCGCGCAAGTGATCGAAGTGATGAGGCTCGCGAAAAAACGCCGTCAGGTTCGTGGTGATGGCATTGCAGAACTGGACCAGCTCGTCGCTGTCGCCGGCGAGCAGGTTGCGGTATTCGCGAAACGTCTTGAGGTTCAGCGCGCGTAGCCGGCGCGCGAGACGGCCATACACGAGCTCGCGTTTCGCATCCGACAGCGCGATGCCCGTCACCTGCTTCACGAGCTGGCGCAGCGCTTCGAAGTCCTCGTCGCCGAACTCGAACTCGCGCAGCTTCAGCGCAACGGAATGGATGGCGCTCGTGTCCACGGGCGCCGCTTACTTCAGGACTTTCGCAACCGTGGCGAGCAGCTTCTCAGGATTGAACGGCTTCACCAGCCAGCCCGTGGCCCCGGCTTCACGTCCTTCGCTCTTGCGCTCCGGCGTGTTTTCCGTGGTCAGCACGAGCAGCGGAGTGTGCTTGTAACTCGGCAATCCGCGCAGGTTGCGCACGAGCGTGAGGCCGTCCATCTGCGGCATGTTCACGTCGGTGATCACCAGGTCGAAATTCTGCGTATGCGCGATGTCGAGCGCTTCGCGGCCATTCTCGGCCTGCAGCACGTCGTAGCCGGCACTGGTGAGTGTGACCTCGACCATCTGCCGCATGGCTACGGAGTCGTCGACGGTTAGGATACGGGGCACGGACGTCGCTCCTTGCAAATGACACGAACACGAAACACGAAACTGGACCTGAAGATTAGAAGCCCTCAGTCGCCGGGCGGCTAAGAGCGGATTCTGAAACCGAAGCCGATCGGCGGAGGCGTGCTCGCAGAGGAGTTCCGGCGGGGGCGTCTGAATACAGGGATGTATTCAGCCGAGGCCCCGAGGGACCGGTCTTACGGCCGTACCCCGCCGGGACTCCTCTGCGAGCGCGCCTCCGCCTACGCCAACCCCTCAGCAAGCGCTCCTAAACCAGCAGCGCCAGCCTCACCGCCACGACCCCCTCAAAATTCCTGCCAATCCGACTCCGACGCCCCACCACCCGCCGCAACAGCCTGCTTCCGAGGCGCCACAGGCGCATCAGCAGAAGCAGCCGGAACAGCCAACGTCGCCGCCGTCCTCTTAGCCCAAGGCCGCGCCTTCGACCGCCGATCACCCGATGCCGGCGCACCGCTCTTGTCCGCAGAAGAAGCCGCCGCAATCTTGCGAGCCGCCGTCGAAACCGCAGCCACCTCGCCGCCCGCCACGCGATACCGCGACATCATCTCGTTCAGCTCACGAGCCTGATCCGCCATCGCCTGCGACGACGCAGTGGCCTGCTCGACCAGCGCGGCGTTCTGCTGAGTCAGCTCGTCCATCTGCATCACAGCGCGATTGACCTGCTCGATGCCCGACGACTGCTCACGCGACGCCGCCGCGATCTCCGCAACGATGTCCGACACTTTCTTGACCGACGCCACGATCTGCTCGAGCGTCTGGCCCGACTGGGTGACCAGCACCGAGCCGTCGGACACTTTCTTCACGCTGTCCTGAATGAGGTCCTTGATCTCTTTCGCGGCCGTCGCGGAACGGCCCGCGAGGCTGCGCACTTCGCTTGCCACCACGGCGAAGCCGCGGCCCTGCTCACCGGCACGCGCGGCTTCCACCGCAGCGTTGAGGGCGAGGAGGTTGGTCTGGAACGCGATCTCGTCGATGACACCGATGATGTCCGCGATGCGACGGGACGCGTCGTTGATATCTGCCATCGCGCGCACGGCCTGCGACACGACCGAGCCACCTTTCTCCGCCTGGTCGCGAGCCGCGACGGCGAGCTGGTTGGCCTGGCCTGCGTTGTCCGCGTTCTGCTTCACCGTCGAAGTCATTTCTTCCATCGACGAAGCGGTCTCTTCCAGCGACGAAGACTGCTCTTCCGTTCGCTGCGACAGGTTCGCGTTGCCCTGGGAGATTTCCTCGGCGCCGCGATACACCTCGCTCGCCGCGCCTTTCACGCTGCGAACCACGTCTGCCATGTTGTCGGCGAGATGATTTACGCCTTCGCTCATGGCCTTGAAGAAGCCCTGCTTGCCATCGATCGCGATCCGGCGCTCGAGGTCGCCGGACAGCACGCCCGACAGCATGCTCTGCATTTCGCCTTCGACGGCCACTTCCTGCGTGCGATCGGTCCACTCGAACACGGTGCCGGCGCGGTTGCCCTTCGAGTCCGTCACCGGATTCGCGACGAGCTTGAACACGCGGCGACCGAGCGTCACTTCCGAAGTGTTCGCGCTGCGCAGATCCTGATACAGCCGACGATCGGCCGACGGATTCTTCGACAGCACTTCGAAGCTCGAACCCATGACCGTCGCAGCGCTGAACTGCGGCAGGTCCTTGCGGATATCGCTCTCCGCTTCGTTCAGCATCGAACGCACGGCGGGATTGGTGTAGATGATCTTGAAGCTCGCGTCCGCGACCATCACGTTCGAAGACACGTTGTCGAGAGCCGCACGAACCCGCGCGTTCTCTTCCGCCTGGGCGCGTTCGGTTTCGATCTGGGCGCGCAGCTTGCCCTGCATGTCGTCCAGCGCACGCAGCACCTGGCCGACTTCGTCCGAGCTCGAATGCGTGATCTCGTTGTCGTACTGGCCGCCCGAGATCGCGCCGAACACCGAAATGGCGCGCGTCATCGGGCCGGTGAGGGCGCGAGTGATCAGGTAGCTCAGCGCGAGCGCGAGAGCAATCGTCGCCGCAACGGTGAGCACCGTGAGGTTGCGCGTGGTCGCCTGCTGAGAAGCGCGCTTATCGATGTCCGCATACATGACATCGTATGCCGCGTTGGAAAGTGCGACGAAGCCGTCGATCGAGCTGCTGGCAGCATCGAACATCGCGCCGCCGGTCACCTTCACTTCGGTTGCCTTGAGCAGCATCTGGTCGACGAAGCTCGAATACGTGGCGAAGGCTTCCTTCGATTTCTGGAAGTTCGGCGTGACTTTCGCGCGCACCTCGTTCGAATCGAGCGTGCCGAGCTGGCGCTCGATCTGGCCGAGCAGGTTGGTCGTTTCTTCGCGCGCGGCGTTGATCGTGACTTTGTCGCCTTCCGAGAGATAACCGCGCAACACGCCGGACGTGGCCCGGTCGCGCACGATGCCGGCGCGGTTCACGGCTTCAGGCATGCGGCCCGTGGACAGCGTGACGAGCGTGCTGGTGATCTGGTCTGGGTCGCGGGCGAGGCCCGTGGCCTGCGTCACAGCGGTGCTGAAATCGAGCACCTTGCGGATGAATTCGTTGTGCTGGACGGCGCTGTCATCGGGAGAAAGCGTGAGGACGCGGCCCTTGAGCGACGCCCAGTCTGATTTGATCGCCTGCCAGTCTGCGGTCGTGCCGATCTGCTTGCCGACTTCGGCATCGATCGCATCGAGATCCGTAGCGGCCTTGTCGACTGCCGCGGCGGTGCTGCTAACGGCGCTCTTGCGCGAATCGTCGCCGTTCAGCGCAGCGCTGGCGATGGCGCGGTGGCGGATGACCTCGAACAAGAATGCGTCGAGCTGCCGCACGTAGCGCGCGCCCGTGAGCTCGGAACTCGCCTGCCGGACGGTATCGTTGACGTTCTTCAGGTAGAAGATCGACAACAGTGCCGACGGCACGAGCAGCGCTACTACGATCAGCAGCAGCTTCTGCCAGAGAACCAGTTTGCCCAGAAACTTCATGGGTCGAGACTCCGCTCGGCCGCGCACCTTGCGCGGCCTTTCTTGATTCATCGTCGAAAGAGTCAGGCCGGCGGTGCAGCCGGCCGCGAAGGATCAGCCCTTCGCCTTGAACAGGCGGACCTGCTCGTTGAACTTGGCCGCCGTCGCCGTCAGGGTGTCCATGGCCTGGTTGTGGCGGCGGGCCTGTTCTTCGCGCGACAGACGGTTCTGCTTCGCTTCGAACTCGAGGCACTTCACGTAGGTGTTCACGTCCGTGTCGTACTGCTTCAGGGTCTGCATGGCAGCCACCATCTCGGGCTGGGTGGCATTGTTGCCATCCGGTACCTTTGCTGGGGCAGTCGGCAGCGCGCAGTCCGCAAACGCCGGCAGCGTGAATGTGCCGGCTATCACAGCCAGACACAGCATCTTTCCGCGAGTCATCACTTCAATCCTCCTGGTCAAAACTTACGAGCACACATGACGCCGCATGTGTCGCGTCAGCTAAGGAAATACGGCGTGCCCACATAATTCTTGAGAACGCGCTGCCGCTTCCTTGAACCACGTCCCACGCTCTAGTGCACCGACAACTCGCCCAGCAAGCCCTCGCTCACCAGACGGTCGATGTCGAGCAGGATGACCATTCGCTTGTCCACGGTGGCGAGGCCCTTAACAAAATCCGTCTTGATGCCGGCACCGAAATCGGGAGCCGGTTGGCGCTCTTCGGCGTTGACATTACATACTTCGGACACCGCATCGACGACGAGACCGAGCGTGCGCTCGCTCCGTTCCGTCGCCACGCGCACCACGATCACGACCGTGGTCGGGCCGAATTCCGCGGCCGGCATACCGAAGCGCCGGCGCAGGTCGACGATCGGCACGATCGCGCCACGCAGATTGATCACGCCGAGGATGTAGTCCGGCGTGTTCGGGATCGGCGTACAACGATCCCATCCCTGGATTCCCTGCACCTGCAGAATCGTGACGCCATATTCCTCGCCTCCGAGCACGAAGGTGAGGAACTGCTCGGCGCCGTGCGACGGTTCCGTGGTGGTTGCAACTTGATTCATGTGCCTGCGACCTTGAGTTTCGTTAATTCGCGCGCATGCCCGCGCCGGCGCGGCGGATGATGCCGGGCAGGTCGAGGATCAGCGCGACGGAGCCGTCGCCCAGGATCGTGGCGCCGGACACCCCGTCGATGTGTCCATAGTTGGTTTCGAGGCTCTTGATCACGACCTGCTGCTGGCCGAGCAGGTCGTCGACGAAGAGGCCGACGCGACGTCCGTCGCCCTCGACGATCACGATGAGGCCCTGATGCAGCTCGTGCGCACGCGGCTCCACGCCGAAGACCTCGTGCAGGCGGATCACCGGCACGTAATCCCCGCGGAAGCTGAAGACTTCGCCCTGGCCGGCCACGCGATTGAGCGCGCCCTGCTTGATCTGCAGTGATTCGATGATGCTGATGAGCGGGACGATATAGTTCTGCTTGCCGACCGCGATCGACTGGCCATCCACGATGGCGAGCGTGAGCGGCAAGGTGATGATGAACCGCGCGCCGCGGCCCACGTCGTTGCGGATCTCGATGGTGCCGCCGAGCTCTTTCACATTCCGGCGCACCACGTCGAGGCCGACGCCGCGACCGGAAACGTCTGTCGTCGTCTCGGCCGTCGAGAATCCCGGCATGAAAATGAGCTCACACGCCTGCGCGTCGGTGAGCACGTCGTTCGGGCCGATGACGCCGCGCGAGCGCGCCTTCGCGAGAATCTTGGCGGGATTCATGCCGCCGCCGTCGTCGCTCACTTCGACGCAGATGTTTCCGCCGCGGTGTTGCGCGTCGAGCTTCAGCGTGCCGACCGCCGGTTTGCCGAGGCCTTTGCGCACGTCGGGTTTTTCGATGCCGTGATCGATGCTGTTGCGAACGAGGTGGACCAGCGGATCGCCGATCTTCTCGAGCACGGTCTTGTCGAGCTCGGTCTGCTCGCCGGTGAGCACCAGGTTCACTTCCTTGCCGAGGCGCTGCGCGAGATCGCGCACCATGCGCGGGAAGCGGCTGAAAACGAAACTGATGGGCAACATGCGCACGCGCATGACGCTTTCCTGCAGCTCGCGCATGTTGCGTTCGAGCTCGGCGAGCCCCATGCGGAACTGCTCGGAGGCCGAGCCTTCGAGGTTCTTGCCGAGCTGGCTGAGCATGGATTGGGTGATCACCAGCTCGCCCACGGTGTTCATGAGCTCGTCGATTTTTTCGACGGAGACGCGGATCGAGCCGGAGTCGCCGATGCCGCTGGCGGCCGTCGCTTCGGACTTGGAGATCTTCGAGGTTTCGGGATGCGGGTTCGGCGCGATCGTCGGTTCGGTGGCCTCTTCAGCCGCCCGGCGATTGACGGCTTCTTCCTGCGGAGGATTCACAGCCGCTGCGGCCGCCGCCACCGGCGCATACTTCGGCGCCGCATCCGCCGCCATCATCGCGTCGAATTCCGCAATCAGGTCATGGTTGACGATATCGTCATCCACAGCAGCCGCAGCGACAGGTGCCGCGACCTCGACGATCTCGAGCTCACAATCGCCTTCCGCCCAATCGAACACTTCGCGAATCGCAGCTTCATCGACAGAGCCCGACAACTCCAGGCTCCACGAGAGGAAGCATTTCTCCGGATTGAGCGCATCGAACGCCGGCAGCGAGTCGAAGCTCGCCTCGACCCCGAGCGTGCCGAGCTCCGCGAGCTCGCGCAGCATGCGCAAAGGATCGTTGCCGCGCGCGAACAGCTCCGGATACGGCCGGAACGAGATCTTCCATTGACGAGACGAAGGAACAGACGCAGCCGGAGGTGCCGGGGGAGCGGCAACCGCCGGTGCGGAGGCGGACGCACCTGCATCCTGGGCAGCCGACGGGGAGGATGCCGTCGGGGCCGTGACTACAGGGGCGCTGGCGCCATTCGTTGTCGCGGTAGCGTTGGCCCCTTGCTGGGCCGCTGCCGCGGTGACCGCAGCGGGAACCACACCTGCGGTGGTGGTCCGCTGCGCCAGAATTGCTTCGGTGTCGAACTGCAGGTCCGCCACGCGTTGGGAGTCGATCGGCGTCTTGTTCTGAACCGCGCGCAACATGTCGCGCATGGCATCGACCGACTTGAGCAGCAGGTCGAGCATCGGCGAGGTGACTTGCAGCTTGTTCGAGCGCAGCTCATCGAGCAGCGTCTCGAGACTGTGCGTGAACGACGCGATCTCGGAAAAGCCGAACGTCGCGCTACCGCCCTTGATGGAGTGCGCGACGCGAAAAATCGTATTGACCAGCTCGGCGTCGGGCGCCCCGAGATCGAGCTTCAGCAGCGCGGCCTCCATCGAATCGAGCGCTTCAAAGCTCTCTTCGAAGAAGGCGTCATGGAATTGGGTGAGATCCAGCGTCATGCCGCGACGGCCTCGTTTTCGAGGCCGAACAAGGTTTTCAGGCCGAGCAGGGTGGCCGGGCCGACGAACGCTTCGGTGACGCCTTTCAGCGCGAACGGCGCGCCGACTTCGCGACGCTCGCGCACGAACGCGGCAAGCACCTGAAGACCGGCGGTGTCACAACGCTTGACCGCGGTGACATCGAGTGTGACGCACACACGCTCGGCGAGCATCGTCAGCAGCTGCGCGTGCAGGGCAGGCGCGTGCTCGATGGTGCAGTCCGCGCCCACCAGGGCGACGGGCGCCTTGGCGGAGCGCGCCGGCGAGGCTTTGGAGGCTTTGCCGGCAGAGGCCGCTTGCGCGGCCTTCGGAATTCTGTGCGCAGGTGCGGCTTTTTTGGCCGCGACCTTGGAGGTCGACGTGGCGCGAGTCGCTGCCTTTCGAGTCTCGGTTGGGCGGCCGCGCGCCACCGCCGGCTTCTTGGCGGAGGAGGAACGGGCGCCGGGCTTTGGGGGCCGCGCTTTCATCTCGACAGGATCCTTTCGGCTCTCGTTAGGCCTTACGCAGCCGGTATCGGCGGCCGCAGCAGTGCCTTGAGCAGCGCTCCAGTGAAACGGTGAACAGGGTCTCGTCAGCGACGCGGTTTATCCGCGCGCTCAGCTCGCCACCACCAGCTTCGCGGCGCGCGGGGCATGCAGTCGTTGAACGAGCTCGGCTTCCTGCCGGCTCAGGCCGCAGCTCGCCATGATTTCTTCGCGCGGCGCGCCGCTGCGGGCGAGACGAATGGCGATCTGGTAACTCGGCGCGTTGCCGTTGTGGGGGGCCGAAGTGCGACGCTGTTCACCTTCCTGCAACCGCTCTGTGAGCGTCGCGATTTCGGCGCGCGTCGCTGCGATCTCGGATTGGTTCGCGACCAGCGTTTCCTCGAGCGCGCTGAGGCGCTGGAGCAGCTTCGTGTTCTGGTCGAAGAACAATTCGGTCGTGCGTTCGGCGGCGCTTCTCCAGCGCGTGAAGGCGATGGCGGCGAACACGAAACAGAACACGAGGAAGACCGCGCGCCCGATGAGGAGCATCTGGTCTGGGGAAAGCGGCGGGAGCTGCGGCATGAGAGCGGTTCCTGTGATGCACATCACACGTGATGCCGCTATGGCGTGCGGTTCCTCGTCGGATTCCTGGCGCGGCAGCGGCTCTGACAGGAGGTTGCAGCTTGCATGCCACGCGCCGCACGTTCCCGCGAAGCCAGGGAGAGACGACAACGCTTTTTTGTTTTCTGAGAACGAAGCCGCACAGCGCTCATTGTCGAGCGCGTCACGCGGTGTGTTCACTGCATCTTCAGCATCAGCGCCGGGTGATATCCATGGACTCCGACAATCGCAACGTGGCGGCCGCGATTTCGTTGAGTGGCAGCACCTTCTCCGCGGCACCGATCGCCACCGCTTCGCCCGGCATGCCCCACACGACGCTCGTCGCTTCGTCCTGCGCAACCGTGGGGCTGCCTGCGTCACGCATTTCTCTCATGCCGCGCGCACCGTCCTTGCCCATGCCCGTGAGCAGCACGCCGATGGCGTTGCGGCCCACGTTTTGCGCCACCGAACGGAACAGCACGTCCACCGAGGGTTTGTGCCGGTTCACCGGCGTGCCGTCATCGAGACGGCAGACATAGCGCGCGCCGTCGCGAATGACGAGCAGGTGCCGGTCGCCCGGCGCGATATAAACGTGGCCGGGCAGAATTTGCTGGCCGTCCTGCGCTTCGTAAACCGTCATCTGACAGCACTGGTCCATGCGCTTGGCGAACGGTCCGCTGAACGCCTTGGGGATGTGCTGCGCGATCACGACGCCCGGCGTGTCGGGTGGAAAGCCCATGAGCACGTCCTTGATCGCTTCGGTGCCGCCGGTGGACGCGCCGATCGCGATGATGCGGTCGGTGGTGCGCAGGTGGCGCGGCGGTGCGCCGGCCGGAATGATCGCATCCGCGCCGTAGCTCGGCTTCGCCGTCGGCATCGGACGCTGCGGATCGAGCGCTCGCACGCGCGCGCGCGCGGCCATCTTCACCTTCTCGGTGAGCTGGTCGCCGTAGTCTTTCAGGGTCGCCGCGAGATCGATCTTCGGCTTCGGCAGGTAATCGACCGCGCCCATCGAGAGCGCATCGAGCGTCACGTCGGCGCCATGCTCGGTCAGCGACGAGACCATCACCACGGGCATGGGGCGCAGGCGCATGAGATTGCGCAGGAACGTCACGCCGTCCATCTTCGGCATTTCGACGTCGAGCGTGATCACGTCCGGGTTCAGCGATTTGATCTTCTCACGCGCCACGTGCGCGTCACTGGCCGCACCGACGACTTCGATGTCGCGGTCGGCGGAGAGGATCTCGGTGAGGATCTGTCGCACCAGCGCCGAATCGTCGACGATGAGGACGCGGATGGCCTTGGCCGGCCGGGGCATCGGTTGAGCTGGGTTCATGTCTCTTGTCTCCTGGGGCCGCGTCAGTCGAACAGCTCGACGTCGCCGCCCTGGCTTGCGCCGCTGCCGATGTCCGTGAGGTATTTGCGCTCGCGCTCGGCGATCGCAGTGGCCTCGAGCGGACGCAGCTTGCGCACCTTGACCTTGCCCGTCGTCGGAAAATATGCGACCCGGCGGGGATAGATGTCCCCCAGGTCTTCCGCGAGCGCGCGGAAGCCTTCCGTCTTCAGGTATTCGTGCACGAACTCGATGTTGCGTGCGCCAACGTCCGTCACCGAGGCCAGGATGCGCCCGGCGCCGAACAGCTTGATCTCGAACCGGTTGCGGCTCGCACCGAGCTTCAGCAATTCGTTGATCAGGCTTTCCATCGCGTGCGTACCGTAGCGCGTGGCGAGGCCCGCGACCGGATCGAGCCAGCGATTGCCATCGCCGCTGCTCGAGTCTTCCGGCAGCATGAAATGGTTCATGCCGCCTACGTTCGCGGAAGGATCGCGGATGCAGGCGGAGATGCACGAGCCGAGCACGGTCGTGATCACTTCCTCGTTACGGGTCACGTAGTACTCGCCGGGCAGGATCTTCGCATTCCAGTGCTCGAGCGCCGGATCCCAGTAACGCTGGATCTTGTCGAAGCCGCTCACCGCCTGCGGCTTCGGCATCGAGGCAGCCCGGTTGGACAGCGGCGCGGGCCGCGGCTTGTGCGACGAGTCTTGCGGATGTGGCACTTTCGCTCTCATGGTCAGACTCGCCGGTAAATCGTCTTGCCGATGAGGGAATAGTCGGTCGATACCTTGAAGAGGCTCTCCGAGTGGCCCAGAAAAAGAACCGCCCCGGGCTGCTGCAGGCGGGCCAGGCGCGCGAACAGGTCGCGCTGGGTGTCTTTGTCGAAGTAGATGACGACGTTGCGGCAGAAGATCGCGTCGAGCGGTCCCTTCATCGGGAACGCAGTCGTCAGGTTCTGCTGGTCGAGCGCGCGCAGCCGGCGCGAGATGCGTTCGTACACGAGCTCGCGTTTCTGGTCCGACAGATGAATGCCCGTGAGCTCCTTCACGAGCACCCGCAAGGCATTGAAGTCCTCGTCGCTGAACGCGAATTCTCGCGTTTTGTGCGCGGCCTTGTCGGGTTGGGTCTGGACCATGAGGGTGGCGCGTCAGAACAGCTCGACGCTGCCCTCCCCAGGCAGGGATTCACCCAGGATGTCGCTGTCGACGGCACCGGTGCGCATCAGCAGGTCGAACAGCTGATTGTGCGAGTCCGCGCTCAGGCGCGATTTCAGCATGGCCAGCAGCTCTTCCCAGCGTTGCGCGCCGAAGCCTTCGACTTCGAGCGGACCATGCGTGGCGAGGCTCGTGAGCAGGTTGCGGACGGCCGCGAGCTGCTGGATCAACCTGTCATGGAACTGCAGGCTCTGGATGCAGATCGCGAGATCGTTCTCGAGCGGCCCTTCGCTTGCCACGCCGTTTCCCGGCGCGCGCTCCGCGATGACCATCTTGACCATACGAGACAGCGCTTGACCGAGGTCGGCGACGGGGCTTTCCGTGTCGCGCATGGCGAGGCTCAGCAGCACGGCGGCCGCCTGGACGGAGACGTCCAGGTCCAGTGCGTTGCCGGGGCTCCTCTGGATGACCGTGTTCATGGGGGTGCCAATCAGGCGAGCACTTTCGCGATCGTGGCGAGCAGGCGCTCGGGGTTGAAGGGTTTGACCAGCCAGCCTGTCGCGCCAGCGGCTTTACCCTGCTGTTTGCGTTCCGGAGTGGCTTCCGTCGTGAGCACGAGCAACGGCACGAACTTGTAATTCGGCTTGCCGCGCAGCTCGCGGACGAGGGTGATGCCGTCCATGTTCGGCATGTTGACGTCGGTGATGACGAGGTCGAAGCGGGTCTTCGCGGCAATCGCGAGGGCTTCGACGCCATCGGACGCCTGCTCGACTTCGTAGCCAGCGCCCGCCAGGGCGATGCTGACCATTTGTCGCATCGAAGGCGAGTCATCCACGGCAAGTATGCGGGCCATCGTCAGTTACTCCTGAATTCTTGCTGCAATCGGCAAACGTTGGGGACAAAGGCAGGTTGCGCGACGAGGACCGGGCCGTCTTCGACTTTCTTCACGCTGTCCTGAATTAAATCCGCGATCGCGTTCGCAGCCGCGCCTGAACACGTGGTCTGCGAGCGGGTTCACGGCCTAGAACTCCTGCCAGTCCGAGTCCTCCGTTGCGCCGGCAGCCGCTTTCTTGTGCGAGCGGGTGTCGGCCTGCGATTCGGCCACCGGCACCGGACGCGCCGACGCTCTCGTCGCAGATTTACCGGCCCACGGGCGGGCGGCGCTACGCCGTTCGATCCGCGCAGCCGCCGGGACCGCGGAGGAACGAGCTGCAGCGGCAGCCGGTTTTGCAGGCTTGCTGATACTTTGCGCCGCTGTGAGCTGGCCCTCAGCGATGCGGTAGCGATCCATCATCTGGTTGAGGTCGCGCGCCTGGTCCGCCATCGACTGCGAAGCGGCCGTCGCCTGCTCCACGAGCGCGGCGTTCTGCTGGGTCATCTCGTCCATCTGCATGACGGCGCGATTCACCTGCTCGATGCCCGACGACTGCTCGCGCGAGGCCGCGGCAATCTCGGCGACGATGTCCGACACTTTCTTCACCGAGGACACGATCTGCTCGAGCGTCTGGCCGGACTGGGTCACCAGCACCGAGCCGTCCTCGACTTTCTTCACGCTGTCCTGGATGAGGTCCTTGATCTCTTTCGCGGCCGTCGCGGAGCGCCCGGCGAGGCTGCGCACTTCGCTCGCCACCACGGCGAAGCCGCGGCCCTGCTCACCGGCGCGCGCCGCTTCCACCGCGGCGTTCAGGGCGAGGAGGTTGGTCTGGAACGCGATCTCGTCGATGACGCTGATGATGTCCGCGATCTTCTTCGAGGACTCGTTGATCTCCGTCATCGCCCGCACGGCCTTGCCGACGACCCTGCCGCCTTTTTCGGCCTGGTCGCGCGCGGCGGTGGCCAGCTGATTCGCCTGGCCCGCGTTATCGGCGTTCTGCTTCACGGTCGAAGTCATCTCTTCCATCGACGACGCGGTTTCTTCGAGCGACGAAGACTGTTCTTCCGTTCGCTGCGACAGGTTCGCGTTGCCCTGGGAGATTTCCTCGGCGCCCCGGTGCACTTCCGTCGCGGCATCCTTCACCGTCGACACAATGTCCCCCATGCCGGCGAGCAGGCTGTTGATCGCTTCAGCCATCTTGCGCAGGTCGCCCTGCTTGTCGCCGGTATCGAGGCGCGCGGTAAGGTCGCCATCGCCCGCGGCCCTCGCCACATCCTGGGTCTGCGCCACGGCGCTTTCCATCGCCTTGGTCAGCTCCACCTGCGCGGTGACGTCGCTCACGTACATCATGACCTTGTACGGTTTGCCATCGGCACCGAGGATCGGGTTGTAGCTGCCGTCGAGGACCAGGCGACGTTCGCCCTTGCCGATGGCCCGGTAGCGGCCCGAATCGGCTTCGCCCCGGCGCAGGTTGTCCCACTGCCGGCGGTATTCCTCTCCGTGACGCACCGAAGGGTCGACCAGCATGCTGTGGCTGCGGCCTTTCAATTCGTCGAGCGAGTAACCGATCGTGCGCAGGAAGTTGTCGTTGGCGCTGAGGATGGTGCCGTCCATCTGCATCTCGATGACGGCCTGGGTCTTGTTGATGGCGGTCAGCTGACCCTGGTTCTCCGCGATCAGCTTGCGCAGCTGGTCCTGCATTCCGGCGAGGTTCGCCTGCAATTCGCCGACTTCGTCCTTCCGGGACGTGTCGATGACATTGTCGAGCTGCCCGGCCGCCATGCGCTTGAAGATTTCGATGGTTGCCCCGACGGGGCCGCTGATGGCGCGACCGACGTACACGGCGATCGCACCGCCCAGTGCGATGCCGAGCGCCAGCATGCCGAGGATGATCGCGCGGCTGACCTCGTAGGCGCTGAGCGCCTGCGCGGTCATGTTCGAAGCGCTCTGGCGCTTCAGCGCGATGATCTTGTCGATGACCTCGCCGGCTTCGTCGAACTGCTGCTTGGCTTCACCCGTCGTGATGTCCGCCTCCGCGGACGACGACAGTCCCTGCTCGGCCATCGCGCGCGACTTGCCGGCGCGCGTCATGTAATCGGACCACTGCTTTTCGTACTCGACCCACAGCGTGCGCTCTGCTTCGCTGGAGATGAGGGGCTCGAACCGCTGCGCCAGTTTTGCGCGGTCCGCGCTGATCTCGTCGATCAGCGCGGCGTCCGACTTGCGTTCTTCATCGTCGTTCGCCACGACGTGGCGGATCTGCGCAATGCGAATATCCGAGGCGATGGTGTTGAGGGCGCCGAGCGTATCGAGGCTCGGCATGAAGTTGCCCGACAGCTGCTCGGACTGTTGTGCCACGTCGCTCAGGCGAACGATGGACAGCACGCCGATCGCACACGTGAGGGTGAGCACCACCGCAAACGAGACGAAGAGCTTGCCCGCCAGACGAAGGTTATTGAACCACTGCATTGGACATCTACCGTTGGAGTGAGCGTGGATCAGGCCGCCGTGGCCCGGTCCAGAGAAGAGTCGCTTGAAGAGGACGACGCAGTCCGTAGGTCGTTGCCGATGAGACAATCGATATCGAGCAGCACGACCATGCGGTCGGCCACCGGCACGAGGCCGAGGATGTATTCGGTGGCATTCGCGGAGCCAAGCTCCGGAGCCGGGCGGACTTCCGCTTTGTTCACGTCCACCACGTCAGACACGCCGTCGACGACCACACCGAAATCGCGGCGGCCATTCGCAGACTGCACCGACAGCACGATGATGACCGTGACCGCGTTGTATTCCGCCCGCGCCAGGCTGAAGCGCATGCGCAGGTCGACGATGGGAACGATCGAGCCGCGCAGGTTCAGCACCCCGAGCACATGCGACGGGGCGTGCGGAATCTTGGTGACCGCAGAAAAACCGCGGATTTCCTGCACGCGCAGGATGTCGACCCCATACGTCTCGCTGCCGAGCACGAAGGTCAGCACCTGCTGGGAGACGGTCGCGTCAGAACCTTCGGCCGCGCTGGTGTTCATGATGTGAGAGTCCTCTTGGAGAGTTCTTGTCAGGCGGCGTAGCTCATCGGAGCCGCGCAGATCAGTCCCGGCAGGTCGGACCCGTTCTTCCCCGTTGTCAGGCGCTGGTTCATGTTCAGTACAGCTATCGGCCACGATCCGGATTAAGTGATGCGCATTGAACTGCGGAAAGCCGCAGCCGCGTGTGACACATCTCTAGATCGCCGCAGGAGATCGCCCCAGAAATCACGGAGGCAAATCACAGCGGGCCGTTGCGTGCCGGTCTTCTAAGGTGCGCTGGCCGAGGTGCCGGTGGCTGCCACGGTGGCGCCGGCGGAGGGCAGGGTCGAGGCGATCGGCGTCGACGCAGCCGGGACGGTCGGCGCCGGGTTGGACGAAGTTTCGAGTGCCGGAGCAGGAGCGGTGCGTTTGGGCGAAGGCGGGCCAATCATCTCCGGACCCGCGTTCGGGTCCGGGGTTTCTGCCGGCGGCGTGGGGGTTGTGACGGGCGTCCCAACCTCTGCGGAGAGAATCACGACGACCACGCGCCGATTGGCGTTGCGCCCGTCGAGCGTGTCGTTCGGATGGGTGGGACGGTTCTCGCCATAGCCGATCACGGCGAGCCGGTTCGGTGCCACGCCTTTACTGGCGAGCACGCGGACGACGCTGCCCGCGCGCGCAGCCGACAGCTCCCAGTTCGAAATGAAGGCCACCGTCTTGATCGGCCGGTTGTCCGTGTGACCTTCGACGCGGATCGAATTCGGGTAGGGCGCCAGCGCTTCGCCGAGCTTCTCGATGACGCCCACCGCGCTGGGTTCGAGCTGCGCGCTCGCGCTCGGGAACAGGATGTCGGTCTTGATCTCGACCTCGATCCAGAAATCGGTCCGGCGCACGATCACCAGGTTGGCTTTCACCAGGTCGTCCATGGCTTTCGCCACCTGGTCCGCCACCTGCTGCAGGGCGCGTGCACGCGCCGACTGCTTCGCATTCAGTTCGGCCTCAGCGCGCGCCGGCGAGGTGCTCTTCACGGGCAGCGGCGCGAGCATCGAGCGCGGCTGGCCCTCGATCATCGCCTGCTCGACCAGCGTGGTCTTCACGTCGGCGCCGGAGCCCACCTGTTTCTCGCCAACCTGAATGGGCTGCATCGTGCGCGGCGCGCCGCGAAATGCGGCGAACAGCGAGTCCGACAGCACGCGGTACTTGCCTTCGTTCACCGAAGAGATCGCGTACATGACGACGAAAAACGCGAGCAGCAGCGTGACGAGATCGCCATAGGGAATGGCCCAGGCCTCGTGATTCAGATGCTCTTCGTGTTTCTTGCGACGGGGCATGTAATGGACGCTCACACAGGCGCCTTTTCAGCTCCTAGTGAAGGTAGCCCTGGAGTTTGGATTCGATGCTGCGCGGGTTTTCACCCTGCGCGATGGACAGCATGCCTTCGATCACCATCTCGCGAACCTGCGTCTGCGAGGCGATGGTGCCTTTCAGCTTCGCGGCCACGGGCAGGAAGAACAGGTTGGCGAGGCCGATGCCGTACACCGTAGCGGTGAAAGCGGCAGCAATGCCCTGACCGAGCTTGGTGGGATCTGCGAGGTTCTGCATGACGGCCATGAGGCCGAGCACGGCGCCGATGATGCCGAGCGTGGGGCAATAGATGCCCATGCCTTCGAATACCTTGGCCGCGCGCGTGTCGGCGTCTTCGCGCGTCTGCAATTCCACTTCCATGACGGCGCGGATGCTTTCCGGCTCGCTGCCGTCGACCACGAGTTGCAGCGCCTTGCGCACGAACGGATCGGATTCGCGATTGAGCACCGGCTCGAGGCCGAGCAGGCCCTGCTTGCGGGCGATGTTGCTCCACTCGACCATCTTGGTGATGAGCACTTCGCCGTTGAGCGGCGGCGGCTTCATCACCCACGGGAAGATCTGCATGGCATGGCGCATCACCTGCAGCGGCGTCTGGACGCAGATAGCGGCGATGGTCCCGAGGACCACGATGGTGAACGCCGCTGTGGAAAGCAGCGCATGCAGGCCGGCTCCTTTGAGCACGGCCCCGACCATGACGGCCAGAAGCCCGAGCACGAGGCCTGTGATGCTGAGAATGTCCAAGCTCGTCCTCGAGCGCTATGCGGATTGAGCCGACGCCCGGCTACATGCCGAGATCGGAGAGCAACGCGTCGATGTCCGCCTGCTCGTTGACGATGGCCGCTCCCTGTTCCACACCCGGTACGACCGGGCCGGTGCCACGGGCAAGTTCCTCTGCCGTTGGTGCTTTGGCGGCGCCCGCGTTGCCCGACAACCGAGCCAGGTCCACGAGCACGACTTCGACTTCCGTCACGAGCGTCACGACGCCGCGGATGATCTGGCCCGTGAGATCCTGGAAGTCCTGCGCCATCAGGACTTCGTTGAGATTGGCGCGCACGTCCTCGGAGTCGGTGCGGGCCGCGACGAGAAACTTGTCGACCCGATTGATCAGGTCGCAGTAATCGGCGACCGAGATCGTGCCGGCGCGAAAGCGCGACCACGGCTCGTTGAGCGAGGCGGCTTCCTTCGCGATCCGGTCGGCCTGCGGGCAGGATTTCTCGACCAGGTCGAGCGTGCGGTGCGCGGCCTGGTCCGTGAGCTTCAGCACGTGATTCAGGCGCTCGCGCGCGTCCGGCACTTCTTTTTCCGCCAGGCGCGTCAGGCGCGCGTCGAGGCGAAAGCGGTCGAGCGCGGCGCGCAGGTTGCGCGTCAGGTCGTGCAATTGATCGATCAGCGGCAGCCCGTTCGGGTCGGACAGCGGTCGATCGGATGCGCGCAGGGCGGGTTCACTCATCGCGGTGTGCTTCTTTCAGCGGGCCAGAGCTCGCGCTCAGGCCGCCGTGGCCCCGAGGATCTTGTCGATTTTCTCCTTGAGCGTGACCGCCGTGAACGGCTTGATCACGTAGCCGCTCACGCCTGCCTGAGCAGCCTCCACAATCTGTTCGCGCTTGGCTTCTGCCGTGAGCATGAGCACCGGCAGCTTCTTCAGCTTGTCGTTGGCGCGCACGGCCTTCAGCAGGTCGAGCCCCGGCATGCCGGGCATGTTCCAGTCCGTGATGAGAAAGTCGAAGCTGCCATTCTGCAGCAGCGGCAGCGCCGTCTTGCCGTCGTCGGCTTCGGTCACGTTCGCATAGCCCAGGTCGTGCAGCAGGTTCTTCACGATCCGGCGCATGGTCGAATAGTCGTCGACAACCAGGAACTTCATGTCTTTGCTCACGTCATCACTCCTCGGCCGCTGCCTCGCGCCACTCGGCGAGCCGCGCTTTCAACCTGACGAGTGCCTGGCCATGCAGCTGGCAGACCCTCGACTCCGTCACCTTCAGCACCGCGCCGATCTCCTTGAGATTCAGCCCGTCGCTGTAATACAGCGACATCACCAGCCGCTCGCGCTCGGGCAGAGCGTCGATCGACTGCGCGAGTGCCGCGCGAAATCCTTCGTCCGCGACTTCGCGGAACGGGTCCGCCCTGTCGTCGGGTGCCACGGTGGTCGCCGCGGCGTCGTCCAGGCTCGCGAGCCTGCAGCTCGACGCGTCCTGCACGATGGAGTGGTACTCCTCGAGTCCCACCCCCATCTTCGTGGCGATCTCGCTGTCCTTCGCGTCCCGCCCTGTCTCCTTTTCGATCTCGCGCATGGCGGCCGCGACCGCGCGCGCCTTGCGATGGACCGAGCGGGGCGCCCAATCGAGCTTGCGAAGCGCGTCGATCATGGCGCCCCGGATGCGGATGCCCGCATACGTTTCAAAGCTCGCTCCGCGATTCGCCGCATAGTTCGACGCTGCCTCCAGCAGGCCGAGCATGCCGGCCTGTATCAAGTCCGCTACGTCCACCGACGGCGGCAGACGACCCGCGAGATGGTAGGCGATACGCTTCACCAACTCCGCGTGGCGCGTCACGAGCGCGTCGCCTTTGCTGCGGCCTCCTCGAGTGACGGTGTATGCGCCGACTGCGCTCACTGCACGACCTCGAGCTGCGCACGCGGACGACGCACCAATCTCTCCACGAAGAACTCCAGGTTTCCGCGTGGCCCCGCCGGTACGGGCCATGTATCGGCGGACGCCGCCAGTTTCTTGAATGCGCGTGCGGCGGGACTCGCCGGGTGCGCGTCGAGCACGGGACGTTGCACTCTAATGGCCCGGCGCATGTGCTCGTCATCCGGGATTTCCCCGGCGTACGCGAGAATCACGTCGAGGAATCGCGAAGTCACGCGCTCCAGTTTGTTGAACAGGTTCTCACCTTCGCCCTGGCCCCGGGACATGTTGGCGACGATGCGGAACCGCGTCACACCGTGATCGCGACTCAGCACCTTGATGAGCGCATAGGCATCGGTGATCGATGCGGGTTCGTCCGTCACCACCACCAGCACGTGTTGAGCAGCTTGTGAGAACTGGAGCACACCGGGCGCGATGCCGGCTGCGGTGTCGATGAGCAGCACGTCCAGTCGCGTGGCGAGGGTGCTGAAGGCCTGCACCAGGCTCAGGTGGCCTGCGCTGCCCATGCCGGCGAGGTCTGCGGCGCCAGAAGCGGCGGGCACGATCTTGAAGCCCTGTCTTGAGGTCACGAGGATTTCGTCGAGCGTTCGCTCACCGTTGAGCACATGCGCCAGCGTGTAACGCGGCGAAAGGCCGAGCAGCACGTCGACATTGGCGAGGCCAAGGTCGCCATCGAGCAGCACGACGCGCCGGCCCGCGGCCGCGAGTCCCGTCGCGAGATTCACCGAAACGCTGGTTTTTCCGACTCCGCCTTTACCGCCGGTGACGGCGATGACGCGGACGGGTTGCGACAGCCCTGACAGCTTGGTGTTGTTCACGACGTGCATATCACGCGAGGGCATGCGCTACTTCTCCGTATCTTCGTCTCAGCAAGTCTTCGTCTGCGGCCGCGCCGCTCGTCTTCGCGAGATGTACAGCGCTGGAGACGAGCTCCAGGGCCCGGGCAGGACGCAGGTCTTCCGGCACGCGCTGGCCTTCACTCACATAGCAAATGGGCAGCTCCGCGCGGGCAATCACGGAGAGGATTCCGCCAAGGCTCGCGGCTTCGTCCACCTTCGTGAGCAGTACGCTTGCGATGTTCGCGGTGGCGAAACGGTTGACCGTTTCCGCGTTGGCGCCGGCCTGCGTGCTGGCGGAAAGCACGAGTGCGGTTTCGATGCCGTGGCCGGACTCTGCAATCTGGGTCATGCGGTCGCCGAGCAGCGGGTCGCGCTGGCTCATGCCGGGTGTGTCGATGAGCACCAGGCGCGCCGAGCCGAGCTGCTCGAGCCACTTCGGAATCTGGTCGAGGCTCTCGGCGACGTACACGGACACGTCGAGCATCTGGCCGAGCGCCTGCATCTGGTCGTGCGCGCCGATGCGGACGCTGTCCGCGGAAATCAGGGCGAGGCTGCGCGCGCCGTGCCTGAGCACCCAGCGCACGGCGAGCTTCGCGAGCGCGGTGGTCTTGCCGACGCCAGTGGGCCCGACGAGCGCGATGCGTCCGCCTTTATCGAGCCAGCGATCGCCGGTGACGTTCAAACGTTGCGACATCAAGGCAATCGAGAGTCTTCGCGCTTTGGTGATGTCGGTGCCCGCGGGCAGCTGCGCGACGATCTGCGCGGCAAAGTCTTGCGTGAGGCCCACTTCGGTGAGCTCACGGAGAATTTCAGTATGGATGGGCGCGCGACGGGTAAGGTCGTTCCACGCAAGCTGCGCCATCTGGGTTTCGAGGATGCGACGCATGGCGCGCAGCTCTTCGCCCATGGCGGATTCGGGTGTGGCGTTGTCGTTGCCGAGCGCGGCAGCGGCTGCTTCGGCCTGGCGCGACGGAACAGCCGGCTCTTCGCCGCGTCTCAGGTCGCCGTTATGACGCCGCCCGGTGGTGGCACTCGTCTCCGAAGTGAGCGCGGTTTCGCGCGCCATTTCGGCTTGCAAGCGCGCGAACACACTTTGCTGAATATCGTCATCAGCCTGCTCCGTCGGCGCAAAACGCTCCGGTCGATAGGCCTGCGGCTCCGTCGTTACGGACGCCTGCGCCTCCACCCGAGCCGCATCGAAATCGATCGCCGCGGTGACCTCGACGCCATTCGCCGTGCGCTTCGACGTCAGGATGACGGCTTCGGGACCGAGCTGGTCGCGCACCATCCGCAGCGCCTGCCGCATGTCCTTCGCCGTGTGTCTCGTGATCTTCATCTACCCACCGCTGTGACCAGCCGGACCTTCCGGTTGTCGGGAATCTCGTTCCAGGCCAGTACGTGCAGGCTCGGCACGGCCGCGCGCATGAAGCGCGCCAACGTATGCCGGAGCTGCGGGGCCACGAGCAGCACGGCGGGTTCGCCGGCCATCTCCTGACGTTGCGCTGACTCTGCCAGTCGTAGCTGCAAGCGCTCTGCCAGACCCGGCTCCAGACCGGGACTCTGCGCATTCCCGGGCCCTGCACCCGTCACAGAATTGGAAAGCAGTCGTTCCAGGTCGGGCTCGAGGGTGATCACCGGCAGCTCGCCACTGATCCCGGCGATGTCCTGGACGATCTGCCGGCCGAGAGCGATGCGAACCTGGTTCTGCAGCACCGTCGGATCGGGCGTGCGCGGGGCATGCTCCGCCAATGTTTCGACGATCGTGCGGATGTTTCGGATCGGCACGCGCTCGGCCAACAGGCCCTGGAACACGCGCACCACCGATGAGAGCGGCATCACACGCGGAATCAGGTCTTCGACGAGCTTCGGCGCGCTCTTCTGCAGGGTATTGAGCAGGTGCTGGACCTCTTCGTGGCCCAGCAGCTCATGCGCGTGAACCTGCACGATGTGGCTCAGGTGTGTGGCCACGACCGTGCTCGCATCGACCACGGTGTAGCCGAGCGTCTGTGCATGCTCGCGGGAGGCCGGCTCGATCCACACGGCTTCCATGCCGAACGCCGGATCCTTGGTCGGAATGCCCTTGAGCTGGCCGAACACGCGGCCCGGATTGATGGCCATCTCGCGCTCGGGATACACCTGGCCTTCGCCGACCGGCACACCGCCGAGGTTGATGCGGTAGGCATTGGGGCTGAGATCGAGGTTGTCTCGAATATGGACCGACGGCACGAGGAAGCCGAGATCCTGCGACAGCTTGCGGCGTACGCCGCGGATGCGGGCGAGCAGGTCACCGTTCTGGTTCTTGTTCACCAGCGGCACGAGGCGATAGCCCACCTCGAGGCCGAGCAGGTCGACGGGCTGCACGTCGTCCCACGACAGTTCGCGCTGCTCCGGCGGGATGGGCGCAGCAGCGGCTGCCGCTTTGGCGGCTTCGGCCGCTTTCGCTTCGGGCGCGTTGGCGGCATCGGTTTTTTTCTTGATGGCCCACGCGCCCCACGCGGCCAGCGCGCCCATCGCAAGGAACGCGAAGTTCGGCATGCCCGGGATGAGGCCCATGACGATGAGCAGTCCGCCGGCGACCGCAAGCGCCTTCGGCGAGCGGAACAGCTGGCGTCGCATCTCACCGCCCATGTCTTGAGAGCCAGACATGCGCGTGACGATGATCGCGACCGCAGTCGACAGCAGCAGTGCCGGAATCTGCGTGACGAGGCCGTCACCGATGGTCAGCAACGTGTAGGTGCGGCCGGCCGTCGCGAACGGCAGGCCGTGGCCCATCATGCCGATGGCGAGGCCGCCGATCATGTTGATGAACAGGATGAGAATGCCGGCGATGGCGTCACCGCGAACGAATTTGCTGGCACCGTCCATGGAGCCGTAGAAGTCCGCTTCCTGGCGCACTTCCATGCGGCGCACCTTCGCTTCGTCCTGCGTGATGAGGCCGGCGTTCAGGTCGGCGTCGATCGCCATCTGCTTGCCGGGCATCGCGTCCAACGTGAAACGCGCGCTCACCTCTGAAATGCGCCCGGAGCCCTTCGTCACCACGACGAAGTTGATGATCGTGAGGATGACGAACACCACGACACCGACCGCGAAGTTGCCGCCGATGACGAACTGCCCGAACGATTCGATGACGTGACCGGCCGCGTGGGCGCCGGTGTGACCGTTCAACAAGACCACACGGGTGGAGGCGACATTGAGCGCCAGGCGCAGCAACGTGGCCAACAGCAGGATCGTCGGGAACACGCCGAACTCGACCGGCCGCGCCACGTAGAACACGGACATCACGATCACGATCGACAGCGCGATGTTGAACGTGAAGAGCGCATCGAGCGCGATCGGCGGCAGCGGCAGCACCACCATGGCCAGCACGCCGAGCACGCCCAACGGCACGCCCAGGCCCGCCTTCAGCAGCGTGCGAAACGAAACTCTCTGCGCGGCAGCGGCGTCAGCCATGGCTTAGTGCTTGGTCTCTTCGACGGAAGGGTCGATGGTCGGAGGCACCGGCGGTTGTCCGCCGTTCTGCTTCGACGCGCGAAGCTGGTAGATGTACGTGAGCACCTGCGCCACGGCGACATACAGGCCGGCCGGCACTTCTTCGTTTAGGTCGACGGCGCGGAACAGCGCGCGGGCGAGTGGCGGTGCTTCGAAGATCGGCACGTTGTGTTCGCCCGCGATTTCGCGAATCTTCGCGGCGACAGCGTCCGCGCCCTTCGCCACGACCACCGGCGCGCGCATGCGCTTGTCGTCGTAGCGCAGGGCCACGGCGTAGTGCGTTGGGTTGGTGACGATCACGTCGGCCTTCGGCACTTCCTGCATCATCCGGCGGCGGGATATCTCCTGCTGCAGCTGGCGGATCTTGCCTTTGACCTCGGGGTTGCCGTCGGACTCCTTCATCTCTTCGCGGATTTCCTCGCGCGTCATGCGCAGCGATTTGATGTGCTGGAACAGCTGCCACGGCACGTCGATGGCCGCGATGATCGCGAGCCCGGCAGAGAGCACCAACAGCGCCTCGCCCGTGATCGAGATGGCGTGACCGATCGAAGCTGCCGTGGGCTCGGCGCCGAGCTGGAGCATTTCACCGGTGTGATGCCACAGGTAAATCACTGCGATCAGCGCGACGAGCAGGAATTTGGCGAAGGCTTTCACGAGCTCGACGACGCCGCGCGTCGAGAACATCTTGCCGAAACCGGCAATCGGAGACAGTCGTGAGAAGTCCGGCGCCAGCGTGCCGAATGCGAGATTCCAGCCACCGATTGCGAGCGGCGCGAGCAGGGCAGCGACGAGCGTGAGGCCGAGAATGGGAGCGCAGGCGAGCAGCGCGTTTTGCGCGGCGCCGGCGAACATCGAGATGGCGCTGGACGAGTCCATCGCCTGTTCGCGCGAGATCGACAGCCCGTCGCGCATCAGATCGAACAGGCCGCTGCCGAGTCTGCCGCCCATGAAATGCAGACCAGCACCGGCGATCAGCACTACGGCGGCTGCACTGAGATCCTGTGAACGGGGGATTTGCCCTTTTTTCCGGGCCTCTTCGAGGCGCTTCTGAGTCGGGCGTTCGGTGCGTTCTGCGTCGTTGTCGGCCATGTCAGGCGCGCGCTCCCTGCAGGCCGTTGATGAGCACGAACGCCTTGCTCAACAACTCGACGAACGCGGACTGCAACGCTGGCAGCCCGACAATGATGATGACGAGACCGAACACGAGCGAGATCGGAAAGCCGACCGCGAAGAGGTTCAACGACGGCGCGGCACGGCTGATCACGCCGAACGCGAGGTTCACCACGAGCAGCGCCGTGATGCCGGGCAACGCCACCGCGAGCGCGCCGGAGAAAATCTGCGTGCCCCACGCGACGATCGTCCAGAGGTTTTCGTTCGAGAGGCCCGTTTCACCGATCGGCAGCGTTTGAAAGCCCTGCACCAGCATTTCGATGAGCGCGAGGTGTCCGTCGAGCGCCAGGAACGTGAGCATCACGAGCAGCGCATACAACTGCCCGAGCGCCGCCGTGCCGGTGCCGCGCATCGGGTCGACGTTGAACGCGTATGAAAGACCCATGCTGTTCGCGAGCAACTGTCCGCCCATCGACACCGCGTCGAACAACACCTGCAGCGCGAACCCGATCGCCACGCCGATGATGACCTGCTGCACCGTGATGACGATGCCGGCCAGCGAAAACGCGACGATCCCCGCGGGCTGCGGAATCAACGGCGCCACCAAAAACGCCACCGCGCCCGCCAGCACCAGCCGCAGACGCGCCGGAATAAACAGCGCGCCAAACGCCGGTGCCACCATGAAACACGCACCGATCCGGATGAACGGCCAGTAGAGCTGGGCGATCCATCCTTCGAGCTGGCTTTGCGTGAGCGTGATCATTCGTGAGCGCGTGGGTTGGGTTCGTTCGTGAACGAGGCGGCGCTTGCGCGGGCAGCGGCTTGCTCGAACAGTACCCTCGTGGGGGACGCTGCGAGCCGTCCATGGGCGCTTTGCAAAATGCGTCCCTGCATTTTGAAACCCCCACCAGGGTACTGTTCGAGCAAGCCACTGCCTTCGAGGTTTCTGGCGTTCACGAACGGCTCGCAGCGTCCCCCCACAGGGAACCCAGCAAGTGAGCCGTCGCCATGCGCTGCCGTATCTACGTCCACAACAATCTCGTCAGTTGATCAACGTCGGGATGCTCTCGAACAGCTCGCGCGTATACCCCACGATGAGCTTCAACATCCAAGGCCCCGCAATCACCAACGTAGCCGCCGTCGCCAGCAGCTTCGGAATAAACGACAACGTCATCTCATTGATCTGAGTAGCGGCCTGAAACGCCCCAACAACCAGCCCCGTCACCAGTGCCACCAGCAGCATCGGCGCCGCCAGAAGCAGCGTCATTTCCAGAGCACGTTGCCCCACCGTCATCACCATTTCCGGCGTCATGAATAGAAGCTCGCAGCGAGTGTGCCCATGACCAGCGACCAGCCGTCGACCAGCACGAACAACATGAGTTTGAAGGGCAGGGAAATCAGCACGGGCGACAGCATCATCATGCCCATCGACATGAGGACGCTCGCCACCACGAGATCGATGATCACGAACGGAATGAAGATCAGGAACCCGATGAGGAACGCGGTCTTCAGCTCGCTCGTGACGAACGACGGCACCAGGATCGACAGCGGCACGTCCTCCGGCTTCGCGAAACCCTTGCCGCCGGAGATGCGCACGAAAGTCGCGATGTCGGACTCGCGCGTCTGGTCCAGCATGAATTTCTTCAGCGGCACGATCGCACGCTCGAGCGCCACGGTCGTTTCGATCTGGCCCGCCATGTAAGGCTTCAGCGCATCGGTGTTGATCTTGTCGATGACGGGGGACATCACGAACATCGTGAGGAACAGAGATAGTCCGAGCAGCACCTGGTTCGGCGGCGTCTGGCCAGCGCCCAGCGCCTGACGCAGGATGCCGAGCACGATCACGATGCGCGTGAACGAGGTCATCATCAGCACGATGGCCGGCAGCAGCGTAAGCGCCGTCATCAGCAGGAGAACCTGCAATGTCAGCGAGTACGTCTGGCCGTTCGCGGCGCCGCCCTGAACGGTGAGTGCGGGAATTGCAGCGACGGGAGCCGCCGCCGCCTGTGCGAGCGCGTCTGGCGAGAAGCTGACCGCGACGAGCGTCATCGCGGCGAACATGAAGAGCTTGAGGAGAGTGAGGCGGCTCATGACGATTGAATGCGTGGCGCGGCGGATCACTTTCCGAGGCTCTTCATCAAGAGCGCCTTGAAGTTCGGGCGGTCCGGCGAGCTCGGGTCGCTTCCCGTCGGGCCGGTGGTTGTCGGCGCGAGGCTCACAGGCTCGGCGAGCACGTAAAGCGTGGTCACGCGGCCCGGCGCCACGCCGATCAATACTTGCTGGTTGCCCACGCGGATGAGCACTGCGCGCTCTTTCTGGCCCACTGGCAGATCGGACAGCACTTCGAGCGCGCCCGAGGCTTTGTGGCCGAAGCCTTTCACGCGCCGAAGCAGCCAGGCGGCGACGAAAATCACCGCCAGCACCAGACCCAACGCCAGCGTCACCTGACCCAGGCTCGCGACACCCGAAGGCGGCGCGCTGTTCATCGTCGCAGGCGCGGCGAACGGACGCGTGGTCTCCTGCGCAATGGCGCCCACGCTGAAAACAGCTGCTGTGGCGGCCGCAGCGGCACGCAGCGCCAGCGCCGAAGCGGCGCGGCGGCCTGGCGCGAAAGCGCCGGCCAAAGACCGGCGCTGGGTCAGAGCGGCGCCGGCCAAAGGCGAGCGATCTGTCGGCGTGGCGCCAGCCAAGGGCAAGGTCTCTGCCCGAGTGGCGCCCGCCACCTTAGAAACCCTCCGAGTCACAGTGAGACCCTTCAACATCGTCTGTTACTTCAGCTTGCGAATGCGCTCGGCCGGGCTGATCACGTCGGTCAGGCGGATGCCGAACTTCTCGTTCACCACCACGACTTCACCGTGCGCGACCAGGGTGCCGTTGACGAACACGTCGAGCGGCTCGCCGGCGGCGCGATCGAGCTCCACCACGGAGCCCTGGTTCAGCTGCAGGAGATTGCGGATCGGAATGCGGGTGCGGCCCACTTCCATGGACAGCGTCACCGGCACGTCGAGGATCACCTCGAGGTTGACGTCCTTCGGGTCGGCGCCCGTGCTGTCGTCGGTGAGGTTATCGAACTGTGCGGCTTGTGCTTGTGCGTTCATGCGGGAGTCTCAGGCTTTTCTCGTGGGGACCACTTCGGCCATGGCGCTGCGCCGGCGGGACACTCGTTCGTCGACCTTGATGGCCTGCTGGCCACGCGATATGCCGAGCGTGCCGCGGAATACGGGCACGTTCTCGGCGAGCACCGTGACCTTGCCGTTGAAATCACACGGCACGATGTCACCGGCCTTCAGGTTGAGCAGGTCGCCGAGCGAGATGCGCGCGCTGCCGAGCACCGTGGATACGTCCACCTCGGCGTCGTCGATCTCGTCTTTCAGGTGATAGGCCCAGCGTTCGTCGTGCTCGACGCGGTCGCTGGTCATGCCCGAGTCGAGCGCTTCGCGCAGCGGCTCGATCATCGAGTAGGGCACCGTGACGTGCACGTCGCCGCCACCGCCTTCGAGCTCCACGTGGAAGCTCGTCTGCACGATGATCTCCGACGGGCTCACGATGTTCGCGAACGCCGGATTCAGCTCGGACTGGATGTATTCGACTTCGATATTGCAGACGTGCGACCAGGCTTCGCGCAGGTCGACGAACGCCGTCTTCAGCACCATCTGGATGATGCGCTGTTCGGTCGCGGTGAAATCGCGGCCTTCGATCTTGGCGTGGCGGCCGTTGCCGCCGAAGAAGTTGTCCACGATCGCGAACACCAGCTTCGGCTCGAGCAGGATCAGTCCGATGCCGCGCAACGGGTGGATGCGAACCATGTTGAGGCTCGTGGGCACGTGCAGCGTCTGCACGTATTCGCTCCACTTCTTCATCTCGACCGGGTTCACGGCGACTTCGGGCGAACGGCGCAGCAGGTTGTACAGGTTCACGCGGAACAGGCGCGCGAAGCGCTCGTTGATCATTTCGAGCGTGGGCATGCGCCCGCGCACGATCCGCATCTGGTTCATGAAGTCGAAGTTCATGACCGTGCCGGGCGGCGGCGGCGCTTCCGGCTCGGTGCGGACCGCACCGGCATCCATGCCGTTGATCAGGGCGTCGATTTCGTCCTGATTCAGTATTTTCTGGTCGTTGTTCATGAGCGCGCGCTAAATATTTAGCTGCGTTACTGCATCACGAAGCTGGTGAAATACACGGCCTCGATCGCTTCGGGCTTGCCGCCTGCGCCCTTGACGACCTTGCGCACGGCTTCGAGCGCCTGCTGGCGCAGCTTTTCCTTGCCTTCGCGCGAAGAAATGGTGGCGTAGCTCTGGTTGCCGAGGAGCAGCAGCAGGTCGTTCCGCACGACCGGATCGTTTGCCTTCACCATGTCGATGGTGAGCGGGTCACGCGACATCACCTGCACGGTGACCTGCAGGAAGCGCACGAGCTGCTCGGCTTCGAAGTTGACGACGAACGGCGGATCGAGCGCGACATACAGCGCCGGGCCATGCGTGCCTTCCGCGCTCTTCGCCGCTTCTTCCTTCTTGTCCTTGTCGTGGCCGCCGGCGAGCAGGTACGCCGCGGCGCCTCCGCCACCCAGCAGCAGGACGAGAATGGTGAGGATGAGACCGAGCTTGCCCTTCTTGGCCGGCGCGCCTGCGCCATCCTGTCCGGGAGCTGCTTCGAGTGTGGGAATCTGAGCCATCGGCGCAACCTGCGAGCAATACGACCGGGGAGTCGATTGCAACGCGCATGCCATGGATCAACGACGGGATTTTGGCATGTGATGCGAGTCACACGCGTCGCATCGTTGCGCCGGAAAAAGTAGCGTCGCGCGGCTTTTCGAGGGCCTCGTCCGCCTCGCCGGACGCGACGCACGGCGCAAAAAATGAGGTTCCTGCCGCGTTCGTTGGCGCGCCGTCAGGTCCGCGGCAGTGTTTTTGAGACTTGCGTGGCAGTCCGCAAATATGTCGCGCTACACGTAGGTGTCGACGAGTCCCAATCGCTTCATCGTGATGGCCTTCACACTCGCGTCGTCACCGCCGTCAGAAGAATCACGCGAAGCCTTGGCGAACGTCGCCGGCTTGAACAAGTCACGCGGCGTATCCCGCGACACGTTTGCGTCGCCGAGCACCAGGCCCTGCGACGCGAACATTTCTCGAAGGCGGGGCAGGGACTGCTCCAAGGCGCTGCGGGTATCGGAATTGGACGCGTTGAACATCACCGACGCCTCGCCGTCCTTCATGGCGATGCGGATCTCGAGCGGACCGAGGTGTTCGGGCGACAGCTTCAGGGACGCTGTCTCGCGCCCGTTGGCGGCCATCATCGTGAGCTGGTTGCCCAACTCATCGCTCCAGCCTTTCGCGCCCACAGGCGTTCGTACTTCGCCTGACGCGGCCTGCGGAGCGCCTTCCGCGGCACGGTGCGCCTGAAGCATGGACTGAAGGTGGGACGCGCTGTTACCGGTGGACGCTTGCCCCGCTGGAGCGTTGGTACCGTCCACATCGAAGCCTTGCCCCGCGGCGTCCAGCGTTGGTTCAGTGCCGTCTTTGGCCGCGCCTTCCAATGCGTTCTTCAACGCGTCCTGCGTGGCCGCCAACAGGGCCTGAGCGTCGCCTCCTTGCGCGCCTTCCAGGCTGATGGAAGAGACCCCAGTGCTGTCGCTTCCCGAAGCGCTCGTCGCAGGCGCAGTCTGGAACGGCTGCATGGCTGCGAATAAAGCGGCCAGCGCCGCGCTCGCGGCTTCATCGCCATCTTCGTCGTCGGCATCAGTGTCCGCCGTCGTATCCGTCTCGACGCCTTCGAGCGCACCGCTGTCGCCCGTGAGCAGGAAATCCACGAGGTTCGCCGGCAGCTGATCGCCGGTTGTACCGCCTTGAATCATCCCGTTCACCAATTGCATGAACGTGCCGCCGGAATTCGGGCTCGTGCCCGCCGCTCCGTCAGTGCGAGATGCGGCACCCGTGCTGTTGCCGGTGCCCGAGGGCTGCGTCGCGCCCTGCGTGAAAACATTCCCCGCAATCGTCGCCATATCGTCCTCTATCAACTGCGGCGCAGCTGCTGCGCACGGGCCGACGGGCGCTGCGCGCGCTCGTCTGATTCACGTTGTTCGCGCTTGTCATCCTGGACTTGTTCGTCCTTCTGCCAGCGCTCCACCAGGTTACCGACTGCCTCGGCGCGCTGCGCGGCGTGCTGCCACACCGTGCGCTCGGCATCGCGGTCTGCCTTCGCTTTGGCGACGAGCTGGGTCTGCTGCTTCACCGCCTCGGCCAGCCGAAGCATGAACGTCTGGAAATCCCGTAATCCCGCAGCGCTGATACCTGCACCGGTGCGCGATTGCAGCTGCTCGCCATAACTCTTCTGGTAGGACTCGAGCTCCGCGAGCTTGTTTTCGCATTCGGTCACGTGACGTTCGCGCGCGGCGAGGGCCTCGGCCTTCTTGCGCTCGACGTCGCTGACGACGCGTTCTACGGTCTGCATTCGCTCGGATCGTTTCATGGAGTCGTCTCAGTGGCGGCGGGTTGCGCCGGCGCGGTGGGCTTCAGGACGTCGGCGAGTTGCGTAACGCTCTGCGCGAGCTTCACCTGCTCGTGCATGTCCTGCGAAAGGAATTTCTGCAGTCGCGGCCACGCGGCGATCGCAGCATCGACGCGCGGATCCGTGCCGCGCTGATACGCGCCGATCGCGATCAGGTCGCTGTTGTGCTGATACGTGGCCAGGGTCTGGCGGAACTGGCGCGACAGGTTCAGCTGGTTCTTGTGCACGATCTCGTGCATCACGCGACTCACGGACGCTTCGACATCGATGGCCGGATATTGGCCGCTTTCCGCGATCCGTCGCGACAGCACGATGTGTCCGTCGAGAATCGCGCGCGCGGAGTCGGCGATCGGGTCCTGGTTGTCGTCGCCTTCCGTCAGCACGGTGTAGAACGCGGTGATCGAGCCGCCGCCTTCAACGCCGTTGCCGGCGCGCTCCACGAGCGCGGGCAGCTTTGCAAACACCGAGGGCGGGTAGCCCTTCGTGGCCGGCGCTTCGCCGATCGCAAGACCGATCTCGCGCTGGGCTTGTGCAAAGCGCGTGAGCGAGTCCATGAGCAACAGCACGTTGGCGCCGCGGTCGCGGTAATACTCGGCCACGGCCGACGCGAGCGACGCGCCGTGCAATCGCATGAGCGGCGGCGAATCCGCCGGTGCCGCGATGACGACGGCGCGCTTGCGGTCCTGCGGCCCGAGAATGCGCTCGACGAATTCCTTCACTTCGCGGCCGCGCTCGCCGATCAGCCCGACGACGATGACGTCGGCCGTCGTGTATCGCGCCATCATGCCGAGGAGCACGCTCTTGCCGACCCCGGAGCCTGCAAACAGGCCGATGCGCTGGCCGCGGCCCACGGTCAGCAACGAGTTGATCGCGCGCACACCGACATCGAGAGGCTCGGAAATCGGGTGACGCAGCAGCGGATTGATCTGCTTGCCGGACAAGCGAACGCTGTCTTCGCACAGGAGTGGGCCGAGCCCGTCGAGCGGCTCGCCGCTGCCATCGATGATGCGCCCGAGCAGCTCCGGCCCCACGCGGACCATGCCGCCGCGCTGGCGCGGAATCACGCGGGCATTCGGTTCGAGGCCGTGCATGTCCGTCGTCGGCATGAGGTAAATGCGATCGCCCGAAAAGCCGACGACTTCGGTTTCCACGCGCGTGCCGTCCGCGGTGATCACGTCGCAATAATCCCCGACCGCGGCCTGGCAGCCCACGGCTTCGAGCGTCTGGCCGATCATGCGTGTGAGATAGCCTTCCACCGCTGGGGGCGTCACGCGCTCGATCCGCTGCAAATTGCGGGCGAGCTTGTCGAGCCAGATATGGGTGCGGCCCTGGAGCGGCACGCTTTGCGCGGTGGCCGCCATCAGGTGCGGTCCGCGGAATCGGTGCGACTGCCGGCGGCGCGCTCGTCGCCGAACGCTGCGGCCACGACAGCATTCATGCGAGCGTCGAGACGAGCATCGATCTGCGACGTTTCCGTGCGGACGATGCATCCGCCGCGTGCGAGCGCCGGATCTTCGACCACGCTCCAGGCGCGTTCGCTAGACGGCGTGGCGAGTAGCTCACGAACCACTTTCGCGTCTTCGGGATGCAGGTGAACGCGAACGTCACGAGCCGCCGCGGGCAGGCGCCCGACGGATTCGCGGATGACGCCGATCACCTGCGACGGATCTGTCTTGAGCTCCCGCCGGACCATCTGCTTGCCGACGGTGAGCGCGAGCAGCGTGAGCTGCTTTTCCACTTCGACGTCGAGCTCCTGGAACGGTTTCGCGAGCGAATTCAGGATGACGTCGAGCCGCTGCGATTTCGCTTGCAACTGCGCAAGCTGCGCGTCGATCTCACGGCGCGCAGTGGCCAGACCTTCTTCGTAACCCCGGGTGAAATTCGCCTTTTCCGCCGCGACCTTTTCCTGCTCGGTGACGCGACGGCCGACGATCGGGCCATCCACGGAAGGCAGCGAATAAACCTGCGCGCCGGCCGCGGCGGCGTCGCGGCGAATCGGGGAACGCTCAGACATACTCGTCGCCACCCTTGCCACCGAGCGAGATCGTGCCGGCTTCCGCGAGCTTGCGAGCCGCCAGCAGGATTTCCTTCTGCGCGCCTTCCACTTCGGACAGCTTCACGGGGCCCTTCGCCTCGAGATCGTCCTTCAGCATTTCGGCCGCGCGCTGGGACATGTTCTTGAAGATCTTCTGCTTCAGCTCGTCTTCGGCACCCTTCAGCGCGAGCAGCAGCCGATCGGATTGCACGTTTCGCAGCAGCTCCTGCATGCCGCGGTCGTCGATGTCGATGAGGTTGTCGAACACGAACACGAGATCCTGGATCTTGGTGCTGAGCGCTTCGTCCGCGCGCGCGATTTGCTCCATCACCGGGCCTTCGATGCTCGCTTCGAGCAGGTTGACGATGTCCGCCGCCGCCTTGGCGCCGCCGAGCGAGCTGGTCTTGGCGGTGGATTTGCCGGCGAATTGTTTCTCCATGATGTCGTCGAGCTCGGACAGCGCGCTCGGCTGCACGCCGTCGAGCGTCGCGATGCGCATGAGCACGTCCGGACGCAGGCCGACGGGCAGCTGCGTGAGGATGTCGGCCGCCTGGTCGGAGTCGAGATAGGCGAGCACGATGGAAATGATCTGCGGATGCTCGTGGCGCACGAGCTCCGCGACGGCGCGCGGGTCCATCCACTTGAGCGCTTCGAGACCTTTGCTCGACGGGCCGAGATTGATGCGCTCGATGACGCTCGCGGCTTTGTCCTGGCCGAGCGCGTCGACGAGCACCTTGCGCAGGAAGTCGTCGACGCCGACGCCCACCGACGTCTGGCTCTCGACCACGGATGAGAACGACGACAGCACATCCTGAACTTCGTTGCGCGATACGCCGGTGAGCTGCGTCATGGCAGCGCCGACCTTTTGCACTTCGCGCGCGCCCATGTGCTTGAGCACCTGCGCGGCTTCCTGTTCGCCGAGCGTCAGCAGCAGAATCGCCGCGCGTTCGACGCCGGAGCGGCCTTCGTCCTGCTTGTTATTCATCAGATGCAACCCACGTGCGCACTACCTGGGCAACGCGCTTGGGATCCTGGCCGACGAGCGTCCGCGCCTGCGCCAGCTGTTGTTCGTAAGCGAGCGGAGTGGGCGGCCCGTTCGCGGCGCCGGGTTGATCGTTGGTGATGGCACCGCCGCCCGGCAGGGCCGCAGCGACGAGCGGTCGCGGCTGGGCGAGCAGCGTCTTCAGCAAAGGCTTCAACACCGAGAACACCAGCACCAGAACAACGATCAGGCCGGCGACGATCTTCGCGACGTTGAGCACCCACGGTTGTTCCCAGAGGGGAATCGCTACCAGCGCGCCGGCGGCCGGCGTCGCTTCTTCCTGGAACGGCGAGTTGACGACATTGACGCTGTCCCCGCGCTGCTCGTTGTAGCCGACCGCGTCCTTGACCAGTCGGGTTACGTGGTCGAGTTGTTCCTGTGTGAGCGGCGCGGCCGTGACTTTCCCATCCTTTCCGGCGGTGTGCAGATTGTCGATGAGGACAGCAACTGTGAGTCGCTGCAGCCGGCCGGCTGGCGTCTTCGTGTACGCCATGGTCCGGTCGATTTCGTAGTTGCGTGTGGCCTGCCGTGAGGTGTCTGAGGGGGGCGCTGACGCTTCAGCGTTAGCAGCGGCCTGACCTTGTGTCTTGGCACCCGCGACAGGGGCACTTGCTGGCGCAGCAGCTGTATTCCCGGCGTTTGGCGGCAGCGCCGTGCCAGGCGCGGGCGGTTGGTTCGAGAGCGACCCGGGCACGCCTTGCGGACCGGAACCGTCGCGGCTCGTCGTTTCCGACGTTTGTTCACTGCGGACGATCTGACTGTCCGGCTTGTACTGCTCACGCGCTTCCTCCGTGACCGACGTGTCCACCTGGGCGACGACCTGTGCACGCACGCGGCCGGGACCTGCAAATGGCGCGAGCAGCGCTTCGATGCGCTGGGCGTATTCCTCTTCGAGCCTATGGGTCAGCTCGAGGTTACGCTCACGTTGCGCTAGCTCGCTGTCGGACTGTGGTGCAGAGAGTAGGCGACCCTGCTGGTCCACTACCGTGACCTGCGTCGTCTGCAGCTCCGGAATACTCGAAGCGACGAGGTTGATGATCGACTGGATCTGTTCCTGCTCGAGACGTTTGCCTGCCTTGAGCTGGACAAAAACCGAAGCGCTGGCGGGGCGGCGGTCGCGCACGAAGGCCGATTCGCGGGGCACGGCGAGATGCACGCGCGCGCCTTCGACCGGACGGAGGCTCGAAATCGTTCGCGCCAGCTCGCTCTCGAGCGCGTGCTGATACCGCGCGCCTTCCATGAACTGGCTGACGCCGAAGCCGGGATCTTTCGAGATGTTCGCGAAGCCGCCGCTGCCTTCGGGCAGGCCCTGGCCGGCGAGCTTGAGACGCGCATCGTTGAGCTGCTCGGACGGCACGGACAGTCCATTGGACGCAGCCTCGAGCCGATATTGAATGCCCGCCGCTTCGAGAGCCGACGCCACCTGCGCCTGATCCTCGGAGCTCATGTTCGCGTACAGCAGGCTGAAGTTCGGGCCTTTCGACCACAGCACCACCATCACGCCCGCGGCGACTGCAGCTGCAATGCCGATGAGCAGCAGCAACGGCTTCAGGTTCGCGGGAATGCGCGACAGTGCGTTCGGATTTGGGAGAGCCGCAGCTTCAGCGCTCACGGGAAACTCCTGGAGAAAACGAGTGGCTCACGAGTGGGGCTCGGCAACTGGCAGCTCATTGACGGGGCGTTCATCACAGCGGCATGTTCATGATTTCTTGGTACGCATTGACCAGGCGGTTACGCACTTCGGTGAGCGCGCGAAACGAGACGCTCGCTTTCTGCATCTCGAGCATCACTTGCGGCAGCTCGACACCGGGTGTGCCTTTTTCGAAGGCGGTGGCGAGGTTGTTGGCGCTCTGCTGCGTCTGGTTCACGGAGTCGATGCCCTGCTTGAGCAGGTTCGCGAACTGCGAGGCACCGGACTGCTGCACGCCATTCGTGCCGCCGCCGAGGCCGCCGACGCCATTCGCTTCGGGACCGCCGAGGCCTTTCGACGAGAACGAGCGGATCTGTGCGAGGACGCGGTCGATTTCCATCTGGCTCATGGTTCGATTCCTTTATCGTCGATCCGCTGCTCAGGCCGCGGGCACTTCGACGCCGGCTTCGCGCAGTCGCGCGAGCTTGTGACGCAGCGTGCGCGGGCTGATGCCGAGACGTTCCGCCACTTCGCGGCGCGGGCTGCCGGTGCGCAGGGCGTCGAGGATCATGTCTTTTTCGGCTTCGCCGAGGGAGCTGGCGAGCGAGGCGCCGCTGAGGCGCGCATAGGTGCCCGATGCAGACGTGTCGCTCACCGGTGTGAGTGCAGTGGGCGGCTGTGCATGCACGATCGGCTCGTTCAACAACTCGAACTGAATGTGCTCGGGGCCGATCACAGGTCCGTTCACCAGGATCAACGCACGCTGCAGCAGGTTGTCCAGCTCGCGCACGTTGCCAGGCCAGTTGTACGTGAGCAGCAGATGCGCGGCATCCGCGCTCAACGCAGGAATTCTGTCGCCGGGCCGAACACGCGAAGACAGCAACTGCATCGCAAGCGGCAACACATCGTCACGACGCATCGAGAGCGGCGCGATCGCGAGCGGGAATACGTTCAGTCGGTAATACAGATCTTCGCGGAAACGTCCTGCCGAGACTTCCTCGCGCAGTCGGCGGTTTGTCGTCGCGAGCACGCGAACGTCGAGTCCGATGGGAGTGCGACCGCCGAGACGTTCCACTTCACGTTCCTGCAGGACTCGCAGCAGCTTCGCCTGCAGGGCGAGCGGCATTTCGGTGACTTCGTCGAGCAGCAGCGTGCCGCCCTGCGCCTGTTCGAATTTGCCGGCGTGAGTGGCTTGCGCGCCCGTGAAAGCGCCGCGTTCATAGCCGAACAGCATCGCTTCGAGCATCGTCTCCGGAATGGCCGCGCAGTTCACCGCGATGAACGGCTTGTTCGCCCGTGAGGAGCTGCGATGAATAAATCGCGCGAGCACTTCCTTGCCCGTGCCGGATTCGCCGACGATGAGCACCGTGCAATCGCTTGCAGCGACCCGTCGCGCCAGATCCGCCAGCCGCCGCGAGCTCGGGGCATAGGCCACCAGCTCCACTTCGGGTGCCGGCGGTGCAGTCAGTGTGTTCGCTTCGGACATTCGACCCTCACATGCACGAATGCATTCGAGGAGTCAGGTTGCAAAAGCGATGCCAGGGGTTTTCGAGGAGATTTTGAGAAGGGCGTCACGAGCGGCACGTGACGGGCGGCAAGGTTCCGCCGCCGGCGACGCATTGCCACTGAGGTGGCAGCGCGTCCTCACTGTGTGCGCGTCAATCTTCCGTCGCGAGATCGCTGCTCAGCAGATCCAGCTTGCGCAGCTTTTCGACGAGTGTCGTACGACGCAGTCCGAGCAGGCGTGCAGCGTGAGCCACGACACCGTTGGCGCGTTCGAGCGCCTGCGTCACGAGCTTGCGCTCGATCTCGGTGAGATGCGCGCGCAGGTCGATCCCTTCGATCGGCAAAACCGCGAGCGATGCGGCGGTCGCCACGGCACGCTCGTCATCTTCGTCAGAGTTGTATTCCACAACGACATCGCTCGTGGGCAGCAGTTGCGTGCCGGGCGGCAGCACATCGCCTTCGAGCAGAAGTCGTTCGGCAATCGTCGTGTCGAGCGCGGCGATGTCGCTCGCGAATGCAGGCGCAGCCCACTGCGGCGACCAGTCGGCAGGACGATATTTCGCGGGCAAATCCGCGATATCCGCGACGCGCCCCGCAGTGACGATCGACAGACGTTCGATCAGATTCGCAAGCTCGCGCACGTTGCCAGGCCACGGGCACAGCGCAAGCGCTGCGAGCGCGCGCGGCGCGAGTTGTACTTCAGCGCGACCTTCGGCCACGTTGTGTGCAGCGAAGTCGCGCACCAGCAGCGGCAGGTCATCGAGACGCGAGCGCAGGGCCGGCATCTCGATGGGAAATACATTGAGGCGGTGGAAGAGGTCTTCGCGGAAGGTGTTGTGCGCCATCGACTGTTCGAGATTGCGATGGGTCGCGGCGATGATGCGCACGTTACAACGCATCGGCACGTGATTGCCGACACGCTCGAACACGCGTTCCTGCAACACGCGCAGCAGCTTCACCTGCATCGTCGGGCTCATGTCCCCGATCTCGTCGAGGAACAGCGTGCCGCCTTCGGCGATCTCGAAGCGGCCCTTGCGCGCGCTGACGGCGCCCGTGAACGCGCCTTTCTCATGGCCGAACAGCTCGCTCTCGAGCAGCTCGGCGGGAATGGCGCCGCAGTTCACCGCGACGAACGGCCGCTGGCGACGCGGAGAAAGATCGTGGATGGCGCGGGCGGCCACTTCCTTGCCGGTGCCCGATTCGCCGAGGATCAGAACGGTGGAGTCATGGTCGGCCACCTGCCGGATGAGCGAGATCACATCGCGAATGGCGGAGGAGGTTCCGGTCGGCAGTCTGGCGCGGGAGCGCTCACCGATTGGCGTCACCGAGCTCATCTGACCCTTTCCCATCGAGGTGTTCGTGTCCAGGCTCATCATCTTCCCGCGACCGCCCACCCATTCTTGTGCGTGCATCTGCCTTCATCTCCGCGTGGTCGAATTATGCTTTCGACCTGCGGCTATTGTTAATTTACAGGTGCAGGTAAAGACGTGAACCGCGCCGTGTGTTCATACAGATACACGTGATGGGAGTCACAGTCCGTACGATGCGTCGCGGTGAGAGGTTGCCGCCGGCAAGGGATTGCCGCCATGGATCGAAGCGGTCCGCAATCGCCGGGCCGCGGGGAGCCTTTAGTATTAAACGTAAACGCTCTGAGCCGACCGGCGATTGAGGACTTCTTCTCTAGCGACCGCGGGGCCTTGGCGTGCTCCGACTTCCCGCCACTTGCCGTCGATGCCGCCGAAACGCGAGCTTCTCCAGCAGATCCGCCGTCGCTTCCCCAGGAGGCAAGAACCGAACCTTCACCTCGCCCCCCGGCGAAACATTCGCCACGCGACCGATGAGTCTCAGCGGCTCGGCAACGCATTCGCGCAGAAAGATTTCGACAGCGCCCTGCGCGCCCGGCTTGGGAAAAGGGGGTGCCGCGTGAAACGTGGCGCCCAGCGCGTTGAAGCGGATGGCGACTGACGGCGGGCGCGGCTGGTTGGCGGCGAGGATGCGACCCACCACGTCCAGCAGCAGGTTGATCTTGAGCTCGATGCGCAGCAGGTCCTGGGCATTCGGCGAATTCTCGTCGCCCTTGTCCATCTGCCCCTGTTCCTGCAGGGCGGTGCTCGCCTGGAGCACGCGGACGTTCGAGGCGGCGTAGCTCGCCGTCAGGTCCGGGTCGATGTGGTCCGGCAACGGACGCCACGCCACGGGCAGCACGTCCTGGTAAGCCAGCTCCTCGAACAGGATGATCGTGTCTGAACCGTCGTACATGGCGCAGATTCTGACTTAATTCGATGGCACCGCGCAGTGGTGATCAGCGCGGATTGGGACGTAGTGCGCGTGCCTCGGCCGGAAGCGCGATCCAGGCGCTGCGGATTTCGCCGAGCAGGTGCGCGACTTCGTCCAGCGTCTCGATCCGGCTGTGCAGGTTGGCTTTCACCAGCTGACGGCACATGTAGTCGTAGAGATCGTCGAGATTGGCGGCGATCGGGCCACCGGTCTTCAGGTCCAGGCTGACGCGCAGCTCGTCGATGATGGCGATGGCGGCGCTGATCAGCTGGTTCTTGTCGGCGATGGCATTGTTGGCAATGCAGCCGCGGGCCTGGGCGATACGCTCCAGGGCCCCATCCATCAACATCACGATCAGGCGGTGCGGATCCGCCGCGGCGACCCCGCCATGAGTGGCAACGCTCGTATAGGCGCTGATGCTGGATGGACGTGTGTAGGCCTTCATGGGCCGCGTACTCCTTGGAGACTGAAAGCGATCAACTGTTGCTGAGAGGGGTAACGGCGTTGCCCCGCCGGACTTGAGAGGGGTGCAGGGGCGATTGGACTTAGGTCGGGGGAGGGGTTCGGCGGCCCGTCTGCGGCGGCGTTGCGTGCTCGCCGCGCGCTGCGCGTGCGCTCTCAGCCGCCCGGCGATTGAGGGCTTCTTGAAGGGCCTCTCAGAAGCCCTCAATCGCCGGGCGGCTGAGAAAGCCATGCCATCAACGCGCAAACAACTCCTTCATCCCCCCCGCAATCAACACCGACACGTCGATCAATATCCTGGGTAACGCCGTGCCCCCCGGCGCCACCAGATACCTCGGCTCCCACACCGGATCGAACTTCGCCTTGTAGCGTCGCAAGCCTTCGAAGTTGTAGAAGTGCTCGCCGTGGCGGAATACGAAGTTGCCCACGCGATGCCACGCCGGCGCCAGCGGATGTCGCTCGAGTCCCGCGAGCGGCGCCATGCCGAGGTTGAACCACTTGTAGCCTTCCGCCTTCGCCCAGAGCATCAGCTCGATGAACAGGTAGTCCATCGCGCCGCGCGGGGCGTCGGGCCCGAAGCGCATCAGGTCGATCGAAAGCTCGTCGCGCGTGCCGGAAGGCCAGAGATTCGCGAACGCGGATGGTGTGCCTTCGCTGCGAACCACTGCCACCGGAAAGTTCTTCACGTATTTTTCGGAAAACGCGCCGACGGAAAAACGCTTCTCCGCCGTGGATTTTTCCGTGAGCCAGGCGTCCGAGATTTTTCTCAGCGCAGGCAGAATCGCCGGCACATTCTCCGGCATCACGATTTCGAACGTGGCACCGCCGCGCGTGGCGCGGCTGCGGGCCTGGCGAAGATCGGCGCGGGCCGGACCTTCGAGCGCGAAATCATGCAGCGGCACGCGCGCTTCTTCGCCGATCTTGAGGGCCGCAAGTCCGAGGTCAACGTAGAGCGGCAGGCGCTCGCCGCGCGCTTGATAGAAAACAGTACGGCCACCGTGATGGTCCGACAGCTCGCGGAACCGCCACACCAGCTCTTCGCATTTCGCACGCGGACCGACGGGATCGCCGAGCGCGATCCAGCTTCGACCGTTCACCTGATACATCACGAAAGCGTCGCCGGTTTCGTTGAACAGCAGGCGCTTGTCGCCGGTGAGCGCGGCGTTCGCCACCGTCAGCTCCGATTTACCGATGATCTTGCGAGCGCGTTCGAGATCCTCATCGTTGGCAACCGCGGGCTCGGGGCGAGCGGGTTGCAGCAGATTCAGCAGCAGGAACGTGGTTGCGAGCAGCACGGTGACGAGCGCAGCGCGCAGTCCGCGCGGCGCGTTCGCGTCGAGCGCGAACGTCCACCACAGTTGGCCCGAGTACTCGACGTGCCGATATGCGAGCAGCAGAATCCAGATGGCCGCCGCGATCACGCCGGCGACACTGACCGCCCAGATGGGCGTGAAGCGCTCTTCGAGAATCGATGTGGGCCGGTAAAACGCGCGCCTTCCCAGCGTGAGCACACCGAGTGCGACCGCGAGGACGATGGCCTCTTCGAAGTCCAGACCCTTCAGCAGCGACGCCACGATGCCGCCGACCAGCAGCCAGAACGAAATGTGATAAGCCGCCTGCACGCGTCGGAACAGCGCGCGCGCCAGCACGATGAGCGCGAGCCCGATGGCGCTGCCGGCAAGGTGCGACAGTTCGAGCACGGCCAGCGGCAGCACATGAAGCAACACGGAAAGACGCGAATCCACCGCTGGCGTTGCGCCTGAAACGAGCAGCACCACGCCCGCAACGAAGATGAGCGTGCCCGCCACCTGCGGCACCACCGGCGCGATGTAGAGCGACGCAAGCTCGTGCGCACGCGCGATCGAGGCGCGTCTCGCTTCCAGCTCTTTCGCGCCGAACAGCAGCGCGGCAAACAGCAGCGGGACGAGGTAGTACACCGCTCGATACACGAGCATCGATCCCAGCAGCACGCTCGGCGGCACCTGAGGAACGGCGACGATGATCACCGTCTCGAATACGCCGATGCCGCCGGGCACGTGGCTGATGATGCCGACGGTGACCGCCGCCGCGTACGCGCCGAGAAATGCGAGGTACGAAATATTCGCTTCAGGCGGCAGCAGCACATAGAGCACGGCCGACGCGATGCTCAGGTCCAGCAGTCCCAGTGCAATCTGAGGGAACGCGATGGCCGGTCGCGGAATGCGCAGCTGCCAGCCGCGCACTTCGAGCGGGCGGCGGATGAAGATGCTGCAAATCGCATACGCACCGACGGCGCTCAGCAGGATGACGCCGGATGCGCGCGTCCACCACGGCGGCAGATGTACAGCGGCGTGCAGCTGCTCCGGCTCGAGCAGCAAGGAAAGGCCGCCCAGTGTCGCAAGGCCGATGGCGCTCGTGAGGCTGCAGAATCCCTGCACGGTGACGACATCGATCGCGGTGAGACCCACCGATGCGTACAGGCGCAGTCGAATCGCTGCGCCGGTGAACGCCGCAAGCCCGAGGTTGTGGCCGAACGCGTAAGCGATGAACGACGTGAAGACCATGCGCGCGTACGGCAAGGTCTTGCGCAGGTATTTGAGCGCGAGGAAGTCGTAACAGCTCAGCGTCCAGTAACTGACCGCCGTGATGACCAATGCCGCGCCGACAGACGAGGGCGGAATGCTCCGCAGCTCGTGGAAGATGTCGTGCAGGTGAAGATGGGCCAGCTCGCGGTGGAGCACCCAGGCCACGCCGCCGAACACGACGAGTGCCGCAATGGGCCCGATCCATCGCCAGATCGATGAGGGCTCGCGCTCCGCTGCGGCGTCGGCGCTCATGCGTTCGGCCGTGGGCGGGCCGGGGCGCCTGCCCTACGTCCTTCAACGTTCGTGCCGCGCCCAGGCATCAACGCGTCAAGGGCTTGTACTTGATGCGATGAGGCTGATTGGCATCTTCGCCTTTGCGGCGTTTGTAGTCCTCGGTGTAGTCCTGGTAATTGCCCTCGAACCAGACCACTTCCGAATTGCCTTCGAACGCGAGGATGTGGGTCGCGATGCGATCGAGGAACCAGCGATCGTGCGAGATCACCACCGCGCAGCCGGGGAAGGTGAGCAGCGCGTCTTCGAGCGCCCGCAGCGTTTCGATATCGAGGTCGTTGGTCGGCTCGTCGAGCAGCAGCACGTTGCCGCCGCTCTTCAGCACTTTCGCGAGGTGCACGCGGTTGCGCTCGCCGCCCGACAGCTCGCCGATGGTCTGCTGCTGCTGGTTGCCTTTGAAATTGAAACGGCCCACGTAGCCGCGCGACGGCGTCTCGTAGTTGCCGATCTTGATCATGTCGAGGCCGCCGGAGATTTCCTGGAACACGGTCTTCTTGTCGTCGAGCGTGTTGCGGCTCTGGTCGACGTACGCGAGCTTCACGGTCGGGCCCATGCGCAGCTCGCCGGAATCCGCTTTTTCCACGCCTGTGAGGATGCGGAAGAGGGTGGTCTTGCCGGCGCCGTTCGGACCGATGATGCCGACGATGCCACCGGCGGGCAGCTTGAAGCTGAGGTTGTCGAACAGCAGGCGATCGCCGTAGGCCTTCTTCAGGTTGGTCGCTTCGATGACGAGATCACCCAGGCGCTCACCGGGCGGAATATAGATCTCGTTGGTCTCGTTGCGTTCCTGGAATTCACGCGATTGCAGCTCTTCGAACCGTTGCAGGCGGGCTTTGCTCTTGGCCTGGCGCGCCTTCGGATTCTGGCGCACCCACTCGAGCTCGCGCTCCAGCGTCTTGCGCAGGGATTCGCGCTCGCGCTCTTCCAGGGCGAGGCGCTTTTCCTTCTGTTCGAGCCACGAGGAGTAATTGCCCTGCCAAGGGATGCCGTGGCCGCGGTCCAGCTCGAGAATCCACTCCGCGACGTTGTCGAGAAAGTAGCGGTCGTGGGTCACGGCGATGACCGTGCTCGGATATTCCTCGAGATAGCGCTCGAGCCAGGCGATGGACTCGGCGTCCAGATGGTTGGTGGGCTCGTCGAGCAGCAGCATGTCCGGCGATGACAGCAGCAGGCGGCACAACGCCACGCGGCGCTTTTCGCCACCCGAGAGCTTCGCGATCTTCGCTTCCCACGGCGGCAAACGCAGCGAGTCCGCGGCGATCTCGAGCTTGCGCTCCAGCTCCCAGCCGCCGGCGGCATCGATCGCGTCCTGCAGCTTGGACTGCTCTTCGAGCAGCTTCGTCATCTCGTCTTCCGTGACTTCTTCTGCAAAGCGGTCGCTGATCTTGTTGAAGCGCTCGATGAGGTTGTACGTGTCGCCGACGCCTTCCATCACCGAGGTACGCACGTCGTGCTCGGGGTTGAGCTCGGGCTCCTGCGAGAGATAGCCGATCTTGATGTTGCTCTGGGGGCGCGCTTCACCATCGATGGCGGTGTCGATGCCCGCCATGATCTTCAGCAGCGTGGACTTGCCCGAACCGTTCAGGCCCAGCACGCCGATCTTGGCGCCCGGGAAGAAGGAGAGGCTGATGTCGCGCAGGATGGTGCGCTTGGGGGGTACCACCTTGGATACCCGGTTCATCGTGTAGATGTATTGGGCCATTGGCTCGTGTGTGTTCGCGCGCGTGCGGATTGGCGGGGAAATGGGGCGCGGATTATCTATTAAGAATGTGGGGATGTGTTGGGGAGGGGCGGGGGGTGGGGTGATTCTCTTTCCTCGCGTTCGGGGATGGAGCATTGCGGTTGCGCGCGCTGCGGTTGGCGGTTGGCGGATGCGCGGGAGCGCCGGCCGGGGGCCGCCGGGGAGGGGGTGTGCGATTTGCGTGGTCGCGGGCGGCGGCTTGAGCCACGGCCTTCTTTTTAGCCGCCCGGCGATTGAGGGCTTCTTGCTGCGGATACGAAGGCGCGAGCCCTCGAACCTTGCGCCTGCAGCTGCGTTACCGACCTCCGCACCGCGCCGCGATTGAGCCCTTCTTGCTCCCATCTCCAGCGAAATCCACGCAACTGATGGCCCAACCCTCATCGTGTGCTAGGCTCCAGCGCCTTGCACCACCCGGTGTAGGAGCGCACGAGAGAATGACTTCCCGTCTGCCGGCAAACCGGTTGGCCGTGGTGGTGGGCGAGCGGATTGCGCGCTACGGCTTCGGCGAAGGGCATCCTTTCGGGCCTGATCGGCATGGCGCCTTTCTTCGCGAGTTCGAGTCGCGGGGCCTTCACAAGCAGGCCCAGATGCTCGAGCCGCGGCTCGCGACGGACGACGAGCTGCTTTCCTTCCATACGCCGGCTTACATCAACCTGGTGCGCGAACGCTCTGCGACCGGGCAGGGCATGCTCGATGAGGGTGATACGCCTGCGTTTCGCGGTGTTTTTGAAGCTGCCGCGAACGTCGTCGGCGCCACCCTGAATGCCGCGGACGCCATCATGTCCGGCGCCACGCGTCACGCGTTTGTCCCCATCGCGGGGCTGCATCACGCCGCACGCGACAAGGCTGCCGGATTTTGCGTGTTCAATGACTGCGGAGTCGCGGTGGAGCAGCTTCGCAAGCGTAATGGCTTGAAGAAAATCGCTTACGTGGATATCGACGCTCACCACGGTGACGGCGTGTACTACGCCTTCGAAGACGATCCAGACCTGATTTTCGCGGATATCCACGAAGACGGGCGCTATCTCTATCCCGGTACCGGACGTACGGACGAGACGGGAAAGGGTGATGCGCGGGGCACAAAGCTGAACCTGCCGGTTCCACCTGGTGCGGATGACGAGGTGTTCGCTGCTGAGTGGCCGAAAGTCATCGAGCACCTGGAGCGCCACGAGCCGGAGTTCATCATTCTCCAGTGCGGGGCGGACAGCGTGGACGGCGACCCCATCACACACATGCGTTATTCCCCGGCCAGTCACGGGCGCGCTGCGCGCGAGCTGGCAGAGCTCGCTGAGCGGCTCGGTCACGGGCGTGTTCTGGCGCTGGGTGGCGGTGGCTATAACCGCACCAACCTTGCGCAGGCGTGGAATGCGGTCTGCGAGAGCTTGCTGGGCTAACGGTCGGTGAGTTGAGCGGCGCGGTGCCCGCCCGCGGCTGCGCGCGATCGCAGTGACAGCGCCTGTTTTCGGCGACGTCGGTCCACAGCGTGGGGTTCCTGCGGCGGGCCGGTTCCAGAGTGCTGCTTCCAGAGGGCGCCCTCGCGAACACAATCGCTTGGGCCAGATGCGCCCTCGACCCCCAATCGCAGGTAGAATTCGCGGCCTTTCACGGCCCCCCAGACTCAAAGGTTTCGTCAATGTTCAGCCGCTCGCAGATGGACATCGCCCGTTTCGATCCGGAGCTCGATCAAGCCCTGCAGGGTGAGCTTCGCCGCCAGGAAGAGCACATCGAGCTGATTGCGTCCGAGAACTACACGAGCCCCCGCGTGCTCGAGGCGCAGGGTTCGGTGCTCACGAACAAATACGCTGAGGGCTATCCAGGCAAGCGCTACTACGGTGGCTGCGAGTACGTCGACATCGCCGAACAGCTGGCGATCGATCGTGCGAAGAAGCTCTTCGGTGCGGACTACGTGAACGTCCAGCCGCATTCCGGCTCGCAGGCGAACGCTGCGGTCTATCAGGCGCTGGTGAAGCCGGGCGAAACCGTGCTCGGCATGAGCCTGGATCACGGCGGTCACCTCACGCACGGTGCCAAGGTCAACTTCAGCGGCAAGCTGTACAACGCTGTGCAGTACGGCATTCGTCCGGACAACGGTGAGATCGACTACGACGAAGTGCGTCGCCTCGCAGAGCTGCACAAGCCGCGCATGATCGTGGCGGGTTTCTCTGCGTACTCGCGTGTTATCGACTGGCAGAAGTTCGGTGAGATCGCGAAGGGTGTCGGCGCGTATATGTTCGTCGATATGGCGCACGTCGCCGGCCTCATCGCGATGGGTTACTACCCGAACCCGCTCCCGCATGCGGATGTCGTGACGACCACCACGCACAAGACTCTGCGCGGACCGCGCGGCGGTCTCATCCTCGCGCGCGCCAATGATGAGGTGACCAAGAAGCTGAATTCGTCCGTATTCCCCGGCACGCAGGGCGGACCACTCATGCACGTCATCGCGGCGAAAGCGGTGGCATTCCTCGAAGCGCTGCAGCCGGAGTTCAAGGACTATCAGCATCAGGTGCTGAAAAACGCACGCGCGATGGCGGAGCGGTTCAAGCAGCGTGGCTACACCATCGTTTCGAACGGCACCGACAACCACCTGTTCCTGCTGAGCCTCGTCGGCCGCAGCATGACGGGCAAGGATGCGGATGCCGCGCTCGGCCGCGCGAACATCACGGTGAACAAGAACGCCGTGCCGAACGATCCGCGCCCGCCGATGGTGACGAGTGGTCTGCGCATCGGCACGCCGGCGTCGACCACGCGAGGTTTCAAGGAGAAAGAGATCGAGCTGGTGGCTGATCTCGTGTCGGACGTGATCGACGCAGAGGGGTCGGACGCGGTCGTGGGCCGGGTGCAGGCGCAGGTATTGGAGCTGTGCAAGCGTTTCCCTGTCTACGGAGCGTGAGTGCATTGGAAAAAAGTCGCCGCACGGCGCTTTTTTCGGACATGGGCTTCGTTTCCGGGCGCAAAAAGCGTGGCTTTTGCGCCCTGCGTGTTCGCGTGGCTACGCCCGCACGCTGAAGCCCGCGCGCATTTATGCATTGCCCCTTCTGCGGCCACGAAGACACCAAGGTTTCCGACTCGCGACTCGCGAGCGAAGGCCGGCAGGTGCGTCGGCGTCGCGAATGCCTGAAGTGCGGCGAGCGGTTCACCACGTTCGAGACCGCCGAGCTGGTGATGCCACAGGTGGTCAAGAGTGATCGCAGCCGCCAGCCGTTCGACGAGGCGAAGCTGCGGTCGGGTATCGAGAAGGCGCTCGAGAAGCGGCCGGTGGGGGCCGAAGCGATCGACGAGGCGGTCGGGCGCATCCTTCACAAGATCCGGGCGCTCGGCGAACGCGAGATTGCGGCGCGCGCCGTCGGCGAGCTCGTGATGGAAGAGCTGCGCCACCTCGATGAAGTGGCTTTCGTTCGTTTCGCGTCGGTCTACCGCCACTTCCAGGACATCGACGCGTTTCGCGACGAGATCGACAAACTGCGCCAGCACCCTCGCCGCCGTAAACCGACGCGGGACAAGGACGCGGACCGGGAACAGCTGCCGCTGCTGCCCACCGATTTGAAAACGCCAGTCGGCGACAAGTAGTCTTTCCGCATGCCGACTTTTTCTGACTTAGACCATCGCGCCATGGCGCGTGCGATCGAGCTTGCGAAGAGGGGCGTGAACACCACGCACCCGAATCCGAACGTCGGCTGCGTCATTGTGAAAGACGGTGAAGTCATCGCGGAAGGCTGGCACGAGCGTGCTGGCGGCCCGCACGCGGAGGCTATGGCGTTACGTGCACTCGTCGCAGGTCCAGGTCTCGCTGCTGCGAATGGAGCAACGGTTTACGTGACGCTCGAGCCGTGCAGCCACTATGGCCGCACGCCGCCGTGCGCGGACGCGCTGGTGAGTGCGCGCGTGGGGCGCGTCGTGTTCGCGATGCCAGATCCGAATCCCAAAGTGGCTGGTCGCGGTGCTGTGCTGCTGACTCAGGCGGGCATCAAGGTCGACGTGGGCCTCATGGAGGCCGAGGCAGAAGAGCTGAACCTCGGTTTTCTCAAGCGCATGCGTAAGGGCACGCCGTACGTCCGCGTGAAAGTCGGCATGAGCCTCGATGGTCGTACGGCGCTCGCGAACGGCAAAAGCAAATGGATTACCAGCGACGCAGCTCGCGAGGATGTACAACACTGGCGCGCGCGCAGCTCTGCGGTGCTGACAGGAATCGGCACGGTGCTCGCCGACGATCCGCAGCTGAACGTGCGCCTGCCGGAAGTGTCCCGCCAGCCGACCGTGGTTGTGTTGGATGCGAAAGCGCGCCTCCAGCCTGGCGCAAAGCTTTTCAGCGGCGGTGGTCCGGTGGTCGTGTTCACTAAGAGTGGGCCGTTACCCGGCGTCGCGGCTCTGCGATTGAAGGGTGCACGCGTGGAAGTCGTCAGTGGCGGCGATCAGCTCGATCTGAGCGCCATGCTCCTGAAGCTTGGGGAGCTGGAGTTGAACGATGTGCTCGTGGAAGCCGGTCCAACCCTGACCGGAGCGCTGGTGCGTGCCGGAGTCGCAGACGAACTGCTCATCTATATGGCGCCCAAGCTGCTGGGTCCGCAGGCGCGGCCGCTCTTCGACTTACCGCTGCTGGAAGACCTGCAGCAGGCTGCTTCTTTCAACCTCATCGAAACCGCGCAGGTCGGACCAGACCTGCGCCTCCGCATGCGCCCCAACTAAATTATGTTTACCGGAATCGTTCAGGACCTCGGCCGTGTGGAGGCGCGTGAGATGCACGGCGTCGATGCTCGTCTGGTGATCTCCACGAAGCAGCTCGATCTGAAGAACGCTGCCATTGGGGACAGCATCAGCGTGCAAGGGGTTTGCCTCACGGTGACGTCCCTCACTGGGGATTCATTCAGTGCGGATGTCTCCCACGAGACGCTGTCGCTAACGACTCTCGGGCAGCTGGAGGTCGGGTCCGCGGTGAACCTGGAGCCGGCGTTGCGCGCAGGCGATCGGCTCGGCGGGCACCTCGTGTCAGGCCATGTAGATGGCGTCGCTCATGTCGCCTCCACCGGCCGCGATGGCGACTCGCTCCGTGTTCAGGTGACGGTGCCGGGTGACCTCGCACGCTACATAGCGAAAAAAGGCTCGGTGACGCTGGATGGCGTGAGCCTCACGGTGAATGAAGTGGAAGGCAGCACCTTTGGGGTCAACCTGATTCCGCATACGCAATTGGTTACGACGCTCGGCCAACTGCAGCCCGGAACAAGGCTGAATCTCGAGGTCGATCAGATGGCGAGGTATGTGGAGCGTCTGGTCGCCTACAAATCGTGACACGGGGCACGCGCGATTGCGCGAATCCCCCATCGCTGACGGCCGCGGGATGCGCCAGAATAGCGCCGTCGCATAATTCTCTCGTCAAACGGATTCCGGGGTTTTCAGGCCGTCTCGCACACGCGCCTGGACGTCAAACGCCGCCTCAGGGCGGCGTTTTTCGTTGGCGGCGCCCCAATCCGGCCGCCAGACGGTATCCTGCGCGGCATGTCCAAGATCTATCCCCTGACGCCGCGCGGCACCGCTGCGGCGCCTGACGAGGCCCAGGCCTCTACCTTTTCCAGCGTCGAAGAAATCCTGGCCGAGATGCGTGCCGGGCGCATGGTGATCATTCTCGACGACGAAGATCGTGAGAACGAAGGCGACTTCATCATGGCAGCCGAGCATGCGACGCCCGAGGCCGTGGCGTTCATGATCCGGTACTCGAGCGGCATCCTGTGCGTGCCGATGGAAGATCAGCGCCTGGTCGAGCTCGACCTGCCGCAGATGGTCCAGAACAACGACGACGCGTACCGCACAGCCTTCACCGTGAGCGTGGACTACCGGCACGGCACCACTACTGGTGTTTCAGCCAGTGACCGCTCCATCACGATCAAGGCACTGGCGGATAAGAGCAGCGTGCCGACGGACTACGCGCGTCCGGGGCACATCTTCCCGCTGCGCGCACGCAAGGGTGGCGTGCTGATTCGTGCGGGCCACACCGAAGCCGCGGTTGACCTGTGCCAGCTTGCTGGTCTGAAGTCTGTGGGCGTGCTCTGCGAGCTGATGAACGACGACGGCACGATGTCCCGGCGCGCAGAAATCGAAGTGTTCGCCCGTCAGCACAATCTGAAGATCGGCACGATCGCGGATCTCATCCGCTATCGCCTGCGGAACGAGCGCTCTGTTCAGCGCGTGTCGGAAGAGGCCGTGCAGACGGACTTCGGTGAGTTCCGCATGTACACGTACGAAGACCAGGTACACAAAGGCACGCATCTGGCGCTCGTGCGCGGCCGGCTCGACGGGCCAGAGCCGCCGCTCGTTCGCGTGCATGTTGCCGACACCGTGCGCGACCTGCTCGGCGTGCGCGGCGACACGCATGCATGGACTCTGCGTGCCGCGATGGAGCGGATCGCGCGTGCCGGTGCGGGTGTCGCCGTCATCCTCCACGATGACGAAACGGCGGGCGACGGCCCCGCTCGTGGCATTGGCGCGGGCGGACAAGTGTTGCGTACCTTCGGTATCGGCGCGCAGATCCTCAAAGATCTCGGCGTGTGCCGCATGCGGGTGCTCTCGGCGCCCAAGCAGATGCACGGCATCTCGGCGTTCGGGCTGGAAATTGCGGGTTATGTTGGCGAAGAGTCATGAGCGAAGCGAAGTTCATTCAGGGTGAGTTAACTGCTGCGGGCCGGCGCATCGCGGTCATCGCTTCGCGGTTCAATGAATTCGTGGTGTCGGGCCTCGTGAAGGGCGCCGTCGCTGCGTGGGAACGGAACGGCGGGAACGCTGCAGACCTGCTGATCGTGCGCGTGCCGGGTGCTTTCGAGTTGCCTGTCGTCGCGCGCCAGATGGCGAAGAGCGGCAAGTACGAAGCAGTGGTCGCGCTGGGTGCGGTGATTCGCGGCGACACCGCGCACTTTGAATACGTGTCTGGTGAGTGCGCTCGCGGTCTGCAGAGCGTGGCGCTGGAGACGGGCATTCCTGTGGTATTTGGTGTGCTTACCACAGAGACGGTGGAGCAGGCATTACAGCGCGCGGCTCCCGGCGGCAGCAACAAGGGTGGCGAAGCGATGGAGTGCGCACTAGAGATGGCAGACCTCCGCGTGAAGCTGGATGCGATCAATGGCCGGTAACTCTTCGTCGTCCGCGCAGCGTTACACCTCGGGCGCCAAGTCGTTGGCCCGTAAGCTCGCAATGCAGGCGATCTATCGCTGGCAGATCAACGATGCGCCATGGCAGGACCTCGTGAGCGAGTTCGCCACGGAAGAAGGCATGGACCGCGCCGATGGCGAATACTTCCGCGAGCTCGTTCAGGGCGTGTGTGATGCGAGCAAAACACTCGATGCCGAGCTGGCGGGTTTCATGGACCGTGGCCCGAACTTGCTCGACCCCATCGAACACGCAGTGCTGCTCATCGGCGCGTTCGAGCTGAAGTCCCGGCCAGAGATTCCGTTCCGTGTCGTCATCAACGAAGGCGTCAGCCTGGCGAAGCGTTTCGGCGCGACAGACGGGCACAAGTTCGTGAACGCCGTGCTGGATCGCGCTGCCCGCACGCTCCGGCCGAACGAACACTAGTCCCATGGCGCTCGGCGAGTTCGCGCTCATCGACCGATACTTTCGGGAGTGCGGAGCGCGTCGTGCCGACGTGGCGCTCGGCGTGGGGGACGACGCGGCGCTGCTCGACTGTCCGCCGGACATGCAGCTCGTTGCAGCCATCGACACGATGGTGCTCGGCAATCATTTTCTGGCGAACTTTTCTGCGGAGTCGATTGGCCATCGCGCGCTGGCTGTGAATCTCAGCGACCTCGCGGCGATGGGGGCAACACCTGCGTGGGCTCTGCTCTCGTTGACGCTACCCAAGTCTGACGAGCAATGGCTGGCAGGCTTTGCGCGCGGCTTTGGCGAGCTGGCGAAAAAGCACGGCGTCGCGCTTGTTGGAGGCAACACCACGTTGGGGCCTCTCTGTATCAGCGTACAAATACTCGGTCATGCGCCGCGGCCGCCGAAGATGTTGCGGTCCTCTGGGCGACCCGGCGATATGGTTTTCGTGAGCGGCAGCCCCGGTGATTCGGGCGGCGGACTGGCGCTGGAGTTGGGAAAGATCGCCGTGCCGCCGTCGTCGCAGAAGGCTGCAGAGTACCTGCGCCAGAGATTTCACTTTCCGACGCCGCGCATCGAGCTCGGTATCAAGCTCCGCGATTACGCGACTGCTTGCATCGACGTTTCCGACGGCCTGTTCGGAGACGCAAGCAAGCTAGCGCATGCCAGCGGATGTGGCGTCACTGTCGTGTGGGAGCAGCTTCCTGTTTCGCCGCAGCTCGTCAGCGTCGCGGGCGACGCACGTGCGCGCGAGCTGGCGTTATCTGGCGGCGAAGACTACGAGCTCTGTTTCACTGTCGCCGCGTCCGATGTCGAGCGCATGACGCGCGAGCTGCCTCCGGACCGCTGGGCCTACACTGCAATTGGCGTGCTGGGAGAGGAGCCTGGCGCGATCGTTACGCGGTCCGGGACTGTGATGGACTTCTCGCATTCAGGCTGGGACCACTTCAGCACCTGAAGAGGCGCGCCTCGCTGGCGTCAACTGCGGAAGCCCGCAGCCAGTGTGCGACAGAGCAGGGCAGACCCTGAGGGACGCATCACAGTCGTGCGTTCCCCGCGAACGTATCCTGCCCGCCGTCTGATTACAGCTTCCCTGCTGCGCATGAGTGTTATTGCTTCAAAGACCGCGTCCCGCAAGGTTCCCGAGAAGATCGGTAAGTACACGGTCATCAACGAGGTTGGCCGCGGCAGCACGGGTATCGTTTACCTCTCGCACGACGCGTACTACGGGCGCGACGTAGCGATCAAGGTTTACAACATGGACGCGGGCGGCGATGAGGAGCGGGCGCGCATCGCGCGCAAGATGTTCCTCTCGGAAGCGCACCTCGTCGGGATGCTCCAGCATCCGCATATCCTTCCGATTTACGACGCAGGCGAAGAGAACGGGCACTGCTACATCGTGACGGAGCACGTGCACGGCGCACGTACCCTCGCAGCGTATTGCCGCCCGGACAATCTCCTGCGTATCGACGACACCGTCGAGATCATCTACAAGTGCGCGAAGGCGCTTCACTACGCGCATTCGCGTGGTGTGATCCACCGCGATATCAAGCCGTCGAACATCATGCTCACGCAGGATAGCGACGTGCGCATCATCGACTTCGGCATCGCGCTCGTGCAGGACTCTGACATCTCCCGCATCGAAGGCATCGCCGGCAGTCCGTCGTATATGTCGCCCGAGCAGGTGCAGAGCTTCGAGCTCACCAACAGCTCGGATCTCTACTCGCTCGGCGCTGTGATGTACGAGTTGCTGACGGGCTCCCGTCCTTTCCGCGCGGGCAACCTGCAGAAGCTGCTGCATCAGATCGTCTACGCGACGCCGCCGCCGATCCATACGCTTCGCAAAGAGATCCCCGAGGATCTCGAGAACGTCGTCGCGACGGCCCTGCAGAAAGATCCGAGCAAGCGCTACAAGAGCGGCGTCGACTTCGCGGCCGAGCTGACGCGTTGCCATCAGAAGCTTCGCGAGCAGAACGCACGCATCGACCGGCAGGAACAGTTCGGTGTACTGCGCCGCCTGAAGTTCTTCCACGAGTTCTCGCATGCCGAGATCTGGGAAGTCTTGCGCGCCAGCCAGTGGCAGGACTACGCGCCGGGTGAAGAGATCGTCAAGGAAGGCGAGATGGATGATCGCTTCTACATCATCGTCTCGGGCCAGTGCGCTGTGGAGCGCCACGCTCAGCGCGTCGGCGCACTCGATACAGGCGATTGCTTCGGCGAGGCGAGCTACGTGCAGGGCGCTAAGCGTACGGCCACGATTCGTGCGGCGAGCGCGGTCACTGTGCTCAAGGTGAGCTCGACGCTGCTGGAACAGGTTTCAGCATCGTGCCAGCTGCGATTCAACCGTGTGTTTCTCCGCACGCTCATTGGACGCTTGCAGAGTGGTGAGCAGCCCGCGAGTTGATCGCTGGCGTTGCCGCGTCTAGCCGGGCCGCCGCAATGGCATTCCGGCCGAAACGTCTCCTGATGAACCGCTGCGCCGGCATCTCGAATAGCCGGTAGATGTAGTACGACGCTACCAACACTGTGCCCATGAACGCGACGAAGAACACCGGGCTCTCGTACGGGATGGGCTCTCTCACGTGGCCGAAGTAAAGAACGATTGCGAGCTGGATCGGAAAGTGAATCAGGTAGCTCGAGTAGGTCATGTTCCCGGCCGCTTCGATGACTTTCTGCACGGCGGGGCGGACCGGAACGTTCCGCGCAGCGACATAGACGAGCGCGGGCACGTAGAAAAATAGAAATCCCATCACGAGATTCTCGTGCCGGAAAACACCAGTCACGTACGCCGCGACGGGCGCAAGCACCATAACGCTCAGCGCGACCCAGACAGCCCAGCTCTTCTGTCTGGATATCTCTAAGTACTGAAACGCCATCGCGGCCAGGCCGCCGACGTAGAAGAACGCCAGGCAGTCGACAATCGGTGATGTGAGACCGGCGAGCTTCGCTGCCGCACAGACCGCGAGCACCGCGACGTTCACCCACGCAGACTTACTCACGTAGCGCAGGGCCAGGAAGAAGAATCCGTAGACCAGCACCTCTACCGAGATCGACCAAATCGGTCCGTTGAAGCTCGGCCCTTTCATCACGCCCCAGTTGCTCGCCAGGAACAGATGGAAGGCGAAGTGCGTCAAGTCGTTGTTCTGGTAGACGAACGAGTACCCCTGCTGCGCGATGTAGGCAGTCTGTAGTGCCGCTACGAGCAGCAGCGTGGCGAAGTGCAGTGGATAGAGCCGCGAGAACCTCAGGATGAAGAACTTCTTCTCCCCGACGGCCCTGCTTGCGATTGCTTCGCGGTACTTCCAGAAAAAGATGAAGCCGCTGATGCACCAGAAGAACTGCACGCCGTAGAACCCATAGTCATAGAACAGGCGAAAGACGGAGTAGAACGGCAGGTGTTCGCTCATGTAGCCGACCGGCTTGCCGGCTACATATGAGAAATGCTGGTAGTGCCAGCCCAGGACCGCGAGTGCCGAGATGAAGCGAATGATTTCGAGGCCGAGCAGCTTGTTGCTTTGAGGGCCTGGCGAGGCTCGGGTGGTCATGTCCAGGGCGGCGGCGGGCGTGCAGAAGGGCCGCCATTTTGCTTCGCCGACTGTGAAGGGATGATGTCGGGCGGGCATCCGAGCGCTGAGGCGCTCGGCGCTAGCAGCGCGGGCTCAAGCCGCGTCCTTGTCCTTCTCGATCAGCGCGTACGCGGAGTGGTTGTGGATCGACTCGAAGTTCTCCGCTTCCACCACATACGCCGCGATCCGCTCGTCGTCATTCATGCGCTTCGCGACGTCGCGTACCAGGTCTTCGACGAACTTCGGGTTGTCGTAAGCACGCTCGGTCACGTACTTCTCGTCCGGACGCTTGAGGATGCCGAACAGCTCGCACGACGCTTCTGACTCCGCGACGTCGACCAGCTCTTCGATCCAGATGTGCCGGCGCAGCTTCGCCTTGATGGTGACGTGCGAACGCTGGTTGTGCGCGCCGTACTCGGAAATCTTCTTGGAGCAGGGACACAGGCTCGTGACCGGCACGACGACCTTGATCCAGGTTTCCGCCTTGCCGTTCTTCTGCTCGCCGATGAGGCTCGCTTTGTAGTCCATCAGGCTCTGGACGCCCGAGACGGGTGCCTTCTTCATCACGAAGAACGGAAAGCTCATCTCGATGTGGCCGGCATCGGCTTCCAGGCGCTGCGTCATCTTCTCCAGCATCGCGCGGAACGACTCGACCGAGATCTCGCGCTCGCCGTGCAGGATCTCGACGAACCGCGACATGTGCGTGCCCTTGAAGTTGTGGGGCAGGTTTACGTACATGTTGAAGGTGGCGATGGTGTGCTGCTCGCCCTCGGAACGATCCTTCACCTTGACCGGATGGGCGATGTCCTTGATGCCGACGCGGTTGATCGGGATGCGGCGGGTATCGGCGCGGCCCTGGACGTCTTCCACCTCCGGCTGAGTGTGGCGGGCGGTTTTCAGGGCGGCGATTTCGGTCATGTGCTTGAAGTGCCTCGGATTATGTCGGCCTGCTCGCCGGTGGGGCGCGCGGGCTGGGGTGAATGTAGTGGTGGGAGGTGGGGGGTTCAACCTTCGTTGGGGGGAGGGGGCGGCTGTCGGATTGGTTGGGTGGCGATGGTGCGCGGGGTGTCTGCGCGCGTGGACGGGGCTTTGCGCGGAGGCCGGACGGCGCTGATCGGCTTGCGCGGGCGCCGGAGCGCATGAAGAGCGTCCTGGCGGGGGACGCTCCAAGCCGTCCCTGGTCGCTTTCGAAACGCTCCCGGCGTTTCGAAACCCCCGCCAGGACGCTCTTCATGCACTCCGACGCCTTCGAGGCTGGCGGGGCGCTGCGCGGACTGGCGCTTGGAGGCGGCCAGCGCGACGGGTTTCGTGACGAAGTGCTTTGGTTTTCCCAGCCGCCCGGCGATTGAGGGCTTCCCAATCTGCCGTCTCGGTCTTACAGCCCAATCCCCGCGAAGTGGCTGGTCAGGCTTCCCGCGCCGCCCGCCGATCATTCGGCTGAAGGCTCCACCAGTGCTCCACAGCCCCCGCCACACTGGCGAAATCGAGCCCCGCTGCGGCCAGGCAATCCTCGCGTGAGCCGTGCTCGATGAACCGGTCGGGGATGCCGATGTGCATCAGGGGCATCGCTACGCCCTCTGCCGCGAGCAGCTCGCCCACCGCCGAGCCGGCGCCCCCCGCGACCACGTTTTCCTCGATCGTCACGAGTGCCCGGTGACGCGAAGCGACCTTGAGCACGAGCGCCTCGTCCAGCGGCTTCACGAATCGCATGTTCACGACCGTCGCATCGAGCCTGTCGGCAATCTTCAACGCCGCGTCGAGCAGCGGCCCGAATGCGAGCAGGGCCAGGCCGCTGCGGCCCTCGCGCCGGATCTCGCCGCGACCGATCGGAAGCGCTGACATCTCTTTCGAAACCGGCGTGCCCGGCCCGGTGCCGCGCGGGTAGCGAACGGCGGAAGGCCCGTTGAACAGGCTCGCGGTGTACAGCATCTGCCGGCATTCGTTCTCGTCCGCCGGCGTCATCACCACGAGGTTCGGAATACAGCGCAGGAACGAGATGTCGTAACTGCCCTGGTGAGTGGCGCCGTCGCCGCCCACGAGCCCGGCGCGGTCGATGGCGAACACGACGGGCAGGTTCTGAAGCGCGACGTCGTGAATCAGCTGGTCGTACGCCCGCTGCAGGAACGTCGAATAAATCGCGACGACCGGCTTCATGCCTTCCACCGCCATGCCGGCGGCGAACGTCACGGCGTGCTGTTCGGCAATCGCGACGTCGAAATACTGATCTGGAAATCGCTTGGAAAACTCGACGAGGCCCGAGCCCTCGCGCATCGCAGGCGTGATACCCACGATCTTCTTGTCGCGCTCGGCCATGTCGCACAGCCACTGGCCGAAGATCTGCGAGAACGTCGGGCCGGTGCTCTTTTCCTTGAAGATGGTGCCGCTGACCGGATCGAACGGTCCCGGCCCGTGCCACTTGATCGGGTCTGCTTCGGCAGGCGCGTAACCCTTGCCCTTCTTCGTCACGACGTGCAGGAACTGCGGGCCTTTCAGCTTGCGGATGTTCCGCAGCGTGCTGACGAGCGCCTTCACGTCGTGCCCATCCATCGGGCCGATGTAGTTGAAGCCGAGCTCTTCGAACAGCGTGCCGGCGAGCACCATGCCCTTCATGTGCTCTTCCGAACGGCGCGCCAGCTCCCAGACCGTGGGCATCGCGCGCAGTACTTTCTTGCCGCCTTCGCGCAGGTGCGCGTACACGCGGCCGGACAGCGCGCGCGCGAAATAGTTGGAGAGCGCGCCGACGTTTTCCGAAATCGACATGTCGTTGTCGTTGAGCACGACGAGCAGGTCGTTCGGCAGCGAGCCCGCGTGGTTCAGCGCCTCGAACGCCATGCCGGCCGTGAGCGCGCCATCGCCGATCACCGCGACCGCGCGATGCTTGTTGCCGGTTCGCTCGAACGCGACGGCCATGCCGAGCGCGGCGCTGATCGACGTGCTCGAATGCCCCACGCCAAACGTGTCGTACTCGCTTTCGCCGCGCGCGGGGAAGGGCGCCAGCCCGTCTTTCTGCTTGATGGTGTGCAGCTCGGCGCCGCGTCCCGTGAGCACCTTGTGCGGATAGGCCTGGTGGCCCACGTCCCAGACGATGCGGTCGTCCGGTGTTTCGTAGACATAATGGAGGGCGATGGTCAGCTCGACCGTGCCCAGGCCCGCGGCGAAGTGACCTCCGCGCGTGGCGACGTTCTGGATGAGAAAGTCTCGCAACTCCGCGGCGAGCTGGGGCAGCTCGGCGACCGCGAGTTGCTTCAGGTCGCTGGGGGATTCGATCCGCGAGAGCAGCGGATACTTGTCGGACGGGCCGGCCATTTCTCGCAGTGTACACTGCGGCGCGCGGCCTCTCGATCCTCCGGCATGTCGCCGGAACCAACCGCACCGCCCTCCTACCACGACCGTCAGCAGCGCGCGAGCGATCGAACCGCGCGGACGGGCCACGCGCGAAGAGCGGCGACGGTTGTGCTGGTGCCTACGGGTGCCTACTGCCTGCCGCTACCCAAACGCCGCGTGCCGCGCCCACCGCAGTTCATTTTTCGCAGCCGCATCACAGAGCCGGCGCGACGGACGATTACGCGAAGGTATAGCGGGACTGCGCAGTTCGAATTTCCAGCGTGGCGGGTCACGCCGCGCGGGCCACAGGCCAAAGCACTGCCGTCTTCATGTGCGAACCAGTGCCCATTTCGAGGCTTCGGGCGGTTTCTACGTTTGCCAACGAACAGAGACATTCGGCGCAAACCCGTTAGCTGCCGGCACCTCGGTGACGCGGGCGTGCCAGTCGGCTCGAGCCCACGCACCCTTCCAGATTCGATGACAGGAGCTTCTATGAAAATCGCGGTGATCAGTTTTCTCATGGCAACGCTGGGATTGGGCTCGGTTGCCGTCATGGCAGACCCGGATGACCACCGCGGCAAGGACGATCATTCGCGAGCGTCGCAGCAGGACCGTCGCGATGATCACAACGATCGGAACGATCACAATGATCGAAACGATCACAACGATCGCAACAACGACAATCACGGCCGCTATGGCGACTATCGCCGTCCCAAGGGTTACAAGGACCATCGCTGGGCACGCGGCGAGCGGCTGCCAAGGGCCTATTCGTCGAGATCGTATGTGGTTGTGAACTACCGGGAGCGCGGCTGGCGCGAGCCTCCTCGTGGCTATCACTGGGTGCGCGTCGACAACGACGTCGTGCTGGCAGCGGTCGCGACCGGCGTGGTGCTGGACGTTCTTCTGAACCAGTTCTGAGCCGGCGATATCGCGGCGGAATCACGAATGAAAGCGTACCGGCAACTCGTACTGGCCCTGGCTCTGGCCGCGCTATCGGCGCAGGCCACAGCCCAGATCACACTCTATGAACACGATGGATTTCGCGGCCGCGCGTTCACCTCCGCGCGCCAGGTCGGAAACATCCAGCGCGCCGGGTTCAACGATCGCGCCTCTTCGGTGATCGTGGAGAGAGGACGCTGGGAGGTTTGCGACGACGCGCAGTTTCACGGCAAGTGCGTCGTGCTGCGGGAGGGAAATTACAGTTCGCTGCGCAGCATGGGACTGAACGACAGGCTGTCATCGGTGCGCCCGGTGACCCGGCGCGATCGCTACGAGAACGAAGCGCCTCCGCCGCAGCCGCAAGCCGATTACGAGTGGCGCCGTCGCCCGAACGAGCGCGTTTCGGAAGTTCCCATCACCTCTTCGCGTGCGGTGTATGGGGATGCCGAGCGCCGTTGTTGGGTGGAGCGTGAGCGCGTAGATGAGCCGAGTCGGCCAAGCGTCGGAGGCGGCATCGCTGGCGCGATCATCGGTGGTGTGATCGGGCACCAGATCGGTAGCGGGCGCGGCAGAGACGTCGCGACGGTGGGCGGAGCCGCGGCGGGTGCCGCGGTTGGCGCGAACGTCGGGCGGGATCGGGGCAATAGCAGCACACGCGACGTCCAACATTGCGAGACCGCGGAAAGCGGTCCGCCGCGGTACTGGGATGTCACCTACAACTACCGGCAGGTGGAGCATCACGTGCAGATGGACGAGCCGCCGGGACGAACCATCATCGTCAATCGGAACGGCGAGCCGAGGCAGTAAAGACGGATTTCTAACCGCCGCCGAAGCGCATTTCTCAATGCTTCGGCGAGCGGGTGCGGAGGGCCGCGTGTTTGCGGGTCGATCGCGCCCGCTGACGGTCCTTGCCCGGGTACGGGCGAACACGCTCGCTTCGATAACGACCCCGCACTCCGGCTCATCGAGACCACGGAGTCCAGCGCATCCCGCCGTCGCCGTCGCCGGCGCGGTGCCGATCCCGCTCCGCTCAAGCACTCGGACGTGCCCTCCGACAGGGGGCTAACGCCCTGTTCGGGCCGCCATTCCCGCAATGACCGGCTCGGCGGCCCACATCGCGAGCGCCCGCCTCAATGTGCGTCCCCTTTCGGGGCCGATGTTTGGTCAAATACGCCCCTCGGCCGCCAACGATCGATCCCGCGGGGGGACTGAATGAAGAGCATTCGACGTCTGCACACGCTCGCCACGGGGGTGGCATGAGCCTCGGTCCACGTCCCGTCGCCGCGCGCGACTCGCGCCTTCCAGAGCCGACCATCCACTGCCCCGAGTGCCAGGCAGAGATCAAACTCACCGAATCCCTCGCCGCGCCGCTGTTGAAAGCGCGCGAGCTCGAGTTCAAGCGCGCGGAAGGCGAGTTGCGGGAGCGGGAAGAATTGCTCGCACGCCAGCGCGAACAGGTGGAGCAGGATGTCGCCGCCCGCCTCGCCTCGGAGCGCAAGAAGGTGGTGGACGAGGAGCAACGCAAAGCCCGCCTCGCTCTCGGCACCGAGCTGGAAACGAAGCAGCGGGAGATCCGGGAATTGGGCGATGTGCTCAAGGCGCGCGACGCCAAGCTCGCCGAAGCCCAGCAAGCGCAGGCGGACATGGTCCGCAAGCAACGCGAGCTCGAAGAAAAAGAACGCGAAATGGAGCTGACGATCGAGAAGCGCGTGACCGCGAATGTCGGCCAGATCCAGCAGAAGGCGCGGCACGACGCGGAAGAGGAGGCGAAGCTCAAAGTCGCCGAGAAGGATCAGCTCATCCAGTCCATGCAGCGACAGATCGAAGAGCTGCGGCGCAAGTCCGAGCAGGGTTCACAGCAGCTGCAGGGTGACATCCTCGAAGCGGAGCTGCATCAGGTCCTGACCGAACGTTTCGGTCAGGACACGATTGCCCGCGTGCCCAAGGGCGAGTTCGGGGGCGACGTTCTGCATCAGGTGGTGAGCCCTTCGGGAATCCTGTGCGGAACGATTCTGTGGGAGTCGAAGCGCACGAAGAGCTGGAGCGAGGGATGGCTCGCGAAACTGCGGCAGGACCAGCGGTCCGCGAAAGCCGAAATCGCGGTGATCGTGAGCCAGGCGCTGCCGCGAGGGGTGGCGCATTTCGATCTCGTCGAAGGCGTGTATGTCGCGAGTCCTCAATGCATCGTGCCGGTGGCCACGATGATTCGGAAGGCGTTGCTGGAGCTTGCGATTGCCCGGCAGTCGTCCGAGGGCCTCGAGACCAAGGCGGGGATGGTCTATCAGTACCTGATCGGGCCGCGGTTCCGGCAGCGGGTGCAGGCGATCGTCGAAGCGTTCACGTCGATGCAGGACGATCTCAACGCGGAAAAGAAGGCGCTGCAGAAGCAGTGGGCCAAGCGCGAGATCCAGCTGGAGCGGCTGATGACTTCGACGGTCGGGATGTATGGGGATTTGCAGGGGATCGCGGGACGCAGCCTGCAGGAGATCGAGGGGCTGGGCGTGCTGGCGTTGGAAGGGCCTGCGGAGGCGGTGGAGTAGGCCTTTGGCGGTCGCCGCCAATGCGCGCCATGCCGGCGAACACTCCCGACAACGGAGGGATAGCACCATGGAGTGATAACGAAGTGGCCGCGGCCCCCGGACTTTTTTGCGGACAACGCCGCCCCGATCCGCCAGAATTCAGCGCAGGTGCGGCCGACTGAATCCGCAACCCGACAGGAGTCCTGATGGGTCGTTCCCGACGGCCGCTGGATGTGTTCGATACAACCTCATAGTGGCCGATGCTGTTTACCGCCGACCGCCTGCATTTTTTCCGGCCGCTGACGGGTAAATACCGTGAGCAGGTGGTCGCCTGCCTGCGTTCACTCTACACGCGCTTCTACAGCTCGCTTTCGGAATACAGCCGAGTCGTCGATCGGAGTCTCGTTATCGAGGCATTCGAAGAAGCCATTACGCGCACCCCTGCGCTGGACGATGGTGACGACGATACCGCCTTGCCCGCACGCAACGAGCGCGAGCAGGCGAATTGGATGTTGAACCTGCTTCTTCAGCACGGCTGGCTCGAGCTGCAGGTGGACGATGTCACGCTCACGAGCACGTACAGCTTCTCGCGCATCGGCCGGCTCTTCACCCAGCCGATGGAGGAGATGGAAGGTGCCCGGTTTCGCACGCGTCACCGAAACACCCGCAATACCTGTAGCGCGCTGCGTTCTTTTCTGGACAAGCACGAGGTCTACGACCTGCTGGATGCCTACGAGTACTCCGAGAGAATCGTCTCGGACTTCTCTGACGTCATCGCCGAGCTCGAGGAGCGCAAGCGCCAGCTCGTACGCGAGGTGGAGGCGCAGCAGCTCGTCCATCGGGCGAGCGAAGAGTTCTTCGAGTTCATGGAAAAGCGCTTCATGCCGGACTTGGCTCTGCGTTTCTCGGAAGACAGCGTCGTCAAGTATCGCGAGGACCTCGAGGGATTGCTGAGGCGCGCCCGCGCACAGCGCACCGACGTCAAGCGTGAGATCGAGAAGGAATTGCGCCGACTCGCGCCGGAGCTGATTCCGGGCGGCCGGCGCTCGGCTTATCTTTCGCTGCTGGACCAGATCGAAAGCCGCATTCACAGCGCCGCCGAGGTGATGCTCCCCGCGCTTCGCCAGGCTCTGCATGGATTCACGCGTCGTGCCGACATTCTGCTGAGACAGCTCAGTTTCACGGACGCCAGCCAGCACGCCTTGCTCGATGCCTTTTCAGACCTGTCGCAGCTTTCGGAACAGGAGCAGAACGCGCGCCTCGATCAGGCCGCCGAGCAGCTTGCGGTGCTCGATGTCGGCTTCGTCGACCCGGACCATCTTCGTCTCTACAACACGGCGCGGAAGCGACAGGTCGATACGCGTGCGGAAGCGCCAGCAGCGGACGATCCGCAGGCCCGTCGCCGCCTGTTCGTCGAGCGCGCACTGGAACGCGCATTCGGCATGAACAACAGGCAGATCTACGAGTATCTGGTGAACGCGCTCGCCGGGGGCCACGAAATTCGCACGACGTCGCTACCGATTCGCGACGCGCGCGAGCTGCTGTATGCCGCGCATGTCATCGAAGTAGGCGCTTCGACCGGCGCGCAACCCGGCTTCCGCTTCGATGTGCAGGAGACCGGCCATCGCACCCACAACGAATTTTTTGCGGCATCGGATGAGTTCGTCATCCGGGTGGTCGAAGTTTCACCGGCGGTGGCGACGATGACGGAAGGTGCATGAGTCTGAATCAATACCTGGCAGGTCGCCTCAGCGCTTCAGGCCTCGAATTCGAGGCGTTGCAGGAATTGCTGATTCGCCTGATGAACTACGGCGTGCTCAGTCGCGAGGAATCGCAAACCGAGCGCGAGCTCTATGATCGCTTCGTTCGCATCGAAGAGATCGTGGCGGAGGCGCTCGCGCTATACGGCATCCGGCTCTATCACGACAGGCGCTTCGAGTACGTGCGGTTGTACCCACCCGGCAGCCGCACGCCAACGAGCGATTCAGCTGAGGAACAGGCATTCGGCGGCGGTTTGCGCGCGAGGCTTTCCCAACATGAGATCGCGCTGATTCTGGTGCTGCGGGCCCAGTACGACAAAGCCTTGCGCGAAGGAAAGATCGACGAGCGCGGCTACGCCGTCGAGCCGTTCGAAGCGGTGAGCCTGGCGATGAAGAACTGGCTGAGCCGGAGCCTTCCCGAGAAAGCGACGGAACGAAAGCGTGTGTTCCAGCGCCTGCGGCAATTGCGCCTCATCGATTTTCGCGAGGACGACGATGTCGAGCGCTCGGAAGCGTGGCTGCGTATTCATCCGATGATCGTGGATTTCGTGAGTCGCGAGGCCATCGACGCCTTGCAGCCCTCTCCTGCCGGCGCTGCGGCCGGCAACGAAACTGTCGCTGCTACGGCTGCTGCGACGTCGGAGATCGAAGATGTTCCTTAAGCGCTTCCTGTTCGTGAACTGGGGAAACATTCCCCATGGCGAGTTCGAGCTCGGGCCGGTGAATCTGCTTTCCGGCGCGAATGGTTCGGGCAAGACGACCGCGGCGGATGCGATCCAGACGCTCATGACGGCCGCGCACGAGAACCTGTTCCATTACAACCCCGGCCAGGACGAGACGACTCAGCGCGGCCGCGGGGGCAAGCGCGTTCGCACCCTCGCTTCGTACGTGCTCGGCTGCGACGACGGCAGCTACGCGAGAACCGAAACGACCGACGGATACATCGCCGCGGTCTTCAATCCCACGGAGGGCGAAACTGCAGAGCCTTTCACCGCTGTGGTCGCTGTGCGCGCGTATCTCGATCAATCCGGGAAACAGCCGCTGGCGCGCGAGGATCAACTCACCTTCTTCGTGCTGCCTTCCATAGAGCTGGATCTCGGCGCCTTCGTCAGCGAACGCGGTGGTGAGCGGCATGTGGTGCTGCTGGATGATGTGCAGAACGAGCTGATTCGCCGACATGGCAAGCGCGCCGTCGAGCGTTACGACCAGAAGCGGGCCTATCTCCGCAGGCTTTACGCCGCGCTTCGAGGCAAGCGGGACTCTGTGACCGAACGCGAAGCGATGGCCGCGGCTCGGGCGTTCTCGCGGTTCATGGCTTACAAGCCGGTGAGCGGCATCAACGAATTCGTCGCGGACGAAGTACTGGAGCGCAAGGACCTGGGCGAGGCGATCCGTGCGGTATCCGGCCAGCTCAAGACGATCCACTCGATGGAACGCGAGGCGCAGACGCTGAAGGAAAGTGCGCAGCTGGTAGAGCAAGCGGGCCAGCACACCCAGGTGTACCTGGAGCGCTGGGCTCACCTGCAAACGCTGGGATACACGGAAGCTAAAGCGAAGTACAACGGGCTGCAGAAGCAGTTTCTCGGGGCTTGCGACGAACGCGATGGCATCGTCCGCGCGCTCGAAGAAAAAGACTCTGAGCTGAAGCTCACGGCTGAACGACACGAGCAGAGCCGCCGCACGTTGATCAGCCTGGAGGCGCAGCGGCAGGGTATTCCGGCGCTCCAGCAGAAGGATGCGATGGAGGCCGAGCGCAAACGTCTCGACGGGCTCGTGGCCGGCTCCGTCCAGCAGTTGTTGACGGAAGGTCGGCAGCTACAGAGCAACCTGCGCGCGGTCCGTGAGCTCACGTCGCTCGCAACCGCTCCTGACATCGTGGCGGATGTGCCTCAAGTGGTTGGGATGGAGCTGCAACACCTTTTGAAGCAGGTCCGCGACACCGAGAGTCTCGGCGAGCTCGCGCTCACAGACTTGCTGCAGAAGGACCTCACTCACGACATCGCAAGGCTCGAGAAACACCTCGACGACGCGCGCACCTCCCAGCGCGCTCACGCGGAGTTGTTCGACTTCTGGCGAAAGCGGGAGCCGGAAACCGTAAGTCGCCGCGACGTGGTGGCAGGGCTGCATCAGCGGCAGCGCATGCGCTATGAGCAGATCACTATCCAGTCGGATCAGAAGAAACAGGAAGTTTCGCGGCTCGAAGCGAAGCAGTCGGTCTACCCGCCATTCGTGGATCGCGCGCTCGCGGCCATTCGCGCTCAATGCCCGCGAGCCGATGCTCGTGTGTTGTGCGATCACATCGACGTGACGGATCCGCGCTGGCAGATGGCGATTGAAGGCTATTTGGGTGGTGCCCGCTTTTCGATCCTGGTGGATGCGGAGCACGAGGCCGAAGCCATTCGCGTGGTGCGCGCGCTGCCGGGACGTGACAACTCGGCTAGCGTGATTCAAGGCGAAAAGGCGCTGCGGGACGCGTCCCGCATCAAATTGCCAGAAGACTCGATCGTCCATGTGCTTCGGTTCAGCCATGCGGTGGCCCAGGCGTATTTGACTGCGAGTTACGGGCAGGTTGTACGCGTTGATCGCGCGGAAGAGCTGCGCCACACGGCGCGCGGCATCACGATGGATGGAATGGGCTCGGGCGGGTACCGCATGCGTCGGTGCGACCTGCCGGATTCGGATCTGGTGTTCGGCGCCGCTGCGCGCGAGCGAGCGTTGCAGGCAAAGCGCGTCGAGCTGAACAAGTTGATGCAGGATCGGAACGAGATCAACGCGCTCATGCAGCAGAGCCAGCGGCTGCTCGAGGCCGTGGATCTGCTCGCGCCGCTCGGTTATGCGAATGCCCTCCAATCCGTGCTGGACCTGCATCGTGAGATACAGCGTAACGAGCTGCTGCTCTCGCAGTTGGATACGAGCGCGCATAGCTCGCTCGACGCTCAGCTGGAACAATTCAGGACGCAGGAAAGGGAGTTGATCGCTCGCATCACCGCGCTGAGTGCCGAAAAAGGCGATCTGGGGCGTCAGCACACGGATATCGTCAAGGCCATCGAGCAGCTCGCCTCGCAAAAGCAGGCTGCGCAGGACGCAATGAGCGTCGCCGAGAAAGCACTTTCGGCCGTGCATTCGCAGTGGCCGCAGTTCGATCTGGAAGCGCAGCTGCGGTTCGCGGACGAGGAGGCGAAGAATTTCGATTCCGCTCGCGGACAGGCGGAGCGCCTCGAGACGGAAAAGGCGCTTCGTTCGGCGGAACGAGCACTCGACTCGGCTTTGCAGGAACACAACCAGAAGTGCCGCACGGCTGACAAGGTGTTGTATCAGGCATTCACGGGGGCCTATGACGAAGCGCTGTTCCGCAGCCTCTGCGCGCTGCGCGCCGAGCTCGATCGGGTGTTCAACATCCTTCGCAACAACGTGCTGGTCGAAAAGCACGAGCAGCTGAAGCAGCTCAAGCAGAGCTTCAACAACGCGTTCGTGTCGCACCTGTGTCAGGAGATTCATCAGTCCGTGCAAGACGGCAAGCGGCAGCTGGATCACCTGAACAAAGAGCTGGAGAATCATCGTTTCGGCTCGGACCGCGAGCGGTTTCGCTTCGCGCAGGATTGGGTGCCGGAGTATCGCGAGTACGCGCGATTCTTCGAGGAAGTCGTGCGCAATCCCGCGATCGGCGAGGAGGCGACGCTGTTCGAAGCGCGGCTCACCCCGAAATCCGAGCAGGTGCGCGACACGTTGATGGGGCTGCTGCTCGGGGCCGATGAGCAGAGCGCACTACGCGAGCTCGAGCGGATTGCCGACTATCGAAACTACCATCGTTATGAGATCTACAAGGAAGTGGAAGGCAAGCCGCCGATTGCGCTTTCGGAATACGGCACCGGCAGCGGCGGTCAGCTGGAGACGCCGGCCTACATCATTCGCGCGGCCAGCATCACGTCTGCATTCCGTTATGCGGAAGGCACGAATCACCTGCGCATGGTGCTGGTGGACGAAGCCTTCTCGAAGATGGACGAGCCGCGTTCGCGTGAAGTCATCGATTACCTGACTCGCACGCTGGGGCTGCAGCTCATCTTCATCATGCCGACGAGCAAGTGCGGACCGTTCATGGACCTCGTGAGCAACGAATTCGTGTTCGCCAAGGTGCCGAGCGCACCGCGCGGACAGCTCAACACGCGCGTGCTGGTGGATCGTAAAGAATGCAATCGGCCGCGGATTCAGGAGCTGTGGGCGCGCCATCGACGCTCGGTTCATCAGCAGGCGGAGCTGGATTTCATGCAGGGAATTCTGGAAGAGCCGGCAACTGAGACGAGCGAAGCGGAGTAGGCGCGGCGGAGCCATCGATGGAGGACCCCGATGTCGCGCCGGTCTGGTTGAGCGAGGAGCACGAGCTCGAAACGCTGCTCAACGCGGCGCTCGACCGCTTCGATCGTCAGCCCGGCGAGCTGCGCGAGCGCGATGTGTCGTTGCCGGCCGAGCGATTTCTTCCTTCGCTCCAGCGGTCGGACGCAGGCGCCGATCAGTTATGGAGTCTCGTGGTCGACCTGGAACGACGCGGCGTGCTGAGAATACGCCGCGGGCGTATTGGCCCTTACGACCCGCCTTGGAAGGGCGCGAAACTTGCCTTCGCCGCTGCGGGCGAAAGCGCGCTACGAATCTGGCTGAAACGCGATCGCGCACCGGCCGACCTCGAGCGCTGGCGCGGGGCCGTCAGCGCGAGCGCGCATCTTTTTCCCGGCAGCTGCGAAGCGCTGCTGGCTCGCCGAATCGCTATCGAGCATCGCAGCCCGGAAGACGTTGTCGCGGCATTCGCGCGCGTCGGCGGCGTGAATCGCGCGATCACGCTGCGACAACTGAGCGCGTTGTGTTTCTGGGGCGACTCGAAGGTGCTGGACGAGCGAGCCGATCTGATTACGGCGCTCTTTCCGCAGCTCGTTATTCGGGATCGCGCGATCGTGGTCGCCGTGCATCTGCCACTGCGTTGGGATGGCGTGCTGTTCATCGAGAACCAGGACACGTATACCTACGCGTGCGCGGGCGTGCCCGCAGAGGCAGCGTCACTGGCGTTGGTGTATGCGTCTGGATTTCGCAGCTCCGCGGAGCGCGTGCGTTCGCCGGGCGGTGCGATTCTTCATTTTGCGGGGCCGGGCGCGCGGAGTGCGGAAGCGGCGGCGGTCGATAGGTTCGAGCGCTGGTGGTTCGATCAGGAGAAGCCGATAGGTCCGTGCTGGTTCTGGGGCGATCTCGATTTCGCGGGGATGCAGATTCTGAAGACGCTGCGCGCGAGGTTTGGCGAGGTGTCGGCGTGGCCGCCGGGATATGCGCCGATGGTCGAGGAGCTTCGCAAGGAGCGGGGGTATTCGGCGGGTGTCGAGATGGGGCGACGACAAGTGGATCCGCAGCGGACGGGGTGCGCGTATGCAGATGACGTGTTGCTGCCGGTGATTCGGGAGCGGGGGCAGGTGGATCAGGAGTTTCCGGTGGGATAGGGAGGCGCGGCGCAGGCTCTTCAGCTGCGGCTCTACGGTTTCGCGTGATGCGTCTTGTGCGCACGCTTCGCAGCAAACACTGTCAGGTCAGACGCGCCTGATCGGGCCCTCACGCCAAGTCGCACTCGCAGCGCAACGCGCTCCACGCGTGCGGTTCCCGACGCCGCGAGCCACCACACGGGGCCCCGCGAGCCGATCTCGCGCGGTAAACAAAAGCGGTTCGCGCGACCGGAACACCAGCCCTTCAAGTGGCTTATCACTAAGCCCCAGCCACTTGCCGAGCAGCTTCCCATGACCCAACGCGACCCTCTCGATCCCGACAAGCTTACCGCCCGCGTCCGTGAGGAGGGTCCGCAAGGCCATCACCCCGGCTCCATCGGCCCGAGCGACAGCTCCGACAGCGGCTCAGATCTGATCGGTCCCGGTCTGATCGACGATGACCTGATCGGCCTCGATCGCGGCACCACCGAAGACTCCGAAGGCGGCCACCTGAACAGTAGCGACCCAGGTGCAAGCCTCGGCGACGTAGACGGCGACGACACCAGCGACCGTTATGGCACGGGTGAGCACATCACCGCCGGCAAGGATCCGGACATTCGCATTGGCAACGATATTGCGCCCGATCGCATCGTCACCGCGGCAGAGGCCGGGCTCGGCGGCGGACTCGATCAAGCGGAGGAGGCGCGGCTCGGGATCACGGATGAGGAATTATCGGAAGGCATGGACGCGTCCGGCAACGAACGGCGCGCAAGCGAAGCGAAGGCTGCGGCGAGCGCGAAGGCTTCAAAGGGCGAACGAAGCTCCGCCAGCGCGACGGATTCAACGACGGAGAAGTCCTCGACAGCCGGGAAGCCCACCGGGAAAGCCCCGCGTCGCTGAACAAGGGCGTTGAGGCGGGCGCTGGCTAGTGAGCGCCTCTCGCATCCGTCACTCGCAACTTCGCTGAAATGAACTGCGAGTGCGACAAGTGCAGCATGTCCGCCACGCGACGGATCAGATGCTCCTCATACTCATGCAGCACGGAGTCCGCATAAGCAGCGCGCCAGAGCTCCTCGATGAGCCGAACCTTCTGTTCCTCCGTAAACGCCTTGTCGATTTTCGACGTGAACTGGAACAGATCATGCGCCTCACGCGACTGGGCTTCCGCCAGCGTGAGCAACTCCTGAGCCTCGGCCTCGCCCAGGCCGCACTTGCGCTGAAGGGAAGCCAGTACGGATTCTTTCTCGGCAGCCGAGAAATCGTGATCGCTTCGCGCGACCTCGACCAGTAACACTGCTGTCGCCATCTGCAGCCGGCGCTCGGCGCTCACGGGCGATTCGTCCGGCTGAGGCGCGATGTGTTTGTCGAAGAAATTGCGGATAGCGGTCAGCATGGGTTGACTCAGGCGCGCGCGGTGAAGTCTGTCGCAGGGGTGTGGAAACGTTACTCCATATTGATCCGCTGGACTATAAGACAAGGTCTGCGATGGAATACCCTGAATGACCGCTGATTCGCCACCAGTGACCGTCCGCGTCCGCCGCCGCTGGAATACCCCGGAGCTTGCGGAACTCAGCATCGACAAGCTGTGGGACCTCCGCTTTCGCGACGACCCTGGCGGCGTGTGCCGCGCCCTCCCGCGAGGCTTCCTCTTCGCGTATGTCTGGTGCGACAACCTTCCGTCGGGCGCATTGGGCCACGTCTGTCGCTCAGACCCGCCGGCGCCGCATGAACTGCTCGTGTGCATCCTCCCAACCGACAACTCATCCGACGTGTACGAAGTGTTGCGCGCTAACGCGCGCGGTTAGCCAGGCCGATGTCGACTCGCATCTCGCCGAGCAACGTTTCGACGGAACTGAGTCGCCGCAGAACATCGTCCCTGTTGCCTCCATCACTTCCGCCCGTATTGCGCCCCGATTTCTTCATGCGATAAAGATTCGCGTCGACGATGTGCGTCATGACGATTCTCTGGTGAATAGCAGGGCCGAGTGCGTCGCGAAGTTGTTGGCGTTGTCGCTCGTTCATTCGTACGAGAAACGAAGGTGTTTGCCGCGGGTTGAGCCGATCAGCCGCGTTAGCGCTGCGTCGAGCTCGCAGGCGTTTTTCGCGCCTGCGTTAGCGGCGCCGGCATCGGGGTGACGTTGACGATCTCGGCTGCGAGATCCGTCTGCTTGAAGCCAGTGACCGTGAGCAGCATTTCAAATGAGCCAGCGTCTCCCGCGTGGTCGGTACGCAAGCGCTCATCGATCTTGTTGACGCCCTGTGCGGAAGTGGCTGTGCGAACGATCTGCAGCACGCCGGCGTTTCTCGCACCAGCGCTTAGTATCACCATGTGATTGCCTGTCGGCCCCAGAAACTTTGCCGCCAGCGCGTAGTCGACGTGCTGTGCGTTGAGCTCGCCTTGCGGCAGATATGTCTTGCCGGTCGCGACGTCGGTGATCGTCGAGCCTTCGCTGCTGAAGCGATACCGGGATTGCATCGCGTAGTGACTACCGAGTGCGCCGAGTCGTACGAGCGGCCCCAGGTAAATCACGTCGTTGTTGCGGATCTGGTCGCTCGACACGTCATCTTGCGCAACGACTTCTATCCGCCGGCCCGGCCGGTAGATGATGCGCATGACGTCCGCCATGCCGACGGCCACAGTCTTCTGCACCATCGTTACGTAACGCTGGCCCCGCTCTGTGGCGTACGTAGGGTGGTTCGCGAGGATGGCTCTCAGCTCTTCGCTCGAGTTGATACCGGCGTCGCGAACCGTGAGCGTGCGACCCGTCATCGGGTCGATCTGCGTAAACATGAAGAGGTCGCCCAGGATCAGTGTGACGGGGCGGTCGCTCTTCACCATGTCTGACCACAGCAGGCTGGCGCGCACCTGCGTCAGTTGCGGGTCGGGCGCGCCGGGTTGCGCATGAGGGCGATTCCACAGGTAGACATTCAGGCTTATCGACACTGCAAGGACCGCGAGTGCGGCGGCGGCAACCCAACTCCAGGGCCGCGAGCGGCGAGTCGCGGCGGTTCCCACCGCCGGTGTGGCAACTGCGGGTGTCACGCCGGGAGAGGTGGCCTCTGCCGGGGACGCGGATGGCGTGCCTGCTGCAGACGGATCGTGCGCGTCGGCCATTGGGTTCGTCGTGGTCGCGCCGTGGCTCGAAGCGTCCGGCGACGTCACCAGAAGCCGATACCCGCCCTTCGGAATCTCGAAGCGCACCGGGTCATCGCGGCCGGCACCGGCGTAGTACTCAGCGAGTTTCTGCCGCAACGTGCGAACGGACACGCGCACGGTCGACTGCTCTGCGCCGCTGAACGATGAGTCCTTCCCGAAAACATCGAGCGCGATCTCGGTCTCTTTGGGCGCTTCATCGCGCAAGGACCGTTCGGCGAGATAGCTGAGCAGCTTCCGCGACGCTTCGGATTTCGCGAATTGCTCTGACGCCAGCATCTTGTCGAGCTGTAGCCGAACCCGTTCTGCATCCGCGCGAATCACCCGGGAAGTATGGCGCGGGCGACGGAGAGCGTCGAGGCGCAAACGACCGTCAGCTGAACGGGCGACGGACGTTACTAACATTGGTCCGATACTCACGCAGGCCAGCGTGCTGCGCGACGCTGGCGTGTGCTGTCGTGGAGCTAGCCGCGACCGCACCGACTCGCGAGCAGGCCGATCCTGTGAGGATCGGCCATTGAGTCGCCGGGTGGAACCCGACTGAGTTACGGCTGCGAAGGTGGCCTCGTTACGGTCTTCGTGCGGGTCGTCGAGTTGCCGTTGGGGCCAGTGCTCCGGATATTGCGCGTCCAGGTGCCCGTCGAGGCGTCATAGGCGCCGCTCTGTTCGCGGCTCGCGGTCTTGCCTTTAGGGCCGGTCACCGAAGTCGAGCTGTTGAAGCCATTGTCCGTGACCGTGCGATCGTGAACGCGAGTGGCAGTATTTCCTCGCGGGCCGGTGTGCGTCGTCGTGCGATGAACGGAATTGCCCGAGCGCGGGCGGCCGCTGGCGTTGGCAACATCGACCACGAGCGTCGTCGCTGACAGCAGGGTCGCGGCCAGCATCAGTTTCGAAGCGAAGGCGAATTTCATACGGATCTCCCATGAAAACGTGAGTCGTTCGGCGTGTCACTCGCGTTGTCGCGAAGCTTGCGATACCAGAACGCAGGCTCTGAAGATCCGATGACGTCGAAATCGAAAGTCTTTGAAACGGGGACGGATGCCCCCCAGTGGGGCAGCGGACACGGGGTGGGGCAGGCGCGTTGAACGATTATGACAGGGTCGTGGCCGCACCGGCCCCCCGGCGTCCACTCCCACAAGCGCTCTGCCGCGTCACGCGTCTCTGCGCCAAACAGAATCACCGCGCCATCGGGTGTTTCATACGTAATCGAGCCATTCGCAGGTGTCGGTGATCTGGCCCGTCGCGATCTGGACCAGGCGATTGCGCACGGTGGCGCCGAGGCTGCGCTCCGTGATCGGAGGAAACCGAATGTCGTGGCCCCGAACGCGGATGCGTTGCACGTGTGAAAGCGTGGCGGCTGTCCCGGTCCCGAAGCATTCTTTCAGCGTGCCGTTGTCGTGCGCGGCGAGGAGCTCGTCCACCGATATGGCGCGCTCGATCACTTCAATCCCCACGTCGCGCATCACCCGAATCGCGCTGTTGCGCGTGATGCCAGCCAGAATGTTGCCGTTGAGCGCAGGCGTGACCACGCTGTCGCCGATCAAAAAGAAGACGTTCATGACGCCGCATTCTTCGACGAACGAATGCGTCTCGCCGTCCAGCCAGAGCACGCTGTGAAAACCGGCGTTGCGGGCTTCGCGCTCGGCCAGCATGGCGGGCGCGTAATTTCCCGCGGCCTTGATGTCGCCCGTGCCGCCCGGGAATGCGCGTGCGTAGCGCTCTTCGGCAAGCAGATCCAGAGCGCCGGTGTAGTAACTCGTGAACGGAAACGTCACGATCACGAAGAGGCATTCTTCCGGCGGCTTCACGCGCACGGAAGGATCGATGGAGAACAGGCACGGCCGTATGTATAACGCGCCCTGTTCGAGTGACGGTGTCCACGCCTGATCGAGCCGCACGAGCTCACGCAGCCCGTCGAGAAACAGGCGCTCCGGCACTTCCGGCAGCGTCATGCGGAATGCGGATCGGTTCAACCGTGCCGCATTATCGCGAGGACGGAAGAGGGCGACTCTGCCGTTCGGCGTCCGGTGTGCTTTCAGGCCTTCGAAGACGGAAAGCCCATACTGCAGCGACGAGATGTTCGGCGGCAGCGCGAGTGGCCCGTATTCGCGAATCGTCGCATCCTGCCAACGCCCGTTGCGGAACGCGGCCACCAGCATGTGATCGCTGAACACACTGGAAAAAGCGATCTCTTTTGCGGCCTGGACCTGCGCTACGCGCGAGACCTGCACGCGTTCAACGCGAATCGGCGGAACATCGGCGCTCATGCCTGATCCACCTCGTCCACTCCGGACACGATGAGCATGTTGGTGTCGGTGGATTCCTGTCGCAGCCGCTTCAGCTCCGCATATTCGGCACTCGCCCACCACGAGCGAGCGGCTGCTGTGTTGTCGAAGCGAACGAGCACCAGCCGATTCGGCTTCCAGTGACCTTCCATCACGTGAATGGCTCCGCCGCGCGCCAGGTATTGGCCGCCGGCCTTGCCTATGCCCTTGGAAACTTCCGCTTTGTACTGGTCGTAGCGATGCGGATCGGTGATTCGAGCGATATCCGCGATGACGTAGGCTGCCATGAAAACCTCTGTACTTGTCGTCGTGCAGTCAGTTTAATCAGCGCCATGCGTATGTTGGAATTGAATGATCGTCATGGAGATCATGCGCCGAATGGATATTAGCGACGCACGCACTTTTGTCGTTGTCGCGGAAGCGGGCTCCATCAGCCGTGCCGCACGAGAGCTGCATCTCACGCAGCCTGCCGTCACGCGTCGGATTCAGCGGCTCGAACAAGCGATCGGTGCGCCGTTGATCGACAGGCGCAAGCGACCTTTCGCGCTTACAGAAGTGGGTCAGGCGGCGATCGAGCGTTGCCGTCGGCTCGTCTGCGTTCGCGACGAGCTGAAAGCCCTTGCGCAGGGTGACGTGCTCCCGACGCGGGAATGCCGCATCGGTGTCGCGCATGCGTTGACGGAGATCGCGTTGAAAGAGCCGGTCGATGAGCTGCGAACCGCTTTTCCCGCAGTCGTGCTGCGACTCAGTGCCGCCTGGAGCCGTGACATCGCGGAGCGCGTGCGCAGTGGCGCGCTGGATGTTGGTGTCGTGCTGCTGCCGAAATCCGAAGCGTTGCCATCGGGTGTTCAAGGTGTCGCGCTCGGCACGGAGCAATTGTTGGTCGTCACATCAACGCAATTGCAAACACCAGCAAAGGTCAGCACGTTGAAGGATCTCGTGGGCGCCAGCTGGGTGCTGAATCCGGAAGGGTGTCACGCTCGCGCCGAGTTACAGCGTGTGTTCGGGCGCGCCGGCTTGCCGCTGCGGGTGGGCGTGGAAACGTACGACTACGAGCTGCAGGCGTCGCTCGTTGCCCGGGGTCGTGGCTTCGGGCTCGTGCCGAGCCGCAAGTTGGCCCGCAGCCCGAGTCGTCGCAAGTTGCGAACGCTGTCGGTGCGTGGCTTGGATTTTTCGATGACCGTCTGGCTGCTCACTGCGGATCAACCCGTGGCGTTGCGCCCGGCGCTCGATCAGTTCGCCAGCAGCCTGCGGAAAAGGCTTTCACAGGGAGGCAAACCATCGTGATCAGCAGATACTGGCGCGGACTGTTCCGCGCAGAGCGCGCGGACGACTATGTGCGGCACCTGCGCGAAAAAACGTTTGTGAATCTCGAGCGGCTGGACGGTTTCGTGAGCGCCTCGATTCTGAGACGCGACGTCGCCACCGGCGTGGAGTTTGTGGTGCTCACGCGATGGCGATCGCTCGAGAGCGTGAAGGCATTTGCAGGGGAGGATCCTGAGCGCGCAGTGGTGCCCGAAGAGTTGAGCGCGATGATCCTCGAGTACGATGAGCGGGTGCGCCACTACGAAGAAGTCGCCGCTCGGTAGCCCCGAGCTACGGCCAAAGGCTCGGAGGTATCGCTGCCGCTAAAAACCCTGCCCCGTCGGCACGCCGAGCTGGTACTGCACGCCATCGGCACACCGACCGCGGCGTGCGCTCAACTACAGCGACCGATTCACCACAAACCGCGCCAGCTCCGCGAGCGGCAGGGTCGCGGCCGCGCCGAGCGGCGCCAGCGCCGCGATGGCGCCTTCGCACAGCGCCTGCGCGCGAGCGCGCGACGCGTCCAATCCAATCGTGCTGGGGAACGTCGGCTTGCCGCGCGCGATATCCGCGCCCGCGGATTTGCCGATGACGGCCGTTTCGCCTTCGATGTCCAGGATGTCATCCTGGATCTGAAACGCGAGCCCGATGTCCGCGCCGAACTTCTTCAACGCATCGAGCTTCGGTCCGGCTTCGAGCCCGGCCGCCGTCGCGCCGAGCAGCACGCTGCATTGAATGAGCGCGCCTGTCTTGCGCCGATGCATGTTCTCCACGTCGTGCGCTGACAGCGTTTGGCCGACCGAAGCGAGATCGATCGCCTGACCTCCTGCCATGCCCGTCGTGCCACTCGCGTACGCCAGAATACGGATCATCTCGAGCCGCGCGGCCGCGTTCGCATTGCCGCTGACGTTGTGAGCGAGCACGTCGAACGCCAGCGCTTGTAACGCATCACCCACCAGAATTGCGGTGGCTTCATCGAATGCGCGATGGCAAGTCGGGCGGCCGCGGCGCAGATCGTCGTTGTCCATCGCCGGCAAATCGTCATGTACCAGGCTGTAGACATGCACGAGTTCGACGGCCGCCGCAGGCAAATCGAGATGTTCGAGCCGGGCGCCGAGGGCCTCGCCCGTGGTGTACACGAGCACGGGTCGCAAGCGCTTGCCGCCGCCGAGCACGCTGTAGCGCATGCCCTCGAGAAGCCGCGCCGTGCCTGAGTCTGGCAGCGTGAGGCAGCGATCGAGCACCTGCTCGATGCGCTCCTGATAAGCCGGGAGCCGGTCGATCATCGGTCGACCGCTAATCGCCGGTCACCGTGGGATCTTCGGCACCCGCGAACGGCTGCAGCTCAGCCTGACCGCTCTTCTTGAGCAGGATCTCGACTTTCTGTTGCGCGGCTTTGAGCGAAGTCTGGCAGTGACGCGTGAGCGACACGCCGCGCTCGAAGGTCTTGAGCGCTTCGTCCAGCGGCAGGTCGCCGCGCTCGAGCCGTTCGACGAGCTGTTCGAGCTCGGCGAGCGCCTGTTCGAAGTCGGGTTCTTTCGCCGCGGCGGCGTCTTTCGGGGAAGTGGCCAAGAGCGATCCTGCCAAAATCAAAAGTGAAGACCGGAAATGCGCGGCCACCTTATACAGGGGGCCGTGCAGCCAAACAAAACTGACGAGCGCATCGTATCCGTGATGCTCGCCGCCGACCTCGAATTCAGCAGATTACGCTGAAGGCGCGCGGAGCGGCGCAGCCTGCGGTCGCGTGCGCACGCCGCCGGTTGACGGCCTCGATGGTGCGGCATAAAGTTTCGCCCACTTAGAACCAGTCTAACGGGTAGGGGCCCGTTGTTCGCATTCTGGACTAACCGCTTCATCACCTACGTTCAAGATGAGCACCGGCTGAAGCTAAATCAGGAGTACGGCAGTGAATCTCAAAGGCAGCAAGACCGAGCAGAATCTCAAAGACGCTTTTGCCGGCGAATCCCAGGCGAATCGTCGCTATCTGTATTTCGCAGCCAAGGCGGACGTCGAAGGCTTCAACGACGTGTCGGCCGTGTTCCGCTCGACGGCGGAAGGCGAAACGGGCCATGCGCATGGCCACCTCGAGTATCTCGAGGCCGTGGGGGATCCGGCCACCGGCCTGCCCATCGGCGACACGAAGCTGAATCTCGCCGCGGCGATTGCCGGCGAGACGCACGAGTACACCGACATGTACCCGGGCATGGCGAAGTCCGCCCGCGATGAAGGTTTCGCCGAGATCGCGGACTGGTTCGAGACGCTAGCGAAGGCCGAGCGCTCGCACGCCAACCGCTTCCAGAAGGCGCTGGACGGACTGTAAATCGCTGCGTTTGGACGTGGGCTGTGTGCGCCGTTGGCGCGTGCGGCCCGCCGTTCCAGTGTGGTGAGTGAGCGCCCCGCCGTTGGCGGTGGGGCGCTTCGCAGTCATCGATTGGCCCCGTCCGGCGGGGTCTCTTCACGCCCGCAACCCAACTCCAGAAAAGGCAGCGGCCTGAATGAGTGCACCCGTTTCCGGCGGCCGTGAAGGCAGCCTCGATGCTCCTACCCGGCATCCGCTGGACTGGAAAAATCCCGCGTTTTACGACGAGGCGGCGCTCGAGAAAGAGCTGACGCGCGTCTTCGACATCTGCCATGGATGTCGGCGGTGCTTCAGCCTGTGCAATTCGTTTCCCACCCTGTTCGACGCGGTGGATGGCTCGTCCACGGGCGAGCTCGATGGCGTGGATCGCAAGGTGTACTGGGAGGTCGTGGATCACTGTTACCTGTGTGACATGTGCTTCATGACCAAGTGTCCGTATGTGCCGCCGCATCCGTGGAATGTGGATTTCCCGCACCTCATGCTTCGTGCGAAAGCGGTCCATGCGCGCAAGGAAGGCATTGGGTTTCGGAACAAGCTGCTCGCGTCGACGGATGCGGTTGGCGCGATTGCCGGCATTCCCGTCGTAGTTGAAGTGGTGAACGCGGTGAATGCCAGCACCGTCGGGCGGAAGTTGCTCGATGCGACGTTGGGCGTTCATCCGGAAGCCCCGATTCCGAAGTACTACGCGAACACGGCGCGCAAGCGGTTGAAGGAGCTGGTGGGGACGACGGCACAGGCGGGGGGGCACGACTCGCTGGTTCGTAGTGAGGCGGCTGCGGGTGCCGCAAATGTGCCGCTTGCCGCCACAGGGTCAGCGCCAGTGGTCGCGCGCACGGACGCGCCGCGCCCGCCGACACCAGCCGCATCCGGCGTTGGCCAGCCGCCCGCCAAAGAAACCGCTGCCCAAAAACTCGCGCGCCTCGACGCCGCCGCGGCCGCTGACGCAGCCCGCGAATCGGGCGAGGGATTGAGGCATGCCGCTTCGGCAGCCGCGCCGAACCTCGTCGCGACACCTCGCAAGGAAACCGCCGCCGAAAAGCTCGCACGTCTCGAAGCGATGGCTTCTGGCATGGAGTCCGTCAGCGCGTCGCCGCCAGAATCCGCTCTCGGCAGCACTCCCCGCGCGAGCGGCGCCGCTACGTCGAACTCAGCCGCCGCCGGCCGAGCCATCACCGGCCGCGTCGCGCTGTTCACCACCTGCTACGGCAACCGCAACGAACCCGACCTCGACGTCGACCTCGTCAAGGTCTTCCAGCACAACGGCATCGAAGTCCGGCTCGTCGCGAAAGAAGAATGTTGTGGCATGCCCAAGCTCGAGCTGGGCGACCTCGAATCCGTTGCGCGCCACAAGGATGCGAACATTCCGCAGTTGATGAAAGTGATCCGCGACGGATACGACATCGTCGCGCCCATCCCGTCCTGCGTGCTGATGTTCAAGCAGGAGCTGCCGCTCATGTTCCCCGACGATGCGGACGTGCGAACGGTGCAGTCGCGCATCTTCGATCCGTTCGAATACCTGATGCTCCGCCATCGCGCGGGCCTGCTGAAAACCGATTTCAAGCAGTCGCTGGGCAAGGTGAGTTATCACGTTCCGTGTCACTTGCGCGTGCAGAACATCGGCCTGAAAACGCGTGACGTGCTCAAGCTCGTCCCCGATACAACCGTCGATGTGATCGAGCGCTGCTCCGGTCACAACGGCACTTACGCGGTGAAGAAGGAATTCCGGGCTGCGTCCGTGAAGATCGGCCGGCCGGTGATGACGCGGGTCGAAAACGCGCAGCCGGCGTACTACACGAGCGATTGCCCTATGGCCGGCCACCAGATCGAAAGCGGCATGAAAGATGCGAAGCCGCCGACGCACCCCCTGAAGCTGCTGCGCATCGCATACGGACTCTGAACATGCAGAAATTGAAGCCGAGCGATCTGTATTCCCTCGAGCAGTATTCCCGCGATCGCGCGGCGATTCGCGCGAAAGTGATGGAGCACAAACGGTCGCGCCAGGTGGGCGTCGGCCCGAACCTCATGTGGCTGTTCGAGGACCGCATCACCATTCAGTACCAGGTGCAGGAGATGTTGCGCGCGGAGCGCATCTTCGAGTCCGAGGGCATCGAGGATGAGCTCGGCGCGTACAACCCCCTCATTCCGGATGGCACCAACTGGAAGGTGACGCTGCTCATCGAGTTCCCCGACGAGAAAGAGCGCCGCATCCAGCTGACCCGCCTCAAAGGGGTCGAGGACCGATGCTGGGTGCAGGTGAAGGGACACGACAAGGTGTTCGCCATCGCGGACGAAGACCTCGAGCGCGAGAACGACGAGAAGACGTCGTCAGTTCATTTCCTGCGGTTTGAGCTGACGGGGGCGATGATTGCGAGCCTGAAGGGCGGGGCGGAGCTGTCGATTGGCGTGGATCACGAGAACTATCGCCATGAGGTCAACCCGGTGGCGGCTGCGGTTCAGGCGTCACTGAAGGGGGATTTGGGCTGATTGCGCTTGAAGAGGCGCTACCAGGGCTTTTAGAACAGCTATCCAAGAGCCGCGCGCCGTGCGTTTGAAGCGCCGATCGGAGAGGCGCTGCCGCCTCACCGCCGCGCGCGTCCTCGGCCGCGTCGCGGACTCGACACGCCCGACGCCTGCGACAACGCGAACTCCCAGTCCCCGATACCCGCCCCGCGCCACCGCTCCGACTGGCGACAACCCCGCACCGCGCAAATGCCGCGCCGCACGCCCCCCAAATCCGCGCCCGCCGCCGAGCCCCAACCCCCTCGCCACCCGCCTGAATCCCCAAAACCTCACCCACCCACCCTCTTTGACATTCCATGCCCCCCAACCCGCCTCTGCTATATTCCCCGCCCGCGTCTGACAGCGCGGACCTCTCTGCTTGCCCCTTTTCGTAAATAAATCAGAGCAATGAGCACGTCGTACACCGCGTCCGACATCGAAGTCCTGAGCGGCCTGGAGCCCGTGCGGCGCCGCCCCGGCATGTATACGCACACCTCGCGCCCGAACCATCTGGCGCACGAGGTGATCGACAACAGCGTCGACGAAGCATTGGCGGGACACGCCAAGGAAATCTCCGTCACGCTGTACAAGGACAATTCCCTCGAAGTGGTGGACGACGGCCGCGGCATGCCCGTGGACATCCACCCGAAGGAAAAAGTCAGCGGCGTCGAGTTGATCCTCACCCGCCTGCACGCGGGCGGTAAGTTCAGCGACAAGAATTACCAGTTCTCCGGCGGCCTGCATGGCGTCGGCGTGTCCGTGGTGAATGCGCTCTCCACGCACCTCGACACCCGCATCCGCCGCGGCGGCAAGGAATACAGCATCAGCTTCAAGGACGGCAAAGTCGCCGAGAAGCTGAAGGTCGTCGGCACCGTCGGCGCGCGCAACACGGGCACCACGGTGCACTTCTGGCCCGATCCGAAGTTTTTTGATTCGCCGAATTTCTCCGCGCCGCAGCTGAAACATGCGTTGAAGGCCAAGGCCGTGCTGTGCCCGGGCCTGCGCGTGAAGTTCTTCAACGAGCAAAACGGCGAGCGTGACGAGTGGTTCTTCTCCGGCGACCTCGGCGCGTATCTCATCGAGGAGATGGGCAAGGTCGATCGCATTCCCGCCGAACCGATCAGCGGCAAGAGCGAGCACGCGAACGACAACATCGATTACGCCATCGCCTGGGCGCCCGATGCCGAGAATTTCGTCAGCGAGAGCTACGTCAACCTGATCCCGACGACGGAAGGTGGCACGCACGTCAACGGCCTGCGCACTGGCCTTGCGTCGGCGATTCGGGATTTCTGCGAGTTCCGCAATCTCATTCCCCGTGGCATCAAGCTCACGCCGGAAGACATCTGGAACAAGGTCTGCTTCGTTCTCTCGATCAAGATCCAGGAACCGCAGTTCGCCGGCCAGATGAAAGAGCGCCTCGCTTCGCGCGACGCAGCTCCGCTCGTCGAAGCCTATGCGCGCGACTCCATGGCGCTGTGGCTGAACCGCCATCCGGATGCGGGCGAGAAGATCGCCCAGTTCGCCATCGAGAATGCGCAGGAGCGTGTGAAGGCTGCGCAGAAGGTGGTGCGCAAGCGCATCTCCGCCGGCCCTGCGTTGCCCGGCAAGCTCGCCGATTGTGTGAACCAGGATCCGAAGCGCAGCGAGCTGTTCCTCGTCGAGGGCGACTCTGCAGGTGGTTCTGCCAAGCAGGCACGCGATCGCGAGTTCCAGGCGATCATGCCCTTGCGCGGCAAGATCCTGAACACGTGGGAAGTGGATTCGCACGCGGTCGCGTCGTCCGAAGAAGTGCACAACATCAGCATCGCGCTCGGTGTCGAGCCCGGTTCGCCCGACCTGACCCAGCTCCGATACAACAAGATCTGCATCCTCGCGGACGCCGACTCCGACGGCCAGCACATCGCGACACTCCTGTGCGCGCTGTTCCTGCGCCACTTCCGCCCGCTCGTGGTGAGCGGACACATCTACGTCGCCATGCCGCCGCTGTATCGCATCGACGCCGGCAAAGAAGTGTTCTACGCGCTGGACGACGCCGAGCGCGAGTCCGTGCTGAAGAAAATCGAAGCCAAGAACTCCCGCACCAAGCCGAGCGTCACCCGCTTCAAAGGCCTGGGCGAAATGAATCCCTCCCAGCTCCGCGAAACCACGATCGACCCATCCACGCGCCGTCTCGTGCAACTCACCATCGACGCCAAGGACGACACCGATCAGCTCATGGACAAGCTGCTCGCGAAGAAACGCGCGTCCGACAGACGCGAGTGGCTCGAAGAGAAGGGCAATCTCGCGGACGTACAGGTTTGACGTGCTGAACGACGCGCATAACGCGGACAGCGTCAGCAATCCCTACCGCGTGAGCAGAGCCGCCACCAGCGCCAACTACGCGCGCGCGACGCGACACCCCCAAAGGCAGGGGTGGCCTCAAAGGGTTCTGGGTTGGCACGTCAAAATGCAGGGATGCATTTTGCCGAGGCCCCGAGGGACCGGTCTTACGGCCGGTGCCAACCCAGAACCCTTCGAGGGCGCCCCTGCGTGCGACGCAATCCGCGCGAGCAGCCTGACTTTGAGGCGCCCTGCGTGCGACGCAATCCGCGCGAGCAGCCTGACTTTGAGGCTCCCTGCGTGCGACGCAGTCCGCACGGGCAGCGCACGCGCCAACGCTCTGAACGAGTAAGAGAATGGACGACCAAGAACTCAACTTCGAAGGCATCGAAAAGCAACCGCTTCGAGTCTTCACCGAAAAAGCGTACCTCGACTACTCGATGTACGTGATCCTCGACCGCGCGCTGCCCGCGCTGGGCGACGGCCTCAAGCCCGTCCAACGCCGCATCATCTACGCGATGAGCGAGCTGGGCCTCGCGTCGGTCAACAAACACAAGAAGTCGGCACGAACCGTCGGCGACGTCATCGGCAAATACCATCCGCATGGCGACAGCGCCTGCTACGAAGCGATGGTGCTGATGGCGCAGCCGTTCGCGTATCGCTATCCCATCGTAGACGGCCAGGGAAACTGGGGTTCGCAGGACGATCCGAAGTCGTTCGCGGCCATGCGCTACACGGAGTCGAAGCTCACCAAGTACGCTGAAGTGCTGCTGAGCGAGCTCGCGCACGGCACCGTCGATTGGCAGCCGAACTTCGATGGCTCGATGGACGAACCCGTGATTCTGCCGGCGCGCCTGCCGAACCTGCTTCTGAACGGCACGTCCGGCATCGCGGTCGGCATGGCAACGGACATTCCGCCGCACAACCTGCGCGAAGTCGCGAACGCCTGCGTTCACCTGCTCGAAGAGCCGGACGCGACCACGAAGCAGCTGATGAAGTTCGTGAAGGGCCCGGACCTTCCGACCGGCGCCGAGATCGTCTCGCCGCGTTCGGATCTCGTGGAGATCTACGAAAAGGGCGTCGGCAGCTTCAAGGCGCGCGCCACGTACGAAATTGAAGACGGTAACGCCGTCATCACGCAGCTGCCGTTCCAGGTTTCGGGCGGCAAGATCCAGGAGCAGGTGGCCGAGCAGATTCGCGCGAAGAAGCTTCCGATGGTGGAAGACATTCGTGACGAGTCGGACCATGAGAATCCGACGCGCCTCGTGATCGTGCCGCGCTCCAATCGCGTGGACATGGTGGAGGTGATGAACCACCTCTTCGCCACGACGGATCTCGAGCGCAACTATCGCGTCAACCTCAACATCATCGGGCTCGATGGCCGCCCGAAGGTGATGGGGCTGAAAGAGATCCTGTCGAGCTGGCTCGAGTTCCGCATCGGCACGGTCACGCGCCGCCTGCAGCATCGGCTGGACAAGGTCACGCGCCGGCTGCACATCCTCGAAGGCCTGATCGCGGTCTATCTGAATCTCGACGAGGTGATCCGCATCATCCGTCGCGAGGACGAGCCGAAGCCCGTCCTCATGAAGCGCTTCAAGCTGTCCGAGGAGCAGACCGAGTTCATCCTCGAGACCAAGCTGCGTCACCTCGCGAAGCTCGAAGAGATGAAGATCCGCGAGGAGCAGAAGGAGCTGGCGCTGGAGCGCGACGAGCTCGAAGCGCTCCTCAAGAGCAAGGCGAAGCTGCAGAAGCTCGTCGGCAAGGAAATCGCCGCGGACGCGGAGAAATACGGCGACGACCGCCGCACCAAGATCATCGAGCGCGAAGCCGCGGTCGCGATCGACGAAACCTCGCTGATTGCGAACGAGCCGGTGACCGTCGTGTTGTCGACGGGCGGTTTCGTGCGCTCCGCGAAGGGGCACGAGATCGATCCGCGCACGCTGTCTTACAAGACGGGCGATGCGTATCAGGGCGTCGCGCGCGGCAAGAGCCTGCAGAACGCGATTTTCGTCGACACGACGGGCCGCACGTACACGCTGCCGGCGCATTCGTTGCCGTCTGCGCGTGGCAATGGTGAGCCGCTGTCGGGTCGCCTGAATCCGCCGGATGGTTCGCGCTTCGTCGGCGTGATCATGGGCGAGCCGGAAGACTTGTGGTTGCTCGCGAGCGATGCGGGCTACGGCTTCACCGTGCGCTTAAAGGAGTTGATCACCGATCGCCGCGCGGGTAAGAGCGTGTTGAACGTGCCGGAAGGCTCTGTCGTCCTGCCGCCCGCGTTCGTCGCTTCGCCGGATTCGCTGGTGTGCGCGGTGAACAGCGAAGGCAAGATGCTCGCGTTCAAGGTGCAGGATCTGCCCGAGATGCCGAAGGGCAAGGGCAACAAGATTTTCGACATTCCGTCCAAGAAGGCCGCGGCCCGCGAAGAAATGCTCACGGCGATTGCCGTGGTGCCTCCGAACGGCAAGCTGGTGCTGTACTCCGGCGAGAAGACCAAGACGCTCGACTGGTCCGAGATCAAGGAGTTCAAGGGCCAGCGCGCGCAACGCGGCGCCGTGCTGATGCGCGGCTGGCGCGAGATCGAGCGGCTCGAAGGCGTGCCGCCGGTGCCGAAGGGCGAGTAGCCCGGGAGCTCACACCGGGCGGGGTGTCATTGCTGAAAGGTAAAGCGATGCGACGACAGACACCCCGAATGACGACCCAGGCTTCTGGCGGTTCAGCCAACGTGGTGATGCCACGTTGGCCGGTGACCGCTGCTGCGCGCAGCTACAGAGGCGTCGGGTGGGTTCGCGGCGCGTTTGCTGCTGGCCTCACGGCGCTGCTCGTGGGCTGCGCGGCGCAGCCGGCGAAAGACGCCGACGCAGGCGCCGAAAGCTCTGGCGGCGGCGCGCCGACGAGCGGCGCTTCAGCGAGCGGCACTTCAGCGAGCGGCACTTCAACGAGCGACGCGTCGGCGACCTCCAGGTCGAGCGCTGGCGCCAAGTCCGCAGCCGGTGCGAAACCCTCTGCGCCGAAAGAACCCGCTCCGCTGATGCGTCCCTGGACGACGCCAGCCGATCCATACCCTTCTACCTATAAGCCGCCGCTGAGCCCACCGACCCTCATCAAGGGCGCCACCGTGCTCACGGGCATTGGCACAAAGCTCGACAACGCTGACGTGCTCGTCGTCGATGGTCATATCTCCGCAGTCGGCACTGGGCTGCAGGCGCCAAGCGGAGCGCGCGTGATCGATGCGAAAGGCCGCTGGGTGACGCCCGGCCTCATCGACATTCACTCGCACCTCGGCGTTTATCCAAGTCCCGGGATGAACGGCACCTCTGATGGCAATGAAGCCACCGCACCTGTCACCGCGAATGTGTGGGCGGAGCATTCCGTTCATCCGCAGGACCCGGGTTTCACCACAGCGCTGGCCGGCGGAATTACGACGCTGCAGATTCTGCCGGGCTCGGCGAACCTGATCGGCGGCCGTTCGGTCGTGCTCAAGAACGTCTATTCCGTCACCACACAGGGAATGAAATTTCCCGGCGCGCCTTACGGTTTGAAAATGGCCTGCGGAGAAAATCCGAAGCGCGTCTATGGCGGCAAGAACCAGACACCGCAGACGGACATGGCGAACATGGCCGGCTATCGCGCTCAATGGCTCGAAGCCACCGAATATCTGCGCGACTACCAGGCTTACGAACAGAAGCGTCAGGCCGGAGACAAAGACGCCAAGCCGCCGAAGCGCGACCTGCGACTCGATACGCTGTCCGGTGTGCTGAAGGGCGACATCCTCGTGCAGATGCATTGCTATCGTGCCGAAGAGATGGCGGCCGTGATCGATATGTCGAAGGAGTTCGGCTATCACGTTGCCGCGTTCCATCACGGCGTCGAGGCGTACAAGATCGCGAACCTGCTGGCCGACAACGGCATCTGCGGCGCGCTGTGGGCGGACTGGTGGGGCTTCAAGATGGAAGCGTTCGACGCCATCGAAGAGAACATCGCGTTCGTCGACGCTGCGAAGAACGGTTGCGCGATCGTGCACTCGGATTCGGAAGAGGGCATCCAGCGCCTGAATCAGGAAGCCGCGAAGGCAATGACGTCGGGTAGGCGCGTCGGCCTCAATATCGCGCCGGAGCATGCGATCCAGTGGGTGACGTCGAATCCCGCCAAAGCGATGGGCATTCTCGACAAGACCGGCACGCTCGAGGTCGGGAAGATGGGTGACGTGGTGGTGTGGAACGGCACGCCGTTCAGCGTGTACGCGCTCGCAGATCAGGTTTTGATCGATGGCGCGCTCGTGTATGACCGCGCGAACCCGCCACCGAAACCGCGAATCGATTTTCTGCTGGGTCTGCCGTCGGGGGTGACGCCATGAAAGCGCTGATCACAACGCGCGCAGCGGACGCTTGCGCAGAGGACGCTTGCGCAAAACACACCATGACGCTCGCTGCCGCCGCTCTGTTCGCTCTGGTCGCTGCTACGACTGCGCTGGCGCAGACGGCGCAAACACCGCGAACGACCGACGTCCTCATCCACGGTGCCCGCGTCTTCACGATGACGTCGAAGGGAACGTTGGACAACGCCGATGTGATCATCCGCAACGGAAAGGTCGCAGCTGTGGGGGCAAACCTCACTGCGCCCGCTGGCGCAACGACAATCGAAGCGAACGGTCGCGCCCTTACGCCCGGCATCTTCGGCGGCCTCACCACGCTCGGCCTCGAAGAAGTTCAGGCCGAGGCAACTACTCGCGACGCCAATCTCGTCGACACGATGCCCCTGCACGAAATGCAGTTCCGGCCCGAGTTCGACCCGACATCGACGTTCAACCCGCGTTCCGTGGCCGTGCCTGTCGCGCGCGTTGCAGGCATTACCTGGACGGTGCTGCGCCCGAGCGGCGGAACGATCCTCACCGGCCAGGGATCCGCCGTTACGCTCGATGGCCGCTTTGACGCCGCGCTCGACGGCAGCCGATCGCTGTTCGTGAGGTTGGGCGGCGACTCGGTGAACATCTCCGGCGGCAGTCGCGCCTCGCAATTCATGCTGCTCGATCAGGCGGTGCGCGAGACGCGCAATCCCGCGGCGAATACTGTAAATCCGCTGCTTCATCAGGCAGGGCGCGATGCGCTCAAGCGCTATCTCGCTGGCGGCCGTGTGGTGTTCGAAGCCGATCGCGCGGTCGATATTCGCCAAGTGCTCGCGTTCGCGCAGGCCAACGGCATGAAGCCTGTAATCGCCGGCGGTGCAGAAGCTTGGGTCGTCGCTGAGGATCTCGCGCGCGCGAAAGTGCCCGTGCTGCTCGATCCTTTGGTGAACCTGCCCGCCAATTTCGACAAGATCGCCGCGCGTGCCGACAACGCAGCGTTGCTCAATGCGGCCGGCGTCAAAGTGGCGTTCCTGCTCGAAGAAGACCCGACTCAGCGTGCGCGTCGCATTCGTCAGGTCGCCGGAAATGCCGCCGCTCACGGCTTGCCGCGCGATGTGGCGCTGGCGGCGATCACTTCAACTCCGGCGGAAATTTTCGGGCTCGCGGTCACTCGCGGTCACATCGCGGCGGGCCAGTCCGCTGACCTCGTGCTGTGGTCAGGCGATCCGCTCGAAGTGACGACGCTCGCTGAGCAAGTGTGGATTGCGGGCCGCGCGATCGGGCTGACGTCGCGCCAGACCGAGCTGCGCGACCGCTATCTCGAGAGAATCCGCACGCAACAGGCCCGCTGAAGCGCGGGCCGTTCGGCTCACCGCTCCGCGCGCAGCACGACCTCTTCCGGCGCGTTGATGAAGTAGCCCTGGATGAACTGCACACCCAGCTGCCACAACACCGCCATCGTGTTCGCGTTCTCGACGCGTTCCGCGATGGTCTGCACCTTGCGCTTGTCGGCCGCTTCCACGAAGGCGCGCACTTTCGCCTGCGCGTCCGCATCGGCGGCCAGGCTCTGCACGATCGCGCCGTCGATCTTCACGAAATCCAGCGGGAACGTGGTGAGCATGCCCATCGGATCACGGCCCGATCCGAACGCGTCGAGCGCGAAACGGAAGCCGCGCTGCCGCAGGCTGCGCGCGAGATTCGTCGCCTCGTTGATCTGACTCGCCGCGATCGCCTCGGGAATCTGGAAACACAGGCGCTGCGGATCCGCGCGGCTCGCGCGAATGTGGTTGTCGAGCCAGTCCAGGAACGAGCCATCCCGCACCGTGTCTTTCGACATGCGCACGAACAGGCAGCCCGGCTTTCTCTGCGCCGCGAACGACAGCGATGCGCCTACGACCCAGCGATCGATGTTCTTCAGCAGGTCGTTGCGCTCGGCGGCGGCCATGAATTCGGCCGGCAACACTTCCTTGCCCTGGGCGTCGATCATGCGCACGAGCACGTCGAACATGCCGAGGTCGTCGCCCTGCAGGCTCGCCACCGGCTGCTGCACGAGCCGGAAGCGGTTCTCCATGAGCGCCGCCTTGATGTGCTTGACCCACACGGTGTCATACGACTTCACGCGCTGGTCGTTGTCCGCCTTGTCGGACGTGACGGCCTGGTTGCCGCCGCGACCGCGGCCCTTGCGACACGCATCGACCGCGTCCGCAATGCTCGCGTCGAGATTCGCGCCGCTCGGCGTGACGACGCTGAGGCCGACGGTGCAGGTGAGGTTCATCGACTTCGTGCCGATGCGCACGACCTGCTTCGCGCACTTCGCGATAAGCTGTTCGCTCCACGCTTCGACGTCGCGTTCGTTACCGCGTTCGAGCAGCACGAGGAAGCTCACGCCGCCGAAACGGCCGGCGATGTCCTTCGCGTTCAGGTGCGACTGGAGCACTTTCGAAAATTCGATGAGCACTTCTTCGCTGCCCGCCGCGCCGACATCCTTTTCGATCTCGGCGAACTTGTCGGGCTTCACCAGCGCGAAGTAGCGCACGCCGCCGGGCGCCGGCGTTTTCAGGCGCTCGGTGAGCGCGTCGAGCAACGGACGGCGATAGAGAAAACCGGTTGAAGGATCGCGACGGACCGCGTCCGCCAGGTCGTCCGCGAGTCCGCTCGCATCGCGCGGGCGCGCTGGCACCACCATGCGCACGCACGGGTCGCCATCATGCTCGCCCGGCGTGAGCACCAATTCCATTGGCAGCACGGTGCCATCCGAGAGCACGGCGTTGAGCTGCAGCGTGTGATCGCTCCAGCGGCCCTGCAAACACGCGGCAAGCGCGCCTTTCAGCGCGGCGTGCTTCGACTCTTCGAACAGATCCATGATCGGCTGGCCGACCAGCCCGTCCGCGGCCACGATGCCGAACAGCTCGAGCCACGACGGATTCGCGTCGACGATGATGCCTTCCTGCACCTGAACGATCGCATCGTTCGAACGCTCCAGCACGGTCTCGAGCTGGCGCCGCGCATCGCGCGCGGACTTGAGTGTGGTTTCGAGTGCGCGCTCCAGCCGGAACGAGCGCAGCTCGCGGCCCATCACGGCCTGCAAGCGCGCGGCACTGTTGAGCGACACGAAGTCGCGCGCGCCGTGAGCCATGGCCACGGCAATGCGGCTCTCGTCGAAATGGTCGCCGACGACAATGAGTGGCACCGAAGGAGCGAGCTGGTCGCGCACGGACGCTGCGCCAGCGAGCTCGTCGCCGCCGCTATCCACGAATAGCAACAACTCGGGATTCAGCTGGGCGAGCGCATCCCCCAGGTCGCGAAGCGAAGGAATCCAGGTGCAATGAACGGGATGTCCTGCACGACGCAGGATGCTATTGATCTGCTCTACCGGATCGCGCGCCGTGCTCAGAACGATGAGCGGGACTGCGTTCTGCTCGGTCAACGTGAACTCCATCACATGCCTGGACTTTAGACCCGCGAATTCTATCCCGCATGGCGAGTCGTGCGCTTGCGACGCCGCTCATTTTGAAATCAAGCGGGGCGACAGGCTGACCTTTGCCGGGGCGCCTTCCACCTCGCGCACCAAACGTGGGACGAGGTAACCCGGCAGGCTCGCGGCCAGCTCACCGGCGATGTCCCGTGCCCGCTCCTCGGGCAGATCGAAATGCGCGGCGCCCGCCACGCGATCGAGCACATGGAGGTAATAAGGCAGTACGCCTGCATCGAAAAGGGCACGGGACAATGTGATGAGCGTGCTCGCGTCGTCGTTGATTCCTTTCAGGAGCACTGTCTGGTTGAGCAGGGTGACGCCGTGAGCGCGCAGCCGAGCGCAGGCTTCACGAACGGAATCGTCGATCTCGTTCGCGTGATTGGTATGCAGCACGAACACTACGGGCCACGGCAGCCGCTTGAGCCAAGCGATGAGGCCCGCGTCGACACGCGAAGGCAGGACTACTGGCTGCCGTGTGTGCAGACGAAGCCGACGGACGTGAGGGATTCTCGCCAGCGCGTCTGTCAGCGAGGTGAGGCGCGAGTCCCCGAGCGACAGCGGGTCGCCGCCGCTGAGGATGATTTCTTCGAGCGACGGGTCGCTGGCAATGGCGTCGAGCGCTTCGTGGAAGCGCGCGCCGTCGCCGGCCTGCGCCGCGTAGTCGAATTCGCGTCGAAAGCAGTAGCGGCAGTGAATGGCACAGGCCGAGGTTGTGATCAGTAGGGCGCGGCCGCGGTATTTCTGGAGCAGGCCGGGGGCTCGGCGGGCCGCCTGATCGCCGACGGGGTCTGGGCCGTAGTCGGCAACCACCTCGTTTTCAGCGGCGAGCGGCAGCACCTGGCGGAGCAGAGGATCGCTCGCGTCCCCATGGCGCATGCGCGCCACATAGCCGAGCGGCACGCGCAGCCCGAATTTTGCGGCCGCCGCGCGGGCTGCCGGAATCAGCGCAGGGTCCAAGCCCAGGGCGTTTACGAGCGTTTCCGCCGACGTAACGGCTTGAGCCATCTCGGTTTGCCAGCGCACCGGATCCGGGTGGCGGGGGGTAAGGGATGCCGTTATCATGCGCGGCCTTTCACGGGCTGCGCCCGGGGTTCAACAGGGTCGCGGCGGCCCTGTACAGATAGCGGCGCGAGGCGCGCCGGTGAAAGCCCGGCATTCTGCAGCTCTTATCGAGAGAATCAAATATGGCGAGCTACTCGACCAGCGAAATTCGCGGTGGCATGAAAGTTCTGATCGAAGGCGAGCCGTACGCGATCGTCGAGAACGAATTCGTGAAGCCGGGCAAGGGGCAGGCCTTCAACCGCATCAAGATCCGCAACCTCAAGACCGGCCGCACCGTCGAGCGCACGTGGAAGTCGGGCGACACCATCGAGGCCGCGGACGTCGTCGATACCGACATGCAATACCTGTATGCGGACGGTGATTTCTTCATTTTCATGGTGCCCGAGAGCTTCGAGCAGTACACCGCAAGCAAGGCTGCGGTGGGCGACAACGCTCAGTGGCTCAAAGATGGCGTCGTCTGCGTCGTCACGCTGTGGAACGGTGAGCCGCTGCTCGTCACGCCGCCGCCGCACATCGAGCTGAAGGTGATCGAGACGGATCCGGGCGTGCGCGGCGATACGGCGACCGGCGGGCAGAAGCCTGCGAAGATGGAAACGGGCGCCGTGGTGCGCGTGCCGTTGTTCATCAACGAAGGCGATATCCTGCGCATCGATACGCGAACCGGGGATTACCTGTCGCGCGCGAAGAACTGATTGGGTGAGCGGAGGGCTTTTGAAGAGGCCCTCGAGCGCCGGCGGCGCGGTCAGTTCGACACCGCCGCGCGAGCTCGCCCCGCGCTCCGAACGTCTCAGTAATTCACGCTCTTCATGAAGATCGTCGCGAGCGCTTCCAGTCCGCGGCGATCGTCTTCGTCGAAGCGCGCGAGCTTCGGACTATCCAGGTCGAGCACGCCCAGCAGATAGTCGCCTTCCGTGCGCGCACTCCGCCCCATCAGCGGAATCACAATCTCTGAGCGGGAAGCCGCGTCACACGCAATGTGCCCCGGAAACGCGTGCACATCCGGCACGACGATCGTTTTCCGTTCGGCAGCAGATGTTCCGCAGACCCCTTTGCCAAGCGGAATGTGCACGCATGCGGGCTTTCCTTGAAACGGCCCGACGATCAGCTCCTTCCCGCGCAGAAGATACACGCCGCACCAGTTGAGATCCGGCAGCGCGTGATAGATCAGCGACGTCGCATTGGCCGCGTTCGCGATCAGGTCGTGCTCACCGGCGAGCAGCCCTTCGAGCTCCCGCGCCAGCGACGCATAGTCCGCGGCCTTGTTCTTGAACTCGTAGCGAGCGCTTTCGTGACTCATCGGTGATCAGGCCCGTTCGATAGGGAAGGGAAGCACGGCGTCGATTGTGCCTGCGCCCGCGGCGATCATCACCAGCCGGTCGAAACCGACGGCCACCCCCGAGCATTCGGGTAACCCGGCCTCGAGCGCCGCCAGCAGGAATTCGTCCATCTTGTCTGCGGGCAGGCCACGACGGCGGCGGTCTGCAAGATCCTGCTCGAATCGGCTGCGTTGTTCGCTGGCCGAGGCCAGCTCATGGAAGCCGTTGGCGAGCTCCATGCCCTGGCAATACAGCTCGAATCGAAGGGCGCAGCGCGGGTCGTGTGGATCGAGACGCGCGAGCGCCGCCTGGGACGCCGGGTATCGATGCACGAAGGTGAGCGCGTTCTGGCCCAGCATCGGGCCGATTTTCGCGCCCATGAGCAGGTCCAGCAGCTCATCGCGCTCGCCGGGCGTGCTCACCCGAGCAGCGATCTCGTGGATGTCTGTGGCGTCGCGAGGATCGCGCGCTGGCGTCGGCGCCGCGGTCGGTGCCGATGCCGATGCCGATCCTGATGCTGCAGTGGTCTTCGCAAACGCCGGCTTCTGCGCAGTGCCGCTTGGGCGCGTGGCCTGCGGCACGAATCCCAGGTCCCGCGCGGCTTCGCGCAGGATTTCGAGCGGCGCCGTGAACGGATCGAGATTCATCGTCCGCTGGAACGCTTCGCCATAAGTGATGCGCTCACTGCGCATCGGCGCGGCCACGACACCGAGCACCTGACGCGCGAGCGCCTCCACTTCGTCCATCAGTTCTTCGAGCGTGAAGCCGAGCCGGTACCACTCGATGAGCGTGAATTCCGCGTTGTGCTGGCGGCCGCGTTCCAGGCCTCGGACGACGTGGCAGATCTGGTAGATGTCGCCGCTGCCACTGGCGAGCAGGCGTTTCATCGCGAACTCGGGCGAGGTGTGGAGGTAGAAACGGCCGGGGGCGTCGGGGAAGCGGACTTCGGCGGAGTGGATGTGGACGTCCGTGACGGGAGCGTTCACTACCACGGGCGTATCGACTTCCATGACCGAGCGGGTGGCGAAGAAGGCGCGGATTTCGGCGAGCGCTTCGGCGCGGCGGGCGAGTACAGCTCTCGTTGCGGTGGGGCGCCAGTTTTTGCGGTCGGCTGTCACGTTTGCGTTGCTGGGAGCTGGAGGGGAAGCCCTCAATCGCGGGGCGGCTGAGAGGGCAGCCGAAGACATCAAGCTAAAAAACTACCTCGCAATTTTCGCCAGCGGTTCACCCATGCAAATCGTCTTCATCGATTTGCACTCCGGCAACCAGCTCGTTGTGCCGGGCGGCAGGACCAGCACCACCGTCGATCCCATGTTGAACCTTCCCATCTCGTCGCCCTGCCGGGTGAACAAGGCTGCCTTCACTCCTTCCACCGGAAGCTCCAGCGGTTCGCGCGGACGGCGAGGGGTGATGTCCCCGTGCCAGATCGTCGTCATGCTGCCGACGAAGAGCGCGCCAACGAGCACCATCACATAGCTCAGGCCGTTGTCTTCGAACACACAAACCACGCGCTCGTTGCGTGCGAAGAGCCGATCAACAGCCGCCGCCGTGGTGGCATTTACGCTGAAGAGATCGCCGGGTATGTACCAAGCCGCGCGCAAAGTGCCATCGAGCGGCATGTGAATGCGGTGATAGTTGTACGGCGCCAGATAAAGCGTGGCGAATGCTCCACCGCGAAATTGCGCCGTCCAGTCACTGGGCCGCGCCAGCAGCGCTTCGAGCGAATAGTGCCGGCCCTTGGCCTGGATGATCTGGTTGCCGTCGATGGCGCCGATCTGCGCGATGGTGCCGTCGACTGGCGAGATCAGCGTGCGCGGATCGCGCGTGAAAGGCCGTGCTTCCGGCTTCAGCGGACGCGTGAAGAACTCGTTGAAGCTCGCGTACGCCAGCGGGTTTGGCTCGATCGCATCGCGCATGTCCGGGTTGAAGCCGCGCATGAAGTTGCTGATGAGCGCGTTCTTGATCGCCGGCGAGCGGCTGCGCGTCGCCTTGTACACCACGCTAGTGAGCAGATGCTGAGGCATCACATGCTGAAGCCCTACGAACAGCTTTTGCCCGAGGGAGGGCGAGGGCGGAACGCTCACCGCAGGAAGGGCGGAATCATCGCGTGTGCTCATGTCGTCGCCTGGCCGCCGAGGCGATCGGCGACGTTGTGAAGATCCGCTGCGAGGTTTTTCACCTCGAACGGTGGAGTGAATAGCGCGACACGCTCGCCATCGCCATTCAGCAGGAATACCGCGGCCGAGTGATCGACCGTGTAATCCCCGCCGGCCAGCTCGATTTTTTCCACGGCGACGCCGAATTCCTTCGAAAAGCTCGTGAGGTCTTCGGGCTTGCCCGTGACGGCGCCAAAGTCGGGATTGAATGCGTGGACGTAACGCTCCAGCTGCTCGGGTGTATCCCGCTGCGGGTCGACGCTCACGAGCAGCACTTTCAGGTTCGGCACGTTCGCGGCCTTGGTCACCTGGGCCAGTTTCGCGAGCGTCGTCGGGCACACATCCGGGCAGTGGGTGAAACCGAAGAAGACCAGCGTCGGATGCCCTTTCAAGCTCTGCGGTGTGAAGGGCTGCCCCGCCTGGTCGACGAGGGAGAAGGGCGACAACGGCCGAGGCTGCGGAAGCCACGTGCCGCTTGTAAGCTGAGGGGCTTGGTCGCTGGTGCGCTTGGCGACCCAGACGCCCGCGCCGGCGGCGATCACGGCGAGCACAATCCAGATCCAGGTTGATGATTTCGACATGAGTGAAGTATCCCATACCCACGTGGGCCGTAAGTCCGGAAGAGGGCGACGGCGCGCGAAGAGCACCGCTGGTAAGGCTGACGATCGCGCAGGCGCGGCGTCGAGGCGAAGCGTTACGCCGCGCGCGCCCTCGAAGGCTGCGAAGCGCCCTGCGGTCAAAGTCACCGTGCGCGCGCTCATCGAGCGCGGCGCGAAGCGTCTCGACAAGGCCGGAGTGTTCTTCGGCCACGGCACCGACAACGCGTGGGATGACGCTGCCGCGCTCGTGTGGCATGCATTGCGGCTGCCAGACAAAGTCACGCCGCGTACCTATGAGCGCGCGGTGACGCCCACGGGTCAGGCCAAGGTCGGCGCGCTCATCGAAAGGCGCATCCGCGAGCGCATTCCGGCCGTCTATCTCACCGGAGAAACCTGGTTCGCGGGCCTGCCCTTCACGGTGGATCCGCGCGTTCTGATTCCCCGCTCGCCCATCGCAGAGCTCATCGAGCAGCACTTCGAACCGTGGATCGACGCGAGTCGCGTGAAGAGCATCGTGGACATCGGCACCGGCTCGGGCTGCATCGCTATCGCCTGCGCCGTGGCCTTTCCGAAGGCGAAAGTCGATGCAGCAGACATCTCGCCGGAAGCGCTCGACGTGGCGCGCGCGAACGTGCAGCGGCATCGATTGGCCCGTCGCGTCCGGCTCGTGCAGTCGGACCATTTCAGCGGACTGGCAGGGAAGACCTACGATATCATCGTGAGCAATCCGCCTTATGTGGGCGCGCAGGAGATGCGGAGCCTGCCGCCCGAATATGGCCACGAGCCGCGTCTGGCGCTTGCCGCGGGTCGATCGGGCCTCGATTCTGTCCGGGCGATTCTGGAGGCAGCGAGCCGCCATCTGCGACCAGGCGGTGTGCTCGTCGTGGAGGTGGGCAATACCGAAGCAGCGGTGCGCCGCGCGTTCCCGAAGCTGCCATTCACCTGGCTCGAATTCGAGCGCGGCGGTGGCGGAGTGTTTTTGTTGACGGCGGAACAACTGAATGTCCGGCAATAGCATTGGCAAGCTCTTCACGGTCACCACCTTCGGCGAAAGCCACGGGCCCGCGCTCGGCTGCATCGTCGATGGCTGTCCGCCGGGGCTCGAGCTCTCCGAGGCCGACCTGCAGGGCGACGTGAATCGTCGTCGTACCGGCACCTCGCACTTCGTGAGCCAGCGGCGTGAAACTGATGCGGTGCGCATCCTCTCCGGCGTGTTCGAGGGCAAAACCACCGGCACGCCCATCGGCATCCTCATCGAGAACACCGACCAGCGTTCGCGCGACTACGAGAAGATCAAAGACCGCTTTCGCCCCGGGCACGCGGACTACACCTACCAGCAGAAATACGGTTTCCGCGACTATCGCGGCGGTGGCCGCTCTTCCGCGCGCGAAACGGTGATGCGCGTGGCTGCCGGCGCCATCGCCCGCAAATATCTCGCGCAGCGGCTGGGCGTGAACATCTACGGTTACCTGAGCAAGATCGGCGCGCTTACGCTCGAGCCCGTGCAGCCTTCGTTCGCGTATGAGAATCCGTTCTTCTGCCCCGATCCCGCTCGCGTGAAAGAGTTGGAAGACCTGGTCTGGAAGATCCGCGAAGAAGGCGATTCGATCGGCGCGCGCGTCACCGTGGTTGCCGCCGGGGTTCCGCCCGGGCTCGGTGAACCGGTGTTCGATCGGCTGGATGCGGACATTGCTTACGCGATGATGAGCATCAACGCGGTAAAAGCCGTGGAGCTGGGTGCGGGCACGCGCGCGGTGGAGCAGAAGGGCAGCGAGCATCGAGATGCGCTGACGCCGCAGGGCTTCAAGAGCAACAATGCGGGCGGCGTGCTCGGGGGCATTTCATCGGGCCAGGACGTGGTGGTGCACGTTTCGCTGAAGCCCACGTCCAGCATCACGGTGCCGGGCGAAACGATCAATCTCGCCGGAGAGAAAGTCGAGGTCGTGACGACCGGCCGTCATGACCCCTGCGTCGGCTTGCGCGCGACGCCCATTGCGGAAGCCATGCTGGCCATCGTACTCATGGATCACTACCTGCGACATCGAGGCCAGAACGCCGACGTGCACTCTTCAACTCCCCAGATCGAAAGCCAGGCGACGAAACACCCATGAACGAGACCCGCTCATTCCGCATTGCCGTGGTCGGCGCCACCGGGCTCGTCGGCGAAACCATGATTCGCGTGCTCGAAGAGCGTAACTTCCCGGTCGCGGAGCTGTTTCCGCTCGCGAGCAACCGTTCGCTCGGCAAGACCGTGTTGTTCCGGAACAAGGAATATCCGGTCGACGATCTCGCGGAGTTCGACTTCAGCAAGGCCGACATCGCGCTGTTTTCCGCAGGGGCCGAGGTCTCGCGGGAATTCGCGCCGAAGGCGGCCGCGGCGGGCTGCATCGTCATCGACAACACGTCGGAGTTCCGCTACCAGGACGACATTCCGCTCGTCGTGCCCGAGGTGAATCCCGGCGCGCTCGCGCACTACAAGAATCGCAACATCATCGCGAACCCGAACTGTTCGACCATCCAGATGCTCGTGGCGCTCAAGCCGATTCACGATGCAGTCGGCATCGAGCGCATCAACGTGGCGACCTATCAGTCCGTGTCCGGCGCCGGCAAGGAAGCGGTGGACGAGCTCGCCCAGCAGAGCGTCGCGCTGATGAACGGGCAGGGCGCGGTCAAGCCGCGGGTCATCGCGAAGCAGATCGCCTTCAACGTGGTGCCGCAAATCGACAAGTTCGAGGAGAACGGCTACACCAAGGAAGAGATGAAGATGGTGTGGGAGACCCAGAAGATCATGGAGGACCCCACCATTCGCGTAAACGCCACTGCGGTACGCGTGCCGGTGTTCTTCGGCCACTCCGAGGCCGTGCATATCGAGACGCGCAAGAAGATCACGGCGGCCGAGGCGCGTGCGCTGCTGAAAAAAGCGCCAGGCGTCACAGTTCTGGACGAGCGCAAGCCGGGCGGGTATCCCACCGCCGCTACCGAAGCGGCGAACCGCGACACAGTTTATGTCGGGCGAATCCGTGAAGATATTTCCACTGATCGTGGACTTAATCTTTGGGTGGTGTCGGACAACGTCCGCAAGGGCGCTGCCACGAACAGCGTGCAGATCGCGGAGATTATGGTACGTGACTACATTTGAGCTACACTGCCGCCCAAATTTGCGTTGGCTCGTGGAATGCTGTCTACGCAACTGATTTCTAAAAGATATTTATCGATGGTCTTGCCCCGCGGGGTGTGCTGATGGTCGCCAAATCGGTCAAGTGGGCGCTGGCCTCGCTCGTCGTTTTTCCGCCTGCCGCGTTCGCGCTCGGGCTGGGCGATGTGCGCCTGCTGTCTTCCCTGAATGCGCCGCTGGATGCGGAGATCGAGCTCGTGGGCGCGACGCCCGAAGAGCTGGCGAATCTCAAAGCCCAGCTGGCCTCCAAGGACATCTTCGCCCGCAACGGCCTCGATTGGCCCGTGGGCGTGGGCAATATCTCGTTCACACCGCAAAAGACTGCGGACGGCCGCTCCGTGCTGCGCATGCGCTCGACGCAGGCGGTGACCGATCCGTTCCTCACACTGCTGGTCGAAGTGGATTCGCTTCGTAACCACACTGTGCGTGAATACACCCTGTTGCTCGATCCACCGGTGTTCGCGCCGGGTGAACAGCAGAACGCGCCTGTTGCGGCGCCAGCCACCGGGGCTGGCACGCGTGAAGGTGCCATCGCTCGCCAAACGGCGCCTTCGCGTGCCGAGCAGAGCCGCACGTCGGAGCCTTCTTCGAGCGTCGGTGCTTCGTCGCCGCGCGCATCCGCTGCCGCTGCTTCTGAAGGCGGCACGCGTACGGTTCGCAGCGGCGAAACGCTGTCGGGCATCGCGAACGAGGTCGCTGGCGATTCGTCGCAGACCCGCGCGTGGATGCTGGCCATCTACCAGAACAATCCTTCGGCATTCGACGGCAACATGAACGTGTTGCGCTCGGGTGCCGTGCTACGCATCCCCGACGGCTCTGCCGTCTCGGCCATTGCGCCGAGCGAGGCGCGCGCGGAAATCCGTCGCCAGTACGCTTCGTGGCGAGGTGGTGCGGGCGGCGCTGCGGCTCCATCCGCGCCGGTGGAAGAGCCGGGTCGTCTGCGGCTCGTGCCGCCGGCCGCTACGGGCGGCACTGCTCCTTCGGACAACGTCCAGAACGCAGCCCTCCAAGGCCGTGTTCGCGAGCTCGAGGCTCAGCTGCAGGAATCCCGTCGCCTGCTCGAGGCCCGTAACGCCGAGCTTGCGCAGCTTCAGGCGCGAGTCGCCAGCCAGCAATCTCCGGCCGCTTCGGCTCCTCCGGCGCCGGTGCCTGAACCGACTCCTGCGGCGACAGCGCCGCCGGCCGAAGCCACTCCTCCAGTCGCTGAGGCCACGCCGCCTGCGGCAGAAACACCGCCAGCCACTGAAGAACCCGCGCCGGCTCCTGCGCCGGAAGCGCAGCCCACTCCGGCACCGGTCGCCGCTGCCACACCTGCGGAAGAGACTACCGAGGGCGGCATTCTCGACCTGGTGAAGGAATACTGGTGGGCGCTCGCCGGCCTGCTCGTCGTCATCCTCGCGCTGTTCGGCATCAGGGCCATGCGCTCGCGCAAGGCGAACGAATTCGACGACTCGCTTAGCCGTCTCGCCGGTGCCGCGGCCGGTGCCGATGCACTGAGCCGCGATTCGTCAGGCGACACGATGCCGCTGCGTGCGGGTCGCGAGACCGCGTTCGTGGTCGAAGAATCCGGCACGCACGAGCGGCCGCGATTCGGTGGCGACATGGCTCCGGCCACCGCGCCGCGCAACGTGTCTGCCGACGAAACCATCAGCAGCGAAACCGCCATCAACCTCGATCAGGGCGATCCCCTGGCCGAAGCCGATTTCCACATGGCCTATGGTCTGTACGACCAGGCCGCGGACCTCGTTCGCATCGCCATCTCGCGTGAGCCGGAGCGTCGCGACCTGAAGCTCAAGCTCCTCGAAGTGTTCTTCGTGTGGGGCAACAAGGATCAGTTCCTGCAGACGGCGCGCCAGCTGGCCGAGACGCGCGAGCGCGCGGCACCGGGCGAGTGGGAAAAGATCGTCATCATGGGCAAGCAGCTCGCGCCGGAAGATCCGCTGTTCGCGGGCGGCGGCGGTGGCGGCAATTCCTTCGGCGCCATGGATCTCGATCTCGAGGGCGGCCAGGACCGCGTGGACTTCGACATCCTCGGCGAGCCGGTGGCGCCCGCGGGCGGCATCGATCTCGACATCGGGTCGGCCTTCGGTGAGCCGTCCAGCGGCCGTGCCGGCGCGACGGCGACGGATTCGAATCTGGCCCTCCATGACGAAGGTTTCAGCGCCGATGATGCCGGCACCGGCATCACGCGTGAGATGACGCAGAACCTGCGTGGCGACAACTCGCCCACGGTTCAGCAGTACGGCGCGGATCTCGATGCGCCGACGGTCGAGCAGCCGCAGATGTATGGCCGCGATAACCCGACGATCCGCCAGAAGGTGGAGTCGGCGATGAAGCAGGGCGGCCTCGCGGAGCAGACCGCGGAGCTCGCCATCGACGATCTCGGTCTCGATCTCAACGGGCTGGATGACCCGCCGAATTCGTCTTCGAGTGAGGAAGCGCCCACGCTCGTCGCGGGCCTCGACGAACGTTCACGTCGCATCATGGACGAAGCGGAACGCCGCGGCGCGCTGCGCGATGTCGACGCGACGGCCATTGCTTCCACGGGCGCGTGGAACCTGAACGGCGATGATTTCGAGCAGACGACGCCGCCGGGCGATACCCCGGGTTACGCCAATGGCGGCGCGTCGGAAACCGCACGCCTCGCCTCGCTCAAGGGCGGCAACAACGACCTCGACTTCAACTTCAACGAGGAAGAGGAGCCGGTCGATGCGCGCCTGACGAACGGTTCGGGTCGACGGCATGACCTCGATCTGGATGTGGGCACCCTCAGCGTTCCAGACACTGCGTTCACCGCGACTCAGAAGTTGTCATCGGAAGATCTGGCTTTGCCGGACCTGGAGCCGGTGACGATGAGTGAGGTTGGCACGAAGCTGGACCTCGCGCGGGCGTACATGGACATGGGTGATCCGGAGGGTGCGCGGAACATCCTCGAAGAGGTCATGACGGAAGGGTCGTTGGCGCAGAAGCAGGAAGCGCAGCGGTTGATTGAGTCGCTACCAGGGTAATCGGCTCGACTGGAACTAGAATGATGGGCCGCGCTGGGGAACTGGCGCGGCCTTTTTCTTTTGAGGTTTGTGTTTGCGTGGGGGCGGAAGGGCTCACGTGAAGAGTAGTCGGGTGGGGGACGCTGCGAGCCGTCCCTGGGCGCTTTGCAAAATGCGTCCGTGCATTTTGAAACCCCCACCCGACTACTCTTCACGCGAGCCCTTCCTCGCGTCTTCGGTTTGGCTCGTAGGGAGCGCCGTTCGTGCGCCTCGCGCTTTCGTTTGGGCGGGTGGGGAGCGTCGTTCGTGAGGTTCGCTGTTGGGTTTGAGTATGACGGCACCGCGTACGCTGGCTGGCAGAGCCAGCAGCCCGGCGTGCCGAGCATTCAGGAGAATGCGGAGGCTGCGTTCAGCCGCGTCGCCAATGCACCTGTGAGTCTCGTGTGTGCGGGGCGGACGGATGCGGGCGTGCACGCGCGGATGCAGGTGGCGCACTTCGAAACCGATGCGGTTCGGCCGTTGCGGGGGTGGGCGTTGGGGGCCAACTCGCATTTACCGCGGGATATCAGCGTGGCGTGGGTGTTGCCGGTGCCAGCGCATTTTCACGCGCGGTACTCGGCGGATTCGCGCACGTATCGTTACATGATCTTCAACCGCGGCTATCGCTCCGCGCTGATGGCCAAGCGCGCTGCGCATATCCATCGGCCGCTGGATCACGAGCGCATGAACGCCGCCGCGCAGCTGCTGCTGGGGACGCATGATTTCAGCGCGTTTCGTTCATCGGAATGCCAGGCGAAGTCGCCCGTGCGGCGGCTGTCAGCGCTGAACGTCGTGCGTCAGGGCAACCTGATCCTGCTCGACGTGACAGCCAACGCGTTCCTGCATCACATGGTCCGGAACCTCGTGGGGCTGCTCATGGCGATCGGCCAAGGCGAGCGGGAGCCGCAGTGGGCGACGGAAGTCCTGGAGTCCCGCGACCGCACGCGCGGCCACGTGACGGCGCCCGCGGAAGGGCTCTACTTCTGGGGCGTTGAGTATCCAGACTTTTTTGGGCTGCCCTCTGCAGCCGTTCCGGCTCTATAGCAGCCCTCTTAGCCGCCCGGCGATGGAGGGCATCCCGTCCTCTGTAACGGCTCCCCGGCCCCCGGTATACACGCCCCCGATCCGCTATCATCGCGCCCTCCTTCGGGTAGACGGATCTGACATGTCCTGGTTCGAGAAAATCATGCCTTCGCGGATCAAGACGGAGCGCCGTACGCGTTCTGTCCCGGAAGGCTTGTGGATCAAGTGCCCGGCTTGCGACGCGGTGCTCTACCGCGCTGAGCTGGAGCGCAATCTGTACGTCTGCCCGAAGTGCAGCCACCACATGCGCATCGGCGCGCGCGAGCGGTTGGAGTCGTTTCTCGACTCGACCCCCACCACCGAAATCGGCGCGAACATTTCGCCGGAAGATCCGCTGCGATTCCGGGACAGCAAGCGCTACAAAGACCGCCTGGCTGCCGCGCAGAAAGCGACTGGTGAGAAAGACGCGCTCGTCGTGCTGGCCGGCAAGGTGAACGGGCTCGACATCGTTGCCGCCGCGTTCGAATTCCGTTTCCTCGGCGGTTCGATGGGCTCTGTTGTCGGCGAGCGCTTCAAGCGCGCGGTCGATTACTGCATCGAGCATCGCATGCCGCTCATC